>JAESFZ010000053.1_pt1 | contig 422803 bp, 391 predicted proteins | sample 9269561 | NCBI WGS metagenome assembly JAESFZ01 (sample SAMN14515552, study PRJNA621657) | algae metagenome | isolation source: Tildeniella nuda ZEHNDER 1965/U140 and co-occurring heterotrophs from wet... | place: Switzerland: Stansstaad, Zurih | collected 1965-01-01
GTGGCAAGCTCGACTTTTCCCAGTCTCTAGCGCAACAACCGATATGGTAAAAATACCAAAAGTCTTATTAGACTGCTGTTTCAGCCTATTGTGCTACGCTGCCTAATTGGATAAAGTCGAGCTAAGAAAGTTGGTTTAAACGTTGTTACTTTAGGTAATGGAAGCAGATGACCTATCATCGTGCTTTCCGAAGCGTTTGCTGGTTGAATATCACTTGAAGGCTAGTCAAGCAGTCATAAGCGCATTACTATCAGAACGGAGTCGTTGCTAGATCAGCCGATCGCTGTTATCGATTGTTATTGGGTTATCTCCGTGGCAGAAAGCACAGACAACAGTAAAGAAAAGGAAAAATTCTTCTACCCAACGGCAAGCTACCGGGGTGAATTTACACCAGAACATTTGGCATTCAACGCCAACTTGCAGGAATTTGCTCAACGGGTGTCCATCATTTGTGGTTTGGAAACAGGTGGCAAAGTGCCGCCAGGCGATGCCTACAAAGAGATCAAAAAGCTGTGGAAACAGCTTAAAGACTCGAAGCAGGCGTTGCTTGAACAGACTCAGCAGCCACGACCAGAGTTGCCGGAAGACGACTAGGCTATACCTGAAAGTAGTCTTTGACAATTTGCAGAATGCGAGCTGCCGCGTGCCCATCACCAAAGGGATTGACTGCCATTGCCATTGCCTCGTAAGCATCACGATCGCTCAAAAGCTTCCCTGCCGCTGCCGCAATCTGTTCGGGGTTGGTGCCGATCAGTTTAGCAGTACCCGCAGTGATCGCTTCTGGGCGTTCGGTAGTCTCTCGCAACACCAAAACAGGTTTACCTAAGCTGGGTGCTTCTTCTTGCAGCCCACCCGAATCGGTGAGCAGCAAGTAGCAGCGCTGAATGGCACCAACCAGTTCTGCGTAGTCCAACGGTTCGGTCAGAAACACTCGGGGATGGTTACCCAAAAGCATTTGTAAGGGTTTGCGTACTGTCGGATTGCGATGCAGAGGCAACAGTAACGCTGTATCAGGAAACTGATCGAGAACCTTCAGAAAGCCCTGGGCAATGTCCTGCAACGGTGCGCCCCAGTTTTCACGGCGATGAACCGTTGACAGCAAGACGCGATACTTCTCCCATGCCAAGTTGGGGATGTCACAGGCTGGCTGACGTGCTGCTGTCGCAAGGAGGGCATCAATGACCGTATTGCCTGTTTGATGAATCTTACCTAATACACCCGATCGCTCCAGATGGTCAACGGATACTGCTGTTGGAGCAAAGTGCAGTTGTGTAATCTGGGAAACGAGCCGACGATTTGCTTCTTCGGGAAACGGGTTGTAAAGGTCATCGGTTCGCAAGCCTGCTTCAACGTGCCCGACAGGAATTTTTTGGTAAAACGCAGCTAGTGCCGCTGCAAATGCTGTTGTGGTATCTCCCTGCACTAAGACCATTTGAGGCTGCAGCGTTTGAAAAAGTGCTTCTAAGCCACGCAAACTCAAACAGGTGATGTCACTTAAAGTTTGATTTGGCTGCATGATGGCAAGGTCATGATCAGCCGTCAAATTGAACAATGTCATCACCTGGTCAACCATCTCTCGGTGTTGCCCTGTCAGAATGACGTGGGTGTCAAATCGGTCACAAGCCTTGAATGCTTGAATGACTGGAGCGAGCTTAATTGCCTCTGGGCGAGTCCCCAAAATGATGCTGACTGGAATGGGAGTCTTCGGCATGGGGCTTTGGTTTATGGTGTAAGCAAAAGAGGGAATGAGGCGGCAGGTAATAATTATCTTATTTTACAAATTAAGTGCCGTATTATTACCAAGCTGCTGGTCGAATTTTTTACCAAGCTGTTAGTCAAGTTTTTGAAGTTTGTAACACCGTAGCTCTATTGAGATTTAGAGTTTCAATACAGGGTGAGTTAGAAGCTAGGTCAACAAAAAACCCGGCGTGAACCGGGTTGGCAAAGGCTAGATTAATCCAAGCGAAAGCAATCATCGTATGGTCTTGCCAGCTTATCCTTTGATGTCGCAGGTGAGCGGACACGCTGCATAAACTGACGTGTGACTGGGGTTTGCTTCACCATTTAGCCAACGTAGCCAGCTCACTTCTTGTGGATGAATGCCCTTCACGGTTAGCACAGCAGCGCCTAACACGATACCCAGAAGATTGAACCCAAGAATGGTGCTGGCTACTACCAAAACAGCGCTAACAGGCAGAACTGATTGTAAAACAACCGCCACTAAAGAGCCGATCGTCACCATCAGCATGATGAGCGGGAAGCCAATGACGAGCAGACAAACTGTCAGCGTAAACGCCCAAATCAAGAAACTTTTGATTGCCAAAATGTAGTAGACATTCTTAAAGCTTTGGCTCTGAGATAATGTCATGCCTGTGCCTCCTAAAAAAATAAGCTTTGGTTGTTTTAATCGAAATGCTTTCTGACGATCCTTACACTCAGGTATCGGAAGTTCTCACAGTATAGGGAATTACCAAAGTTAGATGAGCCTCCGCAGAATAAATTTACACTTTTTGGTAATCCTTCATGATCTTTTAGCGGTTTCCAATCCCTGTTTCTCCCCGTTTTACGGTTAAATTAAACGCTAAAGCCTTACGGTAAGGGATGCTTGGGAGTGTTGAAGCGGCGGCAGATTTCATGAAGTTTTCCGCCTGATACGCTCTAAAATTTCGATCGGACTGTGCTTAATCTTTCTTATAAGTCTTTGCTGCTAAGCTCATAAAGCCACTGAGTGATTAAGTATTTAAATTAGTTACCTGACTTGTGCCTCAGTTGGGTAACTATAGCAGTCCCAAATCAGTCGTGAGCGTGACTTAAGCATTGAGCGATCGACGGTCAGCCACCAGCTTTTCTCTAACCGCTGATCGCTGTTCGCTGACTGCTAAGAGTCGAGAGCAATCGTGCTTCTCACGATTTACTTAGGATCGCTACAGTCGGCTAACTGTACTGACTAAAAACGCCCGATCAAATGCTGCCTCCTGGTAAACAGGTTGCTGGCGGCACGGCGGCACAGCTCGTAGCCTGGAGCATCCGTTTTTGAGGCTGGCGAAACGAAAGCTCTCACTTTTGGGTCTCACAGAACGATCGTGTGCGTCATTAAACTGGCGATTGTTCATTCTACAGAGCCATACATGAGCTACGACTATGACTTGTTTGTGATTGGTGCGGGTCCGGGAGGGCTTGCAGCCGCGAAGCGATCGGCACAGTATGGTGCCACTGTTGCAATCGCTGAGCAGGCTCAAGCAGGTGGTGGTTGCGTCAATCGTGGCTGTATTCCCAAAAAGCTGATGGTTTATGCGGCGGCTTTTGCGCGCTTAAACCAGGACGCAACCGCTTACGGTTGGAGCGGTAGTGAGCGCCAGTTTGACTGGCAGCGGTTTGTCTCAGCTAGAAATCAAGAGATTGAGCGGTTACAGCAGGTACAGGTGCAGGCATTAGCAGCAGCAGGAGTAGAGTTCATCCACGATCGCGCGCAGTTTGTGGATGCGCATACATTGGCAGTGGGAAAACGCACCATCACGGCGGACAAAATTTTGCTTGCAGTCGGTGGTAAGCCTATCAAACCGGAGATTCAAGGCATCGAACATGCGCTGACTTCCAACGAAATGTTCAACCTGACAGCACTGCCGCAGAAAATTGCCATTTTGGGTGGTGGTTACATTGGCATTGAATTTGCAAGCATTCTGCGCGGGTTTGGCTGTGATGTCACCCTCATGAATCACGAAACCTGCATTCTTTCAGGCTTTGATGCTGATCTGGCGGCAGCAGTCCATCGTGGCTTAGTCGATCGTGGCATTCAGATTCTGTGCAACACAACCATGAGCGCGATCGCGCCTGTATCTGAGGGTTTTTGTCTGTCGCTCAAAGGCGCTTGTGTCGAGACACTGACGGTTGATGCGGTGCTTGCCGCAACGGGTCGTGCGCCTCAGCTTGACGGGTTAAACCTGGACAAGGCAGACGTTAAGGCAGACAAAAAAGCGATCGCAGTCGATGACGATAGCCGTACGAACCAACCTCATATTTTCGCGGTTGGCGATTGCACCAATCGTTTACAGCTAACGCCTGTTGCGAGAGCTGAGGGCAAGGCGTTTGCCGATACTACGTTTGGCAAGCTCTCTCGCAGTGTGAACTACGACTACGTACCATCAGCCGTTTGCAGCTATCCAGAAGCTGCTTCTGTTGGCATGACCGAAGCTAAGGCGCGTGAGCAATACGGCGATATGGTGCGATGCTACCAAACTGAGCTCCAGCCATTGTTCTACAGCCTGACCGATCGTTCCGCCCAAAGCTTAATTAAATTGGTGGTCGATGGCACTACCGATCGCGTTCTGGGCATCCACATGGTTGGTGACCATGCAGCAGAAATCATCCAAGGTCTAACTGTTTCCCTGCAAATGGGCGTAACGAAACAAGCGTTGGATCAGACGATCGGCATCCATCCGTCCTCAGCAGAAGAGCTTTTTTCGTTGACTTAGCTCAGTTACCAACAGCCGTATCCACCTTATGCAGTTTTCCTCTCTCCAAAGTGTTAACGGTTTCATGGCAACAATCTTCCATCTGGTTGATGTCTCGATCGTCGTCAATCTGGTCAACTGTAGCTAGCGCTCAAAACTGTAGATACTGAATGGGAGTTGTAACATGCGGAAGCTGAATATTGGCTTGACAGAAGAGCAACGCGGCGGTGTCTGCGAATTGCTTAACAAGGACTTGGCTGATGCCAACCTGTTATTGATCAAAACCAAGAAATATCATTGGGATGTAACCGGACCAGAATTCCGCTCCTTGCACCAGATCTGGGAAGAGCAGTACGAAATCTTGAACGAAACGATCGATGCCATTGCCGAGCGCGTCCGTGCTTTAGGCAACTACCCACTTGGAACCGCAGAAGGGTTCCTGAAGTACGGCTCTATCACTGAACACAGTGGTGAGGTACCTCCTTCGTACGAAATGGTCGCTAACCTGGTCAACGATCACGAGCAAATCATTCGTAATTTGCGTGAGCACATCGACCAGTCTTCGGAAGACTTCCACGACGAAGGCACGGCTGACTTTCTGACGGGTTTAATGGAAGGACATGAAGAAATGGCATGGATGCTGCGTTCCTTTATTGAGGGCAAAGCCGTGCAACCAGACAATCAGCAGCCACCTGCAAATGTGAAGTTTCCTGTTGGCGCTGCAAAGTAAAGCCTTCAGGTTCCTTACTCTGCAACGGCACTACATCTGACCATCCTTCAGCCCTCAACCGCTTCCACAAAGGAAAACAATTGGGGGTGGAAGGCTGGTTTTAAACAATGCAATGATTCAATAACCCAATTGTTCGCGTGCTTGCTGGCGCAAGGCACGGGCACCTTCAGCTTTGGGTTGGATTTGAAGGGCTTTATCTAAGGCGGCAATTGCCTGGTCAAAGCGTCCCAAATTCCAAAGGGCTGCTCCTTTCGTACTCCAGGCTTCAGCAGAATTGCGATTGAGCGCGATCGCTTCATCCAGTGCATCAATGGCTTCCGACGATCGCCCGAATTCTTGTAGGGTAATGCCTCGATCGACCCACGCCTCGGCAAACGTTGGTTTAAGGGCAGTGGCTTGTTCAAAGAGCCTTAGTGACTGTAGCGATCGGTCTTGTTGCTTCAACGCTTTACCCTGACTCCATAGCGCTTCAGCATAGTCAGGGTTCAGCGCAAGAGCATCGTTGCAAGCGACAACCGCCTGGTCTGGTCGTTTCAGCCCTGTAAGAGCATCGCAGCGCCCCCAGTACGCCTGCGCGGTTTTGGGCTTGAGCTTGATGAGCTTGTCATAGCTGGTCAGGGCGGCTGCATATTGCCGCTGTTTGCGTTGACGATTTGCCTGCTCTAGTAAAGTGGCAGCTTGTTGTTCAAGTGACAGTGGCTTGGGCGTAGAAAGGGGCGATCGCTTTGGAGTCGGGTATGGCACTGTGCTTAGCGGCGTTGTCGATTGGTTAACCCGCAGGAGCGGACTGACTTTGAGACTCAAGAAGGCGATTCCTGCTGCCGCTAAACCTGTGAGAACGACCCAGTGTGCAGCGCTGGGTTTTTGAAGTGCAAAGAAGCGCTTTCTGAAAGCACCTTTGTCTGGTGTTTCGATAGGCTCAGACTTTCGTAGGAACGATTCAGAAGCGGTATGACCAGATAAGGTGAGCGTTTCGTCTTTGGGGTCTGTAGGTGCGAGATCATACGTGGCACTGGACTGCTTCAGTGTCACTAAGGGCTGTTGAGCCGTGTCTAGAAGCACTGTTGAAGCTAGATCATCATCATCTGTAGCAGAGGAACGTGCGTCTGGTTCCGTCAGTCCTGGCGAAATATCTCGCAGTGCTTCTAACGCCTCTACAGCCGTGGGATAGCGATCGCGGAAGTCGTAACACACCATGCGATCGATGATATCTGCCAGTGCAGCACTCACATTTGAAGTATGCACGCGCCAGGCAAGCTCACTGGTTTGGGCATCTTCGCCCAGTTCGCGTGGCAATATACCTGTCAGCGCTTGAATGCCGACCAGCCCGACTGCATAAATGTCGCTGCTAAAGCGGGGCTTCCCTGCAAGCTGCTCGTTGGGGATGTAGCCCTGAGTGCCAATGGAAACGGTTGAGTCAGCTATGTCAGTATTCGGATCGTCAGCGATCTGGACACTCACTCGCTTCACCGCACCAAAATCGATGAGCACTAGCTTGCCATCACGACGACGACGCATCAGATTAGATGGCTTCACGTCTCGATGAATCACGTTTTGTTGATGGACAAAGACCAGCACTTCAAGAATGTCTTTGAGGAGCGCGATCGCTCGGTCTTCTGCCCACTGTTCACCTTTGATCACTTGTCGAGTCATGGGTTCGCCTTCGACAAACTCCTGCACCAGATAAAATTCCTGGTTTTCCTCAAAATGGGCGAACAGTGATGGTATCTGATCGTGATTACCCAGTTGATAGAGGACTCTCGCCTCTGTGTTAAACAGTCGCCTAGCTGTTTGTAGGTTCTTTGGCTCGTTTGACTTGGCTAGCAGTCGTTTGACGACACAGCGAGGGCAGTCTGGCAAATGGAGGTCTTGTGCCAGAAACGTCTGACCAAACCCACCAACGCCTAACTGGCTGATGAGTTTGTAACGCTTGCCCACAACTGCTGTGGGAGTGTCCTGTTGAAGTTGATGAGTCATTGTTTAATTAAGCGACTCTAGGTTCATCAAGCATCGCGGCAGCCGAGTATTCTTATTTTTCTGCGCCTAACTGCAACATCAGGATGCCCTAAAGAGATTCCTACGGATTTCAATCACAAGGAGTCGATACCACCGCAACCAAACTTGCGGCGAGTGCCAGCGCGATCGCTCAAAGACCAACATAGAGGGTAATGAGAGAATGCAGATAATTAGAACCGCATCCTTGAGTAACCGATAACGCGCTGTAGTGGTAACCACTCTCCATATTCACTTCTCAGCCTTCACTCCTCACTCCTGCGTTCCACTCGCCGCTCAGAACGCCACACAAAAAACGTCGGCTGTCATTTGAGTGAATCTGAGCCTGGTCAAAGAAGGTAACGCGATCGAAACTCCAGTGTATTGGCTAACAGCACAGCTGGCAAATTTTGCCTAACGTCCAAGCTGTTGAAAAGCAGCACCCCTCGTTACGGCTTGCTGATGTTGAGAGCCATAGCTGATGTGAATCGATCGTTGGACTTATCAAGGGCAGGAGCTTGAAGACCGTCCCTACCTCACTCGCGCTGTGCAGTTGGCTGGCAAGAGAGATATGCCATCTCTGCAAGCGGCGATCGCTGAGGCAAGTCATACCATTTCACTAAACTGTGGCTACACAGGCAAGCCTCGGCTGGCGGTCAGCGTTCAGCGTTCAGCGGTCAGCAGCAAGAACGAATCTGTAGGGCGATTTGTCGAATTGGTATAACGTCAGCTTTGGCAGCGTGCTCTATCAACAAGCGCAAGACAACATCGGTCAGTGGACAGACGCGATCCAGAAGCCGCATTCGCAGGCATGTCCCGAACAGTCAGGTAGGAGTCGGCTCAGTCCTGCTAATGATGCCATCCCACCCGTAAAGACGATCGTACCGTAATGCAGCTTCCTGATTGGTTTAGTAAGGCAATCGCGCTGCATGACAGGCAATTGCTTTGTTTACGAATGTAAAACCCAGCGATCGCAAACATTTGCCATATTGCATGAATTGGATGAGTAAAAGTGCGCTGCATTTTGTGGATGCGCTCTCAGGCTGTAGATAGAATCAAGGCATCGCTTTTGCACCCTACTGTCGCTGTAGCCTATGCGGAAGCTTCTGACATTCTTGAGTATATTGCTAGGGTTGAGTCTGCTCTTTTGGCTCTTATCTTTTGTCTCTCAGCATGGTTATGCCTTGAGAGGAGGGAAGTATACTGTCCTCCTCGTTTGTATCGCCACCGTGGTTAGTTTAGTTTGGGCATCAAAGCAGCTTACTCGCTTCCCGCTGCGTTTCACACCTGAAACTGTCCTTCATACTCGGCTTCTTATTGGTCTGATTATTGGTCTAATCAGTCTATTTTTGCTGCTCAACAGTCCAATCATCATACTGGAACTAGTGATGGGCGATTTTACCGTCTTACACTGCACTAATACATATACCTCTCCTAGCGGTTTGAACTCAATTACGCTGCGGAATTTTGATGATTTGAACGACTCTCAAAGGGTTGACGCTTCTTTCAACTGGCTCATCTTCACTAAGGTGTTAGAGGTGGGAGATGATTACCATCCTGGACTGTTTTCTTGTGACGCAGGCGATAAACGGAATATCAGCGTTGTGTGGAGTGCGTTCGAGACTCAGGTTAATTGGCGGGCAACGAACTGGAGCCAGATCAATCGTAAGGGAACATTTAAGTTTTTTGACTTAAAACGAGTCACCCCCGTTGGACATTGATGGCGCTAGCGGCGTAGATTCTTTGAATCACCTCAAACACTCACTGTTAGGAAAGCGCGATCGCCCTACAAGGCTAACTGCTTTGCTCCCCGCAGAAAAAGGAGACTGCTGTAGAGGTGAAAGGCAGAGTCCCAGTAGCTATCTTCTTGCCGCGAGAGGTAAATGTGAGACTTTAAGCGAAGGAGCGGTACGGTAAAGTCTGCGGCAGTTTGGGCAAAGGGTGTGAACTGTGACCAGGCTTCAGCGTTTGGCGTTTGGTGTTTGAGTAATGCCATCAACTGATTCCAGTTTGTCCGAGTGGTGTTGCGATCGGGCGCGTCGATCGTAGCTTGAGCGCCAACGGTTAATCCTTCATCAAACTGATAGCTGCTGTCATGTAGGCGGAGAATGCAGCGTCGTCCTGGCAAATGCAAATCGCAGAAATGAGCGTAGTCTTGAATGTCCGCTTTGCGTTCGAGTCGATTGCGGTAGCCCAAGTCGAGCACTTGTTCAAAAATTGGTAGCATCCCTTCGACTCGCTGCGTCACTTCTGACCAGTCGAAGCTGAGAAACCCCACCTGGTCATGCATGTTCTGGCAAACTACTGTTGCCTTGGGCGCGGCTGCTTGAAACGAGTTCACACGAAAGATCTGAATTGCCTGAAGCTCCGGTTGCGAAGCCCAAACGTTTGGCACACCTGCCTGTTGCAATTCCTGACTGTAGACTTGCAGTTCGCCCGCTAAGCCCACACGATATAAGCGCCAGCCTCGATTAGGAATCAGCAGCCTTGCTGTATAAGCATCTAGCTTCATCACACGGGCGAAGTTCTGAACGACAGTGGCACGATCGCCGTCCGCAACCGCTTCGAGCACCAAAAAACCGGGTGCGTTGTTGTTTGGTTCGGCAGTTGCCTGGGCAATCGCCTGCTGGCGGCGATCGCGCTGCAATGCTTCTACCCGCTGTATACCCTGACGCACTTGAGTAACCAGCTTTGCATTCGTTGTGTCGCGCAGTAGTTGACGATAGATGGTTGTAGCCGCGTCAAGCTGACCAGACACTTCCTGCAATCGCCCTGAGTAAAACTGTGCCCACAGGTTTTGTGGCGACTGTGCCAACAATGCCGAAACCAGTTGAGCAGCCGTTCGGTAATCCTGACGTGCAAAAGCAGCGGCGATTTCGTCAAGCATGGGAGGAGAGGGGAGAGGGGTAAGGAGTAAGGGGTAGGGGAGTTTTGAGCTTGGTTTGTCTCTTACCAAATCATGTCGTCGGTATGAGCCAATCTGCCCATTCACTACCCCATTATTGTTCCATTGCTGTTTCACAAACCTACCACCGCACTTCACACCTCGCACTTCACTCCTCACTCCTCACTCCTTCCCAAACAGCGGCAACCAGTGATAAAGCAACCAACGGAGCCGTGACGGCGCGGAGAATACGAGTGCCAAGAGAGACGGTTTGGTAGCCTGCGGCGATCGCCCGCTCGATTTCAGCATCAGTCCAACCGCCTTCGGGACCGATCGCAATGACGATCGAAGCGCTGACTGAATCAGGGATTGATAAGCGGAGGCGATCGAGTAAGTGGTAGTGTGCCCCACGTGCAACGCAAAGGTATTTTTGCAGACGTGCATCAGTCTGCTGACGGTCGCTCTCCTGCTGAAGGTGTTCAGTGAAGGAGATGGGTTCGGCAATCCGGGGTACGCACAACCGTTCAGATTGTTCGGCAGCTTCGTTGGTGATGCGCTGCCAGCGTTCCACCTTTTGGGTGCTGGGATGAAGGAGGGTGCGATCGCTCATCACGGGTAGAATCTGGTCAACCCCCAACTCGGTTGCCTGACGCACTACATCATCAAAACCATTTCCTTTAGGCAGCGCTGCCACCAATGTGACGCGGATCGGTAGCTCTGTATGAGTGGTGATTGACTCTACAATCTCTGCCTGCATCCGTGGCTCGGAGGTCTGCACCAGTCTTGCTAACCATGCGCGTCCCAGTCCATCCATCGCAATGAAGCGATCGCCCTCAGCTAACCGCAATACGCGCTTGAGGTAATGCTGCTGCGATGGGGCTAAAACAAGCTGTCCGTTCTGAAGTTGCTCAGGCTTGACCACCAGGCGTTGTAACTGCACGAATTGCTTGAGGCTCATCTAAGCGTACTTTCTATCACTTTAAGCTAGCGGAGATGGCTTATGAACAAGCTTTTCTCTAATCGCTGACCGCTGACCGCTGACTGCTAAGAGCTAATACTTGTATGGCTTCTCACAATTCATTTAGGAGCGCTCTATATATGTGTTGCCTCGGTACAGCACCAGATCAAAGCAGCGATCGCTTACCCGAAACTTATTACTGCTTCAAGACTTCTAAGCGTTTCTTCATCATCTCTTTAAAAAAGGTGATCAAGCAAGCACGTTACTTTAAGATTTCCTCACTTTCCTCATAACGCCATACTTAAAGAATGCCATAGAATAAAGTTGTGAAGCGCAACTCGCTCTACTCTTGAAACGTCACCCGATCAGGTAATTTGCTGAGCATCACTTCCTTGAGATGAGCACTGTTCTTGGATCTCTAGATTTTGTTTGAGCATCTATCATTGGTTCCGGCACACGCCACGCAAGGGTTTTGAACCTTACGTGCCAGGTTGAAGAAGAGAAAAGTCAATGATGGTAATGCCTCCGTTTCTGAGTGAGTACGCCTTTGCTGGCTGTATTAACGCCAGCGCTTTAAGGGCTTCAGCGGTATGAGAGATGAAACTCTAGACCGACAGCACGACTTGATTGAACATGTTGGCGGTCGCGACATTTTGACGCAGCTGAACAGTGGTCAGTTGTTAGTAGTCAATAGTCGCAGGCGCAATGGCTTGATTATCTACAAGCGGTTTCATGCTGAGTTCGCTGGACCTGGTGCCGCAGTGGGCAGCTTCTTTGACGTTGATTGTCAGCGTGCTGTTCCAGTGGGTGACCTTTCTCTCGTCTGTCCAGAAAATCAAGAGGAGCGCCAAAAAGCCTACCTGATTCGGCGGCAGTGGATTCGTTTAACTCAACAGTTAACCGACAACCCTGTACCATTGCAGCGAGCGCAAATGATTTTGAACCAATTTGAGAACTATTTTGGTGCCGAGATGGTCGCGCAGTTGCCAGATGAGGCGTTTGCCTTGCTGGTCGGTGTGTTGCCACAAACAGTCCGAATGATGCGGCGTAATCCTGATAATCTTGAGTTGAGACTCAAATTCTAGCTCTTGCGATGCTGCTATCAATACCCGCTCAAGCCAATACTCTTCCAAGACAGAGAGAGTTAAATGCTACAGAACAAAGGTCTAAGCTCTTGTTAGGCATAATATCCCCTATGTAATTACTTTCTGTAAAAACTTCAATGTCTAAACTAAGCCGGAATACAGCAGTGGCAATCCTAGTGATTATTGGTATGATTACAGCTTCTCCAGTCATCACTGCATTCAATTCAAATGGAATTACATCTTTATACAATATTGCCCTTGAAGATGATGCCGTCTTGCTGCTAGTAAGGCATCGCCAAGCCATGCTAGGGGTGCTTGGTGCTGCCTTAGTTTATGGAGCATTCTTCTATCATCTACGAATGATGGTTATTATTGCTGCTGTAGTCAGCAAACTTGCTTTTATTGGATTATGTATAACTACACCAGATTTAACGCAGGGAATTCAACGGATCATTTACTTTGATGCAGTGTCGATAGTTCTTTTGCTTATTGCTGCTGTTATATTTCGGCGCTCCCCTTCTGTGTGAGACCAACTTTTAGACAATCTGTGCTGCCAAATACTCAATAGAGATTTGTCAACAAAGCCATGCCTAATAACCGCGTGCACCGGACTGACCGAGATACTTTCTGCTTCGTTCGAGTCCCTTACAGCCGGTGACGCTAGCCGTTCTGTAGCGTTCTCACGCTGGATAAATACGTAGCCGACGATTCGGCTCGTCTCCAAAGCTCCGTGATTTGAGGTGATAGTGTTCCACCAGCTCATGCTGCATTTTACGCACGATGGGAGAACGCGGTAGAAGCTCTACTGGTTGTCCTTTCGGAATGACAATCTGCTCAACTGCAAGTCTGGCTTCCTCAAGCGCTTCAATTTCGTCGTCACTGCCGCTACCGGAGAACAGGTTGAGATCGGCAATCTCAGGTGTGCCAGAGTCGTCTATATCCAGCATTCGCCGCAACCCGTGAGCAATTTGGGGAATCGTACTGGCTTTGATGGTGTGGATCGGTACCTGGCGGGCTTTGGCGATGTGACGTAGCTTAGAGTGATTTTTGACGTGCGATCGCAGCGCTAAAACAGCATCGGCGTGATCAATATCTTTCGTCAGAATGACAGGCAAGCTGAGCGTACGAATGACCTGATCAAGCTGATGACGGCTCACTGCATACGGATAAACATGCAGGACATCCTCACCGTTGGGACCCATGCGCTGCCCACCGTCACTGAATGCCGCTTCTGAATCGCCGTCTAAAATCTCATGCAAAAGAGCAGCATTACCGCCACCAAACCCACCTTGTAGGGATTCATCTAACAGTTGTTCAAACTGCTGCTCATCGGGCGATAAGTCTAACTGAGTGGGAGCTGATAATGGACGCATCTGCCCAGACGATCGCCAACCACGACTCTGAACGCCGCCTAACCGCCCAGAGCTAACAAATGTAGAGCGATCGCTGAGATCCGTTTGGCTTCCCAGAGGACTAATGGCGCTACGTGCTGGTGATACGCCGCGAGCTGTACGTCGTTGTCCCGTTTGTGCCTCTGATTCCGTACTCGACAGCTCATGAGTAATGATCACCTTGCCAGCTTCGCTAAGCGCTCTCACCTGAGGATTGGGCTGGCGACCGCGCAGCAAACTGTCAACGGTTTCAGCCACCTGCTCGTGAATCACCCAACGCTGACGCTCCAGCATTTCTACCGCAATATCAAACGTGGGTGGCGCTTTGCGTTCCAGCACACTTTTTTGACTACCGCGTCGGCGTGCCTCTTCGTCTCCCAATGTAACGGACTGAATGCCGCCAATGAGGTCTGAAAGTGTCGGGTTCTTGATCAGGTTCTCCAGGCGATTGCCGTGAGCAGTGCCCACTAATTGCACACCGCGTTCCGCGATCGTGCGCGCTGCCATCGCTTCCAACTCAGTGCCAATTTCGTCAATGACGATGACTTCGGGCATGTGGTTTTCCACCGCCTCAATCATGACCTGATGCTGAAGTTCTGGACGGGCGACCTGCATACGGCGCGCACGACCGATCGCGGGATGTGGCACATCGCCATCACCAGCAATTTCGTTAGACGTATCGATAATGACAACACGCTTTTCAAGTTCATCCGCCAGCACGCGGGCAATCTCTCTCAGGGCTGTGGTTTTGCCAACGCCTGGGCGACCGAGCATCAGAATTGATCGCCCACTTTCAACCAGATCGCGGATCATGCCGATCGTGCCAAAAATCGCGCGACCAACGCGGCAGGTTAAGCCAATCACTTCGCCCCGACGATTACGAATGGCGCTGATACGATGGAGTGTCCGTTCGATGCCAGCCCGGTTATCGCCACCAAAATCACCGACTTTGGTAATACATTCGTTGAGATCTGCCTGCGAAACCAGTGACTCAGAAAGATATTCTGCCTGACCAGGAAACCGTGCTTCTGGACGGCGACCAATGTCCAGGACAACTTCAACTAGCATATCCTTCTGAGGATGCTGCTCTAGTCGCAGTCGAATCGCATCCGGCAAAATTTCTAGCAGCTTCGTCAAATCGTCTGTAATTTGCATGCCTGCGTGGTGAGAGGTATTAGCGTTAGAGAGAACTTCGGCAGCGCTGGCGATCGCTTCGTGACGATCGTCCAATGGAGGTAGCGACTGCTCCAAATCACCGCCATTGTGCCTATCAGAAGAATCAATACCGTTAGGGTTTACCATTTGCTCGATAAGGGAAGAACAAGCGCAACGGACAAGGGGTAGATGGCGATCAAAACACGCGGTTAAAGATTTAAGCGCGTTCGTTGACTGCTGTTAAAGGCTTTTAGTTGAGAAACAAGGGTGCGCGCAAGCGTCACTGCCTGCCAAAGCAAATCAGGTACGTCTTCCAGCCCAAGCGCTTGCGATCGTTGGGTTGTCTGCCTTTGCCCAGTCATTGCTTGCTGACTCGCTGCTGCCGAAGTCAACACGGATGGCAGGGTTGTATCAACTGATCGCTCATGGTCGCTCCTTTCTAGACCGATCGCGTCTAGCTGATTGAGGAGGGGAGTCAGTAACGTACGAGCGTAGCTACCATAAGCAACACCTGCAATGTAAGCAGGTGAGTGGACATCAAAAGAGGTGTCAGATTTTTTGGTATCAACGGAATCTAACATTGACGCATTAAGCAGGCTCGGATGCAGTAACCCCAGTGCTTTCAGCTTGGGCACTGTATGGCGATTTGTACCCCCTGCCAACTGGATGTAGCCCGGTAAACCAGCCGTTAATACTTTTTGACCCAGCCTGACTGCTGCCCTCGTTGTACCGATACCAAGATCCCCACTCATTGGGCGACCATCCATTTGCCACACTAGAGGGCAAGGGAGCGGTGAAACGATGTCATACAGCGCCCGCAAGTAGTCAAGCAACCCGTCTCCATCAGGGCAGCTAATCGCCACTAGCTTTAGGTTGCAGAGCCACGGCGCGATCACCTGCCAAAGTCGTCGAAACTCTGCTAAACGTCCAATCTGTGTATGGATCTCAAGCGCATCCACGCCAGCCTGCAAGACAAGCGGTGCAATCGCCGCTGGTGTAGAGACATAAGAACGGGTTGAAATCTGTTGCACCGGGCATACAGGCAAACAGCGACCGCACCCATAGCACCGATCGCTCAGCACACCCGATCGCACACCACCCGCAGGAGAAACGCTGATCGGCGCACGTCCTCGTGGTATGCGGCTAGACGTTAACCCACTGTCAGCCACTGATAGCGGTGCTTCAAAGACGATCGCCTGTGCTGGACAGATCAGCTCACACGGGCGCATACAGTCGGGCGGGCAGGTAGTCGGATCAAATTCAGCTTTACGAAAATGAGGATCTTCACTGTCGTTTAAGCTGATCATGAGCCAGGGTGTGCCCTGCGCGTACGATCGTTCCTGGTCATCAGAGTCAGCCAGGGCAGAAGCAAGCTTGAGCGCTGCTTTCGCAGTCGAAACGACGGCTGGGTCAGCAGCGACATCAATACAGTCCGCCCCGGCGAGCGCATAGGCTAGTGCCAGATTTCGGATCGATGGGAGGTGTTGGAAACTGGCTCCGCAAATGAGTTTGAACCAGTGACCTTCCCTCAGAGATCGCAAAGGGTAGTACAGATCAGTCACCCCTACATCCTAGTGCCCCATTGACAAAATTACGAGGCATCCACAGAACTCTTTTCGCAAACGGGCGTGGCTCCAGCAGAACACACAAGCATGGCTCTAAGCAGAAACCAATGCCTGTGTGAGCGGTGTCCAACGGAAGGCGCGATCGCCCCCCAATTCGACCACGATCTTCAGCTTTGGCTCAACGGTCGGTAAAGCTGCCAAATACTCAAGCTCTTGGTTCGATAAAATGGAGCCCTCTATGATCCACAGCAGCAACCCTTTAGATTTTGCAGGCAGTTGCTCAAGCTGATAGCTCACGAGTGGTGGAATAAAGTAAGTGTAGCCAACCGCCGCTCCCGTGCTCGTGCTCTTCTTGCCTAGATGGGGCGGACGGACACCGTGTACACCCGTCAGGTAGGCAGCCAAATCGCCTAGTCCACGCGCTGTGATGCTGAGTGATACATAGCCTGCCGTCCGAATCCGTCGCCTGTAGCGTCCTTCAAACCCACCTTCCAGCGGAACATACACACCCAAAGCGCCCAAGGTTTCTAAATCACGAATGAGCTGCCTGCCAGTCGTAAGTAGTGCCATCGATCTTTCACTCCATCTCTTTAAGATTGCACTGACGCTATCGGAGTACCTACAAGTCTGTTGAACTCGCCCGTTTGGGGAGCGATCGCCTTCCGGCTGTTGAGAGAAGGATACTTACAGTGTTCCAATCTCAGTCTTACTATAAAGCTCAATGCTCTTATTGGTTGGTTTGCAGCTAAAAAAGCAGGACGATCGCCAGCGCAGCGAAAAACTTCTTCAAACTACTAGACAGACTAGGGAAGTTTGTCTTATATTAGATGACTGCTGCTGAATTTATGTCGAAGGGCATCCAGGCTAAAGTCTGAATCTGCAAACAGCAGCGTTCTAGACTTGCCGGAAATTTACTTCTGCTTCCAAGGATACTGAGTGGCTTGCTGCTCAAGTCCTAGCAGAAATAGTTATTAGATGTAGCGTTTATCAGATTGCGCCGACCTCCAGAGCTGAGCGGGTGGTTCGTTAGACTTCAGTGTGCTTCTGCTTTCTAGCCTTGCTAGGTTTTGCAGGCTGTAGCTTTGTCTGGCGCTTTCAACCCTCATGCTCTGGCGATCGACCTTGAAGTTCTTTGGGACTCCAAAAAGCAGGGATGCGCTTGTGTAATGTATCGAAATGGAGTCTAGTCACCGTGTCTGTTGGTATCCTCGGCACAAAACTCGGTATGACCCAGGTGTTTGATGAGACTGGAAAAGCAATTCCTGTCACCGTCATTCAGGCTGGTCCATGCACTGTCACGCAAGTGAAAACAGCCCAAACAGACGGCTACTTTGCTGTCCAGGTTGGATACGGTGACGTGTCTCAAAAAGCGTTGACGAGACCAGAGTTAGGTCATCTTGCAAAGTCAGGAGCATCTCCTGTACGGCATTTGCACGAATATCGTCTCGACACCTCTGGCGACTTTGAACTGGGTCAACAACTCAAAGCCGATGCTTTTGAAGTTGGGCAAATCGTTGATGTGATTGGTACCAGCATTGGTCGTGGCTTTGCGGGCTACCAGAAACGGCACAACTTTAGACGCGGTCCGATGGCGCACGGTTCTAAGAACCACCGCGCACCCGGTTCTACTGGAGCAGGCACCACGCCTGGTCGCGTTTATCCCGGCAAGCGGATGGCAGGACGCTTGGGCGGTGGTCGAGTAACCGTTCGAAAGTTAACAGTCGTACGAGTCGATGTCGATCGGAACCTATTGCTGATTAAGGGTGCAGTTCCAGGAAAACCTGGCGCGTTGCTTAATATCGTCCCCGCTACATTGGTTGGTCGCCAGTAGGAGTCGTTCCTTTGGAATGCATCACTACGCTGAACGAGAGACAAGGTAAAACTATGGTTGATTGCGTCGTTAAAGATTGGCAAGGTCAGGAGGCAGGTACCGCTTCTCTAGACCTAAAAGTGGCAAGTGAGGGAAATGCGGCTCACATCGTCCATCGTGCGTTGACTCGCCAATTAGCAAATGCACGTCAGGGAACTGCTTCTACGAAAACTCGCGCTGAAGTCCGTGGTGGTGGACGCAAGCCTTGGAGACAAAAGGGTACAGGTCGTGCTCGTGCAGGCTCAAATCGATCGCCCCTTTGGCGCGGCGGTGGCGTGATCTTTGGTCCTAAGCCAAGAGATTACACCGTCAAGATGAACCGCAAAGAGCGGCGGTTAGCCCTTCGCACAGCGTTACAAAGTCGGCTTGAGGCTCTGGTGGTGGTGCAAGATTTTGCTGACAACCTGCCTCGCCCGAAAACCAAAGAAGTGGTAAAAGCGTTGGCAGGTTGGGGCGTTGAGCCGAGGGCAAAAGTCCTGCTCATTGTTGCCGAGCGGAATGAAAATGTCTACTTGTCAGCTCGTAACATTGACAACCTACGAATGATTTCCGCTAGCAATTTGAACGTGTTTGACTTGCTTGCAGCTGATCACATTGTCGCCACGGCATCCGCTCTTACAAAAATTCAGGAGGTCTACGGTGACTAACTACAACGCTGGTGCTCTTGCTGACCTGGTGCGCCGCCCGATCGTGACTGAGAAAGCGACGCTCCTGTTGGAAAACAATCAGTACACGTTTGAGGTCGATCCCAGAGCGAAAAAGCCGGAAATAAAGGCGGCGATCGAGACTCTGTTTGAGGTCAAAGTGGTGAACGTTAGCACCCAAAACCCTCCTCGCAAAGCGCGTCGCGTCGGTAAATTTGCGGGTCATCGTCCGCACTACAAACGTGCAGTGGTCACGCTAGCAGTTGGAGACTCCATCACACTTTTCCCCGAAGTCTGATGTACTGACCCTCCTGCTGTCTGACGTTCGCCATGCCAAATTTTGACCCGAAACTGCAAAAATCCCCAAGAGCTTAACGTATGGGCATCCGTATTTATCGACCAATGACCCCCGGTACTCGTACCCGCACGGTCTCCGCTTTCTCTGAAGTCACTAAGAGTGAACCAGAAAAGTCTCTAACACACTCAAAGCACCGTCCCAAAGGGCGCAATAACCGGGGTGTGATTACGTGCCGTCATCGGGGTGGTGGGCACAAGCGCCTTTATCGGGTTATTGATTTCAAGCGTGATAAGCACAATATTCCCGCTAAGGTCGTTGCGATCGAGTACGACCCCAACCGGAACGCACGCATTGCACTGCTTTTTTATCAGGATGGCGAGAAGCGTTACATCCTTCACCCAGCTAACCTGCCAGTCGGCACAATCATTCGCTCTGGACCGGATTCGCCCTTTGAAGTGGGCAATGCTATGCCGTTAGGCAACGTGCCGCTCGGTACACTGGTGCACAATGTTGAACTGGTGCCCGGTAAAGGTGGACAAATTGTGCGTGCAGCAGGCGCAAGCGCACAGGTCGCGGCGAAAGAAGGCAACTTTGTCACGCTGAAGCTGCCCTCCGGTGAAGTGCGTTTGATTCGTCGCGAATGTTACGCCACGATCGGCTCTGTGGGTAACGCTGACATTCGCAACACCAGCTTTGGTAAAGCGGGTCGCAAGCGCTGGAAAGGTCGCCGCCCCCAAGTGAGAGGCAGCGTGATGAACCCAGTCGATCACCCACACGGTGGTGGTGAGGGTCGTGCACCGATCGGTCGATCGGGTCCGGTAACACCTTGGGGTAAGCCAACCCTGGGCTACAAAACTCGGAAGAAGAAGAAGCTGAGCAACGCATTGATCGTGCGTCGCCGTCGGAAATCTTCCAAGCGAGGCAGAGGCGGTCGGGATTCATAAATGACTGAGGGGAAATAGAACTATGGGTCGTTCATTAAAAAAAGGTCCGTTCGTTGCTGACCACCTGCTGAGCAAGATTGAGGCACTAAATGTCAAAGGTGATAAGCAGGTCATCAAAACCTGGTCTCGTGCGTCCACTATTTTGCCTCAGATGATTGGTCATACCATCGCTGTGCATAACGGGCGACAACACGTCCCCGTCTATGTCACCGAACAGATGGTCGGGCACAAGTTAGGGGAATTTGCTCCTACTCGGACGTTTCGCAGTCACGCGGGTGGCGACAAAAAAGCACGTCGATGACGTTAGGCGATTGGGAAAATGGGCGATTGGTTAATCGCTGCTGCTAAAGGAAAAATGTATGGCTATTGACACTACCACTGAAGTTAAAGCGATCGCTCGTTACGTTCGCATGTCTCCTCACAAAGTCAGGCGTGTGCTTGATCAGATTCGCGGGCGTTCGTACCGAGAAGCGCTCATTATCTTGGAGTTCATGCCGTATCGTGCCTGTGAGCCTGTGCTTAAAGTACTGCGATCGGCAGCCGCCAACGCTGAGCACAATCAAGGCTTGAATCGAGCAGAATTGTTAGTCAATCAAGCTTTTGCTGACCAAGGACCTTCGCTAAAGCGCTTCCGACCGAGAGCGCAAGGACGTGCCTACCAGATTCGGAAGCCTACATGCCACATTACGATCACAGTGGCTCCTGGCACAGCGGCTGAATAAGTTGAGCAGGCTTGACGACGCAGCGCTGATTAGCGACACGCAACCATCATTGACACCTACTGCTTTTATTAGAGGACGCATTCGTGGGACAGAAAATTCATCCAACTGGTTTCCGCCTGGGGATCACCCAAGAGCACCGCTCCTGCTGGTTTGGTGACCATAAGCGTTACCCCGAACTGCTGCAAGAAGATTACAAAATTCGTCGGTTTATCGAGAAGAATCTCAGCAGCGCAGGAATCTCAGAAGTGCGAATCGAACGTAAAGCCGATCAAATCGATCTGGAAGTGCGAACGGCTCGCCCCGGCGTTGTGGTGGGTCGAGGTGGTGCTGGCATTGAATCGCTGCGCGTTAGCTTGCAAGAAGTTCTAGGTGGGGGCGATCGCCAAATTCGGATCAACGTCGTGGAAGTGGCGCGGGTTGATGCCGATGCTGCGCTGATTGGTGAATACATCGCTCAGCAGCTAGAACGACGGGTGTCGTTTCGTCGTGTGGTGCGTCAAGCGATTCAGCGCGCTCAACGGGCGGGCATCGAAGGCATCAAAGTGCAAGTAAGTGGTCGCCTTAACGGGGCAGAAATTGCCCGTCCTGAATGGACGCGTGAAGGTAGAGTGCCCCTGCATACCCTCAGGGCTGATATTGATTACGCTTACTGCACTGCTCAAACGATCTACGGCACTCTAGGCATTAAAGTCTGGATCTTTAAAGGCGAAATTATCCCTGGGCAAGAGCAAGAGCCTGCTCCCACCAACAATCAGCCGCGCCGTCGTCAACAGCGTCGCCGTCAACAGTTTGAAGATCGATCGAATGAAGGATAAAGGATGACGGATGAGGGACCAACAATCTCTCAAATCCCTGATTCCTGACTCCGGACTCCTGAATTCCCAAGGTATTGAGTCATGTTAAGTCCAAGAAGAACAAAATTTCGGAAACAGCAGCGCGGACGGATGAGTGGTCTGGCAACCCGTGGTAACGAGCTTAACTTTGGTGAGTTTGGCTTACAGGCGCAAGAGCCTTCCTGGATTACAGCCCGCCAGATTGAAGCAAGCCGTCGTGCCATGACCCGCTACATCCGGCGGGGCGGCAAAATCTGGATTCGGATCTTTCCCGATAAGCCCATCACCATGCGACCCGCTGAAACTCGGATGGGTTCTGGTAAGGGTGCTCCCGAATTTTGGGTGGCAGTGGTTAAACCCGGTCGCATTATGTTTGAAATTACTGGCGTGCCTGAGGCAACGGCAAGAGAAGCGATGCGTCTTGCCTCATTCAAGTTGCCGATCAAAACCAAGTTCATCACCCGTCAAACGGAGGAGTCCTAAATCATGCCTCTTCCCAAAATTAGTGAAGTCCGCGATTTGAGTGATCAAGAGCTAACGGAACAGATTGTAGCCACGAAACGCCAATTGTTTGAGCTGCGTTTTCAGAAAGGTACTCGACAGTTAGAGAAGTCTCACCGCTTTAAACACACCCGCCACCGTTTAGCGCAACTGCTAACGCTTGAGAACGAACGGAAGCTTACTTCAAAGGATGAAGGCTAAAGGCTAAGGGCTAAAAACGGTTGGGGATCATCAGCGATCCGCTGCTAATCAACTCCCCTCAAGAACGCTTTATCCTTCATCTTTTATCCTTTATCCTTTTTCCGGAGACATCCCATGGCAGTAAAAGAGAGAGTTGGCTTAGTCGTCAGCGACAAGATGGAAAAAACGATCGTGGTGGCAGTGGAAAGCCGTTCTGCTCATCCCAAATACGGCAAAATTGTGGCGCGAACTAAGCGCTATAAGGCACACGACGAAGAGAACAAATGCCATGTGGGCGATCGCGTCCGCATTCAGGAAACGAGACCGCTAAGTGCTACAAAGCGCTGGATCGTGACCGACGTTATTACTACAGCGGCTCAAGCATAGTCGGAGGAATCCATGATCCAACAAGAGTCTTACTTGAATGTGGCTGACAACAGCGGTGCACGTAAGCTGATGTGTATCCGTGTCATTGGTGGCGGTAATCGCCGCTATGGCGGTGTTGGTGACATTATTATTGCGGTCGTCAAAGATGCGATCCCCAATATGGCAGTCAAAAAATCTGACGTGGTGCGTGCTGTAATTGTGCGAACTCGTAAGGGTCTCCGTCGCGACAGCGGCATGAGCATTCGTTTTGACGACAACGCTGCCGTATTAATTAATAACGATGGGAATCCCAGGGGCACACGGGTGTTCGGTCCGGTTGCCCGTGAGCTACGCGATAAAAACTTTACTAAAATTGTCTCCCTCGCGCCGGAGGTACTGTAATGGCACACGTTAAATCAACTGCAATCCGCCACAAGCTGCACGTCAAAAAGGGCGACACCGTTCAAATTATTGCTGGCAGCGATAAAGGCAAAGTAGGCGAAGTACTGCAAACACTGCCTAAAACGAGCAAAGTGGTTGTTAAGGGTGTCAATATTCGCACCAAGCACGTTAAACCTCAGCAGGAAGGCGAATCTGGACAGATCGTTACCAGCGAAGCGCCAATCCATAGCTCCAATGTGATGCTTTACTCTGAGAAACAAAAAGTTGCCAGCCGCGTTTGTTACACCGTTGATGCTGACGGTCGCAAAGTACGGATGCTCAAGAAGACTGGCGAAACTATCGACTAGGTAAGGTTGTTAGCAATTAGTTGCTAGTTGTTGGTCAGAATAAAGCCCTTTAGTCCAGGCTTTACCCACTTACAACTTACGTCTCAATACCTCACAACCAAGAGCCAACGACTAAAAACTGTTTATTTCCCTGACCCAGCCCAGGGGCGCTGAAGGAACGACGACTATGGCAGAACGACTCAAGACTCATTATCAAGAAAAGATTGTTCCAAAGCTGATGGAACAGTTTAGCTACGCCAACATTCACCAGGTTCCCAAAGTGATCAAGGTGACTGTGAATCGAGGGATGGGTGAAGCCGCTCAAAATGCAAAGGCACTAGAAGCATCATTGGCTGAAATCAGCTTAATCACGGGGCAAAAGCCCGTTGTTACACGAGCCAAAAAGGCGATCGCTGGTTTCAAGATTCGTCAGGGTATGCCCGTTGGCATCATGGTGACGCTTCGGTCGGGACGCATGTACGCTTTTCTTGATCGTCTCATCAACCTCACTCTGCCACGGATTCGAGATTTTCGCGGGATCAGCCCCAAAAGCTTTGACGGACGGGGAAATTACACATTGGGCTTGCGCGAACAGCTCATTTTTCCAGAAGTTGAATACGACAGCGTTGACCAGGTACGTGGGATGGACATTTCAATCATTACCACTGCAAACACCGATGAGGAGGGTCGCGCCTTGCTGAAAGAACTGGGCATGCCCTTCCGGGATAACTAAGGCAGCTTTATCAAGGGAAAACTATGGCGGCACACGACACTATTTCAGACATGCTGACGCGGATTCGGAATGCGAACCTGGCACGTCACCAAACAACCGAGGTTCCATCAACCAAGATGACCCGCAGTATTGCCAAGGTTTTGAAGGATGAAGGCTTCATTGCCGACTTTGCCGAAGCAGGCGAGGGCATTAAGCAAAATTTGGTCATCGCGCTGAAGTATAGAGGCAAAACGAAGCGACCCATCATCACAACCCTGCGACGCGTTAGCAAACCAGGCTTTCGGGTTTACTCCAACCGACGGGAATTGCCACGAGTATTGGGTGGGATTGGTATTGCCATCATCTCTACCTCAAGTGGGATTATGACCGATCGCGAAGCACGTCGAACTGGGTTAGGTGGCGAAGTGCTTTGCTACATCTGGTAAGCCAGTGGTCACTCTTTGGCGCTTAGTTTTTAGATCACTAAACAGCTAATCACTGTTTCAAGTAGGAGTAGTCAGTTATGTCTCGTATCGGCAAGCGCCCCATTGATATTCCCGGTAAAGTGACTATAGACATTGATGGGCAGTCTGTCACAGTGAAGGGACCGAAAGGTGAGCTTTCTAGAGTCTTACCCGGTGAAGTTGCGATCGTCCAGGAAGGAGAAACCCTCCTCGTCACTCGTCAAGACGAATCCCGTGCAGCGCGGCAGCGTCATGGTCTCTGCCGTACCCTCGTTGCCAATATGGTCGAAGGAGTCTCACAAGGGTTTCAGCGCCGTCTTGAGATTCAAGGCGTTGGCTACCGTGCCCAGGTTCAGGGTCGGAATTTAATCCTAAACGTCGGCTACAGCAAACCTGTTGAGCTAGAGCCTCCGGCTGGTATCCAGGTGGCTGTAGAAGGCAACACTAATGTGGTTGTGAGCGGCATTGATAAAGAAATCGTCGGCAACACGGCAGCTCGGATTCGCGCTGTACGTCCGCCAGAACCTTATAAAGGCAAGGGTATTCGCTATGCCGGTGAAGCGGTAAGACGCAAAGTTGGTAAGGCAGGGAAGAAGTAATCATGAAATTAACTCGTAAAGAATCAACACGTCGTCGTCATAGTCGGGTGCGTCGTCGCGTCATTGGAACCTCAGAGCGACCTCGTTTAGCGGTTTTTCGCTCAAATCACCACATTTATGCTCAAGTAATCGATGACACGCAGCATCATACGCTGGCAGCGGCTTCTACGCTTGATCCAGATCTGAAGGTCGCTTTGGACTCTGGGTCAAACTGTGATGCTTCGATCGAAGTCGGAAAGCTGGTTGCCCAACGAACCTTAGCAAAGGGTATCAAGCAGGTTGTCTTCGATCGCGGCGGCAGCCTCTACCATGGTCGCGTCAAGGCATTAGCTGATGCCGCTCGTGAAGCTGGACTCGTTTTCTAACGATTGTTAGCTGTTAGCAACTAGCTGTCAGCAACTAACAACTAATGTCTAGCAATTAACAACTTGGAGTAGATATGGCAAAGGGTCGTAAAAGTCCGAAGAGTCGGGAAAAAGAAACAGATTGGCAAGAGCGAGTGGTTCAAATCCGTCGCGTTACCAAGGTCGTTAAAGGCGGTAAAAAGCTTAGCTTTCGAGCGATCGTCGTTATTGGTAATGAGAAGGGTCAAGTCGGCGTTGGCGTAGGCAAAGCTAGTGATGTCATTGGGGCTGTCAAAAAGGGAGTTGCCGACGGTAAGAAACATCTGGTTGATGTACCGCTCACCAAGTCCAATTCCATTCCTCATCCTGCTAATGGTACTGGCGGTGGTGCCAAGATCATGATGCGCCCAGCAGCGCCTGGTACAGGTGTAATTGCCGGGGGAGCCGTTCGCACAGTCTTGGAGCTTGCAGGCGTTCGCAACGTTCTGGCAAAACAGCTCGGTTCTGGCAACCCTCTGAACAATGCAAGAGCCACTGTTAACGCGCTTGAAACGCTACGCACGTTTGCTGATGTGGCTGAAGAGCGTGGCATTCCTATCGAGAACCTCTACGCCTGAGTAGCGGTTAGTTTTTAGCTTTAGCAGTTAGATGCTGAACTTAATACCTAAAAACTAACAACCAATCACTAGCAACTGGATAAGACTATGAGACTGGATGACATTGCACCACAAGATGGTTCCAAAAAACGCTCTCGGCGAGTTGGTCGGGGGATAGCGGCTGGTCAAGGGGCAAGCTGTGGCTTTGGTATGCGGGGGCAGAAATCGCGATCGGGTCGTCCAACTCGTCCTGGCTTTGAAGGTGGTCAGATGCCGCTTTACCGTCGCCTACCAAAGTTGAAGCACTTTCCACTCATTAATCGCACAAGTTACACCATCATTAATGTTGGTGCATTGTCTTCGCTGGCTGCGAGTACGGAAGTAACGCTCACATCACTTCTTGAGGCGGGTATTGTGACTAGCGATGACGGTCCTCTGAAACTCCTTGGTGATGGCGAGGTAACAGTGCCATTGACGGTTCACGCAGCTGCTTTTAGTGCGTCTGCTCGCGCTAAGATTGAAGCAGCTAAAGGGACTTGTGAATTGCTTGGCGCTGGCTCAGTCGCTATGTAGTACTGGGTTCCGTTCGTTTTCATGGCTGGCTACTTTGCTGTCAGTATTGGCAATGGCTTGAACGAACAGGCAAAACAGCCCACAGACTTCTGCAACTGAACGACGTACACGTAGAGGAACTGCTCCATGGATAGTGGTCGAGATAGAACGCCAAGTGCTCAGGAAACATTCGCCCAGATGGCGCAGGCTGCTGGTTTACGAGGTCGTATCCTCCTTACCATCGGCATGCTGATTTTGATTCGTTTGGGGATGTTTTTGCCGCTGCCAGGGATTGACCGAGCGGCGTTTAGTCAAAGTATTCAAAACAGCCCCCTCATTGGGTTCTTGGATGTATTCTCAGGTGGCGGTATTGCTGCGCTGGGGATCTTTGCTCTAGGCATTCTGCCCTATATCAATGCGTCTATTATTCTTCAGCTATTAACGTCTGCGCTTCCGGCACTTGAGAACTTACAGAAGAATGAAGGTGAAGCGGGTCGTCGCAAAATTTCGCAGATCACCCGCTATGTCTCTCTAGGGTGGGCGATCGTTCAAAGTATTGGTATTGCCGTCTGGGTTCGTCCCTATGCTGAAGGTTGGGGACCTTTGTTCATCACGCAAACGGTTCTAGCGTTGACAGCAGGTTCCATGTTCGTGATGTGGGTCGGCGAACTGATCACTGAGCGGGGCATTGGCAACGGCGCATCCTTACTTATTTTCGTCAATATCGTTTCTAGCTTACCGACTTCTGTTGGTCAAACTTTGGAACTGGCGCAGAGCGGCGATCGCAACGTGGTCAGTGGTGTTGTGATGCTGCTCGTTGTGTTTCTAGTGATGATTGTCGGCATTGTCTTCGTCCAGGAAGGAAACCGTCGCATTCCAATCATTTCAGCTCGTCGCCAAGTCGGACGACGCACCTACATGGAGCGTAACAGCTACTTGCCACTACGACTGAACCAGGGGGGGGTCATGCCAATCATTTTTGCCTCCGCAGTGCTGGTTCTACCCATAACACTGGCTCAGTTTACAAAAAACGATCTCGCGATACAGGTGGCTAACTATCTCAGCCCCAATGGCAACGCTCCGTGGGTTCACGCAGCACTCTACCTGCTCTTAATCCTCTTTTTTAGCTACTTTTATGCGTCTCTGGTCGTCAACCCTGTAGATATGTCTCAAAATCTGAAGAAGATGGGAGCCAGCATTCCAGGTATTCGTCCAGGCAAAGCGACGAGTGATTATATTGGGCGTGTCTTAAATCGCCTCACGTTTCTAGGTGCTATCTTTCTGGGTCTGGTGGCGATTGTGCCTACCGCTGTGGAGGGCGCTACCAACGTGAGGACGTTTCAAGGTATTGGGGCAACGTCCTTGCTGATTCTCGTGGGTGTGGCGATCGACACGGCAAAACAAGTTCAAACTTATGTCATCTCCCAACGCTATGAAGGGATGGTGAAACAATAGTGGCACGTCTTATTTTTCTCGGTGCTCCTGGAGCGGGTAAGGGAACCCAGGCAAAAGCACTAGCAGCCTGGGGGCAGATTCCGCATATTTCCACTGGCGAGATTTTGCGAGGGGCAGTGTCTCAGCAAACGACCCTAGGGCTAAAAGCTCAGTCATATATGGATCAAGGCAATCTTGTACCCGACCAGCTCGTCATTGCCTTAATCAAAGAGCGCTTGAGTCAACCGGATGCTGAAAAAGGTTGGATCTTGGATGGTTTTCCTCGTAACGAGGCTCAGGCAGCGTTTCTAGATCAGCTGCTGGTTGAAATCGATCAAGACTACAGTTATGCCGTTAATTTAGAGGTTCCTGATGATGTACTCGTACAGCGAATGTTGGGGCGTGGACGGCAGGATGATACTGAAGCAGTGATTCGACGGCGTTTACAGGTCTATCACGAGCAAACCGCTCCCTTGATCGACTTTTATCAGATTCGACACAAGCTAATGTCGATCGATGGCAATATCCCACCAGAGACAGTTACAGATAAACTTAAAAGTCTTCTTTAACGATCGTTATTATGCGCGTCGCGTTTAAGGAGAAGCCGAATCGCTCTAACCAGTACCAGCTCAATGATTAGAAAATCGTTCAAGCCTATCGATACTAAGCGGAATGCTTACAGCCCACTGTCATGTCAGACCTCATAAGCGGAGGTTTCATCACTCGTACTCTAGATACGCTGTGTTCAGAACAAATGTTTTAGACTCAAAGAAGGAATGAGCACAAAACTAGCCTCATCCCTAAGATGCGATAGTCGTTGATTTAAAGGAGACCAAATTGTCAAAACAAGATCTGATTGAGATGGAGGGAACGGTGACTGAGTCACTACCAAACGCTATGTTTCGAGTCAAGCTAGACAATGAGTTCAATGTTTTAGCTCACATCTCTGGCAAGATTCGACGTAATTACATCAAAATCTTACCCGGCGATCGAGTCAAGGTAGAATTGACCCCCTACGATTTAACTAAAGGTCGCATCACCTATCGGTTACGCAACAAAAAATAGATGCGCTCTCAAAGCTATACGTCCTTGTCAAGATCATTGAGATGGCTCAAAGCATTTCAAGAAGAGTTTGACAATTTCTACTAAAGCTTGATATGATAATATGTTTGTAACAGTGGCGAGATGAGGCATGAAAGTTAGGGCATCGGTTCGTAAGATCTGTGAGAAATGTCGCGTTATTCGTCGTCGTGGCAGGGTTATGGTGATTTGCCCAAACCCGAAGCATAAGCAGCGTCAAGGATAAGCAGTATTTTTTCGCGCTGCTAGCTGATAGACAAGGCAATGCTGGCAGGTAATGGGTGAGATTTTAGCAGTAGAAGACTGGGAGAGAAAAGCGTGGCACGGATTGCCGGAGTAGACTTACCTCGTGATAAGAGGATCGAGATTGGTCTGACCTATATTTACGGAATCGGACTTACCCGTTCTAAAGACGTTTTGAAAGCAACTGGTGTCAACCCAGATATCCGCGTTAAGGATCTGAGTGACGCTGATGTTTCGTTGCTGCGCGAAGAAGTTGAGGAGAACTACCAAATTGAGGGTGACTTGAGGCGACTCGAATCGATGAACATCAAGCGATTGATGGATATCGGTACGTACCGCGGTCGTCGTCATCGCCTAGGTCTTCCTGTTCGCGGTCAACGAACTCGCACTAACGCTCGTACTCGGCGCGGTGGTCGTCGCACTGTCGCTGGTAAGAAAAAGGCACCTAGTAAGAAGTAGTCGCCTTCAGTGGTTTTACATTCAAAGAAGTGGCTTTGCATGGTCTGCAAGTGTATGTCTCGATCATATCGGCAATCGATTTGCCAGTACTGACTTTCATTGCACGTTTAGCCAACTAAGTTAACACCCAATTAGAGAACCGATCATGGCGCGACAACCAGCTCGAAAAACCGGAGCACGTAAGCAGAAGAAAAATGTACCAAGTGGTGTAGCTTACATTCAATCTACCTTTAACAACACGATCGTGACGATCTCAGACACCAATGGTGAGGTCATTTCATGGGCATCTGCTGGCTCAAGTGGCTTTAAAGGTGCTAAGAAGGGAACTCCTTTTGCAGCGCAGACTGCTGCCGAGAGCGCTGCGCGCAGAGCCTCAGATCAAGGTATGCGTCAACTTGAAGTAATGGTAAGTGGTCCGGGTGCTGGTAGAGAAACGGCAATCCGTGCCCTTCAAGGCTCTGGATTAGAGATTACATTGATCCGCGATGTAACACCTATTCCACACAACGGATGTCGTCCTCCAAAGCGTCGCCGCGTTTAAGCGGAGCTGGCTCAATGCGGATAGTTCAGGACCGCTTGAGAATCGTGACGTTAGAAAACGGCTCTACCTGACAGTCCACAGAAAATTTGTACGTTCAAAGTTAGGTCAGTAAGGCGTTTGCCTTTCACTAAGAAGCGGAGAGGTTGCTACATGACACAGTTTCAGGTCGAGTGCGTTGAGTCTAAAACGGAGCGGGATCAAAGCCAAAACAGCAGGTTTGTCATTGAACCGCTAGAGCGTGGACAAGGCATTACCTTGGGCAATGCTCTAAGGCGTGTGCTGCTTTCTAACTTAGAAGGAGCGGCGGTGACGGCGGTGCGAATCGCAGGCGTGAATCACGAGTTCGCTACGATTCCGGGTGTGCGTGAAGACGTTCTGGATATCTTGCTTAACATGAAGAAGATTGTCCTCAAGAGCTATTCATCCCAGCCTCAAATTGGTCGTCTGCTGGCACAGGGTCCTGCAACGGTCACAGCAGACCAGTTTGATCTCCCCTCTGAAGTAGAATTGGTCGATCCAAACCAGTATGTTGCCACCCTCTCAGCGGGTGCCACTTTAGAAATGGAGTTTAGGATCGAGCGCGGTAAGGGTTATCGCACGGTTGAAAGGGGTCGAGATGAGACAACAGCGCTAGACTTTCTTCAAATTGATTCACTCTTTATGCCAGTTCGCAAGGTGAATTACAGCGTGGAGGATGGCAGAAGCGGTGGTTTGATTGAGCGAGACCGCCTCATCATGGAAATCTCTACCAATGGTAGCCTGACACCTCAAGAGGCATTAAGCCAAGCAGCAGATATTCTGGTTGACTTGTTCAATCCTCTTAAGGAAATCACCTTTGAGCCGTCAGACGACGACGATGGCGATGAGGAAAATCCGGCGAACCAGATCCCGATCGAAGAACTCCAGCTTTCAGTTCGTGCCTACAACTGCTTGAAACGTGCTCAAATTAACTCAGTAGCAGATCTGTTGGACTACAGCCAAGAGGATTTGCTAGAAATCAAAAACTTTGGTCAAAAGTCGGCTGAAGAGGTCGTTGAAGCTTTACAGCAGCGTTTGGGCATCACGCTACCGCAGGAAAAATCCTCAAAACCCAGCTAGGAGCCAGCTCTCCCTCGCCCGAAAAGTCTCGCCAACGCATTTCTAACTTGTAACTTAAAAGTGAACTCTCATGCGTCATCGCTGTCGTGTCCCTCTACTTAGCAAGCCTGCTGATCAGCGCCGTGCCTTATTGCGGTCGTTAACTACAGAGCTGATTCGGAATGGTCGTATTAAAACGACCAAAACTCGCGCTCGGGCTGTTCGCTCTGAAGCTGATCGCATGATTACCCTTGCTAAAGATGGCTCCTTGGCGGCGCGTAGGCGAGCGTTGGGCTATTTGTTTGACAAGCAGTTGGTACATGCACTGTTTGAGCAAGCAGCCTCTCGCTATGGCGATCGCAATGGTGGCTATACCCGCATCATCCGTACTGTTCACCGTCGTGGCGACAACGCTGAGATGGCTATTATAGAGCTAACCTGATTTCATGCTGTCTTCTGCGACCCTGCCAAACCAACGAGTTGCCCTGGTAATTCAATACCTGGGTACGCACTTTCATGGCTGGCAGCGGCAACCGCAGCACCGAACCGTGCAGGAAGCGATCGAAACAGTCTTAGAGACAGTTTTAGAGCGTCCCATTCGGCTTCATGCGGCTGGTCGAACTGATTCTGGTGTTCATGCAGCCGCTCAGGTAGCGCACTTTGACGCTCCTGCTCACATACCCGCGTCTCGCTGGGCATCCATCCTTAATGCTCGTCTGCCCACAGACATTTTGATTCGTGCCTCAGCTACAGTCAGCCCGACTTGGCATGCCAGGTTTTCTGCGGTCTGGCGGCGCTATCGCTACACACTCTATACCGATCCTCTCCCTAATTTGTTTATTCGCCCTTTTGCGTGGCACTACTATTACGAGCCGCTTGACGAAGTGCTCATTCGAGAAGCGCTGTCCCCCTTAGTTGGGCGGCACCATCTAGCAGCGTTTCATCGTGCTGGCTCAGATCGACCGCATTCCTGGGTGGATGTGCAAGCGGCTGAATGTAAGCGCGACGGCTCCCTGGTCTATATTGAAATGCAGGCAAGTGGATTCCTTTATGGCATGATGCGTTTGCTAGTCGGCATGCTGGTACAGGTAGGACGTGGGGTACGATCGCCGATTAGCTTCACTGAGGTATGGGAAAAGGAACACCGAGAGCAGGTGAAATATGCCGCTCCAGCACAAGGGCTATGCCTGCTAAGGGTTGGGTACCCAGAGTTTCCGTTTCCGCCAGACGTTTGGTACGATACTCAACCAACATTTACCCTGTCGGCACTCCCTGAGCGATCGCTGGCGACTTAAAAATTTCCACTCCGGTGTTCGCCTTCACGTTTTGCCCATCATTCTTTCAAGTACACGAGACTGTTATGACCAAGACTTACCTCCCTCCCGTCGATTCGATCGAGCGCAACTGGTACCTCGTAGATGCCACTGATCAGCGTCTGGGTCGCCTCGCCAGTGAAATTGCTACTGTACTACGCGGCAAAAACAAGCCGACGTTTACGCCTCATCTCGATACGGGCGATTTTGTGATTGTCATCAATGCCGAAAAAATCGATGTTACTGGCAAAAAGCGCAGCCAGAAACTATATCGTCGCCATTCTGGTCGTCCTGGTGGGATGAAGACCGAAACCTTTGCCAAGCTTCAGGCACGTTTGCCTGAACGGATCATTGAGCAAGCCGTGAAAGGAATGTTACCTAAAAACACCCTGGGACGACAGCTTTTCACGAAGCTTAAGGTTTATGCGGGGTCTGATCATCCCCATGAGGCTCAGATGCCTCAAACTCTAGCCATTCATACCATTCCAGGAGGACAGCACTAATGCAAGCTATAGACCAAGGTCGAGTCGTATATTTAGGCACTGGACGGCGGAAGTCAGCCGTGGCGCGAGTGCGTTTGGTGCCGGGTAACGGTCAACTGACGATCAATGGCAAGCCTGGAGATCTCTATCTTCAGTTCAACGCTGAGTATTTGTCTTCTGCCAAAGCTCCACTGGAAACCTTGGGACTTGAGGGTGAGTATGACATTCTGGTGAATGCTCATGGGGGTGGTTTGACTGGGCAGGCGGATGCAGTGCGTTTAGGTGTGGCACGTGCGCTATGCCAGCTTGACCCTGATAATCGTAAGCCTTTGAAAATTGAAGGTTATTTGACCCGTGATCCACGTGCTAAAGAACGTAAGAAGTACGGCTTGCGCAAAGCGCGTAAAGCACCTCAGTTCTCGAAGCGATAGGCAGGCGATCGACGCTGGTTGTTAGCGCTTAGCACCGATAGAATTGAACGCTAGAATTAAACAAGAGACGGTAAGCTGGAGAGTTAACGATGCCTAAGCCTGATATTCATCCCAAGTGGTACCCTGACGCTAAAGTCTATTGCAACGGGGAAGTGGTGATGACCATTGGTTCCACAAAGCCTGAACTGCATGTCGATGTATGGTCAGGGAACCATCCATTTTATACAGGTACGCAAAAGATTATTGATACCGAAGGTCGGGTCGATCGCTTTTTACGCAAGTACGGCATGTTAGAAGGCGAAGATGCGGCAGAGGCACAGCCACAGAAGAAGAAAAAGCGGTAGAGGGGCTGATTTTAAGCTGCGGGTTAAGAGTTTGGATGAAGCGCTAGACGCCAATCTAAGTCTCAAATTTCAGCATTTTGAGTCGGTCACTTACTCTATGGTTTTCGTCGAGTTTTTCTTATGGCTGAAGCATACCTGTTGGATAAACTGCGATCGGTGGAGCAGACGTTTAACGAACTGACGCGTCGGTTGGCAGATCCTGACGTGGCAAAAGATCCTGGTGAATTTCAGCGGGTTGCAAAAACGCGATCGTCTTTGGAAGAGGTTGTCAACACCTTTGAGGACTGGAAGACGGCGCAGCAGTCGCTGACAGAAGCAAGGCAGATTCTGAAAGAAGCAGGGGGCGACTTAGAACTACAGGAAATGGCAGCCCTGGAGGCGGCAGAGTTGGAAGCAAAGTCTGTTGCTCTGGAAACGCAACTAAAAGTGCTGCTGCTACCGAGCGATCCAAATGATGACAGGAACATCATGTTGGAAATTCGTGCTGGTACAGGCGGCGACGAAGCAAGCATTTGGGCAGGTGATTTGGTGCGGATGTACTCGCGCTACGCTGAAACGCAACATTGGCGCGTTAAGCTGTTGAGCGAATCGCTGGCGGATATGGGCGGCTTCAAGGAAGCCATTCTGGAGATTCAGGGCGATCGCGTTTACAGCAAGCTCAAATTTGAAGCAGGGGTTCATCGAGTGCAGCGCGTTCCGGTGACAGAAGCGTCTGGTCGTGTCCACACGTCTACAGCAACCGTGGCAATTATGCCAGAAGTGGATGATGTGGAAATTCATATTGATCCAAAAGATATTGAATTAACCACGGCACGATCGGGCGGTGCTGGCGGGCAAAACGTCAACAAGGTCGAAACAGCCGTTGATTTGATGCACAAGCCAACTGGCATTCGGATTTTTTGCACGGAGGAGCGATCGCAACTCCAGAACCGTGAGCGTGCAATGCAAATCTTACGAGCAAAGCTCTACGAGCTGAAATTGCGAGAACAGCAAGAAGCCGTTACTTCCATGCGGCGATCGCAGGTTGGTACAGGGTCACGCTCCGAAAAGATTCGTACCTACAACTACAAAGACAATCGCATCACTGATCACCGTTTGGGACAGAATTTTTCGCTTGTCCCGGTGCTGGAAGGTGACATTGATGAAGTCATTCAAACCTGTATCTCTCAAGACCAGCAAGAGCGTCTAGAAGCTTTGGCAGCCGAGTCGAACGGGCAACCGTCAGCGGTCTAAAACATCTGCTTTTCAAGTAGTACGAAGCTCATAAAAGACAGCTTACAGCCACGATCGTTCAACGCTGCAAGCAACGATCGAGATGCCAAAGCCCTGCCTTCAGAACGCTTCACGAACGGCATGGTGCTAACACGCGCTTACACTGCGCCCTTCTGCACCGCACTACAGTACGCTGAGCTAAGAGGACGTTTGAAAAGTCCCGTTCTCTGTCACTTTGGCGACTAGAAGTCGCAACTACAGAGACAAAATCTGCCGTCGCAGGTTACAGAACCCTGGTTTTGCGGTAGTCCGCAACGGCGAACTTTGTTTACGTAGTCGCGGTTTTAACCGCCAGACACGTTTAAGCCACCCTCTAAGCCCATCTAGACATCATTCTGGTAGTTAGGCTCACTTTATACGCCTTACAGAATCAGTTTGACTCAGTAACCTTACGTAATAGCGGTTCAATTTTGAGCATAATCCAGGGAAAATACCGTACTTTAACGGTATTTTGCTCACTGTTTGTACAGCCTTGTGCAACGATTTGATCAGGCTGCATGAGCAAGATTTCTTAGAGAAAAATTAGTTCTGAACTAACTTCAACCACTCTAAAAATCACCCTTAGGGGTGTTACCCCCTTTTACGCTTACCAAAAACTTCATTACCTTTGAACTAAGAGAGCCAACGATCAAACTCAAGCACGTCGTCAGCTTTCTTGACCAAAACAGGCTTCAGATAACGCTTTGTGGATTCAGTTCCTATTAGATGAAGCAGAGTCTAAGCCATTTGGCTTAGATTTTCATCAGCTCTAAGAATCCGTTTAAGAAGTTTTCAAGTTTGCAAATCGTTTGCTTACTTTCGTCTTTTGGATCGAGCGTCCGTCTTTTTCATGCGCTCTCAATCTGTATCTTGAGTGTGCCCTGATGATGCCTTTTGATGGGTTGAACGTATGTATTGAATATTGCTGAAGACGGTTAGATACATCATTCAGCCTCATTACAAAAAACTTCGGGGAGGGTTACATAGTGTCACGCGATGCTTTAGTCGTTGGAATTAGTACGTATCAGTGGTTGCCCGGTTTAAGCGCACCCTCCCATGATGCTGAGGCGATCGCTCAGCGACTACAGGTGGATGGTGATTTTCGGGTCGCTCGGATGCCAGAGATTGTCCAGGCGGGACAATCCAGAATTGGCTTTAAAACTCAAGTGACTGTCGCGGATTTAGAAGGTGCGCTCGTCAAACTGTTTAAGCCAAAGGGAAACAATATTCCCCAAACAGCCTTATTTTACTTTTCGGGGCATGGGTTACAGAAAGATGCGGGTGTGCAAGAAGGATTTCTAGCAACCAGTGATGCGAATCCAAACACCAGCTTCTACGGACTGTCACTGTTTTGGCTGCGGCGGTTGTTGCAGGAAAGCCCCGTGCGGCAACGCATTGTGCTACTAGACTGCTGCCACAGTGGGGAGCTACTGAACTTTCTGGAAGCTGATCCGGGTGCTCGATCGGGCACCGATCGCCTGTTTATGGCGGCATCACGAGAATACGAAGCGGCTTACGAATCGATGATCGGTAAGTACAGCGTGTTTACGCAGGCGTTGTTAGATGGCTTAGATCCGACTCGCATGGCGAATGGCACCGTCACTAACTATGCGCTCACTGATTGGGTCAGTAATGCACTCAAACGAGAGCAGCAGCAGCCATTATTTGAAAATTCTGGTAGTGAAATTCTCCTCACACGCGGACAGGCTGCATCGGCAGTCATCAAAACAGAGCTTGCCCTGGATGTTTGCCCGTTTCGAGGGCTGGAGTTTTTTGATGAGGCACACGCCGAGTACTTTTTTGGGCGCGAAGATCTGACCGATCAACTGATTGAAAAGCTTAGAGTGGGGAATTTCGCTGCCGTTGTGGGGGCATCGGGCAGCGGCAAATCGTCGTTGGTTAGAGCTGGCTTAATCCACACCTTGCGACAGGGCAAAAAGTTTTCGGGGAGCGATCGCTGGCGGATCCAACTGATTAGCCCCACCGATCAACCGCTCAAAAGTCTGGCAACTGCCTTCGTTAACCCCAAGGATTCGGCGATCGATCGGGCAGAGCAATTAAGGCGCGCCGAAATGCTACTCCGAGATGGCGGCACGGGACTGTCTCATCTGGTACGCGCCAGCCTGATGTCTGCGAAGCATGGCAGAAATTCTCGACTGTTGCTAATCATTGACCAGTTTGAGGAGGTCTTCACGCTGTGCCAGGGGGTGCAAGCAGAACGCGATCGACAAAGTTTTTTCAACAGTCTTATCACTGCTCTCCGCGAAATTGGCGATTGCTTCAGCGTTGTCATTGTGCTTCGAGCCGATTTTTTTGGCAAATACTCTCTCTACAACGGTTTAGCAGAGCAAATTGAGCAACATCTGGTAACGGTAACACCCCTCACCTATGACCAGATCAAAGCCTCCATCCTAAAGCCTGCTGCTAAAGCAGGTCTCGTCTGTGAACCCAATCTGATTTACAACATCTTGCTGGATGTTGTGGGCGCACCGGGAGAACTGCCGCTGTTGCAGTACACATTGCTTGAACTATGGCGGCAGCGGCAAATCGACCCTCATGATGGAACCGCTCATTTGACACTGGATGCTTACAACGAGCTGGGTGGCGTTCGTGGCACGCTACAGAAACGGGCAAATGACCTTTTTTATAGCCTCACCCACGAAGAGCAACGGGTTGCCAAGCGAGTTTTTATTGCGTTGACGCAGATTGGCGACGGTACTGAGGATACCCGCCGTCGCATTTCCAAAACCGAACTTGTTAGTCCCTGGTTTCCAGCCGAGTTGATTGAGCGAGTGCTGGAAAAATTGGTCACAGCAAAATTGGTCGTCACCAATCGTGTTAGCTCCAGTTGCAATCGGCAGGAGCGGGCTGTGCAAGGGCTTGCCAATGTCTCTACAGCCTTACGCCTTGCCCAGATGCGCCAGGGAAAGTGCTTACAGCAACCCTCTGAGTTTAATCAAGCCCCAATCTTATTGGCAGATAGTGCCAATTGCAGCATCGCTGGCATTATACGGCGATCGACGCATGAGCTAGCTGAATATGCAACGGCTCAGTTCAGCAGCGATTACCAAGAAACGGTAGATGTTGCCCACGAAGCGCTGATTCGGAATTGGTCGCTGCTGCGAACCTGGCTAGACGAAAATCGGGAGTTGCTTCAGCGACAGCGCCGGATTGAGCATGCTGCTAAGGAGTGGGCTGCTTGGGAACAGTCACGTTCGCCCGAATATTTGCTGCATGGCGATCGGCTGATAGAGGCTGAGGACTACTTGATCGCCTATCCTGACGAACTGTCAGCGCTGGCACAACGGTATATCGTGATTAGCCGTGAGGAAAACCGACGTGCACAGAAAGAGCGACGGCTGCTACAACTGGCTGTGCCCTGTACGCTGTTAGTGGCGCTGGTGGTCACATTTAGTCAGTATCGAGCCGTTGTCAACAGTCAGGCAGAGAAGGAATATCAACTGCAAATTGCCACATCCAGACAGCAAGCTGCCGTGGCTCAAGCGATCTTACAAGAGCCAGAAAGTGATCCGACGACTGCGTTACTGATTAGCCGTTTTGCTGCCGAAAAAGGTGGCTACACCTACGAAGCTCAGGCAAGCCTGCGATCGGCACTGCAAAAACTGCGGCTGCAAGCCAATTTGCAGGGACATCAAGGAGCCGTCCACCAGATCACTTTTAGCCCGAATCAACGGCAACTTGCGACGGCTGGCGCTGATGGCACCGTGCGACTTTGGTCACTCACAACGCAAACAGTGGAGAAGATTCTGGCTTGGCGTGATGAGAGCAATCAATCTTTAACCGCTGAGCGAACGACGACCGATGACTCTCAACGGGCAACGCCGATCGTCGCGATCGCGTTCAGCCCAAACGGTCAGCAACTGGCGGCGATCGCCCAAAACTCTGCTGATGTTCAGGTTTGGTCAGTTGAATCTGGCAAACGTCTATTGACGCTCAGCGGCTTGAAAGCACCTGTGCGGCACTTGAGCTTTAGCCCCAACGGCAACTGGATCGCCGCCAGCGCAGGCAAGGAAGTAAGAGTTTGGGCTGTGGCTAGTGGACAATCACACGCTAGTCTTCGGCACGCTGCTCCTGTCAACAGTCTGGTTTTCAACCCTGACAACCGAGAACTATTAACAGCTAGCGGTACTGTGGCTCAACTTTGGCAGGTGCGTGATGGGCGCATGAGTAACGGGCAGAGTCGTAAGGTTCTGCGTCATGCAAAATTGGTTAATAGCGCCACCTTTAGCCCGGATGGGCAGTCGATCGCGACTGCATGTGATGACGGCATCGTGCGTCTTTGGCAACGCAGCACCGGGCAGCTACGCCGCGCTCTGGCTGCTGAAGCGATCCCCAGTCAGCGTAGCCGCCGAAAACAAGGGCTTGGGCAGGCATCACAACCGCTGAAGCAGGTTTTGTTTAGCCCGAATGGGCAATTTCTTGCTGCTGCTGCTGTCAGTCGCATTCAGTTGTGGAATATTAAGACGGGTCAACTATGGCATCAGCTAGAGCATAACGATACGTTGAGCACCCGCGCTCAGCCTGAACAAGATGTAGTACAACCGAATCCATCACTCAGCAGCATTGCTTTCAGTCCAGACAGTCGTCAGCTAGTTATGGCTGACCATCAATGGGGAGAGGATCAGCCGCTTGAGGCTGCGCGGCTGTGGGATGTACAGACTGGGGCACTGGTCGGTAGTTTGAAGGGGCACTCAGGCGCGATCGAGGCAGTTCAGTTCAGCGGCAATGGCTCTTTGATTGCTACTGCCAGTACAGACGGTTCTGCGCGGTTGTGGTCAACAGCAATGGGCAGCGAATTTCCCATGCTGAAACCAGGCAGCGGGCAAATACAGTGGGCAGCCTTTCGAGGTGCGCTCCAAACCTTACCGACCAATCAGCCTCGATCGTTGACAGCAATGTCGCGTGCTAATCTCTCACAGACGGCGAAAGCAGCGCCTGAGGGGTTTGGGGGCATAGTGACTCTTGCGATCGATGGTACCGTGCACACCTGGAACCCAACTAAGCCAATGGTGAGCGCAGACAATGCTACTCACGTCGCGTCTGTGATGCCAAAGCAATCCTGGTTTTCGGCGCGCTTAACAGGAATCAACGCTTTCAATGTCCTGAGTGTCTTAGGAGCGGCGATCGAGCCAGCGCTCAAGGATCTGCAACCAGCGCCGCTAGGGGCAACGTTAGTCCCTACCCGATCGCTGCCCAGAACAACGGCTGTCTCTACACTCTCAACAGCAAATTCAGTACGGCTGTTACGTGATGTTACTTCGGCAACCGATGGTCAAACACGATCAGGCAGAACGGAGGCTCCTCGCACACCCGAACGTCTCATAAGCAAGCGACCCTTTAGCAGTAAGCTGACGGGCGTTGCTTTTAGCCCCAATACACCATTAGTCGCTACCGCTACTGCCCAAGGCACAGTAGACCTTTGGCAAATTCAGCCAGATCAGTCACTTGTGCCTGTGCGCCGTCTGGATGACAGCAATCCTCTTTCTTTCACAACCCATCAAACTAACCATCATCGTCTTGAGCCTATGCGTCAGCTTGCTTTCAGCCCTGATGGTAAAACGCTTTTAGGTGTGGGCGATCGCATCATTTATCTCTGGGCTGTGCCCTCTGGCAAGCTGGTACAGAGCTTGAGCGGTCACGAAGCAAGCATTGAGCAGGCACAGTTTAGTGCAGACAGCCAGCGTGTGGTGAGTGCTAGTCGCGATCGCACAGCGCGACTCTGGCAGGTGGCTTCCGGTCAACTGCTCACCACGTTCTACCACCGCGATGTTGTCAGCAGTGCCCACTTTAGCCCTGATGGACAGTTAGTGGCGATCGCGAGTTGGGACGGCACGGCTAGAGTGCTGGATGCAGCAACAGGCGCGTCTCGTGTGATTATGGCGGGGCATCAAGGCGCAGTGCTGGATGCAGAGTTTAGTCCTGATGCCGCCACCTTAGTAACTGCCAGTGCCGATGGCACCGTGCGCTTGTGGGATGCCAAGACAGGTACAGAACAGGCACTACTACGCTCTGCGGCACCCGGTGCCAACCAAGAACAAATGCAGCAGGCATTTTTCAGCCCTGACGGTCGCTACGTTGCCAGCCTCAGCAAAAGTGGAGACGTTCACCTTTGGGCAGCAACGTGGGAAGAACTGCTGCGCCTCGCCCGCGATCGTAGCCTGCGGCAGCTTAAACCAGAAGAATGCCTGCGCTATCTACGTTTGTCGCCCAACGCATGTCCATCGCTGGAAAAGAACGGTGAGGGGTGAACGTGCTACCAGCAAGCAATCTGAAAAATCAGGTGAACTGATCAAAAAGGGCACGTTGCGAATGAACGCACGTACCCATCAAACCCTTTTGGTGACTACCAAGTTTTAGCTACGCGTTTCAACTTCCTGTTTCTGCACCTCAGCCGTAGACGGTTGCGGTTGATCCTCTAAAACCGTATCGGGAACTGGTTTCTGAACTGATTCGTCAGGTTTCATCCATTCAGTGTGGAACACGCCTTCTTTATCAGTACGCAGATAGGTATGAGCGCCGAAGTAATCGCGTTGTGCCTGAGTGAGATTTTGCGGTAGGTTAGCACGGCGGTAGCTGTCAAAGTAGTCCAGCGAGGCGCTAAAGGCAGGTACGGCGATGCCCAGTTTGGCGGCTGTAGCCACGACTTCCCGCCAAGCATCCTGCTTGTCCAAAATCGTTTGCTTGAACTCAGGAGCCAGCAGTAAGTTCGGCAATGCTGGATTCTCGTCAAAGGCGTGCTTGATTTTATTCAAGAAGCCTGCCCGAATGATGCAACCACCTTTCCAGATGCGGGCACATTCACCCAGGTCTAACTCAAACCCGTAGGTCTCTGATGCCTTGCTGAGTAGTGCCATACCCTGAGCATACGAGCACATTTTGGAGCAATAGAGAGCATCTCGCACTTTCGTGATGAAGGCGGCTGTGTCCCCATCAAATTTGGCGATCGGTCCTGGTAGAACCTCAGCCGCTGCCAACCGCTCAGCCTTGTAAGACGACATAATCCGGGCAGTCACGGCTGCAATAATCGTTGGAATAGCAACCCCAATTTCTAACGAATCGGTGACAGTCCAGCGTCCAGTGCCCTTCTGCCCCGCCGCATCCAGAATCAGATCGACCAGCGGTAAGCCTGTGTCAGTGTCAATCTTCTTAAAGACATCAGCCGTAATTTCAATCAAGTAAGAGTTGAGTTCGGGCGTGTTGTTCCAGTCGGTGAAAATCTCATGCAGTTTTGCGGCATCAAGACCTAAGACGCTCCTGAGGAGGTCATACGCTTCGGCGATCAACTGCATATCGCCATACTCAATGCCGTTATGTACCATCTTGACGTAGTGACCAGCGCCACCGGGACCAATATAGGTCACGCAAGGACCATCATCGACTTGAGCCGCGATTTTAGTCAGAATTGGTTCCAGGTATTGGTATGCCTGCTTTGTGCCACCGGGCATCATGCTAGGACCGTTGAGCGCTCCTTCTTCGCCGCCGCTGACTCCCATTCCGATAAAGGTAAATTTGGCTGACTCCAGATCTTTAGCACGGCGCTCTGTATCCGTGAATAGAGAATTGCCACCATCGATTAAGATATCGCCTTCATCCAGGAGCGGTTTGAGTTGCTCGATCGTGGCATCGACAGGTGCGCCTGCCTTAACCATGATCAAGATCTTGCGAGGGCGTTCTAAGGCAGCTACAAATTCCTCTAACGAGTAAGCCGCAACAACATTTTTACCTGTTGCCCGTTCTGCCATAAAGGCATCTGTTTTTTCACGACTACGGTTATAAACGGCGATAGGAAACCCATTACGCTCGACGTTGAGCGCCAGGTTTTCGCCCATTACCGCTAGACCAATTACACCAAAGCTTTGTGCCATAAGATTCTCTGCTTAATTCTGCAAGTGCTTGGGCATTCCAATCCCCTTTAGGGTAGCCTGAAGCTCCTAAGTTAGCTTGGAAGATAATCTTAAGCTGTGCTGTATTGCACTTTAATCAAGAGACTCGAAGACGTTAACAAGGAATGAGGTTTAGGGTTTGGCATTTGAGCCGTTTATAGACGTGGACAAAACTCGTCGCTTAAACTTCAACACTCCCTGACAGAATCGATCTATAACTAGTTGTTCGGCATCGTTTGGAGCAGCCCTATGCTGACATATCTTCTGGCACTAATCGTTGGGTTGAGCAGCTTTGGTCTCTACATGGCAGCGTTCTTTTTCCCAGAGGTGCATCGTAAGAACGATTTCATCTGGAGTGGACTGGGGTTGTTTTATGCGCTGGTGCTGTGGGTTTGTGCCGGACGCATTACAGGCGGGGTGTTGCTAGGACAGACGGCAAGCGTCACGCTCCTGGGTTGGCTGGGCTGGCAGACGCTAACTTTGAGACGGCAGGTTGCTCCTGTAGATCAACAAACGGCTGTGCCAACGGCGGCAGAATGGCAAGCTATGCTGTCGAACGCATGGGCTGCATTGTCTCGTTCTCGATCGATCGCGCCGCTTGCCCAGCCGATCGGTAAACAGTTCGCCAAACTCTCTGCCTGGGTGGAAGCGTTAGTGACAACAACGACAAAACCGACAGAGGCTCCGTCACCCAAAGCTGAGTCACAATCGTATGTCCCGCTGACACCTGCGGATTTTGCGAATGCGAGTCAGGACGCTATACAGTCGCCGAAAACGATCGCCACTGATGCGGCTTCAGCGCCCAGTGTTAGCAAGAACCAGTCAGGGGAGAGTCCGTTGACAGCGATCGCTAAGCAAGTTCAGGGTGCTATCAAAGGGCTGACTGCAAAACCTGAGAGCAAGCCCGTTTATGTAAGGAAACAGTTTCGCAAGCCAGATGTGGAGACAACCCCAACCGTTGACGTTGCGTCAGTTAATGCGGGTAGCGATCGCACGACCGAACCAGCGACTCCAACCTCAGACGTTGTGGATGCTGAAGCGAAAGAATTCTCAACACCTCCACCACAGACTGTAGAGGCTGAAGTGTTACCTGACCCAAAATCGACTGAGTGAGCGGTGAGCGGTCAGCAATGAACGCAAATGGAATCAGAGTCATGAGGCAAAGAGCGTTTGCTGGCAGGAGCTTTGAGCAACGATACGACCCTGTTTGATGACGGTACGCTGGGTTGGTGCGGCACCGATCGCCTCCGTTACAGAGGTTGCATTCAAAAGCACTAGATCGGCAGCGTTGCCGGGAGCGATGTGGTGGTTGGGGAGTCCGATCGCCCGTGCCGCATCGGTTGTCGCCATTGCCAAACAGTGCTCATGGCTCTCAGCGGTGTTGAGTTGCAGCACTTGAGCCAGAAGAGTACACATTTTCAGCAGATCGCCATCACCAAACGGCGTAAACAAGTTCTGCACATTGTTGGTTGCTACGCCTGTGGTTACCCCGAAGGCTGCCAGCGTATGGGCAGGCGCAACGCCCCGTCGGACGTTATGCGTATCACGGCGAGCCATCATATACAAGTCTGTAGCCGGGAGTGCCAGAACCGAAATGCCTGCTGCGGCTGTGGCAGTGGCGATCGCCGCCAACTCAACCGGATCTAGCCCTGCCAACTTCGTCATGTGTCCTAGACAGACTCGTCCTTGCCAGCCCCGTTTCAGCGTTTCCGCAATGACAACGGGTAGAAGTAAGGGGGCATCATCATCGAGAAAATCCAGGTGAAAGTCTACGTCACGGTCAAATTCCTGGGCGATGTCAAACACAATGCGAATATTTTGCTCTGGATCAGGATCCACGTAGGGTGCAGAACCAATGACATCACCGCCTAACGCCATTGCCTGACGCAATAACGCTTTGGTACCGGGTTGGTTGGTAATGCCCTCTTGCGCGAAGACTGCAAGCTGAAGGGTTAGTCCCCAAGCATACTCGTCGCGTAGTGGCAACAGCGCTTTGATGCCCGTCAGTTGGATCATAGGATCAACTTCAACATGCGATCGCATCGCCGTCGTACCAAAGGCGATCGCCTGCTCAAGCACCCGTCGCGCTCTAGTTTGAATATCGGCAATAGTGAACGATCGCTTGGCATTGGCGGTTTCTTGCAGCGCTTCGGTAAAGGTGCCCGTTTCCCACTGCACGCGATCGAGCAAAAAGGCTTTGTCGAGATGAATATGTGCGTCAACTAAACCAGGGATGACGAGCGATCCCTGTGCGTCGAGTGTTGTGATTGCTGTACCAAGGAGCGATGGTGCGATGTCGATGATGGTGCCATTGGCGATCGCGATGTCCCATTGGTGCGATCGTCCGGGCAACCGAGCTTGCGTAATTTTTAGATCCATCTGCGCTGCTCCAGTCTTGCTCTTACACTTAGCTTAGTGTTGTTGGCTGCAAGAAGGCTGTATGACCGTGGAACTGGCATCGACGCATTCATCTCCTTTTATCACCGTGCTCAATCAGGCTGCGATCGCGTTTCAAGCTAAAACGAACGCTCGTCCAACTGCTGTAACCGTCGTTGAGGCGCTGCTGCAAGCAGAAAAAACAGCCAAGCGAGAACACCTCATCTACCCATTCGAGGCGTTGTTAGGTGATTGGCAACTTTGCTTTGCAACGGGTACACGCAAAGTACGGCGCGGTGGTATTGCTTTGGGCAACGGTTTTTATGTGCCAAAACTAGCAGTGGCGCAGATCTCTTTTCAGTCTGAGGTTGATGCAGACGTAGACTTGGGCAGAGGGACGATCGGCAATCAGGTTGAAGCTGGTCCAGTCCTGCTACGGTTCACGGGTCCGGCTCACTATTTGGGCAAGAAAAACCTGCTGGCGTTTGATTTCACCCAATTGCAACTCAATGTTTTAGGCAAGACCGTCTACAGCGGTACGGTACCGAGACGCAAACCAAAATCAGGAGACTTTTACAGTCGATCGGTGGCAAATCTCCCTTTCTTTGCCTTCTTTCTGGTCGCGCCAACCTTCATCGCTGCACGCGGACGTGGCGGTGGTTTAGCGCTTTGGGTGAAGATGGTCTAGTCAGTCTAACCGTACGATCAGAGCGATCAGACAAAGGCTTTTGTGAAGATTCATTGACGCGTTACGCAAACGCTGGGGGCTGTCATCAATGACAACTACACATGACTTGTAGCAAGGGTTCCAGCCCCTAGCCTGGTGTGTTGGGGCGGGCGCGATCAGGCTGATACCGCAGGGTTTTGGAGCTAATTGATGACGCGCCCTAATGCACCCTTGACCTCCAAAACAGTCTCTACAAAATTCGATGTTGCTAATCCTCATTCCTTGTCTATCATCTACCGCTGCTAACCTTAAAACTCGATCAAGAGCAGGCTCATTCTGGGTTCAATGTGGGTACCTTAGCATTGGGCTGTGTCGTAGGATGAGAGCTTCATCCCAGTGATCTCACCGATATTTTGCGTTGATAATTTTATCGATACACTGAAATTACGTCTAGCGATCGGGATGCTGGCTCCAGAGCAGGCTGAGGGCGTTGTCAAGGTCACTCTCAATGAAAGCTGAGCGCATGAAAACTGAGGACGTTCTAAAACGATATGCAGCGGGTGAGCGCACATTTGCTGGCATCAACCTGAATGAAGCCAATCTGAGCGGTGCTGATCTGAGCCACGCTGATTTCAGTGGCGGCAATTTGAGTGTGGCAAATCTCAGCGGCGCGAACTTGAGCGAAACCAACCTGAGCCGAGCCAAACTGAACGTCGCCAAACTCAGTGGCGCAAACTTGACCAACGCCAACCTGAGTGAGGCAATTCTCAATGTTGCCAACCTGACACTTGCCGACTTAACCCATGCTGAATTGAGCCAGGCATCCCTTGTAAGAGCAGAGCTTACCAGGGCAGACCTGAGCAGCGCCAACCTGAGCAACGCTAATTTGAGCGGTGCTGACCTCAAAGATGCCAAACTCCGTAACGCCAACCTCACCAATGCCAATCTCAGTCGCGCCGATCTCAAATGGATTGTGTTAACGGGGGCTAATTTAACCGGAGCGAATCTCCACGGCACCGACTTGAGCAGTGCCGATTGTAGCGGTGCCGATCTCAGCAGCACGGAGTTACGGCAGTCGAATTTAAGCCGCACCAATCTGCGTGGGGTGAACTTGAGTGGCGCAAACCTACGGTGGGCAGACCTGAGCGGTGCTGACTTGAGTGGTGCAGACCTGAGCGGTGCCAAACTGAGTGGTGCCACAATGACGGGCGCAAACTTGAGCAACGCTAATCTAATTGGCACCACGCTCGTACACGTTGATCTCACACGGGCAAACCTGATTGGTGCCGATTGGGTAGGGGCTGATCTGAGTGGAGCAACGCTTACAGGGGCAAAGCTCTATGACGTACCGCGCTTTGGTGTGAAAACCGATGGCATGATCTGTGAGTGGGTCGATCTCAGCCCGATCGGTGACCAGAGCCAGATTTACCGTTTCTCTAGCGAGGACACGTTTTTTTACGCTGCACCACCCACCGTGCGCCTCATCATCGACGATCGCTTTAATCAGGATGCACATTACGCATTGGCGGTTACGTATCGCCAGATGGCACAGCACTATCACCTGACGGTCAATCCACCCAACATTCAGGTGGGTCGTCGCCGCACCACGCTAACGTTTGAGTTAAACCACGATCGTCAGCTTTTTTTGATGTGCTGTGTCGCCCTTTTTCCCTTTAAAGATGCGCCTGAGGTGCAACAGCGAACGATCACCCTTGTGAAACTACTGCTGTCAGCAGAACTAGAAAGTCGGTTTGGTACGCTGGAATGGTTTCAACCGTTCCAAACAACGCTCACACAAACGCTCACGCAGATCAACGAATTTAAGCTCTCAGACGCTTCACTGACGGCTCTCAGCAAGATTCCCTTCTTTCAGGCTCCGACTAAAACAAGCTTGATTAACTCCAGCAATCAAAGCCTGCCCCTTTACAGCCACCCGCTGTTTGGCAAGCGCATGATGGCACTCGATCCAACTGGGGCATCGATCGCGCCTCAGTCACATTCTACGTATCATCTGCCCCCGTTAGTTGGGCTGGTTAGCTTCATTCAAGGCTTTCATGGAGGGTAGGGAGTGGGGTGTGGGGTGTGGGGAGCACGGGGAGCACGGGGAGTGGGGTGTGGGAGCACGGGGAGCACGGGGAGCACGGGAGGCAGGGGAAGTAGTTTTAAGTTGATTCTGAAGCTGACCGCTGAAAGCTGACCGCTGAAAGCTCTCTTAACTCAAAACTCAAAACGTTCCAGCGTTGAGACGATCGCACAAACCGTGAGCCACAGCAAGACGCTCCAGCGGGTGAGTTGGAGGGCGCGATCGATGACATCGGCTGTGATCGGCTGCACGGCATCGCCCAAGAGGGGCTTGGGTTTGGCAATGCCTCGATAATAATTAACACCACCGACCTGCACATCTAACGCGGTGGCATAAGCACACTCGCTCCAGCCGGAGTTGGGGCTGGGATCTTGAGGCGCATCCCGCCGACAAAGCCGCCAAACGTGGAGCGGTCTGCGGGACAAGAGGGCGATCGTCAACACCGTCAAACGGCAGGGCATCCAGGTCAAAACATCCTCTGTTTTGGCGCTAAACCAGCCCAAATCGGTGTAGGGTGCATCTTTGTAGCCCACCATCGAATCTAGGGTGCTGGCAGCTTTGTATGCCAACGCCAGCGGGACACTGCCGATCGGCAGCATGGCTCCTACCAGGGCGTAGAACAAGGGTGCGAGTACGCCGTCTGTGGCGTTTTCTGTCACTGTCTCAAACACGGCTCGTAAGATGTCTGTTGCAGTCAAGCGGTCGGTGTCGCGTCCCACATACTGACTCAGACGCGATCGAGCGTTGACTAGATCTCCTGTTGCTAAGGGACGTAACACTTCTGTCGCGGCATCTCTGAGGCTTCTAGCAGCAAAACAGCTTGCCAGTAGAATGCTGGCTGTAGCGGTGCCGACGAGTGGATGAAGGTAGTGAGCGATCGCCACCAGCGCCCAGCCGACGAACCCACTGCCCAAGATGATACTGCTACCCAGAACAACGCCAGCGCACCGCAAGGCTAAAGGCGTTTGGCAACAATAAAATGCCCACCGTGTAACGTAGGCGATCGCCCAACCGATCCCCTGCACTGGATGCCACCAGCCTTTAGGGTCACCGATTAAATAATCCAGCGCTGCGGCAAAGATTAAAACATTAATCGAGAAAACGTAAGTAGAGACGTAAAACGTGCTAGTGAACAGGCGATCGCTGCTCCCCTTTAAACATGAGGATAATATTACAATCTATTACATCCCGTTAAGGACGGGGAACGCAATGCCGCAGAATTAACTACGAGCGGTAATTGCGTCGGGCGAGAGTGGGAGTTTTTCCCTCTAACGCACGACCAGTCACACCATCGGTTACATTCTTCTAGAGGAATCCATCCATGAGTATTGTCACGAAATCGATCGTGAATGCAGATGCTGAAGCTCGCTACCTCGGTCCTGGCGAACTCGATCGCATCAAGAGCTTCGTCACCAGTGGCGAACGGAGACTACGGATCGCTCAAACATTGACCGAATCCCGCGAACGCATCATCAAGCAAGCTGGTGATCAACTATTTCAAAAGCGTCCTGACGTTGTTTCCCCCGGTGGCAACGCTTACGGCGAAGAAATGACCGCTACCTGCCTGCGTGACCTCGACTACTACCTGCGTCTTGTGACCTACGGTGTGGTTGCGGGTGATGTGACACCGATCGAAGAAATCGGCATCGTGGGCGTTCGTGAGATGTACAACTCTCTGGGCACCCCCATTCCCGCAGTCGCTGAAGGCATTCGCGCTATGAAGACCGTTGCGGCTTCGCTTCTGTCTGGTGAAGATGCAGCAGAAGCTGGCGGCTACTTCGACTACGTTATCGGTGCGATGCAGTAAGCCAACGCGATCGTGGACAGAAAAAGCATAAACGTTGCTTATCTTTTGCCCTCTCGCCTTTGCCGTTCTGTGCTCAACTTCTCGTAAGACTACGCGATTTAAGGAATCTCAATCATGCAAGACGCTATTACCTCCGTCATTAACTCTTCGGATGTACAGGGCAAGTACCTGGACAACGCTTCCCTCGAAAAGCTGAAAGCATACTTCAGCACTGGTGAACTACGCGTTCGTGCGGCAACAACCGTCAGCGCCAACGCAGCCGTGATCGTCAAAGAAGCGGTTGCTAAGTCCTTGCTGTACTCGGATATCACCCGTCCCGGCGGCAACATGTACACCACCCGTCGCTATGCTGCTTGCATCCGCGACCTCGACTACTACCTGCGCTATGCAACCTATGCCATGCTGGCTGGCGATCCTTCCATCCTGGATGAGCGCGTGCTCAACGGTTTGAAAGAAACCTACAACTCGCTAGGCGTTCCCGTTTCGGCAACCATTCAGGCGATCCAAGCAATCAAAGAAGTGGCGGCTGGTCTGGTTGGTTCTGACGCTGGCAAAGAGTTGGGCGTTTACCTCGACTACATCTCCTCTGGCTTGAGCTAACCCTCAACGTCGATGAATGACGAGTTGTGAGCCACGAGTTAATTTGATTCAAAACTCAAAACTCAACATTCAAAACTCAATGGAAGGTTTGGGAGTCTAGGGTGAGTGCTAGCTTGTCAAAGGCTAATCGCCATGAGTGTTTAGTTTTAACGATCTAACATTGATTCTTGACTCCCAAACGTCCTCTCCAAACTTTCCTCTAGGGCTGCTTTGTAGTACGCTCACCGCATCGTAGATGCAAAGCGACTCGATCGATGCCGATCAATACTGATCTTTGTTCAGATTCAAAATTTCTTCCCTTCGCTACGCCCATATCCAGGAGAAATCATTCCTATGCGCTTCTTTAAAATTACTGCTTGTGTTCCCAGCCAGACCCGTATCCGTACACAGCGGGAACTGCAAAACACCTACTTTACGAAATTAGTACCCTACGACAACTGGTTTCGTGAACAGCAACGCATTCAAAAGCAGGGCGGCACCATTATTAAAGTGGAATTGGCAACGGGCAAGCCTGGAGCAAATACAGGACTGGCGTAACGTGTTGCACAAATAACAATGCCGATCCCCGACTTCTTTGTTCAGTCTTGATGTGACTAGCTGAACTTGATGCAGAAGCCGGGGATCTGGCAGCGAGCGCATTAGATCCCCGACTTCTGAACCAGGTTGAGCCAATGACAGCAAGGTTCAACAAAGAAGCCGGGGATCTTGTGTTTACCCGTTTTAGCTTCCCTTTAAGCGATCGATCAAATGATCACCCACCCGTAGCGCATTGGCAATAATGGTCAGCGCGGGACTTACACCAGCATTGGAGGGGAAGAAGCTGCCATCGACGACATAGAGATTGTCGAGTTCGTGGGTGCGGCAGTTGAGGTCAAGCACTGAAGTAGCCGGATCGGTGCCAAACCGACAGGTGCCGCACTGGTTTGCGACGACTTGCAAAGGCACTTCGCCCTGAGGATGCAGTCCACTACGCTGAAGGACAGACTGTTTGACGGTTTTTTCGATCGTCTTCAGCACTTCTGTCCAGCGATAGACAAGCCGCGCATGGGTCTCTGTATTATTGGCAGTGTAGTCTACACAGAGCTTGTCACCATTCAAGCGCACCCGGTTATTTGGGTCAGGCAAATCTTCGGTCTGTACCCACCAGCCGATCGATCGTGTCGCTAATTGTTGTAGCCCGAAGTTGGGCATCACTTTAGCAAATACAGAAAGAATGGGCGGCGATTCGGCAAAGATCACGTCTTGCAGCAGCCCACCTGTGTTTTGAATGTGACCCATCGGGTACGGAAACTCTTTTTCGCCCCAGTAAAAATCGTTGACGCTGACGCTGCGTTGAAACTTACCAGAGTTTGGGGCGCTGAGTTGCACGACGGAGGTAATCTGATGTTTCATCAGGTTGCGTCCTACCTGGTCGGAACGGTTGGCAAGTCCGTTAGGATGCATCTCGTTGACCGATCGCAACAACAGTGCTGCCGAATTAATCGCCCCACAGGACACCACGACCAGATCACCCAAAAACAGGTGCGGTTTGCCATTCACATCTGCCTGGACAGCCTTTACTACCTTGCCAGACTCATTGGTGTGCAGGTACATTGCCTTCGTATTGGTCTTGAGCGTCACATTCGGAAATTTCAGCGCTGGTACAATCCCGCTTACCTCAGAGTCATTGGTGGGATCGTCGTCTTGCAGCGTGAGACCGAGTGGAATCGCAGTGGGATGCAAGCCTTGTTGAGCGATCGCCTCGACAACGTCTTGAATTTGCGGCTCATGAGCAACAGCCGGATAAGGATAGTCTGCACTGTGCGGCGGTTCAGTTGGGTCATCAGCAGATCCATGCACCTTGTAAAGCTGTTCTGCTTCTGTGTAATACGGTTCAAAGTCCTGATACTTCAAACCCCATTCTGGCGACAGACCGTCTTGATGCTCAACCGCCTCAAAATCTCGTTCACGTCGTCGTAGCAGTGCCGAACCATAGATTTTTGTATTGCCGCCGATCGCGTAATTGGTCTGTGGTGAAAAGGGTTCACCTGCGATGTCGTACCACTGCTCCGGTGCATGGTAGCGCTCCTTACGAAACACATCCACGTTGCTACGGTTCTGCTCCTCCAAAGCCATGAAGCCGCCTCGCTCCAGGATGAGAATTTTCTTTCCCGTCGGTGCCAGCTTGTATGCCAGCGTCCCTCCGCCCGCACCCGTACCAATGATGATGATGTCGTAATATTGATCGTCGATGATCATTGGTAGATCCTCACTGCCACAGGTAAATTAGGCTGAACAAAATAATCCAAATCACGTCAACGAAGTGCCAGAACAGAGATGTTGATGCAAAACCATAGTGATTTTCAGGTGTGGCGTGTTTGGGCGTGAAAGAGCGAATGAATACGCCTAATTGTAAAAGAATGCCGACGAGAACGTGCAAACCGTGGAAGCCCGTGAGCAGATAGAAGGTGCCGCCAAACAAGCCAGTGGTGAGTCCAAAGTTGAGACCGTTCCACTCGATCGCCTGACCCACCAAAAAATAAGTGCCCATTGCCGCTGTAGCAAATAAGAACAAGCGAAAAAGGTTCAGCTTGTTTCGTTCTAGCGCCAGTTCTCCAAAGTAAATGACAAAGCTACTGGAAACGAGAACCGCCGTGTTGATCGCAGGATTGAAAATTTCTAGCCCATCTACGTTGGGGGGAAGCCAGTCTGCTGTAGTCAACTTGAGGGCAATGTAGCCACCAAAAAAGCCTAGAAAGACCATACTTTCCGACAGCAGAAATACGATGAACCCGAACATACGATTATCGGCGTGTTCGCCAGGTATGCCCTCCTTTTCGGGTGCAGACTGCAAGTGTTCGGGAGTGACTGAGGTATCCATAATGGGGAGTGGGGAGTGGGGAAAGAAGTTTTGAGTTAAATCTCCGCGCCTCTGCGTCTCTGCGGTGTTCCACCTTCTGCCTTCTAACAACTAAAAACCATCAACTAAAAACTTCCCTATTGCGTTGCCGCCACTTCTTCAGGCGATTCCGTAGCGGTCAGGGGTTCGTTCATGCCGTAGCCGTAGGGACCTGAGACAACGATCGGAATCGCTTCAAAATTCTCTTCGGGTGGTGGGGAAGGGACGAGCCATTCTAGCCCGATCGCGCGCCAGGGGTTATCCGGTGCCTTCTTGCCTTGCACCCAGGAGCCGACGATATTCAAAATAAAGGGCAGGGTAGACATTCCCAACAGGAAGCCGCCCAAACTGGCAAGTACGTTCCAGAAGGCGTATTGGTCATCGTAGGACGAAACGCGGCGGAGCATTCCCTGTAAGCCTAAAGGATGCATGGGCAAGAAGCAAAGGTTGGTGCCGATGAACGCCAGCCAGAAGTGGAGTTTGCCCAAACCTTCGTAATACATGCGCCCAGTCATTTTGGGAAACCAGTGGTAGATAGCGGCGAACATGCCCATCGCGATCGTGCCGTAGACGATGTAGTGGAAATGCCCGACGACAAAGTAGGTGTTGTTCACATGAATGTCGATCGGCACGGAACCCAGCATCACGCCTGTAATCCCTGCAAACAGAAACATAATCACGCCACCCAGCGCAAACAGCATGGGAGTATCGAGCCGCAGTTTGCCGCGCCAGACGGTCGCTGTCCAGGCAAAGATTTTTACGCCTGTGGGCACTGCTACGCACATGGTCGTGAACATGAAGATCATCCGCATCCAGCCGGGAGTACCGCTGGCATACATGTGATGCACCCAGACCAGAATGCTGAGTCCTGAAATGGCGATCGATGAAATGGCAACGACTCGATAGCCAAACAGCGGCTTGCGAGAGTAGACGGGCAGAATTTCGGAGAACACGCCAAAGATCGGCAGCGCCATCACGTATACAGCGGGATGGGAATAGAACCAGAAAAAGTGCTGATACAGCAGCGGATTGCCGCCTTTATCAGAATTAAAAAACGCTGTGCCAAAGGTCAAGTCAAACAAGAGCATGACGGCTCCAGCGGTCAACACGGGCAAGCCTGCAAGCTGCAATAGCTGAGCGCTCAACACCGTCCATACAAAGACAGGCATCCGAAAGTAGGTCATACCCGGTGCCCGCATCCGCACGATCGTGGTGACAAAGTTGACTGCGCCCATGATGGACGAGACCCCAGAGACAGCAACCGCTAAAATCCACAAGAACTGTCCATTGATTACCTCTCTTCCCGGATTTTGGATACTTACAGGCGGGTACGACCACCAACCTGCCTGAGCCGTGCCATTGGGCAGCAAAAAGCTACTCAGCAGCAAGAGACCGAACACAGGCACCATCCAAAACGCCACGGCATTCAATGTGGGGAATGCCATATCCCGTGCGCCAATCATCAACGGCACGAGGTAATTTGCCAGCCCTACCAGCGTGGGGAAGATCCACAGGAAGATCATGATCGAGCCGTGCATGGTGAAGATGCCGTTGTAGAGGGCGCGAGCGACTACATCCGACTTAGGCGTAATCAACTCCGCTCGAATAATCATGGCAAGCAGCCCGCCAATGAGAAAGAACACAAACGACGTGACGAGATACTGAATCCCAATGACTTTGTGATCGCGGCTAAAGGAGAAGTAGCGCCGCCATTCAGGAGGTTCGCTTTGAGGTTTTGCCTCGCTGCCGTTGCCCAGGTTTTCGACTGCAATGTTGGTCATGCGAGAAAGTTGTTGGTTGTTAGTTTTTAGTTGTTAGAAGGTAGAAGGGGAAACACCGCAGAGACGCGGAGGTTTAACTCAAAAACTCCTGCCCACTCCCCACTCCCTACTCCCCACTCCCTTTTTCCATATCTTTCTCAATCCCTTTTTTATCGGGTACTTCCTCGTCAATGCCCTGCGGGGTTGGTTGGTTGACCATCGGGGGCTTTGCAGGGGGAACGGATGCCCAACCGACTTCGACGGGTTTGTTGGGTTCGCCGCGATAGTATTCGGAATACGCTTGATTAAAGGCTGGGGTTAGTTTTGTAGCGGCGGCTCGTTTGAGCCAATCCTTGTATGTGTCGGGTGATTCGACGAGGACATCTGCCTGCATGGCGGCAAAGTAGGTGCCACTGAACTGGGAGTCTTCGAGCCGATACTTGCCTGCCAGAATGGGCGTGAATTCCAGGTCGATCGTCCGTTTGGGTAAAATATCTTGCTTCAGGCGAAAAGCAGGGACGTAGAAGCCGTGTAGTACATCTTCGGAATAGAGTGCGAGGCGGATGCGACGATCGACCGGGACGTGCAACTCCGTACTGGTAACGTTCTGATTGGGATAGTGGAATGTCCACGCCCACTGCTTTGCATTGACTTCGATTTCTTCGATCGGCTGTCCTTCCGCATCCAGCGTCGCGGCATAGGCAGGCTCCATGCCCATATGATGCAAATGCACGACATCCATCGGTCCGCGAATATTCATCTGGTTATACACATTGAAACTGCTGGTGACAATCCAGATCACCAACAAAATGGGGATCACTGTCCATACCACCTCTAGCTTGACATTGCCCTCGATCGGGGGACCGTCACTGATATCAAAACGGCTCACCTGGCTGGTTAGAATCGCCAGCATCAACACGCCGAACACACCGAGAAAGACGATCGTGCCCAATGTCACCAGGAAGCTGAACAGGTCATCAATCAGCAGCGATTCGGCAGTAGCCTGCGGAGGTAGCCAACTGTACGACTGCTGCCCCATCCACAAGCTCACCAGGAGCACAAACCCCGCATACCCAACCCACGGCAAATAACGCAATAGTCTCATCGCAAGCGGCTCCTGTTGACCCAGTTTTGGTATGACCAACATTCAATCTGGTCGTCTTTCAGTCAGTTAGTTACTTCAACACCACATTGGGGTCTTGCCCCAGGCGCAACAGTTGATCAGCCGTATTGTGGATGCCAAACTCGCCGCCCAGATGTGCCCCCAGAGTGCCCTGAAGAAACATGATGCCGAGAATGAAAACGCCTGCCAGTACGTAGCTCCACTGCACCTGTCTGGCATTATCCTGCCGCCAAACAAAGCGCTGAAAGCCTCGCCAAACCGCCATACCGACGATAAGCGCCAGCAGCAGTACGCCTCCAACGCCATGCCACAGCATCGTCTCCATTGCCCGCAAGCCCCAGGCACTTTTGACATCGGCAGAGGGCACTGCCAGCATGACTTCGTAAAAGCCTGCCGCGACGGTAAAAAACGTGACAATAGCTGCCGCAACGACGTTGTACCAACCTACATCAAAGAAGTTCGATCGCACCGCATTGATCGACAAAAACTTGAGAATCGACTTTTCTAACGGAAACAGCACACCTGCAATGTCAAAGGCGATCGCAATAATAAATAAACCCAGCGTGATATGCACTAAATTCGGGTGAATCGGAATGGTGTAAGGCAAGCCATTGGCACCCAGTTGATCGCTCAGTTGATTAATCAGTTCTGGATTCATCGCAGTGCTCCATCTCTGATAGCTTCTACCACAGGCACACTGTGTAGCCCATAGACCCAGACCAATTTGTCACCCAGATACACCTGGAAGACGACCAGCGCCGTCAGCAGCACACCTGCACCCAGAAACGCCGTGGGTAATTTTTGCGGATCGCGGGAGCGAATAATGAAGCGCCATGCCGTCACGGCAGCCAGAATTGCTGACAGTGACCAGCCTAACAGCGTATGAATGTTCATCGTCGATCGCGCCGCTGCGTACGGTTCTGCCAAGCCCGCTTCGACCTGCCCAAACAGCACGGCAATAAAAATAGAGAGTGTGGCAAAAAATAAATTCCACCAGCCCACTTCAAACAGGCGAGTGTTGCGGGTTACAGCGCCCAGCACGTCGCAGAAGACGGCGAACAGCACCATCGCAATGACGAAGTGAACGACGATCGGGTGGAGAGTGTCTGGATACGGCAGATTATGCTCATTCAGGGGCGGAAGATACTCAAACATACAGGTCTCCTTGGCGATCGAGGGCTAAATCACCAATTGTGATGGTCACAGTTCAACGTCTAAGCCAATGCTTACAAAGTCTCTCACAGACCTCTTGCACTTAATAGATATGGTAATCACATTCCACTCTCTAATGCAGAAGACGCAAAGAAGATCGTCAAAAAACAGCCCCGAAGCACTTGTGAGCTGGACTTAACCATTGAGATGTTTTGCAAGCAACACAAATTCTTTTTAGCTTCAGGATACGCTTACTGAAAGATTGCAGAACTTAGGAGAAAACAATGGGATTAGCTCCCGAAAGTTTGGTGAAAAGAGCAAGGCGGCGTGTGCGATCGTACACCGTTTTACCTCTGACCTACCGCCTGAAGCACGGAGAGTTGGGTAAGTACCTTGCCTACTCGTGCTATATACCTGGATGGGTGCAGGAAAACGAATCGGTAGCGCTTGCTCAAGCTGCCTACAACCTGCCACCAGACCCCGTGATTGTGGAGGTTGGCTCCTTTGTCGGTAAGTCTGCCGTTTTACTAGCAGGTGCGCGGAAATTGCAAGGTAGCGGACAGGTGCATTGTATCGACCCTTTTGATGCGTCGGGCGATGAGTTTTCGGTTCCGTTTTACATGCGTGTGGCAAAGCGTCGTAAGGTACCTCTTGATCAATGGTTTTCAGAGAATATGGCACGCGCTGGGCTGACCGCTTGGGTAAAAGCGCACAAAGCGACCGGGCAAGAAATGGGCAGAAACTGGTCTACGCCGATCGATCTGCTTTACCTGGATGGCGATCAGTCTCCAGCGGGTGCCCGTGAGACCTATGAATTGTTTGCTCCCCATTTGAAGCCAGGTGGCACGATCGTGCTACACAATACAGCAGAACGGGAGTATGACCCGGGGCACGATGGCTGCTACCGAATCTCCAAAGAGTCTATCCGGCATCCCGACTATACGGACATTTATCAGGTCGAGATGATGACGTTTGCCCGTAAAGTTTAGAGGATACCTTAAAAGTCCAGTGGGTTTGGCGACTGAAGTCGCAGCTACCAAAACAAAACCTGCCGATGCAGGTGGCAAAATCCGTGTTCCTCCTCAGTCCGTGTAGACGGGCTTGGTGCTTATAGTCGCGGTTTTAATCGCTGCGGTACGCTTTAAATAGGCTCTCAAAAGCCAGCCACAGCGATCGACCTTTCTCTGACGATTGATCGCTGTCAGCTACACGCACTGATGCTATAGCTTGATAGTCTTCTAATCAACAGCAACCACTGATCGCTGGTACGTGTTCGCTTTGGCAAGACAACCTGCCAGCGATCGCAGCATGTCAGCGGTAGTAGTGAAATCGACACAGGCATCTGTAATGCTTTGACCGTACACCAGGTCGCTTAAATCCTTGGGAAGTTTCTGATTCCCTGCCACCAGATGACTTTCAATCATCACCCCCATCAGATGGTGAGAGCCTGCTGTTACCTGGTCAGCAAGGTTTTGCAGCGCGATCGGCTGGTGTGTGTAGTCCTTACCTGCATTGTCGTGGCTACAATCGACCATCACTCGTGGATTTAACCCGTGCTCCGCTAATTCAGCAGCGGCTTTTTCAACGTGAATCGGGGCGTAGTTAGGACCGTGTTTGCCACCCCGCAGCACCAGATGCGTATCGGGTGTACCCGTGGTCGTGACGATGCTGGCTAAACCGTGAAAATTGATGCCCAAAAAGCGATGAGGTTGGCTAGCAGCCAGCATCGCGTTCACAGCAATACGAAACCCACCATCGGTACCGTTTTTGAAGCCCACAGGCATGGATAGCCCCGATGCCATTTCTCGGTGCGTTTGGCTTTCGGTCGTCCGGGCACCGATCGCGGTCCAGGAAATCACATCAGCGATGTATTGCGGAATAATTGGATCGAGCAGTTCGGTGGCAGCAGGAAGTCCCAAATGCGCAAGGTCTAACAACAGCCTGCGTGCCCGACGCAATCCTGTGTTGATATCAAAGCTTCCATCTAAGTGAGGATCGTTGATCAGCCCTTTCCAGCCGATCGTCGTGCGAGGTTTCTCAAAGTAGACCCGCATCACAATTTCGAGCTGATCCGCTAACTCTTCACGCAAAGCTGCCAGCCGTTCACCATAGGCGTAAGCTGCATCAACGTCGTGAATCGAGCAGGGTCCAACGATCACCAGCAATCGTCTGTCTTCGCTCCGCAGAATATTACGGATGCGATCGCGGGTTTCGGTCACTAAAACCGATGCTTTCTCAGTAATGGGCAATTCGCTGTGAATAAACGCTGGACTCAGCAGCGGACGCGTTTCAATAACGTGGAGATCGGAAGTCTTAGGCATGTGGGTGTCAAGAGTTCAGTGGAGAACCTTAGCAGTTGGTTATCAAGAATGATTGGCAGAAAGTATTAGTATCAGAAAATTCAAGGTGCTTACAGAAAATTCAAGGTGCTTACAGATGTTCCAAACTACTGACGGGTTGAATAGTGGCAGCAAACCCAAACCGCTTTGATAGTGCTAACACTACATAGCCCATTTTACAAAAGATCGTGCCTATCGACTGATCCAGAGTTGAGCAGTCAGCTTGGAGTACCGCGTACTCAAACCGTGTGCATTGGTCAAGTATGTGCCAATACTTGGCAAGTGGTCGTGTGGAGGCGATCACTGGTTGCCAATCTTCCTCTACACCCACTCCCTACTCCCTACTCCCTACTCCCCACCCCCGCAGAATGCAGTCGTCTAGGTCTTGACTCAATTATCGGCAAACTGGCTCAGCCTTAACTTTCGCCTCACATTCATTTGCAGCCAGCAACGTGCTCAGTTGATTGATGACATGGTTGCTTTCCTCCAGTGCTCGCGGTGCCTCTTGCCCAAACGCCCTATGAGCAGTTTCAAACTCAGCGATCAAAGCGGCTCGATCGCCTTGCGCCAGCAGTTTGGCTAGACGATCGGACGTTTCGACTAGCCGCTGAATTGCCTCACAGCGCTCATCGGATGCCAACAAAATATCGATATAAAGTGCGGCGCTTTGTGCCAACAGGCGACTCACCGTATTGATTTCAATGCGGTAGAGCGGACTGGCAAATTCCAGGCTGCGCTCAATATCAATGCCCTCTTCTGCCAGAAAAGCCCCTAGCGTCAAGTTGGCAAAGAAGCGAATCGCCTGCACTGCCACCATCATGCGATCGTGCTCTTCGGGTGTACTGCTAATAAGCTTGCCACCATCCGCTTCCATTAAATCCAGCAACCACTGACTCGCCGAGGGGTTACGTCCTGGGCAAATCACTACTTTCTGTCCTAAAAAGGAGCTGGCACCCGGACCAAACATGGGATGAAGACCCAAAACGGGACCCGTGTGGCATTCCATCATCGTTTGCACAACAGTAACCTTCGTACTGGCAATATCCGCCAGCGTCGTCGTTGGAGCAAGGTAAGGGGCAACCTTCCGAATCACTGCTACTGTCGCCTTGAGCGGTACACAAAGGAGCACCAAATCGGCATTACCGAGCAGACCATCGGCATCATCCCAACCGTCATACTCCAGCACGCTCACGTGATGACCAGCGGCAGACAGACGATCGACAAAAAAGCGCCCCATCAAGCCGCATCCACCAACGACAGTGATGCGACGCGGCTCAATGACCGGATGAAGTGATGATGCCTTGGCTAAGGCTGCCATGCAGCTAGTGACGATGCTGCTCCAGATATGGTCTGGAACACCAGCCTGTGCTAGTTGTGGCTGGTAACTGACTAGTTGCTTCTGCCTTGGAGTTGTCTCTAGCGTTGCTAGCAGTGAGAGTCGATCGCCCAGCAGTTTAATTAACGTTTGATCCAGTTGTTGAAGCTTTTCAGGGGTGTTCATCGTCACTACCAAGTGGGGAGAATCGTTGTATGCACTCACAGCAGCCTGGTTCGTTCAGAGATTGCCTCGTGCTGCCTGTTCACGCTCCAGCGCCACAAAGAGCGATTTGAAATTACCCGCGCCAAAACCGCGTGAACCGTGTCGTTCAATAATTTCAAAAAACAGCGTCGGTCGATCGCCCACTGGTTTTGTAAACAGTTGCAAGAGATAACCATCGTCATCGCGATCGACCAAAATCCCTAGCTCCGCCAGTTGTTTCACTGGAATCTCCAGCTCACTTACCCAGTCTTCCAGGTTGTCATAATAGGTCTTGGGAATAGGCAGAAATTCAACGCCAGCCTGCTTTAACTGAATCACCGTTTGGACAATATCATCGGTTGTCAGCCCAAGATGCTGAATGCCCGGTCCATAATGAAAATCTAAATATTCCTGAATTTGAGATTTACGTCGTCCTGGTGCTGGCTCATTGATATTGATAATTGTTTTGCTACCGTTTTCCAGCACTTTTGACATTAGAGCTGAATATTCGGTTGAAATCGCGTGATCATCAAAATGCATCCGCACATCAAAGCCCATCGCTTTCACAAAATAGTTCACCCAACGATCCATTGCGCCGTATTCAACATTGCCAACAATGTGATCAACACGTGTTAACCCAACTCCATTGGTGGGCGTTGATGATCGAGCGACAAAACCCGGTGCAAAATTATCAAGATAGTCGCTGCGATCGATAAATTTAACTAAGACATCCCCAAACGCACGAATGGCAGCATAGCGTAAGACACCATATTCGTCTTCGTGGTCAGTGGGCGGAATGGCTCCGATCGCGCCACGAGCCACTGCTTGCTTGTAGGCACTAGTTACATCTGAGACTTGTAAAGCAATGACAGCAACGGTATCTCCGTGCTTCAAAACGCTCTGCGCGATCGCGTACTCTGCACTCAACGCTGAGCTTAAGACAAAGCGAATATCTCCCTGTTCCAGGAGATAAGATGTCACTTTACGATCGCCTGTCTCCAACCCTCGATAAGCAGTGGTTGTAAAGCCAAAACACTTAGAGTAAACAAGCGCTGCTTGCTTAGCATTGCCAACATAAAACTCCAGATGATCAAGCCCTTTAATTGGATAATTATCGTTCATAGTAGTTCTTTCTGCGATGATAGAAAAAGCCTTTAAGTCAACCAAGCCTCAGGACTCATTTCGAGTTTTATCGACTTGATTGCATCACTCTATTTGCTCCCTCAAGGAAGCGCCTAGTGTAACTACTCAGTCTTCATCAAAAAGTAAGGCTTTGTGAAGATTGACTAAAACCCATGTTTGACAGCAGTTTGGGCTTATTTGCAAAGAGACATAAAGTTTGGTGTCCTCAATTTGGGACAGTTTCGACCGAGAATTTACAGAAAGTTTAAATCCAATCACCTCAGTATTATTACTGACAAGTCAGCAGAAGCTGTATGGTGTCTGCGATCGCCGCTGCGCTTCGTTTTACTTCCTGATCACACAACCAGCAACTTGTATTGTCCTGATGAACTTTCTGAAGAACAGTGGCTGCTGCAAATAAAGTCATGTTAGCTTCCATGAATTGTGATTGATCCCCCCAATATCATCTACCCAGCTACGCTTGGAAAGCTGTTGCTGTGATAGCTGTCTATTTCTTACTAAGCTTTAAACGCTGATGTCAGCTATTAGCTAAGGGTGCTTTTTGCCGCGATCGAGCATTGATGTGAACGCTTAAGGTCTAACAATGTTGCCGATTGCCAGAGCTTCATACATCGCTTATCAATTTTAGGGAATTTTAATAGTTTGAATGACAATGCTCCACTGATTCAGGGCTAAGTCTAAAACTTGCAATTGTTGGAAATTAAGCACAATTCTTCATTCGTGTGAGCACGTTTGAACAGCTTGCTGTGTACATTTAGGAGTCTTATTATGGTTGCCACTAACGAAAGATCGGTTTCTTTAACTGAAAATTTAGTAATCAAGCCTGAACCAACCTCAGTACCGATAGATTTACTAACGGTAAGCGCGCCAACGCAACCATCAATTCTTATTCAAGACGACGATCGCCAAACTGTTCCTCAGCAAAAAATTGTTTTAGAAAAAACGGATGACCGCGACCACTCGGTGGTACAGTTGCCCAGCGATTTTCTCAAAACGCCTACAACAACCTATCAACCCAAATATTGTGCGCTCACTTTACCTGATCAATTGATTAAGGCTTTGCAAGCGCAGGCGCAACACGATGATATTGATGAGCGATCGTTCTTACTGGCAGCATTCAATGCCCTACTGTACCGCTACACACAGCAGGAAACGATTGATCTGGAATTAACACTTCCCATTAAGAAAACTAACGGCACTGACACAGTAGAAATTTGCTCGCAGCTCCATAGTGAATTAAGTGTTCATGCACTCATTGGGCAAATCTCGACGACACTCAATGACGTTCAATATTCACTCAACACGCCGTCACTTCAAGCTCAACCTGATGCACCATTCAACGCCCGTAGATCATTACCAATTGCGGTTACGTTCGTTGAAGATTTTTTCCGCATCGAAGGTAAAGAACAGCTAGTGTCAGAGTTTCAGCCGCAAACGTCTGTAGCGTCTGATTACCCTGATTTACATTTGATTATTCTTCAGCAAGAAAACAGCGTTTCAGGACTGTTGCAGTACAACGCCAGCCTCTTTCAAGCAGAGACAATCCAGCGGTTAGCTGGGCACCTTCAACTGTTGCTGCAAGGCATGGTGGACGATCGGGATAGCTCGATCGCGCAACTGCCGCTGTTGACGCAAGCAGAAAGGCAACAATTAGCGGGATGGCAAAGTACCACCGTTTCGCATCCTCAAACGCCAATTCATCAATATATTGAGGCTCACGCCATTCAACAACCGGAGGCGATCGCGCTAAGGTTCAAAAACCAGCAGTTGACGTATGCAGAACTCAATCAGCGTGCCAACCAACTGGCTCATTACCTCACTCAAATTGGCGTTGGTGCCGAGGTGCGAGTGGCGGTTTGTGTGGAACCGTCATTAGACGTTGCGGTGAGTTTACTTGGCGTTTTCAAAGCAGGTGGTGTGTATGTGCCGCTTGATGCAACCTATCCGACTGAGCGGTTAGCTGCCATTCTAGAAGAAACTCAGCCCAAAGTGCTGCTGACTCAAGCGCATCTCTTACCGCAATTACCAGCACTGGCAGAACACAGCCTTTGTCTTGATCGAGATTGGGCAACATTGCATCCGTTTCCAACTCATAACCCCGCCAGCGAAATCAACCTCAACCAAACATCTCATTTGATTTATACCTCTGGTACAACAGGTCAGCCGAAAGGCGTTGCTACCAGTTATGGCAATTTGGTGCAATACATTTTGGTGGCACAAGAACGCTTCGGCTTTGATCAGCATGACGTGATGCCTGCGATCGCTCGCTTTACCTTCAGCATCACTATGTTTGAACTGTTATCACCATTGGTTGCAGGTGGCACACTCGTCTTGCTGGAACGAGAACATATTTTGGATTTCAAGCGTCTGACGCAAACGCTGGCGCAGCTAACCGTTATCCATACATCGCCGAGTTTGTTGCAAAAACTTCTGGCTTATATTCAAGACAATCATTTAGACCTCAAGCTGTTCCAACACCTCAAGCACGTTTCTACAGGAGGCGATATGGTGCCTGCCGCTTTGCTAGACACGATGAAAAGGGTGTTTCAGCAGGCAGAAATTTATGTGATTTACGGCTGTAGTGAAGTCAGTTGTATGGGCTGCACCTATCCCGTTACTAGAGATCAGCAGGTCACTAAAAGTCGGGTTGGCAAGCCGTTTCCAAATGTTGTTGTGCGTCTGTACGATGCCCATCAAAAGCAGGTACCGATCGGTATTCCCGGTGAGATTTATATTGGTGGGGCAGGCGTAACAAAGGGGTATTTACAGCGAGAAGCTTTAACCCAGGAGAAGTTTGTCACGATCGAAGGGCAACGGTTTTACCGCACGGGTGATTTGGGTCGGCTTGATGCTGATGGCAACCTGGAAATGCTGGGTCGCACTGATTTTCAGGTTAAACTGCGCGGCATTCGTATTGAGTTAGGCGAGATTGAAGCCACGCTGCGCCAGGTGCCAGGTGTGCGCGAAGGCATTGTCACGGCACGCGAACTGTGGAACGGAGAAAGAGGTCTTGTTGCTTATGTGGTGCTGGATCACGATCAGCCATTGGTTGAAGAAATTCGCCGCTTCCTGCAAACAAAACTACCGGATTACATGATTCCGGCTGCCTTTGTGGTGCTAGAGGCAATGCCTGTCAACATCAATCAAAAGGTCGATCGGTGTGCGTTACCAGCACCAGATTTTGTCGGGACTGGATTGGATAATGCTTCTTATATCGCACCCAGAAACCCTCTAGAGACCCTGCTGAGTGACATTTGGGCAAAAACGCTTGGCTTGGAACAGATCGGCATTCAGGATGACTTTTTTGCGCTGGGCGGACACTCACTGCTAGCCGCTCAGATGATTGCTCGGTTGCAGTCCGCCGCAAGCCTGGAGCTTTCGATTAGCCGCTTGTTTGAATTTCCAACGATCGCGGCTTTGGCAGAGCACCTTGCGCCAGACGGACAGATCGATAGTACTGCCTGCGCCGTCGTAGATCCAATCGTCCCTACATCACGGGAAACCGATCTACCCCTCTCTAGCTCCCAAGAGCAGCTATGGTTTCTGAGCCAATTGGAAGGCGGAGGCGTTGCTTACAATATTCCTTCTGCCTTCAAGCTAGTAGGGGCACTACATCTAACTGCACTGGAACAGGCTCTTACGGAAATCCTACAGCGTCACGAATCCCTGCGGACAACCTTCCCGATCGTGAATGCGGCTCCCGTCCAGCGAATTTTGCCACCACAGCCCTTTCCTTTACCAGTGGTAGACTTACAAACCCTGCCAGAGTCAGAACAGATGGTAGCGGTTGACCGCCTGATTCGTGAGGATGCACAATGCCCCTTCCGGTTGGCAGACGATGTACCACTACGGGGTAAGTTGCTGCGCTTGAGCGAAACAGCTTATATCTTGTTGCTGACGATGCATCATATTGCCTCTGATGGTTGGTCACTCGCGGTTTTTCGGAGAGAACTTGCCGCACTCTACACGTCCTTTTCACAGGGACTGGCATCCCCTCTGGAAGCACTGCCCATTCAGTATGCTGACTTTGCAGATTGGCAACGGCAATGGCTACAGGGAGATTCTCTGAGTCAGCAAGTAGTCTACTGGCAGCAGCAGCTAGCGGGGGCTCCGACGCTCTTGGAGTTACCCACCGATCGCTCTCGCCCACCCATGCAATCCTTCCGAGGTGGCACAGAATCGTTTGTTCTGGATGCAAAACTGACTCACCAGCTCAAAACGCTCAGCCAGCGTAGTGGAGCAACTCTGTTCATGACTCTGCTGTCAGCCTTTGCAGTTCTACTGTCGCGCTACAGCGGACAGCATGACATGGTAATCGGGACTCCAATCGCAAATCGCAAGCGGAGTGAAATTGAGCCGTTGATTGGTTTCTTTATTAACTTGCTGTCTCTGCGCGTTAATTTGACAGGCAACCCAGGTTTCCTGGAGCTACTCAAGCGCGTGCGTCAGGTCTCTCTGGATGCCTATGCTCATCAGGACGTGCCTTTTGAGCAGGTTGTAGAGGTCTTGCAGCCAGAACGGAATCTGAGCTACAGCCCCCTGTTTCAAGTGCTGTTGATCTTGCAGAACACCCCAGCAGAGCCATTAGACTTACCGGATTTAACACTGACTCCGCTCAAAGTCGATAGCGGTGTTTCTAAGTACGATCTCACTCTGATGCTGGAAGAGACTGAAGCAGGCTTAGTGGCGGAGTTTGAGTACAACGGTGATTTGTTTGATGCGACGACGATCGACCGCATGATTGGTCACTTCAAAGTGTTGCTACAGGCGATCGTGACCCATCCAGAACAGCCCATTGCTGCCCTACCACTGCTGACCGAACCAGAGCGCGATCAACTCTTGACAACATGGAATCATACGCCTTTAGCGTATCCTCAAGCGCAGTGCATTCATCAGTTGTTTGAGGCACAGGTGGAACAAACTCCTGAGGCGATCGCTGTCGTCTTCGAGCAGCAGTCTCTGACGTACCGAGAACTGAACTGTCGGGCAAATCAGCTAGCTCACTATCTGCAAGCGCTAGGCGTGGGACCGGATGCGCTAGTTGGTATCTGTGTCGAACGCTCCCTTGAGATGGTTGTGGGCTTACTCGGTATTCTCAAAGCGGGTGGCTCGTACGTGCCGCTTGATCCTGCTTATCCCAAAGATCGTCTGACCTTCATGCTCGAGGATTCACAGTTGCCCTTACTCCTCACGCAACAAACGCTCTGTGATCAGTTCTCGGAGCAACCTGTACAGGTCATTTGCCTCGATACCGATTGGGAGGCGATCGCGCCACATGGCACTGATAATCCAAACAGCACCGTCGCTCCTGAACATCTGGCTTACACAATTTATACATCAGGCTCCACTGGTAAACCGAAAGGGGTACAAATTCCCCATAGCGCAGCCGTTAACTTCCTAAACTCAATGCGCCAGCAGCCAGGGCTGACAGAACACGACATCCTGCTGGCAGTGACGACCATTTCGTTCGATATTGCTGTTTTAGAGCTGTACTTGCCACTGATGGTGGGCGCTCGTATCGTCCTGGTCAAGCGTGAGGATGCTGCTGATGCCGCTCAGTTGACCAAGCTGTTGGCATCCTCAAACGCAACGTTCATGCAAGCGACTCCAGCAACCTGGCAGATGCTGATTGCTCACGGTTGGCTGGGCGATCGACGACTCAAAATGCTCTGTGGCGGAGAGGCAATGCCCCGTGAAATGGCTAATCAACTATTGGCACGCGGCGGCTCGCTTTGGAATATGTATGGTCCCACAGAAACGACCGTCTGGTCATCGGTTTCTCAGGTCGAACCCGGCAGTGGTTCGGTGCCAGTGGGAGGACCGATTGCTAATACCCAAATCTATGTGCTAGAAGCCCCAACTGATACTCAACAAGGTTCAATGAGACCCGTTCCCATTGGCATACCAGGGGAGGTGCATATCGGTGGCGATGGTTTGGCTCGTGGCTACCTCAATCGCCCCGAACTGACTCAAGAGCGGTTTGTTGCTGATCCGTTTAGCGCCAAACCTGGAGCACGCCTTTACAAAACTGGCGACCTGGCACGCTATCGACCCGATGGTACCCTCGAATTTCTGGGGCGGCTTGATCATCAAGTCAAACTGCGCGGCTTCCGCATTGAATTGGGAGAAATAGAAGCGATCCTCAACCACCACTCTGCGGTCAAACAGGCTGTGGTCGTGGTGCGAGAAGATACCCCAGGCGATCAACGTCTGGTTGCCTATTTAACAACTCAGAGCAAGGTTGTGCCTACAGCACTAGAACTACGCCACTTCCTCAAGGAACAACTGCCAGGGTATATGGTGCCTGCCACCTTTAGTACTCTAGAGGCACTACCGCTGACACCGAATGGTAAGGTCGATCGCCGTGCTTTACCAGTTCCAGCCATGTCCACTGAGGAACAGGATTGCCGCACCTGTGTTGCTCCTAGAGATGAGGTTGAACGTCAGTTGATTGAAGTTTGGCAGGACGTGTTGAACATCAAACCGATCAGCATTAAAGATAACTTCTTTGATCTCGGTGGGCACTCCCTGTCAGCCGTTCGCGTCTGTGCTCAGGTTGAGAAAGTGTTTGGCAAAAGCCTTCCCATCACAACGCTGCTGCAATCTCCTACTGTTGAAGAGATTGCCACCATTCTTCGCAAGACCGAAACAGAGGAAACAGAGGAAAGCGTCGGTGATTTGGTACCTCTACGAGCTGGGGGCAGCAAACCACCTCTGTTTTGCATCTACGGTATTTTGCTCTATCGGGATTTGGTGGATCAGCTCGACGTGGATCAACCTGTCTATGGTGTTTACTTGCAGGAAGAAGTAGATCTCCTGAAACCAGACAACATTGACGAGCGAGCTGCCATCTTTTCCAGTGTTCCTGCGATCGCCGCCCGTTATCTGCAAGTTATTCGCACACTTCAGCCGCATGGTCCTTACTATCTAGCAGGAGAGTGTTTTGGCGGTATCGTTGCTTTTGAGATGGCTCACCAGTTGACGGCATTAGGAGAAGAGGTTGCCTTGGTCGGCTTGTTAGATGCTTGGGCTCCTAATAGTCAGATAGCACTCTCACTGCTCCAACGGCTCACCCTACACGGTCAATTGTTACTTAGACTCGGACTCCCTTATGCTTTGGAGTTACTGCAACAAAATCTGGAGGAGTTAAAGCTTCAGGTTAAGGCTCGCCTCTACAAACTCCGTGAGCAGCTACCGTTCGCAGGAAAGGTACCAGAGATGTTGTCTGAATCAATGCAACGATCCATCAGCGGTGAAATGCGCCAGCAAGCGATACAGTCGTATGTTCCTAAGCCGTATGCAGGTCGAATGGTATTGTTTCGAGCTACAGAGCGAGATGTGTTTGAAAAAGACGATCGCGATATGGGCTGGACCTCTCTCGCCGCTGGAGGCTTGCAGCTTTTCGACGTACCCGGCGATCACCTTGGTATTCTCAAAGCTCCTAATGTCCAAGTGTTGGCAAATCAACTACGGTCGTTTTTGGGCTAATGACGCGCCGATGGTTAATTGATGCATCACTAGCCCAAAGATGAGCGAGAGCAACAAGTGATACTTAAACAGGCTCTTTTTTGTGAGTTAAAGAGCAAACGTGTTGTGTCGGATCTTCTGCTTAAGTTTGAGCGATCGAAAACTACTCCAGCGACTTGCCTGTCTTGCTGAGCAATTTACCAAACTTCTGAATCGGACCTTTGAGACCCCGGTGAGCTTCTGAAGCTGCTTCAGTAGTTTGTTCGCCGATTTTGGTCAGCGCTTCAGCAATGTCAGATGCACTTGCATTTTTGCGCTTGAGGGTTTGCTTCAGTTCCTTCAACCCGTTGGAAATTTCTTTCAAACTCTCGTTGTCGGATTTGTGCAACAGACTGTACCAATGATCGATCGCGCCAATGGCAGTATCAGTATCAACCTTAGTCAAATCACCTTCTAGCGTTTCGCTTAAGGACTCAATTTGCTCGGCTGCTTCCTTGTCTTCTGCCTTACCGAGTGCTTGCCCTGCTTTAGATAACTGCTTGCCCAACTTCTGGAGAGGCGTTTTCACGCCTTTATCAGCATCAGAGGCAAGGTCGCTGGTTTGATCGCCAATGTGGGAAAGCACTTCGCCGAGATCGTGACCAGTCGCTTTGCCGCCCTTTAAAAGTTGCTTGAGTTCTTTCAAGCCATTGGCAAGTTCCTTAATCTCTGGCTCTTTTGACTTTTGCAATGTACTGTGCCATTCGTCGATCGCGCCTAGAGCAGCATCGGTATCGATCGCGGTCAAATCGCCGTCTAGTGTTTCCAGTAAAGAGTCCAATGCTTGAGTATCAGTGCTGGCATCCTTATCAGCGGCAACCGCTTTAGACGCAGCATCGCTTTGCTTGTGTTTTTGCTCATCTTCTTGAGAAGCAGTTTGCTTACTTTTAGAGTCTTGCTTACTAGCCATAATGTTGATTGGGTGACAAACAAACGATGTACACGCGTCAGTCTATAAAGCGCATGGCACAGTTTCCTCACACTAAAGACCAATGTCTGCGCTTAGTGCAGTGTGCTGAGATGATTCGATCGAAAGAGGTCTCATTCTGTTTTTCAACCTATGTGTTGCTGATGAATTTGCAACGACAGCGTTGGTGTGTTAGGTCGATGCTCACCACAGCCGTCCCAAATCAGTTGTGAGCGGGACTGAATCATTGAGCGGTCAGCCAGCCTTTCTCTAATTGCTGACCGCTGACTGCTAAGAGCTGATAGCCATATTGCTTCTCACAATTCGTTGAGGATTGCTACAGGCAAGACTTGTGAATAGTTGCGCTAACACATATGGTTTGTCGATAGCGTCTGTCGCACTGTTGATGCGTGGTTCCTTTGCAGCTCTTACAGTATCAGTATTGAAATGCAAAGCGCTTAGAGCCATGTCGCAAGAACCACGCTTGGATGAACAAGTTATTTCACAGGCGGCTCTAGCAGGCTTGTCTACTCAGCTAGAGTCAGCAGAAGATATCCAGGTTGACGTGCGCACAGATGTTTTGAAAGCCACTCAGGGCAAGGCAGATTCGGTATCGGTGAGCGGTCAAGGTGTGGTTGTACAGGATGTGCGAGTGCAGGCAGTGACGGTACAGACCGATCGCCTTTCGTTCAATCCATTGAGCATTTTGCTGGGGCAGTTAAAGCTAGACCAGCCACTAGAGGCAACGGCTCAGGTTTTCTTAACTGAAGCAGATTTAAATCGGGCAATGCAGGCAGAGGCAGTCACCAGCAGGCTGCATGCGTTAGAACTGAACGTTGAAGGAGAGTCCGTCACTGTGGAGCTTGTGCATCCCTTAGCAGTAAAGCTACCTGCTGACGGCAAAATTGCGCTTGACGGTACTGCCCTGCTGCGCGGACGGGAAGCCGTTCGACAGGTTCGGTTTGCAGTGGTAATTATTCCTCGTACGGATGAACAGCCTGTGCGACTGGAATCGTTTGTTTGTGACCCAGGAGACGCGATCTCGATCGAGTTTGCGATCGCTATTCTGCAAAAGTTTAAAGCATTATTGGAGCTACCGTATGTAGCGATCGAAGGTATGGCAATTCAAGTGAAGCGTTTGAGGATTGAATCGGGCAAACTGATGATTGAAACGGAAGCGCATGTTCCCCAAATTCCTTCGCTGTAACAGTGCCATCTTTCAATACAAACGAACTGATTGCAGAGAAAGGTGCAAATGGAAGACACCACGCTTTATTTATGTCTTTCTGAGATCGCTTTGAACGTTCTTATTGGCTCATTTTCTCAGCGTTGACGAGGCATTGCGGCGGCGTAGAATTTCAACCAGGGTTAAAAAGGCAGTGGGTATCGGTGCAACGGCAACGATCGTGGTTCCCGATACAGGATGTTCTAACTGCAATCGCCATGCATGAAGCGCCTGCCCCGCCAGTTTGACCCCAACGGCTCGTCCTGCACCATAGACCGGATCGCCGACGATCGGATGTCCCATCCTGGCACTATGAACCCGAATTTGATGGGTACGTCCGGTTTCTAAGGCAAACTGCATCAGCGTATAGTTTCCCATGCGCTCTTTGACTTGCCAATGGGTTACAGCACGGCGACCCCCTTTTTCTTCGGGGATAATTGCCATCTTTTTGCGATCGAGCAAATGACGACCGATCGGCAGGTCGATCGTGCCACTCTCAGCAGCAGGCGCACCGTAAATCACCGCTAGATAATCGCGTCGCGCTGTTTTTGCTTTCAGTTGTGCCTGTAAGTGCTGGTGTGCCTGATCGGTTTTGGCAACGGCGATCGCGCCACTGGTATTTTTATCGAGCCGATGCACAATACCTGGACGCTGGACACCGCCAATGCCCGCCAAGCGATCGCAGTGTGCCAGCAGCGCATTGACCAGTGTGCCCCCTTCATGACCTGGAGCCGGATGCACGACTAATCCCACTGGTTTGTTGAGAATCAGCAAATGTTCGTCTTCGTAAAGAATATCGAGCGGAATATCTTCTGCCTGAAGGTCAAGCGGCTGGGCATCGGGAACGGTGAGGTGAACGCGATCGCCCGTCTGCACCATCGCTTTTTTGGACGTACACACCGCTCCATTCACCTCTACCTGCCCTTGTTCAATCAGCTTCTGGGCACGCGATCGCGAGACTTCAGGCAGTGCTTCAGAAAGGTAGCGATCGAGGCGTTGATGTGCCTTCTCTTCGGGCGAATCGCCCAAGGCTTTAATCTGTAGTGCAATGTGTGAGGACAATTTCTAACCCTTGCTCAAGAAACTCAACGATGTCGTCTGCGCGTTCAAGCAGTACAACTATCCAACCCGTTTGAAAACTGGTGATAACGGTTGTTACTTAACCCTAATGTATCCTACAGCAAACCCAAAACTGTCCATGTTAGACTTCGATCGACATGACGTACCTAAGCCAGGTGATTGTGATGACAGCGAAACATCCCGAAACGTCTGCTCCCAGTCCGCAGCTTTACGATCGCGATTTCTATCTCTGGCTTCAGGAAACCGCCCGATTATTGCGAGACGGCGAGTTTCAAAAGCTTGACATCGAAAATCTGGTGGAAGAAATTGAGAGCATGGGTAGGAGTGAAAAACGGTCAGTTAAAAGCAATCTTGAGATTGTTTTAATACACTTGCTGAAGTACAAATATCAGCCAGAGCGACGCTCCAACAGTTGGCGGTTAACGCTCTTTGAGCATCGCGATCGCCTGGAAGCAGAGTTTCTCGACAGCCCAAGCTTGCGCCCTTACTTTGCGACTGGGTTTGAGGACTGCTACCGAAGCGCTCGGAAAAAAGCGTCCATTGAAACTGGCTTACCGATCGCAACCTTTCCCCCAGACTCGCCTTTTACACCCGAACAGGCGCTCAATGAGGATTATTTGCCAGAATAGGGTTCAGCTTGTGCGATCGCTACAGGGCGGTAGTCAGAAAGAATCTCGTGGAGGTTGACGACTGAGCCGATGACCGCGATCGCGGGTGCCTCAAACTTTGCCATTTCAACCTGTTGGACAATGGTTTCTAGAGTGCCGATGAGTTCTTCCTGTTCGGGTCTTGTGCCCCAACGTACCAGCGCGACGGGTGTATTGGGAGCCAATCCTGCAAACTGAAGTTGTTCTGTGATGTAGGGCAAATTGTGGATGCCCATGTAAACGACGATCGTTTCTGAACCATGCGCGATCGCCTGCCAGTTAACGGCTGGACGATACTTCCCCGCACCCTCATGCCCTGTGACAAAGGTTACTGATGAACTGTAGGCACGGTGCGTCAGCGGAATGCCCGCATAGGCAGTCGCCGCAATACCTGACGTAATTCCTGGCACCACTTCAACTGCAATGCCCGCCTTCACCAGATCTTCCATCTCCTCGCCACCGCGACCAAAGATGAAGGGATCGCCACCCTTTAGCCGCACGACGATCGCGGCTGCTTGCGCCTTCTCCATCAGCAGTTGCGTAATATCCGTCTGTAAGAGCGAGTGCGCTCCCCGACGTTTGCCAGCATTGATTTGCTCTGCTTGTGGATTAATCATTGCCAGCACAGGCGGACTCACCAATGCATCGTAAACCACGACATCCGCGCATTCCAGCAAGGTCTTGCCCTTCAGCGTCATCAAACCTGGGTCACCGGGACCCGCGCCGACTAAGTAGACTTTGCCTGAGTGGTGCATGGGAAAGAAGGAGAGGAGTGAGGAGTGAGGGGAAGTAGGGATGGGGCAAGGGGAAGCGGAGGAGGCAGGGGAAGCAAAGAAGGGAAGCGGAAGATGGGGAACCGAGGCGGCAAGAGAAAAGGCTTAAGTTGTGTTCTTCTTGAGTCAAACCGAAGGAGCTTTGATTTTTGCATTGCTCCCTCTGCCTCCCCTGCTCCCTCTGCCTCCCCTGCTCCCTCTGCCTCCCCTGCTCCCTCTGCCTCCCCTGCTTCCTCTGCCTTCTACTGTCTTCCTTCATCCTGTGCCAAATCGATAAGCAGATCTGTTAATTCTGAACTTGCGGCGAGGGGTGGGGCAAGGTGCAGCTTGAGGGCTGGAAATTGCTGGGAGAGGGTTTGAACGGTTTGGGCGATCGCATCGGTAATGCCGCCAGCAAATAAGAAATAGGGCAGAATCCCGACATGGCGAATGCCAAGCTGCGACAGTGCTTGCAAGCGGGATTCAAGACTAGGCGGCACAGACCAGTAGGCAGATATAGCACCCAAACGCTCTGCCAACTCTTCTACAGGTTGGTTGGCATCCAGGCGACGGCTACCATGCGCTAGCAAGATCCACGCTTCGACGGGCTGCGTTGCCATGCATTCTGTCACCAAACGGTGTAGTCCAGAATGAGAACCGATCGCGGGACGGAGGTCAAGCTCGATCGACGCTCCTAGCGCTTGTTGTGCCAGCGCGATCTCCTGTGGAATATCTTCCATGACATGCACACCGGGCAACAGAAAGAGTGGCAGAATCACAAGTCTGTAAGGCTTTGCAATGCCAGCGCTTTCGGTGCCGAAGGATGCCTGTAACGCGAGATTAAACTGCTCAATTTGCTGGTGTAAGGGTAGGGAATGACATTCTAGATAGGCTGTGCCGACTGGCGGTTGTCCATGCTCAGATGCTGCACCTTGATGAGGAGGCGTTAAGACGGCAGTTTCGGTTGCGACGCGTTCTTCGACGATCGCGCCGTCTACTCTCGCAGTGGCTAAAGGCTCTAAGCCAGCGTAGGAGATTTTTTGAGCAAAGCGCTCAGCGAGTATAGCCATTGTCTCTTGAGGACGTGGATCGCGGCTCCCGTGAGCGATGAGCAAATAAGCAGAGGGGTAAGACAAGGGGCAGGAAAGTTTGCTGGTGGTGAGCTATTCAGATTCTATCGCTGATTACATGGTTCGTTGGCAAGGCACCGAGTGATCGCACCAGAGACAGGTTGATCACACAAGGGCACTATTCAAACATCGGTTTTGCGATCGCGCAATGATGCGACACGAGCGTTGAACTCTGCTTCTGAAAGGCGTTGTACATTCTTGCCTGGTTCAAAGCAGTAGGCGAGGTACTCCATATCGCGTTCGAGTTTTCCGGTTGCTGGATTGGCAATCAGCACATCCATGCCACCGCTCGGAGTAGCGATGACTTTGACGGGGCGATCGTCGATCGTGAAATACCAGGGAAAGCTAGAAGCTTGAGTCATACCATTCTCTAGGATTTGATTGATGAACTAATCAATTTTTAGCTTAGATTAGGTGAAAGCCGTCGCTCAAGTTGGGTACTCTGTGGCAATGAAACCATCAACCGTAAAAAAGAAGCTCATTCTCCTTGCGACTGGCTTGGGCGTATTGATGGCTGGGACAGCCGTCGGCTACTGGCAGCACAGCCAGCGCGAATGGTGCGTACAGTTCACTGCGGGCAGCGGGCAAGAGGTGACCTACAGTCGGGGTTGCCTCAACCGTCAGCGCTACAAGAAATGGACGCTAACTGCTTTGCGGACTGAGATTTAATCAGCGGTCAGCCTTGAGTTTGTAGCTGATAGCTCAACACCGACTAAGAGAAATCAGATCTGGAAAAACCTCTTGTACGGCTGGATGCACTAGCTGATGCTGGTGAACGTTTAGCCCATGAGCAAGTGCAGGGTTGCGATCGAGCGCTCCCACTCCCTCATTTGCCAATTGCAGCACGTAAGGTAGCGTGGAGTGATTGAGTGCCTGTGTCGATGTCCACGGTACCGCTCCAGGCATATTGGGTACCCCATAATGCACCACGCCTGCTTCAACATAGGTCGGGTGAGAATGCGAGGTCGATCGCACGGTTTCGATACATCCACCCTGATCAACTGCTACATCGACAATGACGGAGCCGGGGCGCATTTGCTGCACGACCTGACGCGAAACGAGTACAGGCGCTTTTTTTGCCAGTACCAACACGGCACCAATCAGCAAATCGGCTTTGGGCACAACAGCCTCGATCTGGCTGGCACTGCTGTAGAGTAACTCGACTCTGGAGCCAAACAGGGTTTCCAGATAGGAAAGGCGATCGACATTCACATCTAAAATTTGCACCTGGGCACCCATACCAACGGCAATGCGGGCAGCTTCAGTACCCACAACGCCACCACCCAAAATCACGACTTGACCAGGCTTCACGCCAGGAACACCGCTGAGAAGCACCCCACGACCGCCTTGCTGCCGCTCTAGAAAGCGTGCACCAAATTGCACCGCCAATCGTCCGGCAATGATGCTCATCGGAGCCAGAAGCGGCAGGCGCTTGTCAGGCAGTTCAACCGTTTCGTAGGCGATCGCCGTAGTGCCAGAATCCAACAGTGCTTGAGTGAGGGTGCGATCGGCTGCCAGATGGAGATAGGTCAACAGCGTTTGTTCTTTTTGGAGATACGAATACTCGGCTGGTAGGGGTTCTTTCACCTTCACAACCAGAGCGCGATCCCAGGCTTCTGCCGCCTGTAATGCCAGCTTTGCACCCGATTGGAGATACTCATCGTCAGTAAAGCCAGAGCCTTCGCCCGCACCCGTTTCGACAAAGACGGTGTGCCCCCGATCGGTCAGGCTCCGCACACTATTAGGACTCAACCCCACTCGATATTCCTGATCCTTCGTCTCTTTGGGAACACCAACTTCCATCAGAACCTCATTGATAGCCGCTAGTTCTAGCTTACGTCGGCAGCAGCAAAACTGGGTTTCAGCTATCAGCGGTCAGCTATCAGCGGTCAGCTATCAGCTATCAGCGGTCAGCTATCAGCTATCAGCTATCAGCCTTCTGCCTTCTTCTAGCCACCACCTACAATCGTGACAATCTCCAGGCGATCGTCCGTCTGCATTTCGGTTTGCTCCCAGAACTGACGGTGCAAAATTTCGCCGTTGTATTCCACCGCGACGAGACGGGGATTTAAGCCAAGCTGCGTTAAAAAAATGGGTAGAGAAGTTTTGGAGTCACAGGTGCGAAGTTCACCGTTGACTTGTAACGTGATTTGAGCCGACATGAGTGGAAACTGAAAGATTTCTAACGCTGTGATGTGGTGCTCTCAACAATCAGTCGAGTGTATTTTGAGTGTATCTTTCTGAAGTGCGCGCGACAAACTTTCTTAAGCAGTGCCCCAGTTCACTGAGTGCTGAGTATGACCCAACTACCCGGAATTACCCTTCGTCCTGCTGAGGCTGGCGACTTAGCGCAGATTGTGAACCTCGATCGCCTGTCCTTTGCACCGTTAAGTACCAATGCCGAAATTGAGCGGGAATGGTATGGGCAGGGGTTGGATTTGCCCGATCGCTCACTTTTTATTGCCGAACAAGGAATGACGGGGCTTGCAGTGGGCAGCTACGCTCAGCTACGTCTGGGCATTTGCTTTGAAGGGCAGGTGCTGCCTGCAATGGGCATTTCAGCCGTAGCAGTTGCGCCTCACTTTCGGGGGAAAAGGCTGGCACAGTTGCTGGTGGAACATGCACTTGAAACGGGACAGGCACAACAGCTTCCTTTGATGATGCTCTATCCCTTTCAGCATGGCTTTTATCGCAAGTTGGGTTGGGCATGGGTGGGGCGATCGCACCAGTATCGCGTTGCTGCACGCCATTTGCCGGGTTACACAGAGCGATCGCACATCGTCCCCTATGATCCGTTTCAGCACGAGCCAATGCTGCAAGCAATTTACCAGAGGCAGGCGTTGCAGCACAACGGTTGGTTAAAACGGTGGGATTGGCAGTGGCAGTCTCGTGTAAAGCCTGTCACCGGACGAGAAATTTACTGTTATGCCGAAGCAGGAGAGCCGTTGGGTTATGTCGTGGTGCAGTTTGCTCGACTGGAACCACCGCAGAACATACTTGCGGCGATCGTGCAGGAATGGGTTGCCACTACGCCTGCCGCCTATCGAGGCATTTTGGGCTTTTTAGCATCGTTGCGTGACCAGGTTTCCACGATCGTCTGGAACACGTACGCGGACGATCCGTTTCCCCATCTGCTGCGCGAACAGCGACGTGACCCTACCTTACTATCAGTGCCGTCTGAGTTTGGCTGGACGCATCGTTTTGGCACAATCAATGCTGGTTTTATGTGGCGCTTGGTTGATCTGGAAGCGGCATTTCGCTTACGCCCGATCGCTGCTCACTCGTCATTCAAACTGACCTTTCAGCTTACCGATCCCATCCTGGACGATCGCACTATTACCGCTGACTTTGCAGATGGGAAAATGCATCCAGCGTCTCAGCCTGCCTCAACCGTTATCACAACGTCGATCGAGCATTTAACTGAGTTATTTTGCGGCTTTCGACGATCGCGTGATTTGCTGTGGACTGGAGAACTTGAGGTAGAGGGCGATCGGAGCTTGCTAGCAAATCTCGACAGCGCCTGGGCAGCGACTTCCCCCTTTTGCTGGGATTTTTTCTAACTGACTTCAAAAGTGGCTTCAAAAGTGGCAATCGCCTGCGTTCCAGAAGACCGCTTTCTCTTTCGCCTAGATTTGACCGTTAAAGCAAAACGCTCGATGTTTCGAGTTCTCAACCCTAATGATTGAGCGAATTTCCCGTTCGACCTGATGCTCTTGGCTTTGTCCGTAGTCGCATTGCAGCCAACCACTTTTAGCTACAATGAGGCATCGCTTCAATAAAGTTGATGACTTCGATCGCCACTACTGCATCAGAAAAAATTGTTTTAGGCTTTCATGCCCTCTCCGAGCCACTCAGAATCAAAACGATCGAGCTGCTGCGTGAAAAGGAGCTGTGCGTCTGTGATTTGTGCGAGATTCTAGGCGTAACCCAATCAAAGCTGTCGTTTCACCTCAAGAACCTGAAAGAAGCGGGATTGATTAGAGGTCGGCAAGAAGGACGTTGGATTTATTACAGCCTTGATCTCGCTCAATTTGTTGCCTTAGAACAATATCTGGCAGAGTTCCGTCGCTTCAGCCCCATGCTGCCTGCACGCCCTTGTAAGGACGATCGCTGATCACCATTTCCTAGCCTTACTTGACTAATCAACACGAAAAATCACTTGACAAATCAATTTTATTTGAAATGATGGAAGTGTAGTGTTTAAAGCACTCCGAAATGCAACTGGCGATCGCGGCGTTCAGGTTGCGATCGTGCGAACTGTCCATCGCCTGTCATGTTGATTTTGAGAATGCCTTAGGAGTTGTACAGAAACAGCATGGTCTGTAGCCGTCAGCGAAAAGCTGATAGCTGATCAAAAAGTGTGCAGTTATTTTTTAGCAAGCTCTTAGCTCAGGGCATGATCGCAAAATGGCTATTGAACCAGGTTCGTCTAAACCAAGTTGAAGTAGCGCTGGCTTAGATAACAAAAGCTATCTTTTCATCACATTGCGGTTCGTTTTGGCAAATACATCAATTTTTCTTGATTCAATGTTGGCTGAAGTAGTCATAGCAGGAGTCCGTTTTGATGAAGCGCGTCATGTTCGTTTGCAAGAAGAACTCTGCCCGATCGCAAATGGCAGAGGGGTTTGCCAAAACATTTGGTGCAGGAGCCATCAATGTGACTAGCTCTGGGCTGGAAGCCAGTCAAATCAATCCAGGGGCGATCGCCGCCATGAACGCAGTTGGCATCGATATCACAAACCAGGTTTCAAAGCCATTGAGCGACTTCAAACCAGACGATTTTGACATCGTGATTTCGCTGTGCGGTTGTGGTGTGAACTTGCCAACCGAATGGGTGTTGCGAGAGGTCTTTGAAGATTGGCAATTAGACGATCCGGCAGAGCAACCAGAAAGCTTTCCTAGAGTGCGCGATGAGGTGAAAGAGCGCGTGGTGAAGCTGATAGCCACACTAACTTCAACATCTGCCGATCAGCCTGCGGGTTGAGCCGATCGATATTACCTGATCGGTTTTCACCATCGTCATCACACAGCCACGAATTATTCTATTGAGGCATCTATGAGGCAGGCAGCTTCTCAACCGCAACCCCTTGCAAAACAACTATCATTCCTCGATCGCTTCCTGACTCTGTGGATCTTTCTGGCAATGGCGATCGGAGTTGCGATCGGCTACTTCGTTCCATCTGTTGATGCGTTGATTAATCAGTTTCAGGTGGGAACGACAAATATTCCCATTGCGATCGGCTTGATTTTGATGATGTATCCACCGTTAGCAAAGGTGCGCTACGAAGAGTTAGGCGATGTGTTTCGTAACGGCAAGATCTTAGGCTTATCTTTGCTTCAGAACTGGGCGATCGGTCCGATCCTGATGTTTCTGTTAGCAATCACCTTCCTGCGTGGCTACCCGGAATACATGGTGGGACTCATTCTCATTGGGTTAGCCCGTTGCATTGCAATGGTTGTCGTATGGAGTGACCTGGCGCGAGGCAATACAGAATACACGGCTGGTTTAGTTGCCTTCAACAGCATTTTTCAAGTCATCTTCTACAGCCCCTTTGCCTGGTTTTTTATCACTATCTTGCCGCCGCTGTTTGGCTTACAGGGCAGTACAGTGAATGTGAGCATTGCCGAAATTGCCAAAAGCGTGTTCATTTATCTTGGTATTCCTTTTCTGGCTGGCTATTTCACCCGGTTCTTTTTGGTGAAGGCGAAAGGGAGAACCTGGTATCACGAGGAGTTTGTACCCAGAATTAGTCCCATCACCCTGATTGCCTTGCTGTTTACGATCGTCGTCATGTTCAGCCTCAAAGGAAATTTGATTGTGCAAATTCCGCTGGATGTGGTGCGAATTGCTATCCCGATGATCATTTACTTCGTGCTGATGTTTTTGACCAGCTTTTACATGGCGTGGCGCATTAAGGCAAATTATGCCCAGGCTGCAAGCGTCGCGTTTACCGCTGCTGGCAACAATTTTGAACTGGCGATCGCGGTTGCCATTTCAGTCTTTGGCATTAATTCGGGTGCGGCATTTGCGGCTGTAGTAGGACCGCTTGTGGAAGTGCCCGTGCTCATTGGTCTGGTGAATGTGGCGTTCTGGTTGGAGAAACGCTATTTTCCGGAGAAGGCGGCACAATCCCTCTAGTTTTGATGGAAGGTTGAAACCAATGGAACAGCAAGTGATTCAACCCATTGCAGAGAATGTTTGGTGGGTACTTCCCGGTAAACTGGCAGGCATTCGCAAACCCACAGCAGACGAGCTTCCAGCGTTGCAAGCAAGTGGCATTGGCGCGATCGTATCTGTACTGGACGATCCATCTAACCTGGATGTGTATGAACAGGCTGACATTCCTTGCCTGTGGCTACCCACTAAAGGCGGCACCGCACCCAGTCAGGAACAAATTCAGGATGTACAAACTTTTATTGACCAACAAAATTATCTGGGTAATGGGGTTGCTATTCATTGCACGAACGGCAAACGGCGAACAGGGACGATGCTCGCGGCGTACTTGATTCAATCTGGTTTATCTTACGACGAGGCAATGCAAACCATTGCGATCGCAAACCCCGATCTCGAATTGCGAGAGGCACAGACGACTTTTCTACGAGCGTTAGCAGGAGCATCATCACGTGAAAACGTTTGATCATCCCCCTCGCGTTTTGTTTTTGTATGGTTCGTTGCGCGATCGCTCCTACAGTCGTCTGGTGGCAGAGGAAGCCGCCCGCATCATGCTGGAATTTGGGGCAGAGGTGAAGTTTTTTGACCCACGTGAGTTGCCCATCTACGGCAGTGTGTCTGATACCCATCCTAAAGTGCAGGAGTTGCGAGACTTGAGCCTGTGGTCGGAAGGGCAAGTTTGGTGTAGCCCAGAACTGCACGGGCAAATCTCCGGCATTATGAAAAATCAGATTGATTGGATTCCGTTGAGTATTGGAGCAGTGCGCCCCACACAAGGCAGAACCTTAGCCGTAATGCAAGTAAGCGGTGGTTCTCAATCGTTCAATGCAGTTAACACGTTGCGACTTTTGGGGCGGTGGATGCGGATGTTCACCATTCCCAATCAATCGTCTGTAGCAAAGGCATATCAAGAGTTCAATCAGGACGGTACGATGAAGGATTCGCCCTACCGCGATCGCGTGGTTGACGTGATGGAAGAACTTTACAAGTTCACTCTGCTACTGCGTGAACAAGTAGATTACCTGACCGATCGCTACAGTGAGCGCAAAGAACAGTCAGCCAAACGTATCCTTGAGGTCACCAGTCGCGCACTTGCTACTGATTCTAGCCAAACGAATGAACCGCTCCTCACTCAACAAAGCAAGGTCTGATTTTAAGGTGTTCATACACTAAAGGTCACTCATCTGGTAGGGCTAAAATCTCATCTTCAATGAGTGCTGGTAGGTCTTCGGTGTGGACGTGCAAATGAGTCACTGCACCTGTGAGTTCAGCGAGAATGTCTCCTTTTTGATCATCCGTTAGGCTGGAAAGCTTGAGCTGAGTGAGCAAAAACAATACCTTTTCACATTCTTCACCAAGTTCATTCAGCAATGTAGAAAGGGTTGGGTTGACGTTTATGGATTGTTCGATTTTAGAAATCATGTGCCTCGCCTCAATCGTTTTTCTGCTCTCGCTAGACTTTTCTCTAAACCTGCAATTTCTTTACGCCAGTATTTGATGAGATTTTCATCGGGAACTGGCTTTTCTGCCTCACTGGCAATTTTCTGGTGGTGATTTTCAATTTGCCATCGAATGCTGTCAACTGATTTGCGAAATTTCTTTTTTGACAATGCTCTATCCTTTTGCCTCGACTCTCCGTTTTTAACTAAGGCGATGTTTCATTGTTTTCAGGCTAATCGGCGTTTCATCTCGACGTGCAGCAACGACGGTTAGATCGTGCAAATCTTCGAGTAATTGCTCGTACTGTTCAATCGAGAGAACGACTGCCGTTTTGTTGCCGTCGGCATCGACGATGTAGTGTGCTTGTGAAAGGCTCATGGCTCACGGTTCTCCTTGATGGGTGCTGCTTTCATGATGCTCAATTTTTACCTTCTAGAACTGACGGAAAAATCCCCGACTTCTACAACGGGCAGGCTTGATTGCTTCGTTTTAATCAGAAGTCGGGGATCTAAGCCCCTCGTGCTCAATTTCCACCTTCAATGCCTCACAATCTTTGACCAGAGGAATGCCTAACTCGATCGCAAGTGCCAACGCTGCATCGCAATACTCGCGCGCCCGATCGGGCTGACCTGTTTTGTGATGGAGTTCTGCAAACCTCAAGCAGGCTTCCGCTTCATTTGCTCTGTCGCCCAGCGCTTTGAAAATCTCCAGGGATGCTTGTAAGTGGGGTTGAGCGTCTGTATACTGCTCAAGCTTGAGCAACGTTGCGCCCCAATAAACCAGTGCACTACCTTCGCCCTGCCGATTGCCAATCTCGCGTCTAATAATTAAACTTTGCTGCTGGTACTCGATCGCTTGCGGATAGTTGCCCAGAGCATCATAAGCAATACCCAGACTGCCTAAGTCCTGCGCTTCCCCTAAGCGATCGCCAATTTCTCGGCTAATAACTAAAGCTTGCTGATGAGACTCGATCGCTTGCGGGTAGTTGCCCAGGGATTGATAAGCATTGCCCAGATTGCCCAGTGCAGCGCCTTCGCCGTGACGATCGCCAATTTCGCGGGCAATGGTCAACTGTTGCTGATGGGACTCGATCGCCTGTGGGTAGTTGCCTAGAGAATCGTAAGTAAGTCCCAGATTGCCCAGTGCAGCCATTTCTCCGTGGCGATCGCCAATTTCGCGGGCAATGGTCAACTGTTGCTGATGGGACTCGATCGCCTGCGGGTAGTTGCCCAAAGAGCGGTAAGCATTTCCCAGAGTGCCCAGTGCAGCCATTTCTCCGTAGCAATCGCCAATTTCTCGTGCGATTGTTGCACTTCGCTGGTGATATTCAATTGCTTGAGCATAGTTGCTCAGATTTTTAGCAGCATTGCCTAGCATTCTTAAGCAAATAAGTTCTGTGCGCGGCGCGGCTTTACCTAAAAGCCGACTGGCAAGGGCAATCATTTCCTGGTAGCAGTTCCAGGTGAGTAGTTGAACGCGAAATTCCTGCTTGTGAATGATGTTGCTAGCGGCTGTCCAGTCCTCTAGTTCGCAGAAGTGGTGGAATGCCTCCAGGGAGCCGCGTAGGGTTTCCAGATTCGGGGCATCGAGGGCAGGTTCGTAGGCGGTCTGCCAGAGGTGAGCGGCGGTGCGGTGGGCATCGTTCCAGGCGGTAGGGGCAGCTTGCATGCGATCGCCTGCCACGCGCCGGATCAGGTTGTGTTGGCGCAGGAGGGGCACGGCATGGTTGGTGCCTACGTCCAATTCTTCCTCTGCCAGGTTGTGAGACTTCAGCACCTCCAGGGCATTCCACTGACGGTCTTCGGGCAGGTCTGCCAGCATTGCCAGCCAGAAGGTTTCGGGCACCGGACGACGATAGACGGCGCTGCGGCAGAGCAGGTTGCGGGCATCCACAGGTAAGCGCTGCAAGGATTGCTCGACTCGCTGCATGACGCGGAGTTGCAGGGCGCGCGGGGCATTGCGTCGGTGGGGTCGATCGCGCTCCAGGGCATCAAATTCTGCCTGGTAGCGCTGCCAGTATTGGAGAACATTGCCGTGAAAGGGGCGATCGAGAATGTCTTTGGCAATCACCTGGAGGACGAGGGGATGTCCGGCGTACAGTTTGCCGAGCCGTTTCAGGTAGTCGATCGCGATCGCATCTGGCTCCAGCCCATTTTTCTGAAAGATCTCTAGCTGTTCGGTCTCGCTGAGTCCGTCCAACTCCTGACGGTGCCAGCAACGGGGATAGCGATCGGCGGCAATCTCCAGCGCTTCGGGTAATGCCTGGGAGGTGAGGATGAACTGACTCTGGCAGTCGTCTCCTGCCAGCAGTTGCTGGAAGAAAGACAGCCATAGCTCGTCCTTAAAGGTCGTCCAGCCTTGTTCGTCGTCGCCTTCCAGCAGCATTTCGAGGGAGTCGATCTGCACCAGGTAGGGCGTGGTGCGCAAAATTTGCAGCAGACGCGCCAGCAACCGCTGGGGATCTTTCTGGTCGTCGGGAGTGGTGGAGTGTCCGAGTTTGGGCAGCAGGGTCGTGGCGGCGGTGATGAAGTCGTGGGGGAGGGCGCGATCGTCGAAGTTAAGGCGGGTGAAATGGGGAGTGGGGAGTGGGGAGTGGGGAGTGGGGGATGAGGAGGGGGCAGGGGGGGCGGAGGGAGAGGGGGGAGCAGGGGAGAGGTGATCAACCACTAAGCGTTCGGCGAGGGCGGTTTTGCCGATGCCTGTGATGCCGATGATGGCGAGGATGCGGAGGGGGGTGCGGAGTTTTTGGGTGAGGGTGGCGATGAGGGGGTGGCGACCGACCCAGGTGGATGCGTCGTAGGTGGAGAGGGATGGGGGGATGGGGTGTGGGGTGTGGGGTGTGGGGTGTGGGGGAAGGGGAGCGGAGGAGGCAGGGGGTGCGGAGGGGGATTTGAGGGAGGGGATGAGGGTGCGGAGGTGTTGGGTGATGTGGAGGAATGCCTCGTCGCGGCTGTCCCAACGAGTGATGGGGGTTTGGTTGTGAGGGAGGGGTTGGAGGGTGCCGAAGGGGGCGCTTTGCCAGTCTACGGGGCGGAGGAGGATGGGGATGACGCAGGTTTTTGCGGCAGTGTGGCGGGTCATTGCCTGACCGACGATGTTCCAGTGGTCATCGGAGGCAAGGAAGTCGGGGCTGATGAGGAGCAGGATGATGTGGGCGGCGTTGAAACGATCGCTGATCTCGCTGGCACGATCGCTCCCGGCGGTAAGTTGGCGATCGCACCAGTCAGCGATGACACCTTCGCGTTTCAGCAGGCTCAGGTGCTTGCCCAATTCGTCTCTCAAGGCTTCGTCCTGCGGTGCGTAGGAGACAAAAACTTCAATGGCTTCGGGCTGGGGATGCGTCACGGTGGATGACCAGTGAATCTCTCTGTTCATCACTATAATCGCGTGGGTTGGCAAGTGGTAGGAAAGGTGTTGCTGGGGAAGGAGGGTGTGGGGTGTAGGGTGTGGGGTGTGGGAGATGCGAATGATCGATCGCTGAGGGAGAGCGATCGTGTTTTTGGCTGTAGAGACGTGACATGTCACGTCTCTACAAATGGGTTCAATGTCACTACAGATTGATCTAGCTGGGTGGATTCTGACTTGAACAAGATGCTTCGACTTCTGAGGTGCAATGTTCTGATTTTGAATGGGAGCGATCGCCCTCTGAGGTAACCAGGTCTAAGAAAAACTTAGAGCATTCTTGCTTAAAGTCGCAATTTTCTTATCTCAAACAGGAATGTTCTCGTTTCAAATAGGAGTGTTCTCACTTCAAGTAGGAACGTTGCCGTTTGAAACAGGAATGGTCTTATCCTAAACAGGAGTGTTCTTGTTCCGAACAGAACCGTCCCCCTTTGAAACAGCAACGGTTTCACTTTAGAAGGGAGTGTTCTCGTTTCAAACAGGAATGGTCTCACTTTAAGTAAGAACGTTGCTATCTAAAACAAGAATGGTCTTATCCCAAACAGGAGTGCTTTTATTCCGAACAGAATCGTTTCCGTTCGAGACAGGAATGATCTCACTGCAAGCAGAAATGGTCTCACTTCCAGTAGGGACGTTGCAACACTCCTCACCTTCCCTGAGTTCGCATAGACGGGACTTGGTGCTTATAGCTGCGGTTTTCTCCATTAGACACCGTTCAAACAACCGCTAAATCTGCTCTAGCTCGTTTTGGTGAAAATGTGCCCGAAATTTTTTATCAAACTTGATCAGATAAGGCAGATTGGCGCTGATTGGTTTACCGTTCAGCTCTCGAATCACCTGAAGCACCTCCCCTTCCTGCCCCTTCAAGTCGAAGGGGTTGTTGCGATGATCCGGGTGATGATACACGATGACAGATGCTGCCACACGGACGCGACTTCCAGCCGGAAACGTTTCACCAACTTGCATAACTCAGACTTCCTGTATAACAGCCGTCTCCGCTGTCAGTACAATTCAATGCTTTAGACGATGCTTTATCTTTGCATAAGACTGTACCCTTCCTACATTCCTGGCAACACTCGCTCACGAAATTGCTGAAAGCCTGTAGGATTGAGCCGAGACCAGGTAACAAGCCCAACGCCGCCAAGTAACAGAACAGCTATTAAACTTCCTATAACCAGGAGTTTGCGCGATCGACGGTCTCTAGCAGCACCCTCTGGCTGTTGAGCAGCGGGTTTGTCTTGTAGCAGTGCTCTAGAGGCGGGCGACCATGCAGATTCACTTCTCCGGCTGGCTGGCAGCAAGGGTTCTGGCACAACAGACGAGACAGTACAGCGGAGGAGCACGACGGATGCGTTGTCATGCCCGTTTTTCTGATTTGCCAGATCAATCCAGGTTTTAGCTGCCAGTTCCAGTGAGTGTTTGCCCTTGAGAATGGCATCTGTGTACGCTGCCCAGGATTGTTCAACCAGACCCCGATCGCTGAGTCCATCGGAGCAAAGCAGCAGGATGCCATCTTCTTCCAAGATCAGGCGTTGGACAGTGGGTCGCAAGAATTCGGCATCGCGTGTGCCGATCGCTTGAGTGAGTGCGCCAGCATCGGGGCGCTGCAATGCCTCACGATAGAGCGATCGTCCCAGTCGCACTTCCCGCGCTGCCACATCGTCATCGACCGTCAGTAAATGACAGTAACGGGGAGTCATCCAGTAGGCGCGGCTATCACCGACGTTGATGAGATAAAGCTCGTGCCCATTGCCATTAGAGCCGTTTACCGTGGCTCCGTCTGCTGTAGTCAAGCGCTGGGGCACCTGTAGCGCCATCACCAGCGTTGTGCCCATGCGACGACGCTCTTCTCGTCCCTGCGTGTCATTTTGACTGGCGATCAGGTTGTTGACCACGCGCACCGATGCCTCTAGCTGCTGCATCAACAGGTCGGGAGAGACTAGCTCTGTTTGTGCCTCAACCTCTGCCAACAGCGCCTGTGCTTGCAATTTCAGCGAGCGCACAGCCGTCTGACTTGCCACCTCGCCCCCTTCATGCCCACCAATGCCATCACACACGATCGCCAGATGGGATGCTAACGCCTCTGGTCGGGCTTTACTGGGAGGATAGCAAGCATCTTCATTGTGCGATCGTTGAGGTCCCGTGTCGGTTGCGCTCACGATTTGCACTCGCAGCGGTAGTGGCGCGGCTTGTTCTAGCAGCAATTGATTGAGCTGAGTTGCGATCGTGCCCAGTTCACTACCGTCTTCTCGCATCTGGTAGCAAATTGCTTGCAGCCGCTGTGCAATCTCTGGCTTGGCGCTGGTAACCCACTCTAGCCAGCGGTTGGCGAGATCTGCCAGTGTGGGTATCACTACGTCTGCCGCATCTGATCCCGCTAAAACATCAGCATCATCAAAGAGTTGGCAGAGCCGCACGCGCCATCCTTCGATCCGAACATTGTTCGCCGACAGCAGGCTGGAAGCAACACCCTGTTCTAGCAGGGGTGTCCAGAGCTGAAGTAGTTGCCACAGCCAGTAGACCTGACGCAGGGCAGTTGCCTGTGCCCAGGCTTGCGCGATCGGGGGATACAGCTTGCCCTTTTCATCCAGCGGCATATTCTCCAACAGAAAAAAGGCAGCCTGAGCGTCGTCTGTCTGCGGGCAAAAGCCATACACTTCTGGAACGTGCAGCCGCTGCGGATAGAGATGCAAATACGGCAGCACCTCATCTGACCAATCAGTTGGCACATCGGGCGGTAGGCTGGGCTGCGTATCAAGCCAAATTTGGGGTGCGGTCACGTAGTAGCGACCTGCTACCTGCGTCCCCACAGGCGGATGTTCCGTGCGCCCAACTGCCCACAAGTAGCGGTAGACGAGCGGTGTTTCACACGCAACGCAGACAAGAGTCCCCAGGGTATTCAGGGGAGCGGCACAGTCTGGGTTGGGGCAACAAAGCTGCGGCTTAGAATCACTCATGCGTTTATGACAATATCTATAGAGTTTTTAAATGACTCACTGGTTAAGCCCACCTGATGTTACGTTCATGCTGTGACTCTCCAGGCGACGCGCGATCGAGATTAGACTGGTGATAGAAATCAGGGTTCTGAGCACTTCTTGAATCGCGATCGCTGATTGTTACCCCAAGGCTGATTGTTACCCAAGAACGTCTCAGTTGCATTCTTCAAAGTTTTAGGGAACTCTGTCAATAGCGCGTCTTTGTCGATTGAGACCAATTGCCTATCAACTATAGGGGTGAAAGCGGCAAACGCGCTCGATCAGTTTCTTAAGAAATCTATCGCTCTGGTGATCCGAAATGCGCTCCGTGCATTCTGGATCTACCCGTAGCGATCGCATCCCTTTCATTCACGTCTTCAGGAATTCGTTACATGGCGCTGAGTCCTACGCTGATCTGGCTACTGGTTGGAGCGATTCTGTGTCTCGTTGAGTTTATCGTGCCAACGGCGTTTATCGCGTTGGTCATGGGTGTCAGCGCCCTGATTGTCGCTGCTGCCTCTACCATCATCCCGCCAGGTCTGCAAATCGTGCTCTGGATGGTGCTGTCTCTAGCACTGACAGTTTACTCGCGTCGTTTGGTGCAGCAAAAGACGACCCGTAAGCTAGACGCAACCGAAGCCGAAACCCTGACCGAGATTCTGCCCGGAAAAATCGGGCGTGTACGCTACGAAGGCAATTCCTGGGCGGCTCGTTGTGAGGATCATACGCTGACGATCGCCCCTAATCAGACGGTCTATGTCGTCGCGCGGAAAGGCACCACGCTTTCGGTAATGCCAGAGCACCTGCTGCACTCCGAAGACGTTTAACGATCGCAAAATCAACACAACGCATTAGTAAACACAACTAAGGAGACAATCGCCATGTTTGGCTGGTTTATCGCACTGTTAATTGGTGGTGGTGGGGTCGCGCTTTCGTCCGCCAAAGTAATTCAGCAAGGAAATGAGGCATTGGTTGAGCGATTGGGTGTGTACGATCGCAAGCTCGAACCCGGACTCAAATTTGTGATTCCAGGCATGGAGCGCATTGCCTATCAGGGCACCATTCGAGAGCGAGTGCTGGATATTCCGCCACAGCCTTCCATTACCCGTGACAACGTGTCCATCACCGTAGACGCTGTAGTGTACTGGCGCATTATTGATATGGCGAAGGCGTACTACAAAGTCCAGGATCTTCAGTTTGCGATGGTCAATCTCGTGCTGACTCAGATCCGGGCTGAAATGGGCAAGCTAGAACTGGATGAAACGTTTACTGCCCGATCGCAGATCAACGATCTTTTACTACAAGAACTGGATGAAGCCACCGATCCCTGGGGCGTAAAAGTCACACGGGTAGAGCTGCGAGACATCATCCCCTCACAGGCAGTGCAAGAATCGATGGAACTGCAAATGTCCGCCGAGCGGCGCAAACGAGCAGCCATCCTGAACTCTGAAGGCGAACGCGAAGCGGCGGTAAACTCTGCCAAAGGTAAGGCAGAAGCGCAAGTCCTGGATGCCGAAGCGCGTCAGAAGTCACTCATTTTACAAGCAGAAGGCGAACAGAAAGCGATCGTCCTTCGCGCTCAGGCAGAACGGCAAAATCAAGTCCTGAAGGCACAGGCAACCGCTGAGGCAATCCAGATTGTGAATCAGTCCCTCAAAGCCGATCCCCACGCACCTGAAGCAGGCAAAATGCTTTTGGCGCTGAACTATCTAGAAATGGGCAGCACGATCGGCAAGAGCGACAGCAGCAAAGTCATGTTCATGGATCCGCGCAGCATTCCAGCCACCTTACAAGGCATGTTGTCGATCGTGGACAACGGAAAGGAAGGATAGGGAAAGGATAAGGGCTAAAGGATGAAGGCTAAAAAATCATCCCTTAGCCCTTAGCCCGTTTTCATTCAAGCTTAATCGCGCTACAAAAGGGGCGGTTGTACTACAGTAGAGTCGTAATTTTCACCATACCGCCAGCTCTTCCTTCGATCTCTAACTTGTAGTCTTCCAGTAATCCCATGCCAACCAAGGACTCTGTTTCCGATACGTTGACCTCAACCCTTCGGACTTGCCCATCCCAAATTACAGCACTAGCGTACATTTCAAACATTTTGAGGCTACCATCGCCGAGGATTGCACTCTGTATACCTCGGAGGGTTAACTTTAACTCATCAACGATCGCCCTCGGTAGCATTAAATCGCCTGTGTAACCTGTATCAATAATCGTTCTCACGCTTTTGCTTCGCCTGCCATCGTTCAAAACAGCAATCTGGATCATTGCCTCACGATTTGCGTTGACACTGCCTAAAATCATAGGGACATGGTTGAACCAGCCAAACCAATACGATGAACGGCTCGGTGTCCAACTCGCACAAACCAAATTTGAGCCTTTGGATGTTGAGCTAACAGTTGATCCGAAGCAGTGAGACTATCTTTTGCAACTTCAAAGGCTCCAGTTTCAATGTCGATCGCCACGATCTTCCCATGATTGCCTGCTTCGACTTGGGCACGCACCTGCGATTCGTAGATCTCATTGCCGCGTCGAGCAAATTCTTCTTTGCTATAGCGAGGTTGTCGAGCTGTCATTGGATTAATTTCGCTTCAGTTATTCTGTTTCATTTTAACCTGGGCGATCGCGCTACTTCAACCGACAGACGATCGTTGCAATGTCTGTGGGAGTTGGGTTTCTTGCGCTCAACTCAATCTATGGCAAGGGGCGATCGTACTCAACAACCATGCCTCTGTCATTTCAGGAGATTGTAAATGCACAACAGATAAATGTGCATACTCCGGTTGCTGTAGCAATATGGGGTACTCTTGACGATTCCGTCGATAAGTCCGTAACATCCATAGCACGATGGAATCCTGACTTAAAAATGATGTTCGTAGATCTTCACGATTACCGTTCCAAAGTTCTTCCCGTTGCAGCGATCGTCGTAATGTTCGGCGTAGAAGCCGCCCGATAATGAGCCAGAAAGAGTAGTCAAGAAAGACAACTGTGTCAGCTTGAGTCCAAACAATATCTCGCACTGCGCTGTAATTGCCATCTATAACCCAGCGATCGCCACTCAAAGCATCAGTCACTCGATTACGAAATACCTCAAGTGGGGCGGCTGTCCAATGCGGCTCCCAATGTAGTGCATCTAATTCGATATGAGGAATCTGGAAGTGTTGAGCAACTGATCGTGCCAGAGTTGTTTTACCTGACCCCGTTGTCCCAACAATAGAAATCCTCTGACCACAATGTTGGAAACCTTCTTGCATAAACCCCTCAAGCGTGTCCGATCGCCTTAATTGCCGCTTCTAGCTCAATCGCCACACGTGTCCAGTGAGCGCTGCCTTGACAGAAAACGGTATACGGTTCTCGTACTATTATTATCATGTCCAATTTTCGATCGACAAACCAGTAATCTGACTAAAGTCAGCACTGTTCCGGGTCAACAAAATGGCTTGATTCACCAACGCAACCGATGCAATTTTCAAATCCATTGTGCCAAGTCTGGGATACTCTTTCCTGAGACGTTGGCATTTTTGAGCAGCTTGTTCATCGAATTCAAGCACTGGAATCGTGCAGTAGTTTGTCAATTGCCGTTTTAACTGCTTATACGCTTCAACCTGCTGTTCAATAGTCTGGGCTTTGGTAATGTAACTCAACCATCCCCGCGTTTGCTCTTCATAGCTAATAATGCTGGCTGCTACGTGAGTGGAACTGGCGCTTCCCAATCTTTGCATTAATCGTTGAGCTTTCACCCCTCCACGATCTAAAACACTGAGATGATCCGTGTCGAGAATGTACATCTACTCATCTGGCTCTACAGAATTTGTGCGGAGAGAGTCACGATATTCGCGTCCCAATTGCATCGCCTCATCATAGGCTGAGTTATCAGCAAAGGTTCCAGCGATTTTTTCCCACCAGGGTTTCAAGGGTACACCACTCTCCACCTTGCTTTTAAGCTGCTTAACTTCAGCTTCTAAAGAAGCTACCCGTTCTTCTAGCTGTTTTGGCATTGGCAATAGACCTCATTTGAACTCAAATTCTCATTTAATCGTAGGTCACGGCTTCAGATTTTGCACCTTGATAACTGCCAGGAAAGCAGCTTTGAAGAACTCCTAAGTTCTACAACTGAAGCAGTACAACACCTTGCTCTCCTAAAAACTTCGGTATAACGCCTAGTTTGAGGGCACTTGTACCTAAAGGCTTCGGGGTGATTCACCCTCTGCGCTCATTATCTTGAAAATTTTTGTATAAATTCAGCACGATCGCCCCTCATACAAAATTCTCACTCAAGCATGACCGATCGCCTCAACTGCCGCTTCTAGCGCGATCGCCACATGCGTCCAATGAGTACCGCCCTGGCAGAAGACCGTATAAGGTTCTCGTAAGGGACCATCGGCGGAGAATTCTGAGGTGCTGCCGTCGATAAAGGTGCCGCCCGCCATCACCAGTTGGCTTTCGTAACCAGGCATGGTAGCAGGGACGGGGTCGAGGTAGGAGCCGATCGGAGAATGTTGTTGAATAGCACGGCAGAAGGCGATCAGTTTTTCAGGTGTGCCAAGCTGAATTGCCTGAATGACATCACGTCGAGGCGCATTAGGCAAGGGATTTACCGGATAGCCCAGTTGCTCAAAGACATGAGCCGTGTAGTGATTGCCCTTCATGGCTTCGCCAACCATCTGTGGCGCGAGAAACAAGCCCTGAAAGAGCAGCCGATTTTGGTCAAAGGTTGCGCCGCCTGCACTGCCAATGCCGGGAGCGGTGAGACGACAGGTTGCCATTTCCACCAGATCGGCACGTCCTGCTACATAGCCACCTGCGGTAACGATCGTCCCACCAGGATTTTTAATTAACGAACCTGCCATTAGATCGGCTCCGACAGCAGTTGGCTCTCGGTCTGCTACAAATTCGCCATAGCAGTTATCGACGAAGCAAACCGTGTTGGGGTTTTGCCGCTTGACGATCTGGACGATCTTTTCGATGTCGGCGATCGCCAAGCTGTCACGCCAGGAATAGCCACAGGAACGCTGAATCAGCACCATACGTGTTTCTGGCTTGATCGCAGAATCCAGTGCCTGCCAATCGATCGTGCCCAATTCGGTCAAGGCTAACTCCCGATAGCGAATGCCAAACTCTGCGAGGGAACCCTGATGTTGTCCGCGTACACCAATCACTTCTTCTAATGTGTCGTAAGGAGCGCCTACCACCGCTAACAGTTCATCGCCTGGTCGCAAAATGCCGTAGAGAGCGCAGGCGATCGCGTGGGTTCCCGACACAAACTGCACACGTACAGCAGCGGCTTCTGCGCCGACAATGTCTGCAAAAACCTGATCCAGCACCTGCCGCCCCAAATCGTCGTGACCATAGCCTGTCACACTACTAAAGTGATGTACACCGACTCGATGGTTGCGATACGCCGTAAGCACTCGTCGCAAATTTTCCTTGACCTGTGCGTCAATTCCAGAAAAAATCAGGGATAGGGTTTGCTCTACTTCACTTGAAAGATGAAAGCTGCTCATGGATGTCTCATTATTTTCTAGAATACGCTAGGTGCTTATTCACAGAGGCACTGTTTCGCAGAGGTGCTGTCGTTGCATGCAGTCTCAGCTTGCATCCACTCCTCTAAAATGAGCGAAGTTTATTGTCGCGCAAATTGGTACCCTATCCACATTGAGATGAATGAATGACTGTTGCAACTTCTAAAAAATTAAACTTTGACTTGCCCGTGATTCTGTTCATGGCGATCGTCCATGGAGGCGCACTCTTTGCCCTCTTGCCTGCAAACTTTAGCTGGGCGGCGATCGGCATCGCAGTCTTTTTACATTGGGTGACGGGTGGCTTGGGCATCACGCTCGGCTTTCACCGTCTTTTAACTCATCGCAGTTTTCAAGCTCCTCAGTGGCTAGAGTATTTCTTTGCCTTCTGTGGCACGATGTCTTGCCAGGGTGGCGTAATTGACTGGGTAGGAATGCACCGCCTCCATCACCTGTATTCTGACCAGCCCTCCGATCCGCATGACTCTAATCGCGGGTTTTGGTGGAGTCACATGGGCTGGATGCTGCGCGAAATTCCCTCACGCGATCAGGTCGATCGCTTCACCAAAGACCTTCACGATGACCCGTTTTATCAGTTCTTAAACAAACAATTTATTCCCTTGCAGCTCTTGTTAGCATTGGGGCTTTACCTGCTGGGCGGCTGGTCATTTGTGGTTTGGGGCGTTTTTGTGCGTCTCATTGCTGTCTTCCATTGCACCTGGTTGGTCAACAGCGCTACGCATCAGTTTGGCTATCGCACCTACGAGTCAGGTGATCATTCCACCAATTGCTGGTGGGTTGCCCTCATGACCTATGGTGAAGGCTGGCACAACAACCACCACGCCTTTCAACATTCTGCCCGTCACGGCTTGCAATGGTGGGAGTTTGACCTGACCTGGATGACCATTCAGCTACTGCAAACTCTGGGGCTGGCAAAAAAGGTAAAGCTAGCAGAGAAAGAGGGATGAACGTATAAAGTATGAAGGCTAAAGGCTGAGTAGAACGACTTTTTAGCCTTCATACTTTAGCTTTTATACTTCTCTCAAAACTGTCCTGTGCCTTGCACGATATGCTTGACGGTGGTCAGGGTTTCGAGGCTAATCAAGCCGCGCCGCTGACCTTTCTGGTTTGACATGCCGAGAAAAATCGAATCGCCTCGTTTAGGGTTGCGGGAGAACCGGGGCGAGGCGTTGATGTAGGTTGAGGCACTATTCACACCGAGCGCAAACTGACGGCTCTCTTGGTAGGATTCCGTCACTAAACAATCGGCATGACCGCTGCTGTAGAGGTTGATCCAGGAGATAGCGGCTTCTAAGCTGTCGACAACTTTAAAGGCTACAACCTTTGCCAGATATGCCTGCCGCCATTCTACTTCTTCGGTTCGCTTCAGATCTGGAAATTCTGCAACCAGTTCGGCATCACCTCTAATCTCAAAGCCTTTTTCTCTCAAACTGTTCCACAGCATCGATAGAGATGAGAGATTTTGTTGGCGATGGATCAAGACTTTTTCGATCGCGTTCACTGGGTCAGGTTCGCTCTGATGGCTATCCAAAATGATCCAGCGTACAGCGTCTAAGCTGCCAGAGGGTGACCAGTACAGGTAGCAATTGCCCATTGCCGACTTTAAAACGGGCGCGGTTGACTGGCGCACGATTTGCTGTACTAGATTGGGTCGTCCATAGGGAATGACCAGGTTGATGTATTGGTCTTGAATAATGAGGTCACGCACTGAGGCACCCTGGTCAGACGGCAATGCCTGAAAGCAGCCATCTGGTAAGCCAGCGCGTTCGATCGCCCCATGCAGCGCCTGAGCAATCACTAGATTAGAGTTGCTGGCTTCGCTGCCGCCCTTGAGAATCAAGCTGTTACCCGTCTTAACACAGAGTCCAGTCGCGATCGCGGCTAATTCTGGAAAGGCTTCATAGATCAGCACAATCACACCCAAGGGCATGAGCTGTGAGTAGGTCTGGCAGTGATCAACCTGATAGGTTGCGTTCATTACGCGACCAATGGGATCAGGCAATTCGCTCAAGCGCTGCAAAATCTGAATGGCGGCTTGCAGTCGCTCTGGCGTGAGTTTCAACCACTCCAAAATCAGGTCAGGAATTGCCATTTCGCGGCTGGCTTCCAAATCCAGCGTATTGGCATCCAGGATATCGTCCTGTTGTTGCTTCAATGCTTGAGCCATTGCTTGCACAGCATGCCCTCGCACCGACCCTTTGGTCGTTGCCATCTCTACAGAGGCTTGATGAGCGCGGTGGACAGCAGCGACTGGATCAAGGGACGGGCTAAAAGAATCGGTTGTCATTGCGCTAACGTCTATAAGCTAGCAAGACCATAAGTGCCGGAAGCAGTGCTAGCAGGAGCAGCACAACTGCCCAAAAAACCATTCCAGCATTGGCTGAGGCATTAAGCGCCAGAAGAAAGCCGATGATTAACAGTACCAGAATCACTCCCAGCACGATCGACAGATAGCTTTCGCCAAACCCAGAGGTTGCCCCGTTCCACTGATGCCCATTCCAGCGCCAGGTTCGTTTGTAGCGGTGGCTGGTAGAAAGCTCCTCCAGGACATAGCCACCTTCTTCAACGACAAAAATCTGCTGACAGCGGTTACACCCAAACGCTTCGGTCAACGCAATCTGAGTGAGCTGCCCCCGACGGCGACAGGGGCAGGGGTAGTTTTGAGTTAGGTCAATCTTTTGGGCTTTTTGATGTTGCACAGGCGGCAAGGAAGGACTGCTGGCAAAGATGAGGCAAAAATCCAGGCTAGGACAGCGCCGATGCTTCAGGTTATGCTGATAACCAGAGAACCAAGCAATCTGCGTTTAGTCTACGTCTCTCTATGTTATCGAATGATATGAGGGGGCATCTGGAGCTTAATGCAAATATTACCATTCTCGCCCTCTCTTGCACCTGGACTTTAGAGGCGCGTATGCTCGAAGGCAGCGTCTATTATTTGGCGTTCTTCAAACCTCATCACGATCGCCCATACTCGTCGTCACGCAGCCACTCCAAACAACTAAATTTATGCCACGCTTTCTCCATGTATCAGATATTCATCTAGGGTTCGATCGCTACGACAGTAAAGAGCGCACGTTAGATTTTTACCGAGCGTTTCGGGACGCGCTGGAGAAATATGCGATCGTTCCCCAGGTCGATTTTGTGGTGTTGGCTGGCGATCTGTTTGAGCATCGCCATATTCAGCCGAATATTCTCAACCAGGCGCAGCTTTGCTTGCAGGCGTTGCAGGAGGCGGGTATTCCCGTGCTGGCGATCGAGGGCAATCATGACAACACGCCCTACGGCACTAAAACGAGCTGGCTCCGCTACTTATCTGATTGGGGTCTACTGCACCTGCTAGAACCAAGCACTCCCAATGCAGGCAACGCGCTCTACGAACCGTGGGATGAGGGCGCGAAGCGAGGTGGCTACATTGACCTGGCTTGTGGTGTGCGAGTGCTGGGATCTTGCTGGTACGGGGCATCAGCACCCAACGCGATCGCCACTCTCGCTGACGCGATCAAAACCCTTCCTCCTCCTCCTGCTCACACTGTAATGCTGTTTCATCATGGGCTAGAAGGGCAAATCGCCCGTTACCAGGGGGCGCTACGCTATAACGATCTACTGCCGCTGAAAGAGGCGGGCGTGGATTATCTGGCGTTAGGTCATATCCACAAAAACTATACGGTGGAGGATTGGATTTTCAACCCTGGCTCTGTCGAAGCGAATAACGTTGAAGAAAGTCAGTTCGATCGCGGCGTGTATTTAGTAGAACTCAATGCCTCTGGCATCCGGGCAGAGCTAAAGCGTGACTACACTCAGCGGACGATCGTGCGCTTAAAGGTCACAGCACGGGGGCAAGAAAGCCAGGAAGAGCTGGAGGCTGCCGCGATCGCAACGGTACAGCAGGCGATGCAGTCGGGAAAAATTCAAGCAGCGGCAGCACCCATTGTAGAACTGCGTCTTGAAGGGCAAGTAGGGTTCGATCGTCTGGAGCTGGACACACGCAAACTTCAGCAGCAACTGCAACAGTTGACTGGCGCACTCATTTTTCTACTGCGCTACAACGTTGACACCGTGGAATATGCCACGCATCTGACCGAGGAAGCCAGTCGCTTTCAGGTGGAGCGTGAGGTCTTTATGGATTTACTGGTGGCGCACAATACCTATAAAAAACAAGCACCGGAGCTAGCGCAAGGCTTAATTGACCTGAAAGATCAGCAAATACAAGGGCGATCGGAGACTGAACTCTACCAATTTGTGCAGCATCTTTTGGTCGAATCGGTTGACTGAATCCATCAACGAATCGGTATTACTAAAAAGCAGGATGAATTGAGACGAACCAATTACCTCAAGCGGGGTTTCTCAAGGCATCCTGCAGTGTTTGTTGCGTTGATTCAGGGAGAGGTGTCCGTATTACGTCTCCTCCTACATCAGCTAACGCTGCCAAAACCACTTCTGCTCCAGTCGATCGCACCAAGACAAACAGGGCTGACGAATTAGGCTTGAGGGATGCTTCAACACTGGTCAAGAAGTCGGGATCGAATACGCCTTGGGCAATCTTCAGTTCACTGTGAAAGACAACACTGCTAATAATACCGCCCCAAAGCTCATTTCCCAACTCAGGAACAGGTTCAGTTAAATCGTGGTATGCCTTGGCTCTAATTTTGCCCTCAGCATTTTTGGTCACAACAACGGCATCGTCTAGAGCCAGCAAACTTTCTTGCTCAAGCTTCAGCAGGCTCAAGAGGGCATCTTCAGCCTTAAACTTGCCATCGAAACCTACTACAACTAATTCACTCATGGCTTAATTCTTGCGATTTATCTGGCTTCAACGCAAATTACCACCTTTCTAACCCGCCTTTGGTAAAGTCTGCATTAAGGATTTTACATCGACCCGCAAGCCGAAACTGTGCTGCTTCTCGAACTGATGGACGCAACCGACATGGAAGTCAACACTTTTAAGGCAATAATTTGCTGCGATCGCCTCAACTCGGAGCGCTGAATAGTACAGTCACACAAATTCTGACGGCAACTGACTCAAGCATTGCTAACTAACAGCACGAATAACTTCCCATACCACACTACACGTCGTCTGTGATGTGATCAGTTGTCAGTCCATCAGTTGTCGGTTCATGAGGGCTATCCTCAAAACCATCCTCTTCCCCCGTAGAGAGAGGCACCAGTGCAACCGCCGCGATCGCATCGTCCTCATCTAACCGCTGGACACGCACCCCTGTTGCCGATCGTGATTGGGATGAGATCGCGTCTACCGACTGGCGAATGATGATGCCCCGGTTCGTCACCATCATCAGTTCTGCCCCTTCATTCACGATGCGGAGAGCCGCCAGACAATCGCCCTTCTTGCGGAACTTCATGGCAACCAAGCCCATACCAGCACGATTTTGCAGGCGGAACTGGGAAACAGGAACGCGCTTACCATAGCCGCCCATCGTCACCACCAGAATCCAGGGACCAAGCTGACCGCTGACCGCTGAGGGCTGATCGCCTTCCCCCTCGCCACTCTCAACTAGTTCGCCGTTCAGTTCCTCCGTTTCGGGTTCCGCATCCGATTCTAAAACCTGAGCCAGATCTGCCACGATTTGGCTGGGCAAAATGTCCATCCCAATTAAGCGATCGCCTTCGCGCAAAGACATCGATCGCACACCCCGCGTTGCCCGACCTAGGGGACGTAATTGCTCATGACTGGCGCGGAAGTGAATCGATCGACCCAGACTAGAGCCAATAATAATACTGTCATCCACCCGCGCACGACGCACCCAGCGCAGTTCGTCACCGTCTTCCAGGGAGATGGCAATCAATCCATTCGCACGGATATTACTGAACGCGGTCAGTGCAGTTTTTTTGATGTAGCCGTTGCGGGTCAGCATCACCAGATAGTCGTCGGCGCTGAACTCGGTAACGGAAATAAACGCGGTGATTTTCTCTTCGCGAGGAATCGGCAACATTTGGACGATCGGCGTACCCCGTGACGTGCGCGAACCGATGGGAATCTGGTATGCCTTCAGCGCATAGACAACGCCACGATCGCTGAAGAACAGCACACTGTCATGATCGCAGCAGGTGAGAAAATGCTCAACTCCATCATCTTCCTTCATGCGGGCACCCGCTTTGCCCCGCGTTGCACGACTCTGAGATTCAAAGGTATTGACAGGCATCCGTTTGAGGTAGCCCTGCTCGGTCAGCAGAATGACCGCTTTCTCGTTAGCAATCAGGTCAATGTCGCCCAGTTCGTCTTCCGATTGTTCAATGACGGTACGACGGGGTGTGGCGTGCTTGGTGCGGATTTCGGTGACTTCGGTAACGATGATTTCAAGAATGCGTTCGCGCCGTGCCAGAATATCGCGCAAATCGGCGATCTGGATTTGCAGATCTTCGTGTTCTTTTTGAATCTTTTCAGCTTCCAGTGCGGTCAAACGGCGGAGCTGCATTTGCAGAATCGCGTCTGCCTGCGGCTCTGACAGCCCATAGGTATCGATAAGTTCCTGTTTTGCGGTCGGCGCATCGGCAGCGTGGCGAATCAAGTTGATGATGCCATCCAGGTTGCCGAGGGCAATCAGCAAGCCTTGCAGGAGATGATCGCGCTCTTCGGCTTTCCGCAGGTAGTAGCGGGTACGACGCGTAATGGCATCAATGCGGAAGTCGAGAAACACTTCCAGGAAGTGCTTCAGCGTCAAGAGCTGTGGTTCTCGGTTGACCAGCGCCAGCATGTTCGCGCCAAAGTTTGCCTGTAGCGGGGTCTGCTTGAATAGGTTGTTGAGGACGACGCGAGGGTAGGCATCACGCTTGAGTTCGATGACGATCCGCATTCCGTCTCGATCGCTCTCATCCCGAATGTCCGAGATCCCCTCCAACCGCTGCTCGTTGACCATTTCAGCGATTTTCTCGATGAGCGCCGCCTTATTCGTCTGGTACGGCAACTCTGTGATGATAATGGCTTCACGATCGGGTCGTCCGCGGTGCTCGATCGTTTCAATCTGCGCCACGCCTCGCATGATAATGGAGCCGCGCCCAGTCGTATATGCCTCCCGAATGCCGGTTCTGCCGAGAATTTGCGCGCCTGTTGGAAAATCGGGTCCTGGAATGTACTGCATCAACTCCAGATCCGTCAGATCGGGATTTTCAATCAGCGCTATGAGACCATCCAGCAGTTCGCCCAGATTATGCGGTGGAATGTTGGTCGCCATCCCGACTGCGATACCCGACGAGCCATTTAGCAGCAGTTGCGGAATACGCGCAGGCATCACCAACGGTTCTTGCTGCGACCCGTCATAGTTTGCGCCAAAGTCAACGGTTTCTGCCTCAATGTCTTGCAGCAGCGCATCGGTGGTGAGCGACTGCAAGCGACATTCGGTATATCGCATGGCGGCGGGTGGATCGTTGTCTACCGAGCCAAAGTTCCCGTGACCGTTGATGAGGGGCGATCGCATCGAAAAATCTTGCGCCATCCGCACTAACGCGTCATACACCGCTGTATCACCGTGAGGATGGTATTTACCGATGACATCCCCCACCACGCGGGCGCATTTACGGAAGGGGCGATCGGGCGACAAACCCAGTTCGTGCATGGCATAGAGAATGCGACGATGCACGGGCTTCAGACCATCGCGTGCGTCAGGCAGCGCCCGCCCCACAATGACGCTCATTGCGTATTCCAGGTAAGAACGGGACATCTCGTTCCGCAAGTCTGTCGGCACAACCCGATCGTGCGGGGTATCCTGGGAGAAGGTCATAGGGTGAAAAGCTCCAAAACGCAAGCCTGTAGCCGCTGTGGGAATGCTGCATACTCCCCAATCACGCGGCTGTCACATCGTTGCCGACGAGAACACTTATACTTCCTCATTCTATCACTGTTCACCCATTTCAGCCGCTTAAGCGTTTTCAGTGGTTTGAGCCAAAAAGCTTGCTGGTTAAGCGTTTCAAACTACACAGTCGTCCTTAAATCGTCTTGATCTAAGACTCGACTTGAGACTAAAGCGTTAGTGCAGCAGGAAAAAGTTTTGTCAAAACCTATAATCGCCCTCTTCATTGAACAAAAGGGCGATCGGTAAGCGCTAATTGACCAGGCTTGTGATTGTCAGTCCGTTAGGCTTTGGACATCAAACGCTGTTGGGGCACGCGCAGCAGCGACACTCCCACGAGCAGTAGCCAGATTTCCCATAAGATGAACCCCGTAACCGTGGTTTTCAGTACAGGCATTGTAGGCATTACCGTTGCTAGTGGCTCACTTTGCCCCACCAGCAAGAGCGGCACTGTCATCAAACCAAACCAGATTACCCATGTTGGGAACAGCGGTGAGCGGCGCATTGCCATACCAACTCCCAGCGTCCAGCAGGCGAGTAGGGTTTGTCCCAGATGTTCGCCCAGCGCCACTCCACCATACTGATGAACGGACTGATAGACAACGCTGACAGCCTCGCGTGTGGCTTCACTGGCGGTTACATCGGTGTACAGATTTGCCAGGATTGGTATGACAAAGACCCAACGCATCAGCCCCACTGCTTGCAACGCTCCCGAAAGCACACCCATTGCTGTAGCAACTGCTAGATAGGGGGTGTCTTCACGGGCAATGATTGGGTGTAACAACACGCTGACTGGAATGAAGAGCAAGGCGGCTAGCCCAAAGCTAAACCAGGTAAGAATCAGCCCAACACCGCCCGCATGAAACTGAGTGAGCACATAGCCGACAGGCTTGCGAAGAATCGCGTCATACTCAAAGTTTTGAATCAGCAGTGTGTAGGGAATGTTCAGCAAGACGACTAACGAAATGAACGAAAGACCCGTGATTCTGACTAACTGTAAACGGCTCATGAGAAATTCCCACCCATAGGATTAGTGTAGTAAGCAAGAATGCAGCGTCGATCGCCCGATGTAAATGATTCATTTGGTGTTACACCAGAGAGTGTTATGTCAATACTTAAACAGCGATCGACCTGCCAAAAAACGCTTGAGCTTAACGACTTACGAAAGCTGGCAAGCAGCCGTCAAGCTGATGAACGCCACGACAAGGAAAACGACTCGAACTGCGTGAAGCTGATCCCATTGTTTTCTAAGTTCTTTCCAGTTGTCGGGCAATTCTTCTAAGTTCAGTTGAGCAATCTGGTTGTTGATTGGCACTAACCTGATAAGGGTGAATAGAATGACTAGAACCCATATAAGTGAGGCGATCGCAGCAAGCAGAAATGCCGTTCTATTTGGTTGGATGATGAAAGCAGTGCCGAGCGTAAGCGCAAGCGTCAAGGCATACCAAAATGGCATAATGCTACCGTAAGTACGAGCAAGCGCTTGCGCTGAAGCCGCATGACATTCATCCTTTAACTGACACAGTTGTGGATGCACAAAGGCACTAACAGCAAGCTCGTTTCCAACCATTAGCCCAGCAACAAGTAGAACAATTGTTTGAAGTGTAATCGATTGCATGATGGTGTTTTTCCTTTCAGAGGATGTCTAAGAAGTCCACTGGACGACGTTTCAGCTACGAAGGAATCAGCGTTTTAGACATTGTGCCACAACGAAAGAATAAGGGTTTCAGCTCTTTCGGTTACCTTTTAAGACATCCTCTCACTTTCAAAACTAAAAGTTGAAGTTGGTCAATTAAATGCCAAGCATTTAATGACGTTAACGCCAATATTTGAGGAGCGATCGCTCTGTTTTCAATAACCGAGCCAGCCGCACCAGGGTTCCCACAACCAGCCGTTGCACGGTGGATGGCAACCTAACCAGCACAATGTCACCATGCTTCAGCAATAGCGCCAGATGCAGCAGATTGGTGGGCATCCCATGGTGGTTCACCTTGCCATCAGTAGCGAGACCAAACATGCCTCGAATAAACTGCTCAAAGCCTTCAGAAGGACGGTTCTCGCTGGTAAACGTGACCCATGCATTGGAGGCATTACGAAAGCTGTGATGCATCCCCGGAGGCACATGCAGGCTATCTCCTGCCTGTAAGGTGCGGTAGTTGCCCTTGCGACCCACTTCCATTTCGAGGCAACCTGCCAGTACGGTAAAGGTTTCGCTCATGCGCGTGTGGTAGTGCAAAGGACTACCGCTAGCTCCGGGCGGCAGGTCAAACCGAAACTTGGCGTAGGTGCCACCGCTGGTCTCAGAAGAGTGCAGAATGGTCATGCGATCGCCCGTTACAGGGTTCAGAATGACTTCAGGCGATGCAGGGGCGATCGCGGGGTTGGACAACGTTTGAGCAGAGATAGGTTTCATGGTAAAAATCTCCTTGAAGGTATAGGTGCAATGCCCTGCAACAGTGGCTTTTAGCAGTCGTGCTGTTGCTTGCGGCATCGCTGTTTGTCTACCTCTCAACGATATGATTTCGGCATTGTGCTGCATTGACGGGTGCCGCCAAGAAATTGACCGATCGTGCCGTTCTCGACAACTGATTCATTCATGAAAGAAGCCACGTTTTCTATCTATATTGCTCGCGGTATTGTGCAATTTGCCGCCGCAAAGTATGGCGTTGAGGTCGATCGCCTCTGTGCTGCTGCGGGGCTGGAGCCAGACACCCTCAAACTGCCCGATCAGCAAATCACGGGCACCGTGCAAAGTGCCCTCTGGCGAGAAGCGGTCAGGCTCACAGGCGACGAGAATCTGGGCTTACATCTGGGCGAAGTTTTCAATCTGGCAACCTTCGGCATGGTGGGCTATGTGCTGGTCAATTGCCAAACCTTTGAGGAGGTGCTGCACAAGCTGTCGCGCTACACCCGGTTGTTTAGTCAGGGCGCACAGATTCACATCTCGGTTTCAGAGGGCTTTGTGTTTTGTGACTGCATCATCGTGGAGCATCTCAAAAACTACCTGATGGACACTCCCCAACACGCGATCGAAAGTACGTTTGCCTCCTTGATGACCGCCACGATCGCGCTCACGGGCAAACCCCTTCGTCCTCACGCCGTCTGGTTTCAACATGCGCCCCCAGCCGATACCACAGAACATCAGCGCCTCTTTCAGACGGGGCTTCATTTCTCCATGCCCACCAATCGCATTATTTTCGCGGCTGATCGCCTGCAATGGTCGGTACTCTCCGCGAATGCAACCCTACTCTCAGTCTTTGAGCAACACGCAGAAGGAATGCTCGCAGCACTGAATCGCGGGGATGATTATACGAAACAGACGGTGCAGGCGATCGCTCAACACTTGAAAGGGGAACTGCCGACGATTGATGCGATCGCCCACAGTTTAACCATCAGTGTCCGTCAGCTACAGCGAGAGCTACAGACTGAAGGCACAACGTATCAACAGCTATTAGATGAAACGCGTCAAGCACTTGCCCAACGCTATTTGAGCAATCCAGCTACTCCCATTCATGATGTGGCGTTTTTGCTGGGCTTCTCGGAACCCAGTGCGTTTCATCGGGCGTTTAAACGGTGGACAGGACAAACGCCACGAGCCTATCGCTTAGCAGCTGGGAAGGGATGAGGGCGATCGCTCAAACCACCGTCTTTGTTAGCATAGAGCTACTTCCTCTAAAGTTGATAGCAGTAAGCCTGTGACACCCGAAGAGCTAAAACACCAGATAGAACGCCTGAAGCAAAATGATCCTGACGAGCGAGAAGATATTCTGTACACATTAGCCAAGGCTGGTAGCGGTGAGGCAATTGAGGCAATGTTGGCAACGTTAGACGAGCTAGAACAAGAACTCTCCCTTTATGAAGCTGCTGCAATTGTCTTTCAAATCTTGCCGTTACCAGCAATTGGTTTACCACCTTTAATTGCTTATTTGGATAAATCGCCGCTCTCAACTGCTGGGCGAGAGTGTGCTTATATATTGGGCGACATTGCTTCTTACTATCCCAAATGGCATCAAGGGGAGAACCCTGATTCTCGTATTCTCCCCGCTTTGCTTCGTGCTGCTGAAACTGCTTTACAAAACCAGAGTTTTCGTGCTTTTGGCATGTGTCTTTATGCCCTTCGAGAGTGCGTCCGGTATGGTTCTATACCTGAAGCAGAGAGACTGCTAAGATCCGCGCTTCTGTTAATGGATCAAGGGGACACATTGGATGAGATGGGTGAATTGGCTCTTTATCATTTGCTAGAGATCCTTTACGTGAATGCCAAAGATAAAGAGGGATTTTTCATAGAATTGAAAGCTATGCTTGCAAAACTACAGTCCGAACACGATTTTGCTGCTTGTCTCGAAGAGTTTCTAGATAAGAAAAGACAAGGGGATGTGTGGTGGTAAGTTTATCGAGAATTAGGACTTACGCAAACCTCGGAGGTTTTAACCCAGGACGGATATCGTGACTCACATAACGGCTTAAACCTCCGAGGTTTAAGCTTTTGTAGAATGTGTTAGGCGCTAGCCGTAACGCATCACACCCACAGACGATGCGTTACGCTGCGCTAACACATCCTACTGGCTGCTAACGACATTCAACAGGCACGACAAGAATACAGCCAAAGTGAGGTTTTAATAGCCGATCGGGTCTTTAGTTGAGCCAATGGAATTGTTTCAGGTTCTTTTTTCTAAGCAGGCACAGACTTCACAGATGCTTCAGTAGAGCGTCATAGTTACTGTGAGAGCCAATCCAGAACCACACGATTGTTTCTGTATCTTTCATAACTCCTACTGCCCGCCAGCCAATTCCAGCCCTAACTGAGTAAACAGGCTGTTTCGTCTTGAGCTTCTTGAACTCTAAGCTTGGGTGATCAGAATTTTGTTGCCAAAGTTTGTAATTTTTCCGTGCGGTCTTTTGAACTCTTTCAGGCAATTTTGCAAAACACTGAATAAACTCATCAGTCAATTCTGACTTCATAGTTCATCAAAACCCATGATTTTGGTCTTCCCTTGTAATGAGTTATTTAGCGCTTGAGCGGCTAGATCATCAAGTAAAGAGTTTTGTGGTTCAGTGAATTGCTGTTGCCATTGCAGCTCGTACTCAATATCTTCAATCAACTGTTCGGCAAGCTCATTTTGCAGATGCTCAGGTAAGTTCTGCGCTTTTGTAAACGCTTCTGTTAATAAATTAGTCATATATTGCCCGTACGATCGCCTACATTTCTAAACTGTACCAGCCGCGGAGCGTTGCTGCTAACTAGCTGCTACCAGTCATGATGGTTTAGAGACCACGAAAATGACGCTCTCAACAATCAGGCGACTGGCGATAGGTTCAACCACGCTATAACGCTCCAGGCTGATATGACGCTAACTCGGCACAAAGAGATTTTTCGGCACAGCGGCGTGGCATCCCTGGCGAATATCCACCACCTGCGTCACGCCAAAGTCAACGCCGACTGAAATCATGGAGTATGCCTCATCGGCACTCATCTTGCGTTTGGTGGTGAGGAAGTCCAGCATCTGATCGGCGGCTTGACGCATTGCCTTGTTCAAGTCCTGGTTGAAGCCGTGGGTGATCCAGTGCGAATCGGTTTCCAGAATCGGGTTGGTGATGGGGAAATCTTTCAGCACGAAGATCTGGATGTAGGAATTCATCGAGGCTTCGATCGCCGTGCCCGCCAATTCTGCATCGCCCTGCGCCATGTGACTATCGCCCACAAAGAAATTTGCCCCTTTGTTGAACACGGGATAGTACATCGTCGCGCCTGCCCCAATGCGCCAGTTGTCGATATTGCCGCCAAAGGGTCCCGGCGGAATGCTGTTGATGCGTCCGCTTTCCTGGGGTGCCACGCCCATTACGCCAAAGTGGGGACGCAGGGGAATCGACACCTTCATCTTGATTTTCTCCCGTGATGCGGGGTCGGGAGCGGTCACAAACCCCGGTTTATCGTACTTGGGTCGCCCTTTAAAGTCGTAAGCAAAGGCGGGATAGGCGAGTGCCGCTTCCATGTCGATTTTGTAGATGGTGATGCGCTCTTTTTTGAAGGCATCGTAGAGGTAGCCCCAGTGTGCGGCAATGTTACTGCCATACTTAAGCCGGGGTTCCGTTTTGAGAATGCGTACCATGAGCGTGTCGCCCGGTTCGGCTCCGCGCACCGCGATCGGTCCCGTCATGATGTGAACACCGGGACCGCGATCGGTCACCTTATCGTAGACCGCCTTCACACCTGCATCCATCAACAAATCGGGAGCATCGCCTGCATGATGCGTCAGCGCTTCAATGTAAACAATATCGCCCGGATCAACGGTCATCACGGGAGGCTGCGTTTTGTCGAAATAGCCCCAAAAACAGGTTTCGGGCGTGGCTTTCAGGACGTGAATCTTTTTCGCATCCCGGATCATGTCTGCTGCCATGAGGGTTTCAGACTTCGCCTCAGCTTTATCACCTCGTAAAAAGCTGACCGCAAAGTTTGACCCCAGCGCCGCTGCTGCTCCAGCAGATGCTAGAAAGGCTCGTCGTGACTGCTGTGAAAGATAGGTTGGATGCTTCTTGAGGAACTCTGTTTCCGTTACATCGGGGGATGGACTACTACGTTCGCTTTCACTGGCGGCATCATGGTCGTGGTGATGCTCGTTATGATCGTGGTGATGGTGCTGCTCAGTCATGAATTGTCTTTACCCTGTGCCAGTTTACTGTGACAGGCAAAATCCTAATGATTGCACAGAGGTTCATTTGTATAGGTCATTACATCGATACGTTACTTAATCGCTTGAGATATCCTGTTACACATGCCTATCAATGCGTCTACAGTTTGCAAAACCTGCGATCGGTTTCCGTAGTGCAATGTCTGTTAGCCTGAGCAGAAGACTGTTAGCCTGGTCAGAAGGCATTAAGCAAAACCATGGAACGCTACTGGAAAGTGTTGCGGTTGTTTTGGGCAACGGCGATCGCGGCAGAACTGGAATATCGGCTGAACTTTCTGCTGGCAGCACTCAGCAGTTTAGGTGGGTTAGCAGGCAGTCTGTTTGGGCTATTTCTGTTCTACCGCACAGGCTACTCGTTTCAAAACTGGAGTTGGGAGCAGGCGCTCATCGTTTTGGGCATTTTTACCATCCTGCAAGGGTTCTCCAGCACCTTCCTGGCACCCAATTTGAATCGCATCGTGCGGCACATTCAGCAGGGCACGCTGGATTTTGTGCTGCTGAAGCCCATTAGCTCACAGTTCTGGCTTTCAACACATACCCTTTCGCCGTGGGGCGTACCGGATCTGGTATTTGGGCTGGTTGTCGTCGGCTATGCAGGGGCACAGTTGAGGCTACAGGCAAGTGATTATTTGCTGAGTTTGGTGCCGATCGCCTTTGGCTTTTTGACGCTCTACAGTCTCTGGTTCATCTTGGGTGCAATGAGCATCTGGTTCGTCAAAATTTATAACGTGACGGAAGTCTTACGGGGACTCCTGGAAGCAGGACGCTATCCGATGGTGGCATACCCAACGGCGTACCGTTTCTTCTTTACTTTCGTGGTTCCCGTCGCCTTTTTAACCACCGTTCCCGCAGAAGTGATTCTTGGTCGTGGTGAATGGGGTTGGACAGTGGCAGCAGGATTGTTGGCGATCGCGCTCCTCTTCGCATCGGCTGCCTTTTGGCGGTTTGCGCTGCGCTTTTATACGAGTGCGTCGAGCTAGTTGCTGGTTGTTGGTTGTTAGTTGTTAGTAAAGAGGCAGAAGGCAGGAGGCAGGAGGCTAAAACTCAAAACTCTCTAGCGAACAGCGCTATTCAAAACTCAAAACTCCCTTCGGCTTGAGCTCAGGTCGAAAGCAAAACTCAAAACTTTCCCCTACCCCTTACTCCTCACTCCTCACTCCTCACTAAACCTGTCAGGTCTTGAGGTGTGTTGCAGTTGAAGAGCATGTGATGGTCGTCGATTGGGAGTTCTTTCACTGATTCTTGCGCCAGCCAACGTTGAAAGGAACGATCGCCCCGCTCGATCGCTGCCTGCAACCTGGACAAACAACTGGTTCGATAGAAGCCACAGAGTGGTTCCCAGCCTTTTTGAGTGCGGGGAAGAAGGGCGATCGCATCGCCTACGTGCTCCAGTTTGTTGACCCAATGTTGCAACGTTTCACCTGAGAGACAAGGCATATCACACGCCAGCAGCAACACCCAACAGGTTTGTACAGTCTCTCGTTGCAAATGCTCTAATGCTTGAGCAAAGCCGATTAGTGGTCCATGCGACTTGGTTTCACCGAGGAGTGCATACTCTTGAATGAGATGACAGTGCAGCGGCAACAGCGATCGATACTGTTCTGGACGAAAAGTGATGACATAGACGATCGGTGTACATCGCAACGCCACATCGCAAACTCGCCGGAGTAGCGGCACCCCCTCGATCGCAATCAAGGCTTTGTCCCGTCCCATGCGCCTGCTCTGCCCACCAGCAAGAACGATCGCGGCTAATGATGGCGTTGGCATACTTTAGTAACGTTGAGAACCTGGATTCGCTGACCGCTGACCGCTGACCGCTGACCGCTGACCGCTGACCGCTGACCGCTGACCGCTGACCGCTAAACGCTGACCGCTGACCGCTGACCGCTGACCGCTGACCGCTAGTAAGCTCTTTCTACTTACAGTCTTGTTCAGTCTCATCCTGCTTAAACGGCAAGCCCTGGTTGATGGCATCCATTTCGCGCTGTTCCATTTCATTCACCTGACCAATGTAGGAACGAAACACTTGCATCAGTCGGGGATCGTAGAAGCGATGAAGCGAATGATTGGGAGTTGCTGGAAAGCCACGTCGTTTTTTGTGTCGTCCACCCGCACCAGGGTCGAAGGTTTTAATGCCTTTGGTAATTGCCCACTCGATCGGCGTGTAGTAGCAAGCATCAAAGTGGAGACAGTCAATATCCTGGAACGATCCCCAGTAGCGCCCGTAGAGGTTGGTGCCTTTTGTGAGGCAGAAAGACATCCCGATCGGTTGTGGACTCTTCTCTTCATAGGCGGCGACAAAGACCACGCGATCGCGATAGTTGGGATAGAGTTGCTCAAAAAATGCAGGCGTTAAATATTTGCTGCCCCACCAGCCAAACTTGTCGCAGGTATCGCTGTAAAAGCTGTACATCAACGGGAATAAGGATTGCGGGATGTCGTCACCTGTCAGTGTGCGGATAGTTAATCCTGCTTTTTCGACGGCTTTACGTTCGCGCTTGATGTTGCGGCGTTGATTCGCGTTAAAGGCACCTAAATAATCATCAAACGTCTGGTAATCCTGGTTTTGCCAGATAAAGCTGTGGTGTAGCCAACTGAGAAAGCCGTGACGCTCCATTGTTAAGCGCCATTCTGGGTCGGCATACAGAAAATTGCAGCCCGAAATGTTGTTACGAACGCAAAACTGGTCGATCGCGCTCACCATCAGCTCGGTTAGCGCCTCCTCGTCCTCTCCCGGTGCGATCAAAAAACGGTAGCCTTCTGCGGGCGTAAAGGGCGACATACCCAACAGTTTGGGGTAATACTCGATACCCATACGGGTTGCCACATCTGCCCATTGGTGGTCGAACACGAACTCGCCGTAGCTGTGACCTTTCACATACAGCGGTGCAGCGGCAATCAGGCTAAGTTGGCGATGCCCCTCCAACGAATGCTCGCGCCAGACGGTAAGGTGGTTGGGCAACCAGCCAGACTCAGCGGTAGTGCTACCCGATGTTTCCATATTGTGCAGCCACTCCCACTCAAAGAAGGGGGTTTGCAGCGGCATTGCGAGTGCATCCCACTCTGCTTGGGGAACGTCGTCAAGGGAGTTGATCCAGGCGATCGAGTAGCGAGGCTTCAGTGGTTCCACCATACGAGGGCTTGAAGGACTTCATACAGCGTAATACATTGGCGAATGAGTGAGGCAGAAGGCAGAAGGCAACACTTTAGGTTCCACTCTCCGACCTCTAAGCGTTCCCTTCTAAGCCTTGAGCATGACACTCCGAGTTCAGACCTCGACACTCCGAGTTCCAAGCTCCACCTTCCGAGTTCAGACCTCGACACTCCGAGTTCCAAGCTCCACCTTCCGAGTTCCAAGCTCCACCTTCCGAGTTCTAAGCTCGACCTTCCGAGTTCAGACCTCCACCTTCCGAGTTCAGACCTCCACCTTCCGAGTTCTAAGCTCGACACTCCGAGTTCACCCCACACCCCACACCCCACACCCCACACCCCACACCCCACACCCCACACCCCACACCCCACACCCCACACCCCACACCCCACACCCCACACCCCTCACCCCTTTTTCACCTTGTAGTGCAAAAACACTTCATCGCTGATCGATCGCACCTCCAAAAGCTGCAAGCGGGGTGCTAGTGCTGCCATAATCCCAGCGCCATCAACAGGCGTAGGCGCATCCACTCCACCTAAAAGCAGTGGGCAAACCGTTAGCCACAGTTCATCCACTAAGTTTGCCTCCAGCAAGGATGCTACGAGTGCGCCACCACCCAGCACCGCAAGGTGTTTTAGCCCAGATGCCCAAAGTTGCTCAAACGCTGCTTGCCAAGCAATTTCGCCAGTGGCTGTCTCGACAACAAAAATTCGCTCAAACGCTTCTCCTTCCTGCCATTGCCGTGAACCGATCGTGGTTGTCAGCAGCCAACGCGGTACGGGCTGCTGGAAAAAGGAAAGTTGGGGATTAATGACTGCCGATCGCGAACACACAATCTGCACAGGCTGTAGCGCTTTGTCTCGCTGCTGGCGCTGCACCAACCATTCTGGTTGCACTACCCGCAACGTTGTACCATATGCTCTCAACGTACCTGCGCCAAGCAGCACACCGTCTGCCTTTGCGACCTGTTGCTCTAAATGGGCTTTGTCGAGGGCAGACCCAAAGCGCGCAGCCGCGCGGCTGCGATCGGCAATTTTGCCATCAGCACTCATGGCGAGGATCACCGTTGTGGTCGGGCGATCGCCCCGTTCATCTGCCTCAGCTTTGATATTTAAATCCGCTTCCAACTGGAATAATCGGTGTAACCGTTGTAATAATTGTGGATAGTTCTTCTTTAACCGCAGCTTAGCTGCATCACTAGCGACCGTGGCGCACGTGGATGGGTGTGAAAGAGCAGAGCAGTCTCTCGTTGATCGTGGTTGCTATTGGGTATCGCACTTCAGTTTAAACGTCCTATGGCTAAACCAGGTCAGTCTTCGTTTCGCCGCATCCTTTTGTCGCGTATTTTATTGCTGAGCATTCCCGTCTTGATAACGGGTGAGCTGGTGGCATACAAAAAAGTACGCGACAGTATGCTGGCAACGGCTCGCCAAAACCTGACCGAGAGCGCCGTCAGAAAGGGAGAAAATATCCGCGACCTGATCGAAGTTATGCGATCGAACCTGGTCATTGCCAGCGAAGACTTTTCAACCAAGCTTGACCAGTCGCAGGACGCGCAAGAGTTTGTGACGCGTATCAATCGCTGGTTGCCGAAAGGTGTTCAATGTGTCCAGCTCATCAACGTCCAAACGGGGCAAATTGACGGTAGCACCTGCGGCAATCGCTCCATCAGCCAGGTGCTCGATAACCTTTGGTCAGCTCAAAGCCAGTTCATGCGTGCGCCCCTTGCCAGTGTCCGCGTTTCACCTGTCAGCCGAGCCACAGCAGCCAAGCAATCCACCCCTTTACGACAGCTTGACCGTGTGTTTAGCGCACCTGTCTATGACTCTTTTGGGCGGTTACGCTATGCGTTGAGCATTCAATGGGCGGTTTATCGCCAAGAAACCAGCCAGCCAGGATCGCTATCTGGCTACACAGTCGTCATCGACGAAGATGGCACGATTCTGGCTCACCCCAAAGCCGATCGCATCGGTCGTAATATTCAGCAGGAAGCAGATGCCGATCGCCTACAGGCAATTGTCAACAGCGCGATCGCTGGCAAAGAAGACTTTTTCCACCTCATCTCCTTTGAAGACAGTCAGACCGAATGGCTGGCAGGCTACAATCGCCTTCAGATTTCTGTTACCCCCGGTGAAAGTCGCACCTGGGTTGTGCTCGCTGTCGCCCCTCTCGAAAATGCCCTCTCTGGGCTAGAAGACATTAAGCAAGTGCTCCTGATTCTCACCATAGGGCTGCTAAGTGCGAATTTATTAGCCACTATTTATATTGCCCGTGATCTCGCCCGCCCACTCGAACAACTCGGTGGCTACGCTCTCCATATTTATCAACGTCAGCTCTCTCATCAAGCACCCAAAAACTTTCAGATTAAAGAAATCAATCAACTCGCTGAAGCACTCGACAACATGGTCGAGCGCTTAGAAGAACGGGCGGAAGAACTAGAAACAGCCTGGCAGGAAGCACAAGCCGCAAACCAGATGAAGAGCGAGTTTCTAGCGACCACTTCCCACGAACTGAGAACGCCTCTAAACGCCATTTTTGGCTGCATTGGACTGGTTAAAGATGGCTGCTGTGACAGCCGCGATGAAGAGCTAGAACTGTTACAGCAAGCAGATGATTCAGCCAAGCATCTGCTGAACATCATCAATGATCTGCTGAACATCGCCAAAATTGAAGCGGGTCAACTTGAACTCAGCCTGCAACCAGTTTCCGTACAGGATTTATGTCAGGAGTGCTTGAAAATGGTGCAGCCAGCCGCCGAGAAGAAGCGCTTATCGCTTTCGATCGAGGTCGAAAAGCATCTCAGTCGAGTTGTACTCGATCAACTACGAGTGCGTCAGATGGTGATTAACCTGCTATCGAATGCGGTGAAATTTACGCCAGAAGGCGGACACGTCAAATTAAGCAGCCGCATTGGCTATGGTCATCAGCTAGAGCAGGATGCTCGCCCCGATCGCAGCCCTGTGAATGCCAACACGCCCTATCTCTGCCTTGAAGTTGCTGATTCTGGCATTGGCATTCCACCCGAACGATGGCATCTCTTATTTCGCCCCTTTCAACAGGTCGATTCGTCTTTGACACGCAGACATGAAGGCACTGGGTTAGGTTTAGCCCTGACAAAACGGTTCGCTGAATTGCATGGCGGCACCGTTTCATTTCAATCGACACTTGGTAAAGGCAGTACGTTTCGGATCTGGTTGCCATCGAGTGAGACCAGTTCATCAGTCGAACTAGACAGCAGCCATGACTCGCCTTCTCCTAATGGTCACAATCGAGACACCACAGGCACCACGCTACCGCAAGATATCTCTGATCACTCCATCTCCTCAGTTGGATAGGTGGCAACGGTTAGCACGGCTTCTCACCTGTAGCCTATCTAATGCTACTGATGTTGGCTATAGGCTACTACAAGCGTTTGCTGACCAACGTAAACGCAACTTGGGCGGCGGCTTGCTCTGCTGCTTTGATCGATCGTCCGCTCCCTTGCCCCAGACATTCATTTTGCAGCCAGACTTCAGCCGTAAAACGCTGACCCTGATCTTTGTCCTGAACCTGCCTTGCTTGAATCACTCGATACTCTGGTAGCGTCTTGTAGTGACCCTGACTCCACTCCTGAAGCGCCGCTTTGTAATTTTGGCGAGCGGGGTCGTTAAGGATCTCGGTCACTAACTGTTGAAAGTGATGATCCAGACAGGGACGCACCAATGTCAGCGTCTGTGTACTCAGGTAAAGAGCCGCCAACACCGCTTCAAATGAATCCGCTAGACGCGATTCTTGACCAAGCTTATCCTTCAAGGCGCTATCCGAAACCAGCAAATAATGTTCTAATCTGTACTTAGCAGCAAGTTGTGCCAGAATGCGATCGCTCACCAGCACCGATCGAATGGCTGCAAACTCTCCCACTGGCAGTTCAGGATAGGTTTCTAGTAAGAAAACAGCTGTCGCCAGACGTACGACGGCATCACCCACAAACTCAAGCTGCTCATAGTTTGCAGTCGCCGAGACGGTGGAATGCGTCAGCGCCAGATCGAGTAGCTGCCATTGAATCGGCGTTTGCTCAGGCAAGCCTAGCTTTTGCACCAGATTTTGCAGTTGTTTCTGGCGGTGGGGGTACTGGAGTGTCATGCCTGATAGTTTATCAGGTCTCTGAGAATCAGCACGATACGACTGGTCTGGTTGTCTATCAACACATTAGTCGCTGCTAGGGACGTTATAGAGCGCTTCTAAAAAGCTGGCGCAGGTTTTAGTTGATGGCTGGCTGCTAGCGTAGAGCGATCGCGAATTCAACCTTACAGAGCTGAATTTTATCGGTTCATACGCTGGTGGCAGATCTAGTGCATCCAGTTGTTCTGGCAGACGATAGTGTAACCGTACGGTAGCAATCGTCGACGGCAACACGCCAATCAATAAAGCCAGTACCTCATCGGCTAAACCCGTCAGCGCTTGAGCACCAAAAAACTCTTCAAAGCTGGCAAACAGTTTCTCGGCTCTCTGTATCGGGTCTGTATGTTCTGTAATCTTTTGCAACCAGCGATTCCATTGAATTCTGCGGCTGTAAGCGGTCTGACGTTGTTGATGTGTGACGACTGGTATGATTTCAGGTGCACCGATCGCAATGACGTTCACGCAGGCTTGCTCTACTAGCGTACCGACAACGGCACCAGGACCTGCGAACTCTGCATGATAAGCCTTACAGATGATTAAACCGCTTCGCTTATGCTCACCTACCGCTAGTAGCTGCTGACCACTCAACACTATTTTTGGTTCACTTGCCACTACAATCTGGGAGGTCTGGTTACTCACACCATTGCCCTATAAACGCTGCTATGAAACCCTTTGATGCCTTGGTGCATTCAACAACATCGATTCAGTAACGTTCGTCACTGATGCCATCATCGTAGTGCAGGTTCAAAGTGGCGTACAGCCTACTCAAGCCGCTTTGCTGAATCTATATATTCCTTTGTTGAATCAACAAGGTTCGATAAAACTAAGCAGCGAGTCTGTTCGATATGGGTGGGTTTCGGGAATAGGGGAGAGCAGGACATAAGCCGGGTTCTGTTGCCCTAAACGCTGTGCATTCAAGACGGCAGTTATCTATCTGGGACACTTGTTACCAAGCACCTCAAGCGGACGGGCAGAAACAGGATTTCTCCTTTTTCTACGTGGAACGGGTAAAAGACCAACCGTTGTTCCGCAGCCTTGCTTCCAACCGGGGTTTACCGAGCCAGCACCTCTCGATGCTGCTGGTGCGCTCTTACCGCACCTTTGCACCCTTACCTTGAAAGGCTAAAGGATAAAGTATGAAAGATAAAAGCTTGTTTTAGCCTTTAGCCCTCAGCCTTTAGCCTTTTCATTGGCGGTATTTTTCTGTGGCACTATCCTCACGGTCACCCGCACTGGGCGTTACCCAGCAAGTCTGGTCTTTGGGAAGCCCGGACTTTCCTCGGATTGCAGCCTTGAGCACATGGCTTTTGACTACAGTCCGCAACTGCCTGCGCCTACTCTCCCCTCTGATCAGTCTAGTCGTTAGAGGGCATGGGAGTGCCCTTTACTTTTTGGGATTCCAGGGTAAGCCAGCAGTCCAGGGGAGTTTGTGCATGACAAATTTGCAGAGGACGTAGACCCGATCGCCCCCGATCGAGCGGTTGGGTCCTACAATGCGGAACGCCAGCCCTAGAAAAAATTCCAGATCGGCATAGCGCTTCATAAACTTATCGCTCTTTTTTAGTGCGGCAGGATCAATTAGTGGTTTGGTGATTTCCACTTCCAGATTGAGTGGCGAAGCGGTATCGAGTTTGTCAGCCTTGCGATCGCCTTTGCGTTGCAGCAGATCTTCGGCTGTAATGGCTTCTTTGAGTGTGGTGCTGGGGGCGATCGTGCTAAAGACCTGAGTTTGAAACAGATCAACCGTTGCACCGGGCATTAAGCGAGTGACGCGGCGCGATCGACCCTCCAGATCGGTGAAGGCGCAGTAATCCCAATCCACGTAGATCGAAATGCTGTATGGCTTGTCATCTGTTTTTTCGTGGCTTGCTTTGTTGCTGATGCTAATTGCCAGTTGTTTTAGTTTGTCAAATTCATAGCGGCTATCAAATTTGAAGCTAATAGCAAGTAAATCCTGTAGATTTTGTTCGGTGAGCTGAGTGCTGAGGAAATCCGCATCCAAACGAACTGTGAACTCGTCGTTGAACGCATCAACAATGAGGTACAAAAAATAGGCAATACACAGCAAATATGAAGTTAAAATAATCGGATCAACAACGTTCATCGGCGCAGTGAAGAATGGAGCGATTTTTGATCGGGAGAGGTGTCTTTAGCTTTCACGGTTGAGAAGTTTTCAAACCATCCTCGCCGCCAAAAAAGGAAGACCATACCAAAGGCAATTAGTGCCATGAATCCCATCGCCAATGGATAGCCCCAGTACCAATTGAGTTCAGGCATGTTGAAAGGCGATTTTTCAGTATTAAAGTTCATACCATAAATTCCAGCAATAAATGTTAGAGGAATGAAGATGGACGAGATTACGGTTAAAAGCTTCATGATCTCGTTCATTTTGTTGCTGACTGATGAGAGGTATACGTCCATCAAACTAGCAGCTAATTCTCGATAGGTTTCCACCATATCAAGTACCTGAATAGCATGGTCGTAGCAATCTCGTAGATAGATCGTTACATCAGGACTAATCAAAGCATTGCCATCACGAATGAGTGCATTGATCGCATCACGTTGGGGCCAAATGGCACGCCGTAAACCTAACAATTCGCGTTTGATGGCGTGAATTTTTTCTAAGGTTTGACGCGACGGGTTTTCAACCACTTCAGCTTCCAGGTCTTCAATCTTTTCACCATATTCTTCTAAAACTGGAAAAAACCCATCAATAATTGAGTCCAATAAGGCATAGGCTAAATAGTCTGCGCCGTGCTTACGAATAGTGCCTTTATTGGTACGAATACGTTCGCTAACGGGACCAAAGCAGTCGTAGTCTGGCTCCTCCTGCACAGTCAATAGGTAGTGTCGCCCCAATACTAGACTTACCTGTTCGCTAACAAACCCATTGCCGGATGACTTCATCGTGACCATCCGCGCAATGATCAGCAGTTGCTCATCGTATTCCTCAATTTTAGGTCGCTGCGGGACGTTGACAATATCTTCGAGCACTAGAGGATGAAGGCTAAATACTTTCCCCAAACGGCGCAGCACATCTTCGCTTCCCAAACCTTTGACATCAACCCAAGAGACGGATTCGGTATCCAGAAAAGGGATGCAGTCTTCGGGCGTTTCAACCTCCTGCCGTTCGGCTTGCTCTTCGTTGTAGTCGATCAGCACAATGACAGGCAAGGAGGCATCTGATTCAATGTTGAGCGTGCCTGGCATACTGCCTGGTATGTCGTAGAAGTAGTCGAGGTAGGAACCGTCGTCGAGTGCTTTGTTGGACCGTGGCATAGTAGTTGGGAAGCGATGCTCGACCATTCGGAGTTACCTCATTGACGACTAAGTTAAGGTCTTCCCCAATTTAATCGACTTTGCTCAGCAAACGCTCTTTTTTGTTACTCGATCGCGTCCAAAAACCGTTCTGTGCCAACCACTTTCAGAGACATACTTTCAGCGAGAGCGCTACAACCCACCGGTCTTCTGTGAACGTCTGAGAGGCAAACCCCACTGGTTTAGGCGTTATTCTCAGTTGTCCACGTTACCCAAGTTTGACTGAACTGTTGCAGAGAGAGTAGATGTATTTGTGGCTCGTGTATCACAGAATCACGTTCTGCTGGGGTGTTATAGCCCCAATCGGCTAAGAACAGTTTGACATTGCTTAAATCCGACTGCTGGCGGACGGCTTGTAGTGTTTGCAGGCGATCTTCGACAAACCAGAAGGTTGCCGTGCTGTTATGGGATGCGCTGTTATGGTCTGCGATGAGCGATCGCAGTGTTTCTGGCTTGGAGCGCTTCACCTCTTTGCCAAAAATTTGCAGCCGCGTAAAATCAACGTTTTGCTGCCGCAGGAGTTGCTGGATGAAACGCCCTTCTTTGGTGCTGATGATAACCACCTGTAGAGAAGTGGTCAACCATGCCTGAAGTTGCGGAATAACACCGGGGTAAAATTTTTGCTCTGCCAACCAGCTATCAATATCCTTGTTAATCCAGCGATCGCGGACTCCATCGACTTCAGCGGCGAGTCGAGCAGGCTCTATACCGTCTGTTGCTGCCTGTTGTTTGGCGATCGTAGTCCAATGTAGCAGAATGTCAGCTTCAGGGGTGTCGAGTAGAAGCGATCGTAGCAGTAGGGGCATTTCCCAGCCCGTTTCGACGACTGGACGAGTGCGGTAGAAGCGCTCCGCTAATTCACCTGGTAATGTTGTGTCGTCTGGTTGCCAAATGTTGCAGTAGGCACGCCATGCTGTCTGAAAGTATTCTTTCATGCCATTGCAAAGGACACCATCAAAATCGAGCGCAAGTACGGTGGGAGCATTGACAGACATGGCTGCGGAAGTTTCAACGACATTGCTTACCCTACCGCAACTGGCTCAATGTAGATGCAGTGTGAGGCACAGAGGGTCGCTGTGGGAAGGCAGAGGGCAGAAGGCAGAAGGCAGAAGGCAGAGGGCAGAAGGCAGAAGGCAGAAACATTTTTAGAGACTGACTTTTGTCTTGTGTATGGTGAACCCAAAGATGATGTGTTTTTGGGAAGCTTGGCTAAACGCAGGCTGCTTTTGGTGGTTAATTTCGGCAAGTGTGTAAACGTCGTCTACCTCCACTCTTCTGTGCTTCTGTGCCTCTGGTCGTGGCTTGGAGCCAAACGTCAGAACAATGACCAGTAGCGCTGAGAAAACGATTAGCAGCAGTGAGGGTACGAAAGTGTCAACGGAGCGAAGTTGTTTGAGTTTGGACTTAAGGAAGACGTTTTGCCGTCGTAGGCTGATGAGCCGCTTGACAACAGGTTCTGATTCTGGCTCCTCTGGCGAGTAGCGATCGTGCTGTTCAGAGCCAGCAACGGTTTCGCCTTCCTGCTGGCGAATGAAGCTCACCAGATAATCATGCACAAGCTGATAGCGACTGGCAGGATTTTCGGGTACGAGAAACAGCAACCCAGAACCAACAAGGACTTCTAGCACGAGATCGAGTTTATTGATTTCAGCGGTCAAGCCCAGGTCTACCAGATCGGTTTCCAGATCATCGCGGCTTTTGAGCGGACGAGTGCCGTTTTCGTTAGTTAGCAAAAAGAGCACAATCCGCGCGGCATCTTCGTTCTCAGGACCACAGTCTTCGATCACATTTTCGAGCGATCGGGCAACCAGTTTCTCCTTTGGTCCTTTCTGACGATACTCTGTGAGTGTGGTAATGCCTTCGGTTTGCAGTTGAGCGCCCACTGCTTGCAGTTCGATCGCCCGCACTTCGCCTCCTTCACCTGCCAAATCGGTGACTAACGCATCGACTAGCGCGTCATCCAGGTAAAACTGAGCGCGATCGGTCAGGCTTTTGATAATCGATCGGGCATCGGCTACCGAAAAATCTCCCAGCGGGTAGCGCACATCTTTACCCAGAATGTCGTTGATGCTGTCCAGGTTAATGTTGTCTCGACTGGCAAGACGCTGAAACTCTAGCAGATAGTGGAGATAGTCTTCCCGCACTGTGAGGACGACTTTGACAAAATCAAGATTCAGGCAGTCGCGCAAAAATTCATAAAACGGACGACGCTCCGGCAACGTTTCGTGAACAAAGAAAAACTCCTCAAACTGATCGAAGATGAGGACAGGCGTGAAGTTGAGGCTAGTGGCTTGGCGAAGTTGGGTGAGGAGGGGATGAGGAGTGTAGTTTGCTTCCGCTTCGCGGTGGGGTGAGGAGTGAGGGGCGGATGAGGGATGAAGGATGAAGTTCGGATCTGATGGCTGACGGCTGACGGCTGACGGCTGACGGCTAACGGCTAACTCCTGACTGCTCGACGCTTTTGCCAGTTTTGCTTCTAATGTCGCTTGCCAATCTGTATAAAGATCCAGCAGGATGGGCAAGGCAATGCGATCGCCAATCACCCGATCGTGCAGAGCTGGGACTAACCCCGCATTGACAATCGAACTTTTGCCCACCCCAGAAGGACCGTGGATCACAGTCAGCTTAATATCGTTACGTCCCATGCGGAGGACTAAACGATTAACATCCTGCTGGCGACCAGACGCTCTGATTTCTTGTGCCAGGGGCGCTTCTGGTGGTTGTTGACCGGGAATGAGAGTGAGTAGAGATTGCTGGGGTTCCAGACGGAGTGCGCCAATGAACGCACGAAAGCCATATTGATGTTCGAGCGATCGCCGCATTTGCTTTGTGTGAAACGCTTCTCGATAGCGTCCCTGCTGGAAGTAAAGATCGCGCAACGTTCGGAGGATGGTGATATAGAGCTGAGGATCATCAGGCGGATAGGTTTGGTTTTGAGCAGTTTCCAGGTGAACGATCGCGGTTTCTACCTGTCCCAGCTTTGCTTCTGCTTTAGCGAGCAGCAGCAAATACCAACCGTGATGATAGCGCCACGCCACGTCCAGACTGTATTCCAGATGGGGAGTGGATGGATCAGTTGTCTGTTCTAGCTTCGTTGTGGATGACGTTAAAATTTGGAGCGCCAGTTCCACTTGCTGCTTTGCCTCTACCCAGGCAGAACGGGCTAACGCAACCTCTGCCAGAAAGCCGTGATCACGAGCCTGTCGGACTGGATCGGCATAGAGCTTATGCAGTACTAGCGCGTGTTTGGTCAACGTCTCCAGCTCATGCCACTGCTGGAGTTTCTGCAATGCTTCTGCCTGCGGAATGATGAATCGTGCAACGAGATCCTGACGGTTTGCCTGCTCAAACACTTGCAGCCCACGTCGAAAGTAGTTTCGTGCTTGTTGACAGGCGTAAGCATAGGCTGTGCGCTGCTGCATTGCCTGCGATCGCCACCACAGCCCCAAATGAACCAGTACACACGCCGCCCGTTCACTGGCAGACGGCAACAGCACAAACGACTCTGATAGCTTTTGCGATCGCTGTCGCTGACTTTCTTCGCGCCAAAACGCCAGACTGTGTTCGTAGCAAGTTCGTGCGGTCTCCAATTCACCATGTGCGTGAGCATCCTGCCCTAGCAAGAAATCGAGGCTTGCCTGTAGCGCTGGATGGAGGGTTTGACCACTACTTAGAATGCGATCAAACGCAAATTCCAACTCTGTGCGTCGGAGTGAATTGGTACCCCAGAGGCTGTTATTGCTTTGCTGAAGCAATGCCCAGTTCGGTAGAAACTGCTCATCGCCTGCATCCAGAATCGATGTGAACAGGCGATCGGTGTGCTGATGCAATGCTTTAATCAGGTCGGCAGTCCCCAGTTCAAAGGAAATAACAGTATTGCCTGCCCAACTCTTTAAATCCGGTGCCAGCCGATCGAGCTTCGCCAGAATGCGATCGTTCATCCACAGCACCAGCGGAAACGGAAATTTTTTGCCCAGTTCTTCGCGTACCAGATTGGTCGCTAACAGTACCTGATCGATTGCCGTCACCGACTCTAACCCGTAGATCATGAGGGCGTTGGGAGGCTGACACTGTGATGAAGAATTTTGAGTTGGAGCAGTTTTTAGTTGTTGGTTGTTCGCTGTTAGCGGGTTGTCTTGAGCCTCGACTCCCGACTCCCGACTCCCAACTCCCGACTCCCCCTCCTCACACTCCTGCCCAGTCTCCCTCATCTCTGTCCGAATGCTGGTGTATAGGGTCGTCGCGCTTTCGGGCAGAGTGTATTCATGAATGGGAAGCGGACAGCGTGCTTTGAGCTGCTGCACCATGCGATCGCGCAATTGAGTATAGTTACAGCGTACTAAAATGAGCGCAAACTGATGCTGCGATAGCGTGATAGCGCGAATCAGCGTATCCAGCGATCGTTCATTCTCTCGTTCCACATCTTGTTGGGGTTGCTCGGTCGTACTCATAACTGGTACAGCCCTTTGGATACCCTATATGTTCCACGTTACACGCTGGAGTGAGAATGGGGAGTTGGGAGTCGGGAATGGGGAGTTGGGAGTCGGGAATGGGGAGTCGGGAGTCGGGAGTTGGGAATGGGAGATAGATTCCAGCTTGCAGATAATGCAGTAGACTGCCCGTGCCAAGCTGATAGTTCCTCATCTTCTCATTCCACCACTCCTCCGCCTCTGCTTCCCCTTCACCCCTCACTCCTCACTCCTCACTCCTCTCTCCCCTCTCCCCTCCGCCCACGCCTGATACCGTTTCGTCTCCACCAACATAGGGTTAATGCCAAACCAGCCGCCCTGCTGATCCTGATACTCGAAGATAAACATGCTGCGAAGAAGCGTCTGGTACTCAACTTCGCCTCTGGCGCTTTGCTGTTCAACGACCTGAAAGATCAGTGCCCATTCGCGATCATCGATCGTCCTCACCAGTGCATCGCGTTGCCCACGAATAACATGCTCTATAGCATCGTGAGAAAAGGGTGGATCGCCCTGCTGAACGCAGTTACGCAGCAAACCCAGTAGGTTACGGACGTGACCACCACTGACGAGACAAAGGCGATCGAGGGTTTCCACGCGATCGAACACGTCCTGGCTACGGGCAAGGCGTTGAGCAGCATCAATGTTGGGGAAAGCCCTTGCTAAGACCATTTGCCGTAGCAGCGCAATACCCTCGTTACAATGGCTGCCATCACGGCGGCGGACAGGCACCATCGGCAGAATTTTGGGCGACACACCACCACCAAACCATTGTTTCAAAATCTCGACTTCATTGGAAAAGACCAATGCAAGTGGAATGGTATAAACGACATGGCAGTTGAGTTTGGAGAGTTGTTCTCCCCGATCGACAAACAGATATTCTGGCTGTGTTCGTCCTGATGGTAGTTGGCGGGCATCGACGCGATCGAGGTTGTCAATGATTACCACCAAGCCCTGGTTACCACGCTGCTTGAGTTGCAGGTTTGCCTGTCCCAGCAGCTCAGTGTTCAGCGATTGCAAAATACCATTAGTGCGCGGTTCCATGTATTGCCGAAGCTGGTTTCGTAAGCGCGGACTGTCTTTGGTACGGGCAGTAATTTTACTGATGCCAACCGAGAAATCAACTTGAGAAATTTCGATCGGCGTTTGTAGAATTTCGCCAATTTCAGTGAACAAATTGGCGAAATATTTAGGCTTCAGTTTGATTTGATCGGTTTCTAATTTCTCGCTGACCTGATGGGCGATCGCAATCAAAATGTCGGTCACATCCACATCCGACATATCCAGATCTTCAGTCGAAACAAAATAAACGACATAGAAACCTAGCTGTTCTAGCTCGTTTTTCAGTCGCAGTAATTCAGTCGATTTGCCGCAGCCAATGTGTCCCGTAAACAACTGACAGGTGCCTTCGTCGGGGAGCAGGGCGATCGTGCGCTTCAACTCCTGAATGATATTGCTGCCTCGCACAGGCGCAAAATCGATGTAATAGTCCCGGTCTTGCGGATTGCTAATGGACAGTGCCCGACTGGGATCGCAGGCTTTGAGAAACTCAGACGCGTTGATAGGCATATGTAACAGGATGTCTCAGACGATTACAACGATTACTGATTGGGTAAGCCACAGTCAAGTGAATATGGGTGTGGGGTGTGGGGGATAGGGTGTGGTGAATGCGAACGAAAATGGCTGCAAGTAACGTATCAATGTGATGCACTTGACAATGGCACCGCTGAGCAATGGTTGAGAGTTTGCCTGTCTCTGGAGCCGTCAGCCGTCAGCCGTCAGTCGTCAGCGAAAGCTGATAGCTGATCCAAAAGTGTGCAGTTGTTTTTTAGCAAGCTTCAAGCAACATCATCAGCACAATCATAGCGAGCCTTACCACAGACATCGTGCCGCTAGTTTTACAGCTATTTAGAGAGTGATCGTGTTTTTGCCGTGGTGCCTTTGCAGCTCTACGCAGCGCTGTAAGGTATAGCCACAGGCATATCTGTTAGGACGGGGTGCAGGGGTGAAACCCCTGGCTGGGGGCAAAGCCCCCACACCCCTTTTGATCCAAATGTCCTAAGCGTCTTAGCGACAGCTATAGTCTGTGAATGTTTGCCTGTGTTTGACTCAATACTTGACCCAGTAGCGCGGCGGTCTTATGGCTCACCTTATCCTAAAACTAATCAATGCCCGTTTGCCCGATCGCGTGGGGTTGCAGCAGCTTTCGATTGAGGAAAATATCATCCGGTCGATCGCGCCTATGAGTGCACCAGTATCGCTACCATCAACTGCGATCGAAAGCGCCATTGAACACATCGATCTTGCAGGTGACTGGGTTTCGCTGGGGGGCATCGACTTGCAAATCAACGGCGCGTTAGGGCTGGCGTTTCCTGATTTGAGTGCCAATAACCGCGATCAACTCCATACGATCGGTCAATTTCTCTGGCAGCAAGGCGTAGATGGCTTCCTACCCACGATCGTCACCACCTCTATCGAAAACATTCAGCGATCGCTCGCCATTCTCTCCCACTACACCCCACACCCCACACCCCACACCCCGTTTGCACAAATCCTCGGCATCCACCTAGAAGGTCCCTGCCTCAACCACACGAAGCGCGGTGCCCATCCTGCCGAATACCTGCTGCCGCTGACGATTGACACGATCAAGCGCATCCTTGGCGATTATGCCAGCATCGTTAAAGTGATGACCTTAGCGCCTGAATTGGATACGACGGGAACGGTCATTCCCTATCTGCGATCGCTCGGCATTACCGTCAGTCTGGGACATTCACAAGCAACGGCTGCTCAGGCACAGCAGGCATTCGATCAGGGCGCAACGATGGTCACACATGCCTTTAACGCGATGCCAGTCCTGCATCATCGTGAGCCAGGTTTATTGGGTGTGGCGATCGTCCATCCCAACGTCTTCTGTGGACTGATTGCCGATGGTCAGCACGTTTCACCGATCATGATGGATATTCTGCTGAAGGCAAGCCAATACGATCGCGGTATCTTCCTTGTCAGCGATGCCCTCTCACCCTTGGGATTGCCCGATGGCACCTATCCCTGGGACACTCGCCAGATTGAAGTGAAAGACGGCACAGCTCGGTTGCCCGATGGCACGCTCTCTGGGACAACGCTACCGCTGTTAGTCGGAGCGCAAAATCTCGTGAAATGGGGGCTTTGTGATGTGGAGCAGGCGATCGCCCTTGCTACCACTGCGCCTCGTCGGGCGATCGGTTTACCCACCGACTACATCGGACAGCCTGCTAACCTTCTCCGCTGGCACCAAGCAGACAATGGAGAGCTTACCTGGCAACGCTTGTAAAGGGCGTTTTGAATCAGTAAAATCCGATCAGACTTGAGTCATGTTAATGTCCATCATTCAGCCCAATCGTAAAACTTTAGACATTCTGCTGCCGCTGCGGGCATACCTCCAACAAGAGTATCAAGACCGTTTCGATCGCGCGATTCTGTTTGGCTCACAGGCATGAGGTGACGCAACCGCAACATCAGATGTAGACGTGCTAATCGTGCTCCAAGATCCGGTGAATGCCAGTGAGGAACTCGATCGCACCAGTCAATTTATTGCTCAACTATGCCTGGAGCACAATCTTCTGATCTCTCGACTTTTTATGCCACGCTCACGCTTTGAAACTGAGAACTCACCGCTGTTACGAAACATTCGGTCTGATGGTATCGTCCTGTGACTCCCGAACAACAAGCCTTGCTTGCTAAAGCACAGCGCAGCCTGGAAGCCGCCCAAAGTCTTACTGAACAAGGCTTTTATGACTTTGCTGTTTCCCGTGCCTACTATGCGATGTTCTAGGTTGCGGAAGCACTACTCGATCAAGAAGGGCTGTCTTTTTCCACTCACGCTGCGGTCATTAGCGCCTTTGGACAACACCTGGTTCGCCTTGACAAAGTTCCTACCGTATTCCATCGTCAATTGATCGATGCTCAGGCTCAACGCACCCGCGCCGATTATGACCTTGATCCAGATCTGTCCCAGTTGGATGCCCAAACGCTGATGAACCAAGCCCAAGCCTTTCTCATGACCGCTCGGCAGAATCTAGACTTCAACTAAACCATTCTTTGCGCCCGCGCCCCCTTGGTTTCCGTCCCACACAGTAATAGGATGAAGCTGTTAGCAAAACCATGTAAGCCGAACTTATGACTGCTGTTGACGATAAGACTGTTGTGCGCGAATACTTCAATGCCACCGGGTTCGATCGCTGGCGCAGAATTTATGGCGATGGCGAAGTCAACAAAGTCCAACTCGACATTCGCACTGGGCACCAGCAAACCGTTGATACCGTGCTGAGTTGGCTGAGAACAGATGGTAATCTGGCGCAACTGTCCATTTGCGATGCGGGTTGTGGCGTAGGCAGTCTTAGCATTCCGCTAGCAGAAGCAGGCGCGACCGTTTTTGCCAGCGATATTTCTGAGAAAATGGTGGGCGAAGCGAAGGAGCGATCGCAGGCGACGTTAGGACAAACCACTAACCCAACCTTTGCCGTTCAAGATTTGGAAACCCTGAGCGGTCGCTATCACACCGTCATTTGCCTGGATGTGCTAATCCACTATCCTCAAGACAAAGCGGCTGATATGATTTCCCATCTCAGTTCCTTAGCCGAATCGCGCCTCATTCTCAGCTTTGCGCCCAAAACCCTCGCGTATAGCCTCTTAAAAAAGATTGGCGACTTCTTTCCAGGACCCAGCAAAGCCACTCGCGCTTACCTGCACCGTGAAGCTACTGTCGTGAAAATTCTCGAAAGCCAAGGCTGGACCGTGCAGCGCAACGCGATGACCAAAACCAGCTTCTACTTTTCGCGCTTGCTGGAAGTGACAAGGGAGAAAGGCTAAAGGCTAAATTTTTATCCTTCATACTTCATACTTTAGACTTTCCAAGAGCTAAGATCGCGGCATCACTGGGTCTGAATCTTGGGTCTATGAAGCTCATCACGAAACTCACAGCAGGTGTATTGTTGGGCATTGGCTTGCCGATCGCTTTGCTGGCTGTGACCGATATAGCGAATCCGACAGCAAAGAATAAAGAAGGCGCTGTAGCGGCGTTATGCCTGTTTGGGTTGCCAACAACTGCGCTTGGCGGCTGGCTTGTTTTGAGTGCGCGCCGTAAAGACCAGCAAGAAATGAGCGATCGCCTCCAAACCTCTTTCTTCAAGCTGCTTAAACAAGGAAACGGGCGGATTACTTCACTGGGCTTTGCAATGGAAACCGGACTCACAGGCGAAATGGCAAAAGCATACCTGGATGAGCGCGCCAGAGAATTTAGCGCCAATTTTGATGTGGATGACGAAGGCAATATGTTCTATTGCTTTAATCTAGGCAGTGCGAGCCTCCCAGGTAGCAGTGCTAGTAAGGTTCAACCACAAAAACAGCGGCTTGTAGTTGGTCAACCGATCGCCGCTTACGGTCACTTTGATGTCATTTTAGAAGCGGTACCAGGCGTTCACAAAATTGCTGCCATTAAAATTGTGCGGGAAATCACCGGATTAGGACTCAAGGAGGCAAAAGATCTGGTGGAAGCGGCACCAACACCACTGACAACAGGCGTGAGTGAGGCGATCGCGCAGCAGTACAAAAGGCAACTGGAGGCGATCGGTGCGACGGTGATGGTGATCGAAAATTAAGATATGGCAAGAAATCGGGTTTCTGATGTTATGGCGGTTCCTAATCCAGGAAGTACAGTCGCAAAGAGGCAGAAGGCAGAGGGCAGAGGGCAGAAGTGAAAGAGCACGGCGGCTTTCCTCCTGCCTTAAAACCTCAGCCCTTGTACCGCACTCTAATGGGAACCGCTATAAATCAGGAAGCGAGTCTCTTGGTTGGGAAATTGTTGGGAAACCCGATTTCTATTGATTTTTAACCAACTGCCAAGGTTCTAAATGCTGTTAACGCGCATCTTTCTAACCACTGCTGCCATTTTCGCGGGGCTTTCCGTCGCAGCCGGAGCCTTTGCCTCTCATGCCTTGAAAGAGCGGTTGACAGAACGTGCGCTGGAAATCTTTGAAACGGCTGCCCGGTATCAGATATACCATGCGCTGGCGCTGTTTCTGGTCGCGGTGCTGCTCAGTCGAACCGAAAGCGATTCGTCAACGCTGAGTGCCGCAGGGTATGCGTTCATCGCTGGCATAGCGATTTTCTCTGGCAGTTTATATGCGCTCAGTCTTACGGGAATCCAATGGCTGGGTGCCATAACACCTCTAGGTGGGGTAGCGTTTCTAGTCGGTTGGAGTTGCGTGGCGATCGCTGCGTGGAGCTTTAAATAACGATCCCAGCCCCATTAGCTTGCTAATGGGGCGATCGCTTTTCTATGCCTGGCACATAGCTTTAAGACGTGGACATTCATTCGATCGGCAGAGTGAAGGCTTACCCCTTAGACAGAGAAATAATCAGGTCAGGCTTTCTAACCTTTAGTGGTAAAAGAACAGCAATGAAGTTTGTCCCTGCCTGAATATACATCAGCTCGTTCTATTACGTTTGCAATTAATGGAATGGCTACAAATTCAGGCATACAAATCAGTCTTTAGCTGTTTGAAAGTTGCCGATCGTTCGTCTCAAATGAGACCAAAAAGGAAAAACAAATGAACAAAAACAACTCTAAGACTTTACTTGTTAAAGCGGCTGGCTTTCTAGGTGTCGCTGGCTTGAGCGTTCTGATTAGCCTTCCCGGTTTCTCGCAGCAATCTCCAGGCAACACCAACCCAAATGTGCCCTCCACCGTAAAGCCAACTAATCCAGGTGGTCAAGATGCTGGCACAACCAATGGTGGAGAAGATTTGAATCGGGTGCCCAGCAGCGGCAATCAGGTTCCCAGCACGGGAAATAATGCGCCCAACAGTGGCTCAACAATGCAGCAGAACAATAGTTCAGACCCTATCAATCGGGTTGAAGGGCGTGACCAGGGTACTCCAGGTCAGATGAATTCTTCACCCAACGGTAGCAATGGTCAGCGCGGCACGAATCAGCCCGGAGCGAACCAGCCAGGTTCAACCACAGGTGGCGATTCAAGCCAGCAGGTTGAGCAGAACCGAGACGGCTCGAATATGCAACGGAATCAGGCAGCTCCTCAAGGCAGCACGCAATCCTCACCACAAAGCCCACAGTCTGATAGCAATTCAGGCTCATCGACCAGCGACACGAGCACCTCACAGCAGCAACCAACAGATAGCAGTGTGCGAGCTCTCTGGTAAGAACTGTGGTTTCAGTCAGGTACTGGGTGACGTTGACTGATCTGTAAAACTTCGAGGCATGAACAGAGTGCAGAGTCGGGGAATTTTGTTTCCCTGGTTCTGCACTTTTGCTATTAAGAGCATGGGCTTTACTCACTCGATCGAAGAATAAACTTCTAGAAAATAATGCGCCATTACCACTTCCTGATGCTGCTCTACCAGAGCGATTCTAGATGAAGCGTGAGAAGCACTATGACTCTCTTTAGCAGTCAGCGAACCCGGTTAGAGAAAAGCTGGTGGCTGACCGCTGACCGCTGACCGCTGACGGCTGAAAGCTGACCGCTCAATTTCCATACCTGCTAATCCAAATGTATGAACTAACTCTTCAGAAAGACCTGGATTTTAGGCGTAGTAGGGGCGAAGCATTCAAACATCCTTTAACAAAGGATCAGGTATCTGTTTACTTGCGTTGACAGACCGATTTCCAGAGCGGATGGCTACGTCCTTGAAGGCGAATCCGTTGCACCTGTTGTTCTAATTGCTGTCGATCGTGCTCCGATAGTCCAAAAAGAACATTGCGGCTTTGCCAAAGCAACACTGCAACCGTGAAGCCAATGCAGGTAGCCAACCCGATCGCGGGCAAACGGTTAAATGCCAGCCCATAGCGCACGGCTGACCACGTAAAATAATCCAGCAGGAGTGAAATAGGATAGCGCAAACCCCACACGCTGAGGGTGCCAACCGTTAACCACAGCCCTGCAACCATGCACCAGCGACTGTAGAGGGTTAGTTGGTAGAGCCGCTCAACTTCTTGCTGGAAGTCACTATCGGTAGGCGCTACAGCTATTTCAGTTGATCTATGTTCGTCAGGCTGGTTCATCTACAGTTGCTCGATTACGCTTCGTCTGAGCTACCAGAGATATCGCTAGAGGCACGATCGCCCGTATCACCATCAACGAGCGCTGGCACGATTGGGGCAGATTTCTCCGTTCGCTCACGCCACCAAGTTAACAGGGTTGTGGCAATGAAGATGCTGGTGTAGATGCCTGTAGTAAAACCGATAATTTGGGCAAGGGCGAAGTACTTTAAGGTGTCTCCTCCAAAGAGCAGCAGCGCAAAGAGGGTGAGCAGAACGATGAAAGCAATGTTGAGCGATCGCTGTAGCGTTTGGTTAACGGCATCATCTACCGTTTCGCTGAAAGAGCGGTCGGGGTTGATTTCCATCAGCTCGCGGATACGATCGTAGATCACCACAGTGTCGTTCACCGAGAAGCCCGTAATCGTCAGCAGAGCCACAACAAAGAGACTGTCAACTTCAACCTGTAACGGCGACAGTCCTAAAAGTGCAAAAATGCCCAACGTGATCAAGATATTGTGCAGTAGCGCCACGATCGCGAAGATCGCGAAGTCTATTTGGTAGCGCAGACTAATGTAAATCACGATGCCAACAAAGGAAACCAGTAACGCCATTAACCCAGAGGACAAGAGCTGCCGACCAATGGTTGGACCAACTGTATCAATTTGAGTTTTCTTGATATCAAAGGTGCCGACTTCAGTACTCAAGGCATTGGTCAAAGCAGTGCGCTGGTCTACCCCTAGATCTTTCGTGCGAATTGAGAAAGCACGCTGGTCATTCCCCAGAATTTGCACACTACTATTCTTGTCAATTCCCTGTTCGCTCAACACGTCGCGCACTGCATCAAGCGAAATCGGACGGCAATTCTGCGGCTGAGTACAGTCCAACTCAAACTGTAGCCTTGTACCGCCGATAAACTCTAGACTTGGACGTAAGGGGCTTCCCAATTGCTGCCAAGAGATACCCATCGCAATCAACCCGCCGAGAATGGCGATTGTTGAGACAGTCCACCAACGCTTACGGGTGCGGTTAACGCTAATTTTTCGCGTGCGGCTCTCAATTTCTGCCGCCGTCGCTGATGGATTGCGAATGAAGAATTTGGGCTGACGCAACTCAGGTGAACTAATTGATACCATCAAAAACGTACGAGTGCAGGTAACAGCCGTGAAGAAGCTGATAGCCACCCCGATCGCCAAGGTGAGAGCAAAGCCCTTCACCAAACCTGAGCCTAGCCAGAATAAGGAAACACACGCGATCGCAACCGTCACATTGCCGTCTAAAATGCTCGAAAAAGCCCGGTAGAAACCAGCCTCAACCGAGCGGTACAACGATTTACCAGCACGCAGTTCTTCACGAGTACGCTCAAAGATCAGCACATTCGCATCGACCGCCATTCCAATACTAAGAATAAAACCAGCCACTCCAGGCAGCGTCATGGTCACACCCAACAAGGCAAAGCTAGCCCACGACAAGAGAGCGTAGATGACCAGCGCCAGGTCGGCGATCGTGCCTGGCAGCAGGTAATAAATGCCCAAGAAGAGGAGAACTAGAATCAAGCTACCGACGCTGGCGTAAATACTGCGTTCAATACTGTCTCGTCCTAACGTTGCGCCTACCGTTCGGTTCTCAACCACTTCGACGGGGACAGGCAAGGCACCACCTCGGAGTTGAACGGCAATGTCGCTGGCGCGTTCAGCCGTGAAGTTACCCTCAATCACTGCACCACCGCCCGTAATGCCTGTTTGAGCATACTGAACGTCTACTGTGTAGGCAAAGTCAGCGCTAATCGGCGCATTATCCAAAAAAATTCCCAGGGTGCGCCCTGTACCTGCAATACTCTTCGTTAGTTCTGCAAATAGTTCGCCGCCGCGCGGGTCAAACTTCAACCCGACGTGCCAATTCTGACTGGCACCCACTGGTTCTGGGTAGGCATCTTTAAGGTTTTTGCCCGTCAATTCGGTTTTGTCAAACAGGTCGGCGATCGCTCCATTCGTGGCTTTCAGTTCCGCCTGATTTTTGGCGATCGCGGCTTGATCGGGTGTCTTTTTCAGTTGTGCCTGCGTCTCCAGCTTTTCGCGTAGGTTTTGCTTTTCAATTTGTAGCTGCGTTTCTGTCCCCGACTTCTGTTTGCGGAAATCTAATTGAGCGGTTCCACCTAACACTCGCTCTGCCTGCTGTGGGTCGTTTACGCCCGGTAGCTGGACTAAAATCTGGTCTTTGCCAACCGTTTGCACCACAGGTTCTGATACGCCTAGCCCATTCACCCGACCTTCAATGACCTTGAGAACGGCTTCGAGTTCTCGCTCTGTAATCTCTTTAACCTCTTGGGTCGTCTTTACCTGAAGTGTGAGCTGAGAACCACCCTGCAAGTCTAAACCGAGACGCGTTGGGATCTTGACGATGATCACCACGGCGGCAATGAGCAGAACCAAAATTAAGCCTAAGAGCGATCGCTGTCTTCCCATACTGTGACCCCTGTAACAAACGCTATGATAGCGCTTTAAAGTATTTGAATTTTGGGTTTCGAGGGACGAATTTGACTAGCGCGTGCTGCTCACCAGCAGTCAAAGACCGAGTTCCCCAAAGTTTGCCCCTTTATAGAGCCTTTACACGGCAACCGTCGTAGATTTTTTGCTGGAGACACGCTGAAAGCCTGTAAACCCACTGAATTCAACCATTCGCTCAACAATTACTTAATTTTAGCCAATGCTCATTTAGTGAAGTCTCCGTGATTGCACTAGGCAACCCGATCGCGCATTGGTTAGCTTACAAACATCATAAATCCTGCTTGAGTAAAACATTTAAGCTCCCAGTTCTGAACCTCCTAGCCCTAAACCGTAGCATCCTGCTAAATCAGACGTGAGTTGCCATTAAGCCTAGCCATCTTTTGGGTTCAATCAATCAATGAGCCGCCAATAAAGATTTTAAAGGCAATCTCTTTTATCTAAATGGATGTGCATCATCGCAAGCTTTAACACGAAACGAGCTGAGAGAGCCAAGCGTGTCTCTCGCTAAGGTCATTGTGATTATGTCAAACCATCAGCATAGAAACATTAACGTGGTGATGCTTGCTACGCAGAAAGCGATTGCTAAAGTCCTTTTTAAATCTACTGGGGCGGCGATCGTTGGTTTCACCACTCTTAGCTTTGCAACAACGATCCAGCCCGCTCATGCCTTTAGCGTTACGTACAATTTTGCGGTGAAGATTAACAGTAATGCTTACGAAACACAGGGCTTAAGCAAAGGGTCAATTGAGCAAGGAAGCTTTACGTATGATACTGCTGGTTTGAAGCCTTATCCTACTGGTGACAATACTGGCTCAACGGGAATTCGCAGCGAATATGTCTCTGCTTCACAAGGAAATTTGACCCTTTTATTTAACTTTCTAAACAATATTTATACTGAGAAAAACGACCTGAATTATAGCGGACAGCGGTACTTTACTGACTATCCAGTTGCACTTTTTGCCAATGGTCAGTTAGTAGGACTCGATTTTCTTGTTGTACCTTCCCAGTTTCAGCCACCCCAAAAGGCGCTAGGCTTTCGTATTTTTAACAATGATTTTTACGTTGGCGCAACCGATAACAATAACAGTGGAAATCTGGTTGGTGCTGTCACGTACAGCGACACTACTATTTTACCGGACGCGCCACTACCTGGCGCTGGTGTCGCAGCGGTTCCTGAACCCTCCGAACTGGGCGGCGCGATCGCTGCTTTTGGTTGCTTGGGCGTTTGGGCGCTGAAAAAGGTGAAAGGGCAAAAGAAATAGGGGTAGAAGGCAGGAGGCAGAAGGCAGAAGGCAGAAGGCAGGAGGCAGAAGGCAGGAGGCAGAAGCAAAGGAGCAGGGGAAGCAAGGGAGCAGGGGAAGCAAGGGAGCAGGGGAAGCAAGGGAAGCAAGCAGGGCAGGGAACAATTCAAAACTCAAAACTCTCTGCCTTTTACTCTTCACCCCTCACTCTTCACTCCTCTCCCTCCTACGCTGGATGGAAGTAAAACGCGGCTCCTAGAACGGTGTACGTTGCCAGCAGCAAAACGCCTTCTAGCCAGTTGGAGCGTCCGTCAAGGCTGATTAAGTTAGCGATCGCTACGGCAATAATCACAGCAACCACTTCAAACAAGTTGAAGCTCAAGTCCATCGGTTGCCCGATCGCTTGCCCGACCAGCACTAAAACGGGTGCAACCAGTAGCGCGACGAGCAAACTTGACCCCATCGCCACAGAAACAGATAGATCCATATTATTTTTCATGGCGACTCGCACCGCTGTGACGTACTCTGCGGCACCACCGACTAAGGGCAGCAGGATGACACCTGTAAAGAGCGGTGTTAAACCCAGTCCTTTGGTAGCTTCTTCTACAGCACCCACAAAAATTTCGGACTCGAAGGCAACAGCGATCGTGGCAACGAGCAGCACCCCGATCCAGAGCGGCAGATTGGGCTTGTGTGCAGGGTGAGTGCTTGCTTCGCCATCAGCATCCGCTTCTAGCTCCACTACACTCACATCGTAAAGGTAGCTGTGCGTTTTGAGGGAAAAGAGCAGAGTGAGCGCGTAGACAACAATCAGGACGATCGCCACGGTGATCGAGAGGCGACTGATGGCAACCTGATCCACCACATTTGAGGTCGAAATAACCATCGCCGGAAGCACGATCGCGGTGACCGCCAGCGTCATAGTCGAACCGCTCACTCGCGCCACGATCGGTTGAAATGCCTGTTCTTTATAGCGCAACCCTCCCAGGAACATCGACAGTCCCATGACCAGCAGCAAATTACTGATAATGGTGCCAGTAATGCTGGCTTTTACAATGTCAAGCAAGCCTGCCCGCAACGCCGAGAGCGCAATAATTAACTCGGTCGCGTTGCCAAAGATGGCATTTAACAAACCGCCGATCGACGGTCCCGTTGCCACAGCTACTTCTTCGGTTGCGGTACTGAGCCAGATGGCAAGCGGCACAATAGCGATTGCGGACGTGATGAATACTATTAACGCATCCCATTCCAACCGCTCTGCCGCGATCGAAATCGGGATAAAAACGAGCAAGCCTAGAGAAACAAGGTTCTTAATTGACATAGTGTCAGTAGGAGAAAGAGTAGGTGAATGGGCTTGTGAAGTAAACCATCATCAGTGAACGGCGTTCTCAGTTTAACTACGGTTGAAAAACGCCTTGTCCATCATAGAAGCCAAGTCTCGTTCTGACCCAAAGCAAAGGCGGTCACTCAAGACCAAAGGTTCGCACCGTAAAGTGTTGCTTTAGTCAATCTTCCCTTAGTTGGATGGTTCAGCGACAGAGCAGATTAAGGTAGTTACGTGGTCATCACTGTCAGGATGGCAAAACACTAACTTGATCGTTTTGACTGTGCGCTAGATAACCGTATGACACTGTATGCAACCCAAAGCCAAGCCAGAGCAGCCCATCTGAGGCTGAGCATCTTGCAACTAACCAGGCATCGCTGGCGGGCGCTTAGTCTTGGGTTAGGGCTTCTTACGGCAATGCAGATTGTTACAGCAGGCTCAATAAGCTTAGGGCAGAGCGTGGTGCCTTCTTACCTGCAAGCGCCCAATGGTGCTGCACCCAAGATTGCCGCTGCGCCAAGTCCATCCGCTTCTACTGCACCGACGATCGCGACAGCCGATATCACACTGGATGGGCGAACACTGTTTACGATCGCCGCTCCAAACGTTGCGTCTCAACCGGGCAATCGAGCGGACGGCAAGCCGCCGATTAAAGAGCGGGTCGAAAAAATCGAGGAGACACTTAACCGGATTGCTGCCAGCAACACCGAACCTAAAACCTTAGATGTGAAGTCGATCGTCGATGAGCAAAGTCGATTGCCCGTCATTTCAGTAGGAGCGCGCTACCTGATGACAGTGACAACCCTGGATGCCCAACTTCAGGGACAAGATCCTGAGCAACGGGCAACCGAGCTAACTCAGATCACTAAAGACGCATTAGTCACTGCCAGACAGGAGCGTCAGCCACAGTACCTGCTGAAACAAGGTTCGCTAGCTGGGCAGCTTGCGATCGGCGTGGTTGCTGTCAGCGGTATTTTGGCATTGCTACAGCGCTGGCTGAAGTTACAACGACAGCGACTGCACGCTCAGGCTGCCGCTGCGATCGAGATTTCAGCAGAGACTGAACCCACCAGCACCGCAGCAATGGCAGTAGTGCAAGAGCAAATCAACCAGCGACGGCAGCGTAACCTGAACGATATACAGCGCCGACTGCTGCAAGTGATCCAGCTGAGTCTTTGGTTAGGCGGCATTTTTTTCATCTTGGGGCTGTTTCCCTACACCCGTTGGGTACAGTCGCTCATACTGTCGGGACCGTTGAAGATCTTGGGAGTCGTGATCGCTACCTACCTTCTCATTCGGGTGAGTGATACGTTTATCGATCGCCTTTTCAGCGCTCTGACCACCAACGAACTCCTGTCTCCCGACACGTCTCAACGTGTGGCACAGCGCGTCACCACGTTTTCACGAGTGCTACGGAGCGTCGTTGCCACCGTTTGGGTCAGTATGGGTGTTCTCAGTGCGCTGTCAATCATTGGTGTTGAACTGGGACCAGTGCTTGCGGGTGCAGGCATTCTGGGCTTAGCCATTTCGTTCGCATCCCAAAACTTAATTAAGGATGTCATCAATGGCTTGCTGATTCTGTGGGAAGACCAGTACGCCGTAGGTGATGTGATCCAGATTGGCAAAGCGTCGGGGCTAGTGGAAGTGATGAATCTTCGCATCACTCAACTCCGCAATTCCGAAGGACGTTTGATCACCATTCCCAACAGCTCGATTACAGTAGTCGAAAACCTCTCGAAGGATTGGTCGCGCGTTGATCTGGGCATCACGATCGCCTACGACGCGAATGTCGATCGTGCGATCGCCGTCGTCAAGGAAGTAGGCGAAGCGATGACCAGCGATCCTGATTGGAAAAACAGAATCCCCGAACCGCCCGACGTTCTGGGTGTGGATGAAATTGGCAACGACGGTATCACCTTGCGCGTGTGGATTAAAACCCTGCCACTCCAACAATGGAACGTTGCCCGCGAATTTCGCCGTCGTCTGAAACGTGCCCTTGATGAAGAAGGCATTGCGATCGGGCTGCCACAGCAATCGCTCTGGTTCCACACCTCGTCAGACCTACCGCATCTTACAGATGGCAATAATCGCGTGCATGGCATCAAAAGCAACACTCCACAACAAGCTCAGGTGAAGAGTGAGGATGAGTAAGGAGTTTTGATTGAATCAATCCTACTCCCTCTGCTCCCTTTGCCTCCTCTGCTCCCTTTGCCTCCTCTGCTCCCTTTGCCTGTGCTCTATTCCATCCCCTGCCCATCCCGTCGTCCCAGTTCATAAATGCCACAGCTAATGCAGGCAAGCATACCCACGCTGATTGCCCAACTGCGCCCTAGAGTCAGCTCCACAGTGTAGTTGCAGAGTGCGCCTACAAGGAAGAATGGCACAATGCTAAAAATAGAAGCATAAAAAGCATTCTGAGCTTCTCTGCCTTTACGAGTCCGTTCAAACTCTTCGATCGACGTGTACAGCGATCGCTCGGCGAAATTGAACCACCGATTGAGCTGATGCGTCACCCAATCACTAATCGTTGAAAACCCCAGATACAAAGACAATGACCACAGACCTGTGCCCGCGATCGCAACTGCGCTCAGGTGAAGATCAAACGGGAAAAGGTCAAACATACTAAAGCTAGCGTGAAATTAGGGATACATCTCAGTCAACAAGGCTTGCAAGCGATCGATATCACCGTGAATGCTGATCTAATTGCTTGTTAGGTATCTTAACGAAAATTAAACCACTGAACCATTCGTTCGCTATCGCAGCGGAGACAACTGTAGAGAACCCACTTGTTTCCGGGCATGTTTGAATGAAGAAGGCAGAAGGCAGGCTTCGACGTGTCACTCCCCACTCCCTACTCCCCACTCCCCACCCCTCACCCGTGGAAATCTACCCTGCTCAGATCAACATCTCCCAAACGCTGGCTGCTGCCACTGCCCATCATCAAGCAGGACGGTTGCCCCAGGCAGAACAACTCTACCGTCAAATCTTGCAGCAGCAACCGCAGCAACTCGATGCGCTGAATTTGCTGGGCGTGATCGCGTGTCAGAAAGGTCGGCTGGATGAAGGCATTGCGCTGTATCGACAGGCATTGACGCTGCGTCCGGGGTATGTAGGCGCGCGGGAAAATCTGAGTGTTGCCCTCTGGAAGCAAGGTAAACAACTGATTGAAGAGGCGATCGCCTCCTACAGCCAAATCATCACCTTTCAACCAGAGAACGGGCAGGCATACCATAACCTGGGTGTCATTCTGGTCGAGCAAGGCAAGCTAGACGAAGCGTTGAGTTATTACCTGCAAGCCCTGTCTGTGCAACCCAACGATGCTGTGGCACTGAACACGATCGGCACCATTTTGCAGCAGCAAGGCAAAGCCACTACTGCGATCGAGTATCACCGTCGAGCGCTGATAGTGCGACCAGATTACCCGGACGCACTCAACAGCTTGGGGACAGCACTGCAACACCAGGGCAATTTCCAAGAAGCCATGCTGTGCTTCGATCAGGCGTTAACACTCAACCCAGAGGATGCCAGTGCCCGTTACAATCGATCGCTAATCTTGCTCACCGAGGGCAATTACCACCAGGGGTTTCCAGAGTATGAGTGGCGCTTAAAGACTCAAGAGTTTCCACCCTGCCCCTTTCGACAGCCTCTCTGGGATGGCTCCGATCTGACGGGACGCACCATTTTGCTTCATGCCGAGCAGGGTTTGGGCGATACGATTCAGTTCATTCGATATGCCGCGATCGTGGCGCAACGGGGTGGACGCATTGTGTTGACCTGTCATCAGCCCTTGATGCGTTTACTGTCAACCGTGCCAGAGATCGCGCAGCTAGTGCCGTTGGGCTATCCTGTTCCCAACTTCGACGTTTATGCCCCGCTCATGAGCCTCCCAGGCATTTTGGGCACAACGCTAGAAACGGTTCCGGCTCAAATACCGTATCTAACGCCGCCCGCAGAAAGCCGGGTGCAACTTGCAATCCCACCTCGCTTGAAGGAACTCGCAAAACAACCTGATCAGAGCCATCAGCCACCGCTCAAAGTCGGCATTGTCTGGTCTGGCGGACATTTGTACAAGAAAAATCAGAGCCGCTCTTGCCCGCTGATGCACTTTCAACGCTTGCTGCAATTGCCTGATATTGCTTACTACAGTTTGCAAAAGGGCATTGCCCAGATAAATCTGGCAGAACTAGGCTGGGAGTCTCAAGTACAGGATTTGAGCAGCCAACTGAGTGATCTGGCAGATACTGCCGCTGCGATCGCCCAATTAGATTTGGTCATTACTGTTGATACGTCGATCGCTCATCTGGCTGGCGCTCTTGGCAAACCTGTATGGGTCTTGCTCACCTTCTTACCCGACTGGCGCTGGATGCTGCACCGTGAAGATACGCCCTGGTATCCCACCATGCGGTTGTTCCGCCAAACTCAACCGGACGATTGGCAGGGCGTACTCGATCGCCTCTCGCAGGCATTGCTCCGTCGCGATTTGCCTAACCCGCTGGGAGAGGGAACCAGCTAAAATTCATTCCTCTCTCCCAGTAGGAAAAGGGTGTTCAGTTTAGGAGTGCCTATTAACCTAAGTTGCGGGTCAATCAACATAAGCCAAGCCAGCAAAGGATTGGCAAGCGAAAGGTGCCCAACGTTCACGCCCTTGGGCAGGCAGCGACTTAATACCTGGCTCAAGCGATAAAGGCGGACTCCACCGTCAAGGTAACAACGAACGCCACCAACTTGAGTAAAAAACCATCAATGGTCACGGCATGAATCGACTTGGGAAAGCGAGCGGTCATGGTGCTAAACACGGTTTCGATGTCATGGCGGGTCGTTTGTTTGCTGTACGCCCAAGCCGATGAATCGGGACGTGTGGAATTGCGCTTACGAGCGACCTGTAAGGTAATGCCATTGGTAGTGTGGAGGTCATCCTCTGCTTGATAATCAGTGTAAGCAGCATCGGCGTAGATCTCACTACGAGGCGGTAGGGCTAAGCCCTCAGCGCACACGGGAAATGCGAATGTTGTCGCAAAGGGGCACGGGGAAGGAATTGAGCCAGTATTCCGTGGTGGGTTTGAGATCAGTCTGTGCCAGACGCTGATTGCTGCCAAAGAAGCGGGCAGCGAAAGGCAGTCGTGATCACTTCGGCATCGCTCAGTTGCAATCGGCAATCTTCGTGATGTCCGATGGCTTTGCGCAGGTCATCGGTGATGGCATGAATCGCTATAGGGTTCGGTAATCATTTTTTCTTCTCTCCAGGCTTTCGGACTTCTGGGGAGATTTTATTTGCTTCGCTGCCACCGCCGCTTCTTACTAGCAACTTGAGTTAATAGGGTTCTGTCCTTCAGTATCAAGCAGCAAGCAACATTAAAACAGTGAGTCCGGTCATAATTTCCTAACAGTGGTGACAGCATGATGAACGAAAGCCTGACTGGGTGGCACCTATTTTAAACCCTGGCACAGTTTCAGCCACCTTCTGGTAATTTTGTAAAGCCCGGTTGCTGTTGCTCGACATCTCCTGTTGCCAAAGAAAAATTGTGATCAGACATGAATATGCATAAGTGGTCTAAGTTATCTGCACACTCAGCGCACTACCCGTTTCAGCGATCGTGGCTCCCTCGCTGCTTGCTCCTCATTGCGGGAGCGCTCTACTTCGGTTGTCTCAGCCAACTGAGTGAGTATGCGATCGCAGCGCCGGAGTACAGCCAAGCCTCATTGAGCCAGCGCGATCGTATCAGTCAGGCAACTCCACTGCCTGCGCCAAGCCAACAGGGTAATCAAATTCTGCTGAACGGTCGTACTTTATCCGCAGCCTGGGTGCAGTGGTCAACCAATGGGCAGCGTTTTGGCATCAGTGATGCAGGACTCTCACAAGTGATCGGAGTCGAGCTACTCAACACAGCCGATGCCACGAGACAGCCCGTGCAATGGTTTTCTGATCCTACTACCGCTCCTCTCAACCTTCCAACGTGGCTCACGAGAACCCTGCGCTATTTGGATATTACCGAACTGGCACAGCGATCGGGTTGGCAACTGCAAGCCAACGGTGCCACGCTGCAAATTACTTCCCCATCCGCCACTGTCCTGGGTATCCGTCAGAGTAGACAGCCTTGGGGCGATCGGCTGGTGCTTGACCTTGATCGATCCGCTCCCTGGCAAGTCGATCAGCAAAACCAGGAAGTCATTTTGACTCTCGATGCCCAGATCCCTGCTGCTCTGCTGCAAAACTTTAAACCTGGTATGGGCAATCAACTCAAAGCGATTAGTGTCGAACCAAGTGCTAATCAAACTCGAATTCGGCTGAGCCTCTCCAGTCCAATGCGCCCCCGTGTATGGAGTCTGCCTAATGCCAACCGTTTAATTGTGGATGTGCGTCCGGATGCGATGGTCGATCGCGACATTCTCTGGGCACCAGGGTTACGCTGGCGTACCCAAACGCTTACTGTTGGCACCGCACGCTTCCCAGTCATCTGGCTAGCGATTGATCCCCGGCAGCCTGGAGTCAGCCTGAAGCCGATTCTGCCCAACCTTGCCAGTCTTGCAGGAATCGCCCCTTTGCTTCGCACGGCACAACAAGCACAGGTCGCTGCTGCTATCAATGGTGGGTTTTTTAATCGTAATAATCAGTTTCCGTTGGGTGCGGTGCGGTTGGATGGACGGTGGCTTTCTGGTCCCATTTTGGGACGTGGTGCGATCGCCTGGAATGCAAGTGGAGACACGAAGTTCGATCGCCTCATGCTCCAGGAAGCCCTCATAACTCCTAATGGACAGCGCCTAACGCTCACCCATCTCAACAGCGCCTACATTCAGGCTGGTATTGCCCGTTATACAGGCGATTGGGGCACACGCTACAGCCCCATCAGCGATAACGAAATTCTGGTGACTGTGCAGAACGATCGCGTGATCAACCAACTGTCCAGCGGAGCAGTGGGAAGCACTGAGTTGCCTATTCCTACTAACGGCTATCTATTAGTGCTGCGATCGAATCGTAACGCCCTTGCTTCACTTCCCGTAGGCGCGTCTTTACGCCTGGAAACAATGGTCACGCCTCCAGAGTTCAGTCGCTACGAGCAAATCATTGGCGGAGGACCACTGCTTGTGCGAAACCGTCAAATTGTCCTGAACCCCAAAGCCGAACAATTCAGTAACGCCTTTGCGATCGAGCAAGCAAACCGTAGCGCGATCGGGCAAGCAGCCGATGGCAACCTGCTGCTTGTCACGGTTCACAACAATCTTGATGGTACTGGTGCCACACTCACCGACATTGCCCAAATCATGCAGCAGATGGGTGCCGTCAACGCACTTAACCTTGACGGCGGTAGCTCAACGACACTCTATCTCGGTGGGCAACTGCTCGATCGACTGCCCCGTACTGCTGCCCGCGTCCATAATGGCATTGGCGTGTTGATTCAACCCAACCGATAAACCGATGCCTTAGAGCTTGCTAAAAAATAATTGCACACTTTTGGATCAGCGATCGGCTTTTCGCTGACGGCTGACGGCTGACGGCTACAGACCATGCTGTTATTTCTGTACAACTCCTTCGTTAAGGTTGGCTTCAGCAATTGACTTAGATGTAAAGCTTTTGTATGGATTGGGGTATGCGAGTTCTCGCAGGCAGACGTGCGGCTAGGAATTTGCTAGGTTTGCAAGCGACGATATAGCATCTGTCCGCTAGAGCTTCATTCCGTACGCGTCACTCGTCTGTCATTACTTGCTCATCAAACACCTTATTTAGTCCTCGTAGAACATCCTCTAAGAAGATAGCAGTCATGGTTCAACCTCAAGAAAATCACCAAACCACCTCCCTGGCATTGCCGCTTGCCAGCGCACAAAAAACACTTGCAGCTACAGAACTACGACCTTGGGGTTCGTTTACCATTCTGGAAGAAGGTCGAGGCTACAAAATCAAACGCATTGAGGTTAAATCTGGTCACCGCCTAAGCTTACAAATGCACCACCACCGTAGCGAGCACTGGATTGTAGTATCTGGAACGGCAAAAGTCGTTTGCGGCGATCGAGAACACATTCTCAGCAGCAATCAGTCCACCTATGTGCCTCAATGCACTACCCATCGGTTAGAGAATCCCGGTGTAATTCCACTCGTGCTCATCGAAGTGCAAAATGGAGAATATCTAGGCGAAGATGATATTGTTCGCTTTCAGGATGATTACGCACGCTCCAAATAGACCCTGGTGGCTGTAATCAGCGCACGACGATCGCGTCGTGCGCTCAGTGTTTTCAGAACGCTATTCTGAGCCATTCGTCTCAGCAATATCGCCTCAACTTGCTGTAAGGTAAGCTCAGAATAGTTTTTCAGAATCTTTAAGATGATACGTCTCAGCCATGCTGCTACCAGCGAAGTCTTACGCTTGAGAGCAAAGCGGAGCGATCCCCAACTTTTATTTCGCCTCAGCGCTCAACCAACTGGCTGCTTAGAGCTTTCTTACACCATGACGTTTGATGCAGTCATACACCCAGGCGATCGCCTCTTCGACTGCAACGGTATACAAACCGTCATCGATGCCCAGAGTCTTCCAGCAATTGACGGTCTCTCACTAGACTACTCAGAAGACCTAATGGGAGGCGGTTTTCGGTTTCATAACCCTAATGCTATGCAAAGCTGCGGTTGTGGCAATTCCTTCTCCCTCGGCAACTCAACGGTGTGAGCTAGTTGCCCTTGGCTGAGTTCAGTCGAGTACAAGTTCAGTCGAGTACAACAGAGCAGTCTCATGCTTGCAACAGTGTCCTGAAAATTGTGTTGACGTGAACTGGGTATTGTCAGTATGATTAGAGTTTGTAAAAAGTTAGTTCACGGAACCGCACACGTCTCATACCATGCCCACTATTCAGCAACTCATTCGCACTGAGCGTCAGAAAACGCAGAAGAAAACCAAATCCCCCGCTTTGAAGAGTTGCCCTCAGCGTCGTGGTGTCTGCACGCGAGTCTATACAACAACACCGAAGAAGCCCAACTCAGCGCTCCGTAAGGTGGCTAGGGTTCGCTTAACGTCTGGTTATGAGGTTACCGCTTACATTCCAGGTATCGGGCATAACCTGCAGGAGCATTCCGTTGTAATGATTCGGGGCGGTCGTGTAAAAGACCTTCCGGGGGTACGTTATCACATTATTCGAGGCACCCTAGACACCGCTGGAGTCAAAGATCGTAAGCAAGGTCGCTCCAAATACGGTGCTAAGCGTCCTAAAAAAGCCAGTTAGGTCTCTAGTACTACAGTGCTAAGTTGCCACTACTCTGTGGCACAGTAGCTCCCTTAGCTCTTTTTGCCATTCGACCTAGCTGTCTGGCTGGCAGCATCGCTGTTAAGCAGTGGTCCACTCTAATCTGATTGATTGTTTCGCTGGTCTGTGCAACTGAATTTGTTACTGATTGCTACCGACCAAATTCAGCGCTGATTCTTCACGTTTTACTTTTTCAAGGTCTATCTTTTTCAAGGTCTATTATGTCTCGTCGTACCGCTATTCAAAAACGCTCCGTTCCTCCCGATCCTGTCCACAATTCTCGGTTGGTTAGTATGATGGTTCGACGCATCATGCATCATGGAAAGAAGTCAGTCGCTTCTCATATCATCTATGATGCCTTTGAGGCGATCGCACAGCGTACCGGCTCTGATCCAATCGAAGTTTTTGAGCGGGCGGTGAAGAACGCGACCCCGTTGGTAGAAGTAAAAGCGCGACGTGTTGGCGGCGCAACGTATCAGGTGCCTATGGAGGTTCGCTCTGAACGAGGTACAGCCCTGGCGCTGCGTTGGCTGATTCAGTATTCGCGCCAGCGTCCTGGTCGCACGATGGCAAGCAAGCTCGCCAATGAGTTAATGGACGCAGCGAATGAGACGGGGAGCGCCATCCGTAAACGTGAAGAAACGCATCGGATGGCTGAAGCAAACAAAGCATTCGCTCACTACCGCTATTAACTCCATGGTGTGGGTATCACTCCCCTTAACCCAGCCTGGAAAGTATAAAATTTTAATAGACGCAGTAATGCAGTAAGAGCTGCGGTAGAGACCAAGGAGGTAGTTGTGCCACGTACCATCCCAATTGAACGAGTGCGAAATATTGGGATCGCAGCCCACATTGATGCTGGCAAAACCACAACCACTGAGCGAATTTTGTTTTACTCTGGTGTGGTTCACAAGATCGGCGAAGTTCACGAAGGGACTGCCACTACTGACTGGATGGCTCAAGAGCGTGAGCGCGGTATTACGATTACCGCTGCTGCGATCAGCACAAGCTGGAAAGACCACCAAATTAATATCATCGATACGCCTGGTCACGTCGATTTCACGATCGAAGTTGAGCGTTCGATGCGAGTTTTGGATGGCGTGATCGCCGTTTTTTGCTCGGTTGGTGGCGTACAGCCACAATCGGAAACCGTCTGGCGGCAGGCTGACCGCTATAAAGTACCCCGGATCGTCTTTGTCAATAAGATGGATCGAACCGGAGCGAACTTCTACAAGGTCTACGCGCAAATTCGCGATCGGCTGCGGGCGAACGCTGTACCGATTCAGTTACCGATCGGCAGTGAAAGTGCCTTGAGAGGCATTGTTGACCTGGTGCGAATGCGTGCCTTTATCTACAACAATGACTTGGGGACGGACATTGAAGAGGTAGCGATCCCTGAAGATGTTCAAGCTTTGGCTGCCGAATATCGTCTTAAATTAGTTGAATCTGTTGCAGAAACGGATGATGCCTTAACCGCAAAATACCTGGATGGTGAAGAGCTGACTGAGGCTGAAATTAAAGCAGCCTTACGAAACGGTACGATTGCTGGCACGATCGTGCCCATGCTCTGTGGCTCTGCCTTCAAAAACAAAGGCATTCAACTCATGCTGGATGCTGTCATTGACTATTTGCCTGCGCCGACCGACGTGCCTCCGATTCAGGGTCTCCTACCCGCTGGCGGTACGGTTGAGCGGCACGCTGACGATTCGGAGCCAATGGCTGCCCTGGCGTTCAAGATCATGGCTGATCCCTACGGTCGTCTGACATTCATTCGGGTCTATTCCGGCGTTTTGAAAAAAGGCAGCTATGTTCTGAACTCGACTAAGGACAAGAAGGAACGCGTGTCTCGTCTGATTATTTTGAAAGCGGACGATCGCATCGAAGTCGATGAAATGAGAGCTGGTGACTTAGGGGCTGTTTTAGGACTTAAGGATACTTTTACAGGCGACACAATCTGCGATGATGATGCTCCTGTGATTTTAGAATCGCTCTTTATCCCGGAGCCAGTCATTTCAGTTGCGGTAGAGCCTAAGACAAAGCAAGATATGGAGAAGCTGTCGAAAGCGCTTCAATCTTTGTCTGAAGAAGACCCTACGTTCAGAGTGAATGTTGATCCCGAAACAAATCAAACGGTCATCGCGGGTATGGGTGAACTGCACCTGGAAATCCTGGTCGATCGCATGCTGCGCGAGTTCAAAGTTGAAGCTAACGTTGGTGCCCCTCAGGTCGCTTATCGGGAAACTGTCCGCAAAGCTGTTAAGGCAGAAGGAAAGTTTGTTCGTCAAAGTGGCGGCAAAGGTCAATACGGTCATGTTGTTATTGAGTTGGAGCCAACTGAATCAGGTAGCGGTCTTGAGTTTGTCTCGAAAATTGTTGGCGGGTCGGTGCCCAAAGAGTACATCGGTCCAGCCGAACAAGGCATGAAGGAAGCCTGTGAGTCGGGCATCTTAGCTGGTTATCCAGTGATTGATCTTAAAGCAACGCTGGTTGATGGCTCCTATCACGATGTTGATTCTTCTGAAATGGCATTCAAGATTGCTGGCTCAATGGCAATCAAGAGCGCCGTAATGAAAGCTTCACCTGTTCTACTAGAGCCTATGATGAAGGTTGAGGTTGAGGTTCCCGAAGACTTCCTTGGTCCTGTCATGGGTAATTTAATCTCGCGTAGAGGTCAAATTGAAGCACAGGGAGTTGAGCAGGGGCTTGCCAAAGTAACCACAAAGGTTCCATTGGCAGAAATGTTTGGATATGCTACAGATATACGGTCAATGACGCAGGGTCGGGGCATATTCACGATGGAGTTCAGTCACTATGATGAGGTGCCTCGCAGTGTGGCTGAAACGATCATCGCTAAAAGTAAAGGGAACGCATAATCAGGAAGAGGAATAACTAAGTCATGGCACGTGCAAAGTTTGAACGGAATAAACCCCACGTTAACATCGGTACCATTGGTCACGTTGACCATGGCAAGACAACGCTAACGGCTGCAATCACGATGACCCTATCGGCACTAGGGCAGGCGGCGGCTAAAAAGTACGACGAAATTGATGCTGCACCAGAAGAGAAGGCACGGGGCATCACGATCAATACGGCTCACGTTGAGTACGAGACAGCCGATCGGCACTACGCTCACGTAGACTGCCCCGGGCATGCTGACTATGTGAAAAACATGATCACTGGGGCAGCACAGATGGATGGCGGTATCCTCGTTGTATCAGCCGCAGACGGTCCAATGCCTCAAACCCGTGAGCACATTCTTCTAGCAAAGCAGGTCGGTGTGCCTCAGCTAGTTGTCTTCCTCAATAAGAAAGACATGGTCGATGACGATGAGCTTCTGGAGTTGGTTGAGTTGGAAGTGCGTGAACTGCTAAGTTCGTATGACTTCCCTGGCGACGATATTCCGATCGTGGCTGGTTCGGCGTTGCAAGCGTTAGAAGCGATGACCGCCAACCCAAAGACCAAGCGCGGTGACAACGAATGGGTTGACAAAATCTACGAACTGATGGACAACGTAGACTCGTACATCCCTACGCCAGAGCGTGACATTGACAAGCCGTTTTTGATGGCAGTAGAGGATGTTTTTTCGATCACTGGTCGGGGAACTGTTGCAACTGGTCGCATTGAACGGGGCGAAGTCAAGGTGGGCGACACGGTTGAGCTAATTGGCATTCGTGATACTCGTTCGACGACCGTAACGGGTATCGAAATGTTCAAGAAGAGCCTTGATAAAGGCATGGCTGGCGACAATGCGGGCGTACTGCTGCGGGGTCTGCAAAAAGATGACATTGAGCGCGGTATGGTCATTGCCAAACCAAAGTCGATTACGCCTCACACAAAATTTGAGTCTGAAGTATACATTCTGAAGAAGGAAGAAGGGGGTCGTCACACGCCATTCTTTCCTGGCTACCGCCCTCAATTTTATGTGCGAACCACTGACGTGACTGGCACGATCAGCGACTTCACTACCGACGAAGGCGGCGAAGCCGAAATGGTGATGCCTGGCGATCGCATCAAGATGACGGTTGAACTCATCAACCCGATCGCCATTGAGCAAGGAATGCGCTTTGCGATTCGTGAAGGCGGACGTACGGTCGGTGCTGGAGTGGTTGCTAAAATCCTCAAGTAGTTGCGTTATGAGCGGTCAGCTATCAGCAGTCAGCGTTGGCTTTGACTGCTGATAGCTTCTGCTTCTAGGTGATCAGGCAAAAGATTTAGTCCACATCCGTTTCAAACAGAAAAAGCTGATAGCTGACCGCTGACTGCTGACTGCTATCCGTTAAACAGAACCTTGACAATTTAGAGTGATTCCAATGGCAACTATTCAGCAACAAAAGATTCGTATCCGACTGAAAGCGTTTGATCGCCGTTTGCTTGACACATCTTGTGAAAAGATTGTGGATACTGCAAACCGTACGAATGCTACTGCGATCGGTCCGATTCCGCTTCCTACGAGACGTCGAATCTATTGTGTGCTTCGTTCTCCCCACGTCGATAAAGACTCCCGTGAGCATTTTGAAACGCGCACCCATCAGCGCATCATTGACATTTACCAACCTTCTTCAAAGACGATCGATGCTTTGATGAAACTGGATTTACCCGCTGGTGTTGATATTGAGGTCAAACTCTAGAAGCTTCAGAGGGCAGGCAAGAACTGCCCTTTGAGGGAATAGAAGTGGTCTTGTGAGATTACGATGTATTTACACAGCTAGCTTTATTAGACTGATACGTTCTATACTTCCACGCTGTCAAAACCTGTCCCAGGCAGCCATCCTTCAGTCTAGATGCGGTACAGTAAAGGTAGAAGTACTGTCTCTTACCTGATAACTAATGGCATCTTCTTCATCGATCGCGGTTCGAGAATTACCTCTTTTTCCTTTGCCTGAAGTGGTCTTATTTCCGGGGCGACCCCTTCCACTTCATATTTTTGAGTTTCGCTATCGGATCATGATGAATACGATCCTGGAAGGCGATCGCCGCTTTGGCGTTGTGATGTGGGATCAGTTACAGGGTAAGCCTGCTGCGATCGGCTGCTGCGCTGAGATCATTGAGTTTCAGCGATTGCCCGATGATCGTATGAAAGTCTTGACGCTGGGGCAGCAACGCTTCAGAGTCCTAGAATATGTCCGTGAGAAGCCTTATCGGGTTGGGTTAGTCGAGTGGATTGAGGATACCCCCCCCGAAAGCGATTTAAATTCCTTGGCAACCAACGTGTCGGAACTTTTACAGGATGTTGTTCGCCTTTCAGCAAAGCTGACTGGTCAAGAGATAGAACTGCCCGACACGATGCCAGAGCATCCGATCGAATTATCTTACTGGATCGCCAGCAACCTGTATGGCGTTGCGGATGAGCAGCAAGCACTTTTGGAGATGCAGGACACTGCCGCTCGATTAGGGCGCGAGGCGGAGATTTTAACCTCGACTCGGAACCATCTTGCAGCGCGAACGGTGTTGAAAGACACGCTGAAATAACATTATTGCTAGCCACCTTTCGCTTTCGGTAAGCGATTACTTGTGCAGTATCTGGTGCTACATAAAGTAAAAAGGGTTACCAGTTGGTGTCCTCGCGTACTTTTAGGTGAAACTGCTTAATCAGAACTTTAACTACTTGAGGTTAGGGCATAAAGTTTCCACTAACTAGGGGTTAGTCATTAGTCATAACCGAGAATCTACGGTTATGGTTGGGTGCATGAGACGAAATTCTCTTGGTTACTACTCCCAGTTAAGGTTTTCTTATGCAGAATGTACTCGTTCGTCCTCAAACTACTGCGGTTATTCAACCTCTTGGTTCTCTTCACTCTGAAAACATAACTACCTTTCAACATCAGCTAAACACAGCTATTTTGTCCGAAGAGCATTCAAGTGTGTTAGTTGATATGTCTCAGGTGGAGTCGATCGACAGTGATGGCTTGATGGCTTTGGTTGCTGCATTAAGCATGTCACAGCGCCTGAATCAGCGGTTTAGCCTCTGCTCCATTTCGCATTCTGTCCGAATCATTTTTGAGTTGACGCAACTCGATCGCGCCTTCGAGATTTTGAATGAGCGTCAGGCGCTTAGTGAAGCGATTGCTTGAGTAGCGTGTAAGTTTGAGATTCTTCTTAATCTTTGGACGGTGATAAAGCTGACAGGAATAAGCACCTTTAATTGTACCTGCTGGCTTTATGGGTTAAGCGCTTAACTCATGCAGGCGTTAGTCTACGCAACATTGGTATACTAAGCGGTACCAGAGTTCGATTGACGCTTTAAACGTAAGAGGAAAGTCTGCTGTGACGGTTGCTGTTGAAGCATTGCTAACCCCAGAAATTCTGAAACCTGCTCGGTATCTGGGTAACGAGTTGGGTTCAGTTCACAAACCCTGGGATGCAGCAGCAATCCATTGGGTACTCACGTATCCAGAGGTCTATGAGGTGGGTGCGTCCAACCTGGGACACATCATCCTTTACAACATCTTGAATACTCAGCCTCGGCAGTTGTGCGATCGAGCCTACCTGCCTGCTCCTGACCTGGCAACGAAACTGCGGTCAACGCAAACACCGCTGTTTGCAGTGGAATCACGTCGGTCTTTAATTGACTTTGACATTCTGGGCTTCAGCCTTAGCTATGAGTTAGGTGCAACCAATATCCTTGAAATGCTGACCTTGGCTGGCATACCCCTGACCTGGCGTGAGCGGCAGCATGCAGGCAACCTAGCCTATCCATTGATCTTTGCTGGGGGGCAAACGGCGACTTCCAACCCAGAGCCTTACGCTGACTTCTTTGATTTCATTGCCTTGGGGGATGGTGAGGAACTGTTACCAGAAATTGGGCTCATTCTAGAAGAAGGAAAAGCTGCTGGCTTGAGTCGAGAAGCAGTTTTGTTGGATTTGGCTCAGGTGCCAGGTGTTTATGTACCCCGTTTTTATAACATGGCTCCTGATGGGTCGGTGCAGCCCAATCGTCCGGATGTGCCTGCTCGTCTCTTGAGACGGGTTGCTGACCCGATGCCAGCGTATTCCGTCGGTCTGGTGCCGTATGTGGAAACGGTGCACGATCGCTTAACTGTGGAAATTCGGCGTGGCTGTACGCGCGGCTGCCGCTTTTGCCAACCAGGGATGCTGACACGCCCAGCACGCGATGTGGAGCCAGCGGTTGTAGTAGACGCGATCGAGCAAGGGATGCGAGCGACGGGTTACAACGAGTTCTCGCTACTGTCGCTCAGTTGCTCAGACTACCTGGCGTTGCCTGCTGTGGGCATGGAGATTAAAAATCGACTCAAAGATGAAAATATCTCGCTGTTGTTGCCGAGTCAACGGGTCGATCGCTTTGACGAAAACATTGCGAACATTCTAGGCGGTACGCGCCAATCTGGACTAACCTTCGCGCCCGAAGCGGGTACTCAACGCCTGCGGGATATTATCAATAAAGGCTTAACCAACGAAGAACTCCTGCGGGGGGTTAAAACTGCCTGGGAGCAAGGTTGGGATAAAGTCAAGCTTTATTTTATGATTGGTCTCCCAGGTGAGACGGATGTCGATGTTGTAGGTATTGCCGAAACGGTGCGTTGGCTCCAGCAAGCGTGCAGCGCTAGAGGTAGAAAGCGGCTCCAGTTCAACATCACCATTTCTAATTTCACGCCGAAGCCTCACACCCCCTTTCAATGGCATTCGGTCTCGACGGCAGAATTTGCCCGGAAGCAACGGTTGCTCAAAGAGGAGTTTTATCGCATTCGAGGTTTAAAGGTCAATTTCACGGATGTGCGTCTCTCGGCGATGGAAGATTTTGTAGGCAGGGGCGATCGACGACTGTCCTCAGTCATTCAACGCGCCTGGGAACTGGGAGCTGGGATGGATGCCTGGTGGGAAAGTTTGGAACGCGCTCATGCTGCCTGGGCACAGGCGATCGCAGAATCAGGATTGGACTGGAAATATCGCCAGGTTGAGAACGGTGAGTGGAATGTGTTTGAGGAAAAGGCTAAAGGCTTAGGAATAAAGGATGAAAAGGACGTTGAGCTATCCCTAAGCTCCTCTCCTTCCCTTGACGCTCCTCTTCCCTGGGATCATCTGGATACAGGCATTGATAAACAGTGGCTCAAAGAAGACCTACAGCGAGCGTTGCAGGCGGCTACCGTGCCAGATTGCTCGTTTGATGGCTGCTCTCATTGTGGGGTTTGCGGCACGGACTTTGGGCATAACGTAGTCGTGCCACCACTAGAAATACCAGCGTTTGCTGGGCACTTTGTACCCAATCAGCAGCGAGTCCAACGATTGCGGGTCTGGTTGGGCAAGCAGGGCGAAATGGCTTTGGTGAGTCATCTTGACTTAATTCGTCTCTTTGACCGTGCTGTGCGTCGGGCAGGTCTACCGATCGCCTTTACAGGTGGCTTTCACCCTGGACCTCGCATTATTCCTGCCAGTGCGCTGCCGCTTGGTGTCACGAGCTCCGGTGAGATCGTCGATTTTGAACTCACTGAAGTCATGGAGGTCGCAACCTTTCGATCGCAGCTAGAAGCGCAGCTTCCGGCTGCAATGCCGATCTATCACGTCGAAACGGTTGCGGTCAGTGCGCCTGCGGCTACGCAGCTACTAGAGAACGCAGAGTATGTCATCACCGTTGGCGTAGCTCAGCTAGACGAAACGACCACGTCTATGCAGTTTCCGGCTTTGTGCGCATGGCAGCAGTGGGTGGATGCCATTCAAGCCAGCGACACGCTCTGGTTTGAGCACACGACCAAAGCCGGTAAAACGCAAACTGTGAATCTGCGCGATCGCCTGGTTCGCTTAACAGTAGAGGCAGCGGTGAATGATGCAGCGATCGCGCTTCGCTACACGGGCAGTTGCCGCAACGATGGGACGTTACTCCGTCCCGATCACGTTGTTTTCATGCTGGAACAGGTCTCCAACCGTGAATTGCAGCTCTTGCAAGTGCATCGCGATCGGTTGCTTTTGGCAACGATCGAGTCTTAATGCTTTGAACTTTAAGCCAAGGCTCCTAGTCGTTTAGAGTTAGACAACACAGGTATTGTGACGATCAGTTCCTAGCGGCAACTTCTTAGAAGCCGTTGGGGGTTAAGGCTGACTTGAGTTTTAGCATTACAAGCTTTTCCCTGCATATCCACATCTTTTCTCTGTAATGCTCCAGTTATCGATTCTTGAATTTTAGTGGCAGAGAAATCTGTACACGCTATAATGCAACTCAACAGAGGCTACTGCGGGTTGAAGACTCTTAGGGGTACCGCTAAGTGAACCAGCGCTTGGCGCTGGATGTAGCTTTCTTTGCCAGACTTCCATTTCATTTTTACAGAGTCTGCTACCGTCTCTTGTAGATCGGCGGCAGTCCGATTTGATTGATTGCTACTTCAGCGGTCTTTACCATACTTAACCATTCTGAGGCTGCTAGAGCAGGCTTCGTCTCAGAATCGGCACAGCTTCATTCCCACTGCGTAACCACAGAGTTTACACGCTATGCAGTGGCATACATATACGAGCAAACGCGAGAGGACTACTCATTTATACTCTCCCGCTGCCGTCAATCCTTGAGGAAATTGAATGTCCAAGCAAATTGTTATCGCGGAGCAGCACCGCATTGCTGCAGTTTTTTCGGAAGATCAGATTCAAGAGCTGATTGTTGCAACAGGTAGCCATCAAGTTAGTGATGTGTATCTGGGTATCGTCGAAAACGTCTTACCAGGCATTGATGCCGCGTTTGTCAACATTGGTGATAGCGAGCGCAACGGTTTTATCCACGTCACCGATTTAGGTCCGTTGAAGCTTCGTCGGATGGCTGGCTCCATTACTGAGTTGCTCGCACCGCAGCAAAAAGTGCTGGTGCAAATCATGAAGGAGCCGACGGGCAACAAAGGACCGCGTTTGACAGGCAACATTTCGCTGCCAGGACGTTACCTGGTGCTCATGCCCTATGGGAAAGGGGTAAATCTTTCTCGCCGCATTCGTAGTGAGAACGAACGGAACCGCTTACGGGCGCTGGCAATCTTGGTGAAACCAGCAGGTATGGGCATTGTTGTGCGTACTGAAGCAGAAAATATGCCTGAAGATGCCATCATTGAAGACTTAGAAGTACTGCAAAAGCAGTGGGAACAAGTTTTACAAGAGGCAACGACGACCCGTGCGCCTGCATTGCTGAACCGGGATGATGACTTTATTCAACGAGTGCTGCGCGATGTCTATAGCGCCGATGTCAATCGTATTGTAGTGGATTCCCATACAGGGTTAAAACGGGTCAGGCAGCAGTTGACCAACTGGGGTGGCGGTGACCTGCCACGCGGTGTGTTGATTGATCACCATCGCGATCGTGCCCCTATTATGGAGTACTTTCGCATCAACGCCGCGATCCGCGAGGCGCTTAAACCGAGAACCGATTTGCCGTCTGGTGGCTATGTCATTATCGAGCGTACCGAAGCCTTGACTGTCATTGATGTCAACTCTGGTTCCTTTACCCGCTCTGCCACTGCCCGCGAAACAGTGCTTTGGACGAACTGTGAAGCGGCGACTGAGATTGCTCGTCAACTCCGACTGCGTAACATTGCTGGCATCATTGTGGTTGATTTCATTGACATGGATCAGCGCCGCGACCAGCTGCAGGTGCTGGAACACTTTAACAAGGCATTGAGAGCCGACAAGTCACGCCCTCAGATTGCCCAACTGACTGAACTCGGGTTGGTGGAACTAACGCGGAAACGACAGGGCAAAAATATCTACGAAATCTTTGGTCGTGCTTGCCCTACCTGCGGCGGCTTGGGACATTTGGTACATTTACCAGGTGATGGCGACACGGCAGAGGGCGAAATTGTGGAGCGTCCGACAGCCGTATCGCTGCGAGACTCACGAACCAGCGATCGCAGTATCAGCGGACGAGGGCGCGGACGCGATTTAGTGTTGCCGAGCATACCCAGCGTGTTGGAACCAACCTGGGAGGATCGCAGCGAAGATCTGGATGATTCAGACGATGTGCAGCAGGATCTTGGTCTTAACCATCCCAGCTATCAAGAACTGGGCGGCAACAACCGTCGCCGTCGCCGTCGTCGCCCAGGTGATGAGGTTCGTACAGGTAGCCCGTCCTATCCCAGCGCTCCTACGCTCAAACTCGATCCAGTGAGCGATGGGGAATCACCGCCATCCGACCTACCGTTCATTAGTCGTTCTGATCGCCCGGAGCGTCCGGCTCGTGGTCGCGGTCGTGGTCGCGGTGGTCGTGAGAGTACCCCGCAAGAATTACTGCCCAGTCGGGAGGGTTTGCCTGCTCATGAGCCAGGAACCGCATTAGACGAAACATACGTACCAGAAAGCGTTGCACCGGAAAGCGTCCCAGAGCTTGGCTATCCGGAAGAACGGCGTGGGCGATCGAGGCGTGAGACATCACGAGCACCGCAAGAGCCGCCGGAAGTTGTTGCGGTTGAAATGACACCAGAAGAGCAAGATATCTATGCCTGGATGGGGATTTCGCCGCTGGTACTGTCCAGTCAGGAAGTGAAAAATCCCAAAGCAGCCATTATCTCGGTTGTTTTGCCAGGAGAAGTGCCTGCAATAACGGAACCAGAACAAATGACTCTGACACCACAGTTAGAACCCGTCGGAATGCCCTTAAAGCCGAAGCAACGGTTTGTCGAAACGGTTCTTACAGAACCGGAACCGGAGCAAGACTCCATCATCCAGCCTGAGGTCGAAGCTAGCCCCGAAGCTAGCCCAAATGCCGAGCTTTATGCAGTAGAGCCACCGGAACTCGATCAACTTGATGCCAACGGTGATCAACTTGATGCTAACGGTGCGCCGATTACCCGTCGTCGCCGTCGTCGTTCTTCGGCAGTCACATCAGACTGATAGCCCAACTGTGCCTAGTGATAGCAGCAACCCGGTATCAACTCTCCTAGCCGAAAGATGACGAGGAGAGATCTATGCTATGCGAAACGTCTCAGCGCGCATGGTCTCTACGCGTACAATCTTTACCATGACACGTAACGTCAGCCTTTGGGCAGAGCAACTAGACTTACCTAGTGAACTACAAGCCTACCCGCCTACAAGCATCATTGCTGGGGTAGACGAAGTAGGGCGCGGTGCCTTATTTGGTCCTGTTGTAGCGGCAGCTGTTGTTTTGCCTGTCGATGCCATTGACGTGCTTGCTGCTGCAGGTGTTACTGACAGCAAGCTTCTGTCGGCAGGACGACGGCTTGCTTTAGCAGACCAGATTCGCGCTGGCGCTTTAGCGTATCAAATCTGCTATGCCTCTGTTTGGGAAATCGATCGCCTTAACATTCTGCAAGCGTCTCTGCTAGCAATGAAGCGCGCCATGCTCAAGCTGAAATTAACGCCAGATTTATGCTTAGTCGATGGCAACCAACGAATTCCTGGTCTGGCAGTGCCACAGCAAACGCTTGTCAAAGGAGACCAGCGATCGATTGCGATTGCCTCTGCCAGCATCCTTGCTAAAGTATGGCGTGATGCTTTGATGGTGCGCCTGGCAGCGAAGTATCACCACTATGATTTAGCAGCGAATAAAGGTTACGGTACACCAACTCATCGAGCAGCGCTGCAATTGTATGGACCATCGCGCTGGCATCGGCGATCGTTTAGACCCTGCCATCCCACACTAGACCTTTGAGTTTGTTACGTTCGCGCTTCAGAACTCATTCGCGCTTTAGAGCTTAGGGTCAAAAATAGGAATGCTCACCTCAAGCAGTGGGGCTGTGCGGCAAAATTGGGGTAGCTGCGGTGGTTGTAAAGGCTGGCTTTGAAACTGCCCATGCACGATAATCTGCCAGCAAATGGTGCATCAAACGCTGTTTGACAGTCAGCAGAACGCTTTTGAGCAAGCCGTTGCCAGTTGCCTCAAGGAACGGCTTTGGTGTCAGCGCGATCGGCATCGGTATATCGACCTGCACCTCCAAATCTGCTTTACCTCTTAAAATTGTTATGCCATTCGACTGAACGGGTTGCAGCTTGCCGATCAGACTTAACTTGAACCGTTGGTTAATATACTCAACGCCCTTAATCTCACAACCAACAGACTGCACATGCACGGTGCCATCTGACTCTGCCCAAACTCTCAAATCGACGATCGGCTGCACAGTCAGCGCCATGAAGGTTAACGGGCGCATCTTCAGGCGAAAGCGTTCGTCCTCTAACTGCTCGATTTGGCTGGATGCTGCTAAAGCATTAACCACTCGCTGCGGCTGACGCAAATAGTGCTGAATGGGAACAAGCTGCTCTGAAACTACCATTTCGACAGCTTGAGCGGCAGTGAAGCGAGTGTACATAGCTAATCAACCAAGGAGAGATAGCAGGTATTGTCTACGTAGATATGTCTAATTCTAAACAAATGTAAAGGAGTGGAACTACATCATTTTAAGTAGATACACGCTCCACCCTATGACAGACTATTCTTGCAGAATTCCTGAGTTACCAATGCCTTTTGTCTGAGAAGTGTGAGAAGAATTGTTGCTATGGTGAGTTTTAGTTCAGGCTGATTCAGGGAATAGACGCTATGGCAGTATCGATCGCCCACCTGGGACCCTCTGGCACCTATGCGGAAGCCGCAGCGCTCTTGTATGCAAACTGGCTGGCGCAAACAACCGCGCAAGAAACCGTGCTGTGCCCTTATCCCAGCATTGCTCTATCGCTGCGGGCGGTTGCAGAAGGAACGGTACCTGTAGCTGTGGTTCCGGTCGAAAACTCTACCGAAGGTAGCGTCCCTATGACGCTGGATGGTTTGTGGGAGTTGGGTAGCTTACAAGTTCAGTGGGCGTTAGTCTTACCGATCGCTCACGCACTCCTATCTCATGCAACGGTAATGGAAACCGTTCGGACTGTTTACTCCCATCCACAGGCATTAGCCCAATGCCAGGAATGGTTAGAAACCTTCTTGCCCAGCGCTCATCTCATCCCTACGAACTCGACGACTGAGGCATTGCAATATCTGAAGGCAGATCTAACGAGCGCCGCGATCGCGTCTCAGCGCGCTGCTCAACTTTACCGTCTGCCGATTCTGGCTGATGCGATTAACGACCAACCCGATAACTGCACTCGCTTTTGGGTGCTCAGCCAGCAGCCCTCTCCCGGCGGTCGTCATACATCGCTAGCCTTCACTGTGCATGATTTGCCCGGTTCTCTAGTCAAGCCACTGCAAGTTTTTGCCAGTCAGGGCATTAACCTTAGTCGAATTGAGTCTCGCCCAACGAAGCGATCGCTGGGCGACTACCTGTTTTTCATCGACCTGGAAGCCGATGCCCGTGAACCCGCCGTTAAAAAAACATTGGCAGAACTCGCAGACAACACACAAACCTTGAAAGTATTCGGCAGTTACGATGTTTTGCCAGCAGAGGTGAGGGGCAAGGGGTGAAGTGAGTTTTGAGTTAATTCTGATAACTGACTTCTATCGCTCTACTCCCTACTCCCCACTCCCTACTCCCTATTACCCAGTACCGCTGCTTGAACGCTGACACCCAAAAACTCTCGGACAAGCTGAAGATAGGTTGGTGCATCCTCTAGCATTGGGAAGTGAGCTGTGTCAGGAATGACGACATACTGGATGTTATCGTTCAACGCTGCCGCTTGCCGACCCATTTCAGCGGGGATGATAATGTCTCGATCGCCTGAAACAAGCAGCGTAGGCACTGTGAGCCGTGCAAACTCTTGAGGCATCACTTCCGTTGCCTTCTTACTCACACACGTAAAGATTGTTCCCAGCGCGGCATCGTAGTCCGCCATCAAAAAGTCGTCGAGAAACGATCGACTTACCGCACCTGGCAGCGATCGATGGAGAAAGCGTTGCATAAACAGCCGATCGACAAACGGCAGCCCATACAGCCAGCGAGGGCGAAATTTGACGACATAGCCACCAAACTTATAGAACGCATTGAACGCTTTTTCGTCGTACTCAAAAATGCCGCTACAGGTGAGAATGGCACGCTCGACGCGATCGGGGTACAGATTCAAAAAGAACGTTGCAACAGACGCACCCATTGAGTGAGCGTTGAGATAAACGCGCTGCAACCCTAAAGCACTCAAAAGACCATTCAGATCGTCGGCGTAGGTTTCTAGCTCGTAGCTCAGTTCGGCTGCGGTTTCAGGTGGGTTCGCCAACGGCGATGGTTCGCTGGCATTTGAGCGCGATCGCCCGAACCCGCGCATGTCGTAGAGGAGACAGTCGAAGCGATCGCAAAGCGCTCTCGCCGTGCTTTCCCAATAGCGGGCAGAGCCACCCCATCCATGCAGAAAAACAAGCACAGGCTTACCAGAAGGTTCTGGACTTCCCGACTCTGTGATCCATTCGTAGTAGTGACTAAAGCCGCAAACGATAGCGTAAGACATTTGAAAACAAGAGTTTTTAGTTATTGGTTTCTAGATCTAACAACTAAAAACCAACAACTAGCAACTAAGCCGATTCAGGTTTTGGTAAAGAAGATGGATGAATGATCAACTCTGCGGTCGATCGCTTCTCGACCATTTCGCGGGTGATGCTACAGCGAGTCACATCTTTGCGCGATGGCAATTCGTACATGATATCCAGCATGAGTTCTTCAACGATGCTGCGGAGGGCACGAGCGCCTGTTTTGCGACGATACGCCTCTTGGGCGATCGCCCGTATTGCCTCTTGTCGAAACTCTAGCGTCACGTTGTCCATCTTCAAGAGCTTTTGGTACTGCTTCACCAGCGCATTACGCGGTTCTGTCAGAATCTCGGTGAGAGCATCCTCGTCCAGTGGATTCACGACTGCCATCACAGGTACACGTCCAATAAATTCTGGAATCATGCCAAACTTGACCAGATCGTCGGGTTCCATGTGACGCAGCACGTCTGCTGTCCGCTTTTCTTTCGGCTGGGCTTCTCCGGGTTGGATAAAGCCCATTGATTTCTTACCAATCCGCTGTTCTACAGCTTTGTCTAATCCAACAAACGCGCCACCGCAGATGAAGAGAATATTACTGGTGTCGATCTGAATACAATCCTGATAGGGATGCTTCCGTCCACCCTGTGGCGGCACATTAGCAACTGTTCCCTCTAGCATTTTCAGCAACGCTTGCTGAACGCCTTCACCAGAGACATCACGGGTGATGGATGGGTTCTCGCTTTTGCGGGCAATCTTATCGATTTCATCAATGTAAATGATGCCGCGCTGTGCTTCTTCGACATCTAAATCGGCGACTTGTAGCAAGCGCAAAAGAATGTTCTCCACATCCTCGCCAACATAGCCCGCTTCCGTCAGCGTCGTCGCGTCAGCAACGGCAAAAGGCACATCTAAAATCTCCGCCAGGGTTTGCGCTAGTAGCGTCTTGCCACAGCCTGTTGGTCCAATCAAAAGAATGTTGGACTTTTGTAGTTCAACTGGATCTTCAGACGCTGCTTTAGCGTTGCCCTTCGGCTGCATAAAGCTGAGGCGCTTGTAATGGTTGTAGACCGCTACTGAAAGCACTTTTTTAGCATCATCCTGACCAATGACATGCTCATCAAGGTACTTTTTGATCTCTCTGGGCTTCGGAATTTGACCGAGAGAGAGGTTTGCAGACCGAGCTTTGCGCTTTTCAGGCGATTGTTCGCGCCGTGGCACAGGTTGTGGTGCCGCAGCACTGGAATCAAACAGCTCTTCATCCAGAATTTCGTTGCACAGATCGACACACTCGTCGCAAATGTAAACCCCTGGTCCAGCTATGAGTTTGCGAACCTGCTCCTGAGACTTACCACAGAAGGAACATTTGAGATGGGAGTCGTATTTAGACATACCTGCCTCTTAATTAACTGCAGCAACAGCCTCTCCCGCTTTAGGAAGATTTTGTCTGGAAATGACCTGATCAACTAACCCGTACTCTTTGGCTTCGGCAGCAGACATAAAAAAGTCGCGCTCGGTATCCATCTCTACCCGTTCCAATGGTTGACCTGTATGGTGCGCTAGCAGTTCGCTCAGCTTGCGCTTATGGTAGAGAATTTCTTTTGCCTGAATCTCGATATCGACGGCTTGACCTTGAGCGCCACCCAGGGGTTGGTGAATCATGATGCGTGAGTTGGGTAAAGACATGCGCTTACCCTGGGCACCTGCTGCCAGCAGAAATGCACCCATACTCGCCGCCAGACCAAAGCAAATGGTAACAACATCAGAGCGAACTTGCTGCATGGTGTCATAGATTGCCATGCCAGCGGTAACAGAGCCGCCAGGAGAATTGATGTAGAGCTGAATATCTTTCTCTGGTTCTTCAGCTTCTAGAAACAGCAGTTGAGCCACGATCGAGTCAGAAACCGTGTCATCGATCGGAGTGCCCAGAAACACGATGCGTTCTCTAAGCAAACGCGAATAGATATCGAAGGCTCGATCGCCACGACCAGATTGCTCAACCACCATTGGTACGACGTTATGAGTACCCGTTGAGGTAACGTCGAGGGGGTTCAAGCTGTTAATAGAGTAGTCAGCGGAGCGGGATACAAACATAGTTGGTGTTATCGCCTGAATCACTGTAGACCGGATTGTGGGTCAGCAGACGCGATTCGCTGGTGGAATCGCATGTGTATATCCAAACATTATGCCTCAACTAACCAGGGACTTGTGGACACCCCAAGTGAAATGCTCCGCTATTGTAACCCTGGTATTTCAAGGCGCAACGCATTCCCTTTACAGATAGAGACAAAACGTTAGGGCTGGCGCAAACCTCGGAGGTTTAACCAAGTATCAAGCATAGTCACCAATGTAGTTGCTTAAACTCCGAGGTTTTCAACTTTTTCAGATAGAGATAGACAAAATGTTATTCGTCTGGTGACTCTGCTTTTGTCTTTGCCGTTTTACGCGGTTTTTTCGGCTTTTCAGTTTCGGCAGCCTCAGCCGATTCAGCGAGTTCAGGATCGGCTTCGGCATCAGCCGCGATCGCTGGAGCGTCAGAAGTAGAATCCCTAGATGGTTCAGTCTCTGTTGTTGGTTCAACGACCGATGCGGTGACATCTACCGTATTAGCGTCTGTCGCGTCAGTTTCAACGGTCGCTGCTAGAGTCTCCTCTGCTTCCTCAGCCTCCCCTCCTTCCGCCGCTTCCGGTTTTGCTAATGTCCCTTCGGGCACAAGCTCGATCGTCGATCGTTCAATCAGCCAGTCAACAATTTTCTCTTTCAGCAGATCCTCGGCGACTACTGCCTGGAGCCGATCGGGGTCAATCTCACGATCGCCCAACTCTGCCAGCAGTTCAGTGACTTTTACACTAATTTCTTCAGGTTCAACCTTAAGAGACTCGCGTTTGGCGACTTCACCCAGTGCCAGTGTGCGTTTGATGCGATCAATTGCTTCAGGGCGCGATCGCTCTTTGAGCATCGCAACGGTTTCTTGATTGAACAGGCGTTTGACATCAATGCCCTGGTTTTGCAGTTGCGCTGCTGTCTGGTTCAGGAGGTAGGTTGATTCCCGTTCGACGAGCGTTTCTGGCAGCTCAACCTCAATGTGCTTGAGCAGTTCATCCAGAATTGCCTGCTCTTTGTTTGCCGTTGTTTTTGCATCGGCTTCTTCGTTGTAGCGGGTTTCCAGGGACGATCGCAGCTCTGTCAGCGTTTCAAACTCACTCACCTCTTGAGCAAAGTCATCGTCAAGGTCAGGTAGCTCCTTTTCCTTGATCTCTTTCAGAGTGATGGTAAAGCGGGCTGCCCGACCCGCCAGCGTTTCTTGTGGATAGTCGTCCGGGAAAGGTACAGAAACATCTTTCGTTTCACCCGGTGTCATTCCCACAATGCCGTCGATAAAGCCTTCAATGAACTTTCCTTCCGTCAGCTCGACCTGAAAGTCTTCGGCTTCACCGCCGGGAAAGGGTTCGGCTTCGGCTTCCGGGTCATCAGCCACCAGTACGCCTTTGTAGTCCACGATGGTCGTGTCGCCTAGTTGGGCAGCGCGTCCTTCAACTGGGATCAAGGTCGCGGTTTGCTCTTGGTATTGCAGCAACACTTTGTCTACCTGTTCAGCATCAGGCTTTACTTCTTCTGCTTGAAGTTGAAAGCCAGTGTACTGAGCCAGCGCTACGTCTGGCTGCACGTCAACAGAGGCGGAAAACGTGAGTGCTGAACCGGGCACAAACTGGCTTACCAAGTCATCAAACGACGATCGCAGTTGAAAGTTACCCAGTGCGTCAATTTTTTCTTGCTCGATCGCCTGCTTTAACGTCTCGTCGATGAGTTCTTCTAACGCGGTCGCTTTGAGTTGCACCGAGCCAAAGCGCTGAATCAACACCTGTCGTGGCACTTTGCCCTTACGAAACCCAGGAATATTGGCTGAGCGGGTAAACTTCTGAATGACCTGCTCGTAAGCCTTTTGAGACATTTCCGGCGTAATTTCGATTTCCAAGCCAATCTGACTGGCGGGAAGCTTTTCCTGGGTAACTTTCATCGGTATATTCGCTACAGACACTTACTTTAGTGGGTTAACAGCCTGACGAGCCGCTCAAGGGGCGTAGAATCACTCACTCAACGGTCTGATTAACAGACAGTCCAAGGTGGCGATCGCATTCACTGCATCGCCGCAATACGTAATCGTAACTGATCCTGCTTGACGGTTGCTCATTAATGTAAGCGAATCTTAAAGATCGGGCTTAACGTTGGGTTTACGAAAAATTTCGTTAGAACTCTGGCATTCCCTGAGAGCGTATGCTGAACTTATGACGTGGGTAAGATTTACAACGCTAAGAGTAGAGAAGCTGAACTTCTAAATTGAGCTGGAAAGTCTTTGCTGCCGAGCATTTCAGGAAGAAGGGACAATAAATAGCTTCTACTAAGCGTTTTAACCTCACCCCTCTTTAAAATTTCGCCTTTTCATACTTATTGTCTGGAGGAGAGTACGTTGGTTCATCCCTATCGAGTCGCTATTTTAGGGGCGACAGGCGCAGTCGGTACAGAGCTGTTGGCACTGCTTGAGCAGCGAGACTTTCCGATCGCAAGCTTGAAATTACTGGCATCGGCACGATCGGCAGGGCAAACGCTTTCGTTTAAAGGTGAACCTCTGCCCATCGAAGCGGTTGAGGACAAAAGCTTTAAAAACGTCGATCTGGTACTGGCATCGGCGGGTGCGTCGGTGTCGAAGGCGTGGGTGGCAACTGCGATCGCTGCTGGAGCAGTATTTATTGACAATTCCAGCGCCTTTCGGATGGATCCAACCGTCCCGCTAGTGGTGCCAGAGGTGAACCCTCAGGCGGCAGCTACTCACCGAGGACTCATCGCCAACCCCAACTGCACGACAATTTTGATGGCAGTTGCGGTTTACCCCCTGCACCAGGTACAGCCCATTCGACGCATCGTTGCAGCAACCTATCAGTCTGCCAGTGGTGCTGGGGCGCGAGCAATGGCAGAGGTGAAAACTCAGGCTCAGGCAATTTTGCAGGGGCAAGAGCCAGTGGCAGAGCTGTTTCCCTATCCGTTAGCATTCAACCTGTTCCCGCATAACTCCGCGCTTGACGAGCAGGGATACTGTGAAGAAGAAATGAAGATGGTCAACGAAACGCGCAAAATTTTCGGGACACCCGATTTGCGGATAACGGCGACTTGCATACGGGTTCCCGTATTGCGGGCACACTCTGAAGCGCTTAATCTGGAATTTGAACACCCGTTTGATGTGGCGCACGCGCGGAGCGTTCTGAGTCATGCTCCGGGTGTAACGCTGGTAGAAGACTGGAAGGCAAACTACTTTCCGATGCCGATCGATGCCAGTGGTAAAGACAACGTACTCGTTGGACGCATCCGTCAGGATCTCTCTCATCCTAAAGGATTGGAACTTTGGCTCTGCGGCGACCAGATTCGTAAGGGCGCAGCGCTCAATGCGATACAGATTGCCGAACTATTGGCACAGCAAAATCTGATTCAACCGTCGATCGCTCTTGCAAATTAGAGCCGTTAGCGATTAGCTAGTAAGCAGCGCTTGTACCCTCGTGTTGAAGCCTGCCTCCCATGAAAGACTAAACGATGTGGCTAAAAGCTCCGCAGCCAACAACTAAAAACCAACAACTAGCAACCGTAACCGTGTGGTGAATTTTGGACGTGTTTTAACTGCAATGGTCACGCCATTCAAAGACGATGGCAGAGTAGACTTTGCGATCGCCGAGAAGTTGGCGTACCATCTCGCTGAGCATGGCACCGATACCCTTGTCGTCTGTGGCACGACGGGAGAATCGCCCACCCTAACCTGGGATGAGGAGTACGAACTTTTCCAGGTGGTGCAGCGGACGGTAGCAGGCAAAGCAAAAGTGATCGCAGGTACTGGCTCAAACTCGACGCGAGAAGCGATCGCAGCAACCCAAAAAGCAGCTAAACTAGGATTAGATGGTTCTTTACAAGTCGTTCCCTACTACAACAAGCCTCCTCAAGAAGGGCTTTATCAGCACTTTAAGGCGATCGCGGAAGCTGCGCCTGAACTGCCGATGATGCTCTACAACGTACCGGGGCGCACCGGGCAGAACATGCAGGCTGAAACAGTCGGTCGCCTTGCTACGATCGAGAACATTGTTGCGATCAAAGAGTCAACGGGGAATCTTGATCAGGCGAGTGAAATTCAACGTTTGACACCACCCGAATTTGCACTCTACTCTGGAGATGACTCCATCACATTGCCACTGCTAGCGATCGGTGGAAAAGGTATCGTTAGTGTTGCCAGTCACTTGGTGGGTTTACAGCTTCAACAAATGATTCAGGCATTTGAAGCGGGTCAGCATCAAGTCGCTACCAAGATTCATATTGAGCTTTTTCCTTTATTTAAAGCTTTGTTTGTGACTGCTAATCCGATTCCAATTAAGGCAGCACTGAGACTACAGGGTTGGCAAGTCGGCTCTACCCGTCCCCCGCTGGCAGATTCTTCAACTGATTTGACGACTACCTTAACGTCAGTGATGAAACGTCTGGCTCTACTCTAGGCATCTACAGCCCATAAAGTTTCTAGACAACTGAATACGCTCACTACCTGTACAAGGTTTGTGCCGAGGACGTTAAGTAGCTGGCGATCGTACAGTGCTTGCTGATTCATACAGCTTTTGCACACTGACGTTGGTTAGCCACCCCAGCGCTCCTACTTGCAGGTTTCCAACCGCTCGACAACTGAATCGAGCGGTTGGCTGTAACCGCTTCAACTATTCTCAACCAACCAATTTTCTTTACTCTCTACACGTTCGATAAGGATGCCAATGACTCAAAACAATACTTCACCCGCGCTGAAAATCATCCCCCTTGGTGGCTTGCATGAAATCGGCAAAAACACCTGCGTCTTTGAAATTAATGACGAAATTATTTTGCTTGATGCAGGGCTTGCATTCCCGACAGATGGGATGCATGGGGTGAACATCGTCCTGCCAGACATGACCTATCTGCGGGAAAATCGTCACAAAATTAAGGGCATGATCGTCACGCATGGTCACGAAGACCATATTGGCGGTATTGCTTTTCACCTCAAGCAATTTGAAATTCCTATCATCTACGGTCCTCGCCTAGCAATGGCGTTGCTCAAAGATAAGCTGAGCGAGGCAGGCGTGACCAAGCGGACGGAACTGCGCACTGTTGGACCGCGTGAAACGGTTCGCCTCGGCAAATCGTTTTTTGTGGAGTTTATCCGCAATACGCACTCAATGGCAGATAGCTTCACCGTTGCCATTCGTACCCCAGTCGGTGTGGTCATTCATACAGGCGACTTTAAAGTTGATCACACGCCTGTTGATGGCGAGTACTTTGACTTTCAACGATTGGCAGAATATGGCGAAAAAGGCGTTCAGTGCCTGATCAGCGACTCGACCAACTCAGAAATTCCAGGCAGTACCCCTTCCGAGCGATCGGTGTATCCCAACCTCGATCGCATTTTTGCTCAGGCGAAGGGGCGTTTGCTAGTCACAACGTTTGCATCGTCAGTCCACCGCATCAACATGATTCTGGATCTGGCAAAGAAGAATGGGCGTGTGGTTTCGGTCGTCGGGCGATCGATGCTGAACCTTATTGCTCATGCTCGTACCCTGGGTTATATCAAGTGCGAAGACAGCTTGTTTCAGCCGCTGCAAGTACTCCAAAAACTAGCGGACGAACACGTTTTGATTCTTACCACTGGTTCGCAGGGTGAGCCGATGTCAGCGATGACTCGCATCTCGAATGGCGACCATCGTCAGGTTAAAATCCGTGAGGGCGACACGGTTGTCTTTTCGGCGAATCCGATTCCTGGCAATACGATCGCCGTTGTTAACACGATCGATCGGCTCATGATGAAGGGTGCCAAGGTGATCTACGGCAAGGAGCATGGCATCCACGTTTCTGGACACGGTTGCCAGGAAGACCAAAAACTTATGCTTGGCTTAACCCGACCCAAATTCTTTCTGCCTGTCCACGGTGAACACCGAATGCTGGTGAAGCATTCTCAGACGGCTCAAAGTGTGGGCGTACCTGCTGAGAACATGGTGATTATTGACAACGGAGATGTAGTTGAGCTGACTGCAACCTCAATGCGGATTGCAGGTAAAGTGCCGTCGGGCATTGAGCTTGTGGATACATCTCGCTCTGGTGTGGTAAACAGCAAAGTGCTGCGTGAACGCCAGCAACTAGCAGGTGATGGCATTGTGACCGTCGCTGCTGCGATCGGCTGGACAGGAGCACTGATGGCGAAGCCTCAAATTCACCTGAGCGGTGTGGTGACATCGCTAGAGCGATCTAAGCTCCAAACCGCTATCGAAACTGCGATTGATACCGTCCTGCGCGATCGCTGGCATGAATTTGCCCGTCCAGTTGGTCATGATGGACAGCTTGAGATCGACTGGGTAGGACTGCAAACTCAGATCGACCGCGAAATCCAGCGGACGTTGCGACGCGATTTGCAAAGTAACCCACTGCTCGTCTTTTTGATGCAGAATCCTGAAGAGCCACCCGTGCGAGAAGTAAGCCTTGAGCGACGCACACCCGCGATCGCGTCGTAACTGTCTCACTGAAGATCTGTAAGCTGATGACTGTGAAGCAGAGCATTGATGTAATGCTCTGCTTCGTTGTTCATGCCATGACGCGATCGTCCCGTTCACGCGATTCCTGCCGGACAGAGCCAGACATTGCTGCTTGTTGCAGTAGCATAAACGCCTTTAAGTCTTTGGCATCATACTTAGTTCGTAAGAGCTGACGCAATTGGTTTTCTGCCTCGATCGTCAGGCAGCCAGTTATAAAAGCATGTTGGACGATTTCTCGAATCAAAAGCATGGCAGAACCCCAGATCTTACCGATACCGCAAACGGGCAGCTAATCCCCATGTGGCATGAAGTTGTTTATTGACAGACAATAATTAAAATACGCTTCTTTAACAGAGAATAGATTTATCTTTATGAAGCCAATAATATAAAGGTTTTGTAAAAAGTTCCTGTTAGCCAGGTAACAAAACGCTGGTTATGCCAATTCGATCTGAGCCTGCACAGGACTAACTACTGTAAGTTAAGGGGCTTAAACCCACTGCTCAAACCCATTGTTCAATGCTGCTTCACGCAAAGTTTGTTTTAGTGAGCTGTGGATTTAATCGATCGATCTCACGTCTCGCTAGAGCTACTCGTCGATATGGGCATGAAACTCCTATCACAGCATCTGCTTACTCACAAAACCTCCTCGCTCACTGTGCCTTGACCTGTGAAAGACACACTAAGCGTCGGTACTACTCACGTCTCACATACCTTGGTGGCTAGTAGTGTATGACAACTAGCAGGAGACTACCGCCCCATACAAAGCGGAATGATCAGTTGAAAATACCTGAGTAGGAAAGTTCAATTAAATACAAAATCTGCGTCGGATTGGTATAGCCTTCGGCATTCAAGAAAAGTGAAGCGTAACCTATGCTGCTCAAGGTTCTGATGCGTTATGGCTACGCCCAACACATCCTACGTTTAATTCCACCTAGCTACTTAATCACGCTGGGTTGTCTTGTTTGGTAAAGATAGAGAGAAACAAGGCTCCCTCAATCACCAGCTCAATGCCACAGTATCAGTATGTTGTCGTCATGCAAAAGCGGTCAAGCAGCGCACACTGTTTGGTTCCTGGCACTTTCATTGGGGCTACTCAACCAATGGGCGACCACAAGCACGGTCTTTATAGTTTTGGTTGCCCCACTGTGCGGTGCCATTTTTTCATGCTGCCATCGGAGCCACAGTTAGGAAAGCGGATAAAGGGATGGTTGACATAGGCGCTGAAAAGAACGATTACTGCCTACTTCCCTCTACCCTTTACGAAGGAGCACTACTCACGTTGAAAGGCTGCTTGACGGATTACGATTACTGAGGCATTATGAAGAATGCATCAGGGGCTATAGCGCAGTTGGTAGCGCATCTCAATGGCATTGAGAGGGTCAGCGGTTCGAATCCGCTTAGCTCCATTGTAGAGCGATGTCAGCAGTTCTGGTTTCTGGTGGGACAACAAGCATTAATTGCCACAATTGCCACTTAATGCTTGTAACTGCTCGTGGTCACTTAATGCTTGTAAAAGTTTCTGCTACTCCAAACAATGAATTCGGCTGTACTATAAGACTACCTTATCATTTCCTTCAACACCTCCGAGGGGCTAAAAGATTATGCTTAAAGCCCTTTAGCCTTAGAGTTATCTGACTAAAGCTCTCCTACTACGGATGAATAGCCAGTCGTCTTAGGTGAGGCTAACAGCAGCAAAACTAACTCATACCTAAATTTTTGCTTTCGGTGCTAGAGTCCAGCTTTGCCTCTTCTATGGCTGCACGTACCTGTTTATATCGTAAGTAACCAGGTTTACTGATAAGTTGAGCCACCCGTTCTTCAGATGGCTACAAGCCCTCACTGTAAAGTTTTAGAACAGCCTGCTTGACTTCCTGGCGAGTCTGCTCAATGGCTTGACGATGACAGACCTTTTTGAATTTATCGTACTTGGCAGAAATCGCCTGACACAGTTCTGGAAAGAGCCTAAAGATCGTCCTTCTATGAATCTCCAGTCGTCTAGAAATTTCCTCCATTGGCAATGGTGGACACTCATGGCTAAGGAGGAAAGCGGTAGTGCTGAATAGTAATGGTCAAGAACGAAGAGAGGCATTGTAATGATGCACAAAATACCAAATTGCCCCAATGTGGTTACTCAACTTCTTGGAGAACGACAAGGTTTGACGCACCAAGCGCCCGACCCGCTGCCGCAAGGTATTGTTGAAGCGCTCAATATAGCTGGTTTTGCCAGTTTCTTTGCCCACCGCCCGATGTCGTTTGCTCGGTAGGATCTGCTCATACGCCTCCCAAAAATCGGTGTAGCCAAGCGCGCACTGGCGGTACACTGCTGGTAGGGATTGCCAAAGTCCCTTTGCGCCCTGTCGAGAGCGATCACCCACGAAGACTCCAACCATCTCACGGCTATCGGCATCAATTGCCAACCAGATCCATTGCTTGTTCGCTTTAGAGCCAACAAACGACCACATCTCGTCGAGTTGAATGGTCAACCGACCCGGTTTTTTGGGGTGACTTCGATGGTTTGGGGAGTCTGGTAAAAGTTCTGATTGACGTACAGTTGTAACCATCGCTCAGACACACCTGTGACTCGCGCGATCGCTGCTAGTGCCAAGCGTTTAAGCAACAACTGATCAATTAATTGACGCGTTGCCTCATCAATCGGTTGTCGGGTTGCATCCGCTACAAACTGCCGCCCACAGTCTCGACACTGGAATCGTGGTTTGCCGTAATGAGTATGCCCGTACTTGATCACTTGAGTCGATTGGCACTTGGGGCAGTTCATCGAATCGCTTGCAATGGTTGGAAATTCTGGTTTATCAGTTTACCATTACTATGCATTGCTACCCTGACTTTGTTTACACCGATAGTCTTGCCCTGGGGGATGATGCTCGGAATCAGGCGATCGCCAACGCTCAAGTTGCCCTAAAAGCTTTGGTTGCACAAGGATGGAAATCTATAGGAGAAAATTATGCCCGATCGTGACTTAGTATTTTATGTTCAGTTTCAAGTCAAACCTGACTGCGTACAAGAGTGGAAGGATGCGGTCGTAGAGGTAATTAATCACATGGCGAAGGAAAACACCTTCGTGACCTGTTATATGCACCAAGACACGCAGGATGCGAATCGATTCACCCTGTATGAGCGATGGTGCGAATCCTCTGTTGAAGCATTTGTTCAGAATCAGTTGCAAGCCAAAAGCTATCGAAAGGCGTATGAAGAGAAACTACCAAATTGGCTTGAACTACTTAGGGAAACCTCTGTGTTGAGTTGTGTCAATGAGTGGCAGCAGATTCAGTAGTGTTCAAAATTGACTAGAAGCTGCATAAAGTTGCAGTTCGGTAGTAAAGCCAGAGATGGCTATGAAGGTATCGCTCATTAAATGGGAACTAACAAGTATGCCGATGCCAGCTGAATATCAACGAGCTGCGATTGAATTTGAAAAATTTCTGTTGGATGCCCGTGAAGCCTCTGGTCTAATCACAACCAATCAAACTTACACGATGGTGCAAGGCGTTCTGCAAACCTTTCGGCGGCGGCTCACACTTCCAGAAGCAATTCACTTTGCTGGGGTTCTTCCACCCGTTCTGCGAGCCATATTTGTTGCGAACTGGGATACCAGTGAGCCGCGTCGTAGTTTTGCCGACCGCATAGAAATGACTCAAGAAGTTCAGGGGTTGCGGGCAGATCATAACTTTGCCCCTGAGATAGCCATTCAAGCCGTTGCCGTAGCACTCAGGAAGAACATTGACGAAGCGAAACTTGACAATGTACTGAGCCGTCTACCAGCCCCAGCCCACGACTTTTGGTGTCCATGACTCATCCTCTAAATTCGACAGTTTCAGGATGCCAGTCTTCTCGATTCAGGCGATACACAAAGCAATCATCGTCATCAAATTGGCGGCGATCAATACATTGAAAACCCAATCGTTCGTAGAAGGGGTGAACGCGAGTATTGCTGACCAGTGGATCAACCAGCACAGCCGCTACAGTCGGATCAGCAAAACATCTGTCCAGGGCAAGCCGCATCATTTTTGTGCCATAGCCTTTGCCTAAATCAGTCGCTTCACCAATCCAAATATCAATGGCACGAAGGTTGTCTGCAACCTCTCCCCAGTAGTGGCTTTCTTCTCGTGCCGGATCAATGATTTGCATAAATCCGATCGCCCGCCCATCGAGTTCAGCAATCAATTGTTCGCGCCAATCTGGAGTGCGATCGAGTTCTTCCTCCCAATGCCAGTCATCATTCGGGTCTGAGGCAATCACATGGGGTTGCTCATCCCAATGTTGCAGGAGTGTCAGGTCAGCGATCGTAGCAGTGCGTAAGGTGATCATGATTTTAGTTAAAGGAGTCCCAGGTTTTGGAGACTGCGGCGAGTCAGTTCTAACCGTTTGCCAGCATCTTTGATCGTTGCCATATCCATGCTTGTGGCATAGAAATAGACGTTGTTGTTCTGTTCTAGATAACCGACAATCCAGCCAATATTCGGAGTCACACTGTTGAGCCAACCCGTTTTACCGCGCAGAGTATAGTCGGGTGTTCTCTCGATGATCATCATGTCTTTGATCAGATCGATCGCGCGTTGTGAAAATGGCAGATCGTTGCGCTCCAATTTTTGCAGGAACTCAATTTCCTGTTTCGGCGTAATTTGCAACGGACCCTCTAGCCAGAACCGATCAATTCGATCCGCAGCCCCAATTTGACGGTTACCATAACTCACCTGCTCAACAAACTTCTGCATCCGCTCATGCCCGTTCTTGCGTGCTAGAACTTGATAAAACCAAACGGTAGAGTCTTTGAAGGCTTGTCGTAAGTTTGTATCCCGGTTCCAGGCAGGAATCTCGCGCGTGACACCATCCCAGGTTAAAACGGCAACATCATCTGAAATTACCCCCGTTTCCAGCGAGATCAGCGCATTCAGAATTTTGAAGGTAGAACCCGGAAAAAAGGCAGTGACATTACGAGATGGATTGTGTTCGTAGAAGCGTTGGTTGTTTTTGTCGTAGATGACGATCGAGCCATTCACCCCCAGTTCCTGAAAAGCTCGACTCAAATTGGAGGCTTGTGCAGTGAGTGCAGATTGCGATTGCTTTGCAGTTGCGCTTTGCGCTAAACGCACTCCAAACATCGTTGAATTCCAGGCGAACCAGAGCGAGATCGCGCAACTGATCAAGAGAGAAAACCTGATAAATTTGGGGTAGCGCATTTCTTTCTTAAAGCAAGAGTAGAACTTGCAAGACTACATTGGAACCAAAGTAGATTCCAGACAATGCGGCGAGAAATCTAGGCGGACTTGCTCACATAAACGAACGCCGCTCTAGATGGTAGTGTTCTCTAGTTCTTCTATATAGTTCTCTCGTCTGGTTAGCGATCGCTTTTATGTACTTCATAGTGCAACTCAATTTAACCTGAGTCCGTTCGTCGCTTCAGAGGCTATGTTGGGTTGCAGATTGATCAAAAGGGGCTGTGGGTGTGCCTTGGTGAAACACCATTTGCCAGCCTGACGCATCAAGCCGCCAAATCGACGATCGGTTCGTGTGATGGAACAACTCTCCCGATGGGTTTACGTGAGCCGATTGGTAGGTGAGTAACGCGATCGAATCCGAGAGTTTGTTCACAGCAAAGTTTTGAGCGTGGATCTGTGGTGGTTCTGGATCAGTCGGCAACAACATTAGAGTGTGGTCGCGCGTGTAGGTCGCTCCTGATCGTCCGAACTCCATGAAGTCAGGAGCTAGCAACTGTATCAAGCGCTCTCGATCGCCTCGACACTTCGGCTGATGTAGCTCGCACTCTAATTGGCAGAGCGTGGACAGTAGTGACATATAGATTCATTCCTCCACTCGCGATCGCCGTCTAGAGCAGCAGTCAATTCCTTTTCTAAGTGAGCTTTCTGACTCAATGGTTTACAAAACAAGCTTCCCTTCATGTCATCACAGCTTGCACCTTTCCAAGGCTAGGCAAATATTCTAGTCCAGGCTGTCAAATTCTTGTGGCACTGTCAAATTCCTGTGATCGATCTTCAAATGTGAAGATAGCTAATCAAGCAATGTAGCAGCCATTATTTCTCATTTTGGTGTAACAGGATGATCAGGCGGCGGAAGGACACACTGCGTAATGACTCGATCGACGATCGGTAATCCGGCTGCCATTTCTTTGAGCCTAATTTGTTGAAAACCAGTCGTCAGTTCAGTTTCGTCAACAGCGCAAAACCCTAGCTTTGAGTAAAAAGGAGCATTCCAGGGAAGCGTAAGGAATCGCATCGGGATAACAAGCTTGCCCCAAATCGTGTCCAGCATGGAGAGCATCAGTGCGGTGATCTCTCCTTTTGCGTCGATTTCGGCAACGTCTTGCTACGTATTCATAGACCCAAATTTGGCTGCCCTGAGTCACTTCTAGCCAAACCATAATTCTTCCTCCATTAGCTCAAAAAACGCACAAGCGGGAGTTGATGCGGGAGTTTGGATTGTACCTCTTATCTTGCCAAGCTTGGGTAAGGGGTTCATGGCTGTATTTACCGCTGTGTCGGGGTCGATAAGTCTCGTTATACAAACAAAGGCTATTGGGATGTTTCATCACAAATTGCATCATCTGCCGATGGGGTTCCCCTTGGAAGAACTGTTTTAAGTCCTGTTCTGAACGCCAGTAGCTGACCGTGATCACTTCGTCGGGTCTGCAAATTCCAGCTTTCACTTGTACGCAGCCTGTTGCTTTGGCAGTGGCATTTCTGATCCACAGCAAGCAGATGTTGCCACATCCAGAAAAAGCCCGCGCGATTATAAAATCACGGCTCAATACGGGTTCATGATGTAGGGATTGTTAATCGTGTTGTTTCCAGAGCCACCTCAATTGATTAGATGTTGTTGAAAGAACTGAGTGAGTTTTTGCCAAGCGTCTGCTGCGGCTGAAGGATGGTAATCCGATCGCTCATTGCAGAAAAATCCATGTCCTGCTTCAGGGTAAACTGTTAGGGTGTAGTCTTTGTCTAGCTCCCGGAAGCGATCGTCGATTTGCTGGATGCGATCGCCCGAGATAAAGACATCACGCCTTCCAAAAAACAACAGCACCGGCACAGTAATCTCCTTCACCGCATCAATCCACTCGTCCAGAACCATGCCGTAGAACGGGGCTGCTGCTGCGATTTCACTGGACAATCTGCAAGCGGTAAAAAAGGTTAAGCCGCCACCCAAACAAAAACCTGTAACCCCAATGTGTTTAGCGTTCACATTCGGTTGAGTCTTCAAGAACGTTAAGGCGGCTCGAAGGTCGTTTTCCATTGACTGACCAAAATCTAAGCGCCACATCATTGCCATTGCCTGCTCAACCTTATCATAGCCAAACGTGTTGTTGGGCAATTCACGGTAGTAAAGATCGGGCGTGAGGACGACGTATCCTTCCTGGGCAATTCGTTTCGCCACATCACGAATGTGGGGTGTTACGCCAAATGCCTCCATGAGAAGTAGAATCGCAGGTTTGCGGTCGAGTTTCTCCGGAACAAACAGTACGGCAGGCATTTGTCCATCAGGAGCGGGAATGAAGATTTCATTTTCTTGAATGTGCATGATCTCGTCCCAGTTCTATTTCTAAACAGCTTAAAAAACTGGCAATGGAAACCTCTAGAAAGAAGTTGCGGAGTTTTTGGATAATCTTGCGATCGCACTATCAGAGCAAATCGTGGAGCTATCCAGGAAGAAATCACGAGTCGAGCGTCAGGATTTCAGAAACTGGTTCGGAGTCACGCCAAAGATGTGCTTAAAGCTCCGCGTTAGATGACTCTGGTCACAAAATCCAACCCTGACCGCGATCTCGGCAAGACTAAGTTGACTGTGTTGCAGCAAATGTTTTGCCTGCTCAACCCGGCATCGCAAAATGTACTGGTGGGGTGTTACTTTCATTTGCTGCTTGAATAGACGCAGAAAATGGTAGGGACTGAGTTGGGCGATCGCGCTCAAGTCACTCAATTTCAAGTTCTGATGCAGATGCTCATGAATATACTCCTATCTGGACTTTGGATGTGGAAAGGACAGGTGATTCGACAGTGGTTTAGACGTTAAAACAGGCAGTCTAAGGTTAATAGACTGCCTCTATGCAACATAGGCTAGTCCGTCAAACTGACATTAATCCATAGGAGGCTTATGGCAACTGCTAACAATTTGCGCTTCCTCTTAATGCTTGTCGCCGCACTCGGCTGCGGGTTGATGGCAGGAGTCTTCTTCGCCTTCTCCACGTTTGTCATGCCTGCGCTAGCTCGACTTCAGCCATCTCAAGGGATTGCCGCAATGCAATCGATCAATATTACGGCGATTAATCCGTTGTTCATGATTGCCCTGTTTGGAACGGCTTTCGCTTGTCTCGTTCTAGCAGTTTCCGTTCTGCTCAAATGGCAGCAATCGGGTGCTGTCTCCTTACTCGTTGGTACCTGCTCTATCTTGTTGGCACAATCGGCGTGACGATCGCCTGCAATGTAACGCTCAATGATGCCCTGGCGTTGGTCTCTGACCTGCCTTCGGCACTCGCGAAACCCGACAGCCCAGAAGGCGCAACTCTCTGGGCAAAATACCTGAACGATTGGACTTTCTGGAACCATGTACGGACGATCGCAGCACTGGCAGCAGCGGCATTATTTACGGTTATCCCTTTGAAATAGAACTTCAATACAAAAGTTCATCAAAACAATGAAGATTGCCCTTGACAGAGCAGAGTAGTACAATTAACCTAGTGGTTAATTAACTGCGCGGTTAAATACTCTTGGGTTAAATGTCCACTGATCAACTGAGTGTTACTCTATCTGCCCTGGCTGACCCCACCCGTCGGGCAATTCTGGCACAACTTGTACAAGGAGAAGCCACCGTCACAGAACTTGCTGAACCCTTTGAGATCAGCCTGCCTGCCATCTCCAAACATCTCAAAGTTCTGGAACGTGCTCACCTGATTACCCGCAGCCGAGATGCCCAATGGCGACCCTGCCAACTTAATCCAGAACCGCTGAAGGATGTCGCAAACTGGCTGGAACACTATTGCCAATTCTGGGAACAACGTTTCGATCGCCTGGATCAGTATCTCCAGGAATTACAGATAGAGGAGAAAAGGAGCGATCGCTAGTCGAAAGGAGAAGTTATGACAACTCAGATTTTTGTGAATTTACCTGTGAAAGCGCTTGATCAATCAGTGCAGTTCTTCACACAACTCGGCTTCAAATTCAATCCTGAGTTTACAGATGAAACAACAACTTGCATGATTGTGGATGACAATATCTTTGTGATGCTATTGATGCACGACAGATTCAAAACATTTACACCGAATGCAATCTGTGATGCAACGAAAAGTACTGAAGTGCTCATTTGCTTGTCTAGGGAAAGTCGAGCCGCTGTGGATGAAATGGTGAAAACAGCCGTTGCAGCAGGTGGCAATACGTACAAAGAACCTGAAGATCATGGATTTATGTATGGACACGGCTTTCAGGACTTAGATGGGCACATTTGGGAGTGGGTATACATGGAACCCAGCCCAGAGCAGAGAAATTAAAGGACTTGCAAAGAAATAGGAGAAGACGTTATGCAAAAAATCGTCCCTTGTTTATGGTTCGACGGCAACGCCGAAGAAGCGGCTGAGTTCTATGTCTCGCTGCTGCCAGGTTCGCGCATCGACCGGATTTTGAAGTCTCCCGCTGACACGCCGAGTGGTCCCGCCGGAATGGTCTTGACGGTCGAATTTACTTTGGCTGGTGCGCAATATGTGGGGCTAAACGGCGGCTCGCAGTTTCCGTTCACTGAAGCCGTGTCGTTTCAAATCCATTGTGATGATCAGCCTGAAGTCGATCGCCTATGGACTGCGATCGCAGAGGGTGGAGCGGAAGTCGCCTGTGGCTGGGTCAAAGATCGTTGGGGGTTTTCCTGGCAGATCGTACCCAAGCGGATGATCGAATTACTCAATGACCCCGACACAGACCGTGCTCGACGTGCCCAAGAGGCGATGATGCAAATGGTCAAGCTCGATATTGCCACGATCGAGCGTGCAGCGGACGGTATCCGTTAGCCAAATCAACAATCGTCATTGCTTTATTGCAAGTAGGAGTCTTATGTGGGAACACGATCATTCCACCACAAATCAATCCGATCGCGAAATCATTATCACTCGTATCTTCAATGCACCTCGTGAACTTGTGTTTAAAGCCTGGACAGAACCCAAGCATATTGAGCAGTGGTTTGGTCCCGCAGGCTTCACGACTCGTGTCGAGGAACTGGATTTTCGCCCGCTCGGACACTGGCGCTATGTGATGATCGGTACTGATGGCACCGAGTATCCATCAGAAGGAGTATTTCGTGAAATTGTTCCGCCCGAACGAATTGTGACGACTGATGAATTTGGCGAGGGCATTGAGCAAGTGCTGGATGCAGACCTACCTCAGGGAATGGTTGTCACCGTCCTATTTGAAGATTTAGGTGGAAAGACGAAGCTGACAATTCAGGTTATGCATGAGACGGTGAGCGATCGCCGCAAACACGAAGAAATGGGCGTTATTGCTGGCTGGAACTCTAGCCTCGACTGCCTGAGTGAATACCTCCAGGGTAGCTCTATTTCTTAAAGGATGAAGAATAATCGCCATTTTTAGAAGGCTTGCTAGATAAAGCTCTCAGAATTAGGCTTTTTTCTCTGTCCTTTACGTAAGGGCACTACCCCGATTCTCTATCCAAGCAGGGCTTAGAGAAGGTTCGCCAGCGCAAACTGGAGCCTCAATTGGAGAAGTTGAGAAAGAAACAAGAAGAATTAGAGGAAAAGCAGCAACTTTTACAGAGCATAGAGGAAGTACCCGAAGCCCTCAGAAGTAAAGCCCAGTCCAAAAAGATGAGATCTCTGACAAAGGCAATTCAGGAGCTTCAAGATGATCTGGCAAAACCGCGTCCAAAGCTAGACTGCCTACAAAATTCCCTCTTGTTCGATCGTCCCGATCGCCCACTTTATGAAGGTGTTCCCAATATCTTTGTCGGTGTTCTTCTGGATCTCGATAAACACTTAGTCGTTACTGTTGTAGATACAATGCGCCGTAAAATCCTAGCGATTTGGAATGCTAGCAGTATTTCAAAGGAGGGATACGATCTACTACAAAGCTATTTTCACCAGCGGAGAGAAAGGGACACAGGTTCACGACCTACTTCAATCATAGTCTGTGCAACCCAGATAAGTGAGTATGATCCGCAAGGATCTAAACGCCTTTAGCAGAGCAGTTCTTCTGATTTGTTAAGGGTAGGGCTTGGTTCTCCAAGGTGGCTACGAATTCTTCTCGATATTTTGGCAAACGGGAGCGGGAGTTATATTCCTGGTACCTTTGCCAATTTCTAATTCCTGAGTGGCTGTGGGTTTCACAATCTCTCTTGTTCACATACCTTTGTACAGAAGGGTAAAGGTGATACGAGAGAGGAGCTTTGCCAAAATAAAGCTTGAAACTGTTACAAATCAAGGGTTTTAGTTGTCAAGGGTTGCAATGACCAATTTGGCGTGAGACGGAATGAAACGCCATTTTTTCTTGACAAAAGAAGAGGCAAAAGAATGTTGCAATGACCAACTTGGCGTGAGACGGAATGAAAGTTTTGAGACGTGACACAAATTCAACAGGGCTTCCTGGTTGCAATGACCAATTTGGCGTGAGACCGAATGAAAGGTCGCCTTTGAATTCCAGCGTCTCGAAACCGATCCCGTCGCAATGACCAATTTAGCGTGGGATGGAATGAAAGGACTAAAACCGTGAATGATGGCTGAAAGTTCTGGATTAAGTCGCAATGACAAGTTTGGCGTGAGACGGAATGAAAAATGCGTCAGGAAGGAGTATGTATGACTAATCTGGTGTGAGATGGAATGAAAGTCCATGCGGAGATCAATCATGCACACGCAGCGACAGTATCACGTTTGAATTTTGAATAGATAGGACTAATTTCGCTACAATTTTATTGATCGAGAAGGATGAAAGAGGCAGAGGTCTGCAAACTTCTGCACCTACCAGATAAAAGCAGCAGGACAACTAAATTGATAGCTGTCCTGCGCTCAAGGGACAAGCTTGAGCGCGTGTTGTTTTATAAAGTCAAAAATGCTCTCTCTAGTAAAACCCTATCTCTGAAAGCTTTGCCTATTCTAGGCTCGATCGTTTTTTGTGTCTCGCAAGGGTCGCTAAACTACGAGAATTAGCGACATGATCGTGCGAATCGCGATAAGACACTGCTATAGAAGTAGCCAACACGGAAACGCAAACAAAAAGCAGCTAATGAATAGCTGCTTTTTTATTCGTAAAACGAAGGTTTTTAAAGCGGATGGACTACATCATGCCCATGCCGCCCATGCCACCCATACCACCCATGCCGCCCATGCCGCCCATGCCGCCCATGCCGCCCATATCAGGAGCACCACCGCCAGCGCCTTTGGGTTCAGGCTTCTCAACGACTAGCGCTTCGGTGGTGAGCACCATGCCTGCGATCGACGCTGCATCCTGGATCGCAGAGCGCACCACTTTAGCCGGATCGACAATCCCTGCTGCAATCAGGTCTTCATACACATCGGTGAGCGCGTTGTAGCCGATGTTGAAATCAGAGTGGCGGACTTTTTCGACCACAACAGTGCCTTCAACGCCGGAGTTGTCCGCAATCTGACGTAGAGGCGCTTCCAGTGCTTTGATCACAATGTCGGCTCCAATTTGCTCCTCTGCACTCAAGCCTGCTCTGAACTCAAGCAGTTTGGGAATGAGGTGAATGAGCGTAGTGCCACCACCGGGAACGATGCCTTCTTCAACGGCTGCTTTGGTCGCGTTGAGAGCGTCTTCAATGCGAAGTTTGCGGCTTTTTAGTTCCGTTTCCGTTGCTGCACCGACTTTGATCACTGCAACGCCGCCTGCCAGTTTAGCAATACGTTCTTGCAGTTTCTCTTTGTCATATTCGGAATCGCTGCGATCGAGTTCCTTACGCAGTTGAGCCACGCGCTGGTCGATGTCCTTTTTGTTTTCGATGCCAGAAACGATCGTGGTGGAGTCTTTGGTGACGGTGATTTTCTGCGCTTTGCCGAGCATTTCGAGCGTGACAGTATCAAGGCTGAGACCAATTTCTTCGGAAACGACCGAGCCACCTGTCAGTACGGCAATGTCTTGCAGCATGGCTTTGCGGCGATCGCCAAAACCAGGTGCTTTAATGGCGGTTGCATTCAACACGCCGCGCAGACGGTTAACGACGAGGGTTGCCAGCGCTTCGCCTTCTACATCTTCAGCAATGATGAGAAGGGGTTGAGCCGATCGCGCAATTTTCTCTAGCACTGGGATCAGATCCTGGATGGAGCTAATTTTCTTGTCGGCAAGTAGAATCAGCACATCGTCAAGCTCGGTGATCATGCGCTCAGCATCGGTCACAAAGTAAGGCGAGATGTAGCCGCGATCGATCTGCATCCCTTCGACCAAATCCAGCTCGGTGTTGAGCGATTTGGATTCTTCGACGGTGATCACGCCGTCTTTGCCGACTTTATCCATTGCTTCGGCGATCATGGCTCCCACTTCTTCATCGTTGCCAGATGAAACGGTCGCAACCTGGGCGATCGCGTTGCCTTCCACGGGCTTCGCAACTGCCTTGATTTCGTCTACCAGTTTGATGACGGCTTTTTCAATGCCGCGACGTAGGGCAACTGGATTTGTCCCAGCCGCCACGTTCTTCATGCCTTCTCGGATCATTGCCTGTGCCAGCACGGTAGCAGTGGTGGTGCCATCGCCTGCCAGGTCTTTCGTTTTAGAGGCAACTTCCCGAATGAGGGCAGCCCCTGTGTTTTCGAGCGGATCTTCTAGTTCAATTTCGCGTGCGATCGTGACACCATCGTTCACAATCTGAGGCGCACCATATTTCTTTTCCAGAAGGACGTTACGACCCTTTGGTCCCAAGGTCACGCGAACGGCATCTGCCAGCGCATTCACGCCTCGCTCTAATGCCTGCCGCGATTCGTCATTAAAGACAACAATTTTTGCCATAACTACTCGCTCAGTTCTTCACATTGACTTTAGCACTCAATGGCAGAGAGTGCTAAATGATTACCTGTGATTCATACTCGTAGACACGTTTCTACGCCATCACCATGCCACCATCGACGTTCATCACCTGCCCTGTGATGTAGGCAGCAGCGGGATCAGCAGCGAGAAAGCGGATCAGCCCTGCCACTTCTTCAGGTTTGCCGTAGCGTCCCAGCGGGATAAATTGCAGGATACCTTCTGCTTTGACATCAGCCGTCATATCAGTGGTGATGAAGCCCGGAGCAACCGCGTTGACCGTGATACCACGAGTTGCCAGTTCTTTCGCTACGGTTTTGGTAAAACCGATGACTCCTGCCTTTGCAGCGCTGTAGTTTGCCTGCCCAGGGTTGCCCATTTGCCCTGCAACAGAAGTAATGCTGACAATGCGTCCCGATCGCTGCTTCAGCATAATTTTGCTCACGGCACGAGTACACAAAAAGACCCCAGTTAAGTTGAGGTCAATGACTGCCTGCCAATCCTCTGGTTTCATCCGCAGCAGCAGTGTATCGCGGGTAATCCCGGCATTGTTCACGAGGACATCCACCTGCCCCCACTTCTCCATGACCGCGTTGACTAACTCATCCACTTGATCGGCTTTCGACACATCAGCGGGAAGCGCGATCGCCTGACTCCCCATCGCCTCAACCTCAGCGACTACGCGATCGGCAGACTCACGAGAACTGGCATAGTTCACCACAACCTTTGCCCCTTCTGCTGCCAATGCCAGCGCCGTCGCACGACCGATCCCGCGTGAACCGCCTGTGACGATCGCCACTTTTCCCTGGAGCCGTTGCAGGTTGGTTGGCAGTGCTTCCATAGTTATCTCTCCAAATGTCGCTTAATGATCATAGAGGAAAGGGGGAGTGGGGAGGGAGAGGAGTGAGGGGTGATAGGAAGCATGGGGAGCAGGGGAAGCAGGGGGGCAGAGGGAGCAGGGGGATGAAGGCTAAAGGCTAAAGGCTAAAAAGCTGACCGCTGACCGCTGACCGCTGATTGCTGACCGCTGACCAAACTGTGCGTCTGGAAACAGCAGTAGAAAGACCGCGATCGCAAGGATTAAGAAAGTGTTGAGTTTTGGTGGGAGGAGGGGTGGGAGGGGCGATCGTAGTTAGCAACACTAGAATCGCCAGCAGGCGATCGGAGAATTCCTATGGCGGTTAAAAAGCAGTTTGATAGCTTTCAAGAATTGCTCTCTGGCTCAGAATTGCCTGTTTTGGTTGATTTTTACGCGACGTGGTGCGGTCCTTGTCAAATGATGGCGGGCATTTTGGAGCAGGTAAATGCTCAGATGAAGCATCAGGTGAAGGTGATCAAGATCGATACTGACAAATATCCGCAAATTGCGACAGAGCACCAAATCCATGCACTGCCAACGCTGGTGCTCTTTAAAGACGGACAGCCTGTGGAACGCATTGAAGGTGTGGTGCCTGCGGAGAAGCTGATTCAGCGGCTGCAAGCGTTGGTGTAGGAGGTGAGGAGAGAGGAGAGAGGAGTAAGGGGTGAGGAGTGAGGATGAAGTTTGCTTCAAAGGCTTGGCTCACCATCTTCTTCGTCAACTCTTCATCACAAGTTTAGGGATTTTTCTATTGATACGGGAATTCTTTAAACAGAACTCACCCGGTCAAATCATGAAACTTTTTCGTTGGGCTGTTGTACCAGCCGTCGCCGCTATGCTCCTTTTGCCTGCTGTTCGGGCTGCAAATGCATCGACTGAGCCTGATTATCCCTGCTATATGAGGACGTTGTCGGGGCGTGTGATTAACCTGACAACTCTTTGTGCTGGTAAACCAGTCGCCATTGACTTAGACAAAACTCCGACGAACCAGATGGCTAGTCTGCGACCTCAGAAAAAAGCTGCTAACAGTGGTCAAGTCGTGGAAACAGCGCGTGAGATTAAAGATAACGGCTCTGGTAGTTGGACTCTCTCTGGCAAAATACAGAATCAAACACAGCAAAGAATTAGTGGCATGTCAGTGACGCTTATAGTTCAAGCGGGATCGCAGACATTAACGCCGCGTACCCGGACAGATCAATTTTCCCTTGCACCTGGGGGATACGCTGATTTTCAGGCAAGTGTGACCGACAAAGATCATCGCCCTGATTTTCGCGTTGCTTCTGTGGAGTGGAGAAACGAAGATGGTACGGCTGGCAATTACCCTTAAACCGTAAGCTCACTTTTTCATTTCACCCCGATCGCCCCATCGGGGTATTTTTATGCGCGATCGCACCTTTCTACTCCCCACTACCCACTACTCCCACCTTCTGCCCTCTGCCCTCTGCCTTCCGCCTTCTACCCCCCCACTCCCCACTCCCCTTCTTCATATGCCTTCCTTATCGCTCCAGGCATTAAGAATCAGCAAAAAAGTCTCAAAAGCCATATATCTTAAAGGTTTCGTGGATCAAGAGCCAGGGGAACGCTTTAGAATAGGGCATTGAAAGTTAGATTTCACGGGTGTTTCAGCCTTTTTACCAAGTCTTTTGCTGGAATTTCGGTAGAAAGTCTTTCACCCAAAACTCTGATCAACCATGCATTGTGCCCTCAGAACCCAAGGAGAATCTATGAACAAGGGAGAGCTAGTGGATGCGGTGGCAGACAAAGCCAGCATGACGAAGAAACAGGCAGATGCAGTGTTGACGGCTGCTTTAGACGCGATCGTCGAAGCCGTGAGTGGTGGCGATAAAGTCACGCTGGTTGGCTTTGGCTCGTTTGAATCACGGGAACGAAAGGCACGCGAAGGGCGTAACCCTAAAACAGGTGACAAGATGGATATTCCAGCTACAAAAGTACCCGCGTTTTCGGCTGGAAAGTTATTTAGAGAGAAGGTCGCCCCTGAGAAGAAAGCATGACGCTTTGATTGACCAAGTAGCCGATCGCCCGATACATGGGGGAAACTTAGTCTGGGCAGCGTCACTCGCAAACTGCTCCCCTTCTGCCATCCTGGATTTTTCTGCCAGCATCAATCCATTAGGACCACCAGCATCTGCGATCGCCGCTATTCAGGCTAACTTAGGCGCACTGAAGGCGTACCCTGATCCCCAGTATGGTGAGTTGCGATCAGCGCTAGGTGCGTTCCACCAGATTCCTCCAGAATACATTCTGCCCGGAAACGGTGCGGCTGAGCTTTTGACCTGGGCGTGTCGTGACTTAGCCGCCCTTGATGCAACGTGCCTCATTACTCCTGCGTTTAGCGATTATCGACGGGCGCTGAAGGCATTTAACGCCACGATCTGGAACTATCCTTTAGAGCCTTTGGACGATCGAGCGTGGGCAGTCGATCGAGCCTTGCTGTCTGATCGGCTCCATCCAGGTGCATCGCCTCAAGCAGTGGGTGTACTGCTGAATAATCCTCACAATCCCACTGGAGGCGTTGTACCAGAAGCATTTATACCTGCGCTTCTGGCACATTACGCACTGGTGGTAGTAGATGAAGCGTTTATGGACTTCTTACCACCAGACCAACAGCAGAGTGTCATGCATCTGGTGTTGAAGCATCCTCATCTAATCGTCTTGCGATCGCTCACCAAGTTTTACAGTTTGCCAGGGCTACGATTGGGGTATGCGATCGCCCATCCCGATCGGCTCAAGCGGTGGCAAGAGTGGCGCGATCCCTGGTCGGTAAACGCACTAGCCGTCGCAGCGGGTGCAGTGATTGTGCAAGATACCGCGTTTCAACAGCAAACGTGGGCATGGTTGGCAGCAGCAAAACCACAGTTATTTCAAGGGCTTTCTAGCTTACCAGGATTGCACCCGTCTCCTGGTGCGGCAAATTTTTTGTTGGTTAAGTCGGCGCGATCGGTTATGCAACTGCAAACAGAACTCTTGAAACAGCATCAAATTCTGATTCGAGATTGTGTCAGTTTTCCAGAGTTGGGCGATCGTTACTTTCGCGTCGCTATCCGCACTGAAGCTGAAAACCAGCAATTACTAGACGGATTGAGTCAAATCCTCTCAAATGGAGAATAGGGTTACTGTTGAGTCGTGCTTTTCTCTGCAACTTCTTACTCCTCACCCCTCACCCCTTACCCTGCCTTTATGCCAGTTGATTACGATCTGGTTGTCGTCGGTAGTAGTGCGGCTGGCATCTACGCAGCCCTTTCTGCTGCCCATCTAAACGCTCGTGTGGTGCTGGTCGACCAAGGCTGTGCCACCGTTGGTGCAGGATTCGGCACCCGTGTTTTAACCGAAGTTGGGCAGATCTTGCACTGTGGAGCATGGGCAGCTCAGCTAGGCTTTTGGGACACTGCTGCTTCATCTACCGCAACGTGGGCAGCGGCAAAGCGCTGGTCAGACACAGTAGCGCTGGCGATCGCCGAAACCTTCTCTCCTGCCGTCCTCACATCGCTGGGAATTGAGGTTATCTCTGACTGTGGTGCGTTTCATCGGAAACCCAGAATGGGGTTTATGGTCAACGGTCGATCGCTACGATCGCGTGCTTACCTGCTTGCGATCGAGCAGCTCCCCGTGGTTGCTATGTACCAGCAGCCAACACCAACGCCGCTCCCTCTTTTAGACATTGATGGCTTGGCAGCAGTCAGCTATTTGAATGCTCATGCAGTGCTGCAAAAAATTTCAGCGCTGGAGCCATTGTCGCGGCTGGTCATTATTGGCAGTGACGCGATCGGCGTTGAACTGGCTCAAAGCCTGGCTCGGCTTGGGCGATCGGTCACGCTCATCGTCTCAACGCCTCATATCCTCCCCTACGAAGATTTTGAAGCCGCTTTTTTGATTCAGGCGCAGCTAGAAGCAGAAGGAGTCCAGGTTTTAACGGGTACCACTGTTACTCAAGTACGGCAAATTAATGACAAGAAGTGGGTGCAAGCAGGCAATCGAGCGATCGAAACGGATGAAATCATACTGACAGCCACAACGCCATTTGATTGGCGAACGCTTAACCTTGAAGCCGTCAAGGTCGATGCGTCTGCTTCCGGTATTTTAGTGAATACCAAACTGCAAACGACCAATCCTCGTATCTATGCCTGTCGCGGACAAGTGGGTGGTGGCGACAGTCCTCATCTGGCGATTGCCGACGCTAAAATTGCGCTCAAAAACGCACTCTTTCTGCCGATCGCCAAAAGCACCGATCGCCCGGTTCCCTGGGTTGTTTCTACGGCTCCAGCATTAGCACGAATCGGACATACAGAAGCCTCTGCGAGGCAGCAGTTTAAAGATGTGGTTATCCTTAAACAACCTTTCAAGACGTTAATTAAAGCCCAACTTCAGGACGAAACAACCGGATTCTGTAAACTCATTGTGCATCGTAACGGGACGCTATTGGGCGCACACATCGTTGGTTCGCAAGCTGAAGAGCTGATCGGTATAATCGCTCTTACCATGCAGCAAAACCTCAAGATTCAGGCGATCGCCAATCTCGTCTTGCCGTCGTCTTCCCTCGCCGCAATTATTCAACAGACTGCCGCTGAATGGCATCGCCTTAAATTTCAGAAAAACACGAGGCTGCAAGACTTTCTGGAAGGTTTTTTTAACTGGCGGCGATCGGTGAAGTAGGAAAGTAACAGGAAAAAGCAAAGACATAGTGTCCTACCTGTCTGCTGAGTACACTATAATCACTCAGCGATATTATACAGCGACAAAACAAACAGAACAATGAGTGTTATCCCATTTATATTGGCTGATGACGGTAGGACGGTAGTAGAGAGTAGGCAAGACTTTGACGATGCAGGTGGTATCAGTGGAAAAGTAATTTACATACAAAATCTTGATCGAGACCAAATTGTTAATACAAGTTCTAGCAACGCAAGTTATGACCTAAGAGTCGGTAACGAATACAGAGACCATAGAGATTTTAATAAAACTGATCTATCGGATGGTAACGAAATATGCCTTCAACCTGGATCTGCCGTCATCATTGAAACAGCCGAATTCGTTCAATTTCCAAAGTTTCGATTTGGACATATAGTTCCTAAAGTATCTCTTTTGCAGGATGGTTTGTCTAATACTTCCTCCAAAGTGGATCCTGGATATTGCGGAAAACTTTCCATAACAGTTTTTAATTTAGGGAAAAGGACTATTGCTCTTAAGAAAGGACAAAAGTTTTGTACCCTTTATGTCCTTGACGTTCAAGGTGGTGTTATTCCCTACAACAAAGAGCCTAAAAGGATCGCTGGTAGCTCTAGAGTTAGAGTGTGGGGTAGAGTTAGGGACCTCATTGAAACAAATCAGGCACTTCTTATTTGTCTATCTCTGATTGTAAGCAGCCTTGTAGGTGCAGTTCAAATTTGGCAAGTTTTACAAGAACAAAAAGCGAAAACGCAACCTCCTCAAAGAGTAGAAAATCTTCAAAAATAGACGCTTTGCAGACTACTAAACTTTGGCAAGGGTCACTGTTTGAGGCTGACCTTGATATTTCCCGAAACGATCAGCGTAAGTTGTTTGGCATGGTTCTCCTTCTAAGAAAAGAAGTTGTAGAACACCTTCTCTAGCGTAGATTCGGCAGTCAGCACTAGCAGCATTGCTGAACTCTAGGGTCAAATAGCCCTCCCACGAAGCTTCAGCAGGAGTTATGTTAGCAATAATTCCACAGCGTGCCATCGTAGATTTTCCAATGCAAATGACAGTAATATTGGGAGGAATTCTTAGTCGCTCGAACGATACACCCAACGCATATGAATTGGCTGGAATGATGAAAAACTCACCATCCTCATCTGCTTGAAGAGGAATAGATTCTAAATTTTCAGGGTTAAACCGCTTTGGATTAACGACTGTACCTGGAATATGTCTAAAAACACGAAAATCTGTCGGCGCTAGCCTCAAATCGTATCCATAACTAGATAATCCGTAACTGATAACCCGTCTATCTTCAGCATGACGTATAAGAGAATCTTCAAACGGCTCTATCATCCCCAACTTAGCTTGTTCAGTAATCCACTTATCATTCTTTAACATGCTTGACCTCTACTACGAAAACGAGTTCTAAGAATATAGCAACTCCTTACGCATATATGTAGAGATTTGTTAGGGCTGATGGCTGCGGCGGAGTTCGGTAATTTGGTCGGCAACGTCGAGGAGCGATCGCGGCATTTCTGGTCCTGTGAGAATGACATCCACATGGCGCGGGCGCTGCTGTAAGAACGACAGCACTTCAGTATCAGCAATCAACCCAAAGTTGACTGCCAGACTGAGTTCATCCAGCACCACCAATTCGTATTTGCCTTCAAGGACGATCGATCGCGTATAGTTCCAGAGTTCCAGCAGCGATCGAGCCTCACTCTCATCCAAATGCGGTGTATCAATACAGCGCGGCAAACTACAGCGAATCCAATCTAAATGCTGCCCTAGCTGCACTGGGTGTTCATATCCCTGCCCAATGCCACCTTTGAGAAACTGCACCACCAAAACAGGTGTCCCCTGTCCCGCAATGCGTAGCGCCTGAGCCATCACGTTTGTGAAAAAGCTGCGATGCGAACACGTAAAAACCTGCACCAAGCCTTCAACTCGGTGCGTCAGTTGATGATTGACATCCAGCGAGGGGGTTTCGATCTGTGAAACCATAATTCGTGCCCAGGTAACGATTAACTCGTATCAACGTTTGTTCTAGTTCTTTTGAAGTAATCAGAATCTAGCGTAGTTTAACGAATTTCTTCCACATCAAACACCATATGTAATAGTCCGTCAAGGGAGAGGAGAGAGGAGTGAGTTGTCAGCAGATCTTCATCTTCCTACTCCCTACTCCCCATTCCCCACTCCCCACTCCCCACTCCCCACTCCCTACTCCCCCCAACTCCTGTATCCTGAATCAGTGGCTTTGAGACAACAATAATGGCTTGGCAGCGTCCCGACGGTCGAAAACCGGATCAACTACGTCCGGTAAGCTTTGAGCGCAACTTTACTCGGTTTGCAGCCGCATCTGTGCTGGCGAAATGCGGCGATACGCAGGTGCTTTGTAACGTGTCCATTCAGCCGAAAGTACCCAGATTTTTGGAAGGAAAGGGAAAGGGGTGGCTGACGGCAGAGTACCGAATGCTACCAGGAGCAACGCCAGAACGGCAAGAACGCGAACTGATGAAACTGTCTGGTCGGACGCAGGAAATTCAACGATTGATTGGACGCAGCTTGCGATCGACCCTCGATATGGCAGCCCTGGGCGAACGCACCATTACGATCGATGCCGATGTGCTACAGGCAGATGCGGGTACTCGCACCACATCCATTACAGGGGGCTTCGTGGCGCTGAAGGATGCGCTAGATCAGTTGGTAGCGAAAGGAGAACTGGCGCGATCGCCCATCATTCATCAGGTTGCCGCTGTCTCTGTCGGCTTGCTGGAAAATGAACCCATGCTCGATCTCAACTATCCCGAAGATGTCGCTGCCGAGCTGGACTGCAATGTCGTGATGAACGAAAAACTGGAGCTGATCGAAATTCAAGGTACGGCTGAAACTGGCAGCTTTAGCCGCGCCCAACTGAACCGCATTCTGGATGTTGCCGAAACGGGCATTCAAACCTTGCTAAACGCTCAGCTTCAGGTGTTTGAGTAGACTGGAACCACTGGTGCTGATGAAGCATTTCCAAGTCGGTGGACATAATGAAGCTAACCAGATTCAAAGCTGACCGCTGACCGCTGACCGCTTGATTTCTACAAACCTTTAATAGAAGGTAAGAGCCTCTATGACCTTGGCAGCTCAAAACACCGCATCCCAACTGATGACGCTGGAAGAGTACCTCAAGTACGACGATGGCACAGACACTCGGTATGAGTTAGTGAATGGAGAGTTGCTTGTTATGCCGCCCGAAAGTGATCTGAACCAGCGAATTGCGTCGCTGCTTTTTGCTTACTTTCTGCAACAGGGAATCCCACCCTATCGTTTGAGGATTGGCACTGAAATTGTCGTCAGCGGTTCACGGGCAACGACGCGTTTCCCTGACGTGACGATCCTGTCTGAGGAGTTGGCGATCGCTCTAGAAGGAGCCACGCGATCGACCGTCATGCCAGAGATGCCGCCACCATTGTTAGTTGTTGAGGTGGTCAGCCCTAGCCAGGAGACACGAGACTACCGCTACAAACGCTCAGAATATGCAGCACGAGGCATTGCCGAATATTGGATTGTTGACCCGATGCAGCAGAAGGTGACGGTGCTGGAATGGGTGGAGGGGCTGTATGAAGAAGCCGTGTATGCAGGAGAAAGCCCGATCACCTCGCCATTATTCGGTGCGCTGCAACTCAATACCGCTCAAATTTTGCAGGGGCGATGAACAAAACATGCGACGGGATTCTCTTTTCTATGCCTTATTTCAGCAATCGCCAACGCTGTTATTCGAGCTATTGGACGAGTCTCCGCCCAATGCTCAAAACTATCGCTTCGATTCCGTTGCCGTCAAAGAACCCAAATTTGAAATCGACGGCGTGTTTTTGCCACCCGAAGCGGATGCGCCCGGAGTGGTTTATTTCTGCGAAGTGCAGTTTCAAAAAGACGAACAGCTTTACGAGCGTCTTTTTGGCGAGTCATTTTTGTACTTTTACCGAAACCGCAGTCGCTTCAGCGATTGGCACGCGGTGGTGATTTATCCCACACGCTCCACCGAGCAACGGGACACGCATCCCTATCGATCGCTCTTAGCCAGCAACCAGGTACACCGGGTCTATTTAGATGAACTCGGTGACGTGCAACAGTTGCCGATCGGGGTGGCGTTGATGGCTCTCACCGCGGTAGACGCAGCCAGTGCTCCAGCAATCGCTCGATCGTTGGTAGCCCGCTTACGCGCTATCTCCTCGGACGCGGTACCAGAGGAAGGGCAAGCACAAGCGGCGAGTCGCGCCATAATAGAAATGGTTACAACAATTATGGTTTATAAGTTTACAAACTTGAGCCGACGGGAGGTTGAGGCAATGCTAGGTACTGCACTTCAGAAAACGCGCGTTTATCAAGAAGCAAAAGAAGAAGGACGGGAAGAAGGACGGGAAGAAGGACGGGAAGAAGGACGGGAAGAAGGACGGCAGCAAGCAGTCCGATCGCTCATCCTGCGTCAATTGACCCGTCGGGTCGGCGTGTTGTCTGAAACTCTCACAGCACAGATTACGGCTCTCTCCGTGGAGCAGCTAGAAGCGCTGGCAGAGGCATTATTAGATTTTCAAGCGATCGCAGACCTGGAGGTTTGGCTGGAGTCCCAGTCCCGGTAAGCAACGATCGTGCTTTGAGCTTGATTGTTGCAGGTTTAACCTGGAACGATTCCTTTGGAACGCTGCGCGAACGCACTTCAAACGGGAAACTTGCAGTTTCAAACAGGAGCGATCACATCTCAAACAGGAATGATCGCACTTGAAATAGGAACGATCGCACTTGAAACAGGAAAGTTGCTGTTTGAAGTAGGAACGATCGCACTTGAAACAGGAAAGTTGCCGTTTGAAATAGGAATGATCGCACTTGAAATAGGAACGATCGCACTTGAAACAGGAAAGTTGCCGTTTGAAACAGAAACGATCGCATTTGAAGTAGGAACGATCGAGCTTTTTGCTCCGAACTTGCACCTCAGAACTCGAAACGCCGCGCTTTTTGCTCAAACGATCAAGCTTTTTACTCGAAACGTAGGGCGTAGGGTGTCAAGAAACCGGGTTTCTGGCGATCGCATTGAGCGTCAGGCAGCAACCTTTGCCTAAAAAACCCGGTTTCTCAGTCCGCTTGCTTACTTGCCCAGTTTTTCTCGAATAATGCGCTCCATCGCCTCATTGTTTGTGTGCAGATAAAAGACCTTAGCACCGCGTTGAACTTTTTAGCGTTTGCCAGCGTCTAAAACCATGTAATACGACGTTCATCACCCCATGACTGCATATCAGCTGCCCTTGGCGACCTATTCAGGCTCGATTTCAGCCCCAATCGCGCACGCACCGATCCTACCCAAGACCACTCCGGCAATTGCTGCTAAGGGCATTGACATGAGCTTTCAGTCAGGGTCAGACCACTATCAAGCCCTCAAGCATGTTGACCTGGAACTGAAGAGTGGTGAGATTCAGCTTCTGATGGGTCCGTCTGGATCGGGTAAAACAACGTTGCTGTCCATTTTGGCGGGGATCCTCACTCCTACTAAGGGCAGCGTTCGCTTGTTAGGACAGGAAATTACAGGTATGTCACGATCGCAGTTAGCGCGGTTTCGGTTAGAGCACATCGGCTTCATCTTTCAAGGTTTCAACCTGTTCCCAGCTCTGACGGCGCTAGAAAACGTGGAAGTTGCTTTGAACGTCAAAGGCATTCGTAAACATGCGGCTACAAAGCAAGCACGCTTGTTGCTAGAGCAGGTGGGGCTGACAGAGAAAGCACATCAGTTGCCCCGTGACTTATCGGGTGGGCAAAAACAGCGGGTGGCGATCGCGCGGGCGCTGGGTGGCGATCCAAAGCTGATTATGGCAGACGAGCCAACAGCAGCCCTAGATTCACAGACTGGACATGCCGTGATTGAACTGCTGCATCGGTTGGCAAAAGATCAAAACCGCACGGTGCTAATGGTGACGCATGATGCACGCATTATTGACTTTGCCGATCGAGTCGTGACGCTCGAAGACGGCGCTGTCAAACAAAAGACGTTTTAAAGTGACTGGGCGTAATTAAACTAAAAATAATCTTAGAGGCAACGCTCCCAAACCCTTCCCTCACAATTAATTGTGGTTACCGACTAATCAGAAGGCTTTTTGTAAAGTAGTTGCCTTTGAAAGCGGGTCTTTTCAGAGGAGAATGAAACCACAGTAAGCATGGTGCCTGAGGCGATGCATTTAAGCCTTTGCATGATTGTGCGAGATGAAGAAGCAACCCTACGGCGTTGTTTGGCTAGTGTCATAGACGTTGTGGATGAGATTATTCTCGTTGACACTGGCTCATGCGATCGCACCGTAGCGATCGCCAACGAACTAGGGGCAACTGTTTACAGCTTTACGTGGTGTGATGACTTCGCGGCTGCCCGTAACGAGTCGCTTAAGTATGCCCACGGCGACTGGATTTTGGTACTCGATGCCGATGAGGTGCTGGTGTCAGAACGCGTGCCAGCGTTACAACAGGCAACGCAACAAGAGGAGACGATCGCCGTTACCCTTCTACGAGAAGAATTAGATACCACCCATCCCCACTCTCAGCTTTCGCGTTTATTTCGCAGACACCCTGCCATCACGTTTACCCGTCCCTATCACGAACTAATCGACGACAGCGTCACCGCACTGTTGCAACAAGAACCGCATTGGCAGGTCATGGCTTTACCAGGTATTGCCATTCAGCACACGGGGTATCAGCCAACCGCGATCGCCCAGCGGCAAAAGGTCGATCGTGCCCGCACCATTATGGAAGCACATCTGAAGACTCACCCTGATGACGCGTACATTTGCAGCAAACTAGGCGCGCTTTACGCCGATCTGGGCGAACCGCTGCAAGGTTTAGCGCTTCTGCAACGAGGGGTAAACGCTGCGACTGAGGTACCCGTACTGTACGAATTGCACTACCACATGGGTAGTCTTTACAGTCAATTGCAAGAGCCAATGCGGGCGGAATTTCATTACCAAACCGCGATCGACCAGCCGCTACCCCAGCATCTAAAGTTAGGTGCCTACACTAACTGGGGTAATTTACTGAAAGATCAAGGCGAACTGGTAAAAGCAAAAACACTTTATGAGACAGCAGTCGCGATCGACCCGACGTTTGCAATCGGTTATTACAACCTCGGACTGACGCTCAAAGCGATGGGGCAGTTGAGGGACGCGATCGCCCACTATAACCGCGCCCTGCAACTCCAACCGACCTATGCTGAGGCACACCAAAATCTGGGTGTGGCGCTGTTGAAAGCGGGAAGTGTGACAGAAAGCCTGGAATCCTTTCGACACGCGATCGCACTCTACGAACAGCAAGGATCGCCGGAAGCAGCAAGGTTGCGCGACGGACTGCGGCAAATGGGTCTATGAAACGATGCGTGAGCGTCTAGATCAAAGCTCGAGCTAAGCAAAACCCCGAGAAGCCGCTAACCATCATCTAACCCCCAACGAAAACGCTCAAATTGCCGCTGTTGTCCTTAGGGTGCAGCGGTCGCTGGTGTAGTAGTTCTATCACTATCTAAATCAGTCCCCTCACGCAATTCCTCTGGCGACTCTGGCAAGTCAAAAGGGGTACTGAGTTCTTCTTGAATGTTGAGACGATCGCACGGAATCGTGTCCGACAAAATGGCACTTGCCATCATACCGCAGTGAATCTCCAGGTGTGCCTCTGGCAATGCCTCAAAGACTAGCCGTTGCCCCGGAAACACAACCCGCTCAAAGTACCAATTGGAAACGTTCGTGATGCGAGCGATCTGAATGTGGCTTGTGGCGTTGACGTAGCAGCACAAGATCGGATTGGTGCTATGCGACGGCAGCGGATCGAAGATTTGAGCCATGAAGAAGACCCACGCAAAAACAATAAGAGATTCAATAAGTTACCATTCTGCGATCCCACTAGCTGTAAAGCCTATTACCAACCGACTCTTTAATGAAGATCTATGCTTAAAGGCATAGTCTTTAGTGCCTGTAGCTCGGGTCGAATCTATCTAGCCTAAGCAACTGGTCGCTAAACGGCTCCAAGCCATGCTTTGGTCAAGTCTATCGATCAGAGAAAGCTAAGAGCTTGCTAAAAAAATGACTGCACACTTTTGGATCAGCTATCAGCTTCTCGCTGACGGCTGACGGCTGACGGCTACAGATCATGCTGTTATTTCTGTACAACTCCTAAGTGAAGCGGCTCGGTAAGCGTTATTGGCAAGCGATCTTCTCATCTCCAGGCACTTTACTGAGAAAATGCCCATGCAGCAAGAGAAAGTCAGTGGTATCGTAAAGTTATATGAAAATAGTTTTCAGAATTCTCTCAGACAGTTTTGTAAGGGCTGCTGGTCTCTTCAGGTCTGTGCAGACAATACAGCCTGAATACGAACTGGGTGAAAGAAGATCGATTTAACCGTTGATGTTTCAGAAATTACCTTGTGATGACCAACCGGATACTCTACGTTCGTCTTCCCTGTAACCCGATTTTTCCGATCGGCGTGATTTATCTCGCTGACCACGTTCACAAGCAGTTTCCAGCCGCCGAGCAGCGTATTTTTGACTTGGGAACTGTACCGCCTCTAGACTACACGGCAGCGCTTGACACCTGCATTGATGAGTTTAAGCCCAGCCTGCTGGTATTTTCCTGGCGAGACATTCAGATTTATGCACCTGTTGGTGGACGTGGTGGCAACCCACTCCAGCACACGTTTGAGTTCTACTACGCCCGCAATCCACTGGTGAAGCTGCGAGGCGCGATCGGTCTGCTGCGTGTCGCACAGGGTTACTACGGTGAACTCTGGCGCAACCTGGGTCTGATTAAACGCGGTATGAAGCGTGCTCGGCAATACAATCCAGGGGTGCGATCGGTGGTAGGCGGCGGTGCGGTCAGCGTTTTTTACGAACAGCTTGGTCGCAGTTTACCGAAAGGTACGATCGTCTCTGTTGGCGAAGGCGAGGCATTGCTAGAAAAACTGCTGCACGGCAAGGATTTTCTCGATGAACGCTGCTATGTCGTTGGCGAAACAACCGCCCGCGATCGCATGATTCATGAAGTGCCCACGCCGATTGAGAAAACTGCTTGCAACTACGACTACATCGAAACGATTTGGTCAGAGTTTGACTATTATCTACAGGCACAAGACTTCTACGTTGGGGTGCAAACGAAGCGTGGCTGCCCGCACAACTGTTGCTACTGCATCTACACTGTCATTGAAGGCAAGCAAGTACGCATCAACCCGGCTGATGAAGTGGTCGCAGAAATGCGTCAACTCTACGATCGTGGTATGCGTAACTTTTGGTTCACCGATGCCCAACTGATTCCAGCGCGTAAGTACATCGACGATGTCGCTGAGCTTTTACAGAAAGTGCTGGACGCGGGTATGCAGGACATTCACTGGGCGGCATACATTCGGGCAGACAATCTCACCCCTGCCTTGTGTGACCTGATGGTGAAGACGGGCATGAACTACTTTGAGATTGGCATTACCAGCGGTTCTCAGGAGTTGGTTCGCAAGATGCGGATGGGTTACAACCTGCGAACGGTGCTAGAAAACTGTCGTGATTTGAAAGCCGCTGGTTTTAACGATGTCGTGTCAGTCAATTACTCATTCAATGTGATTGACGAGCGCCCTGAAACCATCCGACAGACGATCGCGTACCACCGAGAGCTAGAGCGGATTTTGGGTGCTGATAAAGTGGAGCCAGCCATCTTCTTTATCGGCTTGCAGCCCCACACGCATCTGGAAACCTATGCCTTTGACCAGAAGATCTTGAAGCCAGGGTACGACCCGATGAACATCACTCCCTGGACGGTCAGAAAGCTGCTCTGGAACCCAGAACCACTCGGCTCCCTCTTTGGGGAAGTTTGCCTCCAGGCATGGCGACAAAACCCCAATGACTTTGGGCGCGAAGTGATGGCAATTTTGGAGCAACGGCTGGGCAAGGCAGATTTGGAGTCGGCGCTTACCGCTCCGATCGTCCCAACCGCCAAACCACTTGCACTCTCAGCCTCTTAACTGAGTGGTGATGCCGTGCGATCGCGTTCAGTGCGTTGGTTTCAGAAAATCGTTCTCAGAGTGTAGTCCCGCAGCTTTTCTACGTTCCGTCAGGGTAGGCTACCAAGCACGCCTAAGTTCTATGACCGCCTGTCGTTTCTCTTAACTGTCTCCTTTGCAATGCTAGAAGGTTCTATTCTCCAATCGCTAGGCGTTAGCCACCAATCCGGGCAATCTGGCAAGCGACCGCTCAACTTTGGTGTCTATTACAAAAACACATTAGTAGCACTGTGTCATGCGTTAGAAGACTGTATTCTCACCAGTAGTAGCGAACCGTTGGTCGTGACGGCGTTTCAGCGGGGCAAGTGGTATCTGCAAGAAGCCGATCGCTATGCCGATTTAGCCGCGCGATCGCAGCAAATTGTGATTATGGCATCCCCAGACGCAGGCTTCGCTGAGCATCCGACGAGTCAGAAGGCAAATGTCGAACTGGTTAGTCTTGATCCAAGCGATCCGGTTTCGCAAGAGTGGCACTTGATGATTTTTGCGCCAACCTATACGGCTATGGTGCTATGTCAGGAGCTATCACCAGAAGATTATGGAGCACAAGGTCAGCCCACTCAGGATTTAGAACGCAAGTTTTATGGGTTCTGGACGTTTGAGCCGAACCTGGTGCAGGAAACAATCGAACTGTCGATCGCTCACATCAAACCCTACAATGCAGCGCTTGCCGCCAAGCTGACCGCGCAATTAGACGCGATCGTGGCAGCCCAGACTGAGAAGCGCGATGATCTTAGTCTGGTCGTGGCGCGTGTTGTGGACTACTTGCAGGACGGACAGACAGCCCTGAGCGCTCAAATCAACGCTCACGATGCTGAACGGCTCCATCGAGACCCACTGGATAGCAACCTGGTTTCTAACGAGGTGCAGGCATTTCTGCGGATGGCGCAGTTGACGGATCAGGCTGATGCGGCAAATTCTACGGCGGCGGCTGAAGTGGCATCGCTGGCAGAGGCGATCGGTCAACTGCTCGATCTCCCGGTTTGGCAACTGCATCGCCTCAAGCTGGCAGGCTTGCTGCATCGTCTTGCACCACTGCAAGCAACAGAAACCGTTCTGAGTCCCGGTAGCTTTGGACGCTATGCCGATGATGATGCGCTGAGCACTGCACCAAGTTGCCCTCTGGTGCCTGGAGCGCAGGTGTTGCGAACGATGCCCCGGCTGCGGGCGATCGCTACCATCATCACCCATCTGACCGAACACTGGAATGGCTCTGGACAACCTGCTGGGCTGGCTGGAGACGAAATTCCGCTGGAATCGAGAATCCTGGGGCTGGCGGCAGAGTTTCAGCAGCGCCTGGTTGATCTTCGTACGACTGGATACAATACCCATACGCCGCCCGATGCTGATATCTGCATGACTAAAGCGCTAGCTGAGTGCCAGCAACAGCAAGGCGATCGCTGGGATCCCAAACTGATCGACGCATTGGCATTGCTGGTCGGCGGTTTTCAGCAGGGATTGAATCTGCCCGTCAGCGTGCCTAAAATCTCGGCTGGTCTGTGGCTGATCGATGCTCACTATGCTGATGATTTATTCAAGGCAGTGAGCGAAGCTGAAAGTACCCAATAAACGGCAAGAGGCGGTTTTAGCGATGGTTTTTAGTCGTTAGCGCGAGTCAGTAGTCAGAATAACCCTTGTTTCTTTCCCTCTACCCTTCTCTAAATGAACATCGACGCAATTCGCTCCGGTAAGGTAAAACAGCTTTTGGGTGCCGACCTGGAAGACGAAGATCTGTCTGGGCAGAACCTTCAGGGCGTGAACTTGGCAGGGGCGCGGCTCACTGGTACCGATCTCAGTCGAGCCAAACTGACAGGAGCATCGTTAGATGGTGCCACCATGGTTGGCTGTCAACTGATTGCGGCAGACGTGCGCGCGAGCCTTGTGGGCGCTAACCTGATGCAGGCAGATTTGACCGAAGCTGACTTGCGCGGCAGTAACCTGCGTGGTGCAAATTTAATGCGGGCAAGCCTTAATAAGGCAACTTTCTCAGGGGCATTGCTCAGCGGTGCTAATTTGATGGGTGTCAATTTGCAAGGTGTTGATTTGCGCGGTGCAGACTTGCGGGGTGCTAATCTCAGTGGTGCCAATTTGCATGGGGCAAACCTGAATCAGGCAGATTTACAGGGTGCTTTGCTGAATGAAGCCAATCTTGAGGAAGCAGACCTTCAAGGCGCTAATCTAGCTGGAGCCAATCTGTCTGGCGCTAACCTACTGTGTGCTGAGTTGGAAAACGCCAACCTGGATGGAGTGAACCTGGCGGGTGCCTGTCTGGTTGGTACGACGCTCGATCGCTCAATTCATCGCCTGGATTTGCAAAGCGCTCCAAAGCAGTCTGACATAGGCTCCTCTCATCACTCAGCGATCTAGCTTGTTGCTTCTGGCTTTTTGGTCGTTTCGGTAGGATAGTCCTTCCTGTAGAATGACCTGAAGCTGCGATCGCACGGCAACCGCAAAACGGATGAACTCAACTCAACTCAACAGCGCGTTTACACTTTTTCTGAGTCTGCTTGTGGAAGCGGTACCCTTCTTGCTGCTGGGAGTTTTGTTTTCGGGTTTGCTACTGTTCTTCGTGGATGAGCGCAAATTGGTGCGCTGGATGCCGAAAAATCCATTTTTAGGCGCGTTGGCGGGTAGCTGCGTCGGATTTTTGTTTCCTGTGTGTGAGTGTGGCAATGTGCCTGTGGCACGACGGTTGCTGATGCAGGGTGCGCCGTCTCCCGTGGCGATCGGTTTTCTTCTGGCAGCACCGACCATCAACCCGATCGTCTTCTGGGCAACGTGGACAGCTTTTCGTGACCAACCCGAAATTGTGTTTATGCGGGTCGGCTTCTCGCTGGCGATCGCCACGATTATTGGCTGGGTCTTCAGTGCTCAGGCAGATTTACGTCCGCTGTTGCAGCCTGCGGTGGCGAGAGCGATTCCGGCGAAGGCAGAAGGCAGAAGGCAGAAGGCAGAGGGGGAAGGGGGAAGGAGGAAAGCGTCCGCTTCGCCGTTGTTGGAGTCGGGGACGTATTTTTTGGGGCAGTCAGCGAAACCCTTACAAATTGATGCGGCAGAGTTGCAGGCACGCATGATGGGAGCGAATACTGCCGATAAGCCCATGTCTCATAAGCTGTTGCTGCTGTTGGACAATACGGTACAAGAACTGCGGGAACTGGGTGGTGTTTTGGTTTTGGGTAGCGCGATCGCGGCGATCGTCCAGGTGTTTGTGCCCCGTGATGTCATTCTCAATCTGGGTCAAAGTCCTGTTACGTCGATTCTGGCGATGATGCTGTTGGCAGCGATCGTCTCGATTTGCTCAACCGTCGATTCGTTTTTCGCGTTGTCGTTTGCCTCTACCTTTACCAGCGGTTCCCTCCTGGCATTCCTCGTTTTTGGACCCATGATCGACCTCAAAGGCATCGGCTTGATGCTATCGATCTTCAAAGCAAGAGCTGTCTTCTATCTGTTTGCTCTAGCAGCGTTGCTCACGTTTTTGTTTACGCTCATCGTGAATTTGTATGTGAGTTAGTGTTGGCAGGCAGAAGGCAGGAAACCGCAGAGACGCAAAGGCGCAGAGAAGTTTTAACTCCAAACTGCTAACTCAAATCCCATAACTTTCATTCCCCATCCCTCCTCTCCCCCCATGCCCCCCTTCCCCCCTCGCTTCCTCTCTCCCCTTCTCCCCTGGCTGGATGTGCTTGCGATCGCTGCTTGGGGTATTCTTTTCCTCAAATACTGGCTCACGGGCAAGCTGAACCTGCTGATTCATCCCAACTATATGGGTTTGACCGTCGTTGCAGGAGTAGTTTTGCTGCTAGTAAGTGGCATCAAAGCGGTGCTGTTGTTCAAGCAGAGGCGACGATCGGTGCGGGGTGGAGCAACAGAGCAACACTTGACACTCTTTCCGCCCGGTTGGAGTACAGCACTGCTGCTGGGTACTGCAATGTTGGGCTTGCTGATTTCACCGCGCGCGTTTGCCAGTCAGACCGCGATCGATCGCGGCGTAAACGACACCATTACCCTCACACGTGTCAAGCCACAGGCGTTTCGTGTGGCAACCAACAGTGCTGATAAAACCCTGGTCGATTGGGTGAGAACGCTGGCAGTTTACCCCGAACCGGATGCTTATACAGGACAGAAGGCGAAGGTGCAGGGCTTTGTGGTGTATCCAAAAGATTTGCCTGCTGACTACTTCTTGCTGTCGCGGTTTGTGATTACATGCTGTGCAGCAGATGCCTATCCCATCAGCTTGCCCGTCAAACTTTCTCAAGGACGCGATGCCTATAAACCCGATACCTGGCTCGAAATTGAGGGAGAAATGATGACAGCAGACCTCGCTGGTAAGCGTCAGTTGACGATCGCCGCCAAAACGCTGAAACCCATTGCAGAACCCAAAAATCCTTACGACTATTAGTAATTTGCTAGGGCAGAAGGCAGGCGGCAGAAGGGATGAGGGACGGAGGATGAGGGATGTAGCTTGCTTCCCGAAGGGTAGGCTAAAGGCTAGAAAGCTGACGGCTGACGGCTGACCGCTAGATAGAAAGCAGAAGTGAAAGGTTTGGAGCTAAGGCTTCTAGATTTAGCTGTCTGCTTCATTGAGCTTTAAACCGCTGTATTTGGCAAACCTTTGTGGAACCAGATGTCATCACGCAATACGCTCACGAGCATATTCCCATCACCAAACAGATGGGAATCATGGTTCTGGCAGTAGACGACGCGCAAATTTCTCTTCTCGCACCCCATGCACCCAACATCAACCACCGGGAGACGATCTTTGGTGGCAGTATTTCTAGCCTGGGTATTTTGGCGGGTTGGGCGCTTTTGTGGGCAAAACTTCAGGCAGAAGAAACACCAAATCGGTTGGTGATTCAATCCAGCAGCACAAACTTCATCAAGCCTGCAACGGATGCGATCGTGGCTTCCTGTACGTGCGATCGTGCCCATTGGCAAACCTTTTACACGACCCTGAAACGACACGGCAAAGCCAGAATTACCCTTAATGCCAAAACTCGGTGCGGGGAGACTATTGTTGCCACTCATACTGGGCAGTATGTTGCGATGAGAACGTGAAAGGGCGGGAGAGGCAGAGGACGCAAGGGGGGCGGAGGGAGCAAGGGGAGCTTTGAGTTAAGAAGTCAGGAGTCCGAGGTCAGGAGTTGCACTAAATAGTTGCACATTGCCCCCTCTGCTTCCCCTACCCTCTCTGCTTCCCCTACCCCCTCTGCTTCCCCTACCCCCCCTGCTTCCCCTACCCCCTCTGCTTCCCCTGCTCCCTCCGCCTCCCCTGCTCCCTCCGCCTCCCATTCATGCTTTACTAATCCCTTAACCCTCTCTACTCTCGCCACCATGACTTCTACCCTCAATCAGCAAATTCAGCAGTTTTATGATGCCTCTTCCGGGCTGTGGGAGCAGATCTGGGGCGAACATATGCATCACGGCTACTACGGTGTCGATGGTCGCCAGCAAAAAGACCGTCGGCAGGCGCAGATTGACCTGATTGAAGAACTGCTGCAATGGGCACCGATTGGACGACCAGAACGCATCTTGGATGTGGGTTGTGGGATTGGCGGCAGTTCACTTTACCTGGCAGAGAAGTTTAATGCTAACGTGACGGGCATTACGCTTAGTCCCGTGCAGGCAGAGCGAGCGACCGATCGCGCCAGAAGCGCAGGCATGATGGGAAGTGGAGCAGGCGCGATCGCCCAGTTTCAGGTTGCCGATGCGCTAAATATGCCCTTTGCGGATCAGTCCTTTGACTTTATCTGGTCACTCGAAAGCGGCGAACACATGCCTGACAAAGCGACGTTTATGCAGGAATGCTACCGCGTGCTGAAACCGGGCGGCACCTTTTTGATGGTGACGTGGTGCCATCGACCGATCGATTGCCAACCCCTCACAGCCGACGAGCAGAAGCATCTCGCCGATATCTATCGTGTCTACTGCCTGCCCTACGTACTGTCGCTGCCAGAATACGAAGCGATCGCCCAGACCCTCAACTTTCAGCAAATCCGCACCGCTGACTGGTCTACTGCCGTCGCACCGTTCTGGGATGTGGTGATTGATTCCACCTTTACGTTTGAGGCGATCGTCGGTCTACTCACCTCTGGCTGGACAACGATTCAGGCAGCACTTTCACTCGGACTCATGCAACGCGGCTATCAAAGTGGGTTAGTCCGCTTTGGCTTACTGTCAGCAACACGGCAATAACTTCGCCGACACTTCATTAATCCATCAGGAGTACGCAATCGTTCCGTTGTTTTGCTCATAAACCAGACCAATGGGAGCAAGCTAGAACGTGTCCGCATGAGGAACGTTTTGATGCGCTGGTTACTTGCGTTTGGGTTTGGGTTGGCGATCGTGTGCCTGCAACTGGTGCTGCCAACTCCTCTATGGTCAGCACCCGCTGGCTGTGATGCCGCCTATCCTGATGTGTGCATTCCGTCGCCACTGCCCGATCTCGACTGCAAAGACATTACCTTCCGAAACTTTCGCGTCCTGTCGCCTGACCCCCATCGGTTCGATCGCGACAAAGACGGTATCGGTTGTGAGTCCCGCTCCTAGATTCTGAAGCCTTGAGCGTAAAGTAACGCCTCTGCCCATGCTGCATCCTCACTGGAGAGTGGGGGCGTTGCTGGCTGGCTGTAATCAACGGCTAACTGATACCTGCCCCGCTCGTAGACGGTTTGAAGAACTGCTTGCAGTGGCAGCATGGGTTCTTCATCCGTAGCAGTCAAAGGAATGACGATCGACGGAATCGGTTGTCGCACGCTGAAGGCATAGAGTTGAGCCGTAGGACGACGATCGCTGCGGCTAATCAACATGCGGTAATGCGAGGGCTGACTCCCCAACATTGGCAAGGGTTGTCCACCTCTCAGCCAATCAATTTCTACCAAATGGGTCAAACTGGCGAGTATCTGATAGCGCTTTCGTTCGTAGGCGTTCCGTCCTTCTCCAGGACGTTTATTTTTAGGTGAGAGAATCTCGATCGCCGTAATTACCGCTCCACTTGCGATCTCCCGCACTTCTAAATAGCGCTCTTGTACTTCCTGGACATTCGGTAATGTCACAGAAATCGGTTCGGTTAGAGTCGCTAAATTGGCAGTCCGCCCTGGCAGGATCTCATCACCGCGTCTTGCAATCACCGAAACATCAGGAATGCCAACCAAGAGGCTATCATCTTCGGAGCTGAAATAGGTACGCTTTTCAATCGCCACCCGATACTTTTCAGTGAGATGTTCCGTCAGCGTATCGGCGATCGCCACAATGAGACGGCTGTGAACTTCTGACCACAACTCAGGGGCTTCCAGATAAGGGTCTACTCCCGGAAAGGGCGATCGCATCGTAAGCTCTTGCTGCATTAAAAAGTTGTTGCTGCAATCTTAGCAAGCAAATAGATCCTCAGGCTGATTGGTCTCTTTTGGAAACAGGCGATCGTAGACAAGCTCTCGATCAATTGGAGTTGAGGTGTAATTGATGATAGCCATAAGAGCAGGACGCACGCATGGAAATTCAGACACCGGATTGGGTCAAGCACGCCGTTTTTTATCAAATTTTTCCCGATCGCTTTGCCCGTAGCCAACAACCCCGTAAGCGGCTGTTAAACAATGCACGGTGGGAAGACTGGCAAGCAGTGCCCACGCTCCAGGGTTACAAAGGCGGCGATCTGTGGGGCGTGATGGAAAAGCTGGACTATTTGCAAGACTTGGGCATCACAGCGATTTACTTCACACCGATCTTTCAATCTGCCAGCAACCATCGCTATCATACGCACGACTATTACCAGGTTGACCCCATGCTGGGCGGCAATCCAGCGTTCAAAGCATTGCTAGAGGAAGCGCATCGTCGCGGGCTAAAAGTGGTTTTGGATGGCGTGTTTAACCATGCCAGTCGAGGGCTGTTCTTCTTTCATGACATTTTAGAAAACGGTCCCCATTCACCGTGGGTCAATTGGTTTAAAATTCACGGCTGGCCCCTGGCACCTTATACAGGCGAATTTCCCGCAAACTATGAGGGCTGGGTTGGCAACCGGGCGCTGCCTGTGTTTAACCACGACAACCCAGAAGTACGCGAGTATTTAATGGAGATTGCCGAATACTGGATCAAATTTGGCATTGACGGCTGGCGATTGGATGTGCCGTTTGAAATTAAAACGCCTGGTTTCTGGCAAGAATTTCGCGATCGCGTCAAAGCCATCAACCCAGAGGCATACATCGTTGGTGAAGTGTGGGGTGACTCGCGCGAGTGGCTTAATGGTACCCAATTTGATGGTGTGATGAATTACCTGTTTGCAGGACCAACGATCGCCTTTGCAGCAGGCGATCGTGTTGTGATGGAGCAGGTGCAGGGGCGCGACTATCAGCCCTTTCCGCCCTTATTTGCCAGAGAGTATGGCGAAAAGATGCAGGCACTCTTGAACCTCTATCCCTGGGAAATCCAGTTGACCCAATTGAACCTGCTGGCAAGCCACGATACTGCCCGGTTGATCACCATTGCAGGGAACGATCGCGCTAGTGTTGAATTGGCAACACTACTACTACTGACGTTTCCTGGAGCACCCAGCATTTACTATGGGGACGAAGTGGGACTACCGGGCGCGATCGACCCTGATTCTCGTCGCGGTTTTCCGCTAGAAGCTGATTGGGACAACGAGATTTGGGAGTACCACCGCCACCTCATTGCGCTACGCCATGCCCATCCTGCTCTGCGGACAGGCGAATACCACATTCTGTTTGCAGAAAGCACTCTTTATGTTTTTGCCCGCACCTTGGGCACAGAAGCGATTATCATTGCCGTAAATATCGGCAGCACTACTGGCAAAGCTGGCATACCATTGCAAACAGCGCTGGGATGTTTACCTGAAACAATCATTTTTGGGGCTGGGCAGTTGACGCTCGGTATCGGTGAAGAACCGAGCGGGTTCACCCTGGAACTACCCCCCCGCAGCGGTTGCATTCTGCGTTAGTGTCAATGACTAGCCCGTTCTAGATTTGCGATCGTCCGTGAAGCCCCATCTCATCGTCACTTTTAGAGAGCCATTAGCCCATGCCGTTGTCATCGCCAAAAAAAATCCTCGTTGTCCTCAATGGCAAAGGAGGCGTTGGTAAGACGACAACGGCAATCAACTTAGCCGCAGCCTTTGCTGAAAAAGAGCGTGTGCTTCTAGTTGATGCCGATCCGCAAGGATCAGCAACCTGGTGGGCTGGGCGTGGCGATCGCCCCATGGGCTTTGCTCTCCGGCAAGAAACCAATCCAACGCAACTTGCCGCACTTCGCCATGTGGGAGGCTACGAGCTGATTGTGGTTGATACCCCTCCTGCTCTCGCTTCAGAGGTGTTAACAGCGGTTCTACCGATCGCAGACTACATCATTCTGCCCACTCCACCCGCCCCCATGGATTTAACTGCCCTCATTGAGACCGTGAGGAGTACAGTCACGCCAAAAGGTATTGCCCATCGAGTTCTGCTCACGCGAGTCGATCCTCGCAGCTTAAACGAAGCGGTAGAAGCGCAAAACACATTGAGAGAGCTAGGAATTCCCGCCTGTAATGCGTTTATTCGTGCCTACAAGGCGCACGAACGGGCAGCGTTGGAGGGACTGTCCATTATGCTATGGCATGGCAACAACGCGCGTGAGGCTGAAGCTGATTATCGTTGCGTGGCTGAAGAAATTCAGCACGATTGGGGAAAAGAGAAGGGGGAAAGGCTAAAGGCTAAAGGCTAGAAGTTTGTAGCGGCGTTTCGCTTGCAAATGGCGGTATGGTTTATAGAGATACTTAAACAGAAACCCACACATAGCATTACCTGAACGGGTATCGATTAAAGTATTAGTACGACGCATTGGGAACGGAGGACGCATGGCTAGGAGACGACTATCAGATATGTTGCGCGAGGAAGCAAACAAACCCTCAGATGATGAAGCTTCGGCAGGGGCTGGACAGGCAGCAGACGAGCCAGACGCAGACGATGTAGAGGTAGTAGATGCAGAGGCTGTAGAAGAAACGGCAGCGATCGCAGCATCGGCTTCCACTAAAGCCAGTACAGCCGCGAAAAGTCGATCAACCAAGCAGACAACTGCCGAGCCTCAAACCACTCCCGCACCAAACCAGGACAAAGCCTTAATGCAGAAGATCGCAGACCTAACGTCAGCCCTAGATGAGCAGAAAGCGACAATCGAGCAATTGCAAACTGACCTGGAGCAAACTCGTAAAGACGCACGTCAGCTTTCCGACTCAAACGCAAAACTGACTCAAGAACTAAAAACACTACAGGCACAAACGCCAGCTGTAAACACTAGCGCCCTGACCAAAACAGCAGAATCCCACGCTCTACAGGAGTTAAAGCTGGGACCCTCGCCTGTTGCAGATCCCTCGCCTGTTGCAACACCAGAGAATTCGCTCAAGACCTTTAATCGAGATGTTGGCTGGTTTGATTAATTCGTGAACCAACGCTTGTTTCGACCGGAGCGATCGCAGGCTCAATTGCCAAACCACCGCAGCATCATTTAATTTAAACGCGTTTAAATCTGGCATGGCAGAAAAGAAAACGATTCAAACGCTTGCTGTTGATATTGGAGGCAGCGGTATTAAGGTGATGGTGTTGGATGAGAAGGGCAACCCCATCACAGAGCGCGATCGCGTGGATACACCGCAACCTGCAAAACCAGAGCCGATGCTGGCAGCGATCGTTGCGCTGGCGCAGGGCAAGGAATTCGATCGTGTATCGGTTGGCTTTCCGGGTGTTGTCAAAGCGGGCATCACCAAAACCGCCGCCAATGTTGACTCCGAGTGGATTGACTTCGACCTGGCAACCGTCCTTTCGCAACGCCTCCATAAACCCGTGCGGGTCATCAACGATGCGGATATGCAGGGACTGGGCGCTATCTCTGGTAAGGGCTTGGAACTTGTGATCACGCTAGGCACTGGTGTGGGTGGCGCGTTGTTTCTCGACGGTAAGCTAATACCCAATCTGGAGCCGGGTCACCACGAATTTCGTAAAGGTGATACCTACGAACAACAATTAGGCAACGCGGCTTTAGAGTTAGCTGGCAAAAAGAAATGGAATGAACGTGTGACGAAAGCGATCGCATCGTTAGAGCACCTGTTTAACTATGACACGCTCTATCTTGGCGGCGGCAACGCAAAATTCATTGCCTTCGAGCTACCCCACAACGCCAAGATTGTACCCAACATTTCTGGGCTGCTGGGTGGGATTGCCCTGTGGCGAGAGTCGTAGAGGTGAAGAGGACGACTTGAGTCAATTCCGACTCCTCAAAACCCCTGGCTCCTCACTTCTAACCGCTAACCTTTTCCCATCAACACAGACTACTGAGCCATTAGACAGGCTAATATAGACGACGTACTCGATTGTCCTCGTGGAGAGGTGGCAGAGTGGTCGAATGCACTCGACTTGAAATCGAGCATCGCGAAAGCGATCGGGGGTTCGAATCCCCCCCTCTCCGTTTGTATTGTTTGATGTAGCGCTATCCAAAGATGGTCCGGTTCAGGTCAAGGAGCTTCAGCCCTTGTTGCTGTGTAGGCGACTGGATGTTCTAAGTTATCTGGCTTTCTTTGGGCTATGCACGACCAAGTTGCAGCCCATACTGAGGGAGCTTTCTGAGCAACTGAGCCGCTTTGCAACGATTTGCTCCAGCACACGTTCTACTTTAAATACACTTCCTATAAATACAGTACTGAGAAATATTGTTTCCCTGAAGACTAACTGCAACTGCGGGTTATCCACTTTTAGTTGGGCATAGCTAAGATAGCCAATCTCATGCCAAACCTATGATTTCCCGGAAAATTTCTTCGTCAGAGCCAGATTGGAGCCGTGAAGAATCTCTTCAGTGGTGGGATCCAGCGCGACAACTTTTAAAGTCAATACGCAACTATCAATATTGGCGAGAGCGTGGCGGGGTACTAGGTTACTTTTTGACTAAATATACTGTGATCCAGCACAGATTTTGGAGCGCTGTTACGGGCGCGGATATTCCACTCAATTGCCGCATTCAGGGTGGATTGTTGATGCCTCATCCAAATGGCATTGTGATTCATTCAGAAGCGGTGATTGGTCCCAACTGTCTAATTCTGCAACAAGTCACGATCGTCTCAGGGGTCATCATTGGAGGCAATGTCGATATTGGCAGTGGTGCCAAGATCATCCGCTCAGTCTCAATCGGTAATCACGCCAAAATTGGCGCTAATGCGGTAGTGCTTTGTGATGTGCCAGCCAATGCTTCGGCGGTTGGCATTCCAGCAAAAATTATGGTCAAGACACCAGAAGTTAGCATTCTAGCGAAGGTTATTGTGAAGCCAGTTGCTGCTAACCGTATTGCCAAAAGGCACCGCAACCAAGTCGCTTGATTTTTACAAGACCCATTTGAGCTGTCGTAGGGGCTTGAGAACCGCGATCGTTCGACCTGCTAATGCCATGCTTCATCCCAGAGCGCCACGAAGAACCTGCTGTATCACCTGGTTCTTTAAAGGATAAGCATGGCTGAGTGCAAAACTGCATCTACACCAGGATATTGAGCGGGGGTTTAACGCAGTTGAGTCGCTTTTAGCATGTGATAGGCGATTAATAGCTGTGTCAGTGCTAGAGGATAGCTCTGTAGCGTTTCGCCAGTGGTACCCGTCAGTCTACCGAGTTCTGGGTTGGTCGAGCGATCGCACGCGTCAATCAAGTTCGGTATGTCGCTACAGATAAACCGCTCTAGTCTCGTTACCTGTTCGCTCGTGGCATGACCGTCAATTTCCAGCACGTCAACTGGTTTGCCCATATCACGATCGAGACCCAACCGAATGGCAGAGTCGCCGTGCATCGCGTCAGTACTGACGACTTGAGTCAAGTCAGGGTGAGGGATATTGGGTCTAAGGACGAGACGAACATTGAGGTGCCCGTTCCCTTCGGCGATGTGTTCAGGAGCAGGGTAAAAGCTGACTACCAGATCTGCCCACTGCCGCTGAGGACGAATGTATGCCTCGGAGTCTGCTTCGCGCTTGAGCATTTCTGCCCGCACTTGTTCTTCTGTATAGCCGCGCTTTTGGGTATCTCGCTTGACTTTCCACTGTGTCCGCAGTTCCTCTGGCGGCGCGAGGTAGACTTTGACATCATAAGCATCACGCGCCCCACGCGTCGAGTATCCGAGTAGCCCTTCAGCTACTACAAACTTGTTGGGCTTAATATATTCTGGCGCGTCAAAGGTGCCCGTTTTATGGTTGTAGATGGGTTTAAGAATTGGCTGCCCTGTGCGGAGGTGGGACAGATGCTGCTGCATGATATCCAAATAGTTGCAATCTGGATGCAAAGCGGTAATGCCAAGTTCAGCTCGCTGCTTGCGATCGTACCGATGATAATCATCCGTACAAATGACGGTCACATTTTCAGGACCCAGAAACTGAGCAATCCCTTTGGTTAGAGTGGTTTTACCAGCAGCGCTATCGCCAACAATGCCAAGAATAATCGGGCGATCGGTCATGTTTCCTCCAGTATGAGCCGTCTAGTAACGGTTTTGACAAATTTGGCTTATTTTAAGTAAGGAGCGGGAAGTGACGCAATCAAAGGGACAGCCAAGCTGCGCCTGCCAGCGCTAATGTGGCTGCTGTTTAAGCGCACGGCAAAAGTAATCAATCTGCCTTCACATCAAAACCGAAACTTTAAGTACTCAGGCTTTCATCTATTATCAGTAATGCTGAGCACCTAAAATCTTTATTAAGAATTGTTCTACTCTCTCTATGCCTCGAACAGGGTTTTCTGAAGGTATCACTGGAACAGAACAACTGAACAGACATATCGGTATAGACATATCGGTAGAGATATATTGGTTTTCACTCGTTATCCCCTTGCACTCAACAAAACACCTATGAACGTCTTTGTTTTCCATACGCCTGAACTCACCCCAACAACGATGGTGGCTGATTGCGCGATCGCGGTCGATGTGTTGCGTGCGACGACGACGATTGCCACGGCACTAGGGGCTGGTGCAGAAGCCGTACAAGCATTCAGCGATTTGGATAAGCTGCTAGAGGTGAGCGAGAAGTGGGCACCTGATAAGCGGATTCGAGCCGGAGAACGGGGTGGTTCACAGGTAAAAGGCTTTGATTTTGGCAATTCTCCCCTTGACTGCACACCAGAGCGCGTGGGTGGTCGTCGTCTCTTTATCAGCACCACTAATGGCACACGAGCGCTCCAGTGCATTGAAGCCGCTCCTACCGTTTTGGCAGCCGCTTTAATTAACCGTCGCGCTGTGGTGCAGCATCTCGTCGAGCACACACCCGAAACCATCTGGATTGTCGGCTCCGGTTGGGAAGGCAGCTTTTCACTGGAGGATACTGTGTGTGCTGGCGCGATCGCTCACGGCTTGCAAACCGCACTCGGCTGTTCGCTGGATGCTCTGGCTGGCAATGATGAGACGATCGCGGCAGTCAGCCTCTACCGTCAATGGCAAGACGATCTGCTTGGACTGTTCCACCATGCCAGTCACGGCAAACGGTTGCTGCGTCTGGACATCATTGAAGACCTGAAGTATTGCTCTCAGCAAGATATTTTGGACGTACTCCCGATTCAGCGGGAACTGGGCGTGTTAGTCAGAACCGATTTGAGTAACATCTGATCGTGACATATTCCTTAGGCGATCGGCTACTGAGATTAGCGCGATCACCGCTTAGGAAGTCGGAACGTTAGTTAACTGCGTTCCAAAACTCACAGCGGAAACAATCATTTACACTGTAAAACGATCAGCTACAACGACTCCGAGCTAACTCATCTCTAGAGTGACCCAATATGCAAGCTTGGATCGCCATTCTTTTCAGTATCGGACTCGTAGTTGTCTGTAGCGTGATTTCTTCTACTGTTAATTTTCCCATTACAGGGTTGATAGTTCTCAGCACGTCGCTATGGGCATCAATCGATTCATCGAAGATACAGCTCAAGCGGTACAAGACAGGTATTTCATATGGACCTGTCGTTCTTTTTATTGCGATCGCTTTACTGTGGATTATTGGCTTTCCTTGGTATTTAGCGGTGCGCTACAAAATTAAGAACGGAACAGCCTTGCTGAAGTAGCTTTGGCAACTCAAATTGAAGCGTGGTCGTTGTTACCAAGTGTTTCCAGCAAGATGTCATTCTAGATAAGATTTACGATCGTTTCCTTAAATTAGTAGAACGAGCGATCTCGTTCACCACACCCAATGCGATCGCAACCAACTCAGTGTTAATGCTCCCAAATTCAGCAGCGAGTATCAGAGACTCAACATAGCTCACGCAACGATGCTAAAGATAGTCTAGACACTTTGACTCCCTTAAAGGGAGTCAAAATAGCCCCCTTAAATCTAAGAGATTTCTTCCAAAGCTGGCTCTGCTTTAGTTTTAGAACGGAGAGAGAGGGATTCGAACCCTCGTTAAGTTGCCCTAAACAGCATTTCCAGTGCTGCGCCTTCAACCACTCGGCCATCTCTCCACAGAGTTACACTGTGTAAACAGTTGCAGAATAACTATGTTAGCAGAAGCAGGTAGCTTTAGAGAATGCTTGAAGCGTAATGGCAGTATTAGATCCACTAAGAAGAATCAAAAAGCCTGTAAGTGTCCTTCCCAACCTTTGCACGAATACAGAACGGTGGATACAGGTATCCGTGATGACATACATACGGATATATTAGAAAAACTTTACATAGCGCAATCATTAGTTGCAGATCTTAACGCTGAACAAAGACCGAACCAATGGGCGATCCCAGCGTTCTTAAAGTCACCGACTCAGGATTACCCCTGATAGCATGGCAAATTAAAATGAGAAGAGCGATATTAAATGAAGGAGAGCAATGATGCATTTGCTGTCCTTCAGCTCTTCAATCAAACTTGATGGCTTTCCGGTTCACCTCAAAAGTGCATCGTTCGATCGTTCATTGCTCAGCAATTTTGTTAATCACCCGTTAACTGGTTGTTAGTGATCAGCTCACTGAAGTGTTGCTGGCTGACCGTTTGCAAAACATGCTGTTTGCAAACACGCTAACAAAACCAAACCGTACCCCGACTCACTTCATTGCCTAGTTTTTAGGAGGACGGCTTTATCATGTCACTATTTTCCACAACAAATTTAGAAGAATATGCTCGTCAATGCACCTTGCAACGACGACGCTACGAAGAATGCCTTGAGCAGTCGCAACGAAGTCATGCGGTTGACACAAGTGGAACGACAACCGGGGCGATCGCTCACGCTGCTGAAGCGCAAGAGTTCGTTGAAGCCAGTCAATTAGATGCTTCTGCTCATCAAGGGGGGCAAAGCTGCATGACTGATCTGCTAGAACTGCCTGTTGACCCATTCAGTTGGGATGGCGAAGCTTTAGGTTCGGATAATGCGAGGACTGCTGTTGCTGAAGTCCATCAACGGTACAACAAGCGCACGCAGACACCTCGCAAAACAGCGAAGAATCCGACAGCAAAAAGTCCGAGTGCAGTTAGCTATGGCGCTCCCTAAGTGCTGGCTAAAAAATAACTGCACACTTTGGATCAGCGATCAGCGATCAGCTAAAAACTGATAGCTGACGGCTGGCGGCTACAGACCATGCTGTTATTTCTGTACAACTCCTAAGTGCTGGTTCAAAACAAATTCGTGTTTCGTCAGGAGTCAAATGAGTTGCTTCTGCTCATCTGAGTTTGGTCATGTTCAGCTATACGATTCATTCTCAGGACTTACGCATCAGGTGTTTAGATCCCCGACTTCTGATTAAAGTTCTGTCTTAAAAGCCAACTCAAGCATAGAAGTCGGGGATCTTTGCGTAAGTCCTCATTCTCTATGGAGGCGTTAGGGAGTAACGCCTCCATAGAGAAATAAAGCTGAACCGTCCTGTACAGCCTGGGAGATACAACAGGACTGTGTTTGTAGATACAAAATTAGTCTTGTAATTGCGTCTCAATGGAGGGGAAAGCTTTGTAAACTCTCCTCGTGCCTGAGTCGCATTCTGGTTTCTTAGACTCAACCCAACTTTTATTTGATCTACAGCAAGGCAATGAGATTGCCCGTAGCCTCAGCGGTTGCTTGGAACCAGAAACGATCGCACGTAGAGTGACGGAGGGCATGGTAGCTGAGTTTGGCTGCGCGTTTGCCCGCATTTGGCTCGTCGAAGCCGATCGCACTTCACTGCGGTTGGTTGCTTCGTCAGGCATGTACACTCGCATTGATGGCTCTTTCGCCAGAGTGCCCATGGGCGCGTTTAAGGTCGGTAAAATTGCCCAGAACGGCATTCCGTTTTTGAGCAATGCTCTTGCCGATGAAGCATGGGTACGCGATCGAGCCTGGGCGATCGCAAATGGCATTCACGGTTTTGCTGGCTATCCGTTGACGGCTGGTGGTGATGTCGTTGGAGTGCTGGCAGTCTTTAGCCGACAGGGAATGGCACCCGAATTTCTGGAAGTCTTACAGAGTTTATGTGCTACCGTTGCGATCGCCCTTGAAATTGCCCTGCATCATCAGCAAGAAAAGCAAGCCTGGCAGCAGGAGAAACAAACCTGGCAAACGGCTTCTCAAAACAATCCTCCGACTTTTAGCCCCCTTTCTGAGCAACTGGCAAGCCTTTTAGTGAACGTACGCCTGACACTGGTTGGCACGGAAATTCCATTATCAGCACCGCTCACGTGCCTGTTTCTGCGGGCGGCAGAGATTTTGCGTGAACTGCAATGCGTGTACTGTCGCCTTACCTACGGCACAGCACAAGTCTCCCTCGAAGCGATGGCATCTTCCTTGATGCCCAAACTGTTGCATGATAGCGCTCACAGTGCCTCACCCTTCGATGAGCTTTTGTTCGCAGCAACCTGCTTAGGGGGAAGCCTGCAAAGCTATGCGGGCACCGAGCAGCGTGCTGCACAGGTATTACTATCGGTTCCTTATCCTGGCTGCGTGTTAGGACCCCGCTTGCAGATTCAGTGTGGGTTGCCAGTACTGCAAATGGCGTTCACGCATCTGGCATATCTGGCGGGCTTAACCGTTTGTGCAGCAGCAGACGATTCGATCCCTGTCCTCACGGATGATCCCGTAGGGCTAGAAACCCATAGCCCGATTCTTTGGGTCTCAACGCAGACGCAGCCAATGCTTAGACAGTCGGTACCCAAACGTATCAGCGCCAAAATTGATTTAACGATCGCACCGACTCAGCTACGCGCCGCAGTAGAAGCCGTCACCAAGGGAGAAACCTGGGGTTTTGCGCCCAAGTCAGACTCAGAGTTAAAGAAGCTTTCTGAGCGTGAACAAGAAATTATGACGCTTCTAGCTCAAGGTTTGCGCGATCGTGATATCGCCATCACTCTACATATCAGCGATCGCACCGTCAAATTTCACATCAATAACATTCTGGCGAAGCTCAAGGCAAAGACTCGCTTTCAGGCGTTGTATCAGGTGACGCGCAATGGCTGGATTAACCCAGAAATCTTGGAGCGATCGCCATCGCCACCATCCAGCTAAAGCTGCTAGACCTCTGATCCGTTTGGGATCACCCACAGCCTTCTGCCTCCTGCCTCTTCGCGGAAGTGAGGTATGAGGTGTATTAGCTTCTGCCTTCTGCCCCCTGCCCTCTGCCTTCTGCCTTCTGCCCCATCAAGTAATCACCGTCGGCTTTTCCATACCCGTGTGCGTATGAATGCCAGCGATCGTGTCGGCGATCGTGATCAGCTCACTCAACGCTTGCTGAGGATCACGCTGATGTCTGGCAACATTGGGTTCATAGCTTTCCAGGTAAACCCGTAGTGTCGCACCTTGCGTACCTGTGCCAGAGAGTCTGAGTACAATGCGAGAGCCGTCGGTAAAGCCAATCCGCACACCCTGATTGATGCTGACGCTGCCGTCGATAGGATCGGTATAGCTGAAATCATCGGTGTACTCGACTTCGTACGCGCCAAATTTTTTGCCCTTCAGCGTGGGCATTTGCTCGTGAACGCCTTTCATAAGGGTTGCTGCGCGATCGCTGTCTACGCCTTCATAGTCATGACGTGAGTAGAAGTTGCGCCCATACTGCTGCCAGTGTTCTGTCACAATCTGCTCAACCGACTCTTGCCGCACTGCCAGGATGTTGAGCCAGAACAACACTGCCCACAGACCGTCTTTTTCACGCACGTGGTTAGAGCCTGTGCCAAAGCTTTCTTCACCGCAGAGAGTGACTTTGCCTGCATCTAGCAGATTGCCAAAGAATTTCCAGCCCGTGGGTGTTTCATAGGATTCAATACCAAGTCGTGCCGCCACACGATCGGCGGCTTGACTCGTCGGCATCGATCGCGCAATGCCTGCCAGTCCGTCTTTATAACCAGGTACCAGTTTGGCATTGGCAGCAAGCACCGCAAGGCTATCGCTGGGGTTAACGAAAAAGTGACGACCCAAAATCATGTTGCGATCGCCGTCACCATCCGATGCTGCGCCAAAATCCGGTGCATTCTCCCCAAACAGCAACGCGACTAAATCATGGGCATACACCAGGTTGGGATCAGGATGTCCGCCACCAAAGTCTTCGAGTGGGATACCGTTTTGGACAGTGCCAGCAGGTGCGCCCAACGTCCCTTCAAAGAGCGCATGGGCGTAAGGTCCGGTGACGGCATGGAGGGAATCCATGCACATGCGAAACGAGCCGCTAGTGAGCAGTTTACGAATGCGATCGAAGTCAAACAGTGACTCCATTAGCTCCGTATAGTCAGTCACCGGGTCAATCACTTCTACAGTGATATCGCCCAGTGGAAAACTGCCCAGAGTGTCCAAATCAAGATCGGCTGCGTCTAGAATTTTGTACTGGGCGATCGTCTTGCTGTGAGCAAAGATTGCTTCCGTCACCTTCTCGGGTGCGGGACCACCATTACCAATGTTGTACTTAATGCCAAAATCTTCTGTGGGACCAGCGGGGTTGTGACTGGCAGACAGGATAATACCGCCAAAGGCGCTGTTTTTGCGAATCACACAGGACGCAGCAGGAGTTGAAAGGATGCCGCCTTGCCCCACCAGTACGCGACCGAAGCCGTTTGCTGCTGCCATTTTCAAAATAGTTTGAATCGCCTCGCGGTTATAGTAACGACCGTCACCACCGACGACTAGCGTTTGCCCCTGAAACCCTTCCAGGCTGTCAAAAATAGCTTGAACAAAGTTCTCCAGATAGTGAGGCTGCTGAAACGTGGGTACTTTCTTACGCAACCCAGACGTTCCAGGTTTTTGATCGCTAAAGGGCGTGGTTGAAACTGTTTGTATGCTCATGCAAATATCCTTCTCAAGCCGATGGTTGGCGCAATACGTAGGAGCGTGGATCAATTCACCGACAAAGGTCGATGCTATTTCATTCTCATATTGCAGTAGAAGTCAGGTTGCAGTAGAAGTCAGGAGCGAAAGTGACTAGCTCCGCGGGCAACGCTCTTCAAATCATACGCCTCAAGGGTTAAGAGATCAGGTAGCAAGATGATGTAATCACCGATCACTTCACAACCGTCACCACTGTGCCGAGCGTGACCTGCTTGAAGAGTTCTTCGACATCCTTGTTGTACATACGAACACAGCCATGCGACGCGGCTCTACCGACAGAGCGTGGCGTGGGCGTGCCGTGAAACCCAATCCAGTTTTTACCATCCGTCCAGAAGCCAATCCAATAGCGACCGAGAGGATTTTCAGGATCACCACCTGGAATAACAACGCCCTTTTGTAAGGGGTGAATCCAGGTGGGGTTTTTAATCATCTGCTTGACTTCATAGCTGCCTGTAGGTGTTTCCCAGCCTGGGCGACCCACCGCGATCGCGTAGCGCTTCAGGGGTGTTTCACCTCGATAAAGCGTGACCTGACGACGGCTAAGGCGAATTTCGAGGCGCAGAGCTTGTGTCTCGGCACCAGTCGGCTGTAAATCTGGCTCAAAGCGTAAGTCTGGATGAAAGCCTGGATCGAGATACGGTGCGAGTGCGGCTGGTATCCGTAGTTGATTGGGCTGCGTTGAACTGCCCTGATGAGGTTGCTTAGGCGATGCCCGTCCAGACTCTGCTGGCTTCTCAGTGGTTGGAGTTGGCTGAGCTGACGAGCTAGCAGATGACGGGTGAGCAGCTAACAAGGCTGACGATAACGTCAAAAGACCAACTGCTAGTAGTGGCGCGTTCGCTATGAACAGCGAAGGCTCTAATTTGACTAAACGTTGCGGCATTGCGTAAACGGAAGCTCAGGAGATTACTTTCGATGAAAGCAAGAGAATCAGCGATTGGCAATACATCTCTGGTGAGAAGTGCTCTGTAGGAAGCTTTTTTGTTGCTCAGAATTCTGACAGGTGAGAGCGAACTGTCTAAGCGTCCATCATATGCCATTCTTCAGACCGATGCGCCATTGCCGCTGACGTTCGAGCATGATTGGAACGCCGATCGGAGAAAGACTCAAGCATGAAACCCAAGGATGTGTTCAAACTGCTTAAAGATACGGTGACAGAATGGCAGGAAGACAAAGTGCCACTGTGGGCGGCTGCTTTGGCATACTACACAGTTTTTTCGCTGGCTCCACTGTTGTTAATTGCGATCGCGATCGCGGGTGTCGTTTTTGGAGAAGATGCCGCACGGGGTGAAATCGTTGGGCAAATTCAAGGCTTGGTGGGCAAAGAAGGGGCAACTGCCATCCAGTCAATGATTCAAAACGCGAATCGACCGGGATCAGGAGGGACGATCGCAACAGTGGTTGGGGTCGTTACACTGATGTTTGGAGCTTCTGGCGTGTTTGGGCAACTACAGGATGCGCTTAATACAATTTGGGGCGTTAAACCAAAGCCAGGGCAGGGCATCAAAAGTTTTCTTCAGGCTCGCTTTTTGTCTTTTGCAATGGTGCTGGTCATTGGTTTCTTGCTGCTGGTATCGCTGGTACTTTCGGCAGCATTGGCAGCGATCGGCACCTTTTTCAACCAGTTACTGCCCGATGTGGCGATCGTGGGTCAACTGGTCAACTTTCTCGTTTCCTTTGGCTTCATCACCCTCTTATTTGCCGCTATCTATAAGTTTCTGCCGGATGTCAACGTCGCGTGGAAAGATCTCTGGATTGGTGCCGCTGCGACCGCTTTACTCTTCAATGTTGGTAAGCTTCTGATTGGCGTTTATTTGGGCAGCAGTGGCGCTACATCGACATATGGTGCCGCAGGTTCGCTCGTTGTGATTTTGCTGTGGGTCTTTTATTCTGCTCAGATTATTTTGTTTGGCGCGGAGTTTACGCAGGTCTTTGCAAAATATCGTGGCTCTGAAATTACGCCCAGTTCCCATGCGGTGCGTCTGCCACGGGCAACTCAGTCGTCGGTAGAGCAATCGGTTGATCCAGCTATCACTACCCAAAATGACAGTGGCGCAATGTCCAGCAAACGGTCAGCCTCGGCTTCAAAAACCCGCTCGATCGCGACTCTCTTAGGCTCGGTTGTCATGCTGGCTGGAGCCGTGCGGCGATCGACCCCACGATCGCGTCGTCGCAAACGTCGCTAGATCCTTTCCACCGTACAGAGCTACTGGCTGACCGCTAAGAGCGAAATGCTCTGGCAGTCACTTAGCGACACCCCAAGCTGTCGCGTGTATCCGCACCCGTTGATGGATTCACGCCCTGTGCCCGTTTACAGAGTTGAGTGATGTCGTAGCGATCGATAATCGCGTCGGTAAAATCGGCACCAGTGATATCTGCTTCATCAAAAATGCTGCGAGATAGGGTCGCTCCAACCAGAATGGCGTTTGTTAGATTCGCTTTGTAGAAGGTGACGCGATCGCCCAACGCATTTTCTAAATTCGCCCCGGTAAGATTGGCTCCTAAAAGATTGCCCTTTGTCAAAATGGCACCAACCATATTGGCTCCAGCAAAGTTAGTACCGCGCATTTCAGCCGCTACAAATACGCCGCCAACCAAATCCATGTTGGAAAAATCTCGGTTGTCTAAAGTCGTATTGCTGTAGTTGATGGTTTTCGCTTGTGCCAGAGCTGGGCTGGCTCCTAGCATGATCCACAGACATGCTAGTGCGATCGTCAGTAGGACAAGAAGAGACCGTTTTATCAAAGCAATAAAGGATAACGGCATAAAAAATTGGTTGACGAGTTAAATATAGCAGTCCCAAAGCAGTTGTGAGCGGCACTGAAGCCTTGAACCATCAGCGGTCAGCTATCAGTTTTTCTTTGACCGCTGACCGCTAAGCGCTGCTAGCCATCTTGCTTCTCACCATTCATCCAGGATCGCTATATGTACTGCTGTTCGCTAACAACCCGCTTTTTCAATGCCTCGACTTTCATAGTATTTGCGTTGCTTGTGCCTATTTGGTCGGCATCGTCCAATCATTGCCCACACGGATCGTTAGGTCAGATTCTAAATCACCCGTTGAATCAGCTTCGACCTGACCGATCCCCAGCAGGCTTTTTAGTGTTTTAGCGCCGCTTAAATCGCCTTGCTGCGCGATAATCTGGGTCTGGCGCTGTTGATCAGACCAGTCAGCGGCAATGTAAACGTTGGAAAACCCTCGTTTGACTAAATAGCGACGCAGTTGGTCGGCAGCATCAGGTTTGCTCGAAGCGTTTTGAATCGCAATTTTGAGGTCGTTGGCTGAGCGAAGCTGGTCAGTGGTTGTAGTGGCTGACTCACTGTTGAAATATTGTTGAACGACTCGATCGCGCCCCTCAGTACTCATAATCCAATAACTGGCATCGAACTCAGTAGGCGTGCTGAACCGACCGGGTAGCATCACCATTTTGAAGTTACCCTGGCTTAATTGCCGCCCAGCGCCCGTCAGTGCAAGCATCTCCTCCAGGCTCAGATTTGTGTCAATGTACTTCTGCATGGCTGACACCAACCCAGGTAGTCGTGGGATCACCGTGGGATTAGTGACTCGCTTAAGCAAGGCTTTGAGTAAGGTCTGTTGGCGCTGAACGCGCCCAATATCCCCGTAGGCATCGTGACGAAACCGGGCAAACTGCTCTGCTTGATTGCCATTCAGTGTTTGCAGCCCAGCGGTAAGGTTGATGGTAAGCTTCTGCGTTTTATCGACGTAGGACATTGCCTGGGGTACATAAACCTCGACTCCGCCCAGGAGATCAACCAGTTCTCGAAACGCCGCTGTGTCAACCCGCACGTAGCGATCGATCGTAACCCCATTCAAAATACCACTGACCGTTTTAGCGGCTAGTTCTGCACCACCTCTGACATTGGCATCGTTGATTTTGGCAGTGCCAATAGTAGGGAGATTAACTTGAGTATCACGGGGAATCGACAGCAACCTTACCGACTCATCAGTCGGGTCTACTCTTAGTAGTAGCATCGTGTCGCTGCGACCGTTGAATAGCTCTTTTGAGCCTGCCTTTGCGCCAGGAACACGATCGATCCCCATCACCAGAATATTGACTGGACGACCGACCTGATACTGAAAACCAGACTGCCAGGACGTGCCGTCTGACGACTGCGCCCCTTTTTGACTTGACGCGATGCCTGTGGGTAAGGGAAGCAAAAGTGCAGCAGTGACACCGATCGCCGTCGAAAGTGCCGCTACAGCGACCAAGGCTAAACGTTTGAGTAGCCACCCAGCAGAGGCGGTTTCTTGAGACGGTGAGGTAGCGATCGCAGGCTGTAATGGAATGGTAGAACTCAAATGCCCTTTGGATGGTTCAGCAGCATTAGATGGCTGAACGTTTGTGCCTTTTTCAGTTTGTGTCACTACCAGCGATCCTTCCTATTAAACTTAGACAGTTACAGCTTGCCTATTCCAACGACGAATCCAGCTTGTCGAGCATTATAGCGTGAGCATGCCTTAGACCTGCTCTGCATCCAGACAGAATCCCTCCATATGCGTTAAGTAGCTGCCGTTATCGTCAAGAATGAGCCTTTTTAGCTAGCTTCAGACTTAGAGCCATTTGCAATCTCCAATGCCCTTCTAAAGCCCATTCTGAATTCATGCCGCATTTTTACACTGTCCGCATTCACGATCGCCGCACGCATCAGCGCTATACCGTCGAAGTGCCTGACGATCGCTACATCTTGCATACTGCGGAAGCGCAGGGAGTGGCGTTGCCCTTCGCCTGCCGCAATGGGGCTTGTACAACGTGTGCTGTCCGCGTTCTAGCAGGCGAACTCTTTCAGCCAGAAGCAATGGGCTTGTCGCCTAAGCTTCAGGAACAAGGGTATGCACTGCTGTGCGTCAGCTATGCTCGGTCTGACCTGGAAGTGGAAACCCAGGACGAAGATGAAGTTTACGAGCTTCAGTTTGGTCGCTACTTCGGTAAGGGCAAAATAAGAGCAGGATTGCCGCTGGACGAAGAGTAGAGCATGAAACATTCACAATGGGTCGTTTGGAAGCACTGGAAAGGGTTGATCTTCAAGGTTGCCCTTTTCATTTTCCTCACTGGCTGTCAATCGATGGTGCCGTCTCAGGGGCTTACAGTTGAGGCTAAGCACATTATTAGTGGGCGCGAGTTTGAGGTTGCAGGGGTTGTAGCAGCACCAGATGTGACCGAGCGTATCCGGTTGGAAGGCATTGATGTGCCCGATGTGAGTCAGCAGCCTTGGGGCGAAGCGGCAAAGGCTTATCTGGAGCAGCGTCTTCGCAATCAGACCGTGCTGCTAGAAACGGATGCAGAACCACGAGACGCGATCGGGCGACGACTGGCTTACGTTTGGCAGAGTCGGGTACTGCTGAACGAAGCGCTGGTGGCAAACGGCTATGCGATCGTCTCGCCCCATCCGCCCAATCGCAAATATGATCAACGGCTGATCCACGCCCAGGAGTATGCAAGAGTGTTAGGGCTGGGAGTTTGGAAGCCTGATCAACCATTGAAAGTGAGTCCGGCTGAGTTTCGTAGCCAGCGGCGGCAGGAGAGAATGGGAGTGGGCTTCGACGTGAGCGCTCAGCCGAACGGGAGTAGGGAGTAGGGAGTGGGGAGTGGGGAGTGGGGAGTGGGGAGTTGCTTCTTTGTACTCCTATTCTTTCTTGAGCTTCATTCCTATGATGTCCATTTTTTAGTGTCTGAATCGTTAATTCCTCATTGTTAGTTTTATGAGTTCTGACTTTAACCAGCTCCAAATTTTTCTTGACGTTGCGACAGAAGCGGTGATGGCAGCAGGCACCATTTTGCAAGATTATTGGGGAAACCTGACGGCGATCGAAGAAAAGGGTCGTCCTGGTGATCTGGTAACCGAGGCAGATAAGGCAGCGGAAGCCGCGATTTTGAAGGTGTTGCATCAGCATGTCCCCGATCACAACATCCTGGCTGAAGAGTCGGGGCAGTTGGGCAACCAGGAGAGTCCCTGTCTGTGGGCGATCGATCCACTGGACGGGACAACCAATTATGCCCATCAGTATCCTGTTTCAGCCGTTTCAGTCGGTTTGCTGGTCAAAGGAGTCCCTCAAGTGGGCGCAATCTTTGATCCCTTTCGACAGGAACTCTTTCGTGCGGCTAAGGGCTTGGGCGCAACGTGCAATCGTCGCCCAATTTGGGTTTCTCAAACAGCAACCCTGGAGAAGAGTTTGCTGGTGACAGGCTTCGCATACGATCGTCGCCAAACGACAGACAACAACTACGCTGAGTTTTGCTACCTCACGCATTTGACGCAGGGTGTGCGGCGCGGCGGTTCTGCGGCATTGGATCTGGCGTATGTTGCCTGTGGTCGGCTGGATGGCTACTGGGAACGGGGACTATCGCCCTGGGACATTGCTGCTGGCATCGTCTTAGTTGAGGAAGCGGGGGGACTGGTGACAGCCTACGATCGCAGCCCGATGGACATTGGCACCGGACGGATTTTGGCAACCAATGGACAACTGCATTCGAGCTTGAGTCAGGCGTTGCAGGAGGTGCCGCCGTTGTCGGAGTGGGGAGTAGGGAGTGGGGAGTAGGGAGTGGGGAGTAGGGAGTGGGGAGTGGGGAGTAGGGAGTAGGGAGTGGGGAGCGATTTTTGGACGCTGCTGTCGATCGCCGCTCTATACCTTAAAAAAACTTTCATTTCCTGAACGTTTAGTACACTACGCTAACGTGCAGCTTGCTCAGTCGGTATTACACTAGAAGGAATTTCCACGGTAGCCCAGCGGATTGCACTATGTCTTTCCAAATCGAGCGCGGACTGTTTCTTTTAGATTTCATGGATCATCATGCGATCCTCGGAGTGTCAGTAGATGCCGAAATTAAGGACATCCGTAAGCGGTACTTGAAAATTGCCCGTCTGCTCCATCCTGATAGTGGAGCATCGGAGACTGATGCCGCGCGACAACGTGCCAGCGAGTTATTGTCAAAGCTAGTGAATCCTGCCTGGGAAAAACTGTCGCAGGAGCGCGATCGTAGTGAGTACATGCTTGTGCTGAAGCTCAAAGGGCAGCAAGGGTTGCGGCAACAGAGCGATTTCACACTCGGCAATCTGGCAAAACAGCTTTCTACGTCCACTAATCCTGACCACTTCTACGCAACATCGCTTAAAGAATTGGCAGAAAAACAGTATGAACAGTTAGACCAGACGTTGGAATTGACGGCTCAACTGAGCGAACTCAACCTGGTTTACCTGATGCGTAAGGAGTCTAACGGCGAACTCAAGACAGGTGAGAAGAAGGCTCAGCGAACAACTGCGGCACCACGTGAACCGAAGACTCCTGCGCCTGACCCAGTGCTGCCACGCGAATCGCAAGCTGATCAGTACTATCGGCGCGCCGAGGCGTACGTTGCCAAAAATAATTTTGCTCAGGCGACCTTAGAGCTACGCGATGCGCTCCAGGCTGATCCCAACAACAGCCGCTGTCACAGCTTAATGGGTATGATCTACCTGAAGCAAAATCAGGGGACAATGGCGAAGATTCACTTCAATAAAGCACTACAGTTGAACCCGCAAGACACCATGGCGCACGAAGGTAAACAACGGCTGGAGCAACATTCGGCTGGCAAGGCGATCGGCTCCACTTCTAAGGAAAAGGCATCGACAAAGACCACTTCTGACAAGAAACCAGATGACAAAGCGGGCGGGGGGTTGTTCGGTTTATTTGGCGGGAAGAAAAAATAATGGTGTATCAACCACCAGTGGGAGCCAGAGATTTGTTGCCCCTGGATGTGGCTCAAAAACGCTGGATTGAAGATCGTCTCCAGCAAATGTTTCAGCGTTGGGGGTATCACCGCATTATTACCTCAACGCTGGAGCGACTGGATACACTTATGGCAGGCGGGGCGATTCAGCGATCGACCGTCATCCAGCTTCAAGACTCAGACGATGAACAGTTGGGGTTGCGTCCAGAGCTGACTGCATCGATCGCCCGTGCTGCTGTGACCCGCATGACAGGTGCAACCCATCCGCTTCGCCTTTATTACAACGCCAATGTTTTTCAACGAGCGCAGGAAAGCAGCTACAGCCGTCAGCAAGAGTTTTATCAAGCAGGCGTGGAGTTAGTCGGTGCGGGTGGCTTACTCGCCGATGCGGAAGTTTTACTACTCTTGCTCGACTGTCTTCGCAGTCTGGGCTTGCATCAGTGGTCAGTCATTCTTGGCGAAGCCGGACTCACGCGATCGCTCCTTTCCGTCTTCCCCCTACCCCTACGCAATAAGGTACGGCAGGCGCTTGCTAGACTCGATCGGATGACGTTAGAAACCCTCCCTATGTCTCCAGAGTTGCGCGATCGTGCACTCCTGCTGCTTGACCTGCGTGGACGACCTGCCGACGTTCTGCAACGGCTCGCAACCTTAAATCTAGATGCCTCCCAACAGGATGCTGTCAATAACCTCAAATCGCTCATTGACCTACTACAAGAAAGCGATCCCACACCCCACACCCCACACCCCATACCCCATACCCTCATCCTCGACCTCAGCCTGATCCGCACCCTTGATTACTACACAGGCGTTGTCTTTGAAGTCGTTAATACCAGCGAAGCTGGACAGTATGTTTTGGGACAGGGCGGACGCTATGACCAGCTTTTAGGTCTATACCATCCTGAGGGGCAAACGTATCCCGGCATTGGCTTTGCCCTTCAGCTTGAGTCTTTGCATCAAGTCCTGCTACCAACGGGACAACTACCTCACCAAACGCCTGGTAGCGATTGGCTGGTTGTACCAGAAAGCCCCAAAGCATACACTGCTGCTCTTGCCTATGCCCAGACCCTACGCCATGACACTACGGTTAGGGTCGAATTGGACTTAGATACTCGCACCGCCGCTGAAACGTATGACTATGCTCACCATCGCCGTATCGCCCAAATTGCCTGGGTAAAGCCCGATGGTAAAGCGGTGATTGAAACGGTGAACCAGCAATAATAGAGTGATGAGTGGTTGGTTTTTAGTTGTTCGAAGCAGCCTTACCAACAACTAAAAACTAAAAACTAAAAACCTTAGAGAAAACACTGTGTCGCATACGATCGTTACAAATACCTGCGAAGGCGTTGCCGACTGCGTTGATGCCTGCCCCGTTGCCTGCATCCATCCTGGACCCAGCAAAAACACAAAAGGCACCGATTGGTACTGGATTGACTTCGCCACCTGTATTGATTGTGGTATTTGTTTGCAAGTGTGCCCTGTCGCCGGGGCGATCGTCCCCGAAGAACGCCCAGACCTGCAAGAAACACCGCAGTAAGACGTTGGGTTTTGATTCAAGGCATTCTCCCTCTGCGTCTCTGTGTCTCTGCGGTTGTCTCCCCTCCGTCCCAGCTCCTTACAATCGCCCCTCCTCATGCCCGACTCATCTCCCCTCCTTGAAGTTCACAACGTCTACGCTGGATACATCAAAGACCTGGACATTCTACAAGGAGTAAATTTCAAGCTGTATCCTGGTGAACTGGTTGCGGTGATCGGTCCCAATGGTGCAGGCAAATCGACGTTGGCAAAAACAATCTTTGGACTACTCGTGCCTCATACAGGCAGCATTGTTTTCAAGGATAAAAGCATCACAGGGCTGAAGTCTGACCAGATTGTGCAGCTTGGCATGGGCTACATTCCCCAAATCGCAAACGTGTTTCGCTCTCTGACCGTTGAGGAGAACCTGGAAATGGGAGCGTTTGTGCGCGATGTGCCGCTGCAACCGCTGAAGGAAGAGATTTTTGCGACTTTTCCAGCACTGGCGAGTCGACGAAAACAGCGTGCAGGGACGCTTTCAGGCGGCGAACGCCAAATGTTGGCAATGGGCAAAGCACTCATGCTCAAACCCAGTCTGCTCTTGCTTGACGAACCATCGGCAGCGCTCTCTCCCATTTTGGTCAACAGCGTGTTTGAACAGATTAAGCGGATTAATCAGGGCGGCATGGCGATCGTCCTGGTGGAGCAAAACGCCCGCAAAGCTCTGGAAATGGCAGACCGTGGCTATGTCTTGGAGTCTGGGCGCGATCGCTTTGAGGGTCGCGGCATCGATCTATTGAATGATCCTAAAGTAGGCGAACTGTATCTGGGCGCAACGACGGCGCATTAAAGGCTCGATTTCTTCACCTTTATGTGCACGATTCTCCTGGAGAGACACTGCGTGAACGCCATCAATTGCTGGAGGCTTTCTACATCCCTTGCCTGGAGCGCTCGCTGACCTACGATCGCGCGGTTGGTTTCTTTTCAAGCACATCACTCGCCGCCGCTGCCAGAGGCATTACGGCGCTGATTCGAGTTGGTGGCAGGATGCGCTTGATTGCTTCGTCTCATTTATCGCAAGCCGATGCCGATGCGATCGCCCAGGGACTAAAACAGCGAGAAGACGTGATCACAGCCGTACTGCTGCATGAACTGGAGCAGCTAGACCAACTGGCTCCCGATCGGCTTGCTTATCTGGCATGGCTGCTGAGTAAAGGACGACTGGAAATCAAGTTGGCAGTCAAGCCCTTTGGTCGTCTTTGCTAGCGGTCTACCGTCAGTGTGCTCTCTGTTATACCGACTTTTGGCAGGCATACCGTGCGGTCTTCCCACGCCAACGGCACCGCGCTCTGTCGGCAAAGAAAGTGGGCAGACCAATCACATTGAGCGCTTTAATTGTCCGTTACGGCAGCGCGTCTCACGCTTGGTGCGCAAGACCCTGTCGTTTTCTAAGAAGCTGGAGAATCATATTGAAGCGATCTAGTTTTTCATTCACCACTACAATGCATCCTTACCTCTTTAGCACTACCTGGAAACCTTAGAGGAAATCAACATGCAGCTTACCATCGTAGCCAAAATTGAGGCAAAGCCCGGATCAGAGGATCAGGTGTATCAAGAGTTGCGCAATCTAATTGCACCCACTCAAGCAGAATCTGGATGCCTCAATTACGATCTGCACCGTTCCATTGAAAACCCGGCGTTGTTCGTGTTCTACGAAAACTGGACGAATCGAGAACTGTGGGAAGCACATATGCAATCTGTTCACATCAAAGGCTTTGAACAGAAAACGGAAGGGGCGATCGCCAACTGGGAACTCCTATTATTGAAACCCGACCAATAGCCAATCGCATTACAAGCAGGTTTTGAAAAGCTCCTGACCGGATATCCAGAGTCCAGTCAGGAACTTCTGTCACGATCCTCGACCTCACTGCGGGAAGCGATCGGGCTGACGATGAGATTCTGGAACTTGAGTTCTCGCGTGAGCATTGAGCGACATGCCAACAACGGTGCGCCAGAGGCTATCTGGCAACAATTGCTTCATCAACAGGTAAGGACCTGGTTGAGCGGTATAGCGTAGTTTGTCAGTGCGATCGATCGCTGCCTGGTAAATCACTGCTGCAACGCCTTCTGGACCCGGCAGATTATTGTTCAGATTGGCGGTCATCTCAATCATATTGCTCACCCCTGGCTCATAAGCAGTATGCGTTGCCCACTGGAGGGAGCGGGTCATAAAGTCGGTTTTAATCCCACCGGGTTCAATTAACTTAACTCGAATATTGTGGGGTTTGAGTTCAAACCGAAGCGATTCGGAGAGACCTTCAACCGCAAACTTTGTCGCGTGATAGGCACTCGACAGGGGAAAGGCAATGCGACCGCCAATGGACGAGATATTGATAATTGTTCCATCTTTTTGACCGCGCATCGTGGGCAAAACGTGTTGGATGACAGCAGCTAACCCCAGCACATTTGTTTGAAACTGCTGCGCTAACTGCTGTGTAGAAATGCCTTCGAGCGGACCGTTTAGCCCGTACCCGGCATTGTTCACCAATACATTGATCGCGCCAAAGCGATCAACCGTTTCCTGAATGGCTGCCGCGATCGTGTCCTCTTTGGTCACATCCAGATAGGAAACCATTACGTTGGGAGCCTTTGCCCAGTCTCCAGCTTTGTGGGGCGATCGCATCGTTGCTGCTACGTTCCAACCCTTTTGACTAAAGTATTTTGCCGTTACTTCTCCAATGCCACTGGAAGCGCCTGTAATCAGAATTGTGTGAGTCATCTAAAACGTCCAAACGTCTACACACAACAGCCTAATCTGTGGAGTATACTCCACAGTCAAGGGGTGCTTGAGAAAATTTGGAGACGTGCAATGCTCATCAGTGAACTGGCGAAAAAAACGGGTTTATCGAAAGACACCATTCGCTTTTACGAAAAGATTGGGTTGATTACGGCAGAGGAGCGACAGGCAGGAACGAGAATTTACAAAGAGTTTAGTGAGGCGACGATCGCACGACTGTTGATGATCAATCAAGGTAAAGGGATTGGCTTTACCCTCAATGAGATTAAACAATTGATTGATGAATGGGAGGATGGCACTCTGTCAACCAGGGAGCAAATTCGAGTGATTGAGGGCAAACTGGCAGAAATCGCTGAGAAGATGCAGCGTTTAGGTGAAATGAAAACCTATCTTGCAACTAAACTCGATCGCTTAAAACAGGATGTTGCCTGAAGGGTATGTAGCAAGTCTTTTGTTCTAGCCATTCCGATTTTGTATAATATTTAGCATACTAATAGTTAGCAAGCAAAAACTATGCTTGAGTTACGCGATTTTCCCAGTGAAGAAACCCTGAAAGCATTTGCCAAACGCTTTCCAGAGCTAAATATGACTGCGCTCCAAACCTGGCTCAAACTTTTGCGTGTCTCCAGTGATGTAGTGGCTTACCTGGAAAACTACCTGTCGGATTATGGTCTTTCTCGCAGCAAGTTCTTTGTACTGCTGCTGTTGATGCGAAATCCAGACGGGCTGAACATTACTCAACTGGCAGAAGGGACTGGAGTTTCTTGTGCCACCATGACGGGACTGATCGATCGCCTCAAGAAAGCCGAACTTGTCACGAGAGAGGAGCTACAGCAAGATCGACGAGTTTTTGTAGTGCAAATCACGTCCAAGGGAGAGCAATTGATGGAAAGGGTGCTGCCAGAACACTACCGACGAGTTGCAGCATTGATGCATCCTTTGAGTGAACGCGATCGCAAGTCGCTACAAACGTTGCTCGAAAAAGTGAATTCTGGACTAGAAATGTAAGCAGTTCGCGGTTAAACCATCGGAAAATATACACCTTTGGGTAGAACGATTCATTTATTTAGCTTGCTAAATTTTAGCTAGTTGAATGTATTGCGTTAGAGCGGCAGAATTATTGATGTTGTAATTCTAAGGAGCTTGCCAGGTATGTGTGGTTTTTGCGATCGGCGATCGTTCCTGACATTCACCACCGCAGCGTTTGGGAGTGCGGTGCTGGGCAAAGCGGTTGCTGCTCAATCCTCGCCTCAGCAAAACGTTGACCAGCCGATGATTCTCAACCGTTCCTATTTGCAAGAAACACCTCAACGCGCTCATTTCAGTCGCTCTTTCAAACGGCAGACCGAAGCGATCGCGCAAAATGTTCAGACGATCGGCTACTGCGACATGGCAGGGAAACCAGCGTTCAAGCTATCAATTCGGGAGCATCAGGGGCGCTGGTATTTGTTCACCGGACATTTCTGGCATTCGGGTTGGTCGATCGTTGATGTCACTGATCCAACAAAGCCAGAAGTTATCAAGTTCATTGCCGGACCCAAGAACACCTGGACGCTGCAAATGGAATTGTCTGGCAACACGATGGTCACAGCGCTGGAGCAGATTTTCCCCAACTTTGGCGGTCGTCAGCAACAGCCCTTTGACGAAGGAGTATTGCTTTGGGATATTCGTGACCCAATCAACCCGCAACGATTGGGGCAATTTCGCACGGGTGGCACTGGCACACATCGCAACTTTTACGCCGGTGGACGCTACCTACATCTAGCGGCTGGAATGCCAGGATATGAGGGCAATATCTACGTCATTGTGGATATTAGCAATCCAGCAAAACCGCGTGAAGCGGGGCGATGGTGGGTTCCGGGGCAGCATAAAGCGGGTGGGGAGAAACCATCGGCGATGCATATCTCGCATCACGGACCCGCTTATGTGGTGGGTAATTTAGCTTATCTCGCTTATGGAGCAGCGGGCATGGTGGTTCTGGATATTAGCGATGTCTCCAAACCAAAACAGATTGGACGGTTGCCCTTTAGTCCTCCGTTCCATTCGCGCTTTGGTATCCACAGCGTTTTGCCGCTGCCGGAACAGGGCATTGCTTACGTCAATTCTGAAGACGTGTCCTATGGCGGAGGGGCGGCGGCTCATGCCTCGATCGTCGATATTCGTGATCCTGCCAATCCGTTTCTGCTCTCGATTCTGCCGCGTCCCGTTCCGCCAGTGGGCTATGGCTACAGCGACTTTTCAGAAAAAGGTGGTTGGCAAGGACCGCACAACATCAATCATCTACAGCACAACCCGGATGTGAAAAAGCAAGGAGATCTTTTGTATCTTACTTACTTCAATGCAGGGTTGCGAATCTTTGATGTCTCCAAACCGCGCTTGCCGCAAGAGGTTGGCTACTTCATTCCACCCGACCCAGAAAAGCGGTTTGGTTCGATGCCAGAGGAGCGCCTGGTGGTGCAAACCGAAGATGTGCTGGTCGATCGCCGGGGTTATATCTACATCTCGCATAAAAATCAAGGAGTGTGGATTCTCAAGTATCAAGCTTGATTAACCAGTAGAAGTTTCTGGAATAAGGCAATTCAATCTTTGAAAACATTGGGAGAAGACTATGAAATTCCTGATTTCGATCGCCAGTTTGAGCGCGATCGCCCTCATCCCAATTTCAATGCAAATCACCAAAGCGAATGAGTCAAAGCAGGTCACGCAATCCCCTAATTTTGTCGGTCGCTATCTTGCCGCAATTTCGGATGGAGACTTTCTTGCCAGCACCTACAACGATGGCAAATTGCCGACTGCAAATACAGCCATTGATCAGCTATCGATCATTCCGTTACCAATGAATCGCGATCGTCCATCAATTGCTCAAATTCCTATCTCCAACTCCGTGACAGGTGCGCCTCATGCCCTGTCGCTCTCACCCGATGGCAAAACTGCGTTTGTAGTTGAAACGCAGGGAACACCGCCGCCGGGTGCGACTCAACGCAGTGAATTGCCTGACGGACAACAGCTTGTTGCGATCGATCTCTCGACTCCAAGTCAGCCCAAAGTGCTGAAAACATTGGCGATCGCGCCCAAACCAGAAACGGTGCATGTTCATCCACAAGGCGATTTGCTGGCAATCTCAACCCAAACACCTGGACGAGAACTTGTGCTGGTTCCATTCAAAAATGGTGAGTTTGGTCAGCCCAAAGAGTTCTCGTTGCGCCAGTTGGGCATTCAACCGGATGCGACACGCTTTCAGGCGGGAATGGCGGCTAGTTTTGTGCAATGGCATCCCTCAGGACGCTATTTAGCCGTGAATTTGAATTACCGGGATGAGGTGGCATTTTTTGAGGTGCAGCGCGATCGGGGAAACTTACAGCTTGTGCCGTGGGGAACTCCGGTTAAAGTCGGTAAAGATCCCTTTACCGGACAATTCACTCCTGACGGTCGCTTCTACTTAACGAGCAACTGGGGACGCAACTTTGGCGAACAAGTCAAAACATTAGAACAGCGATTACCAGCAACACGCGGAACGATCTCTGTCATTGCTTTAGCCAACGCAAGAATTCCAAATAATCAGATTCAACATCGGGTTGTCTCAACCACAGCAACAGACATTTCACCCGAAGGTATCACCATTAGTCCCGATGGTTCACTCGTCGTCACTGTCAATATGCGCGGGACACTCTTTCCACAGAACTCATCACGCTTCACTCGTGAGTCTTCTTTGAGTCTATTGACGCTCGATCGCCAGTCGGGTCAGCTAACCAAAGTCAATGATTATCCATTTGAAGGCATCTTGCCAGAGAGCGCTGTGTTTGATGCAAATGGGAATTATTTAGCCGTTGCCGTCTATGACTATTTCACCTCTAAACCAGAGGGCGGAGTAGAGATTTGGCGCGTCAACCGAAGTTCTATGCCTGCCCTACAACACACGATGCAGAGAATTGATGTCGGTCGAGGTGCTCATCAGGTTGTTGTGGCTCCATAAGTGATGTTTTGTGAAATGAGCTAGGAGAGATGCAAACGAGGGAACAAAGTGCCTTAATCCTGATTGAGTTTCAGCAAGAATGGCTGGATGAGGATGGCAAAATCAATCATCTGATGCACGATCGCGAACAGTTTCACTCAGCGATCGCAGCCGCAAAGCAAACGCTAGAAACGGCACGTTTCCGTCTGTTCACCGGGTTCAAACTCTGCGGCTGGACTAAAAAATGTCCAATCGAGATCAGATTGCTGCAAAATCTCCAATGATTCTCGATGAGCCAGCGACATTGGGCGGTACTGGTCTGGAAAATCTGGTGTGTCCACTAATTGAATACCGGGGGCAACTTCCAGGCTGCCCGCTTCGCCCAGCACAAGCAAGTAAGAATAATCGAATTGGGAATGCAGTTTGCAGAGGTTTTATAGTTGCTAATTTTCGCGGTTCAGATGCGCTTCGCCCCAGTTGCAAAGCACGTGTAAAACAGGTTCAAGGCTTCTACCGTAAGCGGTGAATGAATATTCCACTTTAGGAGGCACGTCTGGATACACGTTTCGATTGACGATCGCGTCTTTTTCCAGTTCTCGCAACTGCTGAATGAGCATTTTTTCCGTAATTTCAGGCATCAGCCGTTTCAGTTCACCAAATCGTTTTACTTCATCTTTCAAATGCCACAAAATCAAAAGCTTCCATTTTCCACCCAATACGTTGAGCGTCGCCTGCACGAATTCTGTACCTGCCGTTTGTTCTGACATTTGCATACCCTCAATCACTCTATCGACACTGACAAAAAAGTAAGTACTTCCAAAAATGCTAGTATGAGCTTACCTTGGAAAGTGTCTACTCCATCTCTACTTTGAGGAGTTATTTCATGTCATTACAAGGAAAAGTGGCGATCGTCACTGGTTCATCTCGCGGTATCGGGCGCAGCATTGCGGAACGGTTGGGACGTGATGGGGCGAGTGTCGTTGTCACCTATGCAGGCAATCGAGACAAAGCAGAAGAAGTGGTGCAAGCGATCGCCGCTGCTGGATCAAAAGCAATGGCAATTCAGGTGGATGTGCGGAAACTGGAAGAGGTGCGATCGCTGTTTGAACAAGCGATCGCGCAGTTTGGCAAAGTTGATATTTTGGTCAACAACGCGGCGGGAAAGAATATTTTCAAACCCACCGCAGACATGACCGAAGACGAATACAACAGTATGTTTGACATTACACGCGGCGTTTATTTCACGCTTCAGCAAGCCGCGCATCATCTCGCAGACAACGGTCGCATTGTCAGCATCTCGACTAGCGGGACGGCGATGGCAATTCCGGCAGGAGGCGCATATGCAGGCTGCAAGGCGGCGATCGAACATTTCAGCGCAGCATTGGCAAAAGAATTGGGCGCACGGGGCATTACCGTCAATACGCTTTCTCCTGGTGTCACGGAAACCGATGGATTAGTGCTGGAGCAAGCGCAAATTGATCAAATGATTGCTCAAACTCCATTGGGACGACTAGGGCAGCCCTCAGATCTTGCGGATGCCATTGCTTTGCTAGTCTCCGATGATGCTCATTGGATTACGGGTCAAAGCATTCGCGCCAATGGTGGCATTATTTAGTGCAGAAATTGTGATGCAACCAAAGCATCAGGCGAGGGTTATGACTCTGTAAACGTTACAAGGAAAATTATGACGACAAAAACGACGGTTCTAGTGGTTGGTTCTACCGGAATGCTGGGTTCTAAGATTGTTGCTGCTCTGCTTGATAAAGGCAATATTGATATTAGAGGAATGGTGCGATCGATCAATGACAGCAATGCCGAAAATCGTAAAAAGATTGAGGCAATGAAAGCCAGGGGCGTGGCGATCGTTGAAGGCGACTTAATGCAGCCCGAAACCCTACTGTCCGTCACGACGCTGGAAGTCGCAGGTGAGGTGCTGACCGCAAAACAATTGAAAGCTGCCTACGAAGCAGCGACGGGCAACCAATTAACCGAAAAACCGTTGGGCAGTGTGGCGGCACTGCAAGCCTGGATTGCTGTCAAAAAAACGTCAGCTAGTTCACCCTTCGAGTACATTCCTCAGCAGTATGAGTATGCAATGGTATCGGGTAAAGGCAAACTCGACCAGCTTCAAAACGATCGCTATCCCCACATCAAGCCCCTATCCGTCAAACAATTTCTGAGCAAAGGAGAGTCATAAAATGGCAACTTTAATGGGAGTGTTGGTAGGTGCTAGTGCCGACTGGTCAATTTGTTGCGAGTTCTTAAATCAGAGAACACTATGAGCCAGCCAAACTCCAACTCAGGTCTGACGAAAGCAACGCTCTTGCTCGTGAGTACGCTGACCGTGATGGCAGGAGCGACGATCGCGCCTTCCCTCCCAGCGATGCAGGAGCACTTTAGCGAAGTCAACAATGCGGCGCTTTGGGTCAGATTGGTGCTCACGTTGCCAGCCCTATTTATTGTCATTGGTTCACTGCTTGCCGGAGTCGTGGTCGATCGCTTTGGGCGCAAACCGCTTCTCTTAGCAGCGGCAGCGTTGTATGGGTTGGCTGGCGCATCTGGCTATGTGTTTGACTCGTTGTTTCACATCTTGGTTGGTCGGGCATTCCTGGGGTTTGCCGTCGCAGGCATTATGGTCACGGCGACCACTCTGATTGCCGACTACTACAGTGGAGCCGCCCGCGCTACCTTTCTCGGTTTGCAAGCAGCGTTTATGGGCTTGGGAGGCGTGCTGTTTCTGTCGCTCGGAGGCTTTCTAGCGGATCAAAACTGGCGCTTTCCCTTTTTGATTTACTTGTTTGCCTGGTTGTTGGTACCTCTCATTGCCTGGGCAATCTCTGAACCGCAACGAGCCGCTTCCGCTGTGCCAAAGGCAGCGATCAATTCTGGCATCCAAGATAGTACTCCCGGTTCTCGTCCGGCTTTTCCAGTCAAACTCCTGGTGTTTATCTGTGGCATTGCCCTACTCACTCAAATCATTTTTTACCTGATCCCCGTACAGTTGCCGTTTTATCTCAAGGAATTGGCGAACGCGAATGCGAGTCAAAGTGGATTGGCGATCGCCCTTGCAACCCTATTTAGCGCCATGTCGTCTTTGTTCTACGGCAAAATCAAGCAGCGTTTGGGCTTCTTTAGTATTCTGGTGCTGGTGTTTGGGTTGATGGGCGCAGGCTACAGCATCATTGGACTGGTGCATAGCTATGCGTTAGTGCTGGTTGGATTGGCGATCGCGGGAGCGGGCTTAGGCTTGCTGATGCCCACGCTGAATTTGTGGATTGCCTCTGAAGTCTCCGATGCTGCGAGAGGGCGAGCATTGGGAGGCTCAACCACGTTCTTTTTCCTCGGACAATTTCTCTCACCGTTGGTCAGTCAGCCGTTAAGTAAAGTCGTGGGGTTAAGCACAACCTACGCCCTCGCAGGAGGATTGATGCTGGTCTGCGGCTTAGCTCTCATGGCTCTACAGCGCCCCATTTGCAAGCTGATTGCCACAAAAGCAGCTTAGATGTCAGCTCTATTTTGTACAGTCCTCAAGGAGATAGCACATGGGCAATCTAACGGGAAAAGTGGCGATCGTCACAGGTTCATCTCGCGGCATTGGTCGCGGTATTGCCGAGCGATTGGGAGAAGATGGAGCCACTGTTGTGGTCAATTACTCTGGCAGTGAACAGGAAGCCAAACAAGTCGTGGAGGCGATCGTTGCCGCAGGCGGTAAGAGTGTGGCAATTCAGGCAAGTTTGAGCAAAGTAGAGGACATTCGCCGCTTGTTTGCCGAGACGATCCAGCACTTTGGTCAACTCGATATTTTGGTGAACAATGCGGGTACCGGGGTTATCGGCGCGATCGCTGACGTGACAGAGGACGAGTATAACAAGGTATTTGATCTAAACGTTCGCGGCGTTTTATTTGCCTTACAGGAAGCCGCACGAGCAATGAATGACGGCGGCAGAATCGTCAACATTTCCTCCACCACAACGATTCACCCTGAAGCTGGGATGGCGGTTTACGCAGCGAGTAAGGCAGCGATCAAGCTGTTTACGGCAGTGCTGGCGAGAGAAGTGGGCGCTCGCGGCATTACCGTCAACACCGTCATGCCCGGTCCTACCATTCCTGGCATGTTTGGCAATATGCCGCCGGAAGTCCAGCAACAAGCCGCCGCCAGTTCTCCCTTTCATCGGGTGGGAACGCCGCAAGACATTGCGGACGTGGTGGCATTTTTGGTGAGTGAAGAGGCGCGCTGGTTAACCGGACAGGATATTTGTGCTAACGGTGGCGCGAAATCTTAGAAACTTTATAACAGCAAAAATGAAAAAATCTATTTCTGGCTTAATTCCAATTGTTTTACTCGCCAGTCTAACCGCCTTGTTTATCCTCTTTGGGGACGCAATTTTGGCTAGAAAATCAGTTGATGTACCCGCGATCGCTCAAGATACAATCTACAATCCCGCTATGTTCGCTCGAACCTTTACTCATCACACCGCTAACGTGAATGGTACGCAGTTGCACTACGTTACAGGCGGCAAAGGTGAACCTATCGTGTTACTGCATGGCTGGCCCAAAACCTGGTACAAGTGGCGTAAAGTCATGCCTGCTCTGGCAGAACGCTATACGGTGATTGTTCCCGATCTACCAGGACTGGGTGATTCCTCGCCCTCAACGACTGGTTATGACAAACGCGCGATCGCTCAAACCATTTACCAATTGGTCAATCAGTTAGGCTTTCAGCAGATTAACTTAGTTGGACATGACATTGGCGGCATGGTTGCTTATGCCTATGCTGCAACTCACCCAGAAGGCATCCGAAAACTAGCCTTGACGGAGTTTTGGCTACCTGGATTTGGACTTGAAGAAGGCATGGACGTGGCAAATGGTGGCTCCTGGCACTTTGGCTTTCACATAACTCCCAACATTCCAGAGATGCTAACAGCCGGAAAGGAGCGGGAATATCTCACCGCAATGGGAGCGTTTAAGCCCGCATCGACTGCCAATGCTTTTAGTGAAGCTGACATTGAAGAGTACCTGCGGACGTATGCCCAGCCTGACAAAATGCACGCTGGATTTGAGTACTACCGCACGTTACTCGCTGATGGTAGGCAAAATCGAGAACTCGCTCAAACTAAACTCACGATGCCCGTGCTCACGCTGATCGGCAGCAAAGGGGTAATGGGCAATCGTCTACAACAAGGCATTCAAGCGATTGCAAAAAACGTGCAAAGTGATGTGATTCAAAACAGCGGACATTGGTTGGCAGAAGAACAACCCGATGTATTGGCTCAAAAGCTAATCGCTTTCTTTGATCAGTGATTTGCTATGCATCTAAATCAAATCTCGATTTTCACTTATTCATAGGTTTGATCAGCAATGCCCAAATTCCAAGCTTAAAATGCCAGATTCCAGGCTCGACCTTGCGGATTGTAAGCTCGAATTTTCAAGTTTCAAGCTCAAAGTTTCGGGTTCTAAACTCGACTTTTCGGACCCTAAGCTCGAATTTTCGGACTCTAAGCTCGAAGTGTCGGACTGTAATCTCGAAGTTTCAGGTTCAAAACAAGATCATTCGCGTTCAAAACAAAATCATTCGCGTTCAAAACAAGATCATTCGGACTCCAATCCCGGAGTTTCGCCTTCAAAGCTTGAGCCTTCGAGTTCAACACTTCAAGTTTGATGTTCAGCGCTCGAAACGTCAGGTCTTAAACTCGACGCTTCGATTTCTGAGCTTCAGAGACTTACAAACCGTTTAGTCATTTTTAAGGAGACAGCGTACTCATGGCAAACCTAACCGGAAAAGTGGCGATCGTCACAGGTTCATCGCGCGGCATTGGACGGGCACTGGCTGAACGCTTGGGGCGTGATGGCGCGAAAGTCGTTGTCACCTATGCAGGCAATCAAGCCAAAGCAGAAGAAGTCGTTGCCACCATCAAAGCCAACGGATCAGACGCAATCTCTGTGCAAACCGATCTCTCTAAACTAGATGACATTCGTACCCTGTTTCAGAAGACGCTGAGCTACTTTGGTCAATTGGACATCCTGGTGATTAGCGGTGGCGCACCCAGATTGACCAAATCGATCGCCGAGACAACCGAGGCAGAGTTTGATTCGGTCTTCACCTTCAACGCCAAAGGCAACTTCTTCGCGCTCCAAGAAGCGGCGAAGCACATGGCAGACAATGGGCGAATTGTCACCTTTTCAACTCCCTACACCGTGCAACCCCAGCCCAATCTATCGGTGATTGCAGGTAGTAAAGCGGCGATCGAAGCCTTTACCTTTGCGCTGGCAAAAGAAGTCGGGGTGCGGGGCATTCGGGTCAATGCCATCATGCCTGGACCCACCACTACGGATTCCTTTACCAGTATGGTTTCTGCTGAAGAGCAGGAGCAGCTCAAGCAAATGGCTCCGCTGAAACGGCTGGCAGAGGCTGAAGATATTGCCAATGCGGTTGCATTCCTAGTCAGCGATGATGCGGCTTACGTCACTGGACATGTTCTGCACGCGACAGGCGGCTTTGCTTAATACCCATTACTTTTGGAGGAAACCATGCCGACGATCGCCAAACATAACGAAGTCATCACAGTCATTTTCAGCCTTGCCGTGGAACCATCGCAACAGCAAGAACTGATTGACCTGATGATTGACGCGCTCGAAACAACCACCAAACATCAGTCCGGTTTTGTGTCTGCCAGTTTTCACAAAAGCTTAGATGGCACGCGCGTGTTCAACTATGCTCAGTGGAAAACACAGGCAGAGTACGAAACGTTTGCCCAAAGTCCGCAAGACCAAGCGATCGGGGCGAGATTGGCTCAATTTCAACTCCTCGATTCGCACATTTACGAAGTTGTCATGACCGAACCAGCAACATAATTCACGTTTGATTGTTAATCAGTTGCACTAAAAAGGATCAATTACTCATGGCAGCTTTAACAGGGAAAGTAGCGATCGTCACAGGCGCATCTAGGCTTTAACAGGTACTTATCCCTATGGCACAAACGCTTTCTCAAACGGGTGTCTATAATGAAACCATTGGCTGGGCGATCAGTCTCCAGCACGCCATGTGTGGATAAGTGTATGGATGACCTGTTGAAAGAATTTAACGACCTGTTTGACCAGGGTGTGGATGGGTTGCTAGACATTGTGAGAGCGATCGAAGGCAGAGCAGAGCCAGAAACATTCTCAACGGATGTTAAACGCGCCTCTCGTGCTGAGGCGGACGATCGCCCAGAGCATACTGCGGTCGGTAGCCCTGCTCGTGTCGATCGCGCAGCGACTGCCACGGCAATAGACAATATCTTTAGCGCCTCACCGACTGCTGCTCCCTCGCTGAAGGGCGTTGGCGGTTTAGCAGACGTGTTAAGAGAACTGCGAGAACTGGTGGAATTACCGCTGAAACGTCCAGACTTGCTGACGATGCTGGGGCTGGAGCCAACGTCTGGTGTGCTTCTGGTCGGTCCGCCGGGCACAGGCAAGACCCTGACTGCCCGTGCTTTGGCTCAAGATCTGGAGGTTAACTACATTGCGATCGTCGGTCCCGAGATCATGGGCAAGTACTATGGAGAAGCCGAAGGTCGTCTGCGAAGCCTGTTTCAAAAAGCGTCTCGCTCAGCACCGTGCATTGTGTTTATTGACGAGATCGATAGCCTTGCGCCCGATCGCGCCCACGTCGAAGGTGAGGTCGAAAAGCGCGTGGTCGCTCAATTGCTGAGCTTGATGGATGGTTTCGCCAAGACGAAGGGTGTCATCGTGTTAGCGGCAACCAATCGCCCCGACCATCTCGATCCAGCACTGCGCCGACCAGGACGATTTGATCGCGAAGTCCAGTTTCGTGTGCCCGATCGGGCAGGACGGCTAGAAATTCTCAAAATTATGACCCGAACGATGCCTCTCAGCGGTGTGGATCTAGGCGCGATCGCCGATCGCTCGGTTGGGATGGTGGGTGCTGACCTCAAAGCGCTTTGCCAGAAAGCTGCCTATACTGCCCTGCGTCGGTTTGTGCCCTCTCTCGACAGCCCCGTTCCAACGGCAATGACCGTGAATCAGGCAGATTTTCTCCACGCTGCTAAGCAAGTTAAGCCTGCGGTGCTGCGATCAGTGGAGATTGAAACGCCCAATGTTGCGTGGGACGCGATCGGCGGCTTAGAGAGCCTCAAGCAAACCCTGCAAGAGTCCGTTGAAGGCGCGTTGCTGTATCCTGAGCTTTACCATCACACCAAAGCCAAGGCTCCACGCGGCATCCTGCTGTGGGGTCCTCCAGGCACAGGCAAAACGTTGCTGGCTAAAGCCGTTGCCTCTCAAGCACGTGCCAACTTTATTGCCGTCAACGGTCCTGAACTGTTGAGCAAATGGGTCGGTGCTTCTGAGCAGGCAGTGCGAGAACTGTTCGCCAAGGCGCGACAAGCGGCACCTTGCGTTGTGTTTATTGATGAACTGGATACGCTGGTTCCAGCGCGGGGCGGTCACGGTGATACGAGTGTCAGCGATCGCGTTGTGGGTCAATTACTGACCGAACTCGACGGTCTGCATGAATGTTCTAACGTACTGCTGGTAGGAGCCACAAACCGCCCGGAAGCACTTGATCCCGCTTTACTGCGGTCTGGGCGATTGGATTTACAGTTGAAAGTTGACCTTCCTGATGAGGCAAGCCGTCTGGCGATTTTACGCGTACACAATCACGATCGTCCGTTAGCAGGTGTTGATTTAGCCCATTGGGCAGCCCAGACAGACGGTTGGAATGGCGCTGACTTGACACTGCTTAGCAATCAGGCTGCCTTAGAAGCCATCCGTCGCCATCGCCGCCAAGGCGCAACTAACCCTTGCGACATTCAGATTATGGCTGACGACTTCACGGCGGCTTATGAACGCGGTCGGTCTTAAGGCGTGATGCTAGAGAAATAGGTTGCTTGCTACCGTTTTATGCCTGCTTAACCGTTTGTACACTCTTTCAAACGGTCAAGCAGGGCTACAGCCATAGCGATCAGAACGGTTCAAAGGCAGTGACAAGTAGTGCATTTTGACCGATGACGATCGGGTTGCAGATTGGAACTCGCCACAGGTTTTTGTCATCGGGTTGGATTTTGCCATCAAACAACAGCAAACTTGACAATGCAATGTTCAAACTGTTCAAACTCCCTTCTACGACTACCTGCTTTTGCAGTGACAGTTGCTTAGAGTGGTACGACAGCAATTCTCAAACGAATGAACCGTTTTCGACGAAACCCGCCCCTACGGCAGGGCTGATTTATTCTTGTGAAGAAAAGTTAGGCTGGTGGTGATGTTCTCAATCAACTGGAAAAGCCCAGCTTTATACCCGTTTGGCTGAGAATAGAGAACTATCTCCCTGGTGGAATTTAATCTTTCCTTCCAACCTATTTTCAGCTTTCAATCTCAACCAACCGCTACCAAAAGCTTCATCGTTTTCATCACTACCTTCCCACGTAAATTCAAGCTTCTCGCCTGATCCGTCTTTCACAACTTCACCATCAATCTGTCCTGTGACTAAACCAAATTGAAAATCACCTAATCCCTTTTGGTCAATTTCAAGATAAGCCTGTACCTCCATATTGAAGTAATCTTCGTCCCAATTCTCCATCTCAATGATATGCCAGGTTCCCTTAAACTTCATGTTCGTTGACTCCTCCAGTTAGTAAGTTGGCAGCCCTAATTAATTGTAAGAAAGAGGGTTTCACCCCTCCACCCCCAAAGTCATCTTTAGTTTAATTACGCCCAGCGACTTACTTGCTTGCTATGGGCAAAGGGCAGATGATACCGTCCTTTGTATTCAAAGGCTTATTTCTAGCCCTTATGTATCGCAAGCAGATTTATAGCACTCGATAGATACTGCGACGTACGATTTCCCATTTTAGGGAAAATCGATTAGCTCAGTTGTCTCATTCATTTCAAAAAACTTACGAAGAAAGCCGTACGAATGAAAGCTTTTCCAACCCATCGACCAGGATACAATCACTGGACTGTCTCGACTGAGATATATCAACCGAACCCAATCGCTGACGATTTAACGGTTTCGGTGATTGTCCCTGTTTACAATGGTGGGGAAAATTTTCGTCAATGCTTGCAGAGCCTTTCTTTGGTTGCTCCTAACGTTTTAGAAATTATTGTTGTGGATGATGGCAGTACAGATGATTCCAAACAGTTAGCCGAGCAAGCTGGGTTTACGGTCTTGCAATTTCCGACAGCGGGTGGACCGGCGCGGGCAAGGAATCGAGGTGCACAGGTTGCCAACGGGACTTTACTGTTTTTTATGGATGCAGACACCACGCTGACGGTGTGTACTATTGAACAGATGGTACAGGCGTTTCGCGATCGCCCTGATTTAGCCGCCCTGGTTGGCTCCTACGACGATGCTCCCGGTGCGCCTAATTTTCTTTCTCAATACAAAAACTTGTTGCATCACTACACGCATCAAACCGCCTGCGAGGACGCGTCTACCTTTTGGGGAGCCTGCGGTGCCATTCGGCGAGACATCTTTTGGAAGGTGCGTGGTTTTGATGAACGGTATCGCTATCCCTCGATCGAAGATATTGAGTTGGGCTATCGCCTGAAGCGTGCGGGGTATTTGATTCAGCTAAATAAAACGGTTCAAGTGAAACACCTAAAGCATTGGCAAGTTGGTTCGTTGTTGAGAGCGGAGGTGTTTTATCGAGCCATTCCCTGGACTGAATTGCTCTGGCGCGATCGCCAGCTTAACAACGATTTGAACCTGAAAAATGCCACTCGCTTTAGCATCCTGTTAACCTACGCACTTTTAGCCTGCTTAGTGGCTGGGTGGTGGTCGGCATCCTGGACGCTTGGACTGGGGCTGGCTCTGCTTCTACTGATCGTCAACCGGGACATATACCAATTCTTTTACCAAAAACGCGGCTTGTGGTTCACGCTTCGGGTCATTCCGTGGCACTGGCTGTACTTTTTCTACTGCGGTCTTGCCTTGATAGTAGGAACCCTTCGCTATCATCTTCGCCGTTTGCCCAAAATGCGGTCAAAAGCTTTATCCTGAAACTTAATCGCTCTTCACACGTTTGCTTTGCTTCAAGAAAAACCAGCTTGATGTCGAAAATGCTTATGGAGTAAACCTTTTTAGCGCGTGTGTGATGCAGCCATCGGCGATCGATGCCTCAGTCTCGCTGGTTTAGGTTCCGTGTACCTCAACCAGGTCGCTTACTCAGGTGAACTCGTTTAACCGCATTGACTGTATCCGAAGCGGTGCTGAAAGTGTATATTTGATAAGAATTTTCGCAGTTCCAGTATTTTCAGCTTGTCTGAAGCTAAGTAAAGCTGCTTGCCTGAGCTTAAGTAAAGCTGTTCTCCAGCAGTGCATTGAAGGGTTAGAAATGAAACATTTTCCTGTAGTCATCATTGGTGCTGGTCCAGCCGGATTGACAGCAGCGTATGAACTAATGAAGCGAGGCATTCGCTGTGTTGTCTTAGAACAGGCAGACAAAGTTGGGGGTATCTCACGGACAGAAACTTACAAGGGCTATCGTTTCGATATTGGTGGACACCGTTTTTTTACCAAAGTTCCAGCGGTGCAACAGTTCTGGCAGGAAGTTCTAGGGGATGACTTTATCAAAGTGCCCCGCCTGTCTCGAATTTACTACCAGGGTAAGTTTTATGACTATCCGTTGTCGTTGCTGAACACGCTGCGGAACTTAGGTATTGTACCCAGTGCCTTGATTTTGCTGAGCTATTTGAAAGCACGGCTGAACGTGAAGCTAAACCCTGGGCAAGACGCTGAAACCTTTGAGGATTGGGTCACAGAACGCTTTGGCGAACGGCTTTACCGGACGTTCTTCAAAACGTATACGGAAAAAGTTTGGGGTATTCCCTGTCATAAAATTCGAGCCGATTGGGCTGCCCAACGCATTCAAGATATGTCTTTGAAGAGTGCTGTGATTAACGCGCTCTTTGGTAGCCAGAATGCCAAAAGTTTGATCAAAGAGTTTGACTACCCGATTCTGGGTCCGGGGATGATGTGGGAGCGCTGTCAGGAAATGGTCGAAGCGAAGGGTTCTCCCGTACATCTCAACACGACGGTCACTCGCATTCAGCGTTCCGGTAGTCAGATTCAGCGCCTTACCGCGCGTCAGGGCGATCGCACGTTGCAATTTACGGCAGACCATGTGATTTCGACAATGCCTGTAACAGCCTTACTCCGTCGTCTCGATCCAACACCGCCTCCAGATGTGTTGGCGGCGGCTCAAGGCTTGAAATATCGAGACTTTCTCATCGTGTCGTTGATGATTAAGCGATCGCACCTCTTTCCCGATAACTGGCTGTATATCCACAGCCCGGAGTTTAAGGTGGGGCGGATTCAAAATTTCAAGAATTGGAGTCCAGCGATGGTGCCTGACCCTAGCAAAACGTGCCTGGGGATGGAGTACTTTTGCACCCAGGGCGATGAACTTTGGGAGCGATCGGATGCCCAATTAATTCAACTGGCAACGCAAGAAGCGATCGCGCTGAAACTCGGTGTGCAGACGGGCGATGTTGAAGATGCTGTCGTCATTCGTCAGCCGAAAGCCTATCCTGTGTATGATGCGGAGTATCGGCTGCACCTGCAAGTGTTGCAAGATTACTTGGAAACCTTTGACAACTTGCAGACGGTTGGGCGCAATGGGTTGCATCGCTATAACAATCAGGATCACTCTATGTTGACGGCGATGCTGGCGGTTCGCAATCTTCTGGGCGAAGACCACGACCTCTGGGCAGTTAATACAGAACGATCGTACCAGGAAGCGTTCACGGTTGAAGACGCGCAAAAGCAAGCATTGGCACAGGCGCTGCGTTCCAAGACCGATCCACTGTCGTCAGATTCACTGTCTTCAGATCACCCAACTGCTACAATCCACTAAGCTAACGGCTTACAGCAGGAGTCAGGAGCCAGAAGTCATACCAAATCAAATTGCAAACGCTACAGATTCTTTGCCCTCATCCCAACCCTTCTCCCCAGGGAGAAGGGCTAAATTCAAAAGCCAACGGGCTTGTCTAAAGCTGACTAAAACACCCAACGAAGAGACGTGTCAAACCTTGTAAGCGTTGAACCGATGCAATTTCCCAGTTTCTCCATCATTGTGGAAACTGAGAACTTAGCCAGTGCTGCATTGGCAGGCTTATGCCGATCGCTCGATGCGATCGCTGCTCAAGACCTCTCTCCTGCCTGCGCCGAGGAGGTGTTAATCCTGGAAAGCGGTGATCTTTCGCCCGATTTGCTGGAAACGCTTGCTGGCAAGTATCCCTGGTTGACCGTGCGCACGATCGCTGCCGAGATGGACTACTATGCTGCCAAGATGCAAGGGGTTGCCCTGACCACAGGCGAGATTATTGTCTTTGTCGATTCGGATTGCCTGTATGAACCCAACTGGCTGCGGAGCTTGCTCACCCCGTTTACTCAGAAAGATGAGATTCAGGTGGTCGCGGGCGAAACCAGAACCTCACCGCGTGGTATCTATGGTTTAGCCATCTCGCTCACCTACATTTTTCCGCCCTTTTCCCATAGGAGCGACCTGCACCCCACTCGCTTCTATTTCTTTAATAACGTCGCGTTTCGGCGTTCCGTATTGCTGGCGTATCCCATTCCCACCGCGTTGCCCATCTACCGGGGCAATTGTGTGCTCCATGCCCACAAGCTCACTCAGCACGGCATTACCCTCTGGCGACAACCGATCGCCCGTGCCGTCCATGCAGCGCCGAATGGTGTGGCTCATTTTTGCTGGCGGTTCATTCTGCTGGGCTACGATGCTCTGTCACTGTATCGCTTGCGGCGAGCTAGGGGACAGACCTTGCCAGCTCAGCCATTGCCAGTCATTCACCCTGTTGAGGACTTGTTCATTGGTTTAGCCCTGGTTGCCATGCGAGTAAAGGAGGCAACGGTACGCGTATTCAAGCTTATCCGTGAGCAGCCCAGTCATCTCTTGGCGCTACCATTCGCAGCCGTGATTGCGCTGGTCTCGCTCTTGCTCTTTTTGCTAGGGGTTGGGATTGCCTACCTGCGACCTAGCTATTTCTTAGCGGATGGCGATCGGGTGAACGTCAACTGGGAGTCATCTTGAGGCGATGAAAACCCCGTCTGAGAGACAGGTCGCCTACTATGTCTAATGCTGAAAAGGCTGCTTCCGACAAAACAAAGATGTCATCTGGTCGTCGTTTGATGTCGGGAACGGTTCAGGTGTTCCTGGCAGAATCGTTGTTATTGCCCACTGGCATCTTGACCGCAGCCTTCCTGACGCGCCGATTGGGACCAGACGGTTACGGAGTGCTGCTTTTAGTGACTGCGATCGTAACCTGGGTAGGCTGGACCATTACCTCCGCTTTCACCCGCACCACGATCAAATTTATTAGTGAAACAGACGATTGGCAGGCAGTTGCCACAACCGTTCTGCAATTGCATTTATGGCTGGGAATGCTGGCTGTCGCAGTGCTCTGGGTCGTTGCCGAACCGCTGGCGATCGCGCTGAGGGAACCCAGCATGACCCGTTATTTACGACTGGGGGCACTCGAAATCCCTATCTTTTGTCTGGCTTACGTTCACCGTAGCGTTTCTGTGGGCTTGGGCAATTATTACCAGCGGGCAATTTCGACTGCCTTCCGTTGGCTGGCGCGGATGATTCTGTGCGTGGCTCTGGTCGCCGCTGGATTTTCTACTACAGGTGCAATTTTAGGCAGCATCGCCGCTGCCCTGATCGAACTATTGATCTATCGAGTTTACATTCAAGCGCCGTTACTGACTCGTTCCAGCTTTCCGCTCCAAAAGTTGTGGGGCTATGCCATTCCGCTGTTCTTCCTTGCCATTACGCTCAGGCTTTACGAAAAGCTTGATTTGCTGATGTTGAAGCTGTTGGGCGGTACCGCTGCTGACGCGGGTTTCTATGGCACAGCTCAAAATCTTTCCCTGATTCCCAGTTTGTTCACGCTGGCGTTTGTGCCGTTGTTGCTCTCGACGTTGAGCTGTCTGATCCATGCAGGCAACCTGGAGACAGCCAGAACACTCAGCCGGGATGGGATGCGCCTGGTACTCCTATTCTTACCGTTTGCGGGTTTAGCCGCTGGCTCTGCGTCCGAAATCATCACCCTGGTTTTTAGCGCGACCTTTCTCCCCGCCGCCCCCTTATTTTCGGTGTTGATCGTTGCGGCTGTAGCGATGGCGATGATTGGCGTTACCACCTGCATTTTGACCGCTGCCGGAAAGCCCCATTGGACGATCGCCACGACTGCACCAATGGTACCCGTGGCAGTGCTGGCTGATGGCTGGATGATTCCCCGATTTGGTTCACTCGGTGCGGCACTGGTGACAACGGCTGTCGCGAGTGTCGCTGCCATGACGCTGGTTTTTGTCATCTACCGCTTGTGGAACATTCTGCCAGATCTCTTTTCACTGGGACGTAGCCTGTTGCTCGGTAGCTTGGTTTATCTGCTGGCAACAGCTTGGGTGGCTCCTGGCTGGTTAGTGTTGGTAAAACTGACTATCCTTGGGCTGAGCATTTTGGTAGGACTATGGCTGTTAGGGGAGTTTCGCGATCGTGAGCGGGCAGTGATCCAATCCTTGCTGCAATCTGGCGCTCGACTTTTCAAAAAGCCTCATTCTGACTAGGTGTATATGGTTCCAACGTCTTTGCCCTTCGTCTCTGTGATTATTCCCGTTTTCAATGATGGAGAACGGTTGCAGCGATGTTTGCGTGCGTTAGACCGACAAACTTATCCAGCCCATTTATACGAGGTCATCGTCGTGGATAATGGGTCTGATGCGTTGGAGCCGATCGCGGATATAGCAGCGCAATTTCAACAGACCACGCATACATATGAAAGCCAACCGGGTTCCTATGCGGCTCGCAATCAAGGGCTGACGCTGGCGAAAGGTGCCGTCATCGCCTTTACGGATGCCGATTGCCTTCCAGCGATTAACTGGATTGAGCAGGGTGTCGCATGTTTGTTGCAAACGCCTAAAGTCGGGCTGGTGGGTGGCAAAATCGAATGCTCCTTTGTTGATGCAACCAATCCAACTCCCGTTGAGCTGTACGAAAGCCTCTGGTATCCCCTGCCGCAACAGGAATTTGTGGAAAAACACCATTTCGCTGCAACCGCCAATCTTTTTACGTTTGCCAGCGTGATGCAGCAAGTCGGCGGTTTTGATGGCACATTAAAATCGAATGGCGATCGCGAATGGGGGCAGCGCGTCCATCAAGCCGGATACACTCTCATCTATGGCGAAACCGTGCAGGTGACGCATCCTGCCCGACATCATTGGTCAGAACTACAGCGCCGCGCCCGCCGCATCATTGGGGGACGCTACGACCTACACCAAAAAGCTCCCTTCTGGCAACGTCAACAATTTTTTATTCTTACCATCGCTCAGTATTTGCTGGCTCCGATCGTCATGCTAGGCTTCAACTTTCTGCTCGATCGCCGCTTGAAAACCCTTCAGCAAAAAGTTCACGTGTCACGAGTCATGTTTTTTGTGTCTTACTGGTATGTGTGGGAACTGGTGCGCTTGAAATGCGGTGCTCCGTCCTATCGCGGCTAAGATCGCCGCCGCAGAAACGTTGTGTTTTCGAGTTGACTGACTAACAAAAGACTGCCAGACGAGGCAGGCGATCGCCGAAAGACTTATCGATCAATCAGATTTCCAAAACCGCAGGGTGCGATCGTCCATTGCACCTTAAACAAACAGAATTACTATCACTTTAACTGATACAAATAGGCAGACGCTCCAGGTTGTTCAATGGAATCCAATCGTTGCCCAATGGAATCCAAACGAGCCTTAGACACACCTCGTCCTTTCTCATTAACTCCTGCAAAGAGAAACCATAGCCGTTGTCCAGGTTTGAGATGATTCGCTTGCATGAAAGTGTGCCAAATCTGAGGTGAGAAATCACGTTTGTAATGAAATAAAAAGGCATCATAGTTACCGACGTAATCGGCTTTGGTATAGCCAAATTTGTCTGCATAATACCGGAAGTTATTAAAGGCATCGCCCACATAAAGAATATCGCCTGGTTGCTGACGAGTTTTGACATACGCAAGCACGGGTCGGAGTTCCTCTTTCTTTTCTGGATGAAAGATAAAGCTCGTCGTCTGTTGCAGGGGAGGTATGAGCAATAAACTCGCCAATACAACACCCACAATGCCAACCGCTTTGCGTTTAGAAAATTGAGCTAAAAGAGAGCCGATGCCTTCAGCAATGACCAGAATAAAGAACGGAGCCAGAAACAAAATTAGGCGTGATAGAAACGGGTATTTGTGTAAATAGGCAGCGGCTAAGGTTGTAAAAGAGGGAGCCATTAAAAGCAAAAGCTCCACCTTTCGATTGAGCCTGAAGAAGGCAAAGCAGCCAATGACGAAGGCAATCAGCGCTATGCCATCGAAGGGTCCTGCATAGCCCAAAGGATTATAGAAGACTCGCCCAAAGGAATCAAATAACCAGGGCAGATCAAATATTGTTTCTGGATATTCACGTCCCCACATTCTTTGCAAATTACGACTCGTCATTACATTCGCTGTAATGATGAAGTAAAGTGTAGCAAAGCTAGCAATCCATAAACAATAGCTTGGTAAGCGGTTGATCAGAACAGGTTTTCGCTTTTCTGAGGAAAGCGTGATCCAGTTGGCGGTTTCAATTCCTGCCAATACAAAAACAGCAGGATGCGAAAACCAAACTACGATCGCCCCAATCACTCCTAGCAAGAGCGATCGCCCTTTTGCTAAGAGTTTCCCACGTAGAGGTATTAATAAGAGGCATAGCAAAAGTGCCAGCATGACATCACTGGAATATTGCTTAGTTTCAGTAGAAAAATAAAGTATAAATTTGGAGCAGGCGAAAAGAATCAAAGCAATAGGAACCGCGATCGTTGACACTGCCCACTTGCTCAAGTAATAGAAGGCAATCATTGAAACAATGCCAGCAATTAAGGGAAATAACCGCAAAGAATATTCGCTATTGCCAAATACTTGAATTGCCGTTTTTTCAATCCAAAGGAACCCCGGCGGAGCCGCCTGATCATAATCTAACGGTCGTAACAATTCCAGGTAGGAACGGTTCAGTAAATTCAACACCAACATCACTTCGTCTCCCCATAACGAACGATTGTTCAAGTATTGAGAAATACGCAGAAAAATTCCCCAAAAAACAATCAGTAGCGATAAGCGATCGAGTAGGGTCGATGAAGTGAGCTGATTGAAATTCAAGAAGGAAAACTTATCAGAAAGCTTCATTACAAAAGGGTAGAAGTACAACGCTGCCGCTTTGTTTGAAGACTACTAACACCTTGCAAACAGCCAACCGCTGGCTTAAAAACTATCAGATAAATGTATTCTCTGCAAGGTGGACTATCGCTTCAGCCACGACGAGCTAGTGCCTAAAGTTATTTCCCAAAACTGCGATACCAGTGCGCTAGTAAGGTTGGAGAAACGCCCAGTAGATAGCCAAGAATGATCAATTGGTTAACGGCAGTGGTATGAAAAACGCCCAGTTTCTGCCAGCGACGACCAGAGGTCAGTACCTTATCAGGCACGATCGCAATCCGTCCACGTCGCCTTAAGCGTTGCATGAGGGCAAAGTCCTCCATAATTGGCAACTCTGGAAAGCCGCCGATCGCTCGAAAGGTGATTGCTGGGAGATAAATAGCTTGATCGCCGTAAGGCATTTGGCATAGGCGCGATCGCATATTTACACCCCATTCCACTAAGCGTAGACCTGGACTATGTCCATCAATTGCCAGCTTGAATGCTCCAGCGATCACACCCGGCTGCGTTAACGTTTGACGCATTAGACGATCGAATTGCCTCGGAAGCACTGTATCTGCATGTAGGAACAGCAAAATATCGCCGTTAGCCACAGCACCACCCACATTCATCTGGTGGGCACGTCCTGCGGCTGAACAGACCACTCTGACGTTCCAGTCCACTGCGATGCTCACGGTGTCATCCAGACTGCCACCATCTACCACAATCACCTCCACCTGAGGGAGATTTTGCAGTGCTCTCAGCGTTTGAGGTAAGGTTTCTGCTTCATTCAACGTGGGGATGATGATCGAAATAGGTCGATCGCGTCCAGACATCAAGGGCTGATTCACGGGTTCCTTTGTCACAACACTCTGCATCCTTGTCGTGTTCTAAGAGGTGGTTTGAATGTCTGGCGGTTAAAACCGCGACTACGTAAACGAAGTCCGCCTGTGCGGACTACCGAAAAATGAAGGTTTTGCAACCTGCGGCGGCAGATTTTGCCCGTGTAGCTGCGACTTCAGTCGAAGGCTACTCTACAAGGAACCTGATAGCGCTCAAAACCATCAGCTTACTTTTAGTCAGACTTAGTGTGGTGAGAAAAAATTGAGCGGTGAGAAAAAGTTGAGCGATCGCAGTAGGCGCATGTCGAAAGCATCCGGATGCTGTTTTCTCAGTAGCGAAAGTTGGTGGTACCCCTACAACACGCACTTAAAACGCTCCGAGCGCCAGCGCCTGTAAACGCCTGTAAGCATTGCAATCAAATACTGTCTTTGTCTTGGCTGTGTGTCAGCAACCAAGACAGAGAGCTGCCTGTCAAGCTTTAACCCTTCCAGACATTAATCATGTGCAATCTATGAAATCTAAGTACTTACTTCTGCTTGCGTTCTCTGTGTGGCTAGTGGGCGTTACCACCTCTATGACGGCTCCCATTCGAGCTGCCAATCGGTTGACAGCGGTTCGATTCACGCCTGACGCAGAGACGGCACCAGACACCTACCGAAATTGCCAAACAATTAGCCCAGCCGTGGTTACAGTCTATGCTGGCGATGAAACGGGTTCTGGCAGTATCGTGAGTCCAGAGGGTTTAGTGATTACCAGCAACCACGTCATCAAGGATCGTGCGGGCAGTCAGACGATCGTTGCTCGAACAGCTAATGGTAAGCAATATCGGGGACGGGTGATTAAAGTAGACATCCGCAATGACTTGGCGCTACTGCAACTGGATGCTCAAAATCAGTTCCCGATCGTTCAGTTTCCGATCGTGCCGTTGGCGAGTGCTAATGCGGTGCAGCTTGGTCAGCAGGTTTGCGCGATCGGCAGTCCCTATGGTCGTCCTGGTGCTTTAAGTGAAGGTACGCTGAGCCTGATCAGAAGCAATGGTGACTTACAGGCAAAAATCCGGCTTTATCCTGGCAATTCGGGTGGACCCCTACTCAACCCTCAGGGCGAAATGATTGGCGTGAACAAAGCCATTTTAGAGTCTCGATCGGGTAGAAATACTGGCATCAGCTTTGCCACTAATGTACAGGCAGTCAGAAATTTACTCGGCAACTCTGTGGCTGCGAAGGCTCCTGCTGCGATCGCTCCAACCATTGACCCAACATCGGCACCCTTACTTTCTGAGTCCCTCGCCATTGAATCTCCCACCGTTGAACCCCCTGTAACAGAGTGGACATGGACAGCTCCCGAAGTTCCCAATCAGCAATCAACTCCAGCACCGACGGCGGTCAAGCCGATCGCCCCACAGTCACGCTCAGCCACAGGTAGACGTTTGGGCATGACGGTTGATATACGCAATTTGGTGGTGCAACAGGTGCAGGTAGGTTCAGCCGCCGCTAGCAGCGGTTTTCGACCCGGCGATCGACTCCTTGCCATCAATGGTAGACGGCTCGGTGACTTCACTGCCCTGCAATCGTTTCTCGAACAACAGCCCGATGCGGCACTTTTTACGATCGCACGTGGTCAGAAAATAGCCAGCGTTCAGGTGCGCTTTTAAGCTAAACCCCCCAAACTGGAACCTCTCACTTTCACTGCGCGTCAATCTGCCATATAGCAGTCCTAAATCATGGGTGAGCAAGACTGGATCATTGAGCGGTCAGCCGTCAGCCGTCAGCAAAAAAGCTGATTGTTGATCGCTCATACCAGCGTCATTCTCATCATTCAAATCGGATCGCTATAGCTTTGAAATTTTAGAGCCATTGAACGTGCTAGTTTAGCAACACGATCGGCATGGGCACGTGAAGCGATGAGCCATTGAAGCTGCATTTACCGCGACAGTCTTCTCACTAATTTTTTTCCCAGTTAAGTATCTTTGCGTTCCGAGCGATCGCCTTCTTTTTTTGGAACGCTACGGCAACAGCATCGGTTTTGGTGTCTTCATTCTTGACTCAACCAACATGAAATTCAAGTCTTTGCTGCTTTTTTCCGCATCCTCTGTGTTGATTCATAGTGCCTCTGTAATCGGCATACCTGAGCGCTCGATCGCGCAAGTGACCGCAGGCACATCAGCGAAGTCTGCCGATGGTTATCGCAATTGTCAGCAAGCTGCAAAGGCGGTTGTCACGCTTTATGCGGGTGCAGAAATTGGGACTGGCAGCATTGTTGACGCAGATGGCACCATTTTGACAGCGCTACACGTGGTTAAAGAAGCGGTTAAAAGTCCCAATAAAGTTAAAATTTACGTCAAACTGGCAAACGGTCATCGCTATATTGGGCGGGCGATCGCGAGTGATACGCGTAACGACCTGGCGCTTGTACAAATGCCAGTGGAAGAGACACTCTCAACAGTGCCATTAGCCAGCAGCAGCCCACAGGCGGGGCAGAAAGTCTGTGCGATCGGTAGCCTCGCAGGTCGCGCAGGCATTCTAAGCCAGGGCACGTTCAAAAATTTGCTGGCGAATGGCGACCTGCAATCAGCCGTGCGCCTCACCTACGGCAATTCCGGGGGACCGCTACTGGATGCTCAGGGGATGTTGGTAGGCGTGAATAAATCAATCTGGGTGTCCAATCGTGGCGAAAATACTGGCATTAGCTATGCCACGAGCGCACGAGTAGCACAAAATTTTGTGAACAAGAATCGCCGCACTCCGGTTACTGCAATGGCGAAGCAACCCATCACCATGACGAAGCAGCCAATCATTACACCAGTGCAAGCGCCTCTTCCGGCACCAGGCTTAGTGCCTTCTCCAGCAACATTGCCGCAGCCGACACAAGAACGCGTTGCCTCTACCGCAGGGTTAGGTGCCAGCTTTGACGATCGAACTATGACCGTACAACAAATAGAGCGTGATTCTCCCGCTGCCCTGGGCGGACTACAAATTGGCGATCGGGTCATTGCCATCAACGGCACCCAATTAAATGCACTACAGCAGCTACAAACATTTCTCAGTGCCCAACCCAGTACTGCCATTTTGACCATCGATCGTAACCAACAGGTCACAAACGTTCAGGTGAATTTCTAGTTAGCAGGACTGATGTAGACGAGATCCTCCAACCCCGTGCTGTCGCTTCGCTAGAAAAAGATGGAACGCTCTGGACGGACGCTTTGCGGATCAAACTGCACGCTTCCAATGCGTAAGTCTAGTGAAATGCCTCTCTGCGACGTACCTTCTGACACTGAGGACGATCTATAGTATAGAAATACTAGTCTACAATGACTCTTTCTCTCTGCGTCGGTTTTTAGCAGCAGAGTATGATGGGCTTTAGCGAGTGCGATTGGGATTATAACCACAGCCATACTGGTGAGGACGGGGTGCAGGGTGGAACCCCTTCAGCTTGAGCGCTGTTCGGCTGAGCGCTCACGTCGAAGCTCAGGTCGAAAGCTGGCTGGGGGCATTGCCCCCACACCCCCTTTGCTTCCAATGTCCTAAGCTTTGTGGCGACAGCTATATCAATGCCTTTTGCTAAAAGTGGGCAACGTTACCCAAGTTCGTCAACGCGGGCGCTCTGAACATCAATTTTATGAGATTCAATCGTTGGGTATGGGCAGTTGGACTGTTGTTATTGGCTCATACTCTGGCTGCGTTTATTCCATCCATCCCTAACCTGTCTCTGCCCCGTCCCGCTGAGACGAAAGCAAAACCAAACCAGTCTGAGCCGACGAGTGCCAATGTCTGCCAGACAGCTCGTACATCTGTTCTAACACTCTATATCGACAGCGATTTTGGATCAGGTACCATTGTCAGCTCAGAAGGCTTGGTGCTAACCAACCATCACGTTGTCAAAGCTGCCAGTGACGGACAGGTAAGAGCTAGAAGCTGGGGCGGACAGCTCTACCAGGGACAGGTCGTCGCCACTGACCGCGTGAATGATTTGGCACTCGTGCAGCTCAACACAAAAGAACGCTTGCCAGCGATCCGTCTGGCTAAGCCAGAAGCGATCCAAATTGGACAAAAAGTGTGCGCGATCGGTAGTCCCTATGGTCGTGCTGGCGTGATTACTCGAGGGACGCTCAAAAGCACCCTTGAGAATGGTGATCTACAATCTTCCATCCTTTTGCATCCTGGAAACTCAGGCGGACCGTTGCTCAACAGTCAGGGTGACATGATTGGCATCAACAAGGCAATCTGGCTATCAGATTCCGGTAAGAATGTTGGCATTGGGTTTGCGACAACAACGACAATCGCCCAAGGCTTCATTGAGCAAAATCGACAAAAAGCAGCGGCAATCGCCGCACGTCCTTCAGCGCCTGCTATGCCTTCAGCACAGACCGAGACTGACCAGCAGACGACACCACCAGAGGCTCCTGCTAATTTTGGTTTGCCGCCCGCAACACCGAGCGACGTTCGCTTAGGGGCAATGGTTGACAGTCAATCGCTCGTGATTCAACTTGTAGAGCCAGACTCCCCCGCTGAGAGAGCAGGGCTGAGCGCAGGCGATCGTTTGGTAGCAGTTGACAGTCAGCGGCTTGATCGAGTTGAAGATCTGCAAATATTTTTGCAGCGCCGTCCCAGTAGCGCTGTTTTCACCATCAGCCGGAACCAACGACAGCAAGATGTACGGGTCGGTTTTTGAGCAGCCGTGGCAAAAAATGGATGAAAGCCCTTGCCTCTGCTGTCCAGTTCACTACATTCATCACCCTTTATGATGATTAATTGGTTAAACGTAGCCCTCGCGTTTCACTTTGAAGCTGAAATATCGCGCTTATAGTAACCACTCAACCGATCAGTCTTTACCACTTTAGAGCCTGCATGATCAGCTTTGATGCTATCAAAAAGCAGCAAGAACCGATGAGGGTGTGGTTGCTTTATCAGCAGGATTTGTATCCATTCTCCTTTTCATCGTTTATAGACTTTACTATCGTCAAGCCCTCTGATATTATTTCAACAGAAACATCTCTCTAAACGTTCTCCGTTTTAGATCAAGCTGATCGAATCTAAGCAATTAATATGCACGGCTAGCGATCGGGCATTTAGTGCTGCTCAAGTTCAAGCTTGAACGTTTCAAGGCTACTTAAGCCAAAATTCTGGAAGAATTTCGACTTGATTGAAGCCGCTTTTGTGCGTCTTCAAAGCCTTTCAATACCTGCTGCGAATGCTGCATACGCTGCGGTTACTCACTGAGGCAGGTTTTTAATTCTATCGATCACCATAGACTGTCTTACAGGTACCATATGGAAACATTAGCCTTCATTCATGCCGCTGTTGCCCACGAAGATCCCACTCTTGATCCGGAAGTGACAGCCTTTGAAACTATTGACTTTAAAGCGTCAGGTTCTCTCGCTATGAGTTTTGTTGCAGCAGGCGTTGTAGCAACCACACTGTCTCATGCTGATCAAGCTCAAGCAACCATCTACTACGGACAAAGAGGTTCAGGTGTAGAAGCACTTCAAGCAGCGCTTGGAGTTTCCCGTGATGGCATTTTTGGTCGTGAAACACTATCAGCCTTGAGAACGTTTCAGGCTAACCGGGGCTTAGCAGTCGATGGTATCGCAGGACGTGCAACGCTGCCTGCTCTGGGTCTAGTTGCAAACCTTGGTCCTGGTGGTCCTGGCAGTAGTGGTGGTTCGGTGCCCGTCTCTGGTGGAGCGTATGTCACGGCTGGCAGCGGCTTGATTGTTCGTAACGCTCCTGCTGGCTACGCAATCGGTAGCCGTGGTTATGGGTCGAGAGTGAGTTTGACTGGCGCAGAGCAGTATGCTGGCGGTCGTAATTGGTCTCAACTTTCCAGTGGCGGTTGGGTTGCTAGTGCCTATCTCAGTAGCTACAGCGGTGGCGGCAATGGTGGGACTGTTCCGATCGGCAGTGGTAGTTACGCAGCCGCTGGCAGTGGTCTCCTGGTTCGCAGCGGTCCGGGGGGCTACGTCATTGGAGGCTTGGGCTATGGCGCACCTGTAAGACTTACGGGCGCTACGCAATACGCATCTGGTCGTAGCTGGTCGCAGCTGACAAGCGGCGGCTGGGTTGCCAGTGATTATATTGGCTACCGTTAACTCTCAACTGGCGTAAGTGATTGCTACTTACGCACTACTCAACGAATGTTGGTTTATGTCGCTCTGGTGTTGCTTTTGCTGAAGCAGCGCCAGAGTTCTTGTTTAATTAAGCTTGCTCTAGCAACGCCAGGACAGTTTTGGGCATTAGTTGGTCCTTAAACCAAACCACTTTGGCAGGAAGGTGGTCTACTTTAACGCCCGCCTTTTCTAAGTTCAGCCGTTCTGAAATTGCCAAGATCAGGTCATCGCGCCCCGACTGTCGCACCTGGGAAAATTTTTTCTGCAAATATTCGGGTCGCCAGTAGCCAACGATTTCTAGCAAAAAAGTACGTCCATCGGGGTGAGCGAGGCGAAAATCGGGAATCATGACACTGCCGGGGATGGGGATTAGATCGACTTCGCGCTCTAGCTGCCAGTCAGTCTTGGTTTTCAGCCAGCGATCGACAAAACTTTCTTCCACCATGCTGTCGTAGGTTTTGCCAGGGGGATAGTGTGTAACCAAACCGCAGTCGGAGTTCAGCGTAAAGCGACCCGATCGCACTTTGCCAGAATACAGATCCCGTTGTTGCAGCGTGGCGGTCAGATTCCATTTAGTCACATGCAGCAAGGCAGGCAACAGCATTGCTAGCTTCAAGCCATAGTGTGTGTTGGGTTTGAAGAGGCTGGTGGGACCATCGATCGTGAGCGTAAAGCCATGATCCGCATCGCCTTCGATGTAGGTCATCAACCGAAAGAGCTTGAGGTAACGAAAGAGCAGCTTATACTCGCCGGGATCGTTGCGATGGGCATTCAGCGTGATATGGCTGGCGCGGTAGAACACACCTTGCACTTGAGATAGGTTGTAACGATGCAGTAGTGCTTCTGCTGTGGGCGCTTCAAAGCGAGTCAAAATCTGATTGTCGGGCAGGTCAGCGTAGAGACCAGCGTGAATCTGGGTGGGCAAAACGTCGTGCCCCAGTTCTTGACTGAGGCACTCTGCAAGGTGCTGTAGTGTTGACTGAGTGGCTGACGAACCGCCTGCTTTTTGGGCTGAGAGTGCAAAAACTCGCTGCCGCAGTGCCAGGGGATCAAGAGGACTGATCGTTTCAAAGTGGCTGAAGCTTTCGCTGGTGAGTAGATGGGCAAGACCGCGCTTCATTCTGTAGTCAGTGTTTTCACCCTCTAACGCTTGCAGTTGCCGCTTCAGTTCACCCCTGGTGCCACCTTTTGCAGCTTGGAAGAGAGCAATCAAGCTGTTGGCGATCGCCAGCGTTTGCCCGCCGATCGCTAAACGTTTGGGCACGATTTCTTCACCGCTGTAGCGATACATGAGCAAATCCGTAGGCAACATCTTAAGCTTTACGTCTTTAGACGGACGAAATGTTGAAAAATACTGTCCAAAGTGAGATACCCAAACGAGGACACAAATCGTAAATTCTACAAAACGAGGTTAACTCGTGTTGACTTGATGAACTTAACTGTTCCAAGGGACTAACCCTGCTCAATATTGGACTTTCTAGACATACTATGGTAGCAACTCCTCCCTCTCAAGGTTCTCCTGCTCAGTACGCAACGGATGACCATCAAACAGAAGTCGAATTACTGATAGCAGAACCCAGGCAAGATAGTGAGATTGACCTAGAGTTTCTTTACACTAGAGACATTGAATTTCGTCAGGAAACCATTTATTTTGCGGTTGTCGATCGCTTTTGTGACGGCGATCCTGATAACAGCGAAGGACCCAACCCAGAGCTGTTTGATCCGGAGGGGCAAGACTGGGGCAAGTATTGGGGTGGCGATCTACAAGGTGTGATCGATAAGCTTGATTATCTCAAAAACATGGGTGTAACAGCCCTCTGGCTCACACCGTTATTTGAGCAAGTAGAGGCACTCTTTGTTGATAATGCTGCGATTCACGGCTATTGGACAAGAGATTTTAAGCGTCTTAATCCTCGCTACATTGGCAAAGACGAAGATCCATCGTTGAACAATACTCAGGAGCAAAAAAATACGATCTTCGATCGCCTGATTGAAGCGTTGCATCAGCGCAAAATGAAGCTCGTGCTCGATATCGTCTGCAACCACAGCAACCCTGATTTCAGCGGCAAAAAAGGTGAGCTTTATGACGATGGGGTCAAAATTGCTGATTTCAACGACGACAAAAATAACTGGTATCACCACTACGGCGAAATCACGGACTGGGAAGACGAGTGGCAAATGCAGAACCGCGAACTCGCGGGGCTGGCAACTTTTAACGAAAACAATAGCGACTACCGCGATTACATTAAAAGTGCCATCAAACAGTGGCTCGATCGCGGTGTCGATGCCCTGCGCGTCGATACCGTCAAACACATGCCGATTTGGTTCTGGCAGGAGTTCAACGCCGATATTCAGGCGCATCGACCGGATGTCTTTATTTTTGGCGAATGGATTTATAGCCATCCCGCTGATGATCAATCCGTCGAATTTGTGAACCGTTCTGGCATGACCTTGCTCGACTTTGGGCTATGCGTTGCCATTCGTGCAGCACTGGCACAAGGGGCAGACGACGGCTTTCAGCTCATTCAGGCTATTTTTGACCTGGATCATCGCTATTTTGGGGCAAACGAACTGGTGACGTTCATTGACAACCACGACATGCCCCGGTTCCAGAGCTTGAACCCTGACCCCGAAATGCTGTCTGTTGCGATCGCCCTCATCATGACCAGTCGCGGTATTCCCTGTATCTACTACGGCACCGAGCAGTATCTCCACGACGATACCGATGGCGGCAACGATCCTTACAATCGCCCCATGATGGTTAGCTGGGACACTGAGACGGAACTGTATCGTTCGATTCGCCTACTCTCAGGTCTGCGCCGCCTGAATCCTGCTGTCTCAATGGGTGGACATTGGCAAAAGCACCTGACACCCGATGTCTATTGCTATGCCCGACGCTACCGCGACTCCATCTGTTTTGTCGCGCTCAATCGCGGTGAGGCAACGACGATCGAAGATGTCGATACTGAGCTACCTGATGGCGAACATACCTGCGTGCTGACCCGCAACAAATTTGAGGTCAGTGACAACAAGATTCAACGTTTGGCACTTCCCACCCGTAGCGCGATCATCATCAGCCATGTCGGAGGACGCATCAAAGGGCAGACGATCGTGCGCGTACAGTTGAACGGTGTCGAGACTCAGCCTGGAGAAACGATCGTCGTCACAGGCGATTGCCCTGAACTGGGGAAATGGGACATCGCCAAGGCGTACCCACTGGAATACATCAATACCAACACCTGGTTTGGTGAAATTCCTTTTGAGGAAAGCGCTGGCAAAATGATCACCTATAAGTATGCAATGTGGCGCGAGGGGCAATCACCGCTGCGAGAAAACCTGGTCGCGCGTCGCTGGGTCATTGCCAGCGAAGGCACCGTCAAATGGCGAGATCTCTGGGCATCTGGTCCCGAATCTTAAAGTGGGCTGGCTCTCTTAAAACAATCAAGTTCTTGGCGCATAGCTTGATAAGAGATCTTTATTTCACCCGGTTAGGTGACGCTAGTGGATGAAGTAGTAGTGAACCACTTGCCCGTAGTGTTAGTCCAAGGTTATGACATCGTCTTGTTTTCCTAAAAGCCCTCTTAGCTAAGGGGTTTCGGTGGCCAGGCTGATGGTCAGTTGTTGAGTCTGCTTTTAGTTAGCGTTAGTACAGTACACTCCTGAAGCGATGGCTTTTTGTCAAATGGCTTTGTATTTTGAACGATGGCTTTGCCAATTTGACGATCAAGCAGCTATTCTGCATAAGGTTGCTCCTCGATCGGTGCCATCAACCAAGTTTTTTCGCTTGCAAGTAAGAAACGTATGCAACCTTCTCGTCATTTAATTGTTGTGGGTGTGGGAGTTTTAGTTGCTTTCGGTAATGCGCCACCGGGCTTATCGGAGCCACTCCCCAGTCACTCCCCAGCCATTCCTAACGCCGATGAGCTACTACAGCCTTTCTCCCTGCAAGAATCTACAGCCTCTGTAGAAGCAGCATCTCTCGACCAGCCAAGGATAGTAAAGTCCAAGATAGTTCCGACCGAAAATATTGCACTGACCGCGATCGCGCCTGAGTTTAGTCGGCGAAACGCTCAGACAAGTGTGGCGCAAAGAACGACCGCGATCGCGCCGTCAAGCAAATTTAACCCCTCTGTGGCGATCATACCAGAGCCTAAAAAGGCTGTGATCGCGCAGACAAATCCCTCCACTACACCGAACCTTGCGCCTCTACCTTCTAGCTCTCAACAACAGGCTCCGACGACAACGCAGCCTCCCCTTTCAACGCCAGACCCCGGTCCTTCTAGACCACTGGGACCTGCTAAGCCCGGTATTGCGCCAGAATACCTGAACCCCGACCCGAATCCATTAAGCTTCCCGACGAAACCAGAGGAAGTAAAGCTGCGGGGCATTCAGCCGATCACGTTACAACAGGCGATCGAGTTGGCACAGCGCAACAACCGAAGTCTACAGGTGACTCGCTTACAGTTAGAACGCAGTAAGGCAGCCTTGCGCCAGTCTCAGGCGGCGAGCTTCCCAACATTAAGTGTTCAAAGCACGCTCAGCCGTTCACTGTCTGCCAACAGCGGTCGCAACCAAAACAACGCGCTGTCTGAGCTGTTGGGTGGCAGCAGTAACGATGAGAGTGCGATCAGTAATGCCTTTAGTGCATCAGCAACGCTGAGCTATGACATTTTTACCTCTGGTCAACGCCCAGCTAATATTCGAGCCGCTGAGAGGCAGCTACGCTCGGATGAACTTCAAGTTGAGATCAGTCAAGAGCAACTGAGGCTGGATGTTGCAGGCGATTACTACAACTTGCAGCAGAGCGATGAGTCGGTGCGGATTCAACAGTCATCGGTGCGAAATAACGAAGCCAGTCTGCGCGATACGCAAGCATTGGAGCGGGCAGGCTTAGGCACTCGCTTTGACGTTCTACAATCTGAGGTGCAGTTGGCAAACTCACGTCAGAACCTGACGAACGCCATTGCGCAACAGCAGATCAGTCGGCGACAGCTCGCGCAACGATTGAGTCTTTCACCCGCGATCGACCTGGCGGCGGCTGACCCGGTTGATGTTGCAGGCGAATGGAACCTGTCGCTGGAAGAAAGCATCGTTCTGGCGCTAAAAAACCGGGCAGAGCTGGAACAGCAGCTTGTGCAGCGAGAACAAGCGCAGCAGCAACGGCGAGCCGCTTTGGCAGGCTTAGGTCCTACCGTTACCGCGCAAGCACAGTATCAGTTGTCAGATATTTTAGACGATGACTCTCGCATTGGGGATGGGTATGCTTTTCAATTAGGCGTGAACTGGAACTTATATGACGGTGGCGCATCAGTGGCTCAAGCACAACAGGCAGAAGCAAACATTGCGATCGCAGAGCAAAACTTTGCCGATCAAAGCAACCAGGTGCGGTTCGCCGTTGAGCAAGGGTACGCTAACTTGCTCTCCAACTTTGAGAATATTGGCACCACGACGAGAGCCTTGGGTCAGGCACAAGAAGCACTTCGCCTAGCGCGCTTGCGCTTTCAGGCTGGGGTTGGCACCTCAACCGATACGATCAACGCTGAAAATGCTTTAACGACGGCTGAGGGTAATCGGGTCAATGCGATTATCGGCTATAACCGATCGTTAGCGACCCTCGAACGTGCAGTGACCCATCTGCCCATTCCGACCGGTGCCACCACTCCCAGTCTGGCATCACCTCCAGGTGGCACGCCAGCCACCCCCTTAGTGCCCAGCACAACGACTCCTGGGACTACACCGCCAACAACACCCCCAGGCGCTACGCCTAGCACCACCACTCCTCCTTCTAACAGCACACCTTAATGGTTCTTCTTTGTTTACCATGAAGCTGAAGCTTCACCCCGTCCTCTTTCGGTTTGCTAGACATAAGGATCTCACCATGCTTTCCCACGTCACTGTCGCCCGTTTTCTCTCTGACGCTTCTCGTCGATCGCTCCTAAGCCAGGGAATGAGCGTTGTTAGCGCCGTTGCTATTCTCAGTGGTGGCACCGTCTGGGCACAGTCCGCTGATCTGGTCGTGGAGTCTGCTCCCGAAAGCACTACACCTCCTTCAAGCTTAGAAACCCCTCAGCCGTCTTCCGCTCCGCCCAGCGCGATCGCGCCTGCTGCACCAGAGGCGTTTCCAACGGTAGAAGCGCCGCTCAGCACTGACCTTAAAGTCGTAGCGCCAACCGCTGCTAGTGGTGCAGACGATCGCTACATTGATTCCACTAGTTACAACATTGGTGCAACGGAGCCGAGCGGCAGTGTTGCTCGGCGACCCCAACTGCCGAATGTAGCGTCACCGCTTAATGTTGGTTCGACAGCCGTCGTTGATTACAACGTCACGTCTGGTCGTGCCGTCCCTTCTGTGAAGGACTACTATTACCGCACCTTGCGCCCACCCGCAATCTTGAGCAATGGTAATATTCGTCTCATTTTTCCCCTCTCGATTCCAGCGCCCATTACCTCTCTCTTTGGTTGGCGTACACATCCTATTGAGGGCGGGCAACGCTTTCACTCAGGTACTGATCTAGGCGCACCCATGGGAACGCCCGTCCTTGCAGCCTATGCGGGTAAAGTAGCCTTGGCTGATTTTCTGGGCGGTTATGGCTTAGCTGTTGCCGTCGAGCACAACAAAGGCACTCAGCAAACGCTTTATGGGCACTTATCCGAAATTTTTGTGAAGCCCGGTGAATGGGTGAAACAAGGAATGGTCATTGGAAGAGTCGGCAGCACAGGGTTATCGACTGGACCACACCTGCACTTTGAGTTTCGCCAACTGACCGCAGAGGGATGGGTTGCAATGGATCCTGGCGCGCAGTTGGAATATGCCCTGGCACAATTGGTGAAATCGTTTGACTTTGCTCAAGCTACGGGGGCAGGACTGGGCTTGGGTGGTCGTCTTGGCGCTGTAAATGTGGGTGCTAAGGGCGACATTACGTTGCAAGTAGAGGAACTGAAGAAGCTTAGCCAACGAGAGGATCTGAAAAAGCCAAACAGTGCGGCAGATGCAGGTTGAACGAACGATCGCAACCCTTCAGCACGAGTTACCAACGCTGTTTGAGCGTGATCTTTCCTACGACATCTACAGTCGAGACGTTGAGTTTAGCGATCCCGTGAATCGGTTCAAGGGCAAGTTCAACTACCGCATCATCTTCTGGACGCTGCGGTTTCATGGTCGCCTCTTCTTCACTGACCTTCATTTTGACCTGCACAACGCTCACCAAGCCTCTCCAGAAACCATTCGTGCCGATTGGACTGTACGCGGCACCTTGCGACTGCCCTGGAAGGCAAAGCTTTTTTTCAACGGTTATTCAATCTATACGCTGAACCCGGATGGCTTGATCAGAACGCACGTTGACACCTGGGATCGATCGCCTGGAGCCATTTTGAGGCAGTTTGTTCAGGCGGGCTAAGAGCGGTCAGCTATCAGCGGTCAGCGCTCAGCCATGAGGAGAAGACAGCTTTTTCCTCCACTCCACTGCCAAAGCCTCTCGTCATGCTTAAAAGCTGATAGCTGATAGCTGATCACTTCTCAAGTAATCGGTAGCTTCAACCAGGTGGAAAGCTCGTACGCCAGCCAGTCTAACTCTGGTATTGTCAACGGCGGATTACTTCGGAGTTCATATTTCTGGGTGCCAGCCCAAACCGCAAGGTGAGGTTCAGCATTGCCCTGTTCGCTTTCTTTGCGATACTCTAACCGACTAATTTGTGTGCGTAGTGATGTTTGAGAACGTCCAGACTGGAAACCTAACCGTTTGCTAGTGAGAGAAATGTGCTGCTGGTCGATTTGGAGGTGGGCTTGTCCTAAAATCGATGGCATGAGGATTTCAAGGCTGGTAGACGCTTTGGTAAGGAAAACTTTGGTGTCACTGGGCTTGGCTACGGGTGCGATCGCGCTTGGTTTTCCAGTGCCCTGCTCTAGTGCCATAAGCGCTTCTTGAGCTGACTGCACCCGATAGTCTAGATTCGGATCGGTTAACCAGCCAAGCCATTCTGCATACGCGGGGCTGAGGTTAGCAATTTTCTCAAAGTCTAGCTTCATGCCTTTGTGCGGCAGGCTAGAAGGATGTGTACCCGCCAGCATTGTCGTGAGCGTTGCGCCCAAACTGTAAAGGTCTGACGCTGGAATCGCACGTCCACTAAATTGTTCAGGCGGCATGTAACCATAGGTGCCGACCACTGTAAAAGCGCTGGTGTCGCCGCTATTTTTCAGCGATTTAACCGAGCCAAAATCGACTAAGTAAGCCTGACGGTTTGCCAGCAGAATGTTGCTGGGCTTGATGTCTCGATGCACGATCGGTGGCTGTTGCCCATGCAGATAGATGAGAATGTGCAGTAGTGCTTTAGCAAGCTGTTTCGTTTCTGCTTCTGTAAAAAGCCGCTGTTCTTGTAAACATTGCTCTAGCGATTTGCCTTCAACGTAGGTTTGGATGAGCGCAAGCGCCTTATCGTTGGGCAGTTGATGTTCAAAAAAGCCCAGATAGCGCGGGATCGACGGATGCGAAAGGGACTTGAGGGTCTCCACCTCGCGCTCGAAGAGCTTCAGATCATCCCATTCAAGCGCCTCATCCAAAAACAGGAGCTTGATCACAACCCGCTCTTGCGTAGTCGTGTCACGGGCAAGCAGTGTCCAGCGCCCAGTTTGTTTACCAATCTGTCGTTCTACTTCGTAGCGATCGCCCAGTATCTGACCAGCCATCGTCTATTACCAGTGCTTATAGGTTGGTTATAACCCCCCTAACGCCGTTCCGCAACGGGATATTTGAGGGTATTCAGGGTTCAGCGTGATGGCGGCGGAGAAAGGGCAGCAGCGCATCGCTAACTTTTTCGTGCCAATCTTCTTGAGGGTAATGCCCCACTTCTTCTAGCTCTACCAACTCTGCATCAGGGAGGGCATGGGTGAACTGTTTGGCGATGTCTAGCCGTAGCCACGGATCACGCATACCCCACGCCACCAGTATAGGTTGCTTCCACTGCTGAAAGCCTGCTTCGATTTCTGCTGTCACCTGTTGAAGCTGTAGATTCTGAATCGTTGCCAGCAGCGCCCGCCCTGCGTCAGAACTTCTCAAAAATGGTCGTCGGTAAATATCGAGATCAGCGTCTTCAACGCGATAGCCACCAGCACCTTCCAGGGCACGATCGACTAACAGTGGATCTTGCGTCATCATGTCGCCCACCAGCGGTATGCCCAATTGCCGCAGCTTCCAGGGCAGTTTTGCGGCTGTCGTTAAGGGTGCGTTGAGAATGGCGAGACGATCGATCTGCTCTGGGTGGCGCAGCGCATATTGCAGCCCAACGGAACCCAAAAACCCTTGTACAACGAGCGTAAACCGCTCAATGTTCATGGCTTGGAGAAACGCCTCCAGCGCTTCGAGAAATGCCTCTGGAGTGTAGGCAAAATCGCGCCGATCGGGCTGCGCCGAAAAGCCAGAGCCAATCCAGTCAGGCGCGATCGCTCGAAAGCCTTGATTTGCCAAAGTTGGTAGAATTTTGCGCCAGCTATAGCTCTGGGCTGGAATGCCATGCAGCAATACCACGGGCACGCGATCGCTACTGTTGAGCGGCAGCGCTTCGCGATAAAACCATGTCAGTTTGCCGACCTCAATCCAGTTATCGCCTGTTGCCACAATATTTTCTACGCTACGTTCTGTCGTCTGAGCTTACCGCCTGACGGGATCGTAGAGCAAGTTGCCATACAGTTCTGTCTTGCTGTCGAGAGAGACGCTTGGTGTGAAGCTTGTTCGCCGATTGCGGCAACAATGGAGGACGTAAAGTTTTATCAAACTCACTTTTTGTAGCTTTAGATACAGAATTTTCTGTTATATTGGTAGTCAGGAGCAATAAATAAAAAAGAAGGAAATTAAATCATGTCTACCCAAGATCAAGCACGCGCTTTAATGTCCCGCCATCAGCACGTTGCTAAAAACCGTGAACAGTCTGCCTTGAGCCGTATGGCTGCCGAAATTGGCGTTTCTAGCGAAGCGGCTGTGCGGAACCAACCTCGTAGTGCTGGCATGAGCTAAGCAGCAGTTTGCTGCCTGCATTTAATTTGTGTAGAAAAGGGTTCCCTCATGAGGGAACCCTTTTCTGTTGCTACACCTGTGCTGTGGCGGATGCTTCAAACGGTAGCAACCTGACGCAACGATCGAATCGTCGCGATCGCGCACTCTGCGACCCGATCGATCTCCGCTATTGTATTGAACCGTCCAATCCCAAATCGTATCGATGCATAGGCAAGGGCATCTGATTGCCCCAGGGCTTGTAAAACATGGGATGGTGCCGTTTTAACAGATGAGCAGGCAGAACCAGAAGAAACCGCAACCACAGGCTGTAACCCCAACAGCAACGCTTGTCCGTCAATGCCTGCAACGCTGATGTTCAAATTTCCGCCTAACCGTTGAGTCGCATGACCGTTCAACTGCACTCCATCCAGCACGTTCAGCTTTTGCCAGAGGCGATCGCGTAGTCGTGTCACCCGCTCAGTTTCACTCGGCATGTCTCCAATGGCTAACTCGACGGCTTTCGCAAAACCGACTAATTGAGGGGTTGGCAGTGTGCCCGATCGCAGCCCGCGCTCGTGTCCACCACCATGCAGTTGGGGTGCCAACTGGACTCTAGGGCTGCGTCGCCGCACGTACAGAGCGCCAATGCCTTTCGGTCCATACACTTTGTGGGCAGTCAGCGACATCAGATCAATCTGCATCGCCTCTACGTCGAGAGGAATTTTGCCGATCGCCTGTGCTGCGTCTGTATGAAACAGCACCTGATGGGCGCGACAGAGTGCCCCGATCGCGGCTAACGGCTGTAAGACCCCAATCTCGTTGTTGGCTGCCATCACAGACACCAGGATCGTATCCGATCGCAGCGCTTGCTCTAAAGTTGTCAAGGCGAGCAGTCCATCCTGTTGCACAGACAGCACCGTTACTTCAAAGCCCAAAGCTTGCAGATAGCGGCAGGGATCAAGCACCGCACTATGCTCAGTGGCAACGGTGATAATGTGTCGCCCCTTGCTAATGTATGCCTCTGCTACACCTTTGATTGCCAGGTTGTTTGCCTCAGTCGCACCACTGGTAAACACAAGCTCTTCTGGCTGTGCCTCGATCGCGGCGGCTAAGGTCTCTCTCGCTTGCTGCACAGCGGCTTCAGCTTCCCAACCGTAGAGGTGGTTGACACTCGCGGCGTTACCAAAGTGCTCTGTAAAGTAAGGAAGCATGGCAGCCAGCACACGCTGATCAACGGGCGTTGTGGCATTACAGTCTAAGTAGATTGGGCGCTGAGCCATGCGAACCTCTCAAGTCATGTCGCAGATTCTCATAGTCTAGGCGATCGCTTCTGCAGTCAGCGATCGTGACACAGTGCACCATAGTTTTACCCGTGAGTGATTGACGGCAATCCTTTACCTTCCTAAGATGAGAGATAAGATTAAAGAGTGTAAAGAAAGATTACGCTTTTCATCCGTCAATTCTTACAGCCAGCTAATATTTCCCATGTCCATTTCTCATGCTTTTGTTACAGGGCGATCGCTACAGCCTCAAGTCAAACAACTCTTGCATTGCACAGCCGTTCTTTTACTAGCTGTCTGCCTCTGGGTCTGTCCGCTCAACGGTTTGACGCGTTCAGCCGCCTACGCCTTCAACAACCCAGAGTTATTACCAGACGTGCAAACGCCCATTATCGACTTAGCAAAAGCGCTGACGGGTGAACAGGAAGCAACGCTGGCGAAAGATTTGGAACGCTTCGAGGCAGAAACCGGGTGGAAGCTACGGGTGCTGACTCAGTTTGAGCGGACACCAGGCATTGCGGTCAAAGACTATTGGGGACTCGATGACCACAGTGTCCTGCTTGTGGCTGATCCACGCGGAGGCAATCTCCTTAACTTCAGCGTTGGGGATGACTTTTACCCGCTGATGCCGCGTACCTTCTGGATTGAATTGCAGACCCGTTTTGGCAATCAGTTCTTTGTGCGTGAACATGGTGAAGACCAATCGATTTTAGAAGCACTAGAGTCGATCAAGCTATGCCTGCGTCGAGGTGGCTGTCTGGTAGTGCCTGGTTTGCCTCCAGAGCAGTGGATTCTTACCCTCATTACGTCGATCGTGGGCGGTGTGGTGTGTGGTTTTGCCGCCAAGCCGCGTAAAGAAGGACAGATTGTAGCGTGGCAGTGGGCGCTGATTTTCTCGCCGCTATGGGGCATTCTCTTCATTGCCTTTGGCATTGGTCCTGTCGTCACCCGTACCTCTGATTGGCTACCGCTGTTCCGTAATATTGCTGGCTTTGTGGTGGGTGCGCTGGCTGCCTTTCTGGTGCCTGTGCTCAGCCGCACTCCTTCATCAGACGCTTAAGGAGTATGGCTCTAGCAGTCAGCTATCAGCCGTCAGCTCAAAGGAACGCTGATAGCTGATAGCTGATAGCTGACCGTCACTCAGTAGGCTGATCGAGATGTCTAATGTTAGGCTCATAGCAGTTCGTTATCCGCGATCGTGCCTATTCACCACACCCATGCTCATTCCACTTACCCGTAAGACGTTTGAAAATTTGATTCCCGCGGTGGCTACAGGTCCGCAATACGTCTACTGCTGGGGAAAGTTTCCCGCGTTGCTGCTACGCTTGCTGGTTTCGCTTGTGGGCGTGACGATCGTCTTATTGCTGGGTGGTCTTCTGGGCGAGAGCTTTGGCTTCATTCGTTTTTTGCTCGGCATTGTCGTTGGGCTGTATTGGCTGTGGGGACCCGTACTGTGGTCGAGCCTGAAAAATATTGAGGCGCGCAAATATCCCTACAGTGGTTTTTGGCAAGGCGAAGTGGTTGATGTCTATGCCACAGAGGAACTGATTGGCAAAGAGGAAACGGTCAATGAGCGCGGCGAGTTGGTCATTGTTGAAAACCGTGAGCGCCGCTTGAACTTAGTGGTGGGTGATGAGACGGGCTTTACGAGTCGTCTACAGGTGCCGCTGAAGCGCTACCATCAGGCGATCGCGATCGGCGATGCGGCAGAGATGCTAGTGATGTCTAACCGAGGCGATCTGGGTCGCATTAGCAAAACTTCAGATATTTATGTTCCCAGTCACAACATTTGGGTCAGTGATTACCCGCTATTGCTGCATGAGTCGTTTGTTGAAGTCAGCCGCAGACTAAATGCACGCAACCGTAGCAACCAGTTTGAACCAGAGCCTGACCTGCCCTCACAAGAGCGGTATGACAGTGGTGGTGGCGCGATCGAGCTAAGCCGTCGCCCTCGTCGGCGATCGCCGCGTAGCCGACCCTCGATCGACTGGTAAAAAGGAGTGTGCTGCTGGAACTGCTAGTGAAGCCCCTGCAATGCACGTTACGTCACCCCTTCTGTTCGCGCCCGTAGGCTTGCCATGCCAGGTCAACCAAGCCGTTGACGATCGCGGCAGCTACAACAGCGCTACCTTTGCGTCCAGCAATCCGAATGTGTGGAATCAGTGAATCTGCTAACCGCTCCTTTGCCGTTTCCACATCGATAAACCCAGAAGGAGTCGCAATAATCAGCGCTGGGCGAATCTCTTCTGCCTCAATCAAATCGACTAATGCAGTGAGTGCTGTTTGTGCCTGACCCACCACAAAAACGCCTTCTGGGTAGCGTCGAGCTAACGTTTCAATGCCCCACGCAGCACGAGTCTTTTCCTTTTGCGGACGGGTCAGCGCTTCCATACTGCAATAGACCGGGTTGGCAAAGGTATTCTGAATGTTGGTCGTGATACCCACTTGCACCATCGGCACATCTACTACGATCGTGCTACGGGCTGCAAGAGCCGCCGCTCCAGACTGTAGCGCTGCGTCTGAGAAGCGCACCAGCGACTTATATTCAAAATCAGCCGTTGCGTAGATGACCCGTCGCACAAGTTCATATTCGGCTGGTGAGAAGATGTGTTCACCAATCTCGCGATCGATAATCGCCAGACTTTGAGCGTCCGTTGTGTGCCATTCCATCGCAACCCTTTCTGAAAAATATTTGCCCTGTGGTAATTAGCCTACACTTGCCAGACCAAAATGGCGACAATTTACGCGATCGCTGTATCTATAGCAGTCCTGAATCATTTGTGAGCAAGACTGAATTAGTTAGCGGTCAGCTTTTTTGCTGACCGCTAATTGCTGACCGCTCATACAGCGCCATTCTCATCATTCAAACCGGATCGCCACGTTGCAGTAAGGCTGAAGGGACACCGTCCTTACAATGAACCAGTTAGCTAACACTTATTTAGGAATAAGCGTTTAGTCGCCGAGATTCGTTCAAGGTATTTTATGAGTTTGAACTTGTCGCTTAAAGTTCACAAATACGACTAAGTAGGAAGGTTCAACTAAATATAAAATCTGCGTAGGATGGGTATAGCCTTCGGCATTCAAGAAAAGTGAAGCGTAACCCATGCTGCTAAAGGTTTTGATGCGTTACGGCTATGCTTAACACATCCTACGTTTAATTTCACCCAGCTACTTAGGGTAGTGAATTAACGCGGCTTTAGAGATCGCTAGCAGCAACCGTTTGTCCTTAAACGTAGCTTTATAAAGGCTGGATTCTACCCTTCTACGATCGCTCCAAATAGTGACGCACGCCCTCGCTCACTTGCAACAAGTTAGGTTCAATTTTTTTGCTGAGAAAATCCTCAACCGTCTGCGCCACCTTACCCGAAACAAACCACGGAACGCCAGTTTTGTTAGGATCGATCGCTAGCTCACCCAAACAGTCAATGCGAGTACCATTCCCTTCTTCCACAAAGCAGTTCCTACCAGCACAGTGAACTGCTTCAGTAAAGGCATGGGTTTCAATGCGCCAATCGGTTGTGAATTTAGCGTCGTTCCAGGTTGCGTGATCCGTCCAAGACAGCATTGCTTCACTGAGAATCGCGCGTGCCAGTGCGGGAATTTCGCCGCCGCCATGCCAGATGTTAACCAGGTAAAGCAGTCCTGCTTTTTCTTGACGAGACTTCACTTCAACCTGCCGAACGTTAGACAGAAAAGGAACCAGATCGACCAACTTATCGCGGTAAGTAGCGTAAACGAGCGATCGTGGAAAGGGCAGATAAACCGAAGATTTAATAAGCATGAAGCGTTCAGGAGTGGTGCAGAGCGATTCTCCTGATGGAGCGATCGTGCCGCTGTTTGGGCTGTAGTGCTGACACAATACTAACTTGAGGTGAGACACTGTAGCAGCAGTTGGAATGCGTTTAGTGAGTGTTGAGACAGCGTTTAGATTTAAACTGCATCTTTAAATATAGAATACTCACGCCTAGTTCTAAACACTTCTATGACCGCAAGTATGCAATTTAAACAGTCTCAAAATATATCTCTGAGCCGATGAGTAATTTTAAGTATTGTTGCAAGATAAAGCTATAAATACGAGAAATATTCATTTAATGATTGCTTAAGCCGAAGCCTGAGATGTCGAATAGTTCTGATAGATTTTGCTCACAAGGCACAGCGAACTTTACCTTCACTCAATTTTAACCTATGGATATCTACTTCTTCTCTAGCCATGAGCCTGACTCTGAGATGACTCAAGCTTTAGGTAATTCTATCAAGTCTCGGTTTAAGGGTTGCATCAGTGATGTTCACGCTAGAGATAATCAGATTTCCTTGACGGAAACTCGACATATCGGTGGCGAAACCTGTCAAGTTTGCCATACGATTCCAACTCAATCAATTGTGTTTACTGAAGCTTCTTTAGCTATTTAAGCAGGACGATTTGTGGCGCTTGGTGCTACGGCTTGCCTTCTCCATGACGCTCACAGTCAACGGTGAACTCCTGGTTGACTGACAAAACTCTTGAAACCCTTATCCTGCCGTAGGTTGGGTTAGCGTTAGCGTAACCCAACGAAACCGTTACTGGTGTTGGGTTACGCTCCGCTCAACACCAACCTACATCAGAACTTTTGTCAGTCAATCAGCGGTGAACTCTAAGGATCCGATAACGAACGTCCAAGCTTCGTCACTGAAGCTTAAAGACTCATTAACGAGTATCGAAGACTCATTGACGGGCATCAAAGACTCATTAACGAATATCGAAGACTCATTGACGGGTATCAAAGACTCATTAACGAATATCGAAGACTCATTGACGAGTATCAGAGACTCAATGGCGAGTTTCAAAGGCTCAGGGCTGAACCCTAAACACTCAACAACGAGTCTCAAAGACTTAACGATGCGTATTAAACACTCGATCGCGCGAGTTGATCACTCAACAGCGAGCGCCAGAGACTCAGTTACTAGATTCTGGACTTCTGCATCTGGTCTAGCCCCACAGCAGGACTGAGCAAAGAAATTGGGAATCTGTTTCGATCGCTCAACGCTGACTCTCAATCGATCGTAGTCTCCCCGTTAAACTTCACCCTGATGCTATGAAGAAACAGCGTAATGCACCAGTTGGGCAAGCTTGCGGCGCAAGGTTTCCAGACCCAGACATTCGCTGGCGGAGATGAAGATTGCCTGTGGATACTCTTCTCGCGCCAGTTCCAGCGTGTCGCCGTCTACCTGATCGATTTTGTTGAAGGCGACCAGTGCGGGACCGGGTGCGATCGGCATGTCTGATAGAATTTTCATCACCGATCGAATCTGGCTTTGCCATGCGGGATGAGACAGATCCACCACATGCAGCAGCGCTTCGGCTTCCGTGACTTCCTCCAGCGTGGCGCGAAAGGCATCCAGCAATGAGGGCGGTAAGTCATGGATGAAGCCCACAGTGTCGGTCAGGAGCAGGGCGATCGGCTCATCTGTCACCGCATCGGGTACGACGAGTCGTCGCGTCGTGGGATCTAGAGTCGCAAACAGTTGGTCTGCTGCATAGACCTCGGCATTTGTCAGCACATTCAGCAGCGTAGACTTCCCGGCATTTGTATACCCAACAACGGCTACCGACGGCACCTCTTCATGCTGCCGTCGTTGCCGCATTCGTGCCCGGTGCGCCTGTAGCTGATTCACTTCCTGCTGCAAGCGCGTAATCCGTCGCTGGATTGCCCGTCGCTCGGTTTCTAGTTTCGTTTCCCCTGGTCCGCGTGTGCCAATACCGCCGCCCAAGCGAGACATTGCCTGCCCACGTCCGGTAAGTCGCGGCAGCATATATTCCAGTTGCGCCAGTTCGACCTGAAGTTTTCCGGCACCCGATCGCGCGCGCTGAGCAAAGATATCGAGAATGACTTCGGTACGATCGACCACGCGAATGCCAATCAAGGTTTCTAAATTTCGCACTTGCGCGGGGGAAAGATCGCGATCGAACACGATCAGATTTGCGCCAACAGACTGCGCCGCCAGCGCAATTTCCTGTACCTTGCCTTCACCGACCACTGTTTGATGATGGGGATGGGAGCGCTTCTGCTGAAGCGTTTGCAGCACTTGACCACCCGCTGTTTCCACCAGGCGCTCCAACTCCGTCAACCCATCTTTGAAGCGCTGTACGGCTCGGTTGTCGGTCATCAGTCCTACCAGTAACACTTGATCATGATCGCGATCGACCTGCTGTGCGGTATAGTCTCGCCGAAACTCTTCTTCCAGTCCCTCAACGAGATTGAGAAAGTCTTGATTGGTCAACACATCTAGGCTCAGAGGCGGCGAAACCGTCCAGGCAGTTTCGGGATGCGGTACCAAATGCGCTAAGTATGTCTCTTTAACATACCCTGTTGCGCCACCTCCCCGACGTTCAAAGCCGCCGCCTGTGAGGGTTAGCGTTACCAGCGCGTCCAGCCGCTGCATCGCCATTGCCGTCAGCGCTGAGTCACTGGGCGGCTCAAACTTCAACTGGGTTGAAAGACACCGAATCCCACAAAGTCGCTCGGCACCATAGCGGGGCAGTTCCAGCGGGGGAATCTGCGTCTGGCGAGGCGTGCCTACTCCAACCCGCATTACCTGTCCGCGCCGATTCACATACGCACACAAAGGCTGGTTCAACTCAGTGCTGACCGCTGCTAACCGTTGGGCAAATTCGGGCGTGGTGATGCGATCGCCCGGTAGCCGCTGGTGATACAACCGCTGCAACTGCTTGACCTGGCTGGTCTTCAAGCCCTGGAGATTTCCATAAACCGTTTCGATAAAAGCAACTAGCCAAACGCAACTGTGTTCATTTTAATCAATTGCGGGGCAGAGTTTTGCTTTTTGGGAGAGGAGAGAGAAGTGAGGTGAGAGGGGAGTTTTGAGTTACGACCCGCTACTCCCGACTCCCGACTCCCGACTCCCAACTCCCCGTTAAGCCGTCACAGGTGCTTTACCTTTCTTTTTCTGTGCGTCTGTTTCTAGTACAGTTGCTTCAGGCGCTGGAGCATCAGCGTAATCATCGTTGATCTGATTGTCTTCATCTTCAGCACTCTTCACATTATCGAGATCGATATCCAGCACCGTCATTGATAATCCAGCGCGTGGCGTGTTGCCATTGCTGGAAATATACGGGTTCGGTTCAAGTTTGCCTGTGCAAATGATGAGCGATCCTTTTTTAAGAAACGGCAGTGTTCGCCATGCAGTCGATTTTTCCCAAATGCTTAACGAGACAGTGAACGACTCCTCACGATTCCGTACGCCGCGAACGTAGAGGGTAGCTTTGGCGACTTTGGCTTTCTCGCTGTTAACCAGTAAAAAAGTAAAACAATTTAGAAGGCTAGAAGCCTCACTCTTTCATCCAGGAATGTAAGGTTTTGTAAAAATCTAAAACAATTGTGTTCAACTTAGACTTCAAGAAACTCCTTATTTACATTAAAATTCAATAAAAAAGTCAAACAATCTCTTAGCAATTCTTAAAACTTTTAGGACTCTTAACTGACTTTATCTAGCAGTCTGTAGGGGCTCTTCCCAGCTTTTGGTGATCTAGCGTCATAATTGCAAAATTTCACGATAGCTCGGCACCGGATTCTCCGGATGCTTCGGCACCTGAGTAACGATTCTTTCGGCACCTAATTCTCCGGATACCTCGGCAGGTAATTCACACTCAACATCGGCTACCTCTGACTACACTGCACTGGTTCATCAGTGAGGGGGTGTGGGAGATGGGGAAACGAAAGCAACAAGGAGGATTACTGCCAATGGCAAAGTTTCGGGAAATGATCCGGATGCATGAGTTGGGGTACAGCCAGTGCGCGATTGCCCAGAGTTGTGCTGTAGCCCGTTCAACCGTGCAGGATTACGTGCGACGAGCGACGGCGAAAGGCTTAAGCGATGCGCAGCTGAGTCAGATGAGTGATAGCGAAGCGTTGGAACTGCTGGGCAAAGGCAAACGCAAAGTCTTGCCCAAAACTGAGACTATCGATTTTGCTCAGGTGGCAATCGAGTTGCAACGCAAAGGCGTAACGCTTGCCCTGCTGTGGCAGGGAGGATTGGAACAAGGGCAGTGGCAATTGAGTTACGGGGGCTTTTGTCGGCGCTACAACCGTTGGCGAGCGCAGCAAAAGCTATCGATGCGGCAAGTGTACAAAGGGGGCGACAAGCTCTTTGTGGACTACTGCGGACTGACGGTGCCAGTGGTCCATCCCGAAACTGGAGCAGTGACAGACGCCCAAGTCTTTGTCGCGCCATAATCCTTAGTATCGTTGGTACTATCTAGCAACGATGGTTGCTCTATGAACACTGATCACCAAAAGCTGGGAAGGGCCCAGGATAATTGACATTTCACAACGGTCGATCCGGCTTTTCAAACAGCCTCTAAATCGTAAGGAGTTCCTCTACGATTCTTCAAGCAGTGCAGGAACAAACAAATTCGTGCCTCTCTAGGAGTAGCAAATCTATTATTGTTAAATTCTCGCGTCAGCAGCCTGCGGTTATCGGGTCGAGCCGTCGAAAAGGTATACTTCTGGAGAACGATAGTCTAATGATGTAATCCCCCTTTCATGCCCACCAGTGCCAATCGCCTTCGTGAAATGCTCTATGGTTCTAGGATAGCTACTCTAATAGAGGCACATAATACACTTTCGGCTCTTGTGGCACAAGAGGCTGGCTTTGACGCCATCTGGCTAAGCTCTCTCACCATGTCTTGTGCATATGGAGTACGTGATAGTAATGAGCTTACAGTGGAACATATACTCGATAATATCGAGTATATTACTGAGCGCGTACATATTCCGGTTTTATTAGATGCTGATACAGGATATGGAGGTTTTAATCAGTTTCGACGATTAGTGCGACGTCTCTGCGTACGAAAAGTGGGTGGAGTTTGTATTGAAGACAAGGTTTTCCCAAAAACTAATTCTTTCATCAATCCTACATCACAGAAACTCATCTCGATAGATGAATTCTGTGGAAAAATCCGTGCTGGTTGCGATACACGAACTGATGACTTGATCATAGTCGCTCGTACTGAAGCACTGGTGATTGGATCTGGTCTAGATGAGGCACTTTTAAGGGGGCGAGCTTACAGCGATGCAGGGGCGGATGCACTTCTCGTACATTCAAGAGCATCGTCATTTGATGAAATTGCTGCTTTTATGAAAGAGTGGGATCGTAATATTCCCATTATTTGTGTACCTACAACTTACGCTGATACTCCCATCAACGTAATTCAAGAGGCTAGAATTTCAGCGGTAATTTGGGCAAATCACCTCCTTCGCGCATCACTTCTGGCAATGCAGCAAACTGCATGTTATATCCTTGAACAAGGCAATGCACATGGATTAGAGAATCAGTTAGTACCATTGAATGAGTTGTGGCGGCTTCAGAATGTTGAGGAGTTACAATCTGCTGAACATCGCTATGTTACATCTTCAAAATTGGAGACTATCTTGCTCTATCTACCTAGTCCACCCATAGTAGACTTTTACACTTCTCCACTAACTTCTAGTGATGTAATTACCCGTTGGAATAAGCAATTAAAAAGCTTTGGAGAATCTGAAATATGCAATATCAATACGTCCACAAGAGCCTCACTCAACGATCAGCACGTTCTATGTCTAGACAAGAACAGTATCGTGCAAATCCAAAGTATTCTCGCTAGGATTGCTTCATCAACGAACGCATTTGTTATCTTAACGACTGCTACCGCTTTAGAAGACTATCTAATTAATCTTATCTACTCATACCATTGTGAAGCGCTCATCCTTGTCAATGCGACCCAAAGTCCTGAAAAAATACCTTCTTCTTGGTGTGTGCATTGTACCAATTCATCAGGCTTAGGTGTTGTTGACACTCCTAAGCAACTCCTAAAAATAGGACATGAGGTATCTTATGAATGCACTCATGGTATGTGGACAGGAATTATGAGCTTCCGTGGCCATGGCATAAAAGCACTTTATGAAGAATTGACCCGTCTCAGTTCGAATACAAATCAACTGATTGAAATTAATGAGTTAATAAATTCCCTTGTTAGGCATGTAGAAATTAATGTGGTTTATGTGAATGGCGGATGGGAGTTCGCACAATAAATGTCATAGAAACTTTCTCGTATGTGTAGAAAAGTTGAGATTTTGAAACACTCTCGAATTACGAACGTTGGTCCGGGAATGGATCACCTGAAACTACGCTGCGAAAAATTTGATGGTCATATGAGCACCACCCAAGATTATTTTGTGGTGGGGGTAGGCAAACGCGCTGTGGGCGTGCTTGCGTATGACCCAATATCCGATTGCGTTGTACTTGTTGAACAATTTCGGGTAGGAGCTTATGTATCCAGGGCTTCAGTGGAAGGTTTAGGATGGACAACTGAGATTGTAATGGGGACACTTACAGATGGTGAGAAGCCAGAAGCATTAGCCCGATTGGAACTTAATGAAGAAATTGGATGTGAACCAGAGGATATTATTGAAATTTTTCAGTACTTGCCTGATCCAGCGTCTAATGCAGCACTAGTGCAGCTTTTTTGTGCTCGTGTCAAGGCTCCTAAAACTCTGGTTGAACGTGGTAATGCTTATGAGCAGGAAAATGTACGTCCCTGTATTGTATCTTGTGAGAAAATTCCCAATCTTCTTACAGAAGCATCCTGTGCTAATGCTTCTACACTATTAGCTCTTCAGTGGTTTTTGCTAAATCGCACCAAGGTACGTCATCAGTGGCTCTTAAACTAACAGCGATCATCTGGACTAATGGTAGGCAGGGGAGGGTAGTCGTGCAGATTCTCAGAATCTTTTTGGCAGTCAATTAGACTCCATTGAGTTTTTCTTAACTCAGGTACCTGTCCAAGTAGGTCATCCAATGAGGGACACCAGTTCAGCCGATACAATGGAACTTTAAAGGACTTTATTGCATCAACTACGCTATCAAGAGTCTTTAGAACCAAGTTAGAAGTAACAGAGTTGATTGCTAACCAATCTGAGTGATTAGGGTTAAAAATCCCCTGAAGGTATTCTGGAAGCTGCGAGGCAACTTCTTCAACATTTACTTGATGCAACTCTGGAGATTTATCCTTGCTGAAGTTAGGTAGAATAATAGCCCCAAGAGGGGCTTCTACTTCAATTCCAGCACTAAAGCGTGATGCTCCTTGTGATGGGTATAGAGCTACCTTGTTATAGACGTTCCATAGTGCATCACTATTATTTAGAATTGCACGATGTTCTTCTGGAAAATCCACCGCTAGCTCACGCAACGAAGATACAGTTGCTACTTCAACTTTGAAGAAAGCTGGCCAACCACGTGCTACGAGATGATCTTTACGTACTGCGATGCAGACATTGTCATTAGCTAGCTTTGCTACATTGAAGCTATGAAGTAGCCGACAAAGTATAGAAGTTTTACCAGCACCCTTATTACCAATAGCTATGACGGCTTGCCCATTTGCTACAACTCCGCTAGCGTGGATAATAACACCCTCACGGCGCTGAATCGCATTCGACAAAAGATCTTCCACTATTCGTAGAACAGGAACACGTAGTGAATCTTGAGTAGGTCCCCAAATTTTTATTTCAGATGTATTTCGATCAATCCGTACAATTGCCTTACTCGGCAGCATCCAGACCCAGCGAATTTCTCCCTGATCTATATATTTACCAGTACACTGAAGGAATGCTTTGCTTCGATCAATATCGATTTCAATACTTCCATTCTTGTTTGGCACCTCAATTGGCGGCATTCCCACTTCAACACCAATACAAGCAATAGGTGTGTAAGTTGCTTGTCCTTGTGATGGACTTATTTTTATGTATGGTTCGAAGTATGCCTTAAGAAAAGGAATAAGGGATCCTTCAAGGTTAGGAAGAAGAACCTTGAGATCAAGATTGAAGTAAGTGAAACGGTAGTCTATCATTGCTTATTTTTTTAATCAGCAATTATTTCTCGAAGATAGGGATGAGCTGCAGCCAGAGATGGAATTCGTTTCATTAAACTGCTCGCACTTGGTGCCCACCACATCTCAAAAAACTCGCATTGGTCTAAGAGGTTACAGGCTACAGCATCAATATTTTGGTCAATAAGTTCGTTGCCAGTGGGAAGATAGCCATGCCAATCATGATAAATAGGATCTCGGCTCCCTAGATACACAGTTCGCAAACACTCTGTAAGCGATACTATTTCGAAGATACGCTGAATCTGTGTTGGAAGATCCGGTGCAAAGTGTACAAAGATGCAAGTAGAAACTCGATCAGCAGACGGAACAAGTCGCCGATTGAAGGCGGATACAACATTTTGAGATGTTAATATTGCCTTTTTACCCTCATTCCACAAGGTTTCGTATGGAATACCCCTACGTTCTTTTGGAAACCAAGGTGCCAAAGGTTGATGATCTGCCATAGTGCCATGAGAAACACTAAATGGTGACGGCCAACCATAAGCTCGAAGCTGTCCATTTTGACTTGCAAGCAAGACAGTGGTATCGCAGCTTAACTGATCAACCTCGAACTCCGATAACAACTCAAGGAGTAACGTCGTTTTGCCCTGCCACATATCTCCCATAATTATCGTGGCTTGCTCCTCATGCCGCACAGCTGCAGCATGCAATTGTACTCCCCCAGACTGTTCGACTGATGCTGTAAAAAAGGATTTAATTGCACGCACAGCATCCAATATGGCGTGCTCTTGTCTTTGTTGGTAAAGTATTACCGTAGCAGTCTTCGCGTGAAAATGAAAAAGGGTATTGGTAAGGTCAATACATACTATGTAACCATTCTCTATATTCCAACGACTTCCTTTAGATGCTAAATGAGCGTAGAGGCTAGTATCAACAACTACCTCTTTCCCTTTAGTCTTAATGGTTTTAGCTATATGTTCTGGCGGTTCGGTCAACTGTACTTTCAGATTAAGTACTAATGAACCAACATTGTCATTACGGAACTGGAAAAATGGCTCAACTTGGTTTGCAATCCCTTCTAAGACATCTTCTGAAGCTTCCAAATCGATGTACATTCCGGCATAGCTTAAATATTGATTGCTCATAGATTAATATAGAGAGAAGTTTATAGATGGGAGGACGAAAGGGGGAAATCACGCAGTGCCAATGCTCGAAGAGCAGCTCGTTCAATATCAATGTTTGAGAGTCCAAAGTGGATACGCAACTCCTGCCAGCTACCAGTATCTCCAAAGCAATCGTTAAGTGCTACAGGAGTACCTGGACAGCGTACTTCCCCTGCTAAAGCATGGAGAATAGCATCATAAAGACCTCCATATCGACTGTGTTCCTCAGCAGTGACAAAACATCCACAGGAAGAACATACTTCTCGTATAGTAGTTATATCAATGGGCTTTAGAGTGCAAATTTCAACTAAGCTGGATTCAATACCTTGATTTAGCAATGATTCTGCTGCAATTATTGCTGGATGAACCATTGATCCTGTGGCAAAAATTGCTACGTCGCGTCCTTCACTTAATCTTCGAGCAGGACCAATTTGGAAGGTTTCATTAGGGGACGTAAGAATGGGAACAGGTTCTTTTTGTAGACGAATATAGACCGGACCACTATGTTCTACTGCTGCAAAAACTGCATGACGAGCAGCATGGTAATCAACAGGCGAAATTACTGTCATTCCAGGCAGTGAGCGCATTAGAGCAATATCCAGTACACCTTGATGCGATCCACCGTCATGGGAGGCTGCGAGACCAGCATGAGTAGCAACAATCTTCACATTCGTCCCAGCAAAGCACACTGATTGGCGAATTTGATCAAACGCCCGACCGATGAAAATTGCGTAGGTAGTGGCAAAAGGAATCAGCCCTGTCATGGATAAACCAGCAGCAACACCAATAAGGTTTTGCTCAGCTATTCCTACATTGAAGAAACGCTCTGGAAATCGTTTTCCAAATCGGTCAGTATACGTAGAACGGGATAGATCTGCATCTAGAACCACTACACGTGGATCACAACTCCCAAGTTCAAGTAAGGCCTCGCCATAAGCATCCCTCGTAGCACGCTCTAACATTACATCAAGGCTCCATCAAGCTCAGATAGGGCAAGGACAAGATGGTTGTTATCAATAGGATGGTGATGCCACTTTACCACTCCTTCCATAAAAGAGACACCCCGCCCTTTAACTGTCTTAGCCACAAGAATACACGGAACTGAACTTTGGCGCGCATACCATAGAGCTTTATCAATGGCCTGAAAGTTGTGTCCATCTATCTCCATAGCCTGCCACCCAAAAGCTCGAAAGCGTGCGCAAAGATCGCCTAAAGGCATAATTGTTTCAGTATCTCCATCGTTTTGAAGTCCGTTACGATCTACAATGCAGCAGAGATTGGCAACCCCGAAGGTAGAAGCAGTATTTGCTGCCTCCCAATTCTGACCCTCCTGAAGCTCACCATCACCGAGAATACAAACTACACGGTTAGTACGTCCTTGTCGCATAAATCCTAGAGCAAGTCCCACAGCAATAGAAAGACCTTGTCCTAGTGAACCAGTAGATACGTCGATTCCTGGAAGTTGCCCAGCAACTGGATGCCCGTGAAGCCCACTCCCAAATTGACGCAAAGACTGAAGTCGCTCTTCGGAAAAGTATCCAGCAGCAGCAAGTGTTGCGTACAGAGCTGGTGAACCATGCCCCTTACTGAGAATGAACCAGTCTCGATCTTCCCAGTTAGGGCATTTAGGATCAATCTTAAGATGCCGAAAATAGAGCATAACAAGAATCTCAATTAAGGAGAGCGAACTCCCCGCATGTCCAGTTCCTACTGCATGAATTGCAGTCAGTACATTTTTCCTGATACGGCGAGCAGTTGTAATTAGATGCTGCTCTGTCTCAACAGAGAGTAAAGTCATTCAGATACTCCAACCTTTCCTATACGTCGGGCATACGGATCTGAGATACGGCACTTGTCATCTAAAATTGCTGGTGCAAATACTTCTAGAACTTCTGCCGGTTGAATACCACTGTTTGCTAATGAGTGTGGAATGCCTGGTATAGATTTTCCATGCTCAAGTGAATGTAAGTTACAGACACTAGTACCAGAAGTTAGAGTGACTTTCCCCACACGTACACAGAAGAATTCCTCTCGAGTGTTATGGTAATGCAAACTAGTACTGCGCCCAGGAAGCAGCCAAGCGCAGGACAGCCCAAAATCTCCTTGGTCTATAAGGATGTGGTTACGTCCATAGGGTTTCTCCAAAATAAAAATAGATTGAGTAGCAAGTTCTTCAATTGGAGCTTCAAGCAGTGCAAGGAAATTTAAAGCAAAGGTTTCTGGGCAGTTTGGGAAAAGTTCTTGAAGTGCTTGCTGAATAACATTGTAATTTTTCATTTCTTTAGGCTTCCTTGAATTTACTTGTTCTTCTATATTTTTTACCCGTATTTGTTTAGTTGCTAATTAAAATTCAGTTCCAGTTATGATTTGATTGCACGTATAAAAATGTAGTCACCAATTTGATCATCATAATATTGATTGCAAACTTGCTTAAAGTGACCTGAAACAATATCATCAGAAAGTTTTGCACATCCTTCAGATACCTCGTCTTGATCCGCCAAAGTAGCAAAGGTCGATGATCCTCGACGTATACGTTCATCAAGGTATATCTCGGGTCGATGCTTTCCGCTGTAAAGAAAGAAATCTTGAAGATCAGGCAACACAAAGTAGGGCTCAAGCTTATCAATGTAAAAGCCTCCTTGCTGGAGACTATCTAATGTATCGGGTAGTGTTGGCATCTGCGTAATTGATCGCTGCATTGCCTTCGGAAAATAGTGATTCAGCCAATAATTTTCCATTTGCTCTGCCGTAGACGTAAACAGTACAAGAGGAGAGCCAACTTTAAGAATACGTGCCGATTCACGAAAAACTCGCACAGAATTTTCGAAGTGATGTAGTGCTAACGTGATAATAACTCCATCAAAGCTTTCACTATCGAAAGGTAGATCTTCTGCGTCAGCAACACACCAAGTTATATCTAGCGATTTTCTTGATGCCTTTTTAAGCATTACTGATGAGTGATCAATCCCAGTCCATTTACCTGCTTTGGTTGCAAGAGCAAGGGTATAATTCCCAGTACCACAAGCTATATCTAGGTAATGACTGCTGTTACGAGGGTCAAGCAATTGGGTAATACAGTTCACAAGGTAAGGATCTGCTTGACGGGTGAGATTATATCCCTTTCCAATTTTTTCATAAGTAGGATCGTCCCTATTAGACTTCATGGTTCACCTCTATAAGATTCTAATTATTTCAAATCTTCAATACACTCAAGCCATTCAACTTGAATAAACTGGTCAAGTAATCCCTAGAGCTAGCTGAGAATTTAAAGGTACGCAAGTTCAAGTGTCTCCAAAGAATTCTTTCCCTGTTCTTAAAAAACTTTAATCTCGTCAAAAAATCACCTTACTGCTATACCTGCTTGATTACCATTGCGAAAGAAAAAGCTCGAGATTAAAGAGAAGCCAAAGACGTTTTCCAAAAGCATCACTTGGGCATGCGGCTCCTTTCTCAAGCCAAGCTTTGAGATGATTAGGTTCGAATAATTCAGCTGTGCGCGCTTTAGGTGAAAGAAGCCGCTCACGAATTTGACCTAGTCTTTCCACTCCTAGCCACTGGCCTAAGGGCATAGGAAACCCCATTTTCTTACGACGAAGTACCGAGATGGGAATAGATGAGCCATAAGCGCGTCTTAAAATTACTTTTGTCTCGTCAAACCGTTCGCTAAAAGAGCTGACTGGCTTCATTGCAGCAATTGCACATCCTAAAGGATTACGCCAACGCAACCGATCTTCTACCGGAAGATTTACAGCCGCTTGTACAAGGTGATGGTTAAGAAAAGGAACACGTGCTTCCACTCCAGCAGCCATAGTCGTAGCATCTAGCATCGCAAGAAGTCCTGGTAAATGAAGCTCAAGAAAAACCAACATAATTCTGTTAACAGGTTGGAGATGACTACTGCGCTCAAAAACTTTAGCAAATTCAACGTTGAGTGCAGCATCTGTATCTACCTGTACACGTATTTCTGGACGAAAGAGTAGTAACTTTTCTAAAATAGGGAAATAGCTATAGCGCCTTAAGAAGAAATCAACTTCTGACAAACAATGAGCATCATTTTCTATACTAAGTCGCGCTCGTAGAGCATTAGAGAATTGAGTTGGTAGCATTGCAGCAAACTTAGCGCGCTGATAGTCATATAAACTACGATAGATTCGACTGTAGCCAGCAAAGAGCTCATCAGCTCCCTCCCCACAAAGCACTACTTTGCTGTAGCGTGCTGCTTCGCGCGCTAAAAGATACATTCCTACTTCGTTATGCATTGCTGTGGGCTCACCTCTTCTAGCAACCAAATCCTCCGCAACCATAATAGGGTCGTGTTCATCCAAATCAACTAAGTGATGGCTTAGCCCAAGAGCACTTGCTACTTCATGTGCGTATGCACTCTCGTTATAAGCGTCTTCCTTAAGCTGGGCAGTAAACGATAACAACGGGCAAGACGCAATTCGCCTCGCTTCCAACGCTATAATGGAAGAGTCGAGACCTCCTGAAAGAAATAAGGATACGGGGTGATCTGCAATTAGGTTCTGACGTACAGATTTATTTATAAGTGAGGAGATATAGTCTGCACGCAAGTCAGCTCGACCCAGAAGTGGTAACTCGTGAAGATTTAGCTGCCAATAGCAATGACGGCGATGTATGCCTTCTCCGATTTCTAAGATAGTAGCCGGAGGCACACGGTTGGCACCATAGAAGTAGGACTCTTCGCCTATAGCATAGCGGTACGAGAGGAAAGAAGATACAGCTAGAGGATTCAGACGACGTTCAAACCCAGGATAGTTTGCAATTCCTGTTAACTCAGAAGAGAAAATGATGGTACTACGAATGAATGCATAGTAAAGGGGCTTAATTCCGAAGCGATCGCGAACGAGGTAAATCCTTCTCTTTTCTAGATCATAAAGTGCAAACGCAAATTGTCCTTCAAAGCGGCAAACGCAATTAATTCCCCATTCACGGTAAGCTTCAACTAAAACCTCAGTATCTGTTTTGGTACGAAAGTGGTGACCACAAATCTCAAGCTCATGCTTCAGCTCTAGGAAATTAAAAATTTCTCCATTGTACGTAACCCAAACCGTGCCTGTAGCATCAGACATTGGTTGGTTGGAGCGAGGGTGAGTATCCAAAATTGCCAGACGTAAATGCCCTAAAACTGCACCATCTAACTGCTGAATCCTCGAAGCATCCGGTCCTCTATATGTCATCCCATTCAGGATTGCAACAACCAATTCTGGTTCAAGCCGAACTTGGTGGTCAAGTGCTACTACGCCAGCGATTCCGCACATACCTTAATTAGAACATATAAAGTGTCGCTCTGCCTCTGCTAAATCAGATGGAGTATCAATCTCAAACCACTGGCTTAAACCTACATTAAATGCCATTAGAGGCAACTTCCCGGCTTCAATCCAAGTTTGCATCGCATACTCCAGCGGAGCAGTTGAATCCCATCGCTTGAGGGTTGTGTCTATTGCAGTTAGAAGAATGGTTTCCCAATTCCCCTCGCGTAAAAGGTACAGATTCACTGTCTTCCAAGCATTTTCAAAAGAGAAGTCTAATGGTCTGGCACTCGCGTGATATAAACCAATTACATATCCATCAGAAGAACACTTAGCAAAACTCCCATTTGTATCAATTTCCGGTGAGTACGGGGCGAGCACACTTAAGTTTTTACGTTCTACTGCAAGTACACGAGCCACAAGTTCACTTTCAAATACCATATCTCCTTCAATTACCAGTACGTCACGTTGTCGCGGAACTAGAGTAAGTCCCATTTGAAGAGAAATAGCAGTGCCGGTCTCAGCAAAACGCTGGTTAACAACAGTTTTAATAGATAAAGTGCTCTCAAGATTCTTAAGGAACTCTTGAACCTGCTCGTGACGATATCCTAAAACTATTACTATCTCTTTAACACCACAATCCTCCAGAGATTGAAGAATTCGGCTAAGGATAGGTTGATCATTTACTTGTACTAAACATTTAGGACAATTATGGGTGATCTGTCCTAACCGTGTTCCCAGTCCTGCTGCGAGGATCAGAGCTATAGGAGGAGGATTTTGATAAACTGTGTTCATCGCTTACCTACCTTAGGAAGGGCTTCTGAAAGCTGCGTAAGGAACCATGCTACGTTTTCTGAGTTCATATGTCCAAGAGTAGCAATAGCCATGTAGCCAGCATCCACAATTTCCTGATGAGTATGTACTATTGCACCTCGCTGATTTAGTTCTTGTTGGAGAGCTGAATAGTTTACATTGTGAGGAATACGGAACAAGCTAAGGATGTTGGACTGCACATCGGGACTCACTAAGGCAAGCTCTAAACCCAGATCTAACAATCCTTGTTGAAGCTGATCTCGGAGAGTTTGGTAACGACAGATTCGCTTTGGAACAGTTTCTTCTACTAACAATCCAACAGCTATATCTGCCGCAGCCAGTAACTGGACTGGTGCAGTATAAGGGGTTGCGCGATTCTCTTTACACGCACGCCATTGTTCATGAATGTCTAGATAGAAGCTACGAGATTTACCTGCACTCGCCGAAATGAGATCAGTACGGCCTATTACGAAGGAGACTCCCGGTAAGCCCTCTAAGCACTTATTGGCATTAAGAGAGCAAAAAGCTACATTATGAGCAACTATGTCAAACTCGTGCCCACCAATACTTGCTATTCCATCTACTAATAGCTGACAACCGTAGCGGTCGGCTATTTCACCTATCTTCTGAAGGGGAGCCAAAAACCCAGTAGTCGTCTGAAGATGAACTACAAAAATATATTTAATATATGGGTCCGAATCCAGTGCTAACTGAATGGCCTCTAGGTTGATTGGCTCCATTGGTGATGTAGCTACTATTCGGACATTAAGCTGATGGCGTCGAGCAATCTCACCAATTCGTTTAGCATATCGCCCATTGTCAAGGAGTAGAAGTTTTCCCTCTAGGCTTGCTAAAATCGCTTCATTTGCTCCTGTGCCTGAAGCTGCAAAAGGTACACAGCTATGCGTTTCGGTTCCTCCCACAATCCCTTCTAGCCGTTGACAAAGACGTTCAAGGATAGCTGCAAACACAGGCTCACGATGGCTCATGTTTTCTACTAGGAGAGCCCGCTGTACTAACGGATGTACATTGGTAGGACCAGGTGTAAATAGTAACCTTTGCATATCAAATGCATATCAAAGCTGTTGGCATAAATAGAAGCTGTTTTAGAAGTAGAAGCTATTTTCAGATTTCATAGAGGATAGTATTCCATTAACTAGTGAAACCGTTTGCTAATTCATTCAAATATATTTAGCGATATATATATATATGAAATTATTAACTTTTGTATACTAATGTGTCGTTTTAGGACTGTATTTTCCTCTTATGGCAGTTTTAGATTACTATTCAATTAAATTTTGAGTAATTCCCTTTAAGGATTTTTCTGTTTGTATCTAGAATTAACCAAATTTCTATTATGAGCATTCCGAGAAAGTTCTTCATTCTTGCTTCTTGATGAGTCTTGGTTACTTTTATCTTCCATCTTAATTAATTCATGGGGGCACATGAAACGCTATAGCCAGACGAATCTTGTAGAGCTTGCATCTCTTCTTAAGGAACGGACATCTCAATCACTTAACGAAATAGATTCTAGTTTGACTGATCAGACAGCAGGAGGGGCTTTAGCTAGAGGGCGTCTATTCTCCTTATACGGTTTACATGAGGAAGCGATTGATTGCTTTAGTGACGCTCTTAGCTTAGACAGGGATTTGGATGATGCGCTTATTCGATTAGCAATAACTCAGCTCAAGGCAGGATATGTCGAAGCAGCACTTAAGAATGCTATGGTTTTGGCTGCGCGTAATCCTAACTTTGAATTTAGAGCTCAAACTACAGACGAAGTCGTTTCTGCAATGACAATTTTAGGTGATGCTTTGGCCGCTAGCGAGCGCTTAGAAGATGCTATAGAAGCCTATAAAATTGCCATTAAAATTAATCCTCAGGGTAACTACACTCCTGCTAGATTAGCTCAGGTTTATCTAGCTACGGGTAATCAAGATGAAGCTGTCGAACTTGCTCCACAATTTGCTAATAACCTTCGGTTTGCAGATCTTCATCATGTGCTCTCTCTAGGTAGGGAGAGCAAAGCTCTCTTACCAAAGTTCAATAGTAGTTTCATACGTTCTCAAATACTTTCAACAGTTGTTGGACGTCCTTTCAGTGTTAGAGGAAGCATACGTTTGGCAGAACTGGTTCAAGACAATAATTGGTGTGTTGATATTCAAGACATTCTTCTAGACAATGACACCTGAAGAGCGGATACGACTGGGAAACGCTTGGCTAAAAATGGGACTAGGGGAACATGCATCGGTAGCTGCATTTTCTCGCTTTGTATTGCAATTACTCGGGTTGGGAGCGCCTCCTGACTTGATTAGAGATACTATCAAAGCTATGGATGATGAAGTTCAGCACGCACGTCTATGCTTTGGATTAGCTTCAGAGTTTACAGGTCAAGCAGTTGGACCGGGGCGAATGAATCTTTCGAATGTTCTAGAACAAGCAGACGATCCCCAATCCATCTTAGAATTGGCGATTATTGAGGGATGTTTTGGAGAAACAATTTCAGCAGCTTGTGCAAAAGTAGCTTCCGAGCGTACTGAAGACATCAATATCCGTGCAGTGATTCTACGTATTGCTAAAGATGAATCTAGGCACGCGGATTTGTCTTGGCGTTCTGTTCACTGGATACTCAAGGCATACCCAGAATTAAGATCTATCGCGAGAGATGCCTTTATCCACTCCATAACACATGCTTCACCTGTAACACATGCTTCACCTGTAGAAGAAGATGAATATGATTCCTTCGAGAAGTATGGTCATCTATCGCTTAGCTCAAAACAAGCAATCACTGAGCAAGTACTCAAGCAGGTGATACGTCCGAGAATGGAGGAAATTTTCAGTAGTTCTTAGAGAACTAACTGTGTAATCTAATTAACTGGAAGATGGATCTTAGTCGATTTCTAGAGTGGAATAAAATTTCTCTTGATGATGTTTTTTCTCAAGCAAATGCTTCACTAGAACTTGTGACTGGAGATGTATTGTTTGCTGCCGGTTCGGTTGTGGAAGGGTTAGGGAACTATAGGTCAGATTTGGATCTAATCCTCATTACTCAACGAAACGACATTCAGTACACATCCCTGAATGACGTTACTGTAACAGTAGGCGATTGCATCATTGATATTCGGGTAATTCAGTTTGCTGAACTGGAATATCTTTTGATGTACTTTGATCAGTGGTCTAAACAGCCTAGAGAACCGCGGAGAGCAAAACAATTCACTGAAGCCGAACGAATGCTTCTCCATCGACTTCGAACTGGACAGCCAATATATGGTGAAACTCTATTTGGACAGTTAAGGAACCAAGTTAACCCAACTGAATTAGCTCGTCTTAAATTAGACTTCGCTAGACACTTTGCTAGTACTATTCAGGTAGATTTAGATGGGTTTAGAACTGTAGGCGACCATTATTCAATGTTATTTGCAGCACAAGAGTTACTTGGACACACAATTGATGCTCTTTTAGCAGGATACCGCCGTACAAACCCTTATCCAAAGTGGAGAGTTCGCTTATTACAAGATTTACCCAAAAACTGGGATATGCAAATACCTGGACGAATCGATGGGCTAGATCCAGTACAAACATTCCTTAAACTTCATTGTGCCATTCAAAATGACGTACCCACTAAAATTTTTGATCATGCATTGCAGATAGTTGCCTTTTCAAGGAGGGTTTTTCCTTGGGCAGAGTACAGTCTTTTGGACTCTCAGAGAGAGCAATTATCGGAAGGACTTATAGGAAGCTCTGCCAGTGTATCTACCTTCTTAGAAGAACCTGTCCTACCGCACTTGAATTTAGACGTTGAGGTGAGCTACCAAGATAATCAGTTAGAGTTACGTTGTCTAAATCGTCGGGAAAATCTGTACATGCTATCTCCACAAATGTATTTATTATTATGTCTTTTTGATGGAAAAACTACTGAGACAGAAGTTGTTTCTTATCTAGAGAAGCTTAATTCAAAAAATACTTTCACTGTTTCCTTAGATGAAGCGAAAGCTTTAGTACGATATGCTAACCTTCAAGCTAAGCCTATATTTAATCAATCGCAATTAGACTCGATTTTTAGTCGCTTCTCATAAATTCTATTACTATCTGACAGTATTATGGAGGCGTGGATTAAAGTAGGGAACATACAGCGGATTGCAGTTTCATGAGGGACAGTAACAGCAGTGTGCAAATCAGTTGCGAAAATGCTTCGGATCGATTAAATCTATCGCTGTTGCAATGAGCGTATCGACCATTTTTGCGGTTGTTGGCGCAAACTGTCTGAGGAAAGCCTTTAACTGTGACCACCAATGCTCAATGGGATTAAATTCTGGCGAGTAAGGAGACAGGTACAGCACCTTCGCCCCCACGGCCTCAATCAACAGTGTAATGGCTTCTACCTTATGGGCAGGCAGATTAGCCATGACCACAACAGCCCCTTGCCAGAGTTGGGGGACAAGACACTGGGAGACATAGACCTTAAAGGCAGTCGTATCCATCGAAGCATCCATTGTCATCACAGCTAAGACTTTTGAGGCCGAGATCGCACCAATGACACTGACCTTACTGCCTCGATAAAAGGGTTTGAAGTCGTAAGCGCGTGCTCCAGGCACCGCACGGGCATGCGTTCGCATGAGTCCCAGTAAAACGCCCATCTCATCGAGAAACACTAAGTCCTTGAGGTCTATCCCCTGCACTTGTGTCCAATACTCCACTCTCAAGCGTTGGACTCGTTCGCTCGTCGCTTGGCTGGCACGGAGCTTTTTTTTGCGCGGTAACTCTAGTCGCTGGAATGTCCGACACAGGGTACTTTGGCTCACCCATAGTCCAGTCTCCGCAAACAGTAACTCACAATATTCTGCCAAGGTCGCATCGGTCTGCTGCTCGAAGAGGGCCATCAACTGGTCTTGATACGCCATCACCGAACTCACCGACTCACCCTGCTTGCGTGGCACCACATGACCTTGGGCCCGCTTCTGAGTGACCCACCGCTCGACGCAGTTTTTGCTGACACAGAAGCGCTGCGCTACTGCTCTGAAAGAGCCATCTCCTTTTTCAATGGCACTGACAACTCGCTCTCGCAAGTCGATGGAATACGGCTGCATTCGTTACCTACTTTTGCAATCCCTTATTGTCCCCCATCTGAATGCAAACCGCCGTATTAGCCAGTTGAATCAGTTCCTGCTAGTCCAGGTAGCATCCCAACATCGGATCACCAAAAGTTGCCATGAGCCCGAAGCATCCGGAGAATCTGGTGCCGAGCTACCGCGAAATTTTGCAGATGGTGAAGTTGCACTTTCTAAGGCTGAAAGTCAAAAAGTTTTAGAGCAAATTGGCGAAGCCAGTGGAAGAGATGTCAAGCTTCGCCTTTTATGGGATCAGTTGTTGGATTCAGTCATTGAGCAGACTAATGAGTCGTGGGAACAATGGATTGAGAGACTTGAGGAGCGTCTAGTTGAGAAAGCGGAGCAGTGGTCTTCTGAACATTCAGCCCTTTGGAGCCGGGATCAGTTGATCGCTGACTATGCCAAGCAGTTTAATAATGATCTGTCAGCGGAACTAAATGATTGGATCGAAAAGCAGCTGAAGCAAGTTATCCTGCAACCTTCCCTAGACGGTCTTGATGCTGAAATCCAAAAAGAGTTGAGCGCGATTCAGGCTGGTATTGAAGGCATTGATGTCTTGAAGCAAGGCCAGTCTTCAAATTGGGTGTTTTACAAGGATGATAGTGCTGCTTTGGGTGACTTTGGTTTTCTTGGAAACCTGGGACTAGCTGGCTTAGACGTTGCCGTTTTTGTACCAGCGATCATCCTCGCTGGCCCCATCTTGCTCACTGTCGGTAGCTTAGTCGCTGGTGGCTTGTTCGGCACTGGTGTCGGTGGCGTCTTAGGCATTGATGCCGATATCAGAGCCAAAGTCTTCGAGAACGGCTGTGAACAGTTTGTTGAATCTTTGAGTAAAACGTTTGAGAATATTGATGAAATTAATTATTGGTATGACCTTTCGTGAAAGACTTGAGCGAGTGGATGCGGTGGTTGCAAGAGCAATTTCCATGTACGAAACCTTGCTAGAGCAACAGGAGAAAGTTCATCAGAAAACCTTGGAGCAACGTGAAGCCGAAAATGCCTGGCTTGGTCATCAGTCTCTCGAACTAGAGCGCCTGAAGAATAAGGTTGCAACCGTTTGCTGGCGTTCCATATCCTGATGCTACGACCATCTCCTCGCCACGTTTTTGGTCACTCTCAGTCTGCTTGGTCTTTCCTGACTCAAGCAATAGACGACAAATTTGAGAGGCAACACTTCGACCGTAAAGAAGCTGGACGTCCACAGGGTAATGGAGCGCTTTCGAGTAACACACTGAATGGAGTCAAAGAGCTAGTCGTTAAGACGTTGTCTGCCTTTGCTAACAGCAATGTTGAAGGTGAGATTGCGCTCTCAGTGAGTCAGGACACCAGATGAGATCAGGCTGTTGATCTGCTGAGTCACCTGTTCTGAGAGGTTTCGATTATGAATCAGGACACCCATTTCGATATTGAGTGACATGGCATAGGCAGTGAGATTAGCGCTGGAAATAAAGAGATGTTGCTGATCGCAGACTGCACATTTGGCATGCAGAGAGCCAAAGCGTCCTTGCTCATCCACAGGCCGTTTCCCTTTGGGCCAAACATAGACTCGAGAACGCTCTAAAAGCTCAGATCCAAAAGTAGCTGCCATGCCAAAAGAGATTTTACCGTCGCTAGATTCAGGGGTTTCAGCAATAATGCGAACGTTAACCCCGCTCTCGATCGCGGCAATTAAGGCTTGAACAATTTCAGGAATATTGTAAATGGCAAAGCTGACAATCAGGAGATCCTGCCGTGCAGCGCGAATCAATTGCAACAAGGCTTGATCGGTGCGCCGCAGCGGCAGTGCGTCTGGATTGGGTCCAGTCCACACCAGTTCAGCGGTTAGCTCCTGTTGGAGCCTATTTTGGCAGTGTGCGGCAGTTGCCAGGGCGGTCGCGATCGCGTTGCCATCTAACAGAGTTGCCTCGGTCTGCCACACATCAAGCAAGTCACTGGTTAACTGTCGCCATGAGGCTCTCGGCAGTAAGGGCAGCAGTTTGTGCTTTAACGTGGACACCTCACCCAAACTGACCGTCATGAGCACTCGCAGCAGGGAGTCCAGGGTGGAGGCTGGCACTTCCTGAGCGACCCAGCGCAGCTGTTCCAGCAGTTTGGTAGAGAGGATAGCCACAGGTCAAACCACCGCCTGAAAGAAGGCAAGGGACTCTAATTCAGTCTTCACCGTTGGGATCAGGAGCGTCCGGTCGAGGTATTTGTTGCCCCGTTCGCAGGAGGTCTCTGGGCTGAAGAGGCAGGCATGACAGGCAGCCCAATGTAAGGCGTTCAGGGATTGGAGCGGGCTATGCTCTGCACACAGCGGATCAGAGGCACATAACCGCATCTGCTCTAAAGCCTGGTCAACATGCCGACCGAGTGTGGCTGGTGCGCCCAGGCTCACTAAGCCGCCCAAAGTGCCTTCACTATCGGGTGCCGCTGTGTAGAGCAGAATGCCTGCCATCGGTCCGTTCTCGTCATCCGGGGACTTGGAATAAATACGCTCCCTCAAACTGGCGGCGCTATAGCCACATTCAATGGCTAACTGGCGCATCAAGGCATGAGCAAACGAATGCAGCAGCAGGTAGCGGACACCTGGATAGTTGGCATCAGGATCCAGCGATCGCGCTGTGCGCCAACGGCGATGGGCTGCGACACTCTGCTTTTTGTAGGCTTGCAGTTGTGGCAAGTGTTCCCACTGCGCGATCGCCGCTTCGTTGAACTGAAGAAAGAGACCTTCACCGCGCACTTCGGTTGCTGGCACCCACTTGGGCTCTTGGCGGCTCAGAGGTGCCCAGTAAGATTCCGGCAACTCGCCCGTTTCCGTAAAGTCACCAGGCGATTCAATGCGGGTAAAACCAACCAAGGCACGGACTTCCCGTAGGCGTTCGACCAACACGACCTGGCTGAAATAAGCTTCGTAGCCTTTGGGTGCGGCCACAGACGCAAGCCAAAAATCAGCCGAATTAAGGCTGGTATCTGCTTGAGAGAAAACCTGCCACTCGGGCGTTTTGATGTCTTTGGCTTCATCCTCCGCGTTGTCTGCTGCCGCCGATTGCCGCTGCTGTATCTGTACCCAGAGTTCGGCGTCGGTATACTTCGTAAACTCTTTCAGTTGACCAATCAGCCGGAAAGCAGCCAGCACTTCTAGACTGACGGCTTTTTCTAGCACCGTCCAGTGTTTCTCCACCAGTTGCGCCAGTCGATCAACCGTCGTGGGGATGGAGAGGACAGAAAGGGTAATCGGAAACCAGCTATTGGACGCTCCCAAGGAGATGCCCACCATTTGCTGGTCGCAACCCCCGTCAGCAAAATGACGCAGGTGGACATGGCGACCGCGACATTGCGGCAGATATTTTTTACCCAACTCCCCAAAGGCATCCGACATGCGACGATTGGCACCACAGCCATCGCATTTGACCTCAATATCAGCTGCCGAGCCAGAGACACCATACTCATACAGCCGCAAGGTGCCCCTTTGGCAATCGGCCCCGCGATGGACGAAGTAGCGCCAGGGAAAATCATCCAGATGCCCGTGTCGGCAAGCCACTAAAAAACGGGCAGGAATGACAGTCGGTGGGTGTTTGCCTTTAGGACAGTTGGTGTGGCGGTAGCAGTTTTGATCCGAGCGAAAGCGATCGGTCTTGAGGTCGAAGAGTCCGGATTGAAGTGGAGCCAGGAGGCGGCAACTGGGGCAAAGCATCCAGGTCGGGAACGGTGAGACTGGAATGCCCACACGCTGGCTCTCGTCTAAGAGCGGCGACAGGGTCTCGGCTTCTGGCGGCACGGGCGGCGAGAGTAACCGCTTGACCGAGTAGCTAAGCGATCGCCGCACGACGGCCAATAAGCGTTCTTCGCCCAGTTCAGCCGCATGGGTCAGATCCCAATCATCCAATCCCATCACCATCGTGGAGAGGTTCGGCAAATCAATCACGGCACCAATGCCAGCCGAAAAGAGAATTTGGCTCGGACGGAGTTCACCAACTTTGCTGCGGGGTTGTGCTTGTGCCATGGAAGCTTCTCAATCAGGTCGAACTGGGCATGGGCTGAGGGGCGCGGAAATCATCCTCTGGAATGCGATCGTCCAAAATGAGCCCAATCGTCGGCTCCACATTACGCAGTGAATTCAAGCAGGTGAAGGGTTGCCAGTCTCCCTGCCCCGGTTGCGCCAATAAGCCCGTCGTGATGCCGTCCTTTTTGGGTTTGTAGCCTAGCACGGCTCCACCCAGCAAGTTGTCTGACTGCTCCAGCCAGTAGTCCAGTTTTGCTTCTAAGGCCTGCCTGACCAAATCCCTGGTTTTCAGACCATCGACATTGGCGGCACGCGTCACGATCGTGTCGATGGCGGCTTGAACATACGGATGATTGCGATCGATACGCCCCGCTTTTTCATTCTGATTGAGTTCGATGCCCTGCAACCGTACCAGGGAGACAAACAAGGCTGCTAGCCCGCGATCAATGGCGCGAGGCGCAAAGGGCGTGACAGACAGCGCTTCGACGTGTTTGTAGAAGGTCGTGTGATAGTGTTCAAACTGCTCATAGTGGGATAAATCCCGTGGTCGTGCCCAGTTGTAAACGGTGAAGACAAGACCCGGAAACGTACGTCCCACACGAGACGTGGCCTGAATATACTCTGCTGTTGTTTTCGGCTGCCCTGTCACCACCATGACACCTAACCGCCGCACATCCACACCCACCGAAATCATGTTAGTTGCCAGCAGCACATCAATAGGTTTGCGTGTGTCTGCTTTCTTCTCGCGATGGGGACTAAAGGGCACTTCCAGCGCATCCAGGACAACGGGGATATCGGTGGAGGCAACCCGAGAGGTCAGTTCTTTCACTTCCAGGCGCGATCGCTTGGCCAGTCCGCGTTGATCCATCTTGCCCAGGCGTGACTGAATGTCGTCATCGACCAGGCGGCGTGTACCACCGAGTTCCCGCATGGAATTAAAGTAGCCCACCAACGTCATCCAGGGGTCAGCCGCTTCACCATATTTGCCGTAAAGTGCCTGTGAGGCAGCCAGCACGGCTGTGTAGACCCGAATCAAGGCGGCTTTAAGCCTGCGCCCTGTGGCACAGATACCTAAATAGCGTCGTCCCGGATAGTCTTCACCTGGCTCGCGCTGGAGGGAGAAGAAGTTATCGGTGACATCTAACCCTTGCGGTGGAAAGACCTGCACCTGGCGCAGGAAGAGATGATGGATCTGGTCGCGGGCTTGCCGAATGGTTGCTGTGGAAGCGATCACCTTAGGACGGACGGTTTTACCATCCACCGTCCAGGAACAGAGTTTGTCTACTGCCGTTTCATAGAGACCCACCAGCGTTCCCAGAGGACCACTGATCAGGTGCAATTCGTCCTGAATAATCAGATCCGGGGGACGCAAGGGATTGGAAGGGAGGGTTTTAGCCAGCGGCTGACCATACTTGGCAGGATGGCTCGGCGAATCCTCAATTTCAGGCGAGACAAACCCATGTCGTTGACAGTAGCCGTCGACCTGTCCAAATAACATTTGCACGGCCCCATTCCAGGGCATCTGGGCAAACTTATCGACGGTCGCAATCAGCAGCGTCGGTAGACGACGGTAGATTTCTTCGTCCACCACTACAATCGGCAAGCCTTCGGTCGGGGCTTGTTTCTGGGTAAACAGACAGCGACCGAGGGCATCACCGCAGTAAATCAAGGTACGCGCCTGTCCTTTAGCAAAGGACTCCACCTTGATGTGTTGCTTACCAGGGTCGATTTTAGTGCCGCACCAGGGACAATTCGTGAGTTGGTGGGGAGAACCACTGCTGGTCGGCTGATATTGCCCCAGCTTTTGCTTGAGGAATTCTTCGCTTTGCTCTGTGCGATTAGGAGTCGTTTTCTGACCGACCCATAAGCCAATCCGAAATGGCTCATTGCCCCATTTGGCCGTGTCTTCTCGACGGATCACTTCACAAGCACAAATCAAAGCTGTGGCTCGCTGGAATTGCTGCAACGTTAGCAAGCGTAGGGTGTAGCGCATTAACACCGCCACACCCGCGTCTCCAGACCGTCCGGCGATCGTCCCTTGTAAGCGTCGTAGCCCGATCATGTAAGCGGTCAGCCCTAAATAAGCTTCTGTCTTACCGCCCCCGGTGGGGAACCAGAGCAGATCGGCGATCGCTTCGGTTTCGTGGCTGCGATCGGGGTGGTGTAAGTCAGTAATGCTGGGTAAGTTCAGCAGAATAAAGGCAAGCTGGAACGGCCGCCAGGAGCGGTTTTTTGGTACATCAACAGTGTCTAGTTCAACCTCCTCGCCCCGTCGCTTCTGCTCGGCAAAGAGTGAATGCACCCGTTGCTGCCACATCGCCCGGTTGGCGAACTGAAATGCTTCCAGGGCTTGTGGGTCCGCTTGCAATAACGTTAGCCCGGCCTGAATGCGCTCTAAGGTGCGGGTACAGTTTGCCAACGTGTCGTTGGCGATCGTCTCATAGCCTTGCAGTTGGGCACTGGCGTCAGTGACACGAGCCGCCTGCTCAATAATCCAGGCGGCATAAGCCGTGACCAGGGGCTTCAGTTGCTCCAGCAGTGCGATCGAGGGAGCCTCGGCTAACACCTGCATGTCCAAAACGAGTCCTGCTAATCCAGGGATCTCGTCGAGTGTGGGCGCATCCGTTTTAGGGACTTCGTAAGTAGGCACAACCCGTGTGCATAGCCGCACGGCGCGATCGGTGCTGCCGTCTGCCAACTCCGCATGAACACCCGTCCCGAGTCCTACAACAAATTCAACCTGATGCCGATAGAGCATGGCCATTGCCTGTTCTTCGGCGTACTGCACCGGATCGAGCTTGCCCAGCGAGCGTTGCGGCGCTTTGCGGATGAAAATATCGCGCTGGTTTGAGTCTGCGGCTTCTACACTCAATTCAGGCTGAAAGAGCCATGCCTGATCGGGGGAACGCTCTGGTTCTCGCTGTTCGTTGACCAGGAACAAACTGATAATCCAGTCATCGTCACAGGCACGGATTTGCCCGCGCACATAAACCTCGCGATCTGGGTCAATGCGCCAGGGTGCAATGCCACCCGCTTGCAGCGGTATCGGTGGGGATTGCCCCACGACAGGATATCTACGCCAAACTTTTTTCGGTGTGCCAGTGGGCGTTTCTAACGCTTCACTTTTGGCACGCTCGTATTGTCCCCAGCCCGCTTTGATGGTGATGGCTTGAGCCGTACCGCTCACACAAAAGCTCAAGCCCAGCGAAGAGGGGAACATGGTTTCGCTGACTGGATTGGTCGTTTCGGTAGTGCCGTCGTCGATCGTTCCCGTGCCACCCACAGCCAATTCATCCAGCTGTTCGGTGCCCTCATCCACAGTGCCAGTTTGGGCGGTAGCGAGTGCGTCTGTTGGCTCTGCCTGCTCATTGGTTGGAGCCGAACGATTGCGTCGGTGGAGGGGAGCCAATAAACCAACCAGGTAGCGATCGCTAACGCGTGCCTCATCTACTTCTTCATATTCGCCGCCCGCCGGACCCAATAAATCTGCTAGTACTGCCTGTTCTAACTCGGCTCGGATTTGATAGTGAGAGGGTGGCTTCAGGATGGGTGGAGGATCGGACGGTAGCGGTTGTTCTTGGCTACCAACAGCCTCAGCAGCGGTTTGCTGGGCTTCCTGAGTGTTCACGGGCACAAATTGCATCTCGATCAACTTGCCTTGTCCTGCACCCCCTTCCTGGGTCTTTGCCACAAATTGAGGTTCGACCAGACTGGGTTGCTGCCAAACCGTAGGCGCTACTTTAGCAGAGACTGCTGCTGCTTTCACTCTTTTGGTCTGTTTCGGTGCGGCTTGCAGCGCCTGCACCACCTTCTTGGCGATCGTGTCTGATAGAGTGCTGTCTTCGCAGTCGAGTACATCCGCATCATCGGACAGATCCAGCCCTGCCAGCAGCACCGCGAGCTGCGGCTCAGGGGCCAAAACGACAGCACTCCAGTCCAGTTGTGCCGTGCGCTCACGCAACTGTTGGTTGACCGCTGCCAGGTCTAAAGTACCTGGAAGTATGGCTGGGAGTTTGATAATGTTCATGCGTTGCCAAGATTCCAGAGACGCGGATCAAACGTTTGGAGCAGCAGTGGTGGCTGCTTGACAGGCACCAGCACGAGCAGGGCACGCATGGCTCTTGTCATCGCCACATAAAGCGTGCGCCGCTCACGGGTTGTTATTTCCGCGACTGCCTCTGGCGCAGTGCCTTTGGCGATCGTCGGGTAGGCACCTTCTAAAAAGCCTGCGATCGCCACGATCGGAAATTCCAAGCCCTTTGCCGCTTTGAGTGGTAACACCTTCACTCCTTTGTAGTTAAGATCCAGGTCTTTGCTCGTCATAAACCGCGCGTCGAGGCTCAGATAGTTTAGTTGTCCTGTGATGTTTTTACCAGCTTTTTCAGTTGGCACCAGGATTGCACAGGCTCCCAACCCTAAACGAAATTCATGGGCGGCGGTACGGCAGAACTGAGCCAGCAGACTGCCTTCAGAGGCGCGATCGGGGATGGCACGTACCGCTGGCGGTGGTCCTGTATGGACATAGAGCTGTTCCTTGTCGTCTTCATCCAGCATGCCTTCTTGCAGGTAGGCAATGGCCGCTTCGCCAATTTCTTGGGTGGTGCGGTGGTTCACTTTGAGGATGCCTGTGCGCCCCACAAACTTGAGGGACTCATGGATTTCACTCCAGCGGAAACTGCTACCGTAGATGGACTGGTTGGCATCGGCGGTAACGAAGAGGCGATTCGGTGCCTTGCACAGTTGGATCAGGCACCGTAGCACGGTCGGACTTAAGTCCTGCGCTTCATCGATGATGACCGCATCATATAGCAGTGGCTCTGGCGCGTCTTGCAGTAAAGCTAATGCACGCTTGCGTAGCTGTGCCCAGGTTTCCATACCCTGGTCTGCCAGGAGACGATCGCAGTGCTGCCGTAGTTGCCAGATGGCCTGCCGCTGCACTTTGTTGAGTGGCAGGCTGCGCCCGGTGCGAGGGGTGGCGCGGTAAGCGTCTAGCGTTTCGATGCCTCTCGCATCAATCATCTCGGTCAGTTCTTCTAGCAGATATGCCGGTTGCAGGCGTTGCAGAATCAACCGTTGTGCCTGCTGCTGCAACGCATTGCCCTCTAAGGCTGCGATCGCCTGCGGTACGGCTTGTTGCACCAGCTTCAGCAGGTCTTTGGTGGCAGCAAGGTTCGGTGCTCCTGTGGCGTGACAGACCAACGAGTAGATCAAGGCATCGGCCGTCTTCACCGCCACGAACTGAGCGTCTTGACCCAAAAGCTCTTGCAGCAGTTGCTCTGAGAAGGTAACAAGGGCGTTCGTGTAGGTGGTAAAGAGAATCCGGGGCTGGTTGACACCGTTGGCTCGAAGTTGTTGCAGGATTTCGCGGGTACGGTAAAGCGCCACCGTGCTTTTGCCTGTACCGGGACCGCCTTTGAGCAAGGTAGGACCCGTAGCATTGCTTGCCCAGGTGACAAATTTCTCTTGCTCAGGGTTCAGCTTGAGCAGGAAGCCGAGTAAATTCCCTTCTTTGAAACGCAGCAGTGCATCAGGGCTACCCGTGACAAAACTGGGTTGATTGAGGACTTGATCAAAATTTGGGGCTGTAATGCAATCGAAAAGGCGATCGCGGACAGTACCATCAACATCGGCTTCTAACAAGTCATCGAAAGTACGGCAGGTCAGCAGTGCTGGGAAACAGGTTTTGGGAATGAGTAGGCGTTCAAGTAGCACTGCCGTTAACTCAACGGGTAAAAGAGCTTCGGCTTGAGACGGTTTGGGCTCAGGCGACTGCGGCGGCTCTGGGGTCAACAGATTATCCAGCCTGGCAAGGGCGGTGATATCAACCTCAGTCTCTTCCGCGACCAATTTGTCGCCTTTATAAACATCCTTGCGGGCATCTACCCCCAAGAGCGCCACCCAACCGTCGCTGTAGGTGTAGATGATGCGAAAATCGCCAGAACGCAGGCGGTAGATGTCGCCTTTGTACCCATGCAGTTTTTTCTTCAGACTGCCGTGGGGCTTGGGGTCATCCCGCAAGACCTCAATCTTTTCCAAAATCTGCATGACTCGCTCCTTGGGAATGGCGAGCAGTTGGTTGGTAAAAGTAGGCTTGTGGATGATCTCGAAGGGCATAAATGAAGACGGTGTTGGGGAAGTTTGTCGCGCTGAATCAAGCTCTCAAAGATGAACAGTCGTCTGTGAGGCTTCTGAGCTTCTTTTGTTCAGCCACAACATCCTTCCAAAGATGATTCCGCCCATGCTTTGAGACTGCCCTTCTCTAGTAAAGCCATTCCACAGTGAATCGTCACTACGTCTCAGGAGTGGCTCGTTTAAGTCGGCTCTTTACCAAAACTGAACGCCAAAGCGCTCATTCAGATTGTCTAGAAAGCGATCGCACTCTTGATAGGTTGCCCACCGACGCTCGTACTCTCGAAAAGTCTGGGTGTGTCCCTGTTGCAGATAGAGGTGCAAGTACTCATGCCAGAGCAGGTATTGAATCACGTCTTCACTGACATCAGGACTATCAAGCAGGCGATTAAGCCGGATTTTACCTTGCCCATGAGGCTGACCGGGTTCCCAGTAAGCCTGTCCATACCAACCTTTCACTAAGCGCTTTGTCCACACCACAGAGTGCCGTTGCGTCAGTGGCTGATCGATCCCTAGCAAGCCGGAAGCCAACTCCAGCACTTTGATCATGAGATGATCTAAATTGTGGTGCGGTCCTGGTTGTAGTGTTTCTTCGGGTCTGGGGTGGAAAATTGGCACTGCACGCTGAGCGCGAGTGCTAGCGTCTGGATGTTGCCTTTCGTAGAGAGCATCCTCGATCGCGGCTCGAAAGTCTCGAAGCGAAGGGTAAATCGCTTGAGCTAAAGCGGTATAGCGGTCCTCAGTTAAAGTATTCTGCGCTTTGGCTCCTAAGTCGGCTTCAAAAATCTGGTTTGCAAGGCGGTAAGGATCGCACGCTTCGCGCTCGGCGAGGTCGTTATACTCTGGGTAGTCTCCACCTGCCAGCCGATGTGCGATGACCTTTTGCACGTCATGTTGCGAGGGGAGGGGATAATCAGAATCCCAAAAGAATTCATCAAAGGCAGTGTCTGCTGGCATCGTTTCAAGCGCCGCTTGAGGCAGTGTCCATAGATACTTCAGCAGTGCTTCCCAGGATGAATGTTGGTGCTCGTAAACGGCAATCACTTGATAAACATCTTCACCATCCTGGTCGCGGGAGAGCAGGTACCAACCATGTGGAATTGCTTCAAAGACATCTGCCTCAAAACCCCGCCCTTGCGTTGCCACTTGAGCCGCTGCTGCTCGAATTAAATCCCAAGGCAGCATCGAAACCAATGTTGGCGGCACCACTTTTGTAGATTTTTCAGCATCAGGCTCTGGAGGCACAATATCTGGAACTAGCGCCAGTGGGCGTTGCCATTCGCGGAAGCGTTCCCAGTGGTCTTCAAACGAGACAATGTAAGCATCCTTCGTGCCGCCAGCTTTCTCACCTCTCAATGCACGTCCAATCATCTGGCGCATCAAAATTTCACTGACCGTTGGACGAGTCAAAAAGACGGTTTGGATGCCAGGAATATCAACACCTTCAGTGAGAATCTGGACATTCACCAGTACCTCGATCGCGTCTTCACCATCTTTGTCACGGAAACGATGCATCCTTTCCTGATTGTTGGTCGGTTCCCCGTCAAGCCGATAGCTAGCAACATAGTCTGCTTTGATACCCTTGGCTTGCAACCGTTCCGTCAGGAGTGCGGCATGGGACACATCAATGGCGAAAATTAAGGTCTTGCCATATTTCTCGTGGTTTTGCAGGTAGTGATCGACAATGAGGCGGTTCCGTTCTTCCAGGTGACCAATGCGCTGGAGCCAAGCTTCACTCAAGTCATGGAATTGAGCGAGAAATTGCTCATCTTGCGACGTGACTCCTGCCTCCACATCAGCCTCCGTTGCGACCCGCACCGGTAAGGGACGAGCCAGAAACTGGCGTTCAATCAGGGTTGTGATGGGTACGTCGTGAAGAATCCGGTTGCCAAAGAGTTTGGCAAGGGTGCCTCGCTCAGTTTCTGCTGTGCGCGTGGGTGTGGCAGTGATGCCCAAAATACGGCGACGATCAATTGTTCCAAGTCGGTTAATCAGAGCCTGGTAGCTTTTTGCTGTGGAGTGATGCGCTTCGTCGATGACCAGAAAGCTCTTTGGGTCAGCAAGAATTTGATCAATCAGGTCAGGGCGACGGGCAAGGCTGCTGACTGAGGCAATCAGGATGTGGTCTGCCGGATCAATTTGGGTGGTCGAGCAGTGAATGCCGGAAATAATCCGAACTCTCACCTTTTCGAGTTGGGTTGCGAAGCTCGCCAAATTGTGAAACTCTCGTGCTGCTTGCTCTAGCAATTCATGCCGATGCGCCAGCCAGATTAAACGATAGCCACGATTAATCACGTTCTGCATCAACCAACGGGCGCTGGTAAAGGTTTTCCCTGACCCCGTAGGCATGACCAAAAGACCCTGAAAAACTTTGGTCACTTCAGACTCTGCGAAATGAACCGATAGTTTGTCCCAAGCTTCGATTTGATAATCGTAGGGCTGACGGCAATCTACAGGCTGTTTCGTCGGATCGAGAATGGCAAACCGAGGCACAGAGCCATCGGTAGGAAACAGAAGCGGATCATCCGGTTGGCGATCCTGGTCACCGTAGCGCAGCATGGCTTCCAACAGTCGCAGCCGCACTGTTTTGGAGTTACGACATTTTCTAACGTAAGCAACACAATCCATTGGAGTTTTGGGATTGCCAAGTGGACCGATGCCTGCGTCAATTAACTGCTCCACAAGCTGAGGAGTTCCCTCATAGTCGGGTAGCCAGCATTGTTCTAACGTTGACTTCATGCGCTCAACGAAGTATTCATCCGGGCGGCTATATTTATTGGTCAGCCAGGTTCGTGGATCGGACTCCAGATGAGAGGAGTAGCCATTTGCATGGGCGATCGCTTTTACCGTCCCTTCACCAAACGCGTCCCAAGAGAAACGGTATTTTCGAGCCATTAACCATACCTGTTGAGTGCCACCTTCTAGCATGCCCACTTCTGGCTGGCGCAAACTTAACCATTCAGTGAAGAGGCAATGCCGTCTGGCTAGTCTTAATAGTCGTCATCACCGGGTGCCCACATGTCGGGAAAATCATACAGGCCAATCATATCCAGATACTGACGGGTCGTTACCTGATGGCTAAACGCTGCTTCGTCGTACTCATCATCTTCCTCATCCTCAAGTAAGTCCGCAGCAATTTCTCTAATCCGTTCAACTAGCCAATGGCGCGATCGCGCGAAGTCACGATCGAACTCTAAATAAAGTGCGCCAAAGACTGCCTCAAACATTTCAGCAAATAGCCTTACCTGCGTTTCTGGTGTTTGCCCTTGTTGGCTTTTGCCAAGTTTGCAAAGCTGATGGAGGTTCAGTTCATCAGCAAGTTCGGCAAGTTGAGTTTTATCGACAAGACACTGTTTTACCTCTGTGAGCTCGCCCTGGTTAAGGTCAGGGTACGAACTATAAAGGTGATCGGTCACGATCGCACCAATGACAGCATCGCCAAGATGCGCCAAGCGTCTGTATTCTTTCTCTTTAAGGTCCTGCACTTGCCTTGGCAAGTTTGTTTCGTAGATATATGACGGGTGCAATAAAGCATTTTCAAAGATTGCACATTGTTCGATCTTTGGAAGACCCATTGCTCGTTTAACTGCTTCTATGTCAATGCTCATCGTTATACTGCGAGGCTAAGCCTGATCTACTGGGTAGCTTTAGATACACAGAGCTACAATCAGCAGTGCAGCAATTACCAAAAAAAAGAGTTTGGTTAACCGTACAGCAGTTTTTTCTTCAGACTACTGTGGGGTTTTGAGTCATTTTGCAAAATCTTGGTTTTCTCCAAAATCTGGATGGCTTGCTCCTTGAAGATGGCAACGGGTTGATTGCCGAAGGTAGGTTGATGGATGACTTCAAAGGGTATCCGTACTAGCATCAAAGACTTAGCACGTTAATTTATTGGCCAGCTATTAGGATGTCCAGCAAATAGTTGACAATGTTCATGGGTATGCTGCTGAAGGAGAGATCGCTGCCTTGGTAGATAGTACAATTGAACTATAAATAAAAGCTATTTATTTGCTGCTTGTATAAGGTGTGTGCTAATTATCGTAGGTCATGACTAGAGCCGATGTCCTCAAAAAATTGATTCTGAGTCACAAGAAGGGCGACGATCTCGCCTTTCGAGAAACTGTGGCTCAAATTATTGAGGAGGAGCGGAAGAAGCACCACCCTGTACTGGCTAATGAGCTAGAGCAACTTCTGAATAATGGTTCGGCTGTAAACGGTTCAAATGGTCTTCATGCTCTTGAGCGCCCTCCCCAAGATTCCGATAAAGGAATTCCCCTGCTTGAGGTAAGGAATCCAGAGCGTTACTTGGAAGAGCTAGTTTTAGAATTGCCGATTCGCAAAGCAATTGACCACTTGGTAGAGGAATTTCGCTCTTGGGAGATTTTGGAGGCAAATGGCTTAAAGCCCACACAGCGTATTCTATTCTGTGGACCATCGGGGTGTGGTAAAACAGCAACCGCCGAGGCGATCGCTTCAGAGCTTGGGTTACCAATGCTATATGTGCGCTTTGATTCAGTCGTATCGTCTCTACTGGGTGAAACGGCTACAAATCTGAGAAAAGTGTTTGACTATGCCCAACGTGGACAGTGGGTCATGTTCTTTGACGAATTTGATGCCATTGGGCGATCTCGTGATGATCCGACCGAGCATGGTGAGATTAAACGAGTCGTTAACTCCTTTCTGCAAATCCTAGACAACTTTGGAGGGAGGTCTCTCGTCATAGCGGCAACGAATTTTGAGCAGGCTATTGACCCGGCTGTATGGCGGCGATTTGATGACATCATTCGCTTTGAAAAACCGTCTTCAGAGCAGCTTAAGCTTCTGATCAAAAAGCGGTTACAACCTTTACAGTTTGATAATACTCATATCAATGAGTTAACTGATGGTCTCAGTGGGGCAACCTACGCAGACGCGGAGCGAACGTGTCTCGATATTCGTAAATCTTGCGCCATGCAGGGAATACGCAAAGTCCACAACCAGGATGTCGCAGATGCGCTCTCCCGTTATGCCTATCGACGGAACATTCTCGACCACTCAATGACAGGGGCTATGCCAACGATTGATAAGGAGTAATTAGTCGCAATGCCTATTGAGCCGGGCCAGGGCGAATTCTCTCATATACGGTTTGAACGAGTACCCGATCTACAACCCAATCGCAGAACTCGTGGCTTTACCCCTCGTAGACCTCCAACTCCAAGCGATCGCGTAACCCATGCTCAGGAGGTTAATGTCGGGTTTGTTGAGGCAAATGAGCAAGTTGCTGCTACTCGAATGCGGGTTGGTATTGATCCCAGTCGTCTCTTCGTGCTGGAGTTTAATAGCGTCAACCTTGATCTACGGGAAATTATTGAGCGTTATCAAGCTTGGATAGTTGAGGAGTATTCTGCGAAAGATGGAGAGGATGAGAACTACCGTTTTCTCATTCAGTTTCCAACAGAAACATCGCGTCAACTCTTTCTTGATGATCTGCGACTTTACTCAACCGAATCAGAAAAGAGTGTAACGTTACCGCCAGGGATGAGGCGGAATTTTTTTGATGCACTGCAACTGCCGGCCCGCCAGCCCTCTCGTGATGAGCGCACTGGTATTCGCTTACGGCAAGAAGGATTTCCTGAACAAGAGCCGTTTTATCTTGACGTTGATTTTTGGCATCCTCCCAGTAACGAGGAAACTCAGGAGTTAAGAAATCAGGTTCGGACGCTTTGCCGTAACTTAAACGGTAGCGTGCTTGAGGAGGTGCGTACCTCAAGTCTGTTGTTGGCGAAGATTCGAGCGAATCGAGAGCTAGCTGAGGCATTGCTCGATCTAGATCTTGTCGCACGGGTAGACTTGCCTCCGCGCCTGTCACCTGCTTATACGGAGATTCTAAATACAGTTTCTCCACCAAATCTGCCTCTGCCCACTGAAGATGATCCAATGGTTTGTGTGGTTGATAGTGGTGTCCTGTCTGGGCATCCGTTTCTAATTAATTGGGTCATTGAAGAGCATGATTTTGGTACAGGTGAAGAAACCCCAACAGACCTAAATGGTCATGGTACAGCGGTTGCTGGATTGGTAGTCTATGGCAGTATTGCGGAGTGTTTGGAAACGCAAATCTGGGAGCCAAGGGTCAGGATTTGTAGTGCCAAGGTCTTGCGGAACGATGAGTTCAATTGTCCAGTTTTTCCCGATGAGCGGCGTGTTGAAGCAATTACTGAAGAAGCGATTCGCTATTTCGTTCAAGAGCGACAGTGCAAGATATTTAACCTTTCATTGGGCACGGAATACGAGGTCTATGCAGATGGACGACAGTTTGCGTGGGCAGAGAAATTAGATGAGTTAGCAAGAGAACTCGATATTGTGATTGTTGTCTCTTCTGGAAATCGCCGCAATCCTCCTATTCCAGAAGATGCGCTGACTCGTGAGCAATTTCAGGAAGCGGTGCGCGATCGCCTTCTAAATGATGTAGAACAACGGCTTTGCAACCCTGCAACGGCAGCATTAGCTCTGACAGTAGGAGCGATCGCAAGTTCAGATGCACTTGGGCGGGATGATTCGGAAGGTGGAGTCAGGTTGCGCGATGCTTTTGCAGCTGCACCACTGGCTGCCCCGCCTCCGTTTACTCGTGTTGGACCTGGCTATGCGTCTAATTCCAGTTCTCCGCCAGTCAAACCAGATTTAGTAGATTACGGAGGCAACTATGCACTGCAAACGATTGCTGGAGGCGATCCAAGATGGACAAGAGTTCACCTGAACTTGGGGGAACCAACGCTTTGTTTAGGACAAAATGGACGCTTTATTGGGACAAGTGTCGGTACTTCGTTTGCGGCCCCTCATGGTGCTCATGCAGCCGCGATCGCAATGGCAAGCCTTCAATCTTCTCTGGGACGAACGCCCTCAGCTAATTTAATCCGTGCCTTAGTCGCTAGTGCAGCAACCTTACCGTCTTGCCCAGAGGGATGGCTAGGTGACGAGAACGATATTTTGCGTCTGGTTGGCTATGGTGTTTGTTCAACTGAAGACTTAATTTGGTCTCGCAAAAATCGGGTAAGGCTCATTGCTGAGGATGCGATCGAAGACAATAAACTGCACGTTTACCGAATTGAAGTTCCTGAGATTTTTCTGGCTACGCGGGGTAAACGAGGAATCAGTGTTGCTCTAGCGTATGATCCGCCAGTACGTGCTAGTCGTCGAGAGTATTTGGCACGCACGATGTTGGTCGAAGTGCTTCAGGGTTTGACTACTGAGGAGGTAGAGCTTTACCGAGCAAGGCAGGAAGAACAGGATGAATCTTCGTTACCCACTGGTGCAGAAATAGACATGCGCCCAACAAAGAGTAAGCTCCAGTGGTCAACGCTTCAGGTTCGCAGCAAGACTTGGCAAAGGAGACCATCATTATCGGTTCCTAACGGCGAATCTGAATCTGTTCTTCATTTTGTAGTGCGGTGCCAGCAACGTTTTCCAGCGGATGACTCCTTGCAAAGGTATGGCTTGGTGATTGTGCTTTGGCATGAGTCAGAGCAGATTGAGCTTTACCAAGCATTGCAAAATCGAGTCATTTTGAAGGCTACTCGTATTCGCCTCAAGGCATAGGGATCGCCCCAAATTGGCTTTATTGTGAGGTTTGACGTTTTAAGTGAAAATTTTTGAAGCCATTATTCAGTACTCAGAACGGAGTGTATAAGAATATCAGCAGGGCAAAGCATGATACCTAGGCAGCTTTAAACTCCTCTGCATGCCTACTGACTGTAACAATCTTGGAAGAGGAGACAAAGTACTGTCCTTAGGGCTAAGCTTGTGCAAAATGTGTATCTAGTTAGCTTTTCGAGTAGCTGGTATTGATACTGTGTGCTCAGGGTGTTCTTAGCTTAACTTATGTAAAGAGAATAGATTAGGGTAGAAAGCATGACCACTGAACCACTGGAAAATAACAAGCCATCTGAAACTAGTGCAAGTTACCTCAATGGTTTAGGGAACTTCATTAAAGAATTAGGCCCCGGAGAAAAGTTAATTGGCGCTTTACTGGTTGGAATACTTGCGCTCTTAATTGTAGTGATTCCGCTAGTACCACAAGAAGCACGAGTACTTGTATGGTTCGCAACGATTCTTATAGTATTGCTAATATATTTAGTGTTCAGCTATTGGACGAAATCAAGTATATCGCGGCTCGGGAAGATTAAACGAGAGAGAAACGAGTGGCAGCTAAAAGCAGAGGATTTGAGAAAGGATTACACAAGGTTAGTTTCTAATACCAACAGCTACTTGTTTGACGTTGATCACAGAATTGAGGAAATAAAAGAACGCATTAATCACTATTCTAGTGGTGGTCAAATGAGTAGTGATAAAGCGAGTGTTGTCATCCATCAACTGACAACACTCGCCGAGGATATACGTCACAAGATCGATTCTACATCTGACGTTGCAAGTCGAATTGATGCCGGCATTAAAACTGTTGAAAATGCTGCCGACATAGCCGAAAAACTTATGGAGACAGACGCTTAAGCTGATGCTAGGACGTTAACAGGGTGAGTTAGAATAAACTGTCGTTTTAAGCGACTGAAACTAGCGACTTAAGACGCTTAGCAAGGTGCTCTGCGTAAGGCTTAGCTCCAGCTTCTAACTTAAAGTCAGTAGGACTCTTCGCCAATTGTTCTATCTTTGACGCATAGTAAGCCAATGGTTTTGCTAGATTACTCACTTGCAAATTGTGAATGCACCATTTTTCTAGCAAGTAGTAACTGCCAGTAATTGTAGAAAATCCAACCAGTTCGATAAAACTGGTGAGATCTTTAGCTGGATCTTTACTGGTGAAGGGCTTATTCATTTCGTAATACTTGTCTACTGCATCGGTATACAAGCGCAAAACTTCTGCAACATCAGCAACATGTGGTTGCATCTGTCTCTCGATATCTTGAAGGGATGGCAAGGTTGGATGGTGCATATATTTCAATTTGCTTCTGATACTAGACAAGTCGTGCATAAAACTTTCCTCAAAGCCTTTTCTTTTCTATACGAAAAGCTCACCTTGAGTCCGGACAATCTGTTGGTCTAACTCAAGATTTGACTGTGTAGAAAGAAGAAGAACTGTTAGAAAGTTTGAATTGGAAAGAATTACAGTTCAGCAAAGCACAGTTAGCAGTCCTTGCTGAACACTATAGAGCAACCTGCTTTTTGAATATAGTACATAAGAACTACAGTGTCTACTTTTTTAGCTCATAATTCTTTAGATAAAATTGCGGTAGATATGAGTTGTAGAGTTGTAGAGGGATGCAGTGCATTGAGAAGTTCTTAGAGTATCTACGTGTGAGTGACCGAATCTACGAGCGCTGAAATCACTGTCACAGACCGAATCTACAACAAAGACATCTGCCCATCGTCAGCTTGAGCATCTTCTTGCTTGCTACTGGTTTTACCCTTTGCCTTCTGCCCTTTCCCTTTTGCCTTCTTCTTATCGTGCATACCCTGGGCGACTTCTTCGGCGTAGCGTTGATGGTTTAACTCCAAGAGCCGATCGAGCACTTCCCGTCTTGCCACTTCGCTGATGGTGAAGCGATCGCCCTGTTTGGTCTGATGAAAACCGTGCTCTAAGGCGAGGTCTTGCCAACCGTAGGCAGCGGCTACTGCCTGATCCATCTCAACATGCAACTCTCGCAATGTCTGAATATCACTTGCCGTCTCGTTGGCATCATGGAAGCGGTTGTAAGTTTTGGTCAGCCCTTCCTGCCGATCGCGCATGACTGCCTGACGATGGGTGTAGTAGGTTTCGCCGATCGTGTTGAGAGTTGGGAATTGGATGCTGAGATCTGAAGGATCGGGTGTGGGGAAGGGAAAATTTTCAAAGCCATCAGTCGGAGAAAAGCGAATTCCGGCATCTCTCATTGTTGAGCAATATTCCCAAGCCCAGAAAACATAAATCGATGATTGAGCAAGAGCAAAACTAGCATTATTTGCAATTGCCAACACAACTAACTGTTCACTGTAAACCTGCAATTTTGGTACAAGTGCAAACATAAGCAACTTACTCACTCTAGCTGCTACCAAAACCAGATCGCATTCTGAAATCGCCTCATAAAGTGCTGGTCTTTTATCTGCATAAATCCACCATTTTTGGGGGAGTGGAGTTCTAAGGGCAAAGTCTCCATCATCTTTCTTTCGTGTACGCTCAGGTTTAACCTTCGCTTCGACAATCATCAAACAATCGGGATAATCAGCGGCATAGGGCGCACCTTTAGGCTTTTTGGGATCATCATGCTCAGCATCCAGAGGCCAATCGAAAAAGTTAATTACCCAACGGCTTGGTGATTGTTCAGCATTGCTGTTCAAATCCTGTCCATTGAGATAAGGAAACAGAACATCTTTGTTTTTGAGGTCTTTAGCTATCAAAGCTTGAGCCTCCTCCGGTTCCAGCACAAAGCCCATTCCTAAAATATAAGAACCGATAAAAGACTTATTTTCATTGCTTAATAAGCAATGGGGACTACCTAACGCTTTCCCCGGAGCAGTCAAAAATGCTGTTATTCCGTCTACAGGGTTTTCATTCAACACAAAGTTCTGTTGCCAGTCCCCCTTATGCAACCATACATAGGCTACTTCTAGCGCTGCGGTTCCCGGCCATGGGCGGCTGGGCACAGCACGGGGGATCGTGTAGCCCTGGGCAACCAATTGATCCAATCCCACCTCGCGGGTGTCGCCTTGGGCGATGGTATTGGTAGCGACGAGTCCGAGATTGCCGCCGGATGCAATCAGGTTCCCGGCATTCAAAAAGAAGTAAGCGCAGAGATCGGCATTTCCTCGCGCACCTTTTGCTAAATATTCCACTAAGAGTGTTCGGTAGTCAGTGCCCACAGCTCCAGTTATTTTCTTTCCGCCTTGAAATGGTGGATTCCCCACAATGGCGGAAAAACCCCTCGGTGCATCGTCCTGCAAAAACACTTCAGGAAACTCCAACAGCCAATGAAACGGTTTGCGAAGCGGTTGATTGGCTGGATTGCCCAGATTCATCATGCGTTCAGTCTTTGCCAGAATCGCAGCAATCTCCCGGTTCTGCTTCTCCGCATCGGGTTCATCCAACGCCTCAATCACCACCTCCGCCAACACCTGAATTTCCTCATCCGTCAGGTCAGAGGTTTTGCCCGCCTGCGCCAATGCCTCCGCCACCAAAAAATCGCCCACATGCCGCACATGGGCGATCGCTGCTTCTGCCTCACGGTTGAGCTGTTCCTTCTTCTGAATATCGGCAATATCGGACACGCTAAAGTTTTCTAGCTCTTGCCGTTTGGCGATCGCTCGTTGCACAAAGGGTTTCCAGCGATCGGACACCGTTCTCAGTTGTACCGCTTCTTTTTCAGGATTCAGTTTCAGAAACTCGATTTGCTCTGGTCTGGTAATCCCCAGCAGCGAATCGCCCCACTTCAGCGCATGATCCACAAACGTAAACGGTCGCCCCTTCGCCAGCGTCACCAACCACAGCGACAGTTTCGCCATCTCTACCGCCAACGGGTTTTTATCGACTCCGTAGAGACAGCGATCCGCCACAATCCGCCGTGCCACCGCCAACCGCTCATCCGCATCCTTCGGAATCGGGCACTCCTCTGGACGTGCCCCCGACAGCGTGCCCTCTGGCGCAATTACCACCTGCCCCGGATGCTCTGCCTCCGCCTGCTGCCACGCCTCCACCAGCTTTCCAGCCAGATAGCGACAGGTCTGCACCAAAAACGCCCCACTGCCCATTGCCATATCGCAAATCTTCAGTTGCAGCAATGCCGCCGCCGATCGCAACCGCCACTCTTCCTTCGGCTTGCCCTCTGCCACGCCCTCATACACCAACGGCTCCAGCGTATACTGCACAATCTCCTCCGTCAGATTGCGCGGCGTGTAGTGCGTCCCAGATTGACGGCGATCGACCCCCTCCGTCATATACACCGCCCCTGCCGGAATCACCACCGGGTAGCCCAGCGTATCCTGCCGAATTAACCCAGCGAAGGGAAGGACGCGATCGAGCAGTGCCGAGTCATTGTTGCAAGCCGATCGCAAACGCTGCTGGTCGCGTGGCTCAAGCTCCGCACCCAAGGCTTTCTTCAACGCAGAGAGCGATCGTCCCGTCTGCTCCTTCAACCACGCCAGCAACGCCGCTTCACCTTGCGCCTGGAACCGCTCTAATTCTGCCAGTGCCACCTCTGGTTCCTCATAGCGCGTGCCCACCAGCCCCAACACCGTCGAGGTTGCCCGCACCGCCGTATGATCCAGCAAGCCCTCATAGACGTGCCCGATCTGCTCAATATCCAACGCCCGAAACGACAGCCGACGCGGTTCCACGCCACCGCCCGGTACTCGAATTTGCAGGATTTGCAGCGCCTCTAGCAAGTGCAACACAATCCGGTTATTGATCCGCAGCGGATCAGCCCCTGTTTCCTGCCAATGCGTCCCCTGCCCCCGCCCCTCCAGAAACGGAAAGCGATCGGGGTCAAACAAACTGCCGCCATAGGCTGGAAGCTGCAATGTATCGTGAAAAATGCCGCCATACACTGCCCGAAAGGTTGCCAACAAGCGACACCAGGCATCCGATCGCCGCTCCAACACTTCTTCCCCATGCAAATCGGCGTGCGAGCGCAACTGTTCCCGCAACGTAGACACCGCATAATGCTGGTCATAAATCGGGTCGCCCAACAGCAACAACCCCCGCTCCTCCGCACAAAAGAGAAACACCAGCCGCATCATCACTGTCAGAGCCGCCTCATAAAGCTGAGACTCGGCAATGTCTTTCAGCAAAGCTCCATTTTGATCCTGGTCGAGACGAGCGATCGCCTGCACTAGTACCTCTACAGCCCGCCGCACCTGATAGCCCAACTGGTCGGTCACTTCCTGCTGATCCGCCACGCTCTGGGTCAGCAACGCCTCCAGCGTCTGGGAGTCCTCGACCCCAAAGAACCGTCGCGCCACCAACAAACTCCGAAACGCCCGCAGCGTCAGATGCTCCTCTACCCACAGGATGCTGTACCAGGAAATAAACCCCGTTGTCTCTCCCTTCGGCGCATTCACCAGCATCCAGTGTTCGCCATTCGTCACCAGTCCCAACCGCGCATTACAGGCGTGCAGCAACTCCATCATTCGAGTCGCCGGACTCGCCGCCCACCGCGATCCCTTTAACGGCTTCTCTAAAGCCTGCCCTGATGGCACAAGTTGCACCAGTAACCGAGGCTTCCCCGCCTCCGCTGTCCCTGCCGGATTCACGATCACCCAATCCGGACGTAGGGTTTCGTTTTGTTCGGCAATGGCCACGCTCAACCCCGGTGGCATCTGCTGCCCACTCAGCAACACGTCCTCCGGCAATTCCAGCGTTTGCTTCAGCACAAACTCCACCCACGCCCGATGGATCGCTGGCTCCGGCTTCAACCCAAACTGGCTGTCCTGCCATTCTTCGTAAGCCGATCGCAACAGCTTCAAAGGCTCCGGCTCATGGGCATCCAACCCTGCTGGAAACGCCTTGAGCAGCACCGGCAAGCTCAGAAATGGACCCGATGCTTCAACCAGCGACAACCATTCAGCGTGATGACGTGCAGTAGACATGAATATTAAGGGAGGTGAGGACAAATATGAATAAGAGCAAAAGCACTATACTCAGCACCCGGTTCACACGACTCTTTCAAAAGTGCTATTGCTCCTGGATGACCAGTTTTAGCAAGTTCGAGTAGGACAATTAATAATTTGATGTGTTGACTGCGAATTTTTAGTAGCTCTTTACGGTTTAACTCGAAAACCCGTTCAACCTCTTGTCCTTTAGCATCACGACCATAAATACTTGCAAGTTCAGCAACTTCATCCCAGGAAAAGTCAAGATGGGTATTAGGATTTATCACTCCATCTGTTGGATCAATGAATAAGGGGTTACCACTAGAATCAACAGGAAACTTTGTTCCTTTATGTCCAGCATCGTTGCAGATATCACAAGAGAGAAGAAGATTCGTCCATTCAAAAGCTAGATGTTCGAAAGCTGGATCACTTTTGGGTCGAAAGTGTTCAATTGCACCGTAGGTGATGTGGGGGATTCTACTCTCGCAGTAAGCACACTTACCCAAAAACATTTTTACAAGGGCTTTTTTTATATCATCATGTCTGTACTTTTCTATAGCCTGTTTAAGCTTGTTCCGAGCTTTATTGATCTCATTCTTCTTGGAAGGATCAGCAAGTGCGTTGTTTAAGCTATCTCTTGTCTCTTTCACCTTCCTCAGCCATCTAACACCATTTCTTGTGATTGCTTTAGGCTCAGGTATTCGCGTTACAGGAATCATTGAGGTAAAGTCTCCTCAAGAAAAGCATTGATCCGTGCTTCTAAACTATTTGGTTCAGGAGGCCCACCTATTGGCTGTGCTTCTTTCATGAATTCCCTAAGCTCTTTAAGCTCTTCTTTCTCATGTTCGTTCAATCTATCTTTTCTTCTAGAGAGTTCGTGATATTGCTCGATTTTCTTTTGTGTTTCTGGAGAATGTGTAGATTCCAAACCAAAAGCAGGGCTTCTCAGAAGATGATCAGCATCAAGGGCAGAAAGTTCCATGTTTGTGATTGGAGTCACCTTTGATTCACCATCGATTACCTCTAGTAGTAAAGTTAAAGCATCATCTCCTGAACCTGCGACAATCAGTGGGCTGTGAGTAGCAACTATGAATTGAATTTTTGGAAATACATCTCTTAACCAATCAGCTATTTTCCTTTGCCAAGCTGGATGCAAATGGCTTTCCAATTCATCAATCAAAACCACTCCTCTTGCCTCCTTTAAGTTCTCTAACCCAGGAAATGCTTGTAATACTCGCCAAATCAAGTCGCTAGCAAATGCAATCATGCTTCTGTAACCATCTGCCAGTCCTAAAGCTGAAACCCTCTTACCATCGACATCAAACTGAATAAGTCCATCAGGTGTAACTTCAGCAATTTTTATATTGCCAGGTAAAACTCGTTCTATTGCTGCCTCTCCCAGATCGCGCATACGCTTCGCCTCATTATCATCTGGGGCTTTTGCAAGTCGAAAATCTAAATAGACCATCCACTGTTCAAAAGAACTGAACGTATAGTCGTCATTGAAGAGAGAAATAAAATTGCCAGCACGGTTTGGTTTCTCGAGTTTTCCAGGAATTACCACTTCTGAACTACGAGACATGCGGCGAAAAATACCATATCCTGCTGAGAACCATCCATGTTCATAAAAACTAAATGCATTTTTCCTAAGCCAATTCAAACCTTTTTCCTTCCCAGGTATGATTGTTGGTTGCGAATACCACTCTTTAGATACCTCAAGTTGTTGACTCCCAGTAATGAGATAAGAATATGAAAACTGTTTTTCTTTTGAATTTTCACCAGAATTAGCTTTGTCAACAGGATCTCTGTGTAAAGTAATTTTTATTTTTCCTGGAATTGTTGGCTCACGAACCCAGAATTTTGGTTGCGGTAAAAGCTTTCTGGTAGCTTCTGGTCCTGCAAGAAGTAAAGCTAGAGCCTGAAGCAGCGTACTTTTTCCTACTCCATTTGTACCAATCAAATTTATCCACAAAGATGGTTTTGATTTTGAGCCGAAGCAAATTTCCTGCTTCTTAAAAAGCTTAATATTTTCAAGCGCAATTCTCTCAACCCACATATCTCAACCTGCTTGGTAAACAATCCATGATATGCATTTATCTTGCCAGTTTCTGTGGGACTAGGAACATAACTGCCAAAGGGAACAGCCGTGCTGTCGGGTTTTCAAACCGCTTCTGGATCAGACTCGTTTCCTGTTCAATCTCCTGTGGAATTTGGGCTGCTCTGGCTTTGAGGCTGTTCATATTTCGCTCAAACTGCTCTCGTTCTGGGTTGCTAAAGAGCGTCAATTGCTCCACCTGCGGTTCGTCCAACTCCCTGAGAATGCTGGTTCGCAATTCAGTGAGGATGGCAGCAATGTCAGCCATCTCCTTCTCTGCCCGGTTCTGCAAATCCCGTTGCAGGCTGACGGTTCGCTCGCCCTGCCGCACTGTGAGTGCCTGCATCAGCGGCTCGGCGCATTTGTCCCACCGCGCCGCCAACTGCTGCTGCATTGCTGCGGGCACTTCACCAGCAGCCACTGCTCCTAACGCCGCCTGTAGCGGCATCACACCCAGACGGCTAAAGCGCCCTTCCTTCAACACCCCACCTGCCGTAATCACCTCTTCATGCAGCCGTTGCTGGTCACTTCCTAGCAGCACCAGTCGCCCATACGCCACCACTGCTGGCGTTTCTAACCCTGCCTTCGAGGACACCACTCTGGCAGCCACTCGATGCAGTTGCTTTCTGCCCTCTGTAGACCAGACCTCTGCCCGCAGCAACCGTAAACACATCTGCACCAAACGGTGATTCAGGTGTGCCAGCACCACATCATCGCGTCCATGTGCCGCATCAGCATCAAACACGATCGGACGCATTACTTTGGTGTGAGGATGCTCTAACCCCTCCGCGCAGACAGCCCAGCTACTCTTCAGGGGTGGCAAATGAAACACTGGACCCTTCACCCCTTCAACTGTTGTCTCGATTAAGGGGGGCTGATCGGCCAACTCCAAGCCAATCCGCACCACTGCTTCCACGTTTTCTGGTGTCAGCCGCAGATTTTGCCGCGTCTCCTGTAACTGCTCGCGCAGCTTCTCAATTTGCTCTCGCACCTTGCGTTCAAACTTGAGCATCCGCCGCACCGGTGCCGATTCTTGCTCTGCCCTAGCAGTGTCGAGTGTCACCCGTCGCCCCAACATCGCCTCTTCCACCTGGGCTGCAATGACCGGACCGACTTTGCCCAGGTCTTCCCGAATATTGTTTACCTTGAGCGCCGCCCGCATCAGGAACTCTAGATCCCCATCTAAATCACCAGGACGAATCCCGCTCGTGGCTTGCTCCTGGTAGCCCTTGCCCACAAAATGGTAAATCCGTACTTCAGGCGCTCGCTGTCCATGACGGTCAATCCGCCCATTCCGCTGCTCCATCCGGTTAGGGTTCCAGGGAATTTCGTAGTGGATCAGCCGCGAACAGAAGTTTTGTAAGTCCAGACCTTCGGAAGCCGCATCAGTCGCCAGCAGAATCCGCACGGGAGACACATCGGGATGCGTTTGAAAGGCTGCTTTCACCGCTTCGCGATCGTCCGATTGCATCCCACCATAAAGCGTCAGCAGGCGATCGCCTTGCGCCAACCCTTCGGCTGCTAGCAGGTTATGGAGCCATTTCTGCGTGGCTCGATACTCGGTGAAGATAATCACGCGCTCGTTTGACCACTGCCCTTGGGGACGAATGGTGGCGTTGATCCAGTCGAGCAGTTGGGTTGCCTTAGCGTCGGGCTGTTGGGCTGCCCCTTCCGCCCACTGAAGCATCTCTCGCAGCAAGCCTTGTTCTTCTGCTGTCAACGTCCGAAATAAACGGCTAGTATGGCTGATCGACTCATCTGTCACCGCTTCATACACGGCATCGTCAGCAAATTCTTCTTCCACCTGCTCTAGTTGTCGCCGCAATAGCCCTTCCGTTGGTTTCGATAGGCTACTGGTTTGCCGCCGCCGTGCGGTCGTTAAGGACTCTTGGTGCTGCGTCAGGGTTGTGAGGAATGCCTGTGGACAGGAAAACAGCCGTTTCTTGAGCAGCTTTAAGACAAACTCCGTGGCGTACTTTTCCAGGTTGTCGTGAGCGCCCTTTGTTCGCAGTTCGGTATACCGCTTCAGGGACGCATGCGCCTGACGCTCTGCCTGCGGATAGTCGACCGCGATCGCCACCAACTTCCGTTCGGGAAACATCGGGGAATCATCCCAATTTTTCATCTCCTGCTTCAAGCGCCGCACCATCACCACTTGCAGTTGGTTGCGATCCGGTTCGACCCCTCTCGCAAACCGCTGAGCATCCAACAGTTCGAGCAAGGCTGTAAAGCTTTCGGGATAACCATTATGAGGGGTGGCAGTGAGAAAGAGCTTGTGCTCAAAGTGCGGCACCAGCAAGCGAATAGTCGCCGTTCGCTGTGAGTCGATCGCATATTGCCCACTGCCTGAAGGAGCCACGTTATGGGCTTCATCCACAATCAGCAGATCAAAGCGACGTGGATAAAGCGATTCCCCTTCGGCTGGCAGCACTTCTCGAAACAGTCGCAGGGGGCGATCGCGCTTGAGGAAGTCGATCGAGGTAATGAGTCGCGGGAAATGCACCCAGGGATTCACATGAATGCCCCGTTGCCGTCGTAGTGACTTCATCAACGTACTATCGACAAGCCGAAACTCTAGCCCAAACTTGTCCCGCATCTGATCGCGCCACTGCACTTGCAGCGATGACGGACACACAATCAGCATCCGGCGACAGCGATGACGAATGATCAGTTCTTGGGCGACCAATCCCGCTTCGATCGTTTTCCCCAGTCCCACATCATCTGCAATCAGCAAGTTGACCCGGGGCATTTGAATGGCCCGTACCACTGGGTCAAGTTGATAATCCTCAATATCAATCCCACTGCGAAAGGGAGCTTGCAGTGTGCGAATATCTGCCGAAGATGCCGCACCCCAGCGCACAGCATCAAGGAAGGCATCCAAGCGAGCCGGATCATCAAAACCAGTCGGTTGCGGTAACTCTACCCGCTCATACACCTGCGTCCCAGGCTCTAATTCCCAAATCACCTGCAGTTCTTCCCCCAGTCCATCATCCTCAATCGAGGAGAGCAGGACTAGGCTTTGGGGTGGTGTTGCTGTTGGCAGGAGGGGACTGGCGGGCAGCGTGGTTTGACGGACAGCCGTCACGACATACTGTCGCTGCCGGACTCTCACCAGTTGTCCCTGCTCTGGCGTTGCTTGCGTGGCACTCATAAGAAAATTTAGTCGCTTGCCTCATCGAGTCTGGCACAAGCATCCCCCTTGGTCATCATGCCCATCTGCAGCAATAAAGGCGTACTGCTGCCATCGAGATTGCCAACGACTGAAAGCGGTTGTTCAGCCAAGAGTGTTTTTTGCACTGGCAGAGGGGCACTTGATACCGACGATCGCGCCCCTAGAGTAAGCCTGCCGACCCATACAAGCGTCTGAGCAACGCGAGAATCTTGGCACCATAGTCAGCCTCGGCTGACCAGCGCCGACTGAGTTGCTCGACTCTGGGAGCGACGCCTCGGGTCACAAAGGAAAAACGTGGATCAACCACTGCCTGCACCAACGGTGCCTCATTGGCGTAGGCTTTTAGGTGCTGAATATGAGCGCGCACTCCAATCTGGGCATTCGGAAAGCTAGCCGATTCGCGACTCCCACCAATTGCGCCGAGACCACCAAAATTGTTTTGAGTCGGTGGCAACAAACTGCTAAAGGCAAAGCAATTAGTTTCTAACAAAGCTTGCGCAAAGGCGACATCAGGATTGACACCTTCGATCGACGCCTCTGCTTGATAAAGTTGGGCGATGTCAGGCAACTTCTGCAACCCTTCGGGGTTTACCTGCTTGAGAAACACCTCATAGTCTGAGGGCAGGAGATAGCCAGGACCAATAATGTCGCCCAACGCTTCTGGCTGAAAGGACAGGAGCGTCTGTAGCAGTGCTGTACTTGTTTCGGACTCCCAACCAACCAGCACGCCAGCTTCACGCAGTTCAATGGCGCGGATGTAAGTGACACCGCCATAGTGACGCCATCCCGCTGTTGTCGCACGGGGTATGGCAATGGCATATTGATCAATCAGCTCAGCAGGCACATAGGCATTGCCTTCGACCAGGATGCCCTGCTCGCTGTACATTTGTCCGTTGATACTGACTGGAATGGGCGGCAAGGGCAAACCGGTGCGCGGCTCGGCTAAACGGCGACTCCACTGCAACAAACCTTTGAAAAGACCGTGCGCTAATTCGTTGAAGCGCTCAAACATGAGATCCCGGTCTTTCAAATTGGTGACAAAGCCGAGACTTAAAACTAGTGAAGGAATGCTGATCTGGCGAGTGAAAGCCAAGCTGCCGCTTGCCGTGGCTGTATCGGGTTGCACCCCACGACTGACCAGCGCTGGCACTTGCTGCGCCAGCGCTTGCAAAAGGTGTTCGGCTTGAGTCCGCCGTTCCGTGTTGTTAGCGAGATAAAAAACGCTGGTGCCTCGCACATTCGCACTGGGGAAGGTCGCGGTTTCAAGCGCTAAAGCCACATCGCCGGGTTGTGCTCGCACATTAATCCAGGCGATCGCCTTTGGCAAACTCAGTCCCACCGGCACTTCTAAAACCGAAAAGCCTTGACCTTTTAGCTCTCCAGCGCTCTGGTGATGCAGCCGCGCCAAGAAGGCTGTATCAATGTCGCCATCAATGGGGCTTCCTTGTTCAGCCCAGAGAAAAATTCGTCCCATCACTTCACCCCTTCACTTGGAAAACTCTGTACGCGACCGGCTGCTGTTTGACGATCAAATGGTGTTTGACAAAAGGCTTTCGCGAGATACCTGGCAGTATGGGGCTACCACGACAGCATCACCTTCCTGAAAACCAAATTGAGCCCTAACACCAGCATCCAGTGGATGGCCATTGCACCTATCTACCAACAACTAAACCGCCGCTCCCGCAACCGCTTACGGGTACGTGATGCTCAAGACCAGCTTCAACACTGCATGCTTTATGCAGCTCAGCTTTGCGACATCCATGATGCAAATTGACCTAAGTGTCGCTTGCTTAGCAGCAAACTTCCGACCCAGTGGTAGCAGCAAGCTAAAATTGGCTAGACCTCACGAAAAGCTTCTCTAAAGCGCAACACTGATCGGCAAAGATGCAAGAAAGCCGGTCTGTGTCTTGCTGTTGGTTCTCGGTGAACATTGTTCTGAGGGTCTTCACTCTACTGACACGCTAGGGGGAATATACGATGACCAGTTCATGGGTACTTATTATAACGTGGAAAAATCCAAGCTGAACGCCAACACTCTGTCTTTAGAGCTGATTGATCAAGAAAGCTGCAAGGCTGCTAGATAAGTCTTAAACAGTTCTTAGCCCCCACGCTTAGTGATGTAGAAAAGTCTTGAAAGTACTGATATGCCGTTGTCTCAATGAGACAAGAAGAGCTTGGGTAGGGCAGATTATGAGATGCTCAAGTTCCTACACCAAAGACATCTGATGCAACTGCCCCATCTGTATCGTCAGCTAATCAACCAATTGCGTCAATGGGTTACGCCGCAGGATCAACGCCACCTGCAAAGTGTCAGCGAAGCCGTCGCTGCAATTCTCCAATCTGGCAATGCCAGCCTGAATCGCTGGTTGCCGTTCTTGAGCCATCGCCCTTGCACGGCTCGGAGTCATCTCGCTCGCCTCGGCTATCTCGTGAGGAATCCGCATATCAATGCGAAAACGTTTTATGCTCCGTTGCTGCGCCAATTTCTGCAAGCCTTCGTTGGTGCGGACTTATTGCTAACGCTCGATACCAGTGTGCTGTGGGATCAATACTGCCTGATTCAGGTTTGCCTGGTGTGGGGTGGACGCTCTATCACCTTGGCACAGGTGGTTCTAGAGCATGGCAGTGCGACCGTTGCCTTTGAGGACTATTGTCCGGTCTTGGAACAAGCCTTGAGCGTGCTGCCTGAACAAAGTCGAGTAACGTTACTTGCAGATCGCGGCTTTGCACACGGCGAGTTGATGCGCTGGTGTGACCGCCAACACTGGAGTTGGTTGATTCGGGCAAAACGCGACTTGCAAATCACCTTGCCAACGGGTATCACACAGCCCGTCCATGCCCTGCTGCCGCCCGTCGAGCAAGCCTATCTGTTCCCCAACGTCACCGTTCTGGGCGATATTACGGCGCATCTTGCCACTGCCACCTTGTCCAACGCCCACGAGCCTTGGGCGGTTCTGAGCAGTCGTTCGCCTTCGGTACAAACCTTTGCCTGCTATGGCAAGCGCTTCGGCGGTATTGAACCCCACTTCAAGGATTACAAGTCCGCTGCCTTTGACATCATTGACTCCCACCTGCGCGATGCCACTGCTCTCACCGGACTGTTCTTGTTGTTAGATCTTGCGACCTTCATTGCATTGCTTTTGGGAATCCTACTCGTCCAATCTGGACAACGCCACACCCTGGATGCTCACCTAGAGCGCGGGTTGAGTTTTCTGCAACTCGGTTTGCGCTATCTCCAACAGTGCTGCTATCTCGCCAACCCCTTACCCCCTTTGGAGCCGCTTCCACCTCAAAATCCACCGCCTGCTTGTGCTTCTAGGAGTAAACGAAAGCGCTTAGAGGTTCAGATTCAGTTCTCTCGCATCACTACATTCTCAGCTTGAGTCTCAAAAAAGTTTTCTACACCACTAAGGCTTTTCTCTTTCTGGCTCGTTCACGCATTTGACGGTGGTAGTCCAGCTTGTCCAGCGAAAACCAACCAATCAGACCCCTAAGATACTTAAGTAACTCTGTCTGAGAAGAGACATCAATGGTGCTAATAGGACGCAGACCCTCATAATCCGGATCCGTCCAAAACGCTGTAAATTTTTCGAGGCTCAGTTTTGTCTGGTCTGAAAATAGCGCCGCCTTGGCACGATACTCGACTGGAAGTTGCCGATTCAGGACCAACTGCCGTTCTCTCCCACCCCGTCGATGATAAGCCGTTGAGGTGCCAGGAAGGGATTGGGGGATTTCCCAGGTCTCCTGCGGTTTTGGCTTGAGATAACCCTGCTCTTTGCACCACACTAAGAAATGACTGAGGTAATGCTTGTTCGGGCGACACGTCGTCCTAGGTGCGTTGAGCGACTCAAACACCTCTGCTTGCCATGTCAAGACGCGGTCAATTTCCCAGAGGTCATCTAACTTTACTTGTCTGGCAAAACCCCAGGCCATTTCAGTTTTTTGAGCACTCAACAGTTCGCCTCGCTTCACCTCAAAGTCAAACCCGAAACCTTTGTAGGGAAGCAGGTAATGAAAGATAGCAGTCCTGAGCTGGACGGCTTTTTTAGGAAAGTCTTTGATGTATTCGAAGTAGGCAGCATCCAGTGTACTAACTTCATTCAAAGTGGTAGACATAGCAGTTCTGATGTACTACCAACACTATACAACAAAACCTGGGCTTGTTTTTGTTGGAACAGATGGGTAGCCAGGAACAAGGAACTCGCTACAACCCCTTTCTGGAGGCATTTGAGGCTTTCGTTGATATAACGCTGTATAACATCGCGTTATATGGTCTTATATCAAGCATATGCAGCTAATTTTGCCTGTTTTAGTTACTTTTAAGCGTAGAAACAGCGTTCTACGCTCTTTTACTGCTGTTTCCTCCCTACTTGAGGAACAAAGCTTGAAATTGCCATTCATTGGTGGTGATAGTTAATAACAATAGTTGTTACTTGCTGTTATTGAGGTGACATTGGAACATTACATTCAGGAGAAGGTTTCTAGCGGACTCTATTACTCCGCTAGCGAGGTCGTGCGCGAGAGACTACGGTTAATGAAGGAGCGGGAGCAACTGCAGCAGATTCGGTTACAGGAACTGCGGCAAGATATCCAGGCAGGTCTGGACAGTGGTGAGCCAACACCCTTGCATATGCAAGCAGTGAAAGAGAAAGCGCGGCAGCGCCGTCGGCAGAGGCAACCGCAGTAATGGCGATCTTCGTTAAGCGCCCTCGTGCTGAGTTAGACTTACTGGATCTTTGGGATTACATCGCAGACGACAGCTTTGATCGTGCCGATGAGTTCCTAGACCGGATTGAGGGCAAACTGCAAACATTGGACCCGCGTGCGCATTTGAACAGAAAGTTACGGTTTCGCTTGAAACCTCTGCTGTGTAGGAATTTGGAACCTGGAACGATTCATGAAAAAAGGGCTATTTGCTTGAGACCTTTATAGTACAGAGGTCTCAAGCAAAGCAATTGATGAGTTTCTTTTATGACACCAAAACTACTGCTCACGACGGTTGGCCCACTTTTGGACTAAATGACACGCAAAAAGCTGCTTTTCATGGGATTTGAGCCCTTTGAGTCGAGCGAAACCCCTATTTTTGCGTTGGTCTTCTGCGTGCCGGGCAACTAAATACAAAGAAAGTGAGCATTAGTAGAAGTTATCGAATTGACTTCATTTTGATGAAATAGCTCACTTTTACATGAATCGTTGCCAGACCCCACTTAGTTTGACCCGACCCGAAAAAAGCCTCCCGTCGGGAGGCTTATGAGATTAGCTGACCTGGGCGTGTGAGGCACAAGAGAAAGTCCTTCAAGAAACAAGACCGCACCTTATCTCGCTGCCATTTCCCTTTGATGCCGATCAAGCACTGCTACAAGCGCTTCTCGATGCTCTGGAGCAACGTCCTTAAGAAAGCGAGGATCATGCCTAAAGAGATCGATGAAGTACCCGCGAAATTCAGAACCACCTTGTCCATTAATTAGCTGAACTGCAATATCGGTCATAGAATGATCGAGACTGTCACCCTTATACTCAGTGGAAGCGGTAGATGTAGATGCATGAAGTCTGGGACTAGGATTTCGGCGAAAAAACTTGAACATCACGAGTCACCTATTTAGTACAAAAGAACTACTCTAGTTTTACAGAAAATCGCGTCCTTTCCCGGAATCGCCTTAGGATGTCGTAACATTGGGTAGATTTCATAAGCTCTATCAGGCATAGCCCTTATGGTTCAGAGTTCTCCTAGCTGGTCCACGATTGTTGTAGGTGGCGGTGGAATACTTGGTGCGCTACTTACCGTAGTAACACTGGTAACAAAAGGGATCGTTGACAAAAAAGAGGTGCAAATTGGCTACCTCACTCAACGCAACTCCAAGCTGGAAACAGAGATTCAAGAAGAAAGGCAGAAATCTCAACGCTTAGTTACTGACTTTTCTGAACGGCTTCGGAATATAGATGCAGGTCGGTTGAGTCCAGAGGATGCAGTCCACCTCAGAGAAATATTCAATCTTATTAAAGGATTTGAAAATCTACAGCAAGGTTTTAGCGACTGTAAGCGAGCCGCGGAGTGGCTGGATATTCGCAGCAAAGCTTGGGTTCAACAAGCCTGTGAATATGCAACCCAAAAATATTCTGGCTTGCTTCCTCGTGGCAAGGTAAAGCCTTTTAAGGATGACCTAACTCTGTACCTAACTTGGGTGCATACGTGTCTGAGTAAGCATGGTCACACAGACAACACACCACTTTCTGACTTCGTAAAAGCGCCTGTTATTGCATCCCCACATCCTTATATGGCAGCAATAAGCCATCTCCTTGACAAGGAAGATTGGGGAGAACTTACTCCAGACCAGATAGCATACTTACGAGAAGTGCTAATTCGGTTGAGAGAGCGGATTGGGGAATCCTTTGGAAACTAGCAGTTGAAATGCTTTGAGAGTATCGCTACCGCATCAAGTAAAGCTTTCTTCTCCTGTTGAGAAATAGAAAGGGATTGCACATGTCCTTTTATCGCTGTTATGTACTGGCAGGCTTTTTCTCCGGGAAGAGTTACTCTTTGTGCCATTGCTTTCTCCTAATTATGAACAAGCTTTCTAGATCGTTCTTTCAGAGAAAATTCTTACGATCAGCACAATCAGAAGAAAGTTTTTATTCAGTAAAAGGTGTGAGACTACACCATTACTCCTCACCCGTCCCCAACACCAGCAGTTTGATCCGCGCCATCTGAGATCGCAACCTGGGATATGGATGCAGTCGAGTAGGGCAGTGATGTCCTACTCGACTGCATCACGATGCTTACTAGGAGTTTTATCCGGGTAAAACTGTTCTAGGCTGTATAGAGAATAATCCTTTCCGCCCAAGTTCCCAGGTATCCTTAGATGACTCAGCAAAGCCCTCTAGAACTTGCAAAGCAGGGCAACCCAAAGGCTATCGCTTTTTTAATTAACCGATCTCTCCAGCCTAAAGGGATCACCGCAAAGGTATCTCTAAAAGATCATTGCTTACAGGTCATGCTTGAATCGACCCACATACCAGCTCAGCAAGCCTTAGTTTCCTACGTTCGTAAAGGTGTAGTAAGTCTAGGGATTACTGACCTTGAGAGGCTAAAAGTTTATGGACGGCAGACAGGAGAGGATTTTCCAGCTTGGACTCAAGAGCTTGAGCTAATTGCAAAGCCTGTTTTGGAACTGCCTCAAACGAATTCTTATAGTTCCTCAAGCTCCTCTAATGCCCAGCAACCTATTCCAAAAACAGAAGCTAAGAACACTGGTCTGAAGACTGATCCCATTGGTGACACAGGAAAGAAGCCAACGATGAAAGCCTTTAGGCTAGATATGGGAGTAGGAACACCCCAAACAAAAGAGCAGCAGAGAATTGCAAAATCGAAAGCATATGAATTTGGTATTTCAGGAGCAATAATTGGGCTACTTATCTCGCTTCCCTCTGTCTGGGCAGCATTTCAAATGCTTCAAATAAGTGGGGGAGGGGATTTTGTACTGATATACGTTATCGGTATTGGTGTTGCAGTTCTGATTGGCTATCTCTCAGGATTTGGACAAGGCTTCAAGCAGTTTAGTGTCAACTGCCCCAAATGTAATCATAAATTTTCTCTTCAAGATCCGGGCGGTGATTGTCCTGCTTGCGGAACAGGTCTTTATATTGATGAGCATGGGGATTGCAATCAGAAACTTCAGCATTAAAGTTTGCTAAGTTCACAATCTTACATAATGGATCTTTAGTTGAATAGCACTAACATAAGGTCAAAACTGGCACAACAGAATACGAGTTTTCAGGAACTTCATTAAGCTTATAAGAATTTGTTGTATTAGAATCGACGCTTGCTAAAAGACCGAATAAGTTTTCTGACAATTCCATAAACATGAAATACAGCATCATCTGTGATCTCAGTCCGTTCTAGTTTTTCGTTGTGAGGAACTAGAAAAGATTGATCACCGACACTATGAAACTCTTTAATTGTGACTTTCCCATCAATTGAAGCCACAATCAGATCACCATAATTTGGTATTCTCATCGGGTAGTTTATGACTTCAACCACCAATTCATCTCCAGGGTAAATACCAGCTTCAATCATCGACTCTCCCATAACTGAGAGAAAAATAGTTACATCTGGATCTCCAAACTCTTGCAATAGGTCTACTTCCTCATAGGTACTCTCATCAAAGTCACTAGACAAAGGAACAAGATCAAGTGTTGCAGCAACCGGAATCATATGCTTTCGGTACATAGAAGAAATCTGCTTTGCTTTTTTCTTAGGCTTTGAGAAACGCATAATCTCTAATTCTTGTGCTCGTAAAAGCTTAAGTAGCGAAGGTAAACTCTTCGCTAGCCAAGGAAAGTCTTGTTCAATTCCTTGGAGATGTAAATCGACATCTACAATGCCTTGACGCTGCTCATCACTAACTAAGTGTTCTGGCAAACGAAGAACATCAGTTTTAACTTGAAATAAACCCGAACCCAGTTTACGTCCGGAACCATTGCGCTTTCCCCCACGAGGCATTGATTCGCTGCTCCTTGAATGTTGATCCGACTATAGCTGCAAGCAAAACCGAATGGTGCTGCTAGGCTTCTGAAACCATTACGCATAGCAGCACCACTATTTAGCTAATCGACTGAACTTTCACTGGCTTACAGTTCACATCACTCTGCGTGGGAAGAGAAGGATGCGCTTGTTTAGGTACTAGCCCCGAACCAAATAGCAGGGTCAAGTACAACGTTACTAAGAGCGATCGCTCACTAAGATTCTTAAGCATTTGATTTGCCTCCTTTGTTACTAATAGCGTGGTGATGACAAATACCCCAAGAATTGGCAGGTTATGAGGTATTCATCATCCAGATAGTAGTACAAATGAACCATTGCGTCAATATATACGTACCATAAGAACGCAAGTTGATTGTTTTTTATCTGGCTGATTTTCGTACATTTTTCAAACATTTTCAAAGCATTATTGTGAAGATGGTTTTTGATTTTTGTACGTATATCAAAACACTTCTGTCATAACGATTGAAAACCGTACAAAAATCATATACTATGTGGCAGTAGCGTTTATGTTTTGCCTCCAAGTAACAAAGCGTTGTGTTTGTGGGATTGTGTAACCTGATGTGCCCTTGGCAGGTGATCACACAGGTTTTCCCCTTGTTTAAAGCCTCGGTAGTAAATTACTACCGAGGCTTTAAACTTATTCAAGCCGCGATGAGGGTTGTAAGTGTCAAGCCTCTATCGCCTTCTCACTGAGATCCGAGTAGCATGAGACCCAAAACGTACGCTAAGCATTACTGTTTTTCTGTACCAATTAGACCTGTCTGGCAAGAAGAGGCTGAAACCCTTGATCTACCGTTCTAATTGCCTGTACCAATGAGCCCTTAGTCTGATTGGTAATGTCTGAGCGTTGCTAGAGTCGCTTGGCTACGTACGATCGCTGCTACACCCGTCACCACTGGAGCACTCTCTACTGCGGGTCTGACGTGAAACAGTGTGGCTGAAAGCACCCACGGCTGTGGTTGTGTCTTCTACTGTAATTTGTGTTGAGCGGTCACGCTCCGATTGCGGCGGCTCCAGTATTCTGTGGTTACTGACCGCTTACAATGAGACCGCCGTGCCAATATCCTAGCGACCTGTGAAGACGGATACGTTGTTTTATCGCTTGTTTAAGGACCGCCCTGACTTAGTGTTTCAACTCCTTGGCGAGACCACTCCCCCTGCAGGCACTTATGCGTTTGGTTCTCAGGAGGTGAAGCAGCTTGCCTTCCGGATTGATGGCGTCCTCAACCCCTCACCTGATGCTTCCGGCTTACCTATTGTTTTTGTCGAGGTGCAGGGCTATCGTGATCAGAAAAAGATTCTCTATCACAGCTTCTTTGCTGAAATCTTCCTGTACTTGCGTGATTACCAGCCGGTGCAGGACTGGCTCGGCATCCTGATCTTCACTCAGCGTAACCTTGACCCACAGTTACCCCTTCACTTTCAAGACTATGCCAGTAGTGCCCGCTTCCAGCGCGTTTATTTGGATGAGTTACCAGCCGACCTGACTGAGCAATCGTTGGAGCTGAGTGTACTGCAACTCATTGGTTTGGATGATGCTGTAGCTCCAGAGCGGGCAAGACAGCTAGTTGAACGAGCGCGAGGCGAGGTTACGGATGGCGCAGAGCGTGAGCGAGTCGTAGAATTAGTGTTAACGACACTAGTGTATAAGTTTCCAACCCTTGAGCGGGAGGTAATCAGACAAATGCTGGGATTAGATGAACTGAAGCAGACCCGCTTCTATCAAGAGATTGCAGAGGAAGAACGGTTAGAAGGACGTGAAGAAGTCTTTGCGCTTGTCATTCCTGGCTTTCTTGAACAAGGGCTAACGGTTGAGCAGATTGCTGAGAAGCTGAGGACGAATGTGGCGACGGTTGAACGCATTGTCCAGTGGCAGCAAAAAGCACAGGATTGAGCTTATGTTTGGTCTCTTTGAACCAGGCGACCTGAAGCACACCCGCTTCTACCAGGAGATCAAGGAAGAAGTGATGGCAGAGGAACGCGAGCGTTTGCTGCTGCTGATTGTCTCTGTTTTCCTCAAACACGGGGTAACGGTTGAGCAGATTGCGGTGAAATTAGAGACTGACGTGGCAACGATCAAGCGGATTAAGCTGCAACAAGAGCAGAGCGCCCTACTGAACGAGCTAAAAGCTTAATCGCACGCGGCAATAACGCAATTAATAACGAAATCAACAAAGGTGTGAGCAGCATGGAGCAGGATGTTGAGGAGCTTTTACGCCACAACCAGGATCAGCAAGCAACTGCTGATAGCTTCATTGCCAACAGTGGCGCAACCAAACCCACAGGCGCTGCTTTAGCTCTACGGGAGCTGAATTGGGCGACGGACTGGGAGATACTGGTTGTGCCAGATAGTGCAGCAACAAGACACCCACTGTGAGTTCGCCGTCTGTATAGTAGCGATCACCACTACCATTAGACCCCACTAACGTGGCACCTACGTCAGTGGACTGATAACAAAAATTGCTATTTTTGGTTGTTGTGAGTACAACGGTAGTAGATGCGTTGCGTAGAGGGATGACCTGTGAACGTTTCACTTACGTCAGAGCTTGAGAAGTATGTCAGTGAGAAGGTCGCTAGTGGTTTGTACCACTCTGCCAGCGAGGTGATCCGCGAAGGGTTACGCCTGCTTAAGGATCAGGATGCCTTGCGGGAAATCAGGCTCAATGAGCTGCGGCAGCAAATCCAGGCAGGCCTTGATAGTGGGGAATCGCAGCCCCTCGATATCGAGGCTGTCATTGATCGGGGCAGAAAACGCCGTGCGGAGCGCAGCCAAGCCAGCCACCAAGTTTAATCAATATGGGTAGATTGGTCGTCAGGCCGCAGGCGCTTACAGACCTGGACGATATTTTTGACTACATCGCCGAGGACAGCCTTGACCGTGCGATCGCGTTTATTAGGAAGCTCTATGGGCAAATGGAGACGTTAGCTGCCAGCCTGGGTATCGGGCGTCGTCGTGATGTCTTGTTGCCTGGACTGCGGAGCTTTCCTTATGGCAACTACCTGATTTTCTATCTTCCTCTTGATGATGGAGTTGATGTCGTGCGTTTGCTCAACGGTGCCAGGGATCTAGAGGCGCTGTTTCAGAATGAGGCGCTTTAATTTTCAGGATGCTGCCTTTCTTGAGAGTAAGCGCACCAAAAACGCGGGCTAGCGACCCAGACAGCCCGACGTTTAGATGTTTAGATGTTTAGCCACTTTGAGTTTAATCGTTGCTCCAATGTCCGAAAGCTTGCACTCTAAAGCAGCTAAACACGCAGATGCTTAGCTGCTTGGATGCTCAAGCGTCTTGCCTTGAGTCTAACCACTGCTCTAGCAACTCTTCGACGATCGCACTCATTTCCTTTTCTTCGTGTGCCGCTGCTGCTTTCAAGCGCCGATGCATAGCTTTCGGCAGGTAAATCGTCGTCCGCTGATAGTTAGGGTCTTTACTTTTAGATGTTTGAATGTCCAGATGTTCAGTTGTACTAGATGTCTGAGTGTCTGAGTGTCCAGGTGTTTCTGCTGCCTTACCTGAGCGGGCAGCACCAAAGAGGTTGTCAAAGCGGCTCCCTTCTTTCTTGGTGCTCATGGCATGATCTCCCTGCCTACTTCGAGGTAGCAGCGCCATGCAATGCCAGCATAGGAATCACCCTTCACCTCGTTCACAGGCACCCCCTCAAGCGCTGCCTTCTGGAACACTGCCAGCCGTCGAATGCCCGTTTTGAAGAGAGGTAACCCGGCTCTCTCCAGGGACGATCGTGCTTCCTCCCCCACCTTGCTAGGCGCTGGCGGAATTAGAGTCAGCAAGATGCGATAGTCAGCCTCTAGTCCTTGTAATGCGTCTACCATCTGCAACATTGCCCCCATTGCCAGCGCGTCAGGAGACGTGGGGAGAATCAGCAAATCTGTCCCCGATGCCAGCGTTTTCAGATCGTCCGGCGCAGGTCTCGCAGGGGTATCAACCACAATATGCTCGTAATTGCGGGCAAACTTAACAGCAGCCTTCTCGTCCACTACTTTAAACGGCAGGTTCCCAGCACTTGCCCATTGCAAGGCAGAACGGTTTAAGTCGCCGTCAACCAACAGTGTGGGTGCTCTCATCTGGCAAAACGCCGCTAGATGCAAAGCAGTTGTACTTTTACCAACACCACCCTTAAAGGATGCGATCGTGATAATCATTGATCTGTTTCATGATGCTTGACGGTAGTTTACTGCCTAAAGCATTTAGAAGCTTAAGCATCTGAACATCTAGATGTCTGAATACCGCCTATGCATGACAGAATGCCTGTTCCCGTCTCTTTTATCAGCTAGCAGAGGCAGTGCTTAGGAGTAAGCTGTCTCGCTTCGTTTTCAATCTAAATGTCTAGATGTTCAGATGTCTAAATGCTTAGAGGGGCGAGTCAAGTCTCCAGGTCGTTCAAGTTAAGGAGATAAGAGGCACCACATGACCCCAAATCTAAAAGCTAGATGCTTGAATGTCCAGATGTTTAGATGTCTTGTTGCTGACTCATAAGCAAACTTGAACAACTCATATGCTCACTACGCCTGCTTAACTGGCACAAGCGCCTCATTGATTAACTGTCACATTGAAGGCATTTAGTCCAAACGTAGTCCAGTATCTCAAAAGGTAGACTTATCTAAAACTGAGAACCTAGTATTCACAGTGCTTTTAACCTTATACTTTGCCCTCTCGGTTAGTTGCTCAAACAGCAGAAGTGCAGGGAGAAGAAGAAGGGTAAAGGCGGCTGGACAAGGGTTTTGGGGATTGTGCCAGTTTGCGGTTAGTCTAGGGGTAGCTATGAGATTGGATGGTAAGCCTCTCTTATGAATGAACATTCCATGTGCACGGCACCAGAGGGCTGAGCCGACAACTCGGTCGAAGCCTACGAAGAAATAGGGATTGTGCAGAAAAAACCGTTGAACGATTGCTTTAGGAAACAAAATAATCAAATGTCTAAGTCAATAAGTTGTTCATCTAAAGTTTGTAAATTCGTTAATATCATTGCAGAGAAGCCGATCTTGTTGATTTACATCAGAATTGTTCTTTAAGTAATCATTAACAAAGCTACAACCTATTGATAACAACTGGTCAAAATTTGAAATTTCAGTACTCCAAGTTTTTATAGTTCCGTCATCACTTGCTGAGGCAAGAACTTTGCCGTTAGGACTAAAACTAAGACTTCTAACTTGATCGGTGTGCCCTCTAAGTGTACTTAGCTCTCGCCCATCTAAATCCCAAAATTTGACAGTTCCATCTCTACTTGCGGAGGCAATTAGTTTGCCATCAGGACTAAACTTGACATCTAGGACACCGCCATTATGTCCTCTGAATGTCTTAGGCTCTTGCTCACCTAGTTTTTCATCCAATCGCCACAGTTTGACTGTCCCATCCCCGCTAGCAGAAGCAATAGACCTACCATCCGGACTAAAACTAACACTATAAACTCCGTATCCATGTCCTGTAAAAGTATGAATTAGCCGTCCATTAAGGCTCCACAGTTTGATTGTGCTGTCATCACTAGCAGAAGTAAGAGTTTGCCCATCAGGGCTAAATTTAACGCTAAAAACCCAATCTTGGTGCCCTACTAATGTGTAAAATTCTTGTTTATTTAAGCTCCACAATTTAAGTGTTTTATCTAAAGAAGCAGAAGCAATAGTTTCACCACTAGGGCTAAAATCAACATCAATAACATTATTTTTGTGTCCATTAAATACTTTAATTTCTTGCCCACTTAAAGTCCACACTGTAACAGTGCCGTCTGCATTAGCAGTAGCAATTAGTTCATCATTAGGAGAAAAACTAGCATTTCGTACCCAATCACTTTCTTTCTGAATAAAGTTTAGGTCTTTTCCCGCTACATCCCAAAGTTTGACCAATCCATCCGCACCCGTAGAAACAAGAGTCTCTCCACTTGAATTAAAATTAATGCTGCGTACCCAGCCTTTATGTCCTCTAAAAGTTTGAAGGGATTGATCTGCTAAACTCCAAAGCCTCACCATTCCGTCTGCACCAGCAGAGGCAAGCACCTTGCCATCAGGACTAAAACTGGCACCAGTAACATTTATCTCATGTCCCTTTAATGTGTTCAGCAATTGTCCATCTATACTCCAAATTTTAATAGTGCCATCTCTACTCGCAGATGCTAGTCTCTTGCCATCAGGACTAAAATTAACACTGTAAACACGATCTCTGTGCCCCTTGAGTGTATCTAATAGTTGCCCATCTATACTCCAAATTTTAATAGTGCCATCTCTACTCGCAGATGCTAGTCTCTTGCCATCAGGACTAAATTTAATGCTATAGACCCAGTTGCTGTGAGCTTCTAATTTATTGGTCTTTGCTCCACTCGTACTCCAAATTCTGATGGTGCCATCTTTGCTAGCAGAAGCAATAGTTTGACCGTCAGGGCTAAAATCAACACTAGTAACAGTGTCTTTGTGCCCTTTAAAGGTACTAAGCTCCTCACCATTTTTATTCCAAAGCTTAACAGTGTCATCTGCACTGGCAGAAGCAATAGTTTGACCGTCAGGGCTAAAACTAACACTTAGAACTGAACCATTATGCCCTTTTAAGACATGAAGCTTTTGCCCATTGCTGCTCCAGAGTATAATTGTTTTATCTGTGCTAGCAGAAGCAATAGTTTGACCATCAGAACCAAAGTCGACATCCAGTACCCAACCAGTATGACCTTCCAAGGTATGAAGCTCGCGACCATTTTTATTCCACAACTTAACAGTGCCATCTGCGCTAGTAGAGGCAATAGTTTGACCGCCAGGGCTGAAACTAACGCTAGTAACGCCTTTTTGATGTCCAGTTAAACGGTTACACTCACTTACCCCAAAAACTGATTGTCTCAAAGAATTTTCAAGCTGAGCTTTTGTGCCTTCCCCATGTAAGTATACGGATTTTAAGTTTTTTGCAGCTCTCAAAGCTACTAAAAGAGCATCAAATTTTTTGTCTAAATTAAAATAAGAATTTGAAGATTCAGTAAGAATACTAATTTGTCTTACTTCTGACTCTTGCCATTTGAAAACAGCTACTCCAGCTAGCATGGAAACTATTAATAAGACGGTAATTAAACCGCGAACGAACCAAGCCTTTCGTTGTTTATTTTCAAATTCTTGTCGATTGTGTAATTTTAAGCTTGTCTGGATGTACTCGCTTGCTATTTCAGAAATTTCATTACTATATTCATCAAGCCATTGATTAGCTTGTCCTAATTTTTGTGCAGGTAGTAAATAGCTTGAGTCTTTTTGTTCAGCTATCCAGTAATACATCCGAGGTGCTAGTTCACGAACATACCACTCAAGAAAGGGTTGGCATTCTTTAATCCACCGCTGCAAGCGAGGCCACGCTCGGATAAGAGCTTCATGAGCAACTTCTATTGTTGGTTGGGCATTAATGAAGTTTTGTCCCTTCGTTAATAAGCGAGCAGCAATCAATTTTTCTACAACCTTTTGGCTAGTAGGTTTATCCCACTCAAACTTCCAAGCTTGACGGCTAATATCTTTGGTCAATTGTTTTCCTTGTTCGTCTACTACCCCTGGAGTAACCAATTGTAAAAATATAAATCGAGTTGCCTTCTGCTCTGACTCACTTAACTCTTTCCAAATTAATTCTGCATACTGGGCAACAGCCCCTTGAACACCATCAAAATTTTTATCGTCAGGGGTGGAGTAGCCAAGAGCTTTATAAGTACTAATTGTTAAGACCCCCTTCATAGAATCTTTTTTCCATAGTTCAGCTAGAGCAAATTCAAGAAGAGGTAAATCACCTGGACGATCCTGTACATCAAAGACTAATCGCTCTACTAGCCCTGGCTGAAAATTTCGACGTAGCAATTGAGCTGGCTTCGTAATAACTTGTACCAAGTCTTCGTCACTCATTGACACAAGGGTTAATTGGCCAGATTTGATAGCGGTTGCAAGCTTGTAGTTCTCCAAGGCTATCCCATAAAAATCAGTCCGAAGCGTAATGAGACATTTTATATTTTCGTCAACTAAAGCTAACAGGACTTCAATGAACTTCAAACGGACATTTTCATCTTGACATTCAGAATACAGATGCTCAAATTGGTCTACAACTATAAGTACCCCCATATGTTGAAATATCTGATGTATCTTGTTCGCAAGATCAATTGAAGATATGGCACTAAGCTTTTCGTCTAAAGATAGAACTACGTTATCTTTTTCAAGTGACAAATCTAAATCTGAAAAAATTTCAAAACCGTGAGCTATTTTTTCTAAAGACTGTCCAGGTAGATGCGAGAAAGATTGAACCAAATTTAATAGAGGATTGTTTCCAGGACGGAAGAGGCAACGAGGTAAATTAGCCAAACCTGGAATAGATGACTTCTGCAATCCTTTTATTAGCCCTGCTTGAACTAGTGATGACTTACCAGAGCCCGATATACCTACTACAGCAACAAAATGATGTCGCACAAGCTTTTCTATCAATTCTTGAATTGCAGCATCTCGACCAAAATAAAATTCTGCATGTTTATCTTCAAAGACATTCAAGCCTCGGTAAGGGCAAGTATCAGTCAGATAAAGCTCCGAGCAAACACTCCGCACAGTTTCTACTAGAATGCCAAATGCTGTCTCAGTCTGCCGCCCACCAGAATCAAAAGGACGGATGTTATCATCTTGCAAAGAAATAGAAGGTACAATACTCGCTACTATTCCAACAACTGTTTGTGAGTTGTTATCCCATAATGGAGCACCACTAAATCCGTAGCTGATTTCATTGCTTTTTAGTACTAAAACTTTGATTCCTTCATTTGTAGTGTTGCCAATAACTTCGCATAAGCCTGGCAACCCTTCGTCTGGTTTGGCTTCTGGAAAACCAAAGGTAGAGAGAATAAATCTTCCTAAGCCTAAAGATGTTCCTAAGGCCAAAGGATTTACTCCAGCAGGAGGAACACCCTTTAAACGTAAAATAGCTACATCTTCAGCCTCCGGATCACTCCAATAACTAGGCTCAACTGTAGCCTCTCGCTTTTCACCAATTGCCTGAAAAACGAGACAAATAGTTTCACCCGGTACAACACCGGCAGCACAGATGACATGTGAACACGTAGCGATCAATCCATCGTCTGTAGTAAGGAAGCCTGTGCCGACCGTCTGGTCATCGACCCCAAGAATACGCACAATTCCTGGAAGTAGATCATCAACACTCATTTTATTGCTGAGATTTGTGTTCAGGTTTCCAAGCTAGTTTCACAGAGTAGTTCATCTCGCTTCCGAGTTTGCCAATAGCGATGTTTCCTGCTTCTCCGGTAGCTTTTAATCCAAATGAAATTTCTACCTCGGTAGGCGGATCTGACAAACTGCGCATCGAATTAATAAATGCCTGAACATTATGTTTTACAACTTCCTCCACAGCCTTCTCAAAAGTTGTTTGGGCTGTGGCTACAGCGCTTTGAACTTTTTCTTTTAAACCAGCTTTAGCAACTCCTTTCGAAGGAAGTGTCTCTGCTGTATCCACCTCTATTAGAAAAGTGCTGTTATCAGCAGTTTTAAATTCAATATATTGAGTCATTAATTTTCGTTATCTACATATAAACAACAGCCTAGTCACCTCTAACAGAATCAGGAAGAGGTAACTAGGCTAGCAAATAAATACCGACAGAAGCATTAAGAAGCTGTACAGGACTAGGGGTGATCCTCTGAGTGGTCCTTCGAGTGATCCAAGAGGGGCTGTATATCCCTGCGACCTACTAAACGTGGAAGAGCACGCCCAGCAGCATCTAGGTGTTCCAAGAAAAGTCTTGGTCGGCTATGAATTTCGTCATCGGTTTGCCGGGAAGTCGACTCATAAGAATGTTTAAACTCTCTCATTTGAAGCCTTCTTTCAGGCGGATGCTCTTTCTCTTGGTAGAAGACGCTTTCAGCAGACTTTGCAGCAAGATCAGCTTTCTTCAGATCGACTCTCAATTCGTCTTGAGTCTTTTTATGCCAGAAGGGAATACCAGCAAGTTTATGTTGCTCAGGAATTTCTCTTTTCACTTTTTCAACTCGATCAAAAGCTTCTCTATAGAGCTTTTTAGGATCATTTACTGGAGAATCTGCCATAGCTGAGTTGTCCTCACTGAGTATTTAGCTGAAAATTATTTGGACACAAAGGGAGAAAGAAAATCTGCAACAGCACCTTCACGATCAGAAACTAAATCCCTCACCTTTCTTGATTCTTCAGAATACGCCCAATAAGCTTGCCTAAACGCTAGTAAAAGTTCTGGCGATACCTCCTCTCGATCAACTTCTGCGTCAAAATCCGATTTAGCCTTTTCAGCAGCGCAATCAGCTTGATCTACACCTTCAAAAAGAGACTCTTTTGTGAATTCATAGATAAAACCAAACTTCCTCTTATCAAGAGCTTGTTTGACAAGATTTAGACGTTTGTACGGAACCCGAAACAGCCTTTCAATTTTTGCATTCATGAAGCTGACTTCCTCTTCTACGAAAGTCTGATGAACGTAATATATACCCAACAAGATTTTAGCTTAATCTTAAACAAGCTTTCTATGTAATACATCTTACTGTAAAGAAAATTCACAGTTCTCAACTTTTCTCTGAGAATGAGAATTAAGTCTCAATGTTTTAAGCAAGGTTGATGATTCCACCAGGCGAGGCTCACTGCCAAGGCAACCGAAAGGTTTGAGGCGGTGAGATCGACACATCCACCGACTGGATGTCGGGCACGATCGACTGCGACAGCAACTGCTGCAGCGCCGGACTCAAGCTTACTCCCAGTTTGAGCTTCAGGAAGTCATTCGTGGCCAGCTCGTCCAGCGTTTGATACGTCAATTGATACTCCAAAATTGAGATGACTTCCTCCAGCCACTCATCCGGTAATTGACCTCTCAAATCGCGTCGAATCTGAACAATGGCAGGGTTAGTGTTGGCGAACATAGGGCTCCTTAAACAGTGATGTGTCGCAGCGCGAAGCGGTGATGTATGAGCGATGTGAATGCTGCTGTCTGGGGTGATGTGTGACCGCTGTGACATCACACATCACCCGATGTAGACCCTGCTGCGTCTAGGTTTCAGACCAGCGCACCCATTCCGCCTTAGAGTTGAGGGGTGAGAAGGTTTCGATCAGGTGCAACGCCATTAATTCCAGCAGCAACGCCTGCACCTGCTCCCCGTTTAAGCCTTGATTGCGACCCCAATTTTGCCGCACGTCCCGCACGGCGATCGACCCTTTCTTGCGGAGATACAGTGCGAGGCTTTTGAGCTGACCAGCAGGCAGCGCCTCCACTTGACTGGGCGTTTCCTGGGGTTCTAGTTGTGGTGCGTCTGCCTGCCAGCAGTCCTGTAGCCAACTGTTTACCTGAGCGCGAAAATCAAACGGTGTCGCTTGTGGCGGTGGGGGCATGGGTGGCTGATGGGTCTGACTGGGCGGTGATGACCAGAGGGTAAAGTCGGTAATCTTGCGCTCAATCTGCGGTAGTTCCACTGGCAGCCATTCCGCGTGTCCAGGCAGCTTCAATTTGCCTTTGCCACTGGAGACTGGTTTACGAGTGGTGGGGTGAATGGTGGGAATGAGTTCCAGTTCCAGTAACGCCGCATCTCGTAAGCGGGCAATCCCTTTCGCATCCCCCAGCGCTGACAACGTTCGATCGTGCGCGACAAACAACGGTGGCATCAGCACTTTGCGGCTATCACTCATCGCGGACTTGAAGAACTTACTGCCGATGTCACCGGGCAGTCGGTCTGCCCAGTTCGTCATTTCTTCCGACACCACGCTGGTAATACGCTGCTGCTGTCGTAACGACTGCTGCCAGTCTTCCTCGGTTAAACCCGAGCGGTTGAACTCCTGGTAGCGACGCTCGATTTCGTCGAGGTACCACTGGAGGAACGCCGCGATCGCGCCGTAATCCATCCCAGCACCGATATGGCGAATGCCCTTCCACTCGTGGTTGGCGGCGTGCGGGTCCAGCAAAATCACCTGATGCCCCGCCCGCACTTTCTGCATGACCAGATAACGTGCCGTCCAGCTCTTCCCGGCACCCATGCCACCAAACAACAGCCCTGGATATTCCAGAAAGTTTTGCAGATAGGCCGTCGGGTCAGCCGTTGCTTCAGACGCGGGAGTGACAGACACGCTTGGCTGTCTAGGCGCGGTGGTTTCTGCTACGGGCTGCGGGGTAGCCTGCGGCTGTGGCGATGCCGACACGTCCTGATAGTCCGCCTCTTGGACATCTGACAGATAGGGTGCCATCTGGGGGTAGAGTCGTTCGGCAGCCTGCAACTGAGCCACCTGTTGATAGCCTTCTAACTCAGCCTGATGAGCGATCGCCTGCATCTGACTCTGCTGCCGTAATGTTTGGCGCTCCCACTCTTGGTACTGGCGACGATAATCGCGTCGGGTTTGCGTGAGCAGCCAGGCGGACACGCATAGCCCCGTGCCCACCAAGGACAGCGGAATTTTGCGATAGGCCGCTTGATAGGTGAGCTGTGTGCCCAGGAAGCGCACCGTCTCGGGTTGATGCAGGTAGCCACTGACCGCGAGTGCTGTGCTGGTCATGCCAGCGGCTAAGAGGCCAACAATCTGAGGCGGATAGGGGTCTTTCACCGTAAAACCTCCTGCACCTGTTGCTGCACTTGCTGTTGCACCTGTTGGCTAGTGTGGGCAAGCTGGTCAAACCAACCCGTGAAGATGGCGACGACCAGGGCGATCGCCAGGGAGAGTAACCAGGCACTGCGAGACAGATAGGCAGGCAGCGCCAGGGAGAGGAGGCAGGCGATCGCGCCAATCCAGTAGAACGGCAGCAGTGCCGTCAGCCACCGGGCAAGCAAGGTGACGGTAATGCCCAGTGCAAACAGCCCCATGAAGCGGCTGATGCCTTCCAGGGCGTAATCGACGCGATCCGGTTCGGGCGTTGCCTCTGGCTCGTAGTAGCCATCGGACGGTGGCAACATCAGGGGTGAATCGTAGGGGTCAAACATGGCTTACCTCACACTCGAAAGAAGTCTTTGACACCGTGCCAGAAGCCTTTTCCCGGCTTGCCAGCGGTGCCATAGGTCAGCAGTTCTTTACGAGTCTCGGCCTGTCGCCGCAACGCCTCCTGCACTTGGAGCTGTCGCTGCGCTTGAGGGACTTTCTCACCGATCGCTTTGGCACGGTTTTGATGCCGCAGGTGAATCAGTTTGATGGCGCTCTGGAAGTCCAGGCGGTTCAGGTCATACTCCGAGCGATATTCCGCTTCCAGCTTCTGCATCCCGTGTCCGGCTTTCTGATTCAGCAGTTGCAAATGTTTGTCGTAGCCTTTGGAGAGCAGCCATGCATCTAAGAGGCTCTTATCGATTTGCTTGGAGCCTTTTTCGACTTGCTTCAAGACACGCTGGACAAACTGTTCGTACTCAACCTGCCCTTCGATCAGCGTGGTGAAGTGCTTTTCCAGAATCGGCAGGATTTCCTTGAGTCGGGTCATGGCGGTGGCGCGATCCGCAAACAGGGCGAGTTCGTTATCGCTCATCTGCGGCAGTCGCGCCAGATCGATACCAAAATAGCGGGTGGCGCGTTCAGTGAGTGCGCCTGCATGAGGCAGGAGATGGGACTGGATGCCCTTGGGGCTGCTGCTGTAGCCCTTAGCTTTGGGCGCTGACATTAGTTGCACTCCTTGGTTTCAGAGGACCAGAACAGGAAACTGCTGCGCTGGGTGTCGCAGAGGGGCGAACGGGGGACGAGGACGACGCGCTGACCAGCCGCACCAGCGAAAAAGCCGAGCAAGTAGCCGCCTAAGACAAACCCCAGCACCACTGCCACACCGAGCAGCAGGGTGTTGAGGGGTTCACGGTACGTGGTCACACGCTCAGAAGTAGTGGGCGTTTGTGCTTGAGCGAGAGCAGTTTCCAAGGGGGTAAAGGTGGTGCTGCCGTCCGGCTGCTGTTGCACTAGATAGGGCGTGCCTGCCTGGTCTGCCCAGACAGCCAGCTTTGCAGGTGTAGCTTGAGCGGCTGTCGGTAGCGCTTTAGGGTTGGGCATGGTTTGAGACTCCAAGGAAAGTGCTCGCCAGCCAGCCCGTCTGACCCCGCCACCGCACAGGCACCCACACCACGCCGTCTTGCTGCACATGGCGTTCGGACGGCAGTTCCACCAGGTCACCGTGCATGAGTACGCCTAAGACGGGACTCTGCAAGCTGGGTGCGGCGCGGAAGTTGGCGGCCATGCCAGGGCTCTGGATATGGGCGATCGGGAAGGTGGCAAAGTCAGGCGGGGTGCCTGGTGGGGCATTGGTTACAGCCGCTGTGGGCGGTGTAGCAGAGATTTCTGGCTGTGGTGTGGTAGCATCTGGCGATGCTAGTGACGGGGTCGGCAGCGGCGAGACAGAGGGTGTAGCGGTGGAACTGGTTGCTGCGGTTATGGCTGGTTGCTGCTGCTGCTGCGAGAAACCGAAGCCGAACATAAGCAGCGGAACGGCCAGCAAGCCCAACGCGATCGGTAAACCCCAGCTCCGAGAAGCTGGCGGCTGAGGTGGTGGCACTGGATTGAGGGTGAAAAACTGCCCGTCACCGGGCACAGGTTTTGTCATGATGGGAGTTACTCCTAATTGGAAGGTTGGGAGTCCAGAGCCAGCGGTTTACTTTGGACGGTGAGCGCTGGCTTCTGTTGGTAATGGCACCGGGTCAGCTGTCGGCGTGTCGGCTCGCAAGAGCGCCCAGGCGAGCACCATGAGCATGATTGATAGCAGCAGGCGCGTCAGGCGTCCGCTGGAGGCTTTCCCAGATTTTGCAGGGTGGTGAGTGATTGCTGTAAGCCTTGCGTCTCCTGGCTTTGCGCTGTCGCCAACATCGCGGTCCGTTCGCGGTAAAGACGCGCTTCCAGCTTGAATTCGGTAGCTTTCTCGGCGATCGCGGCTTTCGCCTGCTGGGTTTGTTGCAACTTCTGCTCGCGCACTCGAATATCGCGTTGCATCTCTGCGGTCAGCACATCAGCAGTTTGCAAGAATTGAGCCGCGATCGCTAAAGGGTCATCAAAGGCAATGACTTCGCTTTGTCGAAGTGATTCCAGACTGTAGGTCTGCGGCATCTCTGGCTGAGAGAGGATAATTTGGTGATTGCCAACCTCGATGGTGACTGCCTGTTGTTCTGCCGACTCTAGCTCTACGGCTGGTGGTTCAGTCACCACATCAAACTCATGCAGCAGCCGATCACAGGCTTCAGGTGTCAGCCCATCGCCAGTATCGATACTCAACTCTTGGCAGCGACGATAAACGCTGGACTTAGGCAAGTCGTGGTCACGGCAAAACTTGGTCAGTGATGTCTTCATGCTTTCCCTCAAAGGCTTATTAGAACGGGGTGGAACAACTAGGAACAGCTAGGAACACGATTGCTTCGTTTCGTGCGTGTTTCAGTCCAGTTCCCATCACGTTCCACTTACTTCTCATTCAAAAGTAGCATATGGTTGCAAATATACAACCATATGGTAAAGTTTGCTTGATCTAGGCAGAATGGGACTACCATCTAGGGGAAAATAGGGTATGAACAGCAGAGTGGCTAAGAAAGTCTTTGCAAGCGTGAGTGACCAGCTCGCTGAAAAGCTAGAGAAACGGTCAGAGATCGAAGGGCGATCGCTGTCGAATCTGATTAGCTATCTCCTTGAAAGGGAGATGGAAGACTGGCAGGTACCGCAAACGAAACAACAGGCTAAGTAAGGGCGATTTCCATGACACAGGTACTCTCAAAAACCAGTGCCCCGCGCCTCGTGCAGCACGATCGCTCATGGGAACAGTTCAAGCACATTCAAAAGGGCTTTGAAGGTTCCCCAGGTGTCAGGCTGTTCTACTACGAAGGGACGATCGAAATTCTCATGCCAGGTCTCGACCACGAATTTTTCAAGTCAGTGATTGGGATGCTACTGGAGCTGTTTTTTTTAGCCAAGGAGATTGAGTTTGCCCCCACTGGCTCTGTGACCCAGGAGCGCGAAAATGTCGTCTCAGCGCAGGCGGACGAGTCGTATTGCATCGGACAGCCGAAAACGCCGCCCGACCTCTCGATCGAAGTCATCTTTACCAGTGGCAGCGCCACGAAGCTGCAACGGTATCAAGCACTAGGAGTACCTGAAGTCTGGTTTTGGGAAGATGGAGTGTTTAGCCTTTATCACCTGCGAGAGCACGGCTACGAGCGCCTTGAGCGCAGTGCTATACCAGCACTGGCTACCCTCGACTTGGCTCACCTCTCACGTTGCGTCTTGCTGGCTGAGACCTCCAGGCTGGAAGCGGCTAGAGCGTTTCGCCAAGGCCTTTAGGAGCGAGCGCTGTTCACCAATGGCAAGCAGCGGTCACGGAGTCGAGACGAGTAGCGTCCGACCAGCAACTGGTGCTAGAAGGCATACCGACGGAGCCGCACCAGCAGTTTTGGGAAAACTGTGCCAGTGAACAGGATTTGCGGTTAGATCATTGATACTCACCCCAGCAAAGCTCCCACAACAGCGCGAGCCGCAGGTGAATAACAAGTTTCCACGTTTGAAGTGAGAGGAGTGTCCAGCATGTTCTAAGCAGAGCTAGAAGCCAAAAACCCCCACTGCCGCGAAACAGAAGGGGTTAGAAGGCTTGTTATTCAATTGAAGGATAGGAGCAGGGACGCTAACTGATGCTTTAGAGGGGCAGGTTGTTAGGTCACCCAGCTTTGCTATGCCAATTTTAGTGGCAATTTGTCAAAAGGTGCAACCGCATTGACAAATTGCTCTAGTTTTTGCATGGCTTCCTATCCGCTGTTGTTCCAGCCATAGGGAGTTGCATTGTGCATCGAATTTTTTATGTTTCTAGGGAGGGCAGCCCATGCAGTTAGCCCCCTCCCGTGCCTTTCAAGCTGTGCTGGAAGCCGACGATCCCTTCCTCGCGCTCTGGCCACACCGCTTTGATTTCCTTTACGCCGAGCATCCAGACCCTGAGGATCGCCCGGATTGGAAGACCGAAAGCCGTCATCCCTTGAGCGATCGCCTGCTGCAAGAAGGCGCTTACTTATATGGCGTCCGGTTCGGCAAACAGACCCACTACCTGATGCTCGACATCGATCACGGTAGTCTCTACCATCCCCACCGTGATCGCTTCGCCATCCCCCGTCTGCTGGCCGCACTAGAGCCGTTAGGTTTGGTCGAAACCGTTGCTGTCACCAGCAGCTACCGGGGCGGTCTCCACCTGTACCTGCCCTTCCAGACGGCGCAAGAGACATGGGCTATCGCCCAGACAGTCGCGACCTTGCTAGCAAACGCTGGTTTCAAACTGAAACCGGGACAGCTCGAACTGTTCCCTAACCCCAAACCCTTTAGCGAAGCGCCCAGCCTCTACGCCGCTCACCGGCTCCCCCTGCAAGCAGGCTCCTACCTACTCAACAGCGACTGGCAGCCCATTTATGGCGAACAAACCACCTTCGTGCAGCGCTGGCAGTTTGCCCAGCAGCGCAACACCATCGACCCACGCACCCTCAAACGGGTCTTGCAACAGGCCAAGCGCCAACGGTACAAACTCTCTGGCAAAGCCGAGAAATTCCTCCACGACCTGACTACCGAAGTCTTAACCGGGTGGACCGACGCCGGACAGACCAACTACCTGCTGGGACGGATCGCCATGCGGGAATACATTTTCGGTCACGTCCAGCGCGGCTCCGAGCCCCTCACCGGCGAAGCCTTAGTCGATGCCATCTGTGAAGTGGCGCGAGCGCTCCCTGGCTTTGAGACGTATTGCAGCCATCAGGCAGACCTGGAACAGCGCGCTATCCTTTATGCTCGCTCCATCCAAACCAGCCGCTACTACCCCTTCGGCTCCAAGCACCGGGCCAAGACAGCACCTACACCAGAAGCTGTCAGCGCACCCACTCCACCGAACCAGAATCAACAGAAGTCGCAGGCTGCCCGCGATCGCATCTGTCAGGCAGTCACCGACCTACTAACCAAGCACGCCTTACCGACAGCAGTCACAGCCCGCAAACAGGCCATCCGAGCCTATGGCATCGGGAACCCTACCCTCGATAAATACAAAGCACTCTGGCACCCCAACCATCTCAAAGCCTTACCAGTCGGGCAAGACCACACCCTGGAGCAAACACTGACCGTTCCAGATGACCTCAAAGCCTTACCAGTCGGGCAAGACCACACCCTGGAGAACAATAAGCTTGTGCCCATTCCCGCCGCCCTTTCTGGGCAGGCGGATGGGTCTTCAGTTGTTGGGGGGTCTGGGGGGTTTTCCACAGTGCCTGTAACTGAGCTGACACCCGTACAGGCTATGAGGGCTGAACAGCACCTGGCGAAGATGCAAGTATGGTTAGAGAGTGGTGACCCGATTCTGGTGGTAGAAGCGCAGCAGTACTTTGCTGCTCAGGTTCCGAACGAGCAGGGTTGTCTGAGTCGGGGGGAGGCAGTGGAGCCGGAGCAGCTTGTGAGTGGTCCGATGTCAGGAGTAACAATGCCAGGTGGGTTTGGACGATCGCAACCGCAGTCGTACCGAGGAGTGAAGACCGCGTTGCAAGCGGTGCCGCAACCGTATGTGGTGCCGCAACAGCCAGTTCAGGAGCCTGAAGCAAACCTGACGATGCAAGCGGAAGTCGAAGCGTTCTTTGCTCAGTACCATCAAGAGCAGCCAGAGTCGCTCGCCCTGGCGTGGTCGGCTGGAGTGTACAACCCGTTGGCAGGCATGGAGTCTACCCATGCGCGTGCTCTCACTGTGGCAGAGACAGACTGGCTGGGTTTAGCGAGGCTGGTGGGCTGGTTGTTGTTGGAGGACGAACTGGATGCTATCTACTTCACGGCACCACCACGGGACTTTGCGCTGGAGCAGGCAGACTGGTATGTGCGAGCGGACGTGACGACGTTTCTGGAGGAGCCGGAGCGGTTGAGTCAGGTGGTGCAACAGTACCCAATTTCTGAAGCGAGCCTGCGAGCAGCGATCGCCGAAAAGGTAGCAGCGTTGGAGTGGACACCGGAGCAACTGGAGCAGCTCATTCAGGCGTTGTTTGCACAGCCAGGCAGTGCTTTGGAGTGAGGCGGTTGGGCACTCTTGCTGTTTGAGTTGCAGTGCCAGGAAAGCTGAGCCTGACGTTAGTTTCGGGTTGGGTCAAACTAAGCCGGACGGTCGCCCGCCTGCCTCGTCTGCATCTCAACCCCGTCTATTGGTAGGGTCTTCCCCCGACAAGGCCATACTGTTCTGGGTCTAAACCCCGCTCTTGCAAAAATTCACCGACAATCATCTCTGACGCTCGAGCCGTCTTCTCAAGTGCCGCCAACTTATTGTAGTGAGGGCTGCTTTGGGTCTTCACACTGTGGCTCTTCAGCTGTGCCAGAGAGGACTCCTCTGGCGTATCCATGCCCTGGAGCAAAAAGTGACTCGTCACAGCGCTCCTGGCGGCATGGGGATTACTGCGGACACCTAAATGTCTCCAAATAATCGCGTCATAGAGACGACACATATTACTACATGAGTAAGGCTTGCCATTTCTTTGTGTAAAAACAAAATCGTGGGTAGGCTTGAACGTAGCTCGAAATCCTGCCTTCATACCAGTTTCAGGGTCTATATAGCCACACCAATGAAACTGCTGCTTCGTCCATTTGTTTGTCGTGATTCCTTTCCGTTGGCCCATCTTCAGCTTGGGCCAGTTAAACCACTTCCCGGAGTAGTCTTCTTGTCCATAAAGCCAAGAATGCAGCTCAGGATTGTAAATCTTGGGGACGCGATAAGCATTGTCTTTGTCGATCTTGGTTTGACTCGCGTCTAAGAAAACGACCCACGCAAACTCTTTTCCCAATGGCCGATCGACGATATTCCCTTTTTGGTCTTTGACATCCTCTACAGCCAGGTAGTACAACCTCGTATTTGGGTTATAGAAAGCCTTGTAGCGCTTCTGCTCTTGATCCCAGGGTGCTTCCTCGTATGTTCTCGTTTCCCAATTCACCCAGCAAAGTTTGAGGGTGTCGTGTGTTCGCAAGTCCCGGACAACATGCTGCCGATCCGGAGCAATGACCCGGAAGAACATCATGACGAGATACTTCTCAAAGTCAGCAGCCACCGCTGTCTGTTCCCTCATCGGTCCCATGGAGCGATACTCTGGAGCGGCATCAATCGTCCGTCTGGGCGCACAAGCGATCAGCAGGTCCTTCAGTAAGTTCCCGAGCTCTCGCCAGGTGGGATCACGTTTCACCGGATTAATCGAATTTGGTTTGAATTCGGCGTCCCTTGCCTCAGAGCGCACCCGTTGTATCTCCAGGACGACTTCGATATCTTGGTAATCTGGGTGCGTGCGCGGATTGGTTATTTCCCCGTAGAGAAACTTAGCTAAATTCATCTCTGCATTGCAGAATTTTTCTCGATAGCTAGGCGCAATCCGATAACCCTCTGGACTGGTAGTGGGATTGTGCTGATATTGCAGCCATTTAAAAAAGTTTTTTAAGAGAGCCCGAACCAGGGCGCAGGCCTGAAGCATGGCAGCCTTTGCCTGGTCCTGAGCGGCTTCTCTTGCATTGCGCTGGTTAAACCTTTCTACCTCTTCTGCAAAAGCCTGGTTCTGCTGGATAAATTGTCCCAGCTGAATGGTCGTCTCGAAGCTCAGTGTCGCCTTTTGAGCCGTCAGCTCATTCTGAAGCTTTTGGAGAAAGAGGCTGGAGTCAGGACGCTTAACGCCGCTCTTCTCCTCCAGCAGTAACTTGTCAGGACGCATTTCCACCACTGGAACCAGGTCTTCTAGCTGGATTGTCTCTAAAGCACGAGGCGGATATGCTGCGTGCATCTCTTGCAGCCAGCCAGGTGGTTCCGGTTCCACCAGTAGCCAGCCTGATTCATAGCTGGCATCCTTTGCTTTTCTCCTTAGTGATGTAGAAAAGTCTTGAAAGTACTGATATGCCGTTGTCTCAATGAGACAAGAAGAGCTTGGGTAGGGCAGATTATGAGATGCTCAAGTTCCTACACCAAAGACATCTGATGCAACTGCCCCATCTGTATCGTCAGCTAATCAACCAATTGCGTCAATGGGTTACGCCGCAGGATCAACGCCACCTGCAAAGTGTCAGCGAAGCCGTCGCTGCAATTCTCCAATCTGGCAATGCCAGCCTGAATCGCTGGTTGCCGTTCTTGAGCCATCGCCCTTGCACGGCTCGGAGTCATCTCGCTCGCCTCGGCTATCTCGTGAGGAATCCGCATATCAATGCGAAAACGTTTTATGCTCCGTTGCTGCGCCAATTTCTGCAAGCCTTCGTTGGTGCGGACTTATTGCTAACGCTCGATACCAGTGTGCTGTGGGATCAATACTGCCTGATTCAGGTTTGCCTGGTGTGGGGTGGACGCTCTATCACCTTGGCACAGGTGGTTCTAGAGCATGGCAGTGCGACCGTTGCCTTTGAGGACTATTGTCCGGTCTTGGAACAAGCCTTGAGCGTGCTGCCTGAACAAAGTCGAGTAACGTTACTTGCAGATCGCGGCTTTGCACACGGCGAGTTGATGCGCTGGTGTGACCGCCAACACTGGAGTTGGTTGATTCGGGCAAAACGCGACTTGCAAATCACCTTGCCAACGGGTATCACACAGCCCGTCCATGCCCTGCTGCCGCCCGTCGAGCAAGCCTATCTGTTCCCCAACGTCACCGTTCTGGGCGATATTACGGCGCATCTTGCCACTGCCACCTTGTCCAACGCCCACGAGCCTTGGGCGGTTCTGAGCAGTCGTTCGCCTTCGGTACAAACCTTTGCCTGCTATGGCAAGCGCTTCGGCGGTATTGAACCCCACTTCAAGGATTACAAGTCCGCTGCCTTTGACATCATTGACTCCCACCTGCGCGATGCCACTGCTCTCACCGGACTGTTCTTGTTGTTAGATCTTGCGACCTTCATTGCATTGCTTTTGGGAATCCTACTCGTCCAATCTGGACAACGCCACACCCTGGATGCTCACCTAGAGCGCGGGTTGAGTTTTCTGCAACTCGGTTTGCGCTATCTCCAACAGTGCTGCTATCTCGCCAACCCCTTACCCCCTTTGGAGCCGCTTCCACCTCAAAATCCACCGCCTGCTTGTGCTTCTAGGAGTAAACGAAAGCGCTTAGAGGTTCAGATTCAGTTCTCTCGCATCACTACATTCTCAGCTTGAGTCTCAAAAAAGTTTTCTACACCACTAAGGCCCCCACGTTCATTTTGGGCTAGGGAAATGGCTCTATGAGACGACAATGAGCAGCTTCCCAACTTTTGGCGCAGTCTTGGATGACTGACCAAAGCGACCATGTTTGGGAGCAGATCATTGAGCAGACGTTTCGTCTGCTAAGTAATGCCTATTCGCTCCATCCGTATGTTGCTTGCGCAGCTTCAAGCGGTTATTCAATTGACTGCATCATTGCTCGCGCTTGACAGCGAAGGTGCCCATATATTTTCAATTTTGAGCTCTTCAAGTGATTGAATCTTCATCGGTTGAATCCTTACCATCTGTATCCAATCGTCACATACCTGAGTTTGGTTAATGAGTCTCAGCAATGCTTGTGGTGTCAAGGCATCGGTTTGAAGCCGCTGCCACAGGCTGCGAATATCAGTCTCATCTGGGTAGAGAGTTTCCAATAAAATTTTCCAGCGCTCAGGATTTTCAAGCATATCCTGAGCGATCGCTATGAGTGAATCGGCCTCAATCAAGATGCAACTGCCGGGATGAAGATGATCAGCATCAACACGAAGAATCGCAAAGAGTGGCATAAAGGAAACACCTCAGAAATATGCTTAAGCGTCAGTGATGATGAGCGACTAGCTGAGTTTTACAGGCGCTATGGCACCAAGTTGCTGCCTCAGGGCTTCAATGTCCCGGCTGAGCACAAGCGCCTGTTCCACGGCAGAACTGCATGCCAGTATGCCAGAACCGTACAAAACGGTACTCACAACGGTAAAACATCAGCCGCAAAGTCTTCTAGAGCGGGTGCTTCTTGACCAGCATGGCGACAAAGCTGTTGCATGGCCTCAAGGCGGTTGAGCTTTGTGGTACCAGTCATTGATAGAAGGTCATGTTGTTGGGCCGTCTCAAGTAGAACCAGTAATTTATGAACGGAACGAATCATATTGCAAGCGTGCTTCCAAGCGGCGCTTCAGCGATGCTAGACAACCAAGCTGCAAAGTGTAGTAAGCCGCTCGCGGTGCAGTGTCTTTAGCGGCTCGGGCAGCTTCGGCAAACAGTTTCCTGTCTTCGTTGTTGGACACCTTTTGCTCATCGGCAGCCCAAAGACCATAGAGCTGTACTTCAATCATTGGTTGACCTCTGCTGCATCACGAGCTAGATAGTTTTTCCTCAAGGCTGACCCTTTAGTACTTTCTTACGAGGCATCAAACCCTTATTGAACACTAATCCCGTGAAAATGCAGCCGCAATCAGGTTGCTGTGTTGCAATCATTTGCTCTGCTTAATGCCTTCAATTTGTTTGTAGCAGATTCTCCTTATCACTATTAAATCTATTTCCCAATGAACTTAACATTATTGAGTCATTAAAAGGGTGAAACATTCTTGATAAATACTGGATAGTATCCAGTGTATAGAGGTAAAAACAGTGCTAAGTTAACCCCACAGTTTCCCCCCGACATCGCTTCAATGTTTCACACGCGGAGTAAAGGTAGATCATTTACCACGAATGATTTGCCAAGAAGCATGAAGCCCAGAGAATTTTGTCGTGCCTGGTTCCACGCCACGCCGGCAGCAGAAGAAACGCGAGGTTACCGCAGACAGTGCGTTAAGCTCCTTGCTGAAGTGATTGGCTTAGAGGAAGACACCGTTGAACGCTGGGGTTCAGGGCTTGATTTCCCTGGCATGCCTGCTCAATACGAAAACACACTTGGCTATGCTCTTACCATTAAGCAGATGTTGGAAGCGGCTGGTAGTCAACGGAGCATTTTTGAGGCGGTTCTGGAACAGAGGAAAAAGTTATAAATCTTTACATCAAATTTCTTACTGGAAGTCATACACTCTTTGTCTTGACCTTCAGACGTAGCTTTTCTATTGTGGAAGTTGCTTTGAAAATGCATTGAGTGCCGTCGGTAGAAAACCAATAATCAGCTAAAGCTTCTAGGGGTTAGCTGAAATTTTGCCATGGCACTATGAGAGCGATCAGCGCATCGCTTGCCATCAAATGAGTCATGTCGATCACTCAACCATGTGTGCTTAGAGCCTATGAACCCGATTATTTACGCTTGTTGCCAGACGGAAGATCGCCTCAAACGTTCTGAAGCACCCTACCGTTTGGAGTGGTCCACTGTCGCTCCTCAGCTAGGCACAGTCATCTCAATGGGAGCTCAAGCGCGTTGGAGTGTTGTAAAAATAACGGTTTATCGCCCCGAGACGGCTCAAACAGTGGCTAGTATCTACTTAGTTTATGTCCATCCAGAAGGGCTTTCCGTTCCACCAGATTCAGAATGGGATAACGACTTCATCATGGACTCAGAGCATGGTCTTTATCTTGAAGTTGTGGCCATCGGCGAAGAAGAATTAGCACTCGGCGCACTTGGAAGTTCGCGTATACCCAAGGTCGGCGATCAGGTGGAAAGCGATGTTGATCCAATGGACGCAGACATCATTATTTATGATCCACCCAAATTTTGGACTATGCGTCAAGTCGTGTCTTACTCACCAGTGATGGAAATGCGCCTCGTAACCTCAGAGGAAATTAATGCAAGGGCTTTTTTGTGTTGGTGTGAACCTACAGAAGTAACTTCAGCCTCTTAAACCAAGAAGTGGTTAGGCGAAGTTTTGCTCTGCGTGCAAATTTTCATCAACTTCGGGCTCTTGTCCACTTTTAATACTGCTGGTGAAATATTGCTTAACCTGTGCTGTATTTCCACAACTTCGTGAAAATTTGCAACTTGCCAACGGAGTCACGAGCCTTACGTACTGAGAAACCCGAGTCTTTGCTTGTGGATTTCAACTAGCCAATTGAAAATCCGCTTCAAGTTGATCGCTGTGGCGGTCATCAAAGGCTGTAGATGGATTTTGGCTAGACCCACATAGCGAGCATGACCGAGCCCATCAACACAAACCCCTTCCGAGAGGGTGCCTTCGATCCCTGCACAACAGGCATACTCTTTTTTATAGTCAATTATTGTTTCTCGTTGTCGAACGGTCTGTAATGCTTTGTACTGTTGTTCTAGACGGATAGTGATTGTCCGTCTTTATCGCTTGCTCTGAGTATAGAAGGATAAACTGGGACAAACCGAGCAGTCAGCACGCAAGAACTCAACTTTGATCACCTCGTTATGTCGACCAGCGATCGCGGGTATCCAAGAGGGGCTGGTCTTTCCTCCAGGGCTGGTCACGACTTGCTGTTGCCAGTCGACCGTAAAGTCATTGGCTGCAAATCTTTTTGCTTGCTTCGATTGTCACCAATGGTTGAGGCGAGTCGGTCCGAGTAAATCTACTTGATAATCGGCTTAAGCGGTGACTAACAACTCAGCGTCGAGACAGCCAGTAAGAAGCGGTATGGTAACGGAACGTAGTCACTTCTTTACGATCTCCTGCACGTCTCACGGAATGTAAACGCCTGTAGCAACAGCCCCTGACGTATCAGTCATGACCATATCTTGCCCTTATAAAGAGGTACCCGCATGACAGACCTACAGTTTGATCTCCTTGGCGCTGACTATCGACGCATCCACCACTTTCTGATCGAGCAGCGCACAGAGGGCAATATCGTCATTATCACGAGCAACATTACCCGTGATGTCCACGGTAATCCCATTAACACGCCTAATCCACAAGCTGGACAGGACATCTGTCACCACACTAGCGACCTGCTGTTACCCAGTCGAGCCTACTGGTCACCGCGTCAGTTTAGTGGCTACAACTACCGCCTCAGCTGGCGCAAAAGCCGAGACGATTACGACACACTCAACCCCGAATACGAGCGGCTGAAAGACTTACTGGCAAGGGACGGTCAGATCCCAGACTACGAATACACGCTCTATCGCACAGACGGTGCCTTGTGTCGCTATCAAACCAGCTATTTCCTGTGTCAGGACTACTTGGGTGATGCCGTCAGGATTGGTGTCAGTCGTCCGCAAGACTGGCAACTGCTGGAAGCAGCACCCACCGCACCCACACCTGAAGCTTAAGTCGCACTATCAGAGGTGTCAGGCGAGCCTTAACAGATGAGCAACGTGGAACCTTAATGCTTCTGAACCAGTGGGGGTGTCACTTTAGCCATAACGGGCTTACTACTCGTGTGGTCATAGCTATTATCCTCATTCACAGCACCTGAACTGTTTGCCGCCAACGAAGCCGTCACGATCTTCCTTGCCAATGTCACTGTCATTTCTGTCAATCGGTAGCGTCGTCAGCAAGAGCCAGCGAATGGGCTTACCCTCGGTTGGTGGAGTGACTTCTTCGACCAACAGCACATTTAAGGTCACTGGTTGACACTGCTTGGGCTGTTTGTGATGACGTGGCACTTCAATCGTTACCTGCAGCCCACGCACCGTTAAGGTCGCACTTCGAGCCGGTCGTTCAGGGTTGCGCTCCAGTGTCAGCGTCTGTTGTCCCAGCACGGGCGCTTGCTCAATCGCTGGGATGAGATAGCCCAACTCGTGCTGGACTTTGCGGTTAGACTCAGCGCGAATGAGCAAGGCACTGTTGGCACGCCTGGGTTGGACAAAGAGGTCGTAAATGTCGGCTTCGCGGTCCCCTACATGCACTAGGCACACCGTCTCATCAATCCCTTGTTCGGCGGCTGTTAACGTGTCGAGCCAACGCTGACTCTCCTTCTCACGGGTGGCTTTTTTGCGCCGTTCTCCCCGCTTGCCCGCTCGTGCCGCTCGGGTCCAGGTGTGCTGCGGCAAGAGTCCCAGCGGTGCGCCACTGCCATTGACGGCAAAGCAACTATGTACTTTAAGCCCTTGCTGCTGGCTCTGGTTGATAAAGCCCAAGCCGCTGGTCTGCTTCAAACCACTGAAGTCTAAGTCCGTCGTGTCTTGAATCGCCAGCACGACCCCTGCCGCCTTAGCCCGCTCCACTACACTGCCACGATGACTCGCCAAAATTTGTTCCGGCTGCACCCGCTCATTCGCCCAAAACCGATCGATACTCTGACTCTCAGCATTGCTCCCACTTGCTTGTGGCACACTCGCTTCCGGCTGCTCAGCGAACAGGCGCACTGTTTCCCGTAAGCGTTGCCCATGCCGAAAATCACCGAAGGGATGACTTTTGCTTGCTTAGCGTGCCCAATCTCGCATGATGCCCTCTTGCTAGATTATCCAACAACTTCAATTAAAGCTCTCACACCCGATGCTCCTAAGCCATGCCCTGTAATGCTTCTATGCACTTGTGCTTAATGGATAGCTCTAAGAAGCCCTGTGATCTTTAGTAGAACACTCAGTTCCTTAGATTTCGTCTTTTTCAGCAAGCACTAACGAAACTGGTCAGCCTCCACTTGCGATCGCACTCAAGTATCGCAATGTTTGTTCTCATCGACACTGCTCACCACAGGTTTATGTCACTGAATGATCAATTTAACCGTGTTTTCCTCATCGCTTAAGTAAAAAATATTGCTCGTCGGCTACATAGAATCAATTTAATTTAATTATTGCGCTAGAAAAACAATTCTTCAAAGCCATAAGGCTTCATAGTTTAATCCTTTTAAAGCAATTTTTTCTCGTAAATCAAGAGAGGTTCCCTCGTTAGACGAGGAGCATTACCAAAGCATTGCCAAGCACTTATTTGAGGTCTCTCAACTATAGTCACCTCTTCAGACTCCTACTGGAAGCCAGATACAAGTTTTTGCGAAAACAAAGAAATTTCATTATTTTCTTGACAACTTCTAGAAGAATCTCTATGTTTATGGAATGATTCAATTAACAAAGCGCGTTTCAGCTATGCATTAATTAAGGCATCTAGAATGAGTTCTACTTACATGTTTGAGTCCTACCGACTTGTAAGCAGGCAGTTTACCTCCCAAGACATGGCTCCTTCCTTTGAAGAGAAAGGTTAGAGACTGAACTGAATTGAACTTTATTTATTCATGCCTCTAAACTTTCTGAAGAGCTAGTCTTTTCTTTGATAAGAGTTCTCTCTGGCTCATCTTAGAAGCCTGGAATGTTAACCCATCCAAGCAGCTAAATTTGAGGTTTTTAAGTCTTCTACTGTCCTAAAAACTTATTGAGCTATAGATGATGATTAGTAGTTGATCTAAAGTTTGTCTCTGTTGCTCAGTAGATGCTTTTCTACTAGAAGAATCGGAGCTTATCAAACTTGCATATGAAGTTTTAGGTTAACTCGTAGAACTTTCTTACGCTTGATCTAAAACTACGCTTGGCTAGCTCTAGCTGAAGTTTTTAAAGCTGGTTTTTTTCCCTTGACAACGACTTTAGCTAGAAGGAGAGACGAGGGATTGTGAGGCGAAAAGCCTTCTGTAATCACTGTTCTGCTACTAAAAGCAAACATCCAGTGGCATCAGTCTGGTTCTAGTTTAACTACCTTCCATCGCTACTTGGCAGAAAGGTTTTTAGAAGCTAAACGCTTTTACTATGCACAATCAGATCCCTAGAGAGCGGTTATAAAAACGTCAAAAAAATTAGAAATCTAGCTAGTTAAAAAAAGACGCCAGCCTGCATTCCATTTTTGGTTAATTTAAACCTATTCGCCTAATGTCCTTAAAGTTGCCAGGAGTATTGATAACAGGAAGCCATAAGGGGCAGAGCCTTGTCCAATAAAAATAGCTCTACTAAAGGTAACTAAGTATGACCTCAAGTGTTTGGAAAACGACGTTGTCAAATCATTTGTCTTCCAATAATAAATATCAGCTATTAAATCAAACTTATGCAGATTTGGTTTTTGAGCTAATAGGACAAGAAATAAGCCGCGACTACGGTTACAAGTTATATGCTGCACTTTCACATTGTAAGCCTTTATTGCATTCCCTTGAGAGCATCAGTATTCAGCTAATCAACGGTTCCCCTACTCAAAAGTCACGTTTACGAATGCGATTACCTGCTGATCACATTCCGAATTTTTACTCTTTAGCAGGCAAGACACTTTCAATCGGCGATCGAAAAATTCGTTTGGGTGTTCCTCAAATCCATCCTCTAGAAGCGGCACAGAATCTTTACTCACCCATTGTGGTAATTAGAGGTTACCAAGAACCATCATCATTTCTAGAGGCGGCATATCGACAATTTCAAAAACTTGGTATCGAGGCAGAAATGAACCTCCTAGTAAATCGTAATAGTGAACCCAGCCGGAGAGTAATGCGAGTCAAGCAGTTCACACTTGTAGGGTTTGGTCTTGAAGTAACTAATCTTTGTGAGCAGGATTCTTTACTTTTACAAGTTCATGGCATAGGCGGAAAACAAAAAATGGGCTGTGGTTTCTTCACTCCTCAGCTAAAAATTGGCAATCGCTAAACCAGAACAATTCTATGAGTATCAGATTGAGGATTGACTGCCCTGCAATGACACTTTTACACCTTGCTGGGTTTGTGGGGCTTTGGATGACACTCAGAAAGCTACAAGAAAATTACCCTACGGAAAACTTAAGGCCAGGTAGGTTAAATTGGTCTCTCGCTCCCAGTGAGATCTGCATCACCTGGAATGGGGAAGACTTTGAAGTTTTAGATTGGTTGCTTAATCGAGCTTTTCAAGTAGACAATAAAGGGCTCATAGTTTTAACGGGTCTGTACTCAGATCAGATGAGTATTGAAGCCCAATTAGCACGCCATCAATGTCTAACGAGAACCTTCTTGCAGCACAATAAGTCTATAAGTTCAGACGGACAGGGAAGTGAGTTTATTCGATTAAGTGGTCGCGATGTTGAAGTTAAATATAAAAAAGTGAAAAGGTATGGACATCAGGACTTTGCAAAGAAGCTTTGTGATGAGAAAGGAATGCTGAGAACGGAACCAATAGGCATTGTGAGTTGGCTATATCCAGGATTAACAGTACGTCATTATGCCTTTAAAGAGCATACTAAATTTGAAGAGCCTGTGGAATTGATTTTTGTTTTACTCTTTGCTATTGTTGCTTGCAAGTATTTCATACTTCTAAATAGCGCCGAAGGAAGCAAGAGGCAATACGCTTTAGTCATTCCTGAATTTACTGATTTGGAAGGCTACCTTGGAAATCAAAAACAAGCTGAAAAACTTAGTTATGGAGACTTTTTTGCTTTTGGTTTAGGTGATGCTGGATTGAAATCTATTACTTGTCAGCCCGGAAAAGAGTTTTCGGAAGAACTTCAACCTTATCGAGGTCAAGTTATCTTATTTAATCAAGCTCCTTGGTCACTGCAGCAGAATACTCGCAGCATTATTTTACATTTATGTATCAGAGAAGAGACTTTAAGCCCTTACAGCGTTTTTCGCGAGTTTGATTTGCAAACAATGGTCTGGAACTGCACTAGCCAAAGAAGCAAATTGGCTTATAGTTTTGCTGGCAAAATAATTACAGAAAATTTAGCAAATAATCAGCCTTGGTGGTCTAGTTTCTCTGAATATTCTCAGAATGAAGAATTTTTCCAGCTTATTTTAGATGCAAGGAAAGTGTTGCTCTATATGTTGAGAAAGACAAAGCATGATAGTAGAGCAGAAGAATTATTTATCCAGGCTTGCCATGAAACGTTTAGAAGAATCTACGCCAAAATTTACGATCGCACTCAAGACGGAGAGTTTGCTCAGATTGAACGGAAAAATCAGCAACTTCGCTATCGACTAAGGCTTTGTAAAAATGAAGATGCTTTTCGAGGGTTTCTCACGGGCTTTCTTGCCGAAGCCGTTCCGAACTCAGTTGTTGTAAATAATCAGACTGAATTGATGCCAATTCTTACAGGTCAAATTGATTGGAAGCTCACAAGAGATCTCTTTCTACTTTCAATGGTTAGCTACAAAAAGGTTGGAAATTTAGCAGAAGAAAGCGTATCTCAGAAAGGTGAGTAGATGTTTGAAATTTCAAAAGTGGTTAAATATTTTGGAGACAAAGATGAGACATCTGTTTGGAAACTTTTTAACTCATTATGGGATTGCCGCTAATAATCGTGGAGAGAACGAAGGTAATCTAGCTACCCTGCAGAAGATTTTATGGAAGGGTGAAGTCCATTCGACAGTCTCAGGGGAATCAACTCGATGGTCACTTAGGTACAGTTTGCAAAAAAGAGGCTATGACGTCAACCGTGAGTGGAATGATGACACTTGCAGCTTTACTCTAAAAAACCCTGATTATGATAGTGAAGCTTATGCAGATGATGACATTTTCGGCTTCCTGCGCTTAGAGGCAGCAAAGGTTGATGGCTCTGATCAAATTCAGCAGGAATCAAAGTCCAAAGCTAGTAAATCAAAGCTCACTCAAGAGCCCAAAGGCACAAATATTTCTAGAAGAGGTGCATTAGAAGTAGCTCGCGCCGTTTCCATAAATTCTTTTATGGGAGATACCATTTTCAACGCTAAGTCTGGCGAGAAGGGGCGGAATTCTCTTTACAGCACTGAGGTTCACGCGACCAAGTACCAATATGGTTTCGCCTTAACTCCTGATCATCTAAAGGACAAATCTCGTGCCTTTGCCGTACTTGACTGTCTCATCTCACTCAGCCAGGTTGGGGGAAATCACGCTCGGTTTCTCTATGATTTCTCTCCTAGTAGCCTGGTTTTGCGCTGGACACATGATTTTGCACCTCGTCTTTTGTATTGCTTTGAAGAGGATGAGGATGGGAATATTTCTTCTCAGAACTTAATTCGACAAATCTCCTCTGGAGATATAGATCCAGAGGAGTTATGGGTCGGTGGGCTTTGCTCTGAGGCTTTAGCTGAATGTGGCGCTCACGTTTTCCCAGGTGTAAAGGCTGCTGTCGAAGCAATTAAAAACGTCATCGCCAGAGATTTACAGGTATCACTATGATTGCACTCAGAGTCGAAGTACCGATCGCTTGCTTCCGTCAATCACGCGCTAGGGAATATATTGAAACTTATCTTGTACCACCGCCTGCTACAGTCTACGGGATGCTGCTTTCGATAACCGGGGAAACCAACCGTTATTTGCACTGCGGTACTCAATTAGCGATCGCTCTTACTAAAGAACTAGAAAAATCTACTGTGGTTCGGACAGTGCATCGCTTTAAGACAAGAGATGTTGCTGATTCCAGTAATATTCGGCTGGACTATCAGGAGTTAGTCACTGGTGTTGAGTTAATTGTTTGGGTTGCGGCTGGTTCTGACAAATCTCGCCCGACTCTACCAGAACGCATACAAGAAGCCTTTGCTAATCCCGCTTTAATCACTCGGTTTGGTGGCTTATGCTTGGGTGAAAGCCATGACTTAGTAAATGCTATCAATATTGTAGGAGAAGAACAGCAAGAGGCATTATATTGGCTGGTTCAAAGTAAAACTGGCTATCTAACCTTACCGTATTGGGTCAACCATCTTGGCTTGAAGGGCACATACTGGAAGCGTTATGAGTTGCAGAAGCTTATGCAGCCATATCCTTCAGCTAACGCTTGGACAGAGATTCAGTCCTATCAATATGACAGCTCGTAAATTTTTGCAAGCACCTTCGGCAGTTGACATTCCTGAGTAGCTTTGAGATTAGAAAGGTTCTCTGACAAAGCTTTACAGCTTTTGATCCATTTCAGATGCTTGCAAAGTATCAAAAGCTTCTACAGTACGGACTGCACAAGAAAATGACTCCTAGGAAACCTGAAACATCGAATACTTTTATCTTCTTCTAGCAGGTGCTTGCAAATCAGAGTCAGAACTCAGTAGCGGTAGGAGTTTCAATCACTGCTGCGCAATGAGCTGAGATGTCGTAAGGCGTTAAGAACAGCCAGCTAGCGCTGAACGACTTTTTCGTCGGCACGCGCAATGAGCTGAGATGTCGTAAGGCGTTAAGAACGCGAGTGTTGGCTTGAATAAATGGATTGTGAGTGGCAACTTGATGAACTGAGATGTCGTTAGGCGTTGAGAAATGGAAGGTTGTAGTGGGAGCATCCCAATTTTGTAAAAACATCCTTGTCTAATGGCGAAATAATTATGCTGCCGTTAGACAAAAAGGCATATTGGCAAAAGTGAGATGATCCCGATTGTAGTTAATCTGACTCCAACAGATTTACGCCTTATTGATAATATCGTAAGGCGTTTATTCCTTTCAAGTCCTCATAGCAGACCTTCTTTAGCCTTTAACATGGTGAAATACAATGAGACCCGATCGTGATTGGAGTGAGAAAAAATACGAGAAATACCTTAAGGAAGGACGAGGGGATGGTTGTGGTAAACAATATATACCTTGGATACAGGTGTATAAGTTCCATCCTAAAACTGGAAGGACGCGGATACCTGGTTGGACAACAGGTAGAGAACATCACTTGCTATCATTCCTAGAGCAGAAATTTTTCTTGCTATTGGATTGGTCGGATATTGTTTTTGATATTCAGGAACAGTTTCCCATGCTCGATTATGAGCTAGCCCAGAAGATTGCGAAGGAGTTGAATTGGAAATACCCTATCAATTCTAGAAGTAACTTCCCCTATATCCTTACGACTGATTTCCTAGTTAGTTATAAGGAAAACGGGAGGGAGAAAAAGATTGCTATAGCTATCAAGCCTTCATCCGCCCTTAAGAAATGGGATAAATCCTGCCAACCTGATGAGAAAAATGTTCTTTCAAGACTTGAACTTGAATATCGTTACTGGGAGCTAAAGAAGATTGAATGGAAACTCGTCACTGAAAGACAACTGCCAGAAGTTTTGACATACAACCTTAACTTTATACATGGTGACCTTCATTTAGAAGCGACCACTCAAAATAGTATTGAAGAATTGCAGATTGCTGTCCCGACAGTTAAAGAACATTTTGCTAAATTTCAAGGTTGTGAAAAGTCTATTTATTCTATTACAGATTATTTAGATAGAACCCTCAAATTACAGGAAGGCACGGCTTTTCGTATCTTCAAGCACTTGATTGCCTGCAAGAAAATTATAGTTAATCTGGAGACATTTCAACTTGATGAGAATCCTTCAATGACTTTAGTTAAACAAGTGGTTTTTAGTTAATTGCCAACATACGAAATGAGCATCTACTTGACAGTCAACCGACTAATTGAATGGAATAATGAAGCTGGGGAACCAATCATAGAAAGAATTTTGTGGGTTGCGCCAGATTACACAATACTCTTTGCTATTGAAATTTTTGGTACATCGGCTCTTCCAACGAAGCGGCGAACTTATGATGTTGAAGCGGCTCTATCTGAAGGACATGCTCAGCTTCTAGATGATGATCCGTTTGCAAAGTATATTTCTGAGGAGAGCTTAGCTACTCAACAGAAGAAAGGAAAGAAGAAGGGAACGGAAGAATTAAGTCGTGATAAAGCTATTCGTGACAAGAACTTTGAATTAATCTCCTCTCTTGTCGGCTCTGAAATGGAGCCCGATATTTTTCTTGCTGATAAACGAGGACCTCTAATTGAAGCGATCGTTGAGATGCATAATGCTGGTAAAGAGAAGGGCACGAGGAGGAGCAAGAACAAAAGCAGAGTAAGTGCAAAAACTATTTATGTAAATCTTAAAAAGTACTGGCAAAGAGGTAAGAATAAGAATGCTCTTCTACCTGATTATCCTAATTCTGGAGGCTTTGGTGTTCCAAAAGCAGCAGGTGAAAAAAAGAGAGGACGTCCTAGAAATCCTGAATTAGTTAGTAAGTTTGGAGAAGGGATCAACGTTTGTGAATCTATTAGAAAGATTATCAGAGTTGGTTTTGAGGAATTTTTCAATAGCACGCGTAAGAATCCACTAAGAACGGCGTTTAAGCTGACCAAAAGAAAATATTTCATTGGAAGAGAAATACTTGATGAAAAAGGTAAAAAAAGGAAAGAAGAAATCCCACCCAGTGAGCGGATAACATTTGAGCAGTTTGAGTATTGGTCCCAGAAGGATATTGATATTGAGAAGACTGAAAAATCCCGAAGAGGTTCGATTGCCTATGCTCGCGATGTCGCTCCACATTTAGGGTCAGTTAAGGCACCTGGTCCAGGCTACCAGTATCTCATTGATGCTGTCATTCTTGATGTCTACGTAATCTCACAATTTAATTCAAACTGGATTGTGGGAAGACCTGTTGCTTATATTGTCATGGACGTTTACAGCCGACTAATTGTTGGCATTTATGTTGGCTTAGAGGGTCCATCATGGATGGGTGCAATGATGGCATTAGCTAACGTGGCAGAAGATAAAGTTTCATTCTGTAAAAAATATGGCTTCTCCATTACTGAGGAGGAGTGGCCATGTAGAGAAATGCCGTACGAAATTCTTGCCGACAATGGTGAGATGGCAGGCAAAAAGCCAGACACTTTAATCAATAATCTCGACATTAGAGTTGTCAATGCTCCACCTTATCGTCCTGACTGGAAAGGGGTTTTAGAGCGTTATTTCAGAACGATACAGAAGTATGTAGAGCCTTTCTTGCCAGGTTATGTAGTACCCCGTAGAGAGGGTCCGGACTATCGTTTAGATGCAAAGCTAACGCTTAAAAGTGTTACAAAGATAATGCTTAAAATCATTGTCTGGCATAACAACTTCCACCGAATAAAAAGCTATTCTCGAACTGAGGAGATGATCGCAAATGATGTACCCCCAGTTCCAATTAAATTATGGAATTTTGGACGTAGATATACCGGAAACCCTAGATATTTCCCTGAGGATATAGTCAAGCTAAATCTTTTGCCAACCGCTCAAGCAAGGGTTACACCTAGAGGCATCGTATTCAAGGGTAGGAGGTATTATTCTGAAAGCCCTCAAATCAAAAAGCTGATCCAACTAGCCAATGTAGGTTACCTGACAGAAGGGGAGAAGAATTTAGACATCTCATTTGATCTAAGGAGACCTGACGTTATCTATGTTAGGGAAGAGCGGGGAAGAACGTATGAGAAATTGTTTCTCCATCCATCTGAGAAGAAATACTTTGGAAAATCTATCGAGGAAATCGAGTATTTGATCAAACGAGAAAACCTTGATCACAAATTGGGCGAAGAAGATGAGTTTCAAGGTGAAGCTCAATTAATGGATCAGATTGAGGCAGAAGTTGCCGAGACAAAATCTGAGGCAAAAGCTCAATATGATCCAAGTTTAAGTAAGACAAAGAAGCTCTCTGGTATAAGCAACAACCGAGGGCGCGACAAAGATGCTAATCGAGCCGTTGAAGGTGAGGAATATGAGTTTGGTGATCCAGAGCCTTTAGGCTTGCTTGAAGTTGAACAATCACTAGAATCTTTAGGTGCAGTTGGATCTGAGCAAGAAACTAAAATTGGTCATTCAGATTCTACCGAAGCTCTTGATGAATCAAAAGTTCAGCCCGAACCTTTATCAGCTCGTGCAAGGCGTAGGAATTCCATCAAACAGGCTAAGGAGAAAGCAAATGGATCCTGAAAATCAATGGATTTTACTTCCTAGTGGAATTTATGCTCATGTAGCAGACTATAAATTGCATGGGGTACCAGAGTACGATTGCAATCCCTTGCTCCAAGCACTTCCTGCAGTTCTAGAGGAGCATGAGTTTTTTGAGAGGGTACAAAGCTATCCCAGTTCTACTAGCGAGGAACGGAATCAATCACCTAGGACAAGGCACCAATTTGTGCATCGATTGACTGGACCCATACCAAACCTTCACTTCTACCATCTCACTCCAAATCTTAAGCCTGTAGTGAATGGATATTTCCATCCACTTCCTGAGCACATTGGCATATATGATGCCATCAATGGAGCTATTATGCAGGGCTATATAGCGAGAGGGATTTACTCTCCTAAGGATGCAGAGCGTGCACAACAGATTCATGGAGCAGCTGTCCAGAAAGCTGGGCATAATCTCGCTCAATTTATTTCAGCTTCTTCTTCTGCACATGGAAATATTTTGATTGGGCTCTCCGGATGCGGTAAAACAACGGCTGTTCTCCGCGCTCTTAGTGTTTATCCTCAGGTTATCTATCATCCTGAATATGATTTTTTGCAGCTTGTCTACCTCGTAGTTAACTGTCCCCATGCAGGCTCTATTAAAGAATTGTGTCTGTTTGTTTTTCGGGAAGTTGATAGAACATTTGGATTAGCTGGCAAGAAAAGTTACGCCAATAAATATAGTATAAGCACTACTTCTGAAGGAACTCTCCTTGCTGAAGTTGCAGCCATTGCAGACAAGTATCGGTTAGGTCTTTTGTTTATCGATGAATTGCAAAACCTTACTGCCGCTAAGAAAGAACTCCCAGAACGAATGCTGAATTATTTCGTTAATCTTGTAAATATCGGCATTCCAGTCTTTCAAGCTGGTACTAGAAGAGCTGCGAAACTGCTTCGAGGAAGCCTTAGCAAGGCGCGGCGAGCAGGAGGAGTTCAGTGGGGACGAATTTTAGATAAGGAGGATTGGTCTAATTTTATTCAGAGTCTATTTGAATCACAATGGACAAGAACACCAACGCCTTATACAGCAGAAATAGGTGAGGCTTTCGTTAAAGAATGTAAATTTATTCCTGACCTTGCTATTAAACTGCATAAGGCATGTCAATGGAGAGCAATTGCTGATGGAGGAGATGAAATTATTACTGCAAAGTTGCTCGGTGAAGTTGCACAAGAAATCTTTATTAACCTTCGACCCTTACTTGATTCCATTCAAGATAATAATTCAGAGAATATAGATTTGTACGAGGATTTATTAGATAACTTCGACATTGAAGAATTTCGAGAAACTTGCTCACAGAAGACTAAGAAGAGGGAAAGCGATGAGCTTCATAGGAGATCAAAGGAGCGGCGAAAAAAAGAGGAAGAGATTGTTCTCAAACAGCAATTCCTCACTAAAGCCCTCTACGAACTTGATGAAACTCTCGATTCCTTCTTAGTCAAAGCTTGTGTGGAAAAGGCATTAGAGTCGAATCCTAAGGAAGAGGACTTACAGTCTCTTATTACAGCAGCTCATAAACTAGCGCTAGATAGTTTGGTCTCAAAATTCAGCAATGTGGCGAACAAGAAGCAGAGTAAAGCAGTCTTAGAATATCGGGAGAATGACCTTAGATTAATTACTAAGAAAGCCCAGGAAAGCAATATATCTGAGTTTGAAGTTTTGCAATCTTATGGAATTTTTATGGATCCTGTAGAGAAATTTCTTGTTCAAAATGGTTGAAATTCGACTATACTTTGTCTTTTTTCATAAGTGCCCTTCTCAAGATATGTTCTGTTTTAGTGGACAACCTATTTTCAATGGGATACCTTATTCTCAATATTAAGCCTTATCCAGACGAACTGCTGTGTAGCATCATTGCCCGCTATCATATAAGAACTGGAAACGAAAGCTTTTCACGAACTCATAAAGAGTTCTTTGGGAAATCATCTCAACAAACAAGAGACTTTTTTTTACCTTGTGACATAGGTGATTTCGTCTCAAACTTGTACTTAAAAAAATATACTGTAGACGGAATTATCCAAAATCATACTTTGTACCCCTTCTACAAAGCGTTTTTGACAGATGCAGAGGCTTGGCAAGTTAGACGATCAATGGGTGGAGTGCAAAATCGCTCTATCTCGGAACTAGCACGAATTTCTCTCATCGAAGAAGCATATTTTCGAAAATTCTTGCGATTCTGTCCAAATTGTCTACAAAATCACTTAGAGCAATATGGCGAGTCCTATTGGAATAGACTTCACAACATTCCTGGGATTTCTGTCTGTCTAGTTCATGGCTCCCATTTGCTAGATAGCAAAATTAAAATTCAAACACAGAAAATAGAGTATCAAGCAGCAAGCTTAGAAAACTGTGTTTTTAGCGATCGAGTAAGCAGCTATAGAGAAGAAACTTTGCAGGCTTTGTTGAGCTTTGCAAAGGATACTCAATTCATCATGAACCAAAGTTTTGTCTTTAAGGGCTTTTCGTGGCTTCGTAAAAAGTACAAAGCGTATTTGGTTGAGAAAGGTTATTTGAGGTTCTCCAGAATGGGAGAGGCTAATTTTGATGCCCAGAAGTTTGCGGAGGATTTTACAAGCTATTACGGGCATGATTTCTTAGAAAGCACTCATCTTAGTTTGAGCAACAAACCGGAGGTGTACCTTAGTCTTTGCTTGCTTGCTTGCGATATACAACCAGCAATTGATCGCATTGCTCATATCTTACTAATAAAGTTCCTTGTTCCTTCCATCACAGATTTTATATCTGATGCTTAGAGTTAATGGTTGGTTTAGTCTTAAAAGGTATGGATAGAATCGACACTAACCTTCTCAATTGCCTCTGGAAAGAGAGAGCTAGAACTTCAGACGCTTTATACTCTGAGTTGTATTTTTGAGCTGCAAATAGGATAGGTGTTACCTTCTACAGAGAAAAAAAAGAAAAGCCCTGACGTTCTGCCCTAAAAACAGAGCTTGACAGGTATGTATGACTTTTTTTCCAATAGGGTGATGATGATATAGCAGTTCTCTGTCAAATGAGATACAGGTGAGACGATACAGGGCAAGGGTTTGAGCCCCTAGCTTGTACCTTACGGGAGCTGGAAATGCCATGCATACCCTTGCGAACATTTATATGCAAAGGAATATGTGTATTTCATCACTAAAAGTCAATCCACTTATTGTAGCATCTTTGTCAAGACTCCAAATTGTTTTACTTTTTTATCCTATGTTTTACTTTTTTATCCTGTGTTTTACTTTTTTATTGGTTAACACTCGCCACTGCGGAGATCAACAGTCTTGATTTCTGCATCGGCTGCCAGATTGCCGCTGACAATCCACTTGTTTAAACCCACACTCGACATAAAAACCTCCTGGTAGAAAACCTTTATTGCAGAATTCCCCGGCTAATAAAAAATGGAACAGGCAGGTTCAAAAATTTGCTCTAAAAAAATCAACAATTCGGTCGATGGCTCGTCCGGCAGCGTTATCTAACCTAAACTTACGAAATGTAAGCCTCTGGAGTGGTACGAATGCAAGAGTACGATGTCGTCGTCATTGGTGCGGGGCATAATGGGCTGGTATGTGCGGCGTATCTGCTGAAAGCTGGCTATCGTGTGTTGCTGCTGGAGAAGCGATCGGTGCCCGGTGGAGCCGCAACGACCGAAGCAGTGATTCCAGAGTTGCCTGATTTCAAGTTCAATCTCTGCGCGATCGACCACGAGTTTATTCATCTCGGTCCTGTGGTCGAAGAGCTGGAGCTAACAAAGTACGGGCTGGAGTATCTCTTTTGCGATCCAGTCGTCTTTTGTCCGCATCCGGATGGGAAGTACTTTTTGGCGCACCAATCGATCGAGAAGACCTGTGCCGAGATTGAACAGTTCAGTCCACGTGACGCGAAAAAGTACGCTGAGTTTACAAATTACTGGCAGCGGGCGATCGGGGCGATGATTCCCATGTTTAACGCGCCGCCGAAGTCGTTGATTGATATTGCAGGCAACTATGACATTGCCAAGATTAAAGATTTGTTCTCTGTGATTGGTTCGACCGACAAAACGCTGGACTTTATTCGCACAATGTTGACCAGCGCGGAAGATATTCTCAATGAGTGGTTTGACTCAGAGTTTCTCAAAGCGCCCCTTGCCCGCCTGTCATCCGAATTAGGTGCGCCACCATCCCAAAAAATGCTGGGCATTGGAGCCATTATGATGGCAATGCGGCACAATCCTGGTATGGCACGACCCAAAGGCGGTACGGGTGCGCTGGTAGAGTCATTAGTCCGATTGATTAAAGCGCTGGGTGGTGACATTCTCACAGAACAGCACGTTGCCAAAATTTTGGTGGATGATGGGCGTGCGGTGGGTGTGCGCGTGGCAAACGGCACAGAATATCGTGCGACCAAGGGCGTGATTTCTAACATCGACGCGCAACGCCTGATGGTGCACATGGTTGATCCTGCCGATTTGAATGCGGCTGACCCTGAGCTACGAGAACGTTTACAGCGGCGCATTGTGAACAATAACGAAACCATTCTCAAAGTTGATTTGGCAATGGATGAACCGCTGCGCTTTGAGCATCACCATCATCGCGATGAGTATCTGATCGGTTCGGTGCTGATTGCTGATTCGGTGCGACAGGTGGAAATTGCCCATAGCGAGCCGTCGATCGGCAACATTCCCGACGCTGACCCATCGTTCTATCTGGTGCAGCCGACGATGCTAGACCCCACAATGGCTCCCGATGGCAAACACACGGTTTGGATTGAGTTTTTCGCGCCCTACAAAATTGCGGGGCTGGAAGGCACCGGGCAGCATGGCACTGGTTGGACGGATGAACTGAAGAACAAAGTCGCCGATCGCGTGATCGACAAGCTGGCAGACTACGCGCCGAACGTGAAAACAGCGACGATCGGGCGACGCGTGGAAAGTCCGGCTGAGCTAGGTGAACGATTAGGTGCCGTCAATGGCAACTACTACCACATCGACATGACCCTCGATCAGATGGTGTTTTTCCGTCCCCTGCCCGAAATTGCCAACTACAAAACGCCGATCGACGGACTGTTTCTCACGGGAGCCGGAACCCATCCCGGTGGTTCTATTTCAGGGATGCCAGGACGCAACTGTGCGCGGGTCTTTCTGCAAACACAGCAGCCATTTGTCCAAACGTTGCGCGATGCTAGAGAGTCGATTAAATCGACCGTGCAATCCGTTTTTCGCTTGAATGAGTAGATTTTGGATGAGATTGCCGATTGCTTAAGGTAATTGGCAGTTTGGGTGAGCAAATTTTTTAAGTGTAACGATGACAAAGCGAGTGTTAATTCTGGGTGGGCAAGGGCGCATTGGTCGCCAGGTTGCCGCTGATCTTGCCGCCAACACGGATGCGGAAATTACGATTACTGGGCGCAATGAGTACTCTAAGCAGAATGCTGCTCTGGGCGCACAGGTTCAATTTTTAGAGCTGGATTTGGACGATCGCGATACCCTTACTGCCGCCATTCGTGCCTTGCAGACAGACGATCGCCACAGTCGTAATGTCGTCGTGCATTGTGCAGGACCGTTTCATCATCGTGATGGCAGAGTGCTGGAAGCCTGTATCGCTGCGGGGGTGAATTATGTGGATGTGAGCGATCACCCGTCCTATACACGCAAGGCAATCGCCTACCGTGAGGCGGCAGAAGCAGCGGGAGTCATGGCGATCGTCAACACAGGTATTTTTCCCGGCATCTCAAATAGCATGGTGCGACAGAGCATTGAGCAACTGGATACCGCTGAAACGGTGCATCTTAGCTATGTGGTGGCTGGCTCTGGTGGGGCAGGTGTGACGGTGATGCGAACAACGTTTCTCGGCTTGCAGCGTCCCTTTCAGGCATGGCTGAAGGGGGAATGGCAGGCAGTGAAGCCGTACAGCGATCGCGAAGTCGTCGAGTTTCCCCCGCCTTATGGTCGCGTTGGCGTGTACTGGTTTGATGTGCCCGAAGCATTCACTATCCCCAGTGCGTTTCCCGTCAAAACAGTCATCACCAAATTTGGCACCGTACCCGACTTCTACAATTTTCTCACCTGGAGCGTGGCTCGCTGGTGGCATCCTCGCTTGCTGCAAACGCGCGCTGTTATTGAGTTTTTATCCTACGTCAGCCACTTTATGACCGATGTGACCGATCGCTTTAGCGGTATTGGGGTTGCCATTCGGGTTGAAGTCAGCGGTGAGAAAGACGGTAAAGCAGCCAAAAGCTACGCCACGCTGATGCATGACAATACGGCGATCGCCGCTGGCTATGGCACAGGCAGCGTTACCGAGTTGCTGTTGTCAGGCAAACTCAACAAACCGGGTGTGTGGGCGATCGAAGAAGCATTGCCCACCGCTTTATTTGAGCAAACCATGCAGAGCCGTGGAGTGAACATTGAGCGGGCTTTACGCTGATACTGCGGAGGCGCAGAGGGCAGGAGGCAGAGGAAGCAAGGGGAGGCAGGGGAAGCAAGGGAGACAGAAGGCAGAGGACAGAAGGCAACTTCAACTCAAAACTCAAAATTCATAACTCAAAACTCTTTCCCCACACCCCACTCCCCACTCCCTCTTCGTCAAACGCTGGAATCTCCGAGCATTGGGTGGCAAAATGGACGGTACGAATTTAACGAGAAAAAGCACCATGATGACTCATCCCGCGCTACAGAATGCTCTGGACAATGGACGCGCCCTCAAGATTATTAGCGGTCTGCACAACTTTGATGCCGATCGCGTGGCTGCTACGGTCAACGCTGCCGATCGCGGGGGTGCCACTTTTGTAGACATTGCTGCCGATCCCAACCTGGTACGATTGGCAAAACAACTGACCCATCTGCCCGTCTGCGTCTCTGCGGTAGAGCCAGAAAAGTTTGTCATTGCCGTTGATGCGGGAGCCGATCTGATCGAAATTGGCAACTTCGACAGCTTCTACGCGCAAGGTCGTCGCTTTGAAGCGGATGAAGTGCTGGCGCTGACCCGCGAAACCCGCGAACTGTTGCCCACCATTACCCTTTCCGTCACCGTGCCTCACATCCTGACGCTCGATAAACAGGTGCAACTGGCAGAAGCATTGGTACAAGCCGGAGCAGACATCATCCAAACCGAAGGCGGTACTAGCAGCCAGCCCACTCACTCCGGCACGTTGGGACTTATCGAAAAAGCCGCTCCCACCCTGGCTGCTGCTTATGAAATCTCCCGTGTGGTCAAGGTTCCCGTCTTATGCGCCTCCGGTCTGTCAAATGTGACGGCTCCACTGGCGATCGCCGCTGGTGCATCCGGCATCGGTGTGGGTGCCGCTATCAACCAACTCAACAGCGAAATCGCCATGATCGCCGCTGTTCGCAGTTTGGTCGAAGCGTTGGCAACCGTCAGCCGATCCAAAGTTTACGCTTAGCGCGATCGGTTTGTGATACGAAACTTTCTGTCTATTATTCTGAATTGGTAGACAGAAAGTTTCTGTCAAAATCTAAAGCATGAGGTGACTGAAACAATTGCTAAGATGAGCAAAAAAGGGTGTAATGTAACGACCTGTAATGCCTACTGCTGAATAACTAGCGAGTTTGTATCGTATTGGCTATCAGCTAACGTTTACGATGCTTCAACCGATATATTTAATTTGCGTTGATGTGAGAACTCGGAATGTGTACATCCTCGCTGGATATGACGAAGAACTTGAGTTCCAAATTCTGCCTAATGGAGCGTTGTCTCATGAGCCAGATTAACTATTTGCGATCGTAGCGAATCGGGCAGTTCTCCTACTCGCCGGTTGAGAAGTTGGAGGATCAACAAGCGAGTTCCGTGTTCAGCACCTTGCTGCATCCCTCGTGCTTCCGTTTGCCGTTCCCATTGCAAATAGGCTTGCGATAGAGTTGCCATCGGTGCTTGATCCTCGTTGTCGATCGCTTCACTACCCTCGATTGTAACCTTCCAAATCATCGGCAATCTCTGCAATGCTGCCGCTTAGCGCTTGATTCAGTACAGTTCATACTTCATCAACTGACAGGGCAACGTGCCATTGTAAACGGCAAACCGTTGGGAGGATTTCAGCCCGATCGACTGCGAGAGTTCCTTATTACCACTCAGCACAAACGCCGTCCAGCCTTTGAAGCGTTGCTTCAGCACATCGCCTAACCGTTTGTAGAACGCACCCAGATCGCTATCCCGTCCTAACCGTTCGCCATAGGGCGGATTGCAGAACAACACGCCGCTGTCTGAGGGTGCGGCAACGTCTTCAAGGTCGATCGCCGTGAAATAAACGTGGTTCGACACACCACAGTTGGTTGCGTTGGTCAGCGCTTGCTTAATCACATCGGCATCGCGATCGCTGCCCCAAATTGGTGCGGGAAGGCTATCTAACTGACTGGTTTCCGCTGCTTCAATCAGTTTTTCTAACAAAGACAAATCTGCGTCCAGCCAGGTTTCAAAGCCAAACCGATCGCGAAACAGTCCCGGTGCAATGTTGAGCGCTTTCAAACTTGCTTCCAACGGCAACGTACCAGAGCCACAGAGGGGATCGTAAAACATCTGCTCTGGTCGCCAGTCCGACAGTTGAACCAAAGCTGCTGCCAGCGATTCCTTCAACGGTGCAGCACCAACCGCTGGACGGTAGCCTCGACGGTGCAGACTCTGACCCGAACTATCCAGGCTGACGGTACAGGTGTCGCGTTCAAGATGGACGCTGATTTGCACATCTGGTAATTGCAGTTCGACATCAGAGCGATCGCCCGTCCGTTCTTGCTGCTGCTCGACGATCGCCCGTTTGACCTGAAGCGCCGTGAAATGGGTATGGTTAAGCTGCTCAGTTTTGCCCGTCGTATTGACCGCTAATGTCAGGTCAGGCGTGAGATACTGCGACCAGTCGATCGTCTGAATTCCCTGGTAGAGATCCTCTGTATCCCGGCAGGGAAACTCATGCAGTTTCATGAGAATGCGGAATGGTAATCTAGCCCAGAGGTTCACGCGATACAACAGGGTGCGATCGCCTGCAAACGCAACACCACAAAATCCTGGTACTACCGCATTGGCACCCAACTGCTCTAACTCCTGCGCTGCCAGCGTTTCTAGCCCCCGCGCCACTGTTGCAAAATACTGATTCATGCATGAGGCTCATCACTGTAAGGCACTGCGAAGCTACTGCCCTTCACAATTGTATCGATTGTAGGAAGACGTTTTGCTTCAGCTTAAGTAGCTGGGTGAAATTAAACGTAGGATGTGTTAGGCATAGCCGTAACGCATCAAAACCTTTAGCAGCATGGGTTACGCTTCGCTTTTCTTGAATGCCGAAGGCTATACCCATCCGACGCAGATTTTATATTTAATTGAACCTTCCTACTTAGGGGATTGCAAGAAAATAAGATACCCGTGGTTTGGGTTTCGGCTACGCTCAATCCGCTATGACTGAAGGTTGAGCGTAGCCGAAACCTGGTTAATTGGTCGGTTATTAAACCGCAAAGCCTTAGTACGAGACTTCTAAATCTCCCCGTCCATTCATTGTGCGTCTAAGAGGTTGTTTTAAAAGTCGGTCAGTCCGTAAAGAAGCTCACTCGGTGTAAGCTGCTTGCAGGATCTATAGCCTAACAACTTCCATCATACGGCTACAAAGACTTTGCGTTTTGTTCCAATCGTATCTGCCGCCACTGATTAGGAGCGTTAGTTATTAGTTTTTAGAAAGAGCAGTAAGCGCAAGTTTAGGTTAGCAACGATACCCTTACTTTGCGTCTCCTTCACCATTTCCTACTCCTGCCAAGTCAGCGCTGAGAAAATCAATAAACTGTCGCGCACTGCGACCCGATCGCCCATTATGTCGCGTTGCCCACTGAAGCGCCTGAAATTCCAACGCCTCTGAATCAAGCTGAATTCCTGCTTGCTTGGCGAGATGGTGAATGATTTGCAGATAGGTTTTCTGGTCAGCGGGTTCAAAGGTGAGGGTCAAGCCAAAGCGATCGCTAAAGGAGAGCTTTTCCTGCACGGTATCCCAGGCGTGAACTTCATCGCCATCGCTGGGACGGGGACGATCGCCAAAGAACTCGCGGATCAAATGCCGTCGATTGGACGTGGCATAAACCACAACGTTCTGCGATCGTGCGGTCAGATTTCCCTCCAGCACGACCTTCAGCGCCTTGTACGCATCCTCATCCTCTTCAAACGACAGGTCATCGACGAAGATAATGAACTTCTGCGGCAGGTTTCGTAGTGGCTCGACGATCGCGGGCAGATCCGTCAACTCCGCCTTTGCAACCTCAATCAGACGCAGCCCATCATCCCCATAGCGATGCAACAGCCCTTTCACCAATGAGGATTTACCAGAGCCACGACTGCCATAAAGCAACACGTGCAGCGCGGGATAGCCCTTGAGCAAAAACGTCGTATTCTTCAGCAGAGCTTCTTTTTGCGACTCGTAGCCCACTAAATCTGTCACCTGGACGCGATCGGGTGAGCTAATGCCAACCAATCGCCCCGATTGCCACTGCAACGCTTTGTACTGAGCAAACAGCCCGACACCCTGCTTGCGATAATGGGCTGCTAATGGCTCTAGACCCGTACCCCAGTCGGGTGCCGAGTGGAAGGTCGATCGCAACCAGTCCAGGTTTGCTGCCTCTTCATAGCTCCACACGACAGGTGCTGCTTTTAAATGCGCCGCTACTTTAACCAACTGGCTCAAGTGTTGGCTGCTAAACGCATAGATCTGCTGCAACACCTGGAGATCATGCCGCGCTGCTGCGACTAGCGCAGGCGATACGTCGCTCAAAGCAGTTCGCTGTGCCTGCTGCGTGAATGGGTTGTCAGCATGTAAAACTTGGGTAAGCAAATGGTCTTGCCAGCTTTGCTTACCGTCTGCCAGCGCACTGAACCAGCCGCCATACGCGTGCAGACATTCCGTATTTTCGGCGGCAGCATTGCGCTCGGCATGACGAATCGCTTGCAATAGTGCTAGAAATGCCTGACCAGGAGTGTCACTGAGAACAGCCTGGTAGACCAGGAGAGAGGCTGCCTGATGCAGCAGGGCTTGAACCGGGGCGATCGCGTGCGTACTCATTCACATCCAGCTAATTAACAGACTCACTTGTAGCATTAGCCGCTTGGCATTGCGTGCAAAGCCCAAAGAACTCCAGCATGTGATAGTAGATTTTGAACTGGTACGACTGGTGCAACTGCGCTTCTAATTCATGCACTGGACACGTGTCGATCGGAATCGAACCACCGCACTGTAAGCAAGTGAGATGATGCTTATCTTCTTGCACCAAACTATACAGCGACTCCCCGCCTGCCATCGTCCGCGCCTGCACAGCACCCTCCAACTTCAACGCCTCCAACGCACGATATACGGTCGCCAGACCCATCGCCTGATCACGGTTCCGTAATTCGATGAACAGATCCTGGGCGGAAATTGCCCGGTTGATGCTTTTCAGAATGCTGATGATTCGTTCCTGGCTACGAGTGCGACTGGCTTTCATGGAGGAGGTGAGGAGTGAGGAGTGAGGGGAGAGGGGAGGCAGGGGAAGCAAGGGGAGCAGGGGAGGCAGGGGAAGTAGGGGAAGCAAGGGGAGCAGGGGAGGCGGGGAAGGTTTGAGTTTTGAGTATCGAGCTTAGAGATCGGAGTGTCGAGCTTAGAAATCGAAGTGTCGAGCTTTGAGGTCGGAGTGTCGAGCTTTGAGGTCGGAGTGTCGAGCTTAGAACTCGGAGTGTCGAGCTTAAAGGTCGGAAGATGGAGGTTTTGGGTCGGAGTATCGAGCTTTGAGGTCGGGATGTCGAGCTTTGAGGTCGGAGTGTCGAGCTTAAAGCTCGGAAGATGGAGGTTTAGAGTCGGAGTGTCGAGCTTTGAGGTCGGAGTGTTGAGCTTAGAACTCGGAGTGTCGAGCTTAAAGGTCGGAAGATGGAGATTTTGGGTCGGAGTGTCGAGCTTAGAGGTCGGAGTGTCGAGCTTAGAGGTCGGAGTGTCGAGCTTAGAACTCGGAGTGTCGAGCTTAGAACTCGGAGTGTCGAGCTTAAAGGTCGGAAGATGGAGGTTTAGAGTCGGAGCGTCGAGCTTTGAGGTCGGAGTGTCGAGCTTAGAACTCGGAGTGTCGAGCTTAGAACTCGGAGTGTCGAGCTTGGAACTTGGGAATTCGAGCTTAAGGCTCGGAGGATTACCTTCTGCCTTCTGCCTTCTGCCTTCTGCCTTCTGCCTTCTGCCTCCTGCCTTCTGCCTCCTGCCTTCGACCTTCTGCCTCCTGCCTCCTGCCTCCCATAAAGCGATAGCATCAGTAACGTCAACTCCATTACAGGAAACGAAGGTGGCTCAGACATATCAGGCTCAAATCTATGTTACTCTGCGACCGTCGGTTCTTGACCCCGCCGGAACAGCCGTGCAATCAGGACTGAAGCACATGGGCTACGAGAATGTGGCACAAATCAGAATCGGTAAGTACATCGAAGTGACCCTGGATGCCGCCAGTGAAGAAGCTGCCCGCGAACAACTCGATCGCATGTGCGATCAACTTCTGGCAAACCCGGTGATTGAGAATTATCGGTTTGATTTGCAGGCAATGTCTATCGGTGTGAGGGAGTAGGGAGTGGGGAATTGGGAGTCCGGGGGAAGGATCATGCCCACGGGTTTGGCTCACCAGTGCTGGGAGGTTGGAGGGTTAAGGGTTCAACGTTGAAGGTATTGCCCATTGTAGAGACACGATCGCCCAACACCAGCTTGCGTCCCCGCCGTGTCTCCACCGTGCCATTCACCTTCACTTCTCCTGCCTGAATCAGCAGCTTTGCCTGCCCTCCAGACTGCACCATCCCCACCACCTTCAAAAACTGATCCAGCTTAATTGTGTCTGTCGCCGTCATGCTCAACCCTAATTTGCACTCAACTCATAGCTGAGAGCGTTACCTTTACACTCTACTTCTAACTCTCTACTCCCCGCTCCCGCTATCAGCCATCAAGTAATCAATTACCGCTTGAGCAATAGCTTGATTGCCATCCGTGATGATGGGCTTAGATCGTGGTGGCTGCAACGGCTCATACAAAAAGTCCCAACTCCCTTCAAAAAACTCGGTTGGCGTGAGAATTTGCGACGGCACATAGTCTTGAATGCCATCCAGCAAAACGGCAGCTTCGGCAAAGTCATCGCGGGTGATAGAGACGATCGGCGTACCTAACCGACACGCTTCCGAGAAAGTGCTGTAGCCCGGTTTTGAGAGTAAGCGTCCGCAGGCGGGCATCAAATCAACGGGGCGATAGTGGTTGTCGGTAATTTTGATCAGGTTCGGCAGGTCAGGCGCAGTGCGATCGAACGTCAAAAACTGCCAGTCCGCAAACTGCTGCAAGTTTTGGTAAGGAATAGCACTCAGCCCCAAGCCGCCAAAGGTCATCAGCACCGTGCGATCAATATCCGTCTTCAACCCAAAGGTTTCTCGCAGTTGTGCAACGCTGTAGCGGGGTGTGCCGCCAGTCAACCCCACATCGGTCACGTTGGGAAACGCAGTCATCGGCTCATGCAGCGGCAGACGAAACAGGCGATCGCACTTGCTAAAGCATTCGGCAATCCAGTCTGCTATGTCTACAAACTCACCACCCCAGGGACGATAGATAAAGTCCCAGCCAAAATTGCTCATCATCCAGCACGGCACCTGGGCAGCCTTTGCCAGCAGCGTCGCCAACGGTGGAATGTCTGCCAGGATTAGCCCCACACGGTTTTGCTTGATAAAGTTCACCTCGGAGGCAATCAGACTATTTTGCTGCGATCGCAACTCCTTAAGACGTTCCAAAGTTGCTGGCTGATCCATCGTGACGCTATCGGTTTGTAGAATGCCGATGTCAAAGGCTCTGGGGCGGTGGATAAAGTCGGTATGGATGTAAGCTTCCAGCAGCCAGCGCGGTGCTGTCGTCACCAAGATGATCACGATATCGGGGCACAACCGCTGAATTTCGGCAACTACAGACGCTGCACGGGTGGCATGTCCAAACCCATGATTTGTGATCGCAACATAAAGAATTGGTTGTGGCATGGAGTTAAGAGGTTGTTTGAAAAGTGTCTGGCGGTTAAAACCGCGACTACGTAAACAAAGTCCGCCTGCGCGGACTACCGCAGAGTAAGGGTTTTATAACCTGCGTAGGCAGGTTTTGTGCGTGTAGCCGCGACTTCAGTCGCCAGAGCTACACGCATCTGGACTTTTAAAACATCCTCTAAGAGGCGATCGCGGCAATAGGGTGGGCAGCAAGTGACTCACAAACATAGCCAGCTTAACGCCTCAGAAAGGGTAATTCAGCAATCCAGCCCAGTAACTCGCGTGGAAAAGCGGTGTCAGCACACATTTTTTTGAGCCACAATGATGACAGCGATCGAAGAATAGCCCCAAATGATCCAGACATCCCTATTTCAGCGGCAGGTTCATCAGCTAACCATTTGATATCAGTTGGTTAGAAATGGGGTGTTGAAACCGTGATAGTTAACGCTAACTCGATAAAATGATCTATGTCCACGGAAACGTTCTACGCCGATCTGGCACCCCTGGATAACTTTGCCGACATCACCAAAGCGGCAAAATTTGTCCCTGTACCTAACGATTGGTACGTTTTGATTACTGATATTGTTGAATCAACTAAAGCGATCGAGCAAGGACGCTATAAGGATGTCAATCTTTTAGGCGCTTGTTCGATTATTGCTGTCTTAAATGTGGCACAAAAGATTGATATTCCTTTTGTGTTTGGTGGTGATGGCGCTTCAATGTTAATTCCACCCATCCTATACACTGCCGCCAAGCAAGCCTTACTGGCAATGCAGCAACTTGCCCAATCAGAGTTTAATTTGAATCTTCGTATTGGCATTGTCCCCGTATCTACTGTTACAGATGCTAACTATGCCTTAAAGATTGCAAGATTAAAAGTTTCAGAGAACTATAGTCAGGCAGTGGTTACAGGTGGTGGACTCACTTACGCTACTCAGCTAGTCAAATCGTCTGACGACGATAATCTCTATCGGTTGATGCCGTCTGAGACCTTTGAAAATGTTGATCTGTCAGGCTTAGAATGCCGATGGCAAGACCTTCCTAGCCTGCACGAAGAAATACTGAGTCTGATCGTTCTAGAAACATCGCAGGCATCACGAAACTCATACAATGTTTATCAAAAGGTGATTGACCAGATTGAAACAATCTATGGCGACGATCTGAGCTATCATCCAGTTTCCGATCAAAACACTAATCTTACATTTTGCACAGAAGCGCTTATTAAAGAGACCAAGCTACGCGCTAAATCACGCCGCTGGTTCGACAAACTGCTCTATTTGTGGAAGATTAAGTTAGAGAACTTGCTTGGATTGGTTTTCATGCGCTTCAAGCTCAAGTTCGGTGAAATGGATTGGGGTATTTACAAAAAAAACCTGACCAATGCTACTGATTACCGCAAATTTGACGACATGCTGCGTTTGGTGATGTCTGGCACTGTCGTACAGCGAGAAGCGCTCGTGAACTATCTTGAGGCACAGTATAAGGCTGGCAATTTAGTCTACGGAACGCACATTTCCGATCGCGCTTTAATGACATGCCTGGTTTTTGAACATAACGGACCTCAGGTTCATTTTATCGATGGTGCAGATGGCGGCTACACGTTAGCAGCAAAAGCAATGAAAGTAAGAATGCACCGCAAAGTGCTGAATTGGAATGCGTATGTTTCACTGAACAAGCGACAACAACACCTGTTCAACTAAATAGACAAACACGCTCCTCTCGGCTTCCCTAACTCTTTTTCGCTTCAGTTGAGATGAATTGTCGAATCGACTCTACTAGCTGCTCCACTTCCGCTTCCAGAGTCAGGTAGTGTACACAGGCACGAACGCAATCGGGATCAAGAATGAGGCGAATCATGACATTCTTTGCTTCTAAAAATTTCACCAGTTGACTGTGGGAGTTGTCCGTCAGTTGGAATGAGACCAACCCTGTGTCTGGCGGCGACGATCGCAGACAAGATACATCCGGTAGTAACCGCAACTGCTGCCACAGTTGCTGGCTGAGTGCTTGCAAGCGCTGATAGCGATCGTGGGCAGTGCCCCATTCATCTTGGAGGGCGATCGCAGCTCTGAGTCCTGCATACAGCGGATAGGCAGATGTTGCCATTTCGTAGCGCAGTCCGTTTGGTTTCCATCCCGTTGGATGTCCCGTGCGATCAACGGTAATGCCCCGCCAACCAGCGAAGGTGGGATGTAACGTGTCTAACGCCTCGGGGCGAACGTACAGCCCACCCAAGCCTTCGGGTCCGCACCACCACTTATGTCCTGTAAAGGCGTAGAAATCTGCCTGTAGTTCGTCCAGGGAAAGGGATATCATGCCCACCGACTGAGCGGCATCAACCAGCACTCGCATCGGCTGATGGCTCGGATAGCTGTGGCAGACGGTGATCATCTCTGCTAAAGGAAGTAACTGCCCTGTGTTCCAAAGAATATGGCTGAGGACAACCAGGCGCGTGTTGGGTCGCAAATGTTCCGCGAGCACTGCTACCGGGTCGCCCTCATTGAGCGTGGCTTGCAGCGGACAGGTAGAGACTTCGATCGCAAACCGACGCTGAAGCTCTTGCACTGAGGCAATAACGCTGTGATGTTCGCAGTCAGACAGCAGCAAATGATCGCCCGCCTTCCAGTCAATGCCCCACAGCGCAATGTTGCAGCCTGCGGAGACGTTTTCCGTCAACGTGATGGTTTGAGGTGTGGTGCCCAGTGCTGACGCGATCGCTCCTCTAGTACGCTCTGCCTCCTCCACAACCCACTCATAGCTCCGACTGGAGAACGGTCCCAACTGCTGGATTTGAGTATATGACTGTTGAATTGCCTCTAGCGCCACCTGCGGCATCGGTCCCTGCCCACCATAGTTGAAGTATGCCTTGTTGGCTAAACCCGGAAACTGTTTGCGATAGTCAGTCAGAGAAATTTGGGAAGCAAAAATGCCTGTCATGGTAACGTACTGGTAGAGACAAAGCGTTAGCATTCTAGCAGTAGACAACATCTACAACGGTCACCCTGCACTTTTCCTGTTAGCTTGAAAGCATGTTATTGAATGCTGAACTGCTACTTAACTATCAGCGCTGTAGCCGACGGGCGTTTCTAGACCTGTATGGCGATCTCAGCCAGCGAGATCCACCCAGTGACTACCTGCTCAAGCTGCTGCAAGATAGCCAAAGCAACCAGCGATCGCTCCTCGCTGATCAAGAGATTCGTCAGCCCCGCTATGCGTCACGAGACTGGAACGCTGGCGCACAAGCAACGTTGGCACTGATGCAGCAAGGGGTAGAGCGCATTTACCAGGGGGTGTTGTTAGCAGAAACTCCGCAGGGTGTCACGCTGGTCAGCAATCCAGATCTGTTAATTAAGCGACCAGGGGAATCGCATTTTGGCGACTGGCTCTATGAACCAACTGAAATTAAATTAGGCAAGCGCCCGAAGCTGGAATACCAGATTGTGACGGCATTTCACATGCTGGTGCTGGCGCAAGTGCAGGGAGCCTGGTCGGAAACAGCGTGGCTGATGCTGCGAGAACGTGGTGCCTATGCCGTAGACCTGTGGGAAATGGTGCCTCGAATGCAGGCAATCTTAGAGGAATGCATTCAGGTGCTGTCGCGATCGGAAGCCCCAGAAGTCTTCATTGCACGTAACCGCTGTAGCTTATGTCATTGGTTCGGGCATTGCTACGCGATCGCCAAAACCGAGCAACACCTCTCTCTGCTGCCTGGAGTGACACCTACCCGCTATCTGCAACTCCAGGCGTTGCACCTGACGACGGTGAAAGCCGTTGCTGATATGAATGCGACTCAGCTTGCACCATTACCAGGCTTTGGCAGCGAAACAGCCTATAAATTAGTCCGTCAAGCGCGATCGACCTTGCACAACCGGGCGCTGCTGATTGAAAGTATTACCAATCCCAATTTTTTAGAAGACATACCGACCGCTCCAGTAGAACTTTACTTCGATATTGAAGCCGAGCCAGCGCTGAATCTGGTCTATTTGCATGGCGTGCTGGTCATTGATCGCCCCGCTCAAACCGAAACGTTCTATCCACTCCTTGCCGAACGACCTGAAGACGAAGTGCTGGTGTGGGAACAGTTTCTCGATCTGGTCTGGCAGTATCCCACTGCTCCCATCTTTCACTTCTGCCCATTTGAAGTCCAGACAGTCGAACGACTTGCCAAACTCTACGGCACGCCACCACAACGAATACGTCCTCTCCTAACCCGCTTTGTTGACCTGCACGAGCGGGTTACGCGTATAGTGACACTGCCTGTCGAAAGCTATGCGCTGAAACCGATCGCCCGCTGGTTAGGCTTTGACTGGCGTGACCCTAGTGCCAATGGTGCCCAATCCATTTACTGGTATGCTCAATGGCTCTCGACGGGCGATCGCACTTACCTTGATGCCATCCTCACCTACAACGAAGATGATTGCCGCGCGACCTATCACGCCAAAGATTGGCTCGTGAATTTCTTGCAAGAGACGTATCAGGCAGAACTTGCTTGAGCATCAATCAAATTCACGCGTACAGTAGCTGATTCACTCTAATCGGATGATGCGGTTACTTCATGCAACTGACAGCGAGAGGCGATCGCGCTTTTCTCAGTGGGGCGATCGTGGTTAAAGTCATCCTCAACTCCTAACGGTGAAGTTGTGCGGCGACAAGCAACACCGAAGCGAAGCAATAAAACCCTGCAAGTTCGCTCCAAAGGCTTGTTGGGCTTTCGACCAACCGATCGCTCCTCCATCTTCTTACTCCTACCGATCGCCCCAAACCGCACAGTTTAGGGCACTCCAGAGCGATACCAGCACAGCGGCACGAGTCTGATCGGCGCATCTCCAGTCATTCAAGACAGTCTAAGATTGAACTCATCCAGAAGAAAGTTAATAAAGCATTTCACCTTTGCTGATTGAAAACGTCCTCGCCGATAAACAGCGTGAATGGGCAGCGGGTCTATTTCATATTCTGCAAGGATAACTTTAACCGCTTGAATTTGTATTTCATGACTGTACGCCCACATCGGTGCTGTGCCAATGCCAATGTCGGTCAAAACCGCTCCACGATGTGCTATGGAGCTATTGACTTGCAAATTTCCCTGCACCTTTACCGTTGTCCCTCGAAACGGCCATTCATTGCCCGTGGACTGGGGCGTATAAACAATACAGTTATGCTGCAAAAGGTCTGTGGGCACCTGTGGTTCGCCAAATTTCTTTAAATATTTCACCGATGCTACGGTCACAAATCTAGAGATACCAATCGGTTGTGAGATTAAGTTATGGTCAACAGAACCGCCAATTCTAATGCCTAAATCAATGCCCTCTCCAACTAAATCGGCAAAGTGCTCAGACATGTTGAGGTCAACTTTGATATCGGGATAGCGATCGAGAAACTGCTTGAGGCGAGGAAGCAACTGCATCTGTCCAAAAGCTGCTAAGCAATTGATCCTTAGCGTTCCAGAGGGTTTTTGTCGTTTTCCCACACTAGACTCCGCCTCAGATAACGCTTCTAAAACCTGCTGACAATGCTCATAAAAGCGTATCCCCTCATCCGTCATGTTCATTGTGCGCGTCGATCGCACTAGTAGTTGCACATCTAAATATTCTTCTAGGGCAGCAATCTGTTTACTAATGGTGGGCTGACTCGTATTCATCTCTCTGGCTACGGCAGAGAAACTACCCGTCTCCACCGTTCGCACAAAACTTTTCATACAAGTAATGAGATCTAGCATGGAGATTTATTCCATCTAGGAATGAACGATATTCAATTCTACCGTCTTCTCAAATCCAGAAGAATGAATCATCATAAATCTTGTAGGTTCAATTCAGATGTTTAGTTCAACACCCCAAATCACTTCTAAAAGGAGAAAAATCATGATTACAGCGACCGATCTCAGCGCAAACTTTGAAGCTATCAAGAGCCTGGTTTTGCAAGGAAAAACCATGGAAGCTTTCGAGAAATACTATGGCGATGATGTGGTAATGCAAGAGAATGAAACACCCGCTATTTTTGGGAAAGCTGCGAACCGCAACCGAGAACTGAACTTCTTCTCTAAAGTGACTGAATTTCGTGCAATGGAAGTGAAGGCGGTTGCCTATGGTGAGGATGTGATTATTTCTGAATGGTTTGTGGACTATACCCACGCAGAATGGGGCAAAGTCACGCACGATCAGGTGTCTGTACAACGCTGGAAAGATGGCAAAGTTGTTCACGAACGGTTCTATTACGCGACTTAGGACGAATAAGTTTACTGCTCGTCTCGTTGAACAAGGCGAGCAGTAAAAAACTTGCTTTTATCAGAATTACGCCATGACGATTCGGAGGAAATTATGGCATCAGGACTAATGATCCAGGGCAAATGGACAACTGAACGCAAGGATCAAGATCAGAGCGGTAAATTCAAGGAGAGAACGACAACGTTTCGCGATCGCGTGACTGCTGATGGATCGAGCGGGTTTAAGGCAGAGACAGGACGCTATCACCTCTATGTTTCTCTGGGATGTCCGTGGGCACATCGCGCGTTAATTATGCGAGAACTCAAAGGGTTGCAGGATGTGATCTCAGTCTCTATCGCCGATCCGATTCTTGGCGACAAGGGGTGGAGTTTTTCGGAAGCACCAAGCGCGATGCTTGACTCGGTCAATCACGTTCAATATTTGCAAGAGATCTATGCAAAAGCCAATCCCAAATTCACTGGACGAGTGACAGTTCCGGTGCTGTGGGATAGGCAAACCCAAACCATCGTCAACAACGAATCTCGTGAAATCATCCGAATGTTTGACGTAGAGTTTGCAGAATTGGCAACGCAGAAAATCGACTTATACCCACATAACCTACGACAGAAAATTGATCAAACGATCGATGCAATCTACATGCCGATCAACGCGGGTGTCTATCGAGCTGGTTTTGCGACTTCACAAGCCGCCTACGAAGAGGCGGTGACTGAACTTTTCGAGCATTTAGATCGGTGGGAAATCGTTCTGAACAAGCAGCGCTATTTATGTGGCAAGCAACTCACTGAAGTTGATATTTGTCTGTTTACCACCCTATATCGCTTCGACTCAGTGTATTACGGTCACTTTAAGTGCAATTTGCGGCGAATTATCGACTATCCAAACCTTTGGAACTACGTCAAGGATCTCTATCAGCGTCCTGAGTTCAAAGCGACGTGCAACCTGGATCATATTAAGCGCGGTTATTACATGAGTATGACTGAGATCAATCCCAATCGAATTGTGCCAAAGGGACCAATTCTCGATTTTGACGAACGGCACGATCGCGATCGCTTTGCCCATGCTGGTTAAAAACATGAATTCAAGGACACGAAATAGTTGCATTATCCAGTTTAATTTAATGGAGTTAATCCCACGATTCATCATATTTCGATCGCTGCACACAATCCTCTGCATGTTAGCCAAGTGCTAGCAGAAGTGTTGCAAGGAACATCGATCCCCTTTCCGGGTTATCCTGGCAGCTACGTCGCTCTGGCTTTAGATTCCCAAGGAACCATGATCGAAGTTCACCCATTCGGTACTGCTTTATTCCCTGGTGACGCAGCGAATGAAGCGAGCCATCTCCGATCCAATCCGGCATCATCCCGTTACTCCGCGAACCATACTGCCATTTCTGTGCCTGTGAGTGCAGCCGAAATTCAAGCGATCGCAGATCGTGAAGGTTGGCGCATGGTGCTATGTCGGCGTGGTGATGATTATTTCGATGTCATTGAATTCTGGTTGGAAAATCAATTACTGATCGAATTGTTACCTCCAGAGCTTGTCACACAGTATCTCACCTTCATGGAACCGCGATCGCTGCAAGCATTTGCCGCGCAATCCACAACAGCTTAATCAACGACACGCTTCAACCTACGTTGAACATCAGGCGGTAGTGCCATTTAGGAAAGGATAGGGGAAATAGGGTGGTTTCGTGCGATTGTGCGTCGCTGTTGCTCGTTGTAGTGATGAATGAAGTTCCAGATTGCAGCAATGTGATTGTTCACATCTTTAGAAAAGGACAGCGTTTTTCGCACCAATCGGGACACCCGTTGCCGCAGGGTATTGTTGAATCGCTCAATGTAACTCGTCAAGCCTGTTCCCTTGCCTACTGCTCGATGCCGCTTACTCGGTAGCGCTACTGGATACGAAACCTGCCTACGCAGGTTCCAAAACCCTCGTGCTGAGGTAGTCCGCGCAGGCGGACTTTGTTGATGTAGTCGCGGTTTTAACCGCCAGACACTTTTCAAACACCCTCTAAGGACGATCGCAATGTCCGAGGTGACTCTGCGTGATTCGCTGCTCTCTTGGCGGACAACAGCAGAGCGTTTGGCTCGCATGAAGGAGCCTGTGGAGCGATCGCGCGTCCTCTTCCACTCATTCAGTCAGCAAAAGGGACATTTGCTTTCTCATTTCGCCTGTTTGCCTTCTCATTTCATAGATTGCGTCAGCAAAACGGCAATTTGCTTACTCGTTTTAAGCCTTTGCTTTCTCATTTCAGTAGATCGCGTACTCGTTTCAATGGATCGTGTAAGCAAAACGGCAATTTGCTTACACGTTTTAAGCCTTTGCTTTCTCATTTCAGTAAATCGCGCACTCATTTCAATGGATCGTGTAAGCAAAACGGCAATTTGCTTACACGTTTTAAGCCTTTGCTTTCTCATTTCAGTAAATCGCGCACTCATTTCAGTGTTCTCTTCAAGCAAAATGATCTTTTGTTCGCTTGCAGAGGCAAGAGTTGCTTTTGTAGTCACGGCTTCTATTTACCGGATGGAGGGCGTTCTGCCATGCGGACACGATCACATGAACGCACTAAGTTTTGTTTAAGTAAAGAGGCAACCTTTCCATAGGACTGTATAGTACTCTTGCTCATTCGCCAGCCTTAGGGTTTGAATGGGTTCTGTAGCTATCGGGGTCAGTCTCTATGGGTTTACCGTTTGTTCTAGATGTTGCGATCGGCTTAATTTTCATCTATTTGATTCTGAGCCTGCTTGCATCAGAGCTTCAAGAGCTACTCACGACGCTGTTTCAGTGGCGAGCGAAACATTTAAGAGACGCGATCGAGGTTTTTCTGGCGGGTGGTATTAGTACCCCTGAAGAAGAACAAGTCAGGGCGTTAGTGAGCAATCTCTATGACGATCCGCTGCTGAAAAACGTTAATCAAGTATCAAAAAGCTTTATTGCCAGGGGGGCGCGTGCAATCACTCGCTGGTTCATTCCTGGAAACAGAGAGGGTGCGTTTGGTGCTCACCAATCTTCAGGACCGTCTTATATTGCTCCAGAAACCTTTTCGACTACGCTACTAGAACGATTGGGGCTGGCAACTTTAGCTAGAAAGCTGACAGAAGTAAGGCTCGAAAAGTTTGCCATCCGAATTGTGGGAGGCTTCAAGGTGCAAGAGGGTGAAGCGCCGTTGAGCGATTGGGAAAAAGGCAGAATTAGGCTCATTGCTGAGAAGGCTAAAAAAGATTTAACCAGTGATGCTAACTTCGCAACTCTTGTCGAAGAGTATGCTGATGTTCTCCATGACTTTACTGTGGAAGCCACAACGTTAGCGACCTGCGTTGAGCGTATGGGCGAAAGTCTGGATGCTTATATTGCCAATTATCCGCTGCCAGCGTCTCAAACGGCTACACCGATCGCGCCATCGACGGTTGCGGTAGATGTGTCTCAGGGTTTTGATCCGGCAACACCTCAACCTGAAGCACCGGAGCTGGAGCCATCCACTTCATCTAGCGGTGAAGATTTACTTTACTTCTCAAAGCGCTTAAGAGCGTTTAAGCTGAGTCTTTTTGGTCAGAATAACGAACGGGCGATACTGTCTGGCGGTTTGCGTCCCAGCTTGGCAGAAATCGCTCAATTGGTTGATGAAAGCAGCACTACCTATCAAGAAGTGGCTCAATCATACAAATCGCTGCTTGAAAAGGCAGTGCCACTTGAAGCTCAAGTGAATCCTGAACTGGAACAACAGCTTTTAGATGCGTATCCAGAAGCGATCGAAAAAGAAATTGTGCAGGCATATCCTGAGACGGTTGAAGAGCAGTTGTTGGCGATCGCGCCAGATGTCTTTCAGAGTGTTGAAAAGCAGTTAACCGATCGCCGCCGCAAGATCTACCGGGCGAGGCTCAATCCACAAATTAATTTATTGAAGCAGCAAAAGCGAACGCTTCATAAAGCATTGAGTCAATTAGGTGGAGAACAACGGCAGCAAGTTTTGAGTGCTGTTCTCAATCAGTTTGGTGGTGATGAACGGACACTCGTCATCAACAGAAGCCTGGAAGAACTGAGCAATGAACAACGGTATGTGGTCATCAACATTGTCTTTGTTAAATTGGGTTTGACGAATGCCGATCGCTCAGTCTATGACAACTATCAGACTTACAAAACGATTCAGCAGGCATTAGGAGCGTTGCCAAACTCGATCAAAGATAGCTTTTCCATTCTTGCCAGACGAGCACAGTCTAAAGTTGAGCAAGCAAGTCATGATCTGAGTCAGTTCCGCCAGGAGGTCGAAGTTTGGTTCGATCGCTCAATGGATCGTGCTTCTGGTGTTTACAAACGCAATGCAAAAGGCGTAGCAATGGTCATTGGTTTAGTGTTGGCAAGCGTCACAAACTCAGATGCCTTTTTTATTGTCAATCGCTTATCAAACGATGAAAATTTACGCCAGGTCATTACGAACAAGGCGGCAGAAGTTGTTCCCGTCCGCGATCCTGCAGCACCAGTCAGCCCTATCGATCTGAATGCTTTGAAGCAACAAACCGATGCAGCACTCAAAGATCTATCGCTTCCCATTGGCTGGAAACCAGAAAATTTTGTCAGGCAGTTTGATTGCCCCTCGAATGTCGCCGCCGAAAGTGGCAGTCCTTGCGAAGCATTTTCTAGTCAGCCAGGGTCTTTAAATGCTTCTACGATTGTTCAACTCATTGCGGCGAAACCGATCGAGCTACTCAAGCTCATCATCGGTTGGATTGTAAGTGGGCTTGCGATCGCGATGGGTGCGCCCTTCTGGTTTGACCTGCTGGGTAAGGTGATGAATGTACGAAACTCCGGCAGCAAGCCACAAACAGCCGCAACGAAGGAGACGGCAAAGTGAGGGATGAGAAGATAAGGGAGCGGAGGGAGCAGAGGAGGCAAAGGAGTTTTTGAGGTTTGGCTTCGAGTGAGTCGCCAACGATTTGTATGAATCGCGAATACCAAAACTTGTTTTAGGTTACTTCTTACTTCCCCTGCCCCCTTGCTCCCCCTGCCTCCCCCTTTCCCTACTCCCTGACTGCCATCTGCTCTAATGCTGTTTGTAAATCTTGCGTCAGGTTAACGACGGCTTGCTTGGCGTTACGTCGATTGCTTTTGTAGTCGTCCCAGCGATCGGATACAGAAAGCGGTTGTCCAATGGTCAAAACTGCTTTGAGTTTGCCCAATTTAGGACGATCGAAGGGATTGCTGCCTTTAATCCGAGCAACCATATCCCACATCAGTAAGGTGGTTTCGGCAAAGCGCTCGACGCTGGGTTTTTCCAGCACGTACTTGCCTGTGACAGCAACGAAGCTTTCGACGATGCGCATGTGCCATAAGCGAAGATCGGCTTCTTCGGCAATACGGTCAGCCAGTCCGTGTTCCAGCGATGAAACCTGTTCGAGCGACTTCAGGTCTTCACGATAGATATAATCCCAACCTGCTTGCTCCAACCGACGACAGCGATCGATGACGCTGCCTTTGGGCTGCAGGTTGAAGTATTCCTCTGCTACTTTCAACGCGGCATCCATCAAGGCGCTCAGTCGGGTGGCAAACTCTTCGTGAGAAACGGGTGCGGTAAGGTCTGGTGGTGGTGCGGTGCTGCCATCCTTTACTGTCGCTAGAGTCTGATGATAGAAACGGCTGTAGAACTGCTCCATTACCGATAGCAAGTGTTCGCCTAAACGGTACAGCCGTCCATAAAGTACCTGCTCGTTTGAGGCATCACTGGGATGAATTGCCGTCACAGCCAACCCTGCATCAACCTCTAACTGGCTCAAGAGTCGATCAATTGCCTGCCAGGGTGGCGTGATGTAGCGATACTGAATGCCGATCGGCACGACCAGCACCGTCTCAGACCGATCGGCTTTCGCTAAGTCTTCGGCACACCAAAAAGCAAGCTGGCTCAGTCCCGGTTCTAGCGGACTCACAATCTCAGTATGCCCATTAGTGGCACCTTCAGGCGCGGCGGCTAAGGGCAACGAGCCATTGACGAACAAATCGCGGGCAGACCGCAAACCGACGCGATCGACCTTACCACGATGAATGGGAGTGCCGCCCAGACGTGAGTAAAGCCAGCCCATCAACGAGCCAGCCCAAAGTGGAATGCCGCGATCGTACATAAAATGAGCATGAATCGGACGCTTCAGGGTAACTCCTTGCTGACGCGCGATCGTGGGTACAAGGCGAGAGAGCAAGTACGCCAGTGAAAACGGATCGGTCGCGCTGGGGTGCCGAAACGCCAGCAATAATCGGATCTTACCTGCCTGAAATTGGTGAAAAAGGTCAACTAAAACCTCAACATTGCTTGCCTCGACCTGACGAATTGCCGTCCGCGATCGCATGACGACAGGCAACAGCCATTGCAACACTCTCACAACTGTCAGATTGAGCTTTGGTGGAATAAATTCTAGCGGCGGTTGAACTTGGCGAATGAAGCGCGGCAAGGGAGTCTCCTTTTTAGTTGTTGGTTGGAAAGCCTTCGGCATGGCTTCGCTAGGGTTGTTAGTGTGCAGAAACCAAGTTTAGTGACCAGAAACCGGGTTTCTCGACGAAATTGTTTGTTCGACCAGATTCCTTTCAGAAACCCGGTTTCTTTCCAGCACTTCTAAAAAATAAACATCAACTTCAGTTTCCACGCTTTACCCTCGCGGATCAGTTCAATTTGGCGGATGAATTCACGGAAGTAGAAGCGGCGTTCGGGTTCAGAAAGGTCAAGCCAGAATTGAGGGATAGAAACAGTCTGAGCGATCGCCTGCAAATTGACTGGCGGAAGTTGTGCCAGTTTGCCTTGAAGCACGGCAATTTCAGTCCGTAGTTTGTAGGTACGCAGGTCAGCGGTTTCTTGATCCAAAATGCCACTGGTGACCAATGGGGGTAATTGGGCGAGGATGGCATTTTTGGCAGCGATCGCGCCACCAATGCCCTGCTTTATGGTGCCCACATCAGGCAGATCAACATCGGCGACAGCACGAGGCAGGTCTTCGCAGATGCGTTCGATCGTTTGCTGAAGGATGGCATCGTAGGCGATCGCGCCACAGTTGGGTGTTTGAGTGCATCCGGTTGGGCGGAGATAGAGATACTCGCGATCGCGGCGTGGAGCAGAAACACGAGTAACCGTCATGGGCGATCGGCATTCATGGCAGATGACCAATCCGGCTAAGGAACGCGGTGCGCTGGCAGTTCGGGGTGGCAATTGGCGGTTGCGTCTGAGTAGGCGATCGACTTGCGCAGCTTCTTCACGCGAGATGATGGGCGCGTGGGTATCACTGACCAACTCACCATTTTGATATGCCAGATCACCTCGATAAACGGGATTGGTCAGCCAGCGATGCCCTGTAGAAACCGCGATTTTCTTACTGTACTTTTTTGCCAGATAGCGGACGGCTCCGCTGAGTGATCCGTAGAGTAAAAACTGCTCGAAGAAATCCTTCACGACTGGAGCCGTGCTGCGATCGACCACATAACGACTGTTGCTGCGTCGATAGCCATAGGGGGCTTTTCCCGGTGGTGGCAATGCCTTGAGGCGATTCTGGGCGTGCCCCTGACGAATGCGACGGCTCTGCTGTGCGCGCTGTACTTGCTGCAACAGCTTGAGCAAATCTGCCTGCAAGTCTGTACCCTTGAGAATGGGTTTGTCAGCTAAAGCAGGATATATCGTGCTGGTTGCTTGCTCCGTCACAATGAGACGAATGCCCAACGCTTCCAGTTCAGCCAGTCGATCGCCCACTGCCTCCACAGAATTACCCAACTCTTCCACGCGCCGAATGAGCAAGTAAGCGGCGGGTTCTGCCCGACAGTCTTCGAGCAGTTGCTGCCACTGCTGCCGAACGATCGCGCTCTCTTTCCCTTTTTTCGGCACGGTGGCGATCGCTAGATCTTGGTAGACGCGGTCAATCTCCCAGCCCCACAGGTCGCGATCGGGCGTTGATTCTAACAAAGGGTCGCTGTAGAGATAAGCAATAATCTTCATCGTGCCGGGTGCGATCAGTCTGTCACACCGCTAAACCTCACCCAACTCAATGACATTGCCATCAGGGTCTTGAGTAAACAGTGCGGGACGACCAGAAGCACTCATTTGCATCGGGCAATTGTGAGCCAGAAGCCGCTCTTTCGCTGCCTCTAAACTGACAACTGAAAAGGCAATATGTCGGTTACGCCCCCATTTTTCGGGATTACCTAGTTCACCCGACTTGGCGTTTGCAACCATCAAATGAATCTGAAAGCCAGACACCTCATACCAGGCTCCAGGGAAGCGGAGAACGCGATCGACTTTCTCTAGCCCCAGCACCGATTCGTAAAAGTGCTGCGATCGCTCCAGGTCTGAAACCAGCAGTGCAGCGTGAAGGCAGCGAGTAATCTTCATGGTGGTCAACCTGTGAGCATCAACCTCCAGAATACCGGAACTCACTCCGTACAAGGAGCGTTTTGTGGCATGTGTAGCTCCATCAAGCATTGTGCAATCCGTTTCGCGGCTCCGGGTGTGCCCATGCGACGGCGACCATTTTCAGCGATCGTTTGCAGCGCATCGGGATTTTGCAGTAAGGATTGGATGACAGCCGCCACGCGATCGGGTTCCTTCACCAATAGGACAGAGGCACCCAGCAAACGGGTTTGAGCTTCAGCAAAAGCAGGTGTAAACTGCGGACCTTTCCCTGGCATGATGATCGCAGGTTTGCCCAGTCCAATAAACTGTTCCGTTGCAGTGCCTGCCATCGCGATCGCCACATCGGCTCGATGCAAACACTCGGCAAACCGCTTTTGCGCCAATACTAGCGTCGATTTGCGATCGCCCAAGCCAACAGTGTAAGAACCTTCTGTTACCTGCTGCCAGCGATATGCCATGAGTGCTTTGTGGAGCGTTTCTGATTCCAATCCAGGCGCGATCGCCGCTAAAAACGTCAACGGTCGCGGCATCTGGGCAATCATCCCATTCACCGCTTGCAAAATTGTTTCCCAATTGGCGTAGGCTTCGGGTGGACGCGAACCAGGCAGGAGGGCGATCGTTAAGGATGAAGGAGAAAGGCTAAAGGCTAAAGCTTGACTTCTATCCTTAATCCCTAAGCCTTCATCCTTTTCTTCACCCCAGTCCAACCCATCCATCATCGGATTGCCCACATCAAACGCTGAAATGTCTCGACGTTTGAGGCTCATTGCGGTGATTGTGTCTCTGGGAAAGACCGCTTTGCAATTGGGATGACTCATGAGCCAGCGTTCCCACGGGTGGTAAATACAGCCTGTCCAACGCTCAAGGCGATCGTCCCACCAGGACTTTCGTGGCAACCACCCACCCTCATCACGCAGGTAGTATTCCGACTTTGCCGTGCCCACAAACGCGTAGGGAAGCCCACTGAGACGGGCGAAGAAGAGGGGAACGATATCGCCGACGGCAAGAATGAGGGAGTGGGGAGTGGGGAGTGGGGAGTGGGGAGTCATGTCTCTGCGTCTCTGCGTCTCTGCGGTAGTTGCCCAAGTGCGAATCGCGCGGAGTTGTGCGAGGGTAAGCTGGAGCAAGCCGCCCCGAATATCACGTGCAAGCTGTCGCCCATCCTGGTAGATAAAGCCACCAGAGGGCATGGTTTTGACGGAGCCAATGAGGGGAATACCGCTGTCAGTATAAGCATGACCTTCGCCCACGATCGGCAACGCTGCGAGTTCTGGTGGATTGGGCTGTTGCTGGAGTTCGCGCAAAATGCGGATGGCGATCGCATCTTCACCATGACCATTGCTAAGACAGAGTATGCGCATGAGAGGCATGAGACTGAGGACTGATGGCTAGAATAGAGCAGATAGACGACGAACACATAGATTAGTGCCCATCACAGAAGGGAGACTGCTCTTATGCCTCATCCCACCCTCAGTAGCGAAGAAATTGCTCAACGTGGTGAAAGCCTGCATGAGGAACATATTCGTGTTCATGTCGAGACAGCGGCGAATATTGGCAAGATTATTGCGATCAACCTTAGTACAGGTGATTACGAAATCGACCACGATCTGCTTGCAGCTTGTCATCGCTTAAAAGCCAAGCAACCCGACACCGTGACGTGGATACAGCGCATTGGCTATGATGCCGTCTATGCCATTGGTGGCACCTTGACTAGGACAGCAAAGTTGATCAGCGGTACCGTTGTTGAGTTATGAAGCTTTTGCTTATGGGGCTGATTCGTAGCTATCGGGTGTTGCTTTCACCGTGGTTGCCGCCAGCATGTCGTTTTCAGCCAACGTGTTCGCAGTATGCGTTGGAGGCAGTCGATCGCTTTGGTGCCATACAAGGCAGTTGGTTAGCCGCTCGACGCATTTGCCGCTGTCATCCGTTTCATCCTGGCGGTTATGATCCTGTACCTCAGCGTACTCAACCTGAACCGTTGGATACAGACACGCTTTGAGGATCTGGCTATCAGCTATCAGTTATCAGCCTGAACTGACTGCACACTCCACCACGAATTGACGTTTTAACCGTCTGAGTTTTTGATGAAGCCCTACCAGTCCATTGCGATCGCCGAATGTGGCGAGCCTCTGCTACCCATTCCTGACACACTCTTCGCGTTTGTGTCTCCCCATCCTTACGAAAAAGTGGGAGCACCCTACGGCAAAAAGTCGCCCTTTTACCTGCGTGAAGGCGTACTCAAGCGGTTGACTGAGGCTCAGGCTCACTTACAACAGCAGCATCCTGGCTGGCGGCTACAAGTGTTTGATGCGTATCGCCCGATCGCGGTGCAGCAATATATGGTGGACTATACCTTTCAGAAAGTGGCGCACTCGAAAGGGTTATCGTTAGATTGCCTCACTGAGTCGCAACGTGAAGCGATCTTAGAATTGGTCTATGAGTTTTGGGCAGTGCCAAGCCGCGATCCAGCAACGCCACCACCACACAGTACTGGAGGCGCGATCGACTTGACGCTAGTAGACGAGACTGATCGTGAGGTGGACATGGGAGCACCAATTGATGAACTCTCGCCTCGATCGTATCCTGACCACTTTGTCACATCTGATCACCTACGCGATCGTTCGTTTCATCAGCATCGTCAACTGCTGCGATCGGTGATGCTCTCCGCTGGCTTCCAGCAACACCCCAACGAATGGTGGCACTTCTGCCTGGGCGATCAGATGTGGGCATGGCTGACCGATCAGGCAACGGGAGTGGAAACAGTGGCGCGGTATGGGGCGATCGAGGTAGCGGAGGGGCAGGGGAAGCAGGGGGAGTGGAGAAAGTGATGAAAGAGCGTTGAGTTGCGCTTTAAATGGTGTTGCTAGAAGGTGTTGCTAAAAAGTGTTGAGGTTGGACGTTCTCCTTGCTTCCCCTAACTCCCTTGCTTCCCCCACATCCCCTGCCTCCCTTTCTTCCCCTGCCTCCCCCACTCCTCACAAACCGCTTATCATAAGCATCTAGTTGCTGGTTGCTCCCGCTCTATGAGCTACTGCCTCAATCCAACTTGCCGGAAGCCTCAAAATCGAGACAGTATAGAGTTCTGCCGCAACTGTGGTGCAACGCTGCGGCTCAAAGATCGTTATCGTCCGATTAAAGCGATCGGGCAAGGTGGTTTTGGCAGAACGTTTCTAGCGATCGACGAAGACAAGCCATCGAAACCGCGCTGCGTGGTGAAGCAATTTCTGCCCGCCAACCAGGACGCGCAGCATTTGAAAAAAGCGGCTCAGTTGTTTGAACGAGAGGCAATGCGGCTGGAAGAACTGGGCAACCATCCACAGATTCCGACGTTGTTAGCCTACTTTAGGCAAGAGCAGCAGCAGTATCTAGTGCAAGAGTTTGTGGATGGCAAAAACCTAGCCGAGTTGCTGCACGAACACGGCGTTTTTACCGAAGTGCAGGTGCGGGCAGTGTTGGTTGGGCTGTTGCCCGTGCTGGAGTTTATCCACAGTCACAGTGTTATCCATCGTGATATTAAACCCTCTAACATCATCCGCATGGCGGTGGGGCAAGCGATCGGGCACACGCCTGTCTTGACCGAGTGGACTGAGCTATTGCAGGCACTCTCGCTGGAAGCCGCACAAGGATACATTGATGTTGCAGTCGATCGCCGCTTTAGCGATCGGCTCCGTGAGGGCTTTGCTCAACCACCCAAAGCCGTATCGATCGCCACTTATACGCACTGGCAGCAACTGGCAGCACAGTTTGCCAACTACGCCGATCTGCCCTTTGTTCAGCGGCAACACCTGGTAGCAAACGCAAGTCGCTTGCTGAATGAAAGGCGGCAGCAGGCTGAACGCTCTACGACGACGCACGAATATCAACTAGCACTGGTCGATTTTGGCGCGGCGAAAGCTGCTATTGGTACGGCATTAGTCAGAACCGGAACGACGATCGGTAGCCCGGAATACCTGGCACCAGAGCAAAGTCGGGGTAAAGCGGTGTTTGCCAGCGATTTATTTAGCCTGGGTGTGACCTGTATTCATTTGCTAACCAATCGATCGCCCTTCGATCTGTTCGATACCAGCGATAATACCTGGATCTGGCGCAAATACTTGACCATGCCTGTCAGCGAATCATTGGGGCACGTTCTCGATCGCCTTTTGGAACCGGGAGTCAATCGGCGCTACCAGTCTGCAACAGACGTTCTGCACGCTTTGGAGGCGACACTGCCAGAGGCGATTTCCTCTTCCTCTAACGCACCCTTGCGTTCAATGTCACCGCTTCAGTCAAACCCGCAGTCAAACCCGCAGTCAAACCCGATCGTGGTGCTTGCTCAACCAGCCCCAGCGCCAGGTACTATGCGCTCAGCCGCATCTGCTGCGGTACAGGTGATTGCTCAAGCGATCGCGCCCAAGCCGCAACCTGCCAAAGCTGCTTCACCACGGCGCAAAACCTCAAAAGCCAAGCCACTCTGGCACTGTGTTCACCAACTACTCAATCCTGGGAAAGTCTACGCGATCGCGCTCAGTCCCTTAGAGCCGATTCTGGCAAGCAGCAGCGGCACCACCATTAAGCTCTGGGACGTGCAAACTGGGCAGCCACTGCGCACCCTGACCGGGCACCTGGATATCATCTACTGTCTCGCTATCAGCCCAGACGGCAAGGTGCTGATTAGCGGTAGTGCTGATAAAAGCATGCGGCTCTGGGATTTACAGACCGGACAGCGTGTTGGCACGATCGCCCTACACACCGATACCGTTCTTAGTCTTGCCCTTAGCCCAGACGGACGGACGCTGGCAAGCGGTAGCCTCTACGACCCCATCAAACTGTGGGACTTGGAGGTGAACCGGGAACTGGCTAGTCTCTCTGGACAAACAGGACGCATTGAAGCGCTGGCATTTAGCTCAGATGGTCTCTGGCTTGCCAGCGGTAGTAGTGACAGTACTGTAGCGCTTTGGGATATGAAGCTGGAAAATCTGGTCACAGGACGAGAACTGCGGCTTCTGAAAGGACACACCTCAACTGTTGCGGCTGTAGCGTTTGAACCCGATGGCAACACGCTTGCCAGCAGCAGTTGGGACAGCACCGTCAAACTGTGGAGCACACGCACACAACGGGAGAAACGCACGCTTCAACCAGACGCTGGTCGAGTCACTACGCTGAGCATCAGTCCTGACGGCACTCTGTTCACTGGCAGCGACACGCTTAAACTCTGGCAACCTCGAACGGGTAAGGAACTTGCTACGCTGGCTGGACATACCTCAGTCGTATCAGCGATCGCCCTAACCAAAGATAGCAAAACCCTGATCAGCAGCAGTTGGGATGGCACCATTCGGATCTGGAACAACGGGGATGCGTAAGTCCGCTTTATTGGCTCAGGCGATCGCCTTGTGCCAACAGCGGTGCCGCTTGGAGAAGCGCCTGCGTATAGGGATGCTGAGGACGCGTAAAAATATCCTGCGTGTCACCCAATTCAACAATTTTGCCTGCCTGCATGACTGCAATGCGATCGCAAAAGAACCGTGCCACCCAAAGGTCATGCGTGATAAACAAATAGGTCAGCTCAAACTCGCGCTTCAAATCTCGCATGAGCGCCAAAACCTGGGTCTGTACGCTGGCATCAAGCATACTGACTGGCTCGTCGCAGATGATTAGCTGTGGACGCGTAATCAAGGCACGGGCGATCGCCACTCGCTGTTGCTGCCCCCCGGAGAGCTGTGCTGGATAGCGATCGTAAAACGAAGCCGCAGGGCTTAACCCCACACGCTCCAGCATGTTTAGCACCTCTCCTTTCGCTACGTGGGGATCAGCCAACTGATGAATCCGCAGCGGGTCTCCAATACTCTCCCCTACCGTCATCATGGGATTTAGGCACGCATGAGGGTCTTGAAACACCATCTGCAATTGCCGTCGCTGCTGCCGCATTGCCTCTCGCGTCAACCCGACTAAATTCCGTCCCAAAAACTCGACCTTACCTGCAGTTGGATGGATTAACTGTAAAATCGCCCGCGAAAGTGTACTCTTGCCACAGCCCGATTCCCCGACCAGCCCCAACGTTTCACCAGGATAAAGATCCAAACTAATGCCATCCACCGCTTTGATCGTCTGGTCAGCTTGTGAAAACCATCGGGCAATGAAATTCTGCTCCAGCGTATAGTGCTGCTTGAGATTGTCGAGGTGAAGTAGGGGTGTGGGGTGTGGGGTGTGGGGTGTGGGGTGTGAGGTGTGAATGGTGCGTTCTAAGTTCTGAGTTGCAAATCCCCCACTTCTCTGCTCCCCTTGCTCCGGCACTCCTGAATCCTCTCCCCTCACTCCTCTCCCCTCTCCCCTCACTTGCTCAACCGCTTGTAAATGCAGGGCAGCGTTCAGCAGCGATCGCGTGTACTCATGCTGAGGCGTTTGCAACACGTCTTGAGTTGTACCCGTTTCGACAAACTTGCCGTCATACATCACAGCGATGCGATCGCAATACTCGCCAATCATTGCAAGGTCGTGAGAAATGATCAGCAATGCCATTTGCCGCTCGTCGCAGAGACGGGTCAGTTCCCGCAAAATCTGGGCAGCGACGGTGACATCTAGACTCGTCGTCGGCTCATCCGCCACGATGAGTTTAGGGTTCAGCAACAGTGCCAGCGCGATCGCCACCCGTTGCCGCATTCCACCACTAAATTCATGCGGGTACTGTGACCAGCGATTCGCCGGGATGTTAACGGCTTCTAATGTTTCGATCGCCTGCATCTTTGCCTGTCGCCGCGAAAGCCTGGGTTGATGCGATCGCAGTGTCTCTAAGCAGTGATCCCCGATCGTCATGAGCGGGTCAAGGCGCGTCATCGGGTCTTGAAAAATCAGCGCAACGGCTTCGCCTCGAAACCGACGTAAGGCTGCCGAGGAGAAGTCAAAAACAGACTGACCTGCAAAAGTGACGCGCCCCTCAACGAGAGTGTCTTCTGACAGTAGCCGCATCGCCGCTCGTCCCAGCGTGCTTTTACCGCAGCCCGATTCTCCCACTAGCCCCAGCTTCTCCCCAGGGTTAAGGCTAAACGAGACATCATCTACTGCCCACGCGATCGCACTCGACCCACGTTGAGGATACGCCACCCGCAAATGTTCGACCTGAAAGAGCGTGTTTGTCATTGAGTGAGTCATTGGCAATGAGCGTTCAGCATTCAGCGTTCAGCTACTCTATCAGTTGTTAGTCATTACAAATACAGCGCTGAGTCAGTATTCTTGCCTTCTGTCTTCTGTCTTCTGTCTTCTGTCTTCTGCCTTCTGTCTTCTGCCTCCTGCCTTCTATCTTCTGCCTGCCCACTATTTATCACACCGTCGCATCAAATAAGCTACCCCAAAATCACCATTGGGATGCTTTTCCAAAACCTCAGCCAACTCAAAGATTTGTGCTGCCAGCGCATGACCCAATTTCTCGATCGTCGCGCGCCGTTCCTGAGCCAATTGCTCTCTTTCCCGCGTTCGCGTTTGCCAATCATTAGAGAATATGTGGTCAATGACGGTATGTAATCCTAGTGTTTGCAGCGTGTCCCACTCACCGCGATCGCACCAAATGCCCTTACAGTTTGAGCATCGCTCTACATAAAACGGTGTTTTCACGCTCACCTTTGCCCTTGCCAGATAGGCATTGCATTCGGGGCATAGTGCTGCCCTCGCGTCGAACGGCGATCGCGTACAATCCATCTCTAATGCCCGATCGATGAGTGCAGACAGGCTCTCTGCGGTGGGCTGTTGTTCCTGCCAAACCGCATAATCAGCTCCTGTAATCCAGACACCAGCACACTCTGAGCAATGATGAGCCGCCAACTGCTTCACCAACTGACGATCGACTAACTCTACCTGTTTATCCTTCGGACACTGCACTCGCGCTCTCCCCGCTTCAACCAACCCCTCTATTTAACCAAGCAAGCGCCAGAATTTTAGCTTTTAGACGAAGAGATCAGAATCCAGAAGGCAGAACCAACTTCCCACTCCCCACTCCCCACTCCCTACTCCCCACTCCCTACTCTCCCAGCAAAACATCACAGTAACGCTGTAACGTTGCCAGCCGATCGCGCACCTGCTGTCGGCGCTGCTCAGTCGTGACCGTTTGACGTGCTGCTTGCAAAAACACGATGTCCACTTCTAGTAAACGCAGTTGCTTATCAATTTCTACGTGATAAGACTGCACCCAATGCTGTACATCTGAGGAGAGTTCATCTAGCTGTAAACTCAAAATCTGCTCACGGCAAAACCGCTGCAATGCCGTTACTTCAGACCGCAATCTCACCACAGTACTATCTGGTAGAGCTAGTGTCTGATAGGCTTCTTCCAGGATCTGCTTCAACGCCCTGTAGCGCGGCTGGTAGCTCAGTGGCAATACTTTTTTCATTCCGCGTTTCATTCCACACCGACACATTCGTAAGTTATTGTAAAGAATTTTGTCATTCTTGCTAGGATAGACATTAATAGAAACTAACAACCCCAAAACTAGAGGTAATTTGGCTTTAGTATTCTTGCTCTTGCCAAAGAATTTCGATAGGGAGCACATTCGTTCCTGCTGATGATTTTGAGGCTGGCTGCTTTTGTTAATCGGTTTCAGGGTCGCTTACCTCTCGTCTTGTGTGTAACGCCCTAGAAGTTAACTATTCGTTTTTGCACAGCTAAATCGGTTTAACGACCTGCATCAGTTCGCACACTGTGCAGTAAAATCAGCCATACAACAAATCTTTCGAGCCTTCCGATTCTTAAGCCTGATAGCATGCACCTAACGGCTCCCGCATCTCCCATAGAATTTGACGTTCCTGCCTGGTTGCAGGACTGTCTGCACACGCGACGGCTTCAGCCAGATCCGATCGCGCCCGAAACGTCTAAGACCGATGCAGATTTAGTCTGTAGAGCGTTTGAATTCGCCTACGAGCTGCACAGAGGTCAATACCGAGCCTCTGGTGAGCCTTATATCATGCACCCTGTTGCAGTCGCGGGGCTGCTACGCGATTTGGGCGGCGGTAGCGCCATGATTGCGGCAGGTTTTTTACATGACGTGGTTGAAGATACCAATGTCACGGCTGAAGAACTGGGCGAATTGTTTGGCAAAGAGGTTCAACTGCTGGTTGAAGGGGTCACAAAGCTCTCAAAATTTAACTTTTCTAGCAAAACAGAGCGGCAGGCTGAAAACTTTCGCCGCATGTTTCTAGCAATGGCGCAGGACATTCGCGTCATTGTCGTCAAGTTAGCAGACCGTCTGCATAACATGCGGACGCTTGAGCACTTACCCGATGCAAAGCGCCGTCAAATTGCGCTCGAAACGCGCGAAATCTTTGCACCCTTAGCGAATCGTTTAGGAATTGGACGCTTTAAGTGGGAGTTGGAAGACCTGACGTTCAAATATTTGGAGCCTGAGTCCTATCGGCAAATTCAAGAGCTGGTGGCAGAAAAGCGGATCGATCGCGAAACAGGACTGGCTCAAATCGTCGATAGCCTCAAACTGCGCCTAGAACAGGCAAAAATCGCTTGTGCTGATATTAGCGGTCGCCCCAAGCACCTGTATGGCATCTACCAAAAGATGAAGCGGCAGCAAAAAGACTACAACGAGATCTATGATGTTGCCGCGATTCGACTCATTGTGAGCGCCAACGATGAATGTTACCGCACTCTGGCAGTCGTCCATGACATGTTTCGTCCGATCCCTGGGCGCTTTAAAGACTACATCGGGTTGCCCAAGCCTAACCGTTACCAGTCACTACATACCGTTGTCATTGGCAACACAGGTAGACCGCTGGAAATTCAAATCCGGACGCTGGAAATGCATCAAATTGCAGAATATGGGATTGCTGCCCACTGGAAATATAAGGAAGCAGGCAGCTCTAGCAACAATACGCATCTGACAACGGCTGACGAGAAATTTACCTGGTTGCGGCAGCTCCTCGACTGGCAAAGCGATCTCAAAGACGCGCAAGAATATCTCGAAAATATCAAAGATGATCTGTTTGACGGTGACGTTTATGTGTTCACACCTCAGGGCGATGTAGTGTCTCTCAGTCGTGGCGCAACCGCTGTTGACTTTGCCTACCGTATTCATACCGAGGTCGGCAATCACTGTGCTGGCGTGCGTGTAAATGAACGCATGACAACTCTTGACACGCCGCTTAAGAACGGTGACATCGTTGAGATTATTACGCAGAAGAATTCCCGCCCTAGCCTTGATTGGCTTAACTTTGTCGTTACGCCAGGTGCACGTAACCGCATTCGTCAGTGGTACAAGCGATCGAACCGCGAAGAAAATATCGCTCGTGGTCGAGAGCTGCTAGAGCGAGAACTGGGCAAAAATGGCTTTGAGGCATTGCTAAAATCAGTCCCAATGCAGGCAACGGCAGAGCGATGTAACTACCACAGCGTTGAGGATTTGCTCGCTGCCCTTGGCTATGGAGAAGTGACCCTTAACCTTACACTCAACCGCTTACGTGAAGCTGTAAAAGCGCAGCAACCGCTAGCAAAACTCTCCGATAGCCTGAGTGCGTCCTCCCAAGAGTTGCCGTTGCTGCCGACAGGTCCCAAACTTCTACCGCTACAACCGCCTAGCAAGGCTCCTATCATCGGTGTCGAGGGCTTGCTTCATCACATTGCAGGCTGCTGTACGCCTGTTCCTGGTGAAGCCATCATTGGTGTCGTTACGCGTAGCAGTCGGGGGATCTCGATTCATCGTCACGGATGTCCCAACGTAGAGGCTATTCCTGGCGATCGACTGGTGCCCGTTAAGTGGAATACGACCGATCAAGATCAGGGTCGTCCGCAAACCTACCCTGTTGATATTCAGATTCAAGTGATCGATCGAGTAGGCGTACTGAAGGATATTCTGTCCCGTCTGACCGACAATAATATCAACGTCCGTAATGCTCAGGTAAGAACATACCCAGCTCAAACTGCGATTATTGATTTAGGTATTGACATCCGTGACCACGAACAGCTTGAACGTACCTTCAGCCAAATCAGAAAGTTGAGTGACGTGCTCAATCTGCGTCGTTTAAGCCAGGTAGAAGACTAAACAGTGCCGCTCTTGCCCTTTGATCAATCGAGTTTAGTACAAAAGGGGATGCAGGAATGCTGACACGATTACGGCTGCCCTCAGTGCCCATTGACCTCATTCCTACTTTGAAGGAGTCAATCAGCAAGAGCGTCCAGTAAGAAGTCAAAATAGCTAGACTAAGGAGCGTATTGATCCCAAAAGCAGAACTAGAATAGACAGGCTATCTAAGTAAATTTACTGCCACAGCGTTAACTGTGCCAATAGCAACGCGTCAGTTTGTGATCGCTCACAAGTCTTTCCACAGCTAATAGTAGAGTCTGAATATTGCGTTTTGTGATTTGAAGCTGGATTAATGTTTATACTCTAAGATAAAGTATGGTGATTCTAGTCACAGCCTCTGTCTTTACGCTACGGGTACGATTGGAAGCGGGGAGATGGGAATGGCATCGGAGGGCGCGTGCTAGATATACTGCCAGGTCTGCAACAATAGCAATATTCTTTCGTCTAAAAGTGAAGCCTTGTGCGTTGATCAGTACCTTCAGTGCTTGAAGTAGTGAAAATCCACCCTTATCCCTGGGCATGGGAGTTCTAGCCACCGTGAGTACCTGGACACCCAACTTTAATCGACAAATTGACCAAGAGGAGCAGCAGCTATACGATCACTTGCTCCGACTAGTTCAGTCTGAGCTACCTGGGCAACTCATCGAACGCTTTCGTACTCTCTTTGTCGATGGGGTTGGCTATCCCGATGCAGACATTGCAGCAGCGATTAATAAAATTGCGACCTCTAAAGCCGCTGAACAAGAGTTTCGCTTTGTGCTTAACCGCTGCTGCCACATTCTGATCAACCGCTGGCAGACGCGCCCTCAGCTTCAAGCTGCCATACCGGAACTGATAGCGATTTTTGAGACAACGCCCTCCCGTCCGGTTACTGAGTATTCGCGCTCTCGGTCAGCTAGACGGGTGCGCGAATTGGTCAAAGGTTTTGTTGATAGTGAGCAATATGTAACACTCCGTCGCTTGTCACAGGTGATGAACCAGACTAGCGACTTGTACGTCCCGCCAGCACATGAGCCGATCGGTGCGCTGATTCGGCGCTACCCCTACCTCTACGAGCACTGCCTCTTAACCGATGGCAGCACCTATGAACATCAACAAGCGATTCGACAGCTTCAGGCAAAAGCACAGCGCCAATATGAAGTTGACTTGTCGCAGTATGTCACCTACCAAGTACGGCGATCGCAAATTGACGGTGACGTGCCTTTGCAAACCTATAGCCGGGTTCTTCAGCCAGTTAAGAACCCAACTTTGCTGAGCGATCAAGAGCTATGTCGCGCCCTGAAGCAGTTTGCTGGTAAATCTCAAAGCGATGGTACCTATCGCGATTCGGCGCAGCGGTTTCTGACGCACACTAATCAGACACCCACCTTTCAATCATTTAAGGATGACCTCTATCAGTACATTACAGCGTCGGTAGACTCAGAGTACGGTAGGCGGCAGTTCAACAATCAGCTTTACACGCAACTTAAGAGCACACTGCCAGAAAGCGACGACCAAAAACTCAACGATTTTCTGCTAGTCAGAACCTGTAGCCAATTGCTTAACTTTCTCGTGGTAGAAAGCCCTCAACGACCGAATCACTTTGTCTTTGTCGATCTGATCTCCAACATTGGCTCGACCTTAACGACTGGGCTATTGCTGAAAATAGTGCTGATTTGCCGCAAGGTAAAGCCCTATCTGGAAAAGCGCTTTTCCATTCTGTTTAATCACTATGAATTTTGCCGTCGGGATGGTGTTCAGTGGCTCGTTGAAGCCATGGAAACCTTAAATTTGGCGCTGAGCACAAACTTCAGTACGATCGATCTCTCTTTTATTAACCAAATCGCACGCTAGACAAGAACTCTAATACGATCGGCGATTCTTTAATTGACTAAGATGCTGACTTATGTAAGCCGAGAAGACGAGAGCAGTTTTTTATGCTAACGTACGTTTTGAATTGATCTATCGGTAAGCTTGATCGAATGGTCTGTTGTCAAATGGGCTACTCGCTCTTTTAGCGACATCACCTTCAAAGGCGTAACGTAATCTGTACTGAAAAAGACAACCAACGTTAAAGGGGTTTGTCTGAGCGCAATGTGATTGCTAGTCGATATGTGGCAGTTCGCTCATGCAGTTATTTTTGGGAGAGACTAAAAAGAATGACCCAGGTAGTTCTTGGTGAAAACGAGGGCATCGATTCTGCTTTGCGGCGCTTTAAGCGTCAGGTTTCTAAAGCTGGAATTCTAGCTGACTTACGTTCCCATCGACACTTTGAAACGCCGATCGAAAAGAAAAAGCGAAAGGCGATCGGTGCTCGACGCAAACGTCGCTACGGTTGAAGATGCGGATCGCTGCGGGGCTTGCTCTCCTTCGCCACGTGGTGTCCTTATTGAGTTAAAGGTTCAGCAATGTGAATAGCGATTTCGTTCAAGCTGTCTCGGCTAACCCTCGCTTCTAACAACACGAAGGATTCTTCGACAAAGCTTTAGATGCAAATATTTATTTATAAAATATTTATTGATAAACGTGATGAACGCAGAAGCCAGATTAGCTCCTGCGTTCGTTGTTAGAGAATGCGCTTTACGTAGCCTGAGCTAACTAGCCGCCCATTTTGTCTTGAACCTTCTCAAGGGCACCTTTGATGCCTCTCTCAACAGAAGGAGTGCCTTCAGAGTTCGAGGGGCGTTTCATCTCCTTGAGACCCGCTTTGCCTTGAACTTCGTTGAGACCACCGCCTCTAGTTTTCTTTTGCGTTTCGTTCAGATTCGGTGGGTGGTCGGTTGCGATCGCATCGCGTGATTCCTGCTCGTACTCTTTAGCTGCCTGGTTTGCAACAGCGTTTGGTTCATTCTTGATAGGTGCAGCAAATGCAGGAGTCACATAAGAGAACAGCAAGACAGCACAAAGGCAGATCGTCACAAGGTAACGAAGGGGACGTAAAACAGCTAAAACATCTTTCATAGCGGGTTCCTCCAGGCTATAGAAGTTAGGTTGAAAAGCTTGTTGCACAACACAACTAAGCCTCTTCCATATACTCAGATCTAGACACCTATCAACATCTACATCTTGACGGATCTATGTCATTGCGTTTAGTAGGTTTTATCTCTCTCTGGGAGGAGTTAAATGGCAGGATAGCTGCAACAGACTAGGGCGCGTCATCAATTAGCTCCAAAACCTTGCGGTATCAGTATGATCGCGCCCGCCCCAACACACCAGGCTAGGGGCTGAAACCTTTGCTGCAAGCCATGTGTCGTTGTAATTGATGACAGCCCCTAGCGTTGCAAACCGAATCGTCTGCTTACCTGGACTATAAAACCTGTAAAACATTCCAGCTTGTTAGATGGTTGTTGCGGTCTCAGTCTAATTATTTTGAGAGAAACTCAACTTTTGGGAGAAGGGGATCTTGAACAACGCCAACTCCCGTAAAGCTCCATCGCTTGAGCAAGTTGTCAATTTGTGTACCAGGGATTGATTCGACTGTGAAGCGATCGACAACCCCTGAAGCGTGAGTGTTGAGGTAGCTTAAAGCATCAAAATGTTCGCGAAACAAGAGCAAAAAACTTGCACTAGAGCGCTGTTCTTCCTTAGATTTTGCATCAGCATGAGGATGTGCTACTAGATAACTACCGTCCGCTCTCGATCGAATGAGGTAATAGCTTTGAGAAAACATAAGGTAGGGAAATGAGTCGTGAGTAACGCTCGATTAATACGTTTCTTGATGAGGAGACGTTTACAGGGGTACGAAATCTGCGTTGTACAAGGCAATTGCTGCTCAAGCATTATTCTCCAAAGCGCAGCCATAGTGAAGTTGTGTAGGGACAATCCTCAAGCCCTGTTTGATTGACTACTTTGGCTGCTAATGATCTCAAGCGAATCGTTATGGTCGAAACGCTCAGCCACGATCAGCGCGACTAGTGCTGTTGCGGCTGTCGCCATAAAAGTTAGGACATTGGAATTAAAGGGGGTATGGGGGCTTCACCCCCAGCCAGGGGTTTCACCCCTGCACCCCGTCCTAACCCATATGCCTATGGCTATATGAGGCGAAGTTGTACTTGCCCTAGCCTAACATCCCGTAAAGAGCGACTCCCTACTCTTATATTTTTTTCCCAACCGCCTTCTGTGGTGTACAACATGGGCAGTGCAGTCTCCAGCGAGTTAATATCGCACCGTTACGCGTGAAGGGAAACAGGGGCAGATGGGACGAATTTTTATTTCAGCAGCGCATGGTGGACAGGAAAACGGCGTAACTGATCCAGGAGCCGTGATTGGCGGTACGACAGAAGCCAGAGAGATGATCCTGACGCGTGATCTGGTGGTGACGGAGCTACGATCGCGTAGCTTTGAAGTCTTTTCAGTTCCCGACGACCTGAGCGCTATTCAAACCCTTGACTGGATCAATGCACGTTCCCGCAGTGGCGATATTGCCCTCGAAATTCATACCGATGCGTTCTCTAACCCGTCTGTGCGTGGGTCAGCGGTGTTTTACATTGCTAATAACAGCCAGCGGCAGGCACAGGCTGAAACCCTATTGTTAGCCCTGCTGCGCCGAGTTCCTCAACTTCCCAATCGGGGCACACGACCTGATACAGCCACCGGGCTGGGCAGCCTCGCGTTTTGTCGGCAGTTAGTTGCGCCTGCCCTTTTGATGGAAGTGGCAGTGCTATCCAACCCGGACGATCGCTTTATCATTCAAAATCAGCGCCGAAATGTGGCATTGGGCGTTGCTGACGGTCTTGCTTCCTGGAGTCAGTCAGTATCGCCACCTACGCCTACCCCGACTCCCACGCCCACACCGACTCCCAGTCCGGGCACCTATCCATCCTCCAACATCAATATCAATGGTCAGATCTACGCCGAGCAGGGCATCGTCGTCAGCGGCAATGCGTATGTACCCATCGATTTAGTCGATCGCCTGGGTGTAGACGTTTCCACCGACCCTAATGTGCGTCGCATCACGTATCGCAATATTGTGTATGTACGTGCGGTTGATTTGCGCAATCACCATATTTCAATCATCTGGGATAATGCCAGTCGCACCGTCTTCTTAAAATCATCCTTTCAAATTTGTCCTGGTCAGTTCGATCGCATTGCAGGCAGGGGAAACACCTCAGAAGTCCAACTGTTGCTGTTCCTCAAAGCAAACAATGAAGCCGCTTTGACCCGATATCCAGACATCGCCAAGCTTTACCGTGAAGAAGGCAGCATCGAAGGCATCGATTACGATATTGCCTTCTCGCAGATGTGCCTGGAAACTGACTTCCTACGCTTTAGCGGTGCCGTAAAGCCAGAGCAAAATAACTTTGGCGGACTGGGGTCAGCGGGAGGCGATTCGCAGGGAGCATCCTTTCCCAGCGCCCGGATTGGCGTGCGCGCACAAATCCAACACCTGAAAGCCTATGCCAATACAGAGCCTCTGGTGCAGGCAGTGGTCGATCCGCGCTTTAACTTTGTTGCTCGTGGCGTGGCTCCGCTCGTTGGACAACTCAACGGACGCTGGGCAGCCGATCCTCAGTACGGAGACAAAATCCTCGCCGTGCTGAAGCGCCTGTATGAGTCAGCGGGATTGATGTAGTGGGGAGAGCGGTCAGCGGTCAGCGGTCAGCGGTCAGCGTGAGTGTAGAGCCATTGGACATTCCTAGCCAGGTGCAGTAAGACTTGCGGTCAGCGGTCAGCGGTCAGCGGTCAGCGTGAGTGTAGAGCCATTGGACATTCCTAGCCAGATGCAGTAAGACTTGGGTTAGAAAGCTGTAGTGTAAGAAATACAAACAAAAGCTGAGCGCTGAAAGCTGAGCGCTGAAAGCTGAGCGCTGAAAGCTGATAGCTTCTCTCTAAAGACTCCAGGCAATCAAAAAAGAACCACCGACGTAGGCAAACGCTTCAATTAACCCTGCGCCGAGATTTGGGGTCGCTTGATTTACAATCTCATCCGAAATTTTTACACCGGGAACCAGCACCCAGTCGGCAATCCAACGAACGATCGCCAGAGCAATCAGCGATAAGCCCAGCACCAAGCCATACTGCGGTAAGCTCTGCTGCCAGGTTTGAAACTCCGGTACAAAAGCAATGCGTACAATGTTGCCTGTACCAATTAATAACCCTGCTAACGCTACCCCAGCAGCAGGATTGTTGCGCTTGCAGATTTCACGAAACACGTTGTAATTGGCAACGCGTGGGTAGAGCGAACTGACTAGCACCAGCACTGCCAAACCAACTATCCAGCAGACAATGCCGACCACATAGGTGCCGCCCTGCCCACCCAGCGCCGTGCTGAGAATCAGTCCGTTGGCAATGTGGATGCCTGCTTCGACAGCTCCAGCTCCAACATTCTGCTCTGCCAAAATCTCTCGTGCGCCATTGCAGCGCTGCATGATCAGTCGATCGCCCACCCACGCTCCCACCAGCATGAAGACAATCACGCCTGCACCGTAGCTGGCTAAGTTGATCGATCGCTCTTGCCAGTTCGCTCCAGTCTTGTCCAACACTCCCGCCAGCGCGATCACAATGCCAAAGTAATAACCAACCAGCGCGATCGCCACGGCTGGATTGTCCCGCACAAAGAGTTCCAGATTCAGCTCCATGCGCCGAAATAGCTTTTGGTACGCCAACTGCCCCAGCCAGAAAATGCCGAAGCCGATCGCAATGTCGAGAGCAGTGATGCTGATGGGGAGGAGAAGGTTGGGCATAGAGAGTGGGTGTGTGGGTGTGGAAGAGGCAGGGGAAGCAGGGGAGGTGGGGGAAGCAGTTCTGAAGTTTAGCCTTTAGCCTTTAGCCTTTTTTCTGCCTTCACTTCTGCCCCCGTTGCAAGAGACCAATCAGCGTGTCGGCAAGGCGATCGTAGAAAAAGTAATCATGAGCACCGATCGTAGTGGTAGGAGTACCACCAAACTGGCGTTTGAATTGGGAGAACTTGGCGTAAGGATGGCTGGGATTTTGGGTATAGCCGTAGAAGTCATAGAGTATGCAGCCTCTGGCTTGGGCGCGCTGCATGGCTGCCCAGTGAAGGGCGTAGTTGGGCATGACGTGGGCATGGTTTGGGCTACGACCGCCATAGAGGTAAGTTGCACGATCGCCCCAGTAAACCACCAGCATCGCTGATAGTACTTCGCCCCGCCAGGTTGCCAGTCCAATTTCTGCTAAATTTGCTGCGAACAGCGTTTGACAGAGGTTGATGAAAAAACCGTAGGGTTCGCCAAAAAACTGCTGTCGTGCCACTGTTTCCCAAAACAAATCGTAGAAGATCGGGATTGTTTGTGAATCCGTGGTGAACTGAGTCGTCACACCATATCGCTGGCTGAGCCGCAGATTATAGCGACCTTTGGGCTTCATGGCTGCTAGTCGTTCGGCATCCGTTGGGCGTAGATCAATCAAGAGAGTTTCTGAGGGCAACAAATCCATCGGAGCGCGGACAAAGTCTTGAAGAAAGGCGGGTTTTTTAGCCAGTGAGGGTTCGATCCGAAGGGCGATCGCACCTAGATCTGCTGCTAACGTTTCAGCTTGCTGTAGCAGCAATGGCATAGCGATCGCTTCAAACTCAGGCAACAAAAACGGTGCACCGGGAGCAGACAGCAAGTTGGCAGTATGAGGGCGCGGGTAGAAGTAGAAAAGACTGCCGCCGACTAACTGATCCTCGACAAAAACGCCATAGCGAAACACCTGATAGCCTTCCAGTTCTTTGAACTCTGACCATGCCCAGGATTGCATAAAGCATCCAGTCGGACTGGATTGTAGAAACGTATCCCAGCGATCGTGATCGCCGCTGTTCAGTTGCCGCAGCACCAACCTGCTTTTCTGTGTAGAAGTGTGCGTAGCCGCTTGAATAAACGTCATTGATCGTCCCGCTTAGACAAGTTCCATAGCCACATGCCGCCAATCACCATCGTCCAAAAACCCAACCAGCCAAAGCTGCCATCACCATCAGAAGAACGGTAGCTTGAGCCGCTGCCAGAGTAGGAACCCTTGGCAAAGACCGCATCAGGGGTCGCTGTATTTGCCATCAAGAGCGTCACCATCAGCATGATCATGAGTTCATTCGTGTGTTCAGAAACGTAGGTAAACGGTTGTCCTGATCGCACATTTTCTCTCAACTGCCTGAGTTCTTGGGCAAGTTTGGGCGGCAGCTCTTTTGCTCGTTCTAACAGTGCCGCCAATAGTCGATCGCCCTCAATTTGATTAAGCAAAGAGCGACTGTAGCCCAATCCTTCTTCGGTCATTTTGGGTGTGTGATAACGGTGTTGCGCTGGCAGCAGTACGTCGGCGGGCAGCAGCGGTTGAGTGGGCTGATGAAGTTGCTCTAGCCACACTTGCACGATCGCATCCAGTGCCAGCAAATTGGGTGTTTCGGCTAGGCAGAGTTCAGTCTCTTGCACAGCCAGGAAATCTGTAACCTCTGAAGACTCTGATAGCTCAGTCAAAGAACCTGGATTCAGCAAGTAATAGAGCAATTGGGGTGATGCCAATGTGTTAACAGGAACGGCGTACCGTCGATCGGCAACCGCCTGACGTATCTGAAACGCCTTGATCCAGTCGCTGGAGAGGGCTTTCAGACTGGCAGGGACGGACAGCGATTCTAATTCTGAGCGATCGATCGCCACGTTGGACGCGAGAAAAAAGCCCCAATCGCCGTAGCCATGACGCTGAAAAGACGGAATACTCAATTGCATCGGTTTGACATCCAGCGCTGCCGATCGCACCGTTTGGTAAAGACACCAAAAGCCCAGCGTGCGTTGTTCGATCGACACACCATTCGTACTCATCACACCACCGTTGACCAGCACCCGCGCCACCTGCTGAAACCACTCGCGGCTATAGATCTGCGTGTCTTCGAGAGACGTGGGATAAGTAAAGTCGCAAATAATGACATGAAAGCAGGCATCGGGTAACGCAGCAACAAAGGCAAACGCGTCTTGGGTGTAAACCGAAACGCGATCGGCTCCCAAGGCTGATTGTGGTTCACCCGTCAAACTGCCCTGGTTATAAGGCTTAAAAACAGTTCTGCCCAGTTCCAGCACCTCAGGGCTGTAGTCTACCAGGGCAACTTCACTGACTTGGGGAAAGCGCAATACATCTCGTGCTGCTAAGCCATCACCACCACCACAAAGCAGCACTCGCAAAGGAGTATCAGGAAAACGTTGTACACCAAGGGCGATCGCAGGCACAACTAGATGCTCGTGATAGATTGCCTCGTCCGCTGTATCAAACTGCAAATCCCCATTGAGGTAGAACGCAAGACCGTTAGCGGCATGTTCAATGAAAAGCGAGGTAGGCATGGGCGGTCAGATACCAAACATCATGAGCAGGAAACCAACAATCACTATTCCCCAAGCGATCGCATATTCTCTAGACCGATCGGCAGCAGCAATCATTGCCGTCACTGGAGCCTCGTAGGCACTCGCAAAGCCAAGCCCCCGCTGCACATCAGTAAAATCCTCTGGCTGGACTTCGCGGGTCGAATACACTACCAGTCTGTTGTTCGACCAAGCCTCTAGCGCCAAATTCCACAGATGGGGTGCATCCCAATAGTCCCAGGTGATGCGGAGGCGCGACTCGCCATCGGACGCATAGTCGCCCTCCGTTTTCGACTCAAATTCATAGGTACGGTTAAACAACTTCAGCGTTGGATAGGGTGTGCGCTGCGATCGCATCTCTGCCGCCAACGTCAACGCCACATCTCGCGCTGATTCTGGCTCATAAAGCGCTGGATTTGTCACTGCTTCTGCTAAAAACCAATGCACTGACCCGTCCGGGTTCGCTGGATCAATCTCCCGCAGCAGGTAATACTCCTTTCCCGTCTGCGATCGCAGTAGCCATTCCTCAGTTTCATAGCCGTTGTCGTCGGTGTAGGTACTGTAGTCGTTGACCTGCCATAGAACACCGTGATACTTCAGGCGATCGTTTTCTCGGAGTTGGCGCAGTTGGGCTTCAGTAAGGGTGGACATCAGGGTCAAAAGTGGAGGAGTGCCAAAGTGAAGATGCGAGCAATTTTGAGCTGATTTGCATCGGTCTAAAATTGTTGAATACACTCACTTGGGGCGATCTAGCCTTTTACCTCCCTATCACCCCATCACCGAGAGATAATGCCAATACGAGCGATCGCACTCCCCTGTCAGCTTCAGGGTCAAAAGCTCGGCGAGTTTTTCTGCCTTAGGAAGGTTGTTCTGATGATAGTCGCAGACGTGGATATCTACAGCGACTTTGTTACATTCCGTCCAAATGTGCAGGGCAACGTGAGATTCTTTCAGAATCAAAACGGCTGAAACACCTTGGGGTTCAAAGGTTGAGGCAACATCTCCGACCGCTTCCAGTCCAGCTTGCTCAACCACATCTCTTAACAAAAGCAGCAGTGCGGTGCTGGAGCATGTAGCGATCGTTCTCGCAATCGGCAGAACGGCAGCAAGATGGTGCGAGTGGATAGTCACGCGTAGCGACGTTGTGCAGCAGGCTTCTCAGTCCCAAAGGTTTCCAGCAGCAGGTAATGCAGGTGCTGGCGAAACCCTGGCTCTAAGTAACGCTCGCGCACTGAATTCCAATCCGACAGGGCTTCCGCTTGAGTTTGCTTCACAATTGCCTGGAGATCCGGCAGTTTAGTATGTTTCGACAAGTGCTTTACAAGCAGTGCCTGTAAAACCTGGCTGTCATGTACCGTCCCTAGCTTAGACTGAATCGTCTTGATATCTTTAATCCATGTCTGAAAAGCTTCGCCATAAAACGGTACAAAAAACTCTGCTTGATAGCGCACATGCTTACAGGCTTTACGAAGATCGTGCAGCACGTCACTGGCAGCATCAGAGGCATCCGTCTGTACGAGCCAACCTGGATGCAAGAGTAGTGTTGAAAGCAATGGACTCAGCAAATCTGGGATGAGTGGTAGCAAGCACTGAGTCGCCAGTGGAGTATACCGGGGATGACTCAACCAGGCTTCATAATCAACCTTGAGGTGCTGATAGCGCGATCGCGTCAGGGCATCTTCCACAGCAGAAAACGCCACTTGACGTTCTTTTTGAAGCTTACCAATCACTTCATCCAGTGATCGCTGCTCACTTTCGGGCACGTCAGGACGATAGCGCTGTTGCAGGTCTGCGGTCTGCACATCCAAATCGCGCAGCTTACCCAGCACTCTAGACAGTGAGCCAACCCGCTTCTCTGTTGCCGCTTTGGGGATAGCGATCGATCGCTCAAATACCTGGAGCGCAGTGCGTAGCCGACGAGTGCCAACCCGCATATCGTGGAGATGCTCCGGGTCTTTGTCGGCGATCACTTTCTTTTCCTGTTTCACAACAGCCTGATACTGCTCACGAATGACCGTATGTGCAAACTCACCCAGCGTTAGAGAGGGATCCATTTGAGGCGTTACGGCTGCCTGCTGCTTGGTTGGTTTCATAAAAATGGCTCATCGCACCCAATGCATCAATTGAGGGTTACTGCTCTGTCATTGCAGCGTACAGCTACCTAAAGAACAATGAGAAGCACCCGAATCATAGGCGAATTATATCTATTCTCACGAATGGCAGCCTCATCCCGATAACTTTAAGTTGTGTTAATGATTCGTCTGGCAAATTTATGGGCTTATCCGTATAATCAAAGAATGGTAAAGAAACGTAAATCTTTGCTCACAATTCAGATGCCGATTCTCATTTTTAGTGAAAGTGTCTGGAAAGTAAGCAAAGCTTCAAGCCATTTAGTCCTCATTCTTTCATTGGAGCTTGCGCTATGACCATAGCTGTAGGGCGTGCACCAGCGAGTCGTGGAGCGTTTGACGTACTCGACGACTGGCTGAAGCGCGACCGCTTCGTCTTTATCGGTTGGTCGGGACTGCTGCTGTTTCCCTGCGCGTA